>TARA_R110002049_G_scaffold27321_2_pt1 | contig 664009 bp, 445 predicted proteins | sample TARA_R110002049 | Tara Oceans TARA_R110002049 (sample SAMEA4396941) | marine metagenome | biome: Polar Biome; feature: [SRF] surface water layer (ENVO:00010504); material: water (ENVO:00002006), including particulate matter (ENVO:01000060) such as... | depth 5 m
GCGACCGGTGGGCTCGGCATGACCAGGACTTGGTCCCGGCCTCCTGGCGGGCTTTCTTGCGGGATTTCGGGGTGGGAAGGGCCAATTTGCCGTTGCGTCCGTGGGGCGTAGCGGTAAACTACGGCCCAATAATGTGAGTGATAGACCGACGAAACAGAATTAGAAACGAATGACGATCTCGAAAGAGCGAAAGAAACAGGTAATCGGCGACTTCCAAAAAGCGGATGCCGATACCGGCTCGCCTGAGGTGCAAATTGCAATCTTGACCGAGCGTATCAATGGGTTGACTGAACACATGCGGACGCATCGCAAGGATTATGCCTCGCGACGTGGATTGCTGGGGTTGGTCAGCCGTCGCCGCCGTTTGCTTGATTACGTGCGGGGCGAAGACCCCCAGCGTTATCTCGACATCATCGGAAAATTGGGCATTCGAAAGTAGCCCCGTCGGCTCGTCTGGCTTTTGGCGTGTCCGGCACCGGCCGACCTGGCCAAGGCCAGGCTCTTGCCGATCGGTGCCCGCCAACCCGAGTCGCTTAGATGGCAACCGCCGAACACCCTGCGAACATAAATTGTTTGTGGGAGGCTCGTGCAACTTCTCTCTTCGCCACACCGCGGATTGGCGCATGCTTTGTTATGCGGCCGGTCGATGTACCGGCACTGCTCTTGGTGTCGCTCCCGTTATGTATTTGTCGTGAGCGGCTGCGCTGTTGATGCGGCCGTTTCATGTAGTTGTTCGCGTTTTGCAGTCGGTACTGTGTGGCGCGTGATGTGTAGTTCAAGAAGGTTGATGGAAGGAAATTGAAAGTGACAGAAAAAAAGATCAGGGTCGAAAAAGAAATCGGCGGACAAACGCTCTCGTTTGAAACGGGCCAGTTGGCCAAGCAGGCGGCCGGTTGTGTCGTCGTGCAATATGGTGAAACCGTCGTCCTCGTGGCAGCCGCCTCAAGTGACCCACGTCCGGGACTCGACTTTTTCCCGTTGATGTGCGACTACCGCGAAAGGTTGGCCGCCGCAGGTAAATTCCCCGGTGGTTTCCTCAAGCGTGAAGGCCGCCCGAGCACCAAAGAAACGCTGAGTGCGCGTTTGATGGACCGGCCGATCCGACCACTGTGGCCGGAAGGTTACAAGGACGAAGTACAGGTCCAAGCGTTTGTCGTTGCAAGTGATTTGCAAAACGATGGCGACGTGCTGGCGATGAATGGCGCTGCAGCCGCACTGCACATCAGCGAGTTGCCTTTCCAAGGCCCTCTTGGTTCGGTCCGCGTCGGCAAGGTCGACGGCAAATTGGTCGCGTTCCCCACGAACGAAGATCTCGAAGAAAGCGAGTTGGACATGATCGTCAGCGGCTCGCGTGAGCAAGTCGCCATGATCGAGGGCTTTGCTCATGAAATGCCCGAAGACGAAATGATGGAAGCGATTCAGTTCGCTCACAACGTCATTCGCGAAGTGATTGACCTGCAGGAAGAGCTGTATCAAAAGGTCAATCCGACCAAGAAAGAGTACATTCCGCCAGAAGACGACGGGCTTTTCCAGCGTCTAAACGACGCCTACTACGACCAGTTCCGTGCCGCACAGCAAACCGACGGCAAGGCGAACCGCGCAAACGCCGTCAAGGAACTGCGCGACCGCGCGATGAGTGAAGTCATTCCCGATCCCAACGCTGATGGCGCTATCTGCGAAAAGCGATTCAAGTCGGTTTGGCATGACTTGGAAGAAAAAGTCGTTCGTGATTTGATCGTCGCAGGCACGCGTCCGGACGGACGCGACAACAGCAGCTTGCGTGCGATTTACTGCGAAACGGACTTGCTTCCCAAGGTGCACGGATCGGCCTTGTTCCAACGTGGCGAAACACAAGCACTTGTGACAATCGCATTGGGGACCGCCCGCGATGAGCAACGCGTCGACGGTTTGATGGACGAGTACAGCAAGAAGTTCATGCTGGACTACAATTTCCCATCGTTCTCGGTCGGTGAATGTCGTCCCATCCGTGGCCCTGGTCGTCGCGAAATCGGACACGGCTGCTTGGCCGAACGAAGTGTCGCGCCGGTTCTACCATCGGCCGATGACTTCCCGTACACGATCCGCGTCATCAGTGACATTCTGGAATCCAACGGGAGCAGTTCGATGGCTTCGGTGTGTGGTGCGACCTTGGGCCTGATGGCTTCGGGCGTTCCGATCAGCAATCCGGTTGCCGGTATCTCGGTCGGTCTGGTCCGCAACTCACCCGACGACTGGGTATTGTTGACGGACATTCTTGGAACCGAAGATCACTTCGGCGACATGGACTTCAAGATTGCCGGGACGCAAAACGGAATCACCGGTATTCAGTTGGACCTGAAAGTCACCGGCATCAACGACGACATCATTCGTGCGACGCTGAAACAGTCGCGCGAAGCACGGATTGAAATTCTTCGCAAGATGTTGACGACCATCTCTCGTCCGCGTCGCGAAATCTCACCAACCGCACCGCGGTTGCTTCGCACGAAGATTTCGCCGGACAAGATCGGTGCCCTGATCGGACCGGGCGGAAAGAATATCCGTGGCATCCAAGAAACGACCGGCGCGGTCATCGAAGTCGACGACGACGGAACCGTCTTGGTCGCCAGCAGCAGCAAAGAGTCGGCCGAGAGCGCGATGAAGGCTGTGGAAGCTTGCACGGCGACCGTCCAGATCGGCAAAATCTATGATGGTACCGTCAGCAGTATCAAGGAATTTGGCGCGTTCGTCGAAATCTTGCCCGGACGTGACGGTCTATGTCACATCAGCGAAATGAGCAGCGGTTACGTCAGCAGCATCGACAAGGCGATTCACGTTGGTGATGAAATGAAAGTCTTGGTCATCGACGTCGATGAGCACGATCGTGTGAAACTCAGTCGCCGTAAGGCTCTGGAAGAATTGGGCGAAGAGGATCCTCTTGCGTCCGTCTTCGAAGCTGCCGGTGGCGGCGGAGGCGACGACGGTGATCGTGGCGACCGCGGCGGCGACGATGATCGCCCACGACGTCGGCGTGGCGGAAGCGGCGGTGGCGGCGGAGGTCGTGGCCGAAGCGGCGGCGGCGGACGTCGCTAAGCGACGAACAGTCAAAAAGTGAATGAATAACAGGGTGCTTCGGCACCCTGTTATCTTTTACCCGTGACCCCCAACGCGCGTCGCGCAAAATCGCTGATGGGGGTGATCGCTTGCGGCCAAATCAATCCGCCCCAAGGCGGCGCACCCGTCATTCGCAGGGGTGACTGAGTGTTCTTTTGTGCGCAGAGACCCTGAGTCGTGAGACCCTGAGCCTTGCGACGCTGGGGCCCTAAGCCTTGAGACCCTGAGCCTTGAGACGCTGGGGCTTTCTTATCCGGTTGCTTTGAGCCGCCGGTAATACATCCGACCAGCACGTTGGGCGGCGAAGGTCCGATCCAGTTCACCACGGTGCTTGCGGAACCAGGATGCGACCAACGCCAGCGTATGAGGAAACGCACCGTGACCGCGGTTAAGCCGATCGCTTGTTGCGGCTTTCCAGTGCTGGATCATCGGACGCATCGCATCAAACTCGGTTTTGTCTTTCGGTGCCACAGCGACTGCAGCGACCTCGCCGCAGTGAATCAGATACCAAGTATGACATCCGTCATATCCCGGCACGCTGTAGATAAACGTGAACTTACGTCGCGCATCGGCAAGGATCGACAGCTTGCGGTGGACGTACTGCAAGTCCTTTAACGCGACGTAGGCACGCTCGGCCAGTTCGTATTGCAGGTTCGCGATGGCGGTGTCCATCTGCTCCTGGATCGCCATGAGTGGTTCGTCGTTAAAACCATCCAGAAAGCTTTCCGCCGCATTCACTTTGGCTTCGTATTCGGCACGAGTACATGCGGCGGCGCACGGCCCGATACATGTGCCGACTTCAAGTCTCAAGCATCCTGGGCGATGCTCCAGTTCGAACAGCGAGAGTTGTTCGGCAAAGTGAAAGACTTGCTTTTCACTGCAGTCGCGAAGCCGGAATACCTTGTTCAAAGCTTCAACGGCGCGTCGCATACGTCCCGCGCCGTAAAAGGGGCCTTCGATTCCGACACAATCGGCAGGTGGTTTTGACGAAAGAAAAAACGTTGCCGGCGATCGACCCAGGCACAGATAGACGGGTCTTTGACGCTTGGGAACGCCCTGGACATTCCATCGGGGCGAGAACGTACGGATCAGTTGTTGCTCACGTACCAGCGAGGCAAATTCGCTTGGTTGTGTTTCCCACTGAATCGCTCGAGCGTTTTCAATGATCCGTCCGCCCTTCTCGTCCGCATTGGATGCGGCAAAATAGCTTAGCAGCCTCGAGCGAAGTGATTTGCTTTTTCCGACATAGATCAGTCGACCCTTGCGGTCCAGCATTCCATAGACGCCGGGAACGCGAGGGCAGGATTGGATGATTTGTCGTCTCAACTCGCTCTTGCTGCGCCCACCAACGGCCTCGATCGGACGCACCGGATGTGGATTCAAAGGATCCGCGCCGAATCCGAAAACCGGTTGTTCTGGCAATATTGCATCCATGCGAATCCTTCCCTTGTCCGCCACACCAAATTGGGCAAGCAGCTAATCGTCGCTACCCCTAAGTCAGCGAAACTCGCGGCCACGCGCGAACGACCATTATGCGACACAAGACGCCGGGTCCTCAACGGCAAAAAGCTGCAGAATTGCGCGCCATGTGCTATCAACGCAGTTGTGGCACGTTCGCCGCGATCGATGATCAGAGTGCTTGGCCGCAGCGCTGCGCGAAAAAAGCGGCTTGGCAACAGGATGCGGACGAGAACTAATTGCCGGATACCGAACGGTGATCCGTGGTGGGCTGGCAAGCGAACACTTGCACGCCGGCTGCGGAAAATGCGGGGCTGGGGTCTTCTTTGCCGGTAAATCGTCGCAGCAGGCTGCCGTCCGGGTCGCCGTGAAATTCGCGGCAATACACAAGCCAGATCGGGACCTGCCGATACTCTTCCGCTTCCTCGGGTGAGATCGCTTCGCCGGGTTTCGCCGGTCCAATGGCGATCGCTTCGGCCGTCGATCCCAGATAGTACTGCAGGGGACGCCGCATGTAGGCCGAGCAAACGAGGATCGGTTGTTGTTCACCCTGTCGAACGAAGTTTGCCGCGGCACGAACGTCCTCGTTCATGTACCGAGGATTGAATTGGCGATTATAGATTGCCACCGCAAATAGCATGGCCAAGGATAAAAACGCGATCGACCGTGTCGTGGCATGATTGAGATGGTGAAGTCCGGCGCCGATCAGGACACATCCAGGTATCCAAAGCCAAACCAGGAACCGAGTGTTGTACGTCACGCCGAAACCGATACACAATCCAAGCAGGATCATGATCGGGACTGTCAGCAATCCCACCCAGAGCCCCAATGACCAATGGTGGCGAAGTCCGCGAATTCCAACTCCGACCAGCGTACCCGCGATTGCGAAAGAGCTAAGCAGCCAAGGCAGCGTTTGTTTGAACGCGGTCCATTGATCGATCGCGTGCAGTTCCGCGCGAGAGATTCCCAGCGAGTAACCCGAGATCAGCGAAAAGTACGTGTAGCCAATCGCGCCTGCGTTCAACGGGCGGGGTTCACGCAGGCCCAGTTGATAATTCAAGTCGTCAAAGACCAACAGCAACAGCGGCGAGCATAAGACGCCGATAACGGCTGCGCATGGCAGCAATCGTCCCAGGACGATACGGCGTCCAAAGACAATCATCCCAACCAACCCGATCGATAAAAGAACGATCGCAAAAAAGTAGTGCACATAGCCGCCCAGAACAGACACGGTGATAAACGCGGCCGCGTTGCCGAGCGAGCCGTGCTTGACCAACCGGACGAAACACGCCACCGCCAACAGAGCCAGCAGCATGTAAAGCATGTAAACGCGGCCCTGTTGTGAATAGAAGATGTGGAACGGTGAACACGCACCCGCCAGCAGCGTCCACCAAGCCTCGCCGTCGCCGATCAAGCGGCGAACCATCAGCCACAGCACGCCGAGTGACGTCATGCCACAGGCGAACGAAAATGTTCGCAGGGCAAACTCGGATGAGTCGACCGTGAACCAACCAAGCAAGGCGACATGGTAAAGCGGTGGAAACGAATTGGGATCTTGCACCAATTCTGCGATCGACATTTCCGTGCGGTCACGCTCATAGCACTCGTCCATCGAAAGCGATTGAGACGTCAGGCCTAATACACGGATGCAACCGGCAAAGACGAGTAACAGGATGACACTCCATGGCCACGACGCTTGACGCCGGCCGCCGCTTACCGACCGCTCACTGGCCGATTTGGATTGGGCTGCGCTTTGCAGAGCTTTGTTGTTCTGTTCGGGTCGAGCACCAAATAACGCGATGATCCAGGCGAAAACGTGATCGCGGCGAAACACCAGCGACTCGGCGCGCGAATTTGATGAAGGGGATTCGTTTGGCACAGGCTTGAAACGTGATCCGTGGGCGACTGATTTAAGAGACGGATTAGGGCGTCGCGAGTCTTCATGGGTGACTGATGTGCACGCTATTTGCGCTGGCGCTATGGCCCCATCGGTGCTGACGCTATGACCCGCCCAAGTTTAGCCTCACCGAATCAAGTCTAGTTATGTGTTTCAATTTCGGAAGAATTCGCGGCGACGGTTTTCGGCAGAAAATCGCTCCAGAAGTCTGACGGCTTGTCATAAAAGTCCAAGAATCGCTGGCTATCACTATTGATTTGATCACCAACCCAACGCAACAAGTCGGGGCTCCATTTTGCATCGCCCGCGCCGGAACGGCTTTTCAAGAGTCGCTTCATCGGCTGATAGATGGCGTTGGGAATGCGTTTTTTTGTGCGTTCCAGCCCCATGTCGAACCAGCGTGACTGACGCAACAGCCGAATCGCGGCGACATCCTGGCGTCGTTTCGAAGTTTCGTTGCGATCGATTTTCAAGTCATCGATATTGCAGGAATCAATTCCTAGAAACTGGCAGCACTGATCGACAACCTGTTGAGTCGAGTTGCGGTAGTCTTCGAAAAACAGCACAAAGATACGTTCGTCAGGAAATAGTTCGCGATAGTGATTGATCTGCTTCCAGTACAAGCTGATGTCGATCGTCTCGGGATGTGATCGGACGAAGGACTCGAATTCCAAACTCGTGCGTCCCTTAAGGACCTCGTGTCCCCAGTGCGATTGAATTCGTTGCAGCGGATTCCTTGCCATGAAAATCAGCTTTGCGTCGGGCGCATGTTCGGCGAGTCGTCGGGCGGCTTGCGGGTACTGAAGGTGCTTGGTGTAGCTTGTGCTGCCTTCGGCCACCACGGTTTCTTTTGATACCCCGCGAAAAAGAGACTCGTACCAGCGCAAACCCTTGGCGTAGATTTCATCACGGCTGAAAAAATCAGGTTCTTTCGGGCACGAAACGAATACGTCAGGGTGATGGTTCAGGATGTCGCAAAGTCCGGTCGTCGCGGATTTCATCGATCCAATGATGAACGTATTGGGAATCATGCAGGCGTCCTCGATCCAGAGTCCGTTGTTTGGGGCCGAACTGACTCGGGTTGGTTCTTGGATTGGCGGAAGCTCAGCATTCGACGAATTCGCTGGGCCGTTAGCGTCGGAGAGCAAAGTGCGGCCATGCCAAGTTGCGCATATCCCAAATTCGGGTGGTCACCCAAAATGTTGTTCAGGGCTGCGCGGTACCGCCGCATGGCGTGTTCGTTGAGTCGTTCGCGGACCTGCCACGTCCAAGGTCTTTGTTTTTCCGTTGCCGCGTATTCGCTCAATTCGATCCAGGGTAAATCCTCATGTCGACGTCGCGCACATTCGGCCGCGTAACGTTGATGGTGCCGAATCTTTGCCAGTTTCTGACCGTTCAAGCTGGCGTTGTGGATGCGGTAGTACAGTAAGACCTCGTCCAAGTTTGCCAGCTTGGATTTTTCACTCATCTTCAGGTAGATGTCCCAATCCTGAGCGATGGGGTGTTCCCAGTATCCGCCTACATCTCGCATGATTTGCGTTTGGCACATGATCGTGGGGTGACACATTGCGTGTTTTCCTTCCATCAATGCCTCGGTGATCTCGTCATGGCCACAAGGCAGTTTCGATGGGAAACCTGAACGTTGCGGCCCGAGTCGGTTGAACTGGGTGCCCAACAATCCGACTTCGGGGTGCTTGCGCATGAACTGGTACTGCTTTTCCAGTCGCGTGGGCAGCGCAATGTCATCGCTGTCCAATCGAGCAAGGAAAGGCGTGTCACAGTGCTGGATCCCGTGATTCAGAGCGGCCGCGAGTCCCTGCTGCTCTTGATGGATGATTTTGATGCGGGGATCGGACAGGTCGTTCAGGTAGTTGGTCGATTCATCCGTGGACCCGTCGTTGACGATCACCATTTTCCAGTCGGTAAACGTTTGCTCAAGGATCGAGTCCACGGCAGCAGGCAAGTACGGCATGCCGTTGTGAACGGACATGAGTACGGAGATCGGTGCGGAGTTTGTTTCGGTCATCGGACGTCAACCAGCAGATTCAGGGAGAGGGAGATCGCTTCTGACGACGAGCCGATTTGCTTCGGCGGAATTCATTTGAGTCAGCATCGATAATACAGTGACGAATATGCACAGGAACGGATCGGCAGGGCTGGCAAACCCACGATCAAGAACACAAAAGGCGATCAACGGAATGCAAATCGCAAAAGGTTCCCAGCCTGGTGAAAATCCGCGATCATCAGGCGGTATCTTGATGACGCGGAATAACGCTACAAAGAGCGAGATCAGAACCATTGCACAAGCGATGATACCAAACGCTCCCATTCCCACACCCGATTCGATAAACAGATTGTGTGAATGGACAATCGAGCCGCCTACCTCTTTGGATACGATCGCTTTGGCGCGTCCCGCGACAAATCCTTCGCCGAGTGGTAACGATTCGGCGGCACGTTTTATTCCCAGTTCGTATATCTCTGATCGTCCCGTAAGGCTCTTGAACTCTTCCGCCGACTGACCACGCATCACATAGTACAGCAGCGATTCGCCCACCGAAGGAATCATCACCGTCACGGGGGCCACGATTCCGATCGCCAAAATGAACGGCAACAACTTGCCTCGAAGTGCAAAGATCAGAAATGATCCTGCCAACATGCCGGCGATTGCCGTACGACTGATCGTTAGCAGGACGGTTACCGCAAGAAATGCGATCCACGGAAAGTTGCGATTCCATTGCCAATCGCGTGTACGGGCGAGTAAGCCGACGACTCCCGCGGCGCCAACGACGGAAATTTGGCTGGGGTGACCGAGCGGTGTCGCAAATCGCCAAGACAGAAATGTGTCTCGGTTGTAAAACATGTATTCATTTCCCGGACCTCGTATCCAGTCCAGTCCAAACGTCAAACCCGTGTTCGCCATCAGAAAGAACATCCAGTTCGCCGCGATGTAAACGGTAATGAACACATAGATGCGGTCGATCTGTTCGCGAAGCGAGACGACCAACAACACCGCAATGACAAGTTGGCCGCTGCGGAAAAGCGTGAGCGGTGGTGAGATCGAATAGGCGGTGCTCATCACGGCCGTGCTGACAAAAATCGCGAACCACATCAGCGGCGATTGGATCAGCTGTTTCAAATCGGCACGTCGGCACAGGATGCACCTCAGCGCGATCAAGCCTAGGAATCCCCAGACGAGAATTTGATACTTCGCCTGTGTATCGATTCCACCTGGTTTCAGCAAATCCTCGGCGTCTCGTAATCGTACCGTGACGAACGTCGTTAGGATGACGATCCAGATGGCCATTGCGCGCCGGAAATCACGTTGCGCTTTCGTCACGGGGCCGGCCGACACAGCCGGTGCGTAGATTTCGGATGTGGATGTCGTCATGCCGCCACCTCGAGGGTGCTTCGCGATACGACGGCAAAGCTTAGCAGCCGTGCTAAGGATGTGACGATACAGCTAACCGCGTAACCGGATGCCGCGCCGGCGACGCCCAACGATGGAATCAGCACGATCGCTGCGACGACACCGCTTGTCAGTCCCACCAGGGACGCGGCAAAGTTCAGCTCGGGGCGTTCCAACGCTCGTAGCCCGTGGTTGGACGAGACACCGATCGCGGTTGCGAGTGCGCCAATTCCCAGGATCGAAATGGTGCGGCCGTTGCCCGCAAAGGCATCGCCGTAAAGCTTGATCATTGCGATGTCGCCGAACAGCACCACGACCGCAACGTAGGCCGCCATCAAGAATGTTAATGCCACGGTCGCTTTCGCGACAAGGTTTCTGGCACCGACTCGGCCTCCATGATGCACCGCTTTGGCAATGCTTGGCGACAGCAGGTTTTGTAATCCCAGGATGACGGGGTTGGCAAGCAAGACCAATGTCATGCACGCGCCGTAAACTCCGACCGCCGATTTGTCGATCATCATCACCATGATCCACTGGATACAGAAGCCGACCATGGCAAAGGTAATTTGGCCGGCAAAGACCCAGCGGCCGAATTGCCAGCCTCGTTTCCATTGAGTGGCGTGATCGATTTCATCGAATTTGAATTGCGTTCGATTGCGATAGAACCAGATGGCGCCGGTCAATGCGCACGAGACCCCGACTGCCAACAATCCACTGGTCCCGGACAAAAATCCGGTATAGGCCAGCAGTGCCAACAGAGAAATCTGCACCGATGCGATCACGACATCCAATGAAAGCGCTGAAGTGACTCTAAAACGAGCGAACTCGAATCGCCGCACAAATTCTCGGATCAATATGCATGGCGCGGCGATCACGAGCACCATCAGAACGCGTCCCGTTTCCCGGTCACCCGTACCGACAACGAACACCGCCGTGGCGATCGCGAGCAATACGGCGATCGCCAGACCTAGTGCAACAAACTGGATCGCCACGACGCCGTTGTAATTTTGTTTTTCTGTTTCGACTAAGCGAACACTAAACACCGTGTGGGCGGCAGAGATCAAGGACTGTTGAGCAGCGATCGCTAACAAGACGACACTCATCCCAAGAGCATAAAGTCCAAGCTCTGCTTTTCCGCAGACGCGACCGATCACGACGGTCATCGCGAATGACATGGCGCTGACGACCGCCTGATCAGACAGCGCAAGGACGGCACGGGTCGATGATCGCAATGACCGACCGGCAACTTGACCCGCGGTTCGACTGCGTCGACGGAAGGTCGCTTGAATATTCGACAACATGTTGACGACGATGGCTCCCGCCAGATCAGGCTTCGACCGTTTCCAGGCTTAACTCGTTTTCCGATGCGTTCGCCGATTCGGTTCGCACAAGGATCGGTTCGCTTCGTCGGATCGTTCGTGGAGTCATCGGCGTCAACGCTTCCGCCATGACGGCGACGGCGCACGCGGCAGAGAACGATGCGATCAAACCCAGAATCAAGATGATCAGGTTGCTGGGACCCACGGGGTAATTCACGTACGAAGGCTTTTGCACGATGTTCACGTTCGAAATCCGTTGGCCCTCGAGTTCTTTCTGGATTCTCGCTTGTTCAAGGTTTTCGACGTAACGCCGATAATTCGCGTCCAGCAAGTCGACCTTGCGCTGCAGCGCGAACAGTTGCAATTCGGCCTGATTCGCGTTCGCGATATTGATTTGCAGTTCTGCGACTTCTTTGTCAATTGCATCGATCATCGCTTCGTTGGCGGCCTTTTTCGACCTTTCAACCATCAATGACATCCGCAACTGTTGGTGGACCACGTTGGTGCTGTTGGTGGTTTGAACCTGCTGCTCTTCGTTGTCAAAGACGGCCCGAGCTTTTTCGATTTGCTGACGGATGTCAATCAATTTCGGGTGAGTCGGTTTCAACCGCGACAGCAACTCGGATTCCAGGATCTGTAACTGGTAAAGCTCTTGCCGCATCACATCTTTGACACTGTTGGTCATGCCGACCATTTCCGCCGAAGGGATCATTTCGGATTCTTGCGATAACTGTTTTTCAATCTCGTCGATGGTAGAGATGGTCGACGCCAGATCTGCAATCGCTTGTGTTTGTCGCTCGGACAGGGTCAACAGATGGGTCTCAAGCGAGTTCTTCTTTGCTTCGATCGAGGCGACGTTGTACTTGTTCTTGATCGCCATCAATTCTTCTGAGGTTTCTTCCAGTTCCCCCACCAAACGATCGGTTTGTTCGCTAAAAAACGGAAGCGATCCAGGCGTGCTGTTCGCTTGAACGTGATAAGCCAAATGCAGGTCAAGCAATTTCGTGACGATCATTTGCGCCAACGTTGGCGACTCGGCGCGAGCAGAAATCTTGATGACCGATGACGAATCGCCCGCTTCGATGGAAAGACTGTCACGGACAATTTGGACCGCAATCTCGCGGTCATCGATTTCCTCCAGCAGACCAATTGATTCAAGTGCCGATCGGACTTGTCCACGAAGGACCGCAATCTTGTCGGCAAGATCCATTTTGTCTTCGGATTCGTCTTCCTGCGAAACTTCTTCGCCCGGTTCTTGGAAATCCAAAATGGTGTAGACGCCAAGCTCGTCGACAAGCTGTTCCAGCAAATCACGATTGGAGAGGATCGAAACAATCGATCGAATCTCACGTTCTTGCGTGTCCGTCACACTAATGACTTGCCCGCTCGCCTCGGCCGTCGGATCGACCGAGACCGTTTCTCGTCCGACTCTGACAAAGATCTTCGCAGACGACGAGTAATCACGGCCACGCACCATGACGTATGCCGTCGACAATGCGGCACCGATCAGGAACGTCGCAATCAGTTTCTTGCGGTGCCGATTCAGCGAGGCTAGAAAGCCATACAGTGAGAGAACATCGATTGGTTGCGTACGCACGGAGCTCATCAAGCTGTGTCCGGAAATTCTAGAATTGGCGGCTGAAAGGCCGATGACCAAATCGCCCAGTATAGATCCAATTTCTGTGAATTACCGGTGCTAAATCGAGCAGATCTCGACCTTATCAATCCGCACAATCCTGGTAATTGGAAAATGCCGACCTTTAAGTGCTCGCTAATGTTGGGCTGGCTGTCTGTTGCGGATCGGATGTCACTGTTGGTTTGGACTCTATCATCCACCGTCACATGTGCACCGTTATGCTTCACTGTGACGGCGCGGTAACTATGATTGGCCATTCGGGCCGTTTGAGTTACTGGTGTTATTTTGGCCGCGTCATTCCGGTTGCGAGCGAGAGTCGTCAGGCTGACCGCTAAAGCTTGTGCGGGCTTGTAACAAGCCGCGACAGTCCCTCGACAGCACTTGGGGCGTTTCCAATGCCGTTTGCTCCGTCGCTTGACCCTGTCGGTTTGCCTTTTCGAAGACCGATGGATCGCGCCCATCGTCGGATCGTTTTTTCGGGCGGCGCTTCGCAAACTCTTCTACCAATCATGTTCGCCTGACGCGACGACGAGCGATTGAATGTTCGAATCACTGATCGAATTCATTACGACTGCCGAAGCATTGCGATTCAAACGCTTGCTATGGGTCGTCGTCGCGTTTCCGGTGCTGTACCTGCTGTTTGGTTGGCAGTCCTGGGACAAGATTAGCGATGCGAAACGGCGTCGGCTTCGGTTCATCGCGATTGCGATCTCGTTAAGTTTTCTGCTGATCGATCTGGCGTTGGTCGGTACCAACCTGCGAGATCGACGGGAATGGGATTTCGTTCCCTATTGGGTGATCGGTCAAGCAATCGTCCAAGAGTCGCATCCGTACGACGGTGAAACGCTCGCGCGTATCGCCGAACCCCTGCAGCCTAGCGAAGAGTTGCAGTCAGAGCTTTATTGTTTCTATCCACCGATCTCGTTGCTGCTGTTTGCACCGCTGGGTTGGTTGCCGTTTAGCCCGGCGCTGATCGCCTGGGAGGTCGTCCAGTTCGCAGCATTGTGGTGGAGCCTTCGCTTGTTGGTGAAATTCTTTGCGGATCCTGATGCGGGTGAAGCGGTCAACACGAGTGATGAAAAGAAATCGCTTGCGAAATGGGTCACGTTGGCCGTCTCGCTTGCTCTGTATCCCACCGCCGCAACGTTCTTTTTCGCGCAGACCAATTTTCTGATTTTACTTACGTTGTTGCTGTTTTACCGAGACCGCGAAAAGCCCATTGCAGGCGTGTGGTTGGCATTGGGCGCATGCGTCAAGCCGATCGTGATCTCCGTTCCGCTCTATTTGTTAATGCGCGGGCAATGGAAAGCGATTGTGGCGATGGGTGCGACACTCGTCGGTGTGTGTTTGCTGACCGCTGCGTTGTTGGGGCCGCAGGTGTTCACTGAGTTCTTGCAGCAATCGACGGTTTCTACAAGTTACAAGGGCGCGCAATTGCAGAATCAGTCGATCGGCGGTACTTACGTTCGACTGACAACGACCGCCGAAGAACGCAAAGCGAATCTCGCACCGAACCCGATGCAATCGCCCGTGGTGATTGGATTGATCCTGTTGACGATTGCTTTGACGGCGGTTGGGATCTATCGCTGTCGCGGCGAAGCTGATCCGTTTGCTTACGGAGCGACATTGGCCATGATGCTGATGATTTATCCGGGAACGCTGACGCACTATGCCGCGCAGCTGTTGCCGGCGATCGTCTTGTTGGTTTCCCAGATCCCCAAGACGTCGCGCATGACGTTGCCCGCTCTGGTCACGCTCGTCTTGATGTTGTGCACGACGAAGCTGACCATTTGGGCGATCTTGTTGGTGTGGATTGCCATGTTGGGATTGGGGCTGTCCATCGATCAATCGTCCCAACGACGGGGGGCGGCCGCGTTGTCTTAAACGACAAGCGGCCGCGGCAGAGTGTCCTCGTTGGCGCGAAGTTCTCGTTCGCGCAAAGCGAATCGGCGCGTCAGGCAGCGTGACACGCTCGCTCAGCTTGATTGCATTTCGCAGATGCGGATTGCATCGGCGGCAATTTCGGCATTCAGAATGTTGGAACACTCTTGCTGGTCGACGCATTTTGCCGCCGCATCAATTTCGGCCAAGAACGCCGCGACGGGGTCGCCGTCGCCAAGTTCGGGGCGTTCAACCGTGCCGTCTTGATGCATCACGGTGACCGGAATCATGGATGTCGATCCATCAGCATACGCCGCGAATTCGAACTGGACCGTCGCGCGTTCGAATCCGACTTCGTACCCGTGAGTGAATCCGCGGGCCGGTGAAACGATCACGCCGCCGCCGGAGGAAACCACCAGCGACGGGTCTTCGAATCGGAATAGACTCTCGTAGAACATCGGCACACCGTCATGATCGCGACTGACCGTTTCTGCGGCGGTGGGCATGCCAAACAAGATGCGGATCAAGTGAGCGTCATGCACGTGCAAGTCGACGAGTGGTCCGCCGACTCTGGCGCGATCATAAAAGTCGGGAATCCAATCCGGCGGTCCGATCGCACGTTTGAACCGGCCCGTGACGGGTTTCCCCCAGCGACCGTCGGCCGCGGCATCAACCAACAACTGAAACTCTGGCATGAGCGGCAGGATATGTGCGACCATCAATTGACCTGGCGCTGCGGCGGCGGCAAGTTCGCTGGCCGTGGCTGCATCGAGGGCCAGCGGTTTTTCGCACAGAACTTTCTTGCCCGCGTCGAGGCATTGGCGGATCGCTTTGGGATGCAGGCTTGGCGGCAGACAAATATCGATCATGTCGATCGAATCGTCGGACAACATTTGCTCTAGCGATTCATAGACGTTCAACCCCGACACATCGATTTGCTCGCCGGGAGGCCCAAAGTTGCCTTTGATCGCCGTCCAGTCTCCACTGCGTTTCTTTTCGTCACGACTGCAGAAAGCGACCAAGTCGGCTTGCTGGCTGCGTTGATATGCCAAGTAGTGTATCCAGCCCATGAATCCGACACCCACGATTCCCGCACGCATTGATCTCTCCGTTGTTTTCTTGTTCTCTATGGGAAGACTCTAGTTGTAACGCAATCGCGATCACGAGGCATCGTCATGTGGGCTTCTTTCCGTTTCATCGGCACGGCAATCGTTCTATTGGTTGGTTCAGGATTTCCTGATTCCCAAGCAGACGAATGGACGACGTGGCGTGGCAGCAATGGCGACAATCACGCCGCCGAGGGGACACGCATTCCGTTGCGCTGGGACGTTGAGACAGGGCAGAACATCCTGTGGAAGTCAAAGGTTCCTGGCCGCGGCCATTCCACGCCGGTTGTGATCGACGAAGGAATTTTCCTGACCACGTCGGAAGAGTCCACCCAAACGCAATCGGTGCTGAAGATCGATTCTGATTCGGGGAAAGTGGTTGACCGTTGGGTCATCCATCAAGGCACGTTGCCGGATCGAATTCATCCGAACAATTCGCACGCGTCGGCAACGATGGCTTTCGACGGCGAGCATCTGTTTGCTGTTTTTCATACCGATGATTCGATCGCGGTCACCGCGTTGACGACCGACGGACGCATCCTTTGGCAACAGCGGGTCTGCGAATTCGTTCCCTCACGATTTCAATTCGGATTCGGTGCCAGTCCGCTGATCGAGGACGGCCTGGTGATCGTCGCGGCCGAATATGACGGCCCAGACAGCGGGTTGTACGCGTTGGATGCTCGCAACGGAAAACAGGTTTGGAAAGTGAAACGGCCGTCAAACCTGAATTTCGCAACGCCGATCGCCGCGACGATTGCCGGACAGCGCCAGGTTTTACTAGCAGGGGCGGAAATGGTCACCGCTTATGACCCCCAAACCGGACGGTCGTTATGGAAAGTGGATGCATCGACCGAAGCGATTTGTTCGACCGTGGTGTGGGACGGCCGCCGTGTGATCACCAGTGGCGGCAATCCCGCCTCAGGCACCTGGTGCGTCAGCGGCGACGGAACCGAAAAACTGCTGTGGCAAAACCAATACAAGTGTTATGAGCAATCGCTGCTGGCGATCCCGAATTACGTCTTTGCCGTGACGGACAATGGTGTCGCGTTCTGTTGGCGTACCAGCGACGGCAAGGAAATGTGGAAAAGCCGACTGTTTGGCGGCGGCATTAGCGCTTCGCCGTTGTTGGTGGGTGACCGTATTTATATCGCCAGCGAAGCGGCGAACGTATTCGTGGTTAGCGCGACGCCGGACCGATTCGACTTGTTAGCAGAAAACCCAAGCGGCAACTCGCTATTCGCCACGCCGGTTGCCGTCAACGATCGGCTTTACTTGAGAACGGCGATCGGAACGGGTAACGAGCGGCAAGAGTATCTCGTCGCGATTGGTTCTCAATGACGGTAATCCAGCCCGAGTCGATTCGCTGCAAGCCGGTTGGGTTCGCCCACGGGTGAGTCACTCAGACGCTTGGATCCCAATGCCCCTTGGATCCCAATACTTGATTACCAATAGGCGGGAAAGTCGTCCAGCTTTTCGAGGTATCGTCCCGCCGCCCCATAAAATGGTCCCAGTCCACCGGTCCAAACGATTTCGACCGCCAAATAGACGTCCGTCTGAGCCAGTGATAGGTGAATCGCATATCGATCACCAAGAATCTCGTCGAAGTGAATGATGCCGATGCTGCCATTGGAAACGTCGCGAGTGACGACTTGAAAGGCTTCTCCGGTCGGTTCATTTTCTTCATCAATGGCGACCATCCGGACCGGGACGACCATCGGGTGTCGATCTTCACGGCGACGTTCGTCGCCTTTGTACATTAGCGCGTTGGCAACTTGGCGACGGGCGAAATCGAACAACTCTTTCGGGATCGTTGTGAAATCGCCGTGGCAGACGTTCGATAGGTTCACGTTCGGTTCCCTGTGATTGAAAAGGCAGTCGTGATAATCCTGCGTCCACGACATTCATCCATTGTAAATCTGTCATACAAATTCAACCGATGACGTGACTTTGCGAAAAACTATTGCAGAAAAACGTGCTGAATTGACCAGCAAGCTTGCTTGGTCAAGCCCTTGATGCTCGCCATAGAGGCGGGTGGAGTCTGCGCGGTCGTTGTTTCATTCATCCACCATCTTTTCGCACAATCAACTTGACTCTTTGCGAATCTGACACATCTTTCAGATGGGCACCAGAAGTGTCTGCCTTTTCAGATTTCGTCCTCATCCATTATTTCATCCAACCGTCGGACTCCAGCGGGGTTCCCGACAAAGGCAAACCGATCGCGAGATCGGGACGCAAAGCTACGGGTCTCAAGCAACGAACGCTGCGTCTTGACGCGGCACGTTTTTGAGATCGCCGGGCTGCCGAAGAACACTTTTCCCGTACCCAACCAGAATTTCGTCTGCCGTTGCACGCAATGCATCATTGCGTACCGTCAGATGGACGTGGGAGTCCTATGTCACCGCAGAAGATCCTGCTCGCCGATGATAGTCGCACGATTCGTGCGTTGGTCCGGCGACCACTGGCCGCACACGGCTACGATGTGATTCTTGCCAGCGATGGCCGCGAAGCGGTTCAGCTGGCGCGACGCGAGAATCCCGACTTGGTCATCTTGGACATCCAAATGCCCGAGCTGGACGGCTATGCCGCGTGCGAAGAAATTTTGGCGCTCAATGAAGACCTAGCCAAAGTCCCGATCATCTTTCTGACCAAGGTCGAGGGCCAGCATATGGAAATGCTCGGTGACGATCTGGGGGCCTATCTGCAGAAACCGGTACCCGACGAGTTGTTGTTGGCGACCGTGTCTCGGTTGCTCGCGCCGGAAGCGGTTGCGGCTGCGTCACCAAGTTCGAACCCGAGTGTTCTCTAGTTCTGTTCTCTCGTTCCTCGCAAGACTTTCCAACGCAAACGCCGACGAAACCGATTCATCTCTGTCGAAATAGACCCGTGAATAAGAAATCCGCACCCAACACTGCCCAACTGCCGGCCATGACGCGAGAAATGGTTTTGCAATGGGAATCTGAATTGGATGAGTTTGTCGCCGATATCCAATCGCGGTTGGAAGACATTGCCGATTCGATCACCGCCGCGAACAACACACCGGAAAGTCCTGCCGAGCCCCAAGTCGTACCAACGCAACCTGCGATTGATGTCGATCCAGCGGCCGCGGCGCAGGTCCAGGCGAATCGGCAAGTCGCCGCGGTCGTCCGACCGTCGTCAATGCCGACACCACGTCCCGCTGCCGCCGCCACAACGCATGGATATGAAAACGGTGTTGCCGCGGCGCCCGCGAACGTGACGCCTTCGCCAGCAAACGTGATGCCTGCGCCCGCAAACGTCACGCCTTCGCCAGCAAAGGTCACGGCTGAGCGTGGACAAGCATCCGAGTCAGCGCAATCAGTGGATCAAGACGCTGCGACGCTGTCGACAAGCACAACGGAACGACCGACGTCGGGACCGGACGAAACGAACGACCGGTTGCAAGCGATCAAGGAAAAGCTCGCCGCGCGTTTGCAGGGAGAGTTGTCATGAGCGCTCCTTTGCCACGTCACTCATCAACCGCGCCCCAAATCGAAGCGACGCGGCACTGCGTCTTTCGTTGTCGTGAAGACTGGTTTGCGCTGCCGGCCACCTCCGTTCGTGAGATCACCTACGCACCCAAGCTATCGGTCGTACCCGGAAGTCATCCTTTGTTGGCAGGCATGTGTCATCTGCGCAGCGAATTTTTGCCGGTCGTGCGAGTCGACGTGTTGCTTGCCGATGAGGCGATCGAAACAGCGAACGATGAGAAGCTATTGGTGCTGGGCAGTACAACCGGCGGTTGGGCCATTCTCATTTCCGAAGTCCTTGCACTCGAGCCGCTGGACACATTGACCAATGGCGACGTCAACCTGGATGACTCGGTCAGCGGTGTGGTGTTGGCGACGGCGATGTTCCGTGATGAAGTCGTGCGAGTCCTCGACCCTCATCGCTTGCTGCATTTAGCTCAGTCCCAGTTAGAAAACCACTGGAGTACTAACAGTCCCGAATCAAGCACGTCCGGCATCCGGTGAGCGAGTGAATCATGAAAATTCAATCCATTCTTTTTATTAGTCATGCCGCGATTGCCGCCGTTGCCGTCGTCGTGATGCTGACGTCGATGACGATGGGCACCGGTGTTGCGGCCGGCCTCGCGATTGTCGCAATGTTGGGTGGTGCCGTTGTCGCATCATTCGGCTTGGCAAAATGGTTCAAACGCGGGCTCCGTCAAGTCGAAGCCGTTGTCGCCGACCACGCGTCGGTTACGACCATCGGAATCGATGAGTTTGACCAAACCGCGACGCAAGTCAGTTCCGAGGCCGTGCGCTGGGACGATGTGGCGGCCAATCATCGCGATCAGGCTCGTGATTTCCAATCGATCATGCTGTTGCTCGATCGCCGAAGTGGTGATGCGGCAACAAGTTTTGCATTACGGAAAATGCTGGCCGGTATTGGCGGGACGCTTCATTCACACTTGAAGCAAATCGAATCAGGTACCGCCGACATCGAACGTTACACGCAAGAAATTGCCGACGGCGCTGAAGCACAGAGCAAAGCCGTAACGAAGACGACAACTTATGTTGAGCAAATGTCGTCGAATATTGACTTGGTCACAGGAAACGCCGAATCAGTCAAGCAAGCGATCGACAGCACGTCCGAATCAGCCGCTCAGGCGCACGATCTTGTCGCACGACTCGCCGAGGGCATGGACCGTATCGGTCAACAATGTTTAACCAGCGAAAGTCGTTTACGCGGACTCGCCGATCCGTCACAGCAAGTCAGTGCGATTGTTGAATCGATTGGCGATATCGCCGCCCGCACGGATATGTTGGCCCTGAACGCTTCGATTGAATCGATCCGTGCCGGCGAACATGGACGTGGCTTTGCTGTCGTTGCCGATGAGGTTCGCAAGCTAGCCGAACAAGCCTCACAAGCGACCAGCGAAATCACTCAGTTGCTCGATTCGATGCGCAACGCAACGCAAGAATCGATCGTCAGTATCGCAGGGCAACGAGGAGAAGTGGCCGCCGAAACGAAGCTGGCCGATGAGGCGAAACAGATCCTCGCACGGATTACCGCAAGCCGTAACGATGACCAATCACGAGCGAAAGAGATCACCGCGGCGGCGCATCAACAACTGCAACTTGCCCAAGACGTGGTGTTGGCCGTCGAGCAAATCTCGCAAGTCGCAAAGTCCAGTCGCAGCAGTGCCGAAAGTGCTTGCTGGACAATGCGGTCGCTGACCAAAACCACACCACAGTTTGACGCCGTCGTCGAACGCTTGCGAGGTTGTTCCGATGCGACCAGCGACAATGTTGACGCCGTCACCGACACGGCCGCCCGACACGTCGCACCGGCCGCAATCACATCGGGCATGCCCGAATCCGTCGCCACTCTTGCAGACGCCGTCTAAGGAGCAAGCCGATGGACCCCAACGAATACGACAACCAAGAGCCCTCGATCGACGATGAGGGTGCGTTCAACACCGGCGACCCATGGATCGATGGTGGCGAATCAGACCAATTCGATGTCGATTGGTATTCGGATTTTGAGTCCGAGGAAACCGAAATCGATGGGCAAGCGGACGATAACGCAGACCAGGATATTGATGTTCCTAGCGTCGAACAAATCACCAATCTACTCTCCGCTCTGAATGAGGGAGCGACGGAGCAAACCGGCTCGCACGCAACCATTAGCGAGCCGGTTGCTTCGCCGCCATTACAGAAGTCGGCGCCCGACAAAGCGGCAAACGAGTCAGCTTTGCAAACTTCGGCCTCGGATGAGCAAGCGTCGGATAAGCAAGCCTCGGGTGTTCGGGCCCTGGGCGTGAAGGCGTTGCCAAAACTCGATGACGAGCTCCGTGAAGCGTTCTTGGATGACGCCGGCCAATGTGTCGCTGCTATCGAGAACGGCATCCTCAGCTATGAATCCAATCCCAAGGATCCCGATCCGCTGCGATTGATCGGCCGAGAATTACATACGCTCAAAGGCGCGTCGGCCAGTGTTGGGTTGACGGAATTGGCCGAGTTCCTGCATGGCATCGAAGATTCGATCGGTACCGGCGACTCGGGCAAAGGAGCCAGCGGTGAGCTGCCAAGCGCTCAAGACTTGTTGAGTCAACTGGATCAAGTTGGCAAAGTGATCGATGCCGTCCGGAACCAAGACGCACCAACACCGATCACCGAGCAGTCCCCAGCCGGACAGACCGCGCCGGATCGCACACCGGCCGCATCTGCACCGGTGGAACGCGCCGCCATCAATTTTGACTGCGGCGACGACCGTGGCGGCGATGAAGAGTCGGTTCGTGTCAAGTCATCGCAACTGAATCGGCTGATGGACATGCTGGCCGAACTGGTCATGTTGCGAAATCGCCGCGAGACCGAATTAGCAGAACTCAATGATATCTACGAGGAACTAGTCCATGGCGTTTGCCAAGTCCGTGCCGCCGGTGACAGACCCGCGGAAATCGTCGATGAAGAAACGTCTTCGTTGCCGGGTATCGCCAATGAGTTGATGGCCACGGCACAACGGCTGCGTGAATGTTCGCAACCCGTCGCCGAAGGAAACGCTGCCGTTTCGCAGTTCATTCGCCAGTTTCGAGGGGAACTGGTCCAGCTGCGTCGAACGCCAGTGTCCGGCCTGTTCCGACGACTGCAGCGCGTCGTTCGCGACGCAGCGAAAGCTGAAAACAAACAAGTACAACTGCAACTGATTGGCGAAGACGCCGGCACCGAACGGTCGTTGCAACAGCGATTGTATGAACCGCTGCTACACATTGTTCGCAATAGTGTTTGTCACGGTATCGAATCACCCGATCAACGCCAGGTCGCCGGCAAGAACACGACCGGTACGATCACGCTGCAGGCGCAATCCGGTGCAGACTTGTTCGTCATCGAAATTCGCGATGACGGCCAGGGACTCAATTACGACGCGATTCGTCGCCGCGGCATCGAAAACGGCCTGTTGAAATCCGACTCATCCGCCAGTGATGAGGAATTGGCTCAGCTGATCTTTCAACCGGGTTTCTCTACCCGCCAAACGGCCGACCAGATCGCCGGTCGTGGCGTCGGCATGGACGTTGTGGCGGAGACCCTGAAACGAATGCGAGGCTGGATCGAAGTCAATTCGACCCCAGGGCAAGGCACCTGCATCCGGCTTAGTTTTCCGTTGCCTTCGGTGATTCAGCACACGATGGTCTTTCGTTCGTCGGGACAACTGTATGCGTTGCCGATGCAATTTATTCAAAAAGCAGGTTCCAATCATCGTCAATTGCGGACCATCCGTTTGGACGAACTGACCGTTCACGATTCGGTATCGCCCACTGACGACGGCGTGCCACTGGTGCTGTCGTGTCACCAATCCGGACAAGAACAATCCGGCGAAAAGAACCGACGTGTCGCTCTTTTGGTCGACGAAATCGTCGGACCGGAAGAGGTCGTTGTTCGGCCGCTTCCTTCGCTGCTGAAACAACATCCGATTTGCTGTGGCGCGACACTTTCGGGGCTCGGCGAAACGGTTCTAGTTTTGGACACCATGCGTGTCATGGAATCGGCCGCACGACGCATCGCGGTACGGCCGAAACAAACGTCGCCACCACCTGCCGGTGACAGTAACCCCACGCCTCTGCCCAAGGTGCTCGTTGTCGATGATTCCAAGAGCGCGCGTGCTCGTGTCGTTCGCTCGCTTCGTCGATACAACGTCGAAACGGTCGAAGCGTGTGACGGACAGGAGGCGATTGAACTGATGACGACTCAGCATTTTTCCGCCGTGTTCAGCGACATGGAAATGCCCAACGTCAACGGGATGGAATTGTTGGCGACGATCGATCCAACGAGTTCGGAACAAAAAACACCGGTCGTGATTATCAGCAGTCGCGACGAGGCGTCGTTTCGCGACACGGCGGCCGACCTGGGTGCCGCCGGCTATTTGATCAAGCCGTTGGCCGACACGGATCTGGACCGCACGATCGCGTCGATCGGCAAGCTTCGAATATCGAAAAAAGATTGCACACCCGAACCACTACCCGCCGGAGATAAATCATGAGCGACAAAACAGTCTTGGTCATTGACGACAGCGCGACCATTCGCAAGTTGGTCGACACGCACCTAAGCCCGGCCGGCTATCAAGTCGTTCTCGCTCCTAACGCCGAAGTCGGTTTAGAACTTGCCGACGAAATCCGACCCGACCTGATCTTGTTGGACCACCAACTGCCTGGCACAACCGGGTTCGAGGTCGCCAGCCAATTGGAGCAAAATAAATCACTTTGCTCGATTCCCGTCGTGATCAGTTCGACGCTTCGCAAGAAAGCGTACGCCGAGTACATCGAATTGGACAACGTGGTCGACATGTTGCCCAAGCCGTACACCGAAGACTTGCTGCGCACGACGGTGGCCAATGCGATCGAAACAGCCGCGATGATCGTCGGCTCTCAGTCCGGTGGAACCGCCGTCCCCGAAGTGATCGGCGAAGTCGGCGAAGCTGCACTTGCCGGTCAGTTCACATTGTTCGGTCTGCGCGAAGTGATCGATTTTCTGAACAACAGCGGAAAGAGCGGGACTCTGGAGGTCGAAGCAGAGCGGACACGGTTATGGATCCAATTGCACGAAGGACGAATCCAAGGCGTTTCGGCAACGGGGATTAACGACGAAGAAATGGCAGACATCACCGCGCGATTGCCGTCGTCCCTGGCGAACCTGGCGCCCGTCTTAAAGATGACCATTGGCGGTCAAAGCTGTGCGGAAGTCGGCGGCTTCGTTCAGCTGCTGGATCAAAAAGTGCTCGACCCTCGATTACTCAGCAAGTTGTTGCGTTTTCAATCGGCGATGTTGATACGACTTGGTTTCACCCGGAAACTGACGAGTTTTCGATTCGAATCAAACCAGCGATCGTCCGCGCTTTCGGACAGCCTGCCGCTGGGGATCAGTCTGCTCGCGCTACTCGTCGAAGGCGCTCTGTACGGGGACATCGACAATACGGTCGATCATCAAAAAACCGTCTATTCACGACGTGCGATTCGTGGGCAAAACCTCGATCGCGCGGGTTTGTCGGCGCGACACATGAAAGTCTTGAATCTGCTTTCAACACCGCAAAGCGCCGCCGCCTTGGCCGAACAGTTGCAATGGGATGCGGACGAAGTGATCCGTGTTCTCAGCGGTTTTGTGATGGCCGAATTGGTCCAACAGCGCGAGCGGGTGAATCCCGAAACCTTCGTGGTGTTTGAGCCCGATTCCGCTGCGGCGACGCAGATTCGTCAAACGCTTGCCGGCGACGTGTGCGACTATGACGGCAAAGTGGTTCGTGACCGGATGGCGCTGCAATTGATCTTCAAGCGTGCCGCACCGGATTGCATTTTCTTCGCCGCCGACAGTCCCGAGTCCTGTCAGGTGATTCAAGCACTGCGATCGACTGATCACCCGGCGGTCGGTTCGATTCGCTGGATCGCCATTGGATCGGATCGAAACGTCGATGGGTCGGCCGTCGATTGGCAGGCCCGGTTGGGGTTCATGCCCGAAGAAATCGTTCCGCGTCCATGCACAGGCGAACTGATCAGCCGTGTCATGCAACGCGTCCTGCAAAACGATTCGCAGACCTCGCCGGCGACATCAGCACCGTCCGCCGCACCCGTCACTGAATCTAATGCTCAACCCCAAGTCGCCATTGCGGGAGTCGAATGATGATCGATACAGCTAATCAAAGTTCAACCGTCACGGTCGTCGCCAAACGGACCGATGGCAGTATTCAGCACTACACATTTGATTCCGACGGAGGCGTGTTCGTCGGGCGGTCCACCAACTGTGGTTTGCGATTGCAAGGTGAGGGCTTGTCGGACATCCACTGCCGAATCGAATTGGAAGATGGCGACGCCTGGGTTCAAGATTGGATGTCCAAGCAGGGCACGATGGTCGACGGAACGATGATCGATACGAAACAGTTGTTGGAACCAGGTGCGATTTTGAACGTCGGTGAATATTCCATCACGATTCGGTCAGGTGACGCGACCAAAGTCGTGGCGGAAGCCGCTGCTTCCAGCACGGCGTTGCCCGATTCGTCTGAGCAAACCGAATCCCCATCGATGCACATGCCGCCCGCGAGCGGCGGTTCGCAGCCCAGTCCCACGGCCGCAGCATCGAAGGACCTAGCGGCCCCGGCGGCCCAGGCCAGGACCACGGATATACCGGTCGAAAATGCGTCTCATCACGATACGATCCAGCAGCACATGGTCGGACATGAAACGGTCGATGAGGACACGATCAATCAGCTGTCCGCGGGACGTGATGGCTTTGATCACGCCGATTTTGACCACGACGAAGAACCCGCCGATGCCGATGCCGGCGCCACGCGACCGGTCGCATCCGCGTCGTTTGATTTCGACGCCGACTTTTTCGAAGAAGAAACTTACGACCGAGAGACCGTCGAATTGCTGCGCGCCGAAATCATTGATTTGCAGGCCGCGCTTTCGGATCGAGACGCGGAGGATCGAGCATCGTTGGTGCAGCCGCTCAGCGTCAGCGACACCAATTCGCAAACCGATCAAAGCGACGCTTTATTGGCTCGTATGCAAGAGCTGTTAGACGAGGCCCAGCGAAGCGACGAGCGAGTTGCGTTGTTAGAGGAGATGCTGCACGCGTCCGAAGAGGCTAGCCGCAGCGAGCAAGAAGAGCGTAGCCAATTGGAAGGCTGGGTCGGCGAAATTGAAAAACGCATCGGCCAAAGAGAGGATGAGCATGCTGCGGAAGTCGACGCATTAAAGCGTCGTGCCGCCGAAGCGATTGCGCAGCGTGACGATATGCAGCAAAAATTGCATCGCACCGCGACGCAAGGTGCCGCGCCTCAGCAATACGAAGAGACCCTCGAAGCCCTGCAGCAGCAAAATCGCATGCTGCAACAGCAGCTTGACGAATCGGTCAAACAATTGGCCGTGCTGAACAAGCAGTTGGCGAATTCGCAACAACAGCAAGACGAGGCTCTGCGAGAGGAACGTGCTGAGATCGCTCAGGAACGCGCGAAGATTTCGCGTCTAAGGTTCGAGCTGTCCAATCGTTTGTCGGGCATCGAAGAGCTTCCCAAGAACGAAAACGAAGCGGATCGCGAAACGGCGCTACGGCTTCAAACATTGCGTCAACATTTACGAGAAATCCATGAAGAAGAGAAGCGTGAAGCAAAACAGGCTTCGCTTGCGACTCGCGTAAAGAAACTTTGGAACCGAGTCGAGTACTAGGTCTCGTCTCGGTCTGGGGACGTCGTGCATGTCACGACGATTGCACTACAAGCTATGGAATCAAACGTGATGGAAACAAATAGCCAGCCAAACGCAACCGGCGATGCAAACGCCGCGGAATTGCGTCGGATTGCTTCGGATATTGAAACGTATCTCAGTAAATGGGTCGTGCGTTCCCGGCGTGTGATCGAGCACGGTTTGAACGCCACCAACAGTGACGTCGGCATCTCCGCACAACAGCAGAAATTCGAAGAAAAACAGCGGAAATGGGAAGCCCGTCGTCAGCGCGAGATGGACGATGTCTCGGACAAGGCCCAGGAACTGGCCGCGGCATGGTTAAAGCTTGAGTCCGAGCAGCGTCAGTTCTTGCAAATGAAAGAGGCGTGGCAGCATCGTACACAGCAATCTGGAAACAGCGTGCCGGCCGATCCGACGGGCCCGGCCACGGTGCAGGACGCGTCGTTCGCTCACGACAGTCAGGTCGGCCATGCCGTTCCTGCTCCGTCGCCGCCGGCACAGCCCATGCCGCAACAAACGCCCCAGTCGGCGCCTCCGTCGGTTCCCCAGTACACACCGCAGGTTGCGCCTCGGATGCCAGCGGTCGCCGCCTATCCCGGCGATCGGCCTGCTTGTGGCAACGGACGTGACGCTGCCATTCGCCAGTTTGAACAGCTCCGTCGCGAAGTCGGTACGAAATCTCGCGCTTAACACTTTGAACCACTCGGCCCAATACTTTCGGAGAACAAGATGACATTAGCAACCATTTTCAGCGATACGGTCGGGTCGCTATTTCATCGGTCCTCAAGTCCGGCGGTTCAAACCAAGCGTGAAGACGAGCTGGAATTGTCCGCAGCGCCGCCGGACACTCGACGGCTAATTCGTGACGGACGTTACTGCACCATTTTGTCGGCCGAGAATCAAATTCCGTTTGACGATGTTTCGGTGCAATGCGCCTGGCGAGCGCTGACCGGCAAAATGGCGTTGGTTCCCGGGGGCGAAGTCACGCTGCTGTGTGATGCCGGTGTTTCCTCTGGTGGCGGGATGGAAGTGGCGACAATCCGGCGCGACTTCGTGTGCGCTGATACAACGTATTTTGATCGGCACTGTGTGACGAATGCGGAGTACCAAAAATTTGTCGACGCAGGTGGATACGACCGTCACGAATTGTGGCCGCCGGAGGTCTTGCCCAACGTCCTGCAATTTGTCGATGCAACTGGCTGTTGCGGACCCAAAGGCTGGACCAATGGAAAGCCGCCCGCCGATCAGCTCGATCATCCTGTGGTGGGTATCTGTTGGTACGAAGCGAGCGCGTACGCAATCTGGGCTGGCAAGCGTTTACCGTCGACCGCCGAATGGCAACGTGCCGGCGTCTGGTCGCTACGTGAAGGTGACGGAAACGAACCTCGGTATCCTTGGGGAAACGCGTTCGATCCGACCAAGGCCAATCTATGGTCAGGCAGCGAGACGACGACCGTTGCCGTTGGCGAATACAGCGGCGGTCGGACACCTAACGGCGTCGGTCAACTGATCGGTAACGTTTGGGAATGGGTCGACGCTCAGTACCTTCCCGAGACCGATGGCACCGTCGACGTGTTGATCGATCACGTGATGGCCGAGATACGCGGTGGTTCCTTTGACACGTACTTTCAGTCGCAGGCAACGTGCCAGTTCCGCAGCGGGCAACCGCTTCATCATCGCAGCAGCAACGTCGGATTCCGGTGCTGCGTGACCGCTGATCACATGCCGTTGCCGCCCAGCCCCGAAGGTTAGCCGGCTTTGCGACGGACCGTACCGTCGCATTTCGAAAATCGTTTTTATTCCCTCGTCCATCTTCGTCCAGAAACACCCCCAACCCCCAGTCGCATCATGCTAAACATCCCGCAACAATTGGTCGATGGTTGTCCGCCGGTGACACTTAACTGTGCGTGCTGTGATGTGAGGCTGCCCAGCGAAGCGTCGTATTGTCCTGATTGCCAAACACCAGCAGAGTTATCGCGTACGGTGGCGACACGTATTGGTGATCAACACTTTGTTTCGGTGTTGGGCGCAAGCAACGCTGGCAAAACCGTCTATTCAGGACTTCTGTTGGATATCCTTAGCAAAGGCGGGAAGGACTTTCGTGGGCGAGCGACCAGCGCATTCGCGGTCGATTTGCAAGAGCAGGTCATCACGGCGCTGCAGCGGCGCACCTTTCCCGAAAAAACAGCCAACGAAGCGGATACCTGGAAATGGTTGCATTGCCAGATCACGACGGCGGAGAAGAAAGGTGAACGGTACGTCGACTTGATTTCGCCAGACTTTGCCGGCGAAGCGATTGCGATGGAAGTCAACCAACCGGGATCCTATCCCGCGATCAGCGACGTCGTGAAAAAGTCGGCCGGGGTGTTGATCCTTTGCGACTCGTTAAAGGTTCGCGATACGGGCCCGGGTGAAGATTTATTCGCGATGAAGCTGGCGACCTACGTCGCGCAAACTCACGGTTTATCGGTCGACGGGAACCGTAAACGCAAGGCCGGCGGTCCCGCGATCGCAATCGTGTTTACCAAGTCCGACGCTTGCCCCGAGGCGCGATGGGACCCCGCAGGATTTGCCGAAAACAACACGCCGCGTCTTACCGAATTTTGTCGGCAAACGTTCCGCAGTCACGCGTTCTTTGCCGCCAGTGTAGCCGGCAGTTCCGGTACGCTCGCCGATGCCGGTGGGCGTCGCATGCAAGTGCCCTTTCACGTCCAGCCCCAGGGTGTCGTCGAACCGCTTCGCTGGATCACGGACCAGATCTAGGGCAAGTTTCGCAGCCAATATATGCGTCTGATCTGCATGTGCCACGCATCGCACTTGCCGAACATACGCGCGAGTCAAGCCACTGTTGCAAGACCGCTGACGATTCAGCCAGCGCGACTTCAGAACATATCTCTTCCAGATCACATATTGTCTCGATCGAATCTACTCGATCAATCGTCTCCGAGCGAACCCGTCATGAGTCATCTGCAAATCGAACAAGCCATCTTTACCAGTGCCGATAAAGGCACGATGAAGGGATACCAGCTTGTCGCTCGATCACCGGGGATCGATCGTGCGTTGTCACAGCAGTTGTGTCGTTGGTCGCCGTCGCACGGGTCACTGAACGAGGACGACTTGGATCAATGGGTGCTCAGCACTTTTCCCCTTTCCGATGGCCGGTCGGCTGTCGCTCGTACCATTTTTGGCGGCCCGGAATATAGTGGCCGCGGCGGGATTCAAGTGGTCACACAATTGTTGGTCGTCAGGGAAGATCAATTCGCCAGCTATCAGTGCAACGCATTTGCGCTTGCGCAAACCGCCATCACGCTGGGCGAAATGCGTTTCTGCCCTGCACCGCCATCCCGATTGCCCGTTATCACGCTGCCGGACCAGCCTTTGGTTGCGTGCGTGGCCGAGCCGCACGGGCCTATGTTGAAGTACCACCGTGTTCATTCATCCGATGGCGTCGACGCTGCACAGTTGATGAATGTGTTGCAGCGACTGCATGACAATCAATCCGTCGCGGTGATCGGTTCCAACAATCCGATCAAGTTTGCCAGTCATGTGATCGAACGTATCCCTTCGGACGAACGCCCGACGATCAGTATCACCACGGGGCTTGAACCAACACTCGGGCGACCGTTTCGTTTGCACTTTCTGCCCCAGCTTGATTCGAATCGGCAGCGGGTCTTTGAGTCTTTGGGCGTCCAATGCGTTTCTGCCAACGCTGACGCCGAAGCACTGCCCGTGTGCACCTAGAGCCCCTGGGCATCTGCAATTAAACCTGTTCCTCGATGGGTTACCGAAACCCCGAGTACTTCTTGAAACGATCCGAATCTTGATTCGCAAGTGTCGTTTCGTAGCTGAGGGTCACCAGAACGTGGCCTGCCGCACCGCGACGGAACGTACGTCGACGAATCAGATGAAATCGGCAGCGTGGCGAGAGCCCGGCCGCTTCTGTGTTTAGGTTGAAACGGACGTGACAGTGTCAATCACTTATTGGCTCGTTTTTCGGTACCAAGCAGCCACCAACAATAGTGATGCCAGGAACGTCACGGCCATCCATGCGCCGAATTGAACCTGGTGCGCCGGTTCAACGGCATAGTGTGTCACATCGTCGACGCCGTGCCCGGGATGCGCGATTGCATCGCGGTAGAGACAAGGAAGCATTGAAATCGCGATGAAGATTCGAAAGATTCGTTTCACGGATGAAAATACCAATGTTGGTGGTCGAACAAACTGGTCCCGCCGACGGGTACACGATGTTAGTCTACCGGCATTCATTGGATTTGCCAGCCAGTCGATTAATCGGATATCGATGCGGGCAAGCGAGACTCAGTCGATTGATTGGCCGGTCGGTACCGCGTTAATCGTCCAGTAAATCTCTTCATTCAGCTTCAATTCATCCTCTGATTCAACTGACAATTGCAAGCGGATTTGATGCACCGGCTTTAGGTCGCTGACGAACAGTTTGACACTTGATTGGTCTTCCTCCAGCGAAACTTTCTCGATCGCCAGCGGGTCGGTTCCCTTCTTTCCGGTGCTCGGCTTGTACTGGTCGCTTCCGTAGTCGGATCGCCAACGATAGTTCCACTGTTCGCCTTGATAAGACGATACCTGAGCGGCTGACTCCGCATCGAGTGGCAAGTTAAACCGAATCCTGAGTCCGTCGGGTTCGACTTGGCAATCGGTCACCATCAGTTCGCGGTTGCCGGTGTACCGCAATCGCTGGATGCCATTTTCTCGCAGCCCTGCGCGAGCGCCGCCGTTCCAGCCTTGCAGCCCCGTCGCATAAACTTGACCATCGGTCGGGCTGACGCGTCCGCGCATGATGCCGGTGCGAAAGTCAAAGGGAAGCTTGATGATGGCGGCCTGGGAAAGTTCGCCGACGTCTTGCATCATCAAGTAAGACATCCATCCTTTGCCAAAACTTGTATGCAGCAAATGTTTAGCGAGCGGTCCAAACCGTGGATCATCGACCCAGATTTGACCTCCGGATGAGTTGTCAAATTCTTGCGGCATCCACACCAAGGCCGGATCGAACGTTTCGGGGATTGGCACGTTGTTGATATCGATCTTGCCGCCATCGGGTGACCACATGCCCGGAATGTTGTAGCTTTGAACCCAGCCATAAAAACCGCCCGGTCGCAGCAAGCTGATCTTTGATGCTGGAGTCCACTGGCCTTGGTTGTCGCTGGCTGTCAGCCGATCATCGGGCAAGATTCCCATTCCGTTGGGCGTCCGGAATCCGGTGCAATAAACGCTGCGTTGCTTCCCGTCGGGTGATACTTGGATGATTGCACCGGGCAGCGCAAAGTCCGATCCGTGGCCCGCTTTGGCGTAATAGAAATTACCCCGTGAATCCGTTTGTAAATCAAAGTTGAACGCGTGAAAGTTCGGTGAAACGTCTTCGTCGGCACTAAAGCTTTCGTAGAAGTCGGCTTCGCCATTTTGATCCCGATCATGCAGTCGGACGATTCGGTCTTTGCAGGTCACGAACACATCGCCGTCGACCACGCGTACGCCGAACGGTTCGTACAGCCCCGCCGCGAATCGTTTCCAGCGCAGTTGCAACAAAGATTCGTCGATCCCCGAAACGACCCAGACGTCGCCACCATAGGTCGTGACCACCATCCGGCCATCATCAAAGAAATCCAATGCTGACGTTCGAAACCACGTGTTCCATGGCGTCGAATCCGGGATCGTGATCGTGTCGAGCGTGTATGCACCCTGTTGAAGCCCGGGATAGCCAACGGTTGTGATTTCTTGAGGCCAGTTCAGGGTTTCCCATCTTGTCAGTTGCATCAGATCGGGTGCGATGCCTTTTTCGTTGACTTCGGCGTCCGTATTCTTTTCGGACAGAGTGGAACTGGCCGGTCGGCGAATGACGGAGAATGTTCGTGTGTTCTTGCTGGCGGGAATTTGCAGAACGAGATAGCGACTCTCTTGCACTTGCCACTTCATCCCTTTGGTGTTCCCGCGGACGCCGGCACGAAAATCTCCAATCGCAGTGCCGTCGACGCCGGTGACGGCGACAAAGCGGGCACGGCTCGATTCATCGATCGGTGAAAACGTGGCCGGTTCGCTGCGGCTTGCATCGGCGCGTCGCTTCGCGTCACCCGCATCGAGTACCGCCAAGACCAACGGGGCGCCTGGACCAATTCGAAAAAAGTGCTCGACAGAATTGCTGGACCCGGACGATGGCATTTCTAAGATGTCACGACCATCGATCGAATAACTCAAGACGACCTTGTTGCCGCACAGGTAGTAACCCTTGTAATCCATCCAACTAGCCGGCATCGGACCACGCGGCAACCAATCTTCGCGGGTGTAGTTCAGGCTGCCTTCGTGTCCCCAACGCCATCCTTGCAAGCCAACGATCGAGTCACCATCGGGGTTTGCGGTGCCTTCGCCTCGCGGTCGGACGTGCTGTGTTTCGCTCAGGTCCAGGAAGCCGCCTCGCCAAAGATCGGCTTGGTTCATCGTATGCAAATCGTACGCGATCGTGGCCTTGCCCAATCGGATCGAAAGCACGCTTGGGAAATCTCGGCGAAGTTGTGAGCCCAGCGCCGGACCAAAATCGCGTGCGATGTTTTCAACCTTGCTGCCGTCTTCGGTTCCCTTTGGCAAAGAGGCCAAATAGTCCTGGTCGACTTGGAAGTAGTCAGGGTTGGATTTCTGCATGAACTGTTCGCGGATATAATGCACGACCTGATAACGCTCTTTGGGTGTCAGATGCGACATCGGCGCCATTAGTCCATTGCCCTTGGTCAGCGTCATGAACATGCGATAGGGATCGGCACCAAATTTCATCGGCTGTGTGCCAAAGGCACGAGCGGTGGGCAGCGACGGAGTGTTGCCGTCACGTCCATGGCAGTTAAAGCAATAACCTTGATAGATTTTCTCGCCGGCTTGGAAGTCACGGCTGCGCAGTTTCTTGATGATGCCCGCGTGGTCTAAGTTGATCGAGTCGTCCTTGACGGCGAGTTCGGCCTCGGTCGGCTGAAAGCGTTTCGCTGCCTCGGTCCCACCTTTAGCAACGTCGATGACGTACCGCAACAAGTCAAAGAATTCTCGCTGATCACGAAGTGACGCGACCAAACCGTCGGGCATCATCGATGTGGTCGTTGGTCGGCTCTGTTCGATGTCGGATCGGTCGAGCACGACGTCTTTTGCAAGATTATCGGCGGGCCGAATCGTCACGGAGTCATCGTCCTGGCGGACAACCATGCCGGTAATCACTTCGCCGTCAACGGTGACGAAGGCGTGAGTTTCGAATCCCTTGCGAATGTCCTTTGACGGTCGCAGCAGTGCGTCGACCAGATAAGTCTCGGTTGTGTCACGCCCAAGTTCGGCCAGATTCGGGCCAAGCGGTGACGACTGTGAACCGCTGGTGTGACAGGCGACGCAGGCCGCCGCGGATCGATAGAAAACGATTGCACCGCGATGCGGATCGCCTCGGCGCAAGGCTTCGCTGGCTAAGACGTTAGGATCGGTCGATTCGAGTTGTTGTTGCAGCGGCACGGCCTGGCGTAAGGTCTCGCCGTGGGCTTGAAACGCAATCAAGCTAAACGCAACTAAAATCAGTGAACGCAGAAAGATCGACATGAGTGGGGGCCTCGGTGGGATTCGATTTCTTACGAATTGCCACAATAGCCCACCGCCCGACGCCGCACAAACACCTCTAAGAATCGATCCAACGTTTCAATAATCCATCGTAAGCATCAATGCGTCTGTCTCTCAGGAACGGCCAATGCGTTCGGACCACATCAATCTCGTCCAAACAGCAATCCGCAATCAAGACGCACTCGTCGCGAACGCCGGCCTCGGCAACGACTTCACCGCGCGGCGATGCGATAAAGGATTGTCCCCAAAACTCCAGTTCCGATTCGATGCCGACGCGATTGGGGGCGCCCAGCCACAGGCCGTTGGCGATCGCATGCGCTCGCATGTTGGTTCGCCAAGCGTCGTGTTGCGATTGCCCGAACTCGGCCTTCTCGTCCGCGATCCAACCGATGGCCGTTGGATATAGCAAGATTTCCGCTCCGGCCAACGCAAACAACCTCGCCGCCTCGGGAAACCACTGGTCCCAACAGACGCCCACGCCAAGTTTCGCATAGCGAGTCGTGATCGGCTGGAAACCTAGATCACCCGGCGCAAAATAGAACTTTTCATAGAACAGCGGATCATCGGGAATGTGCATTTTGCGATACATCCCGGCAACGCTGCCGTCGGCATCAAGGACGATCGCCGAATTGTGATACATCCCTGGTCCTCGACGCTCAAACAGCGGTGCCACGATCACTAATTCGTGTTTCTTCGCTAGCGACGACAGTACGTCTGTCGTCGTACCCGGAACGTCTTCGGCATAGTCAAAATTGCGGTGGTCCTCGCTCTGACACGGATACGGACTGGCGAACAGCTCTTGCAAGCAGACCACTTGCGCCCCATCGGCGGCCGCTTCGGTGATCATGCGCGCGGCGGCATCCAGCGTCTTATCGCGGGAACCGGCGTATCGCATTTGAACGAGTGCTAAGCGTACATTACGTGCCAACGGACAAACCTTGCTTGATGAGAACGAAAGAATCCGATGTCGGAAACGAACCAAGATCGTAAACGGACGGCCCTGTTTTTTGCAGGGACCGACACCGATGTTGGCAAGACTTTTACCGCTTCGCTGATCGCCCAGTGGTTTCACCAGCATGGGCCCGGTCCGGTGGGCGTTTACAAGCCGGTGGCCAGTGGATGTCGACGCGATGGATCGCAGCTGGTCGCCGACGACGCCGTCAAGTTATGGCAAGCTGCGGGATGTCCCCGGACCCTGCATGAAGTCTGCCCTCAGCGTTTTAAGGCACCGTTGGCTCCCACCCAGGCGGCACGACTGGAAGGAAAGTCCGTCGACCTCGGTCTGCTTCGTTCGGGTGCCCAATGCTGGGAATCGGAGTCAGAACCGTTAATCATCGAAGGTGCCGGAGGGCTGATGAGCCCGCTGGCCGATGGTGTGTTGAACATCGATCTGGCCAAGCAATTCGACGGAATCAAGTTGATTGTCGTGGCCGCGAATCGTCTGGGCGTGATTCACCAAACGCTTGCCACATGTGCCGCCGCGAAACTGGCGGGGCTACCACCGGCCGGCGTGATTCTGTGTCAAGTCGAACGCGAGGCGGACCAGTCGACGGAACGAAATGCAGACGAGATTCGCCGCTACACCGACGTGCCTTTACTGGGCTCGGTCGGCTACGGTGCGGTGTCCGATGACGTCGCTTTTGCGGGCAAATTGCTTTGATGGTCGCTGAGAGGTCAAGGTCGACTTCGCAGCTTTGGCCTCAACCGGTTGTAAGATCCGATGCACGTGCCGCATTGCGCCGACGCGTGGTTCCTAAACCAAGAACAGCGAACAAGCCTAATGCTGCGATCGATGGTTCGGGAACGGCGACCGAGGGAACCAGCGTCGTCGAATTTACATTGGTTTGAATGAACAATTCGACAAACGATTCGCCGGGTGCGGTGATCAATTGAATTGTACCTGAACCGGGTTGGTCAACGATGCTGGCCGGTCCACCATGAAATTCTTGGATGAGCCCCGGGTACATCGTGGTGGTGTCTCCGTTGACCGATGCGTCCACTTCAATGAACCCGTTGCCCTCGCCGCCGTTAGGTGAATCTTCCAGCAGCGCCATGCTGAACGTGTACAGATAATCGAACTCGAATGTCAACGAGACGGGCTCGAATGTTCCTGGATCTTCGGTTTGATTAACAACATAAAACGCTAGATCTGATTCGATCGCGGCTGAACCGTTCGACCCCGGGCTCGACGACTGTCCCATCGTTTCCAGGGACAAAGTCACGCTTTCACTATACGGATCAAACGTACTGAAATCTGGTTCATCGTCGGGATAGGTGTGGTTGACACCACCGACGGTTGCCGAGCCACCGATCATGCCCATCCCATCGCCTTCGGTGAAAACAAAGGTCGTGAAAAAATCAAAGTAGTGACTTGGCGGCCCGTCGAACGAAAAGTCCGTGTCAGCTTCCGCAGGCAAACCGCTGTCGGTGTAAAACGCGCCGCTGAATGTGTAGCTGATTTCTAGATGAACGTTCGAACTATTCACCGTTGCCGCGCGACTTGTTGCCGGTGCAAAACCGAATCCTGCAAAACAAGTAAGAAATAGCAGAGTATTGCTGAATCGGTTGTGGCGCATCGGGATTCTTTCTCGGCGTGTGTATCGGCAAGCCTGGGACAGCGACAGGATGCACGTTGTTGAGGACGTACATCTAGCGAAGATTGTATTTCAGCGCCGATCGCATTTCGATTTGTCAGTCGCGAAATCGCGAAAACACCTTGCCAGCGGTATACGAATTTATACTCTTGTGTTCCCGATTTCGCCTTCACCGTGACTGGGGCGATAACGTTTCATCTGCATGCGCAGATTCAAAAACTCGACGGTTAGCGAAAAGCCCATCGCGAAATACACATAACCTTTGCTGATCGGTGTTCCGACCGACTCACTGACCAGCACCACGCCGATCAGCATCAGGAATGACAACGCCAGCATTTTGACCGTGGGATGTTCTTGAACAAAGTCGCTGATCTGGTTTGCAAAGATGATCATCACGCCGACGGAGATGACGATGGCCAGGACCATGATTTCGATGTGCTGCGCCATGCCGACGGCCGTGATTACCGAGTCCAGCGAAAATATCACATCCATGAACGCGATACGAAACAGGACGCCGCCCACGGTGATGCCGGGTTTGGCTTGATCGGCCGGCGTGACGCCGTCACTCGCGCCGCCTTCGTCAAAAGGAAGATTACCAATCTCGGCTTCCTCTTCGCTGCCTTCGATCTTGTGGTGGATTTCTCGCACGGCGGTGTACAGCAGAAAGAGGCCGCCGAACAATAGAATCAGGTCGCGGCCGGAGACGTCGTTGACGTGCGGGTCCGCCATCAATTCTTCGGCGATCCTGGCTGTCGGGGCAAAGTCTGACAGTTGAAACAGCGAACCTTCCAGTTGCATCAGCCAGCCGATCATCATCAGCAGAACGATGCGCATGCCCATTGCAAGGAACAACCCGAACCGGCGAGCGAATGAACGCTTTTGTGGCGGCAAACGGCCGGTGATGATCGCGATGAAGACGATGTTGTCGATCCCCAAGACGATTTCCATCGCCGTTAACGCCAGTAGCGCAATCAGCGAATCGGCGGAATACAACGAGGTGCCTTCGGCGATTTCGATCGCACTTGCCAATAACATCTGGTTCTTTCCTTATTGCGATAGAAAAGACATGCCGGTGTCGCCGGATCATTGATCACCACGATCAACACCACCGAAGCGGCTAAATCAATTGCCCGGCATCCAAGGTGACATCAAGCCCATCAACCCCATCATTAGCAGTAGGCCGAATGTCAATCGACGCAGTCGATGTCGTCCCAGACGGTTGCCAAGTTCAAGCCCCAAATAGGTGCTAAGTAACAGCAGCGGAATCGTCAGAGCAGAAATCATGCCGGGTTTGATCACGCGTTCCCCAAAAAAATAGAACAAGATGCCCAGCGCAGGAATGATGCTGACCAAGTACATCGAAAATAGGAAAGCACGCGTCTGACGAGTGCTCCAGTCGTGCGATTGCACCCAAAATACCATCGGCGGTCCGCCCATGCCGACCAATCCTTGCAGGAATCCCGACAGCGGAAACGCCAGGAAGCTCCAGCCCGGATGCAAGTGTTCCCGAGGCGTTGGACGCAAGTAAATCGTTGCCGTCGTCGCCGCTAATACGAATCCGCCGACGATTTGTCGCAGCGTCACCGGCGACAACAGTTCTAAATGTTGAAGCGCGAAAACGCCAAGCGGCAAGAACAAGATGCGGCCGATCCCCGGTCCTGCAACTTTGCGCGGCGTCAATGTGTCACGCAGCGACCAGACACCCCAAATGTTTTGCGGAATCGTTGCGACCAACATCGATGCTTGTGCTTCGGGAAGCGGGTAGCCGATGTACAACAACGACGGAACGATCAAGAGTCCGGCAGCAAAACCGGCAGCAGATTGCACAAAGATCCCAAAGCAAAGGATTAGCACCAACGGGATGTAGTCGATCAATGTTTCCATGACGGCATCCTAGCCGACAATTCGATTGTTTGGCAGCGGAGCAATTCAGAGCAGAATCGAATGCGCCGAATGCGCTAATGACCAAGACGCCGCCGCGAGGCGGCATCAAAGATGTGAAGGTTTCCGATGGCCGCGTTGATTCGGTGCGTCTGTCCCACGACCAGCTTGTCCGGTGACGCGAACATGGCTGAGACGAATGTGGCGCCGATTTGAAATGAAGCCATCCAGCGGTGGTCAATCTGCCGCAGGCTTAAAAGTTGTGCGTCGATCGCAATCGCCGGAACCTGATCGTCAGTCTGCTCGGATGAATTCCGCCAATGGTCTGGGCGAATGCCGATGAGCAGTGCGCGATCCTGGTCATCGAGCCCCGCTGGCAATTCGCCAAGTCCCGCACGCAAGTCACTCAAGCCTGCCGACGGAATACTGGCCGTTTCCCCGCTGGCTTGATCGAAACCTGGCACGTCGACGAACTGCAACAAGCCATTTGACCAGCTCGCTTTGAGGAAACTGATCGGCGGCCAGCCGACCGCCACTGCTACGTCAACGGTTGACGGGCGACGATAGATTTCAGTGGGAGTATCAAACTGCACAACGCGACCGTCATCCATAACGGCGATCTTGTCGGCCATCCGCATTGCTTCGTTACCGTCGTGCGTCACATGCAGTGTCGTGCCGGGATAGCTGCGATGCCATCGCAGCAAGTCGTCTTGAATTGTGTGTACTGCCGATGCGTCGACGGCCGACAGTGGTTCGTCCAACAACCGTACCGGCGCGCGACGGGCGATTGCCTTGGCGACCGAGGCGCGGCGCAGTTCACCGCCGCTTAGTCCCCTGGGCCGTCGATCCAGCAGCGAAGCGACCGAGACCATCTCGGCTGCCTCGGTGATGCGTCGATCCGATTCTTCGCGGGACACGATGCAGCGAAGGCCATACGCGATCGATTGTCGAACGGTCAGATGCGGATACAGCGCATCGTCCTGAAACACCATCGCAACGTCTCGCTGTGACGGCGGCGTCGAGCTGACCTCGCGTCCGTCGATCCGGACCGTTCCGGCATCGGGCGGCTCAAGTCCGGCGATGATTCGCAGGGTGGTTGTTTTTCCGCACCCGCTAGGCCCCAGCAAGACGACATATTGGCCCGATTCGACGTGCAAGTCCAAATCTTGCAGGATCCTCGCGCCTCGGTACGACTTTCCGATTCCACAAAGCTCGACAGCGGACATACAATAGAAAAGCCGTGATTAGCTAAGGTGGACGTGATACAAGAGCGACCATTATACGCATACAAAAATGATGCCGCATTGAGCCCGCCCCGGTTCGACCCGTGGCGACGAATAACACTTGGAGACCATTGGGATGAATCTGACTGCACCAAAACACATGATCTGGATCATCGTGGCCTGTGTCATTGTCGGCGGAATCACGCTGGAATCGTTTGCCGATGACGACACCGGACCCACCGCGCGCAAAACAAATGCCGTTGCCGACCAACCGTACAGGCCGAAATCCGACGCCGAATTAAAAAAATCGCTATCGGCCATGCAGTACAACGTGACTCAAAAAGAGGCGACCGAGCCTGCATTTCGCAACTTGTACTGGGATAACAAAAAAGACGGAATGTACCGCTGTGTCGTTTGCGATTTACCGCTCTTTTCAAGCGAAACGAAGTACAAGTCGGGGACCGGTTGGCCGAGTTTCTATGCACCCTTGAACAAGAAAAATCTGGGGCTCCGCAAAGACTGGAAACTGATTTACACGCGGATCGAGGTGCACTGTAAACGCTGTGGCGCTCACCTCGGACACGTCTTTGACGACGGGCCCAGACCCACCGGCAAGCGATATTGCATGAACAGTGCATCGCTGAAATTTGTTGAGAAAAAGGCGACGGCGAAAAAGGACAGCGATCCATCGAACGCCGCGTCGGATGCGAAGTCGACAGACGTCCCCAAGTGATGTTCCGGTCGTAACGGTTGTGAGGACGATGGTGGTTCGGCTGATACGCGTGTCGGCGATGGACGAAACCAAGGACGAAGAGGAACTTACTACCGACGGAACGGAAGATGAAGACAAGTTTCACAGCGTTTTTTTTCACAACGCCATTCTCGAGAACGTCTGTCCTCGAGCCACGGCTTGGCTCGGCACGAACGACGACTGCCTTGGCCGTAACCGCGGTCCTGTGCGCCGCTTGCTGTGTGTCGACGATCGCGCAAGACGATGCTCGTCCGCGCAATGACGCATCGGCCGACACCGAAACCAGTATTCTGAGCAGTCTCGACAAGACTCGTCAGCCCCGCGTCGAAGGCGGCCGCATTGTGCTGCCGATACTCACGGCTCCCACGATTCAGACGGCCGATATCGGCAACGGCCGCGTCCCCGAGGGGTTTCGTGAGGGCGAACCGCAGCCGACTCAAATGCTGCCTGAAAGTCCCGCCGATCGTGGTGAAAGCTGGAATTGGTCGGTTGGTCAGTGGGCGGCCGCCGATACGTTTTCGCACCCTCGGTATTTCGAAGACCGAATGCTGGAACGTCACGGCCATGAACGCTATCCACACCTGCAACCGCTCGCCAGTGGGGCCAGGTTCTTTGCGACGGTGCCGATGTTGCCCTATCTGATGATTGTGCGCGATCCTTTCGAATGTGAGTCGACTCTGGGATACTATCGGTCCGGGTCGTGTGCCCCGATCATGCTGCAACGTCCTCCCTACGAGCGACGCGCGGCGATCGGTGAAGCAGCCGCGATCGCCGGCACGATTATCGCCTTTCCCTAAGATCCACTTTCATGACTATCGCCGTTGGCATTGTCGGCGCGACCGGCTACACCGCACTGGAAGCCGCGCGGATTCTGTGCAATCACCCATCCGCCCAGGTTGTCGCGGCCACCAGTCGGGCCGACGCCGGCAAAAAGATCGCGGAGGTTCATCCGTCGCTAGCCGGCCGATTGGATCTCGAATTGGAAACGCTCGACGCCGAATCCATGGCTCAGCGATGCGACGTCGTGATGTGTTGCTTACCCCACGGCGCCGCGGCCCAGACGGTGCACGATTTGGTCGGTCATGGCACGCGCGTGATTGATTTCAGCGCAGACTTTCGGTTGTCGGATCTGGCCGTCTATGAAAAATGGTACGACGTCAAGCATCCCTGGCCCGAGCGTGTTGGAAAGACGGCGTACGGAATGCCAGAATTTTTTGCGGACGAAATACGAGCGGCGGATGTTGTCGCCAATCCTGGATGTTATCCGACGTCAGCAATCCTGCCTTTGGCGCCGCTGCTGCAAAACGGCCTGATCGAATCGGGCGATATCATCGTCGACAGCAAGAGTGGTGTTAGCGGTGCCGGACGATCGGCCAAGCTGGCGACGTTGTACTGTGAAACGAACGAATCGATTGCCGCTTATGCGGTCGCCGCTCATCGTCACCAACCCGAGATCGCTGATCTGGTGCACCGCGTCAGTGGCACGCCGATTGATATTCTGTTCACGCCTCATTTGACGCCCATGGATCGCGGGATTCTGTCAACGATCTATGTACGCAATCAAGGCACCAGTTCAGATGAGATCATGGAATGTTGGCAACGGCAATTCGCCAAGTGTCCATTCGTGACACCGGTGCAACACTTGCCAGCGACCAAACATGTCTCGGGAACAAACTTTGTGCAAATGGCGGTTCGGGATGCCGGCACGCGTACGATACTGGTGTGTGCGATTGACAATTTGGCCAAGGGTGCCAGCGGCGCGGCCGTCCAAAATATGAACGTGATGTTCGATTTAGACGAAACGACCGGTCTGCTGTAGCGGCGGATTTTGCTGTGGAAGCAGGTTTTTTGCGTTCGCGGCAGGTATCGCGTCGGCGTCTGGTGTCGGCGTCGGGCGACAGTTCCAAAGTGCCGAGCCTAGTGAAGCCTAATGGCGCCGGGCGAATCCTTCACCCGTTGCGAGTTGCTGTTCGCTTGTTCCTCTGTACGAGTGAGTGCTAGAGTGTACTGACTCACCCTCACCCGTAATGTGAGCGACTTATGTCGTCCAGTTTTCCACCCGAGCCGAATCCATATCTCGCCGCGCGGACGGATGATGCGGATGGACCGCACGTTGGCCAGGCAATCAACCAGCCTGCACGCGTGGCAAAACGCCCACGGTGGTGGACGACATTAGCCGTCGTGTGCGCCTCGTTGGTCGTCTTTATTGCCGCCAGCACCGTGATGACCGTGGTCGCGTTCGCGTTGGTGCACGGCGAAATCACGATGGCGATGTTTTCGAGTGTCGACGCGATGCAAGAAGTGCTCGCATCACGCGTGGGTTTGTTCGTCATGGTCGTGACGCCGCAATTGATGCTGGTGTTGCCTGCCTTGGTTGCGGCTTGGCTGTCACCGGTGGAAACCCGGCGTCGGCTGGGCCTGGTGCGAGGCAATTGGCCGGTTTGGACCTGGTTCGCGGCGGCTGCCGCAACGCCGTTGGTGGGCTTGGTTTCGTCCGTGATCGTCGGCCAGTTCATGACCGAAAGTGCATCGTTGAAAATGATGTCCGATGTTTTTCGCAGTCACGGCCAAAGCGGTTTCTTAATCCCGCTGGCACTGATGATCGGCGCGACGCCGGCAATTTGCGAAGAGCTTTTGTTCCGTGGATATGTGCAGACTCGATTGACAAAATCCGCCGGTCCGATCGTGGGCATATTGATTGCGTCAACACTTTTTGCTGCTTTCCACATGGACTTTGTGCATGTGATCGCCGTGCTGCCGCTGGGCATGTTTCTGGGATGGGTCTCGTGGCGCAGTGCGTCCCTTTTCCCGGCGATCATCGGGCACTTTGTCAATAACGTGATCAGCGTCGTCGCCGTTGTTTATGCGCCAGAGGAACAAAGTGACGTTTTGGCGGTTCCGGCCATCATGGTTTCCCTGTCAATCATCGGACTCGGTATGATGGGGATCGCAGTGGTGATCGCCGCCTCTGTTTTGTATGGCCATCCCGATCGAGGCCATTCCGATCAAGACCGTGACCTGGCACGCGGGATCGAACCTGCGACCGGGATCGAACCTGCGACCGGGATCGAATCCGCGTCGGGGCACGAACCAACCGCTACTTCGGAACTCGCATGAGCCTTCCCTTCCGACTCGGTTTCGACCATCCCGGCTACTTGTGGCTGATGTTGGGGTTGCCGATTTTGTGGTGGATCGGGTTCGGATCGTTGGCGGCTCTGGGGCCAGTGCGTCGCTGGTTTGCGTTGACATTCAGGACGCTGGTTTGGACCGCGATCGTCTTTGCCCTGGCGGGCGTCCAAATGGTGTGGGTCAGCGACCGCGTCACCGTGATGTACTTGTTGGATCAATCCGAAAGCATCCCACTGGCAAAGCGTCAAGTGATGCTGGACTATGTCACACGGAACGTTCGTCGACACCGCGATCGTGTTCGCGAAGATCGAGCCGGCATCATTGTCTTTGGCCGTGACGCATCGATCGAACTGCCGCCGTATGACGATGAAATCATGGTGCGTCGACTGGAAGGGTTACCCGACGGCACCGATGCGACGAATCTGGAATCCGCACTGGGACTTGCCCAAGCGTCAATGCCCGAGGACACGTCGCGCCGTATCGTGATCGTCACCGACGGCAACGAGAACATCGGACAAGCCAGGAAACTGGCCAAGCGAATTGCCGAGTCGGGAATCGGCATCGACGTGGTGCCGGTAAAATTAGAGTCGACCAACGAAGTCCTTGTCGACAAAATCGATCTGCCCAATGACATCCGCAAAGGGCAACCGTTTGAAGCTCGTGTGGTGCTGACCAACTATGCCGATGCGAACGCCAAAGGTCCCGTCAAGGGAAAGTTGCGGGTCAAGCAAAAGGTTGCTGGCGAAGAGTCGTTGTTGCTGGAAGAACCCATCACGTTGGATGCGGGCAAGAACGTTTTCCCGCTGCGTCACCAAATCGAACAGCCGGCACCTTACACCTATGAAGCCGAATTCGTGCCCGATGCCGAAAGCGGTGACGGAATCGCTCAAAACAACAGCGCAACCGCCTATACCTACGTCCGCGGCAAAGGCCGAGTGCTGTTGATCGAAGACCGCGCCAATGCGGGCGACTTTGATTTGATGATCGATACGCTGCGAGATGCGAATATCGAAGTCGTCTCGCAGATGAGCGATGAATTGTTCGGGTCGTTGGCCGAACTGCAAGCATACGACGCAGTCATCCTTGCCGGTGTCGCGCGGGTCTCGGGCGAAAGCCAAGAGAAAATATCGTCGTTTACCGATGCACAAATCGACATGTTGGTCACCAACACTCAACAGCTTGGTGCTGGGCTGTTAATGATCGGTGGTCCCGAAGCGCTTGGTGCAGGCGGTTGGACAGGCACGAATCTCGAAAAGGCGATGCCGGTCGATTTTAAAATACGCAACACGAAAATTCAGGCGGTCGGGGCGCTGGCGCTAATCATGCACGCCAGTGAAATGGCCGACGGAAATCACTGGCAAAAAGTGATCGCGCGTACGGCTATCGATCAGCTCGGTCCGGCCGACTACGCCGGCCTGCTGCACTGGACGCGCAACGGTGACGCATGGATGTGGGGCGGAAAGGCGGGACTGTTGGAAGTCGGGCCGAATCGCAAAGCGATGCTCGCTGCGGTCGGGCGGATGACGCCCGGCGACATGCCGCAGTTTGATCCCGCGATGCGGATGGCGGTGGCCGGGCTGGCACGAACACCCGCGTCGATCAAACACTGCATCATCATTAGCGACGGCGACCCCAGCAATCCATCGCCGACGACGATCAATGCCTTTAAAACGAATAATATCACCATCAGCACTGTTGGCGTTGCAACGCACGGCATGACCGAAAGCCGGCGTCTGCAAAACATCGCGTCGGCAACGGGCGGCGAATACTACTACGTGCAATCCGGTCGCGCCTTGCCAAAAATCTTTCAGCGCGAAGCCCGTCGGGTTGCCAGGCCTTTGGTTTACGAACCCGATGGCGGTGCCACCCCCGAAGTCATCTTTCCCCACGCGCTGTTGGATGGCGTGCCGCGTGTGTTGCCGAACATCAACGGATTCGTGCTTACCCAGACCAAGGATAGCCCGCTTGCCCAAGTATTGATCCAATCGCCTAAACCGGACACGCCGGAAAACGCAACGATCCTGGCCGCCTGGACGTATGGACTGGGCCGCACCGCCGTAATGACGACCGACGCCGGCGCGCGCTGGGCGGAAGACTGGACCGCATGGGAAGGCTATGACAAGTTCTATAGCCAGTTGGTGCGTTGGTTGATGCGCCCGACCGGCGACACGGGAAAGTTTTCGATCGCAACGCAGGTGCGTGGCGGCGAAGTGCAAGTCGTCGTCAACGCACTGGACAAAGATGACTCGTTCCTGAATTTTCTGGACATGAACGCCTCGGCACTCGGCCCAGACTTAAAGCCGCTGCCGCTGCGTATGCGTCAAACCGCCCCCGGGCGCTATGTCGGTTCGTTTCCCAGTGAGTCGGCCGGCAGTTACTTTGTGAACGTCTTGCCGGGTCCCGGCGCGGCTCCTCTGACGACTGGAGTCACGGTGCCGTACAGCGAAGAGTTTCGTGTGCGGGAATCCAATGAGGCGCTGCTGGAGGCGCTAGCATCGATTGCACCTCGGGGCGGCGAAACCGGAATCGTCACGTCGCCCTTGGACGAAGAACCGTCCGAGGATTTAGTCAACGCCAACGCGTTTCGTGGCGGATTGGCGTTGGCGCGAAGCATCAAGGATGCGTGGCCTTGGTTTGTGTTGAGCGGATGCTGCCTGTTTCTGGCCGACGTCTTTGTGCGTCGTGTCGCCATCAATTTCGACTGGCTAGGCCGATCGATCAAGAAATTCACCGGCCGTGATGAAAACACAGAGGCAACGGTGACGGCGCGGTTGGATGCCCTGAAACGACAGAAAGACGCCATGGACGAATCGCTGCAGAAACGCCGGGCTAGCGTGCGATTCGAACCCACGTCGGTGGATTCGGCCGTCGACTTGGACCAACCCACCGCTGCAAAGCCGCTTGCCGAAAAAGACAAGCCCGCCGTCGGTCCGGCGAACGAAAAAAGCTACACCGAACGTCTCTTAGAAGCGAAACGTAAAGCCAATAAAAATAAGCACACTGGCGACGGATCGTAACCAAATCATGCACTTGGACAGGTTGCGTTTTTTGTTGACCCAGTTTTTCGCGGATGGTTACTTGTCAACGAGGCGTCGGCACACATCGGCGCGTGGCCGATCGACGCGTGCTTGCCCGTGATACTTACGCGACGTGACGAGATACTTACGAGAAGTGCTCGTCGACGACCATTTGGACGGCTTCGGTCGTCAACGGTTTGGCATGGTACATCGCAACCGACGAGAAGCTTTTCGCACGGTCTTCGTCGGTCGGATTGCTCGACGTCGACAACATCGTCACGATCGTGGTTGCTTGCTGATTCTTCAATTCGCTATAGGCCGCCAAGAACTCAAAGCCGTCCATGCGAGGCATGTTGATATCAAGAAAGATCACGTCAACACCGTGCTCGCCTTTGCTTAGAAATTTCAAGGCCTCTTCGGCGTATTCGAATGCAATGACGTGCTCGACCAAGCCTGATTTTTTCAGCGTACGCGTGTGAAGCATGTTGTCGATGTCGCTGTCGTCGATCAACATCGCTAATTGAATCGGCTTTTCCACTTGTCTCTCCCGTACGACGCCCCATGACTGGCGTTCGGCTATTTGCTGAATTTGTAATAACGCAATGTCTGCTCAGCATAAATTTCCGCCGATAATCCCACTGAGATGTCTTATCTAACAGATTCTGGAAGTCGGCGACAGTACGTAAAATGCGTGGCTTGATCGGCATTGGCGGTTGTCGGCACTATCGCTTCTTCTCGACGTCTTTGGGGATCCGGAACTCGAATTTCGTCCCACCCAGTTCCGAATCACTGATCCAGATATTGCCTTTGAAACGTTCAATGATACGTTTGCAAATCGCCAGTCCGATTCCGTTGCCCGCAAACTCAGCGTCGGTGTGCAGGCGTTTAAAAACACCGAAGACGCGTTCGCGAAAATCGGGGGCGATGCCGATGCCATTGTCCGCAATCGAAAAGTACCAGTGCGTCGGCGTGGATCGCGATCGAACTTGAACTTCCGGTGGGGCGTCGCTGCGATATTTCATTGCATTGCCAATCAAGTTTTGAAAGAGTTGCAGCAACTGTTGTGAGTCGGCCGAAATGGTCGGCATATCACCCACGTCGACCTTTCCTTGAACGTCGTTGATCACTTCGGACAGGTTTTCAATGGCCAAGCGTACGATCTCGTTGACGTCGCAGGGAACCAATTCAATGTCAGTCGATTCCACGCGCGAGTACGCCAACAGATCCAAGATCAATCCTCGCATGCGTTCCGCACTCGATTCGATCTTGCTCATGAACGCCTCGCCCTCTTCGGACAAATTCTCGGCAATCTCGTCTCGCAGCAGATCGGATAGCGAGATGATGCGTCGCAGCGGTGCCTGCAGGTCGTGCGAGGCCACGTAAGCAAACTGGGCGAGCTCATCGTTGCTGCGCGCCAGATTAATGTTGGCTTCTTCGATTTGTTTCAAGTGATCGATACGGTCCGTGATGTCTGCCGCGACCGCCAGAAAGCCTTTGACCTGCTTGCTCTTGTCTCGAATCGCGGTCGTGGTCGCCAGGACCGGGATGCGGTCGCCCGTTCTTGTCAAATAGGTCCACTGGTGCTGCGAAATCTTGACCTGCATCACTTCGTCGGTCAGGGCGTGCAGGTCAGGTTCGATGGCACGACCAGTTTCTTCGCTCCGCTTCGCTGCGTACTGTGATAGTTCCTGAGCGTCATGAAACATCAGGATCGATTTCTTGCCAACCACTTCATCGGCTTCGTATCCCAACATTCGTTCGGCACCAGGGCTAAAGTGGATGATGGTGCCTTCCAAGTCGACGGCGATGATGGCGACCGCGGCAGCATCCTGGATCGCATTTTGTAATTGCCGTGCGTCTTCCAGTTCACCGGCCATTTGCATTCGGTCGGTAACGTCGGTGTTGGCGCCTAGCATGCGAATCGGATTTCCGAGTTTATCTCGGAAGACGACAGCCTGGCCGCCGACGTGGCGGATCGATCCGTCATCTCGAATCACCCGGAACATCACATCAAACGGTTGCCGTCCGGCGAGCGCCTCTTCAATTGCCCGCACTGTGTCATCACGGTCATCCGGGTGCACCGTTTGGTACCAGGATTCATAATCGCTTTTAAAGGTTTCTCGCTTACACCCGTACAACGAAAACATCGTGTCGTCCCACTGCAGTTGTTTCGTGTTGGGGTTAAAGTCCCAGATGCCGATGCGATTGACTTTTGCGGCGAACGAGACCTTCGTCAAATCACTGGTCAGCTGGTCAGCCATTTGCAGCGATTGCCGTGATGCTTGCGAGATCGAAAAGAACATCCAAATCAGCAAGGAATTGATTAACAATCCAGTCAACAAGATTGTGGTCGGTTGCGTCAGCCACTCTTGGTCGCGGAATGATTTCCCCGAGCGGATATTGAAATTCCAGACGCGCCCATAAAGTGGCACCGCGACAGTTTTTTCAAACCGGGCGTGGGGGTCAAAGTCCGGTTCCGAGGGGACGAGTTCGTCGAACAGTAAATCCTTGCCGTCGTGGATCCGCATGCCGATCGGCCGTTTGTTTTCTTGCACCGTTCCTCGCATCAGCTTTCGCATGACGAATGGTGCATAGATCAATCCGCCGAACTGATCTTCGCTGCTGCTCGGATCGGTGCGGGATGACTTGGTGTCAATGCCCGATCGGTAGAACGGTGTATAGAAAAGGAATCCTGGACTTCTCTGTTCATCCTGGACCAATGTGATCGGTCCGGTGATCTGACTTGAACGAGTCGTCTCCGATTTTTCTGCTGCGGTGCGCCTGTTTTCTTCGTGCGACATATCCAATCCCACGGCTTCTTCATTGCCGCGCACGGGGACGATGTGGGTGATCGGCCACAGCGTGTCGCGTTCGTGTTCTGGATGAATTGAAAAATTGGGACGCCGCGATCTTTGTTTCGCAAGGAATGACGGAACCTCATCACGAGAAATTTTGTAGATGATCCCGAGACCGTTGATGCCGGGATAACGTTTATGGATTTGCAGTTGGTCGACATAGCGACGCCAGCGGCCATGGCTTATGTCAGTGTCGATTGAAAGCACAAACGCGCTGCTGGCCAGCAGGGCCTCTTCGTACTTTCGCATGCGTTCGAGTACCAATTCGACCGCTTGATCCGCTTCACGCTCAAATTGCATTTCGACTTTCGCGTTCAGCTGGGCTCGCGAGTAGTACCAGGCAAAAACCGTCAACGCCAGCGAAAGCAACACGATCACGAAATGAATCCATCGCATCGTGCCCCGACGTTGCAACTGTTCGCGAATGGAACTGGATTCTGTTTGATTGACCGGCATGGCGTTTGTTGATGAGAAAGCGGTCGTGCCGTCGATGGTGTGTGCATCGATACGACCGCAGCGATTTGCGGGTTGATTTCAGATGACAGATGATACTATCAAATGCCCCTTGGCCGCGATGTTGATCCTTGACGCAGATATCCGTCCGTGCCACACGCTATCGGTCTTGTGCGTTGACGCACGGTATCGCGGGGCCGACGCAATGTCACATACCAGTCGCTGCGACGATCTTTCCGTCGGCCGTGCCCGCCACGATGTGGCCGGCGATTTTTGGGTCGACAGCCAGGGCGTGCAACCAGCATGTTGAAAGATTCTGCTGGCCCAGCACTTTCACGCCGACTGGATCGATGTGTCGCACCGTTCCGTCAGCACAACCCGCGATCAATGCGTCGGCGGTCGCGCTCCACTGAATCGACAGGGGTTCGCTAGGGACGCGCGCAAAGCGGACCATGCGACCGATCGTTGGCTGCCAGAATCGAATGGTCAAATCGGCTGAGGCGGATGCAATCATCGGCATCGCTGCGCTTTCATCCGGCCGCAGTGCGAGCGCATTGACGTCTCGCGAATGGTTATGCATGGTCCGAATCGCTTCACCCGCAGACGCCTGCCAGACCCGTAAGGTTTCGTCGCGCGATGCACTGACGATCGATTCGCCCGACGGCAAGAAACGCACGCTGCGCACGGCTTTGGAATGTGCCGTGAAACGAGCGTTTGGCTTCGATGATCCAATCTCAAAGACTGCGCAGACTTCGTCTGACGATGCCGTTACCAAACGCTTGCTCAACGGGCAAAAGTCCACACCGTCAACAACGTCGTCGTGATGCAGGATTTGTTGGCGAACGTTTGCCGATGGCCAGTCAATCAGCTGGACGACTCCTTGCTCACCGGGGTTGCCGCCGGCAATGGCCAACAGACTGCCGTCGGGCGTGAATCGAAGATCGTGAACATTGTCCATCGGTACCGAAAGATGCCGAAACTCTTTCAGTGTGACCGCGTCGCGAATCGAGACGCCCGCTTGGGATCCCGCTAATACCTTGGATCCGTCGGGACTGAAAATGATCGACGTGATCGGTGCGGCAATCGTTCCGGCGACAGCGGGTTCCGTTGCCAACGCCCCGGTCGCCTGGGACAGACCTGCAATGCACGGTGCCGCCGCACCGGCAATCCAAGTTCGTCGGTTGATTCGCGATGTTTGATGCCTGATTTGCGTCACGACACCAGCTCGTCAATCATCGTACCGTCTCGGTTGATTTGCACCGGACGGCCGTCGGCGGTATGCAGTTCTTGGTCCGGATCGATTCCGATCTGGTTGTAGATCGTGCGAGCCAAATCGGCGGGGGTGACCGGTCGCTCGGCCGGACGTTCGCCGTGGGCATCGGATTTGCCGACCACTTGTCCGCCGCGGATTCCGCCTCCGGCCAAAGCGACGCTGAACGCGCGAGGCCAGTGATCGCGGCCGCCACGCGGATTCAACTTCGGTGTCCTGCCGAACTCGCCCATCACAATCACCATTGTTGAATCCAACAAACCGCGATGGGACAAATCCGCCACCAGAGCGGAAAAGGCTGTGTCGAGTTTTGGGATTTTGCCCACGCTGCCGCCGGTATAGCCTTCCTTAAGACGCGTGTAGAGTTGTTCGTGTGTATCCCAGCCGCGGTCCGTCACGGTGACGAATTTCGTTCCCGCTTCGATCAGTCGCCGCGCCATCAGGCAACTTTGACCGAGGGTGTGTCGTCCGTACTTGGCACGCAGTGCCGAGGGTTCTTGCTCCAGGTCAAACGCTTGGCGGGCTTGTTGGGAAGCGATCAAATCATAGGCTTGGTCGAACGATGTCGACGGATTCGATGCGGACGCGGCAAGCTCGAACCCTCGAGAGAAATCGTCGACGGCGTCTCGCAAACGGCGGCGACGAGTGTGTCTCATTTCGGGCAACATCGAAGACGACGTCAGGTCTTGAACATGAAAGTCTGGCTTGGATGGATCGCCCTGCACGACGAACGGCGACGTATTTCCCGAGAGGTATCCTGGCCCCGACATGGCGTTGGGACGTTGCAACGCCACGTTTGCCGGAATCGCCGCGCCGCCATCGTCAAGATGCGTGACAACCGATGGCATGCCGGGGTACACCAACGCGGGAGTCGGCTTGTAACCGGTCAGCATATAGTGGCTTGCGAAATTATGTTCGCCCAGCGTCGATGTCATCGATCGCACCAATGCGATCTTGTCCATCATCTTGGCTGTTTCGGGCATATGCTCGCTAATCGAAATCCCTGGAACGCTCGTGGCAATTGGGCTGAAGGGGCCACGGACCTCTTTCGGCGCATCCGGTTTCAGATCAAACGTTTCCAGGTGACTGGGGCCGCCGTCTAGCCAAATCAGGATGCAAGATGTGGCTTTCGTCTGTGGCTGGTCCGCGCTAGCACTGCGGATACCAATCCAATCGGCCAGGTTCACACCCAGGGCCGTCAATCCGCCGACATGCAAGACATCACGACGGCGCACGCCATCGCATCGGCGGTGGTTATCGTTTCGTTTTCGACCCGTCATCGTTTCACCTGTCGCTAATGATTGGTTGCGAAAGTGTCGCTGGCCAGAATGCCCCAAAAAACATCTTCAAAGAATTCGCGTCGCGTTTCGTCACTCTGTAAGTTTGCGTTTTCTAATTCTCGTTTCCAAAGATCGGATGCCGATGCGTCAGGCCGGCTTAGTGCCGACAACATCAAACGATCAAGAACGCTCGCGTTGTCATCACCGGACGCCAGCAAGGTTGCCAGCGTTCCATCGGGGCTGGTGATTCTTTCTTGCAGCAAGGAACCGTTGATCATGTGCAGTGCGCGAGTCAGGGTCGCGCGCGAGTCACCGGTCGCATCACAGCCAAGTGACCGATCGCATCGGCCCAGCAAATCCAGCGTTCGTGATTCGATGCGATTGTCGGTCAGGGTGATCGTTCGGGATTGCGAACCATCAGAAACGTCAAGCGGCACGCCCGTCACGTCACCGATGGCATCGGCAACTACTTCGGCTTCGAGTGGTCGGACCAATGCGTGCGAATAGAATTGAACGTCCGATTCGTTGCCGGACACCCCCTGGCTTTGACGCTGATAGGCCTCACTGCGGCAGATCGTGGCAATGGTCGACTTCATGCTGAAACCGTGATTGGCAAAGTCATCGGCTAGCCAATCGAGCAGTTCCGGGTGGGTTGCCGGATTGGTGGCACGCATATCATCGACGGGTTCGACCAAACCACGTCCCATGAGCTCACGCCAAATTCGGTTGGCCGTCACCGTTGCCAAATACGGGTTGTTGTCTGAGGTTAACCACGCGGCGAATGCGTCTCGGCCGGATTCGTCGGGCTGCAAGAAACGCAACCCTGGAATGCGTGGCGTTGCGGGTTGGCCCGTCACCGGGTGAGTCACCTCGCCGCGAGTGCTTACCGAAACGATCCGCCCACGTTTCAGTTTGGCAAACACCGCCGATAATCCGTGGTAGTCATCCTGTGTCCAATGATCGAGCGGATGGTTGTGGCAATTGGCGCATCGGAGCCGGACGCCCATGAAGGCTTGCGAGACGTGTTCAGCCAAATCACCGGGACTCTTGCCGAATCGTGAAAAATTCGCGGGCCCCACATGAAAACTATCGCCGAGCGCGGTCAGTAAATCGCGGGCCATTAAATGCATCGGAGTGTCGTTGCCGATGCGATCCGCGAGCCAGCGATGATAAGCGTCGGCGCCCTCGGTCTGCAGTTCCGCTGCATCGATTGCTAGAATGTTCGCCCACTTGAGTGCCCAGTAATCAGCGAAGTCGGGCGAGCCGAGCAGTGCGTCAATTTTATTGTCGCGTTTGTCAGCAGACGGATCCGAAGCGAATCGTTCGGTTTCCTCGGGCGTCGGAAGTCGGCCAGCAAGGTCAAGCGTCACACGCCGCAAGAAAGCATGGTCATCGCTGCGAGGGGAAGCAGGCAGTCGGAGTCTTTTGAGTTGGTCGTCGACAAATCGGTCGATCGGATTGTCGGTAGACGAAGAGGAAGTCGCTGGCGGTGAATCTGCCACGATGTTGGTATCGGCCGAGTGAATCGGAACGGTCAAGCGTATCGGCAAAACACGATCCATAAAGCGAGCGATCACAACGTGAACGCCACTGCGAAGGACGGTGATTTGCCTTTCTTGACGATCAATCGTGACCGCTTCTGCGTCACCCGGTGTAAAGACCGTCCACTCGGTCACGTCGGTTTGCGATGACCGTCCGGACGATGGTTCGGTAAACGTCGCCATCACGCGCAGCGGTACCGAGTCGCCCGAATGAGCGACCAAGGCGTCCTGCGGCGAAACGCTCAGCGATGCTAAGCGTCGCGTCCGCGCTCTCTGTGCACCTTGTTCGATCCAAGTCCGCATGCGGTCAAAGGCGGGCGAGTCTTCTTCAAACACAAGGCCGCCTTCGTGACCGATTTGTTCGGTGGGCTTGAGCAACAACAAGCTCCGCTCGGGCATGAAACGATTCACGCGCCGGCCTTCCAACGCGTGGACGATGGCATCGTGGTCTTCCGCCGCACCGGAGCCCAGCAGCGACAGCTTGAAACCGCCACGACCGATGGCGGCACCATGGCATGATCCCGCGTTACATCCGTATCGAGTCAGCAGCGGGATGATCTGGGTGTCAAAATCGATCGTCGCCGGTGACGAGTCTTCGATCCCGTCGGCCAGCGCCGTTTGGACGATGCCGGCTAACAGAGCAAAGCAAAGGATCGATCGGACTTGCATCGACGTGCACCTATCGTGGTTGCGTGACGGGGCGCGATTCGCTGGCAAGTTTCTGCCACTTTTTTAATTGCTGCTGCACCGCTTCGCTGCCCATACCTCGCTCGAGTACCGCGCCGGCCATCTTTGCCAGTTGCGTTTTGCGCTGTGGCTGATCGGCCATCCATTTTTCGATCGACTGGATCGACGCTTTGACCGAATCCGCACTGGCGTCTCGGGCGACCAATTCTTTCATCATCGTGCGCAGGATTGTTCCCGGTGCTTGAGCTTGATCGTCGGTTGGTTCCGCGTCCTTCTTCATCACGCGAGCTCGCATCATGCCGCGCGGGTAAGCTAGTTTTTCTAGCTCGGATTGTTTGGGCGCCGGTTGTCCGACCAGTTTCGCAACTTCGGCGGCGATCTCGGCCGCTTCGGTAACGCTGGGCTGGACGAGTGCGTAATTCGCTTTCACTTGGTCGTCGTCGGCCACCAGGATCGTCAATTCGACGTTGCGATTGAGTCCGTACGCGCCCGGGCCTTCGCCGCCATCGACGGAGATGCCGACAGGTACGACGAAATTCAGCGAGCCCGCCGCGCGAGTCAGATAGGATTCTGCTTGGGCCTTGTCGTCATCGAGCCAGATGATTCCGGTGTGCACGCCGTTCTTTTTTTGGCCGAGCGCGTATTCGGTCAGCGCTCGGGTTAGCGCTATGCCGGGTCGCGTTAGTTTGTGGACAAAGATCAGCAGTGTCGGTTCGCCGCTGGCCAGCTTGATTGGGTCGACTTCGGTTCCAGCGGTTTCGCCATAGACCGAAAGCACTTTGAATGGCGTCAGCTTTTCGCCGACTTGAGGGCCAGAGAACACGGGATCGTCGGCGCCGACGTATGACGACGTGGCAATCGCCGAGGTGACAAGTGCGATCGCAGTGGCGATCAGGCACGACGAAGAATTTCGGCCAAACAAGTACCAGCTCATCGGTAAACCCTCAAAGTTCCAATGTCACCATTGACTGTCGATCGTATCTGAACCCTCTTTATCGTATCCGAAAAGGGATCCCCGGACGCATACCTATTTGCCAGAGATCTATCGGGTTTGCCGGAGAACTATTGCGACCTGGGCGTTTACCGGGCAGTCCAACCGCCGTCGACGACCAGCATACTGCCGGTGGTATAGCTGGACGCGTCGCTGGCCAAATAGATCGCGGCACCTTGGATTTCTTCCATTCGTCCCCAGCGGTTCAAGGCGACCGCGCCGACGATGAACTTTTTCGCTTCTTCAGAATCGGCGATCGGCTCGTTCATTGGCGTCAGAAACGGGCCTGGGCAAATCGCATTGACGGTGATGTTGCTGTCGGCCAGCTCAAGGGCGAGTGCCCGGGTCAATTGCACGACGGCACCCTTGCTGGTGGCATAAGGCGTTCGATTGGCGAGTCCCACCAGCCCCAGGGTGCTGGCCAGGTTGATGATGCGGCCTTTGCCGTTTTGCTTCATCAGTGGCACGGCACTTCGGCACGCCGACCATAGTGCGTCAACGTTCACCTGCTGGACCGCACGGAAATCATCCAGCGTCAATTCGTCGATCGGACCGCGGACATTGATGCCCGCGTTGTTGATCAGAATGTCAATCCGCCCGAAATCCTGAGCCACCTGCTGCATCACCGCGTCGATCTGTTGCGGATTCGTAACGTCGGCGGCGATTCCCAGCGATTTGACACCGTGGTCACGCTGAATTTCGTTGGCGGCCTGTTCGACTTCGCCCGCCGTTCGGCTGATCAGGACCGTTTGACAACCTGCCGACGCGAGGCCGGCCGCCATGGCTTTGCCCAGCCCTTTGGAGCCACCGGTGACGATGGCGACACGGTCGGTCAAGTCAAACAGCTTGATTCCAGGCAACATGGCGATGGCTTCCTTTGGGACGGGCGAGCGGATGGAAAACAGATGGAAAGTGGAACGGCGGCAGCGTTTTCGACAATGGCGCCAGTTTGGGCGATCCAGTTGATCCGCGAAACAGTGCGTCGATTCTGCGGAATGGTCGGCCCGGCGGGGCGATTAACCGCCGAAAAACAGCAGTTAAAGCCGTTTGGGGCCACGCTTTTTGGGCTTGATTCGTTTACAATTCAAGCGGATTACCGTGTGAAAATCACGCCCCACGATACTCATAACGATTCAACCATATCGAGGAATTGAATGATGCAGAACGACTCCACTCGTCGTGCCTTCCTGAAGACCACGTCTGCGGCCGCCGCCGGCGCCGCGCTGACCTCTACCGTCGCTCGCACCGCGCACGCGGCCGGCAGCGACGAAATTAAATTCGTTGTGATTGGTACGGGTGGTCGTGGTTCGGGGGCAGCAGCCAACATCATGAACACGGGCGGAAACGTCAAATTGGTCGCCGTCGCCGACGCGTTCGAGCACAAAGCGGCCAGCGCGATCCGGGGTTTGAGCGCCAAGTACAAAGACATGGTCGACGTTCCGCCAGAACGCGTCTTCACCGGCCTGGACGGTTACAAAGCGGCCATCGATGTCGATTGCGACTTGGTTGTCATCGCGACGCCTCCCGGCTTCAAGCCGATGCAATTCGAGTATGCGGTCAACAAGGGGCGCCATATCTTTATGGAAAAACCCGTCGCATCGGATGCGGTTGGCGTTCGTCGCGTGCTGAAGTCCGTGGAAGAATCCAAGAAAAAGAACTTGATGGTCGGCGTCGGGCTGCAACGTCGCCACGAGCCCCGATACACCGAGACGATCAAACGTATCCACGATGGTGCGATCGGTGACGTCGTTGCGTCGCGAGTTTACTGGAACGGTAACGGCATCTGGTATCGCAACAAGGACGAGGGTCAAAGCGAAATGGCGTTCCAGTGCAATAACTGGTACCACTTTAACTGGCTATCCGGTGACCAGATCTGTGAACAGCACATTCACAACCTGGATGTCGGTTGCTGGGTTCATGGGGCTTACCCCGTCGAGTGCAACGGCATGGGCGGTCACGAGCAACGCATGAACGGTGACGGCAGCATGTCACAAATCTTTGACCATACCGCGTGCGAATACACCTTCGCCGATGGCAGCAAGATGTTCAGCCAAGGTCGTCACTTGAAGGGTGGTTGGACCAACGTCGGTGAATTTGTCCACGGAACCAAGGGTTCGTCCGATCCATCGGGACAAATCTTTGGTGCCAACGAATGGCAGTACGTCGAACGCGACAGCAGTGGCGTTAAGAAAAAGAATCCCAACGCCAAAGGCCACCAGTTGGAACAAGACGATTTGATCGCGGCCCTCGGTCGCGGTGAAATTTACAACGAAGGCGAATACGGTGCTCACTCGACCCTCACCGCCATCCTTGGACGCGAAGCTTGCTACTCGGGCAAGATCGTCAAATGGGACGAGCTGTTAGAGAAAGGTCGTGATCTCGCACCGGGCATCGATGACTACACACTCGATTCGACGCCACCAGTCGTTCGTAACGAAGACGGCAAGTATCCGGTCCCCGTACCTGGCCAGTACAGCCCGTTTGCTTAGGTCAAACGTGTAAAGCGGAATTCGACGAAACCCCAAGCTCTGCCTTGGGGTTTTTTCGTGTCCGGTTCTATTGCGTCGGTTATCGGGTCCACTTGATTCCCGGTGCATCGGTCGCCAACCTCAGACCCATGCGATGGGCGCTGCTGGGAATCATGCTCATTTGCAATCGGCCGCGGCCAAAGCGATAGATCGACCCAAGCGTTTGCATGCCCAGATGCTCGAATGCGCGAATCGAACGCAGGTTTGTCCAGTCAATCATTGTCAAAAAAGACGTTGTTCCCATGACGCGATTGCAGGTCGCCCAGGTCAACATCGCTGCAATCAGTCGCTTGCCCCGGTGTTCCGGATCTGTCCAAGCGTTGTAAACGAATCCTGTTCCGTCGGGCATTTCGATCGACGTTCCCAGGTGCGCGGCGCGGCTGAAATTTTCGGCACCCTGGACCGTTTCCTTTGCCAGCCACAGAAACGAGACCACGCGCCCCTGATAGAAGGTCAAAATTGCGGTGCGCGATGCAGGATCGACCCGCTCTGGCTGGCCCAGTTCGGCTGGAGCATTCCCGGATCGAATGAGTTCGGCGAGTTCGCTCGGATGCGCGCCGCGAATTTCGTAGCCGGTGGGACACACCGTGATGTCGCAATCGGTCGTCGGCAGATGCAACAGCTTTGTCACATCCAGTATGCCGAATCGGCGAATCGCGGCGTACAGCAGATGAAGCACTTTGCTCATTCGACATTCAAAGCGAGGGTGTGACGAACTGGAAATCACATCAGCCGGCGCCCTCTCGCGCCGGCGGTATGCGAACCACCTCACCCAACTCTATGCCGAAAATGACTCGTAACAATGATTGGCAAAGCCCGCGTCTATTTCTTCTTCACCAGCACACGGGCGCTCTTCAATACGATCGGATCGACCGGAACATTCTGCATCAGTTGAGGCGGGAAAGCCGGGTTGGGCTGTGTCCTCGTGGGCGTCTTGCCGATTTGGTCGACCACTTCTTGTCCTTCCACCACACGGCCGAATACCGCATAGCCGAAGCCGTCCGATGACTCTTCGCGATTCAGAAAGTTGTTGTCCGCGATGTTGATAAAGAATTGACTGGTTGCCGAATGGGGATCACTGCCGACACGAGCCATGGCCACGGAATACTTTGTGTTTTTGAGTCCGTTGTTCGACTCGTTGACGACTGGTGGTTGGGTGGGTTTCTCTTTCAGTGTCGTGTCCAGCCCGCCGCCTTGAACCATGAACCCATCGATGACGCGATGAAAGACGGTTCCGTCGTAGTGGCCGTTCTTGGTATAAGACAAAAAGTTTTGTGTGGATTTCGGCGCGTTCTTAGCATCAAGTTCCAACACAATGTTTCCTTCGCTGGTCACCAGTTCGACTTGAATGCTGTTGGCACCGATCGATGCGGTATTTGGATCTTCATCGGCGGTCGCCAACTCGTTCGCGACGGCAAACGACAGTCCGACAACGATGGCACAGGCCGCGACGGCGGCTCGAATGAATTGTGACATGGCCAAAAAGGGCTCCTTTGTTTTCGTGCGCAGCACCGCCGTGGTCCAGCGGTGTCACTTCGGTGACGTCTCAACGGGCAGGTGTATGCAATCGAGCGACTCGCCGTAAAGTGCGACCGGGGAATCTGGGATGTTCAGGTCGTCAGCCAAGATCGGTTCGTCTGTCACCGTTGGAATCGATGGCAATCTGCGATGCCGATTCTGCAGACGTGTTTCACGCCGGGGTGATCTTCGAAGCAGAATTTTGCGATTCGTCTGATTCACGACAGCCAGTGCGATACCAACATCCCGGCCAACGTCAGGTGGATCGCTGCCAAGATGCTCAGTCCGACGCGCACCACGCGACTCGTGTGCGCGCGTAGCGAGACCAAATAGCTGATGACGAAGATGACCAGTTCCACCGACGCCGCGTAGATGCCGTAATGTTTCCGGTCCCAGTACGAAACAGGACTTTCGAAACGCCAGTCCGAGATCGGCCAGAAGTGACGGTGACCGTCGTCATGATGCACAGGCAAGTCGCACGCGAAGTGCAACAACATAGATGCAAAAAAGATCGCCCAACCTCGCCGGCCCATGTACATCGCGATAATCATCGCCACCAACGTCAGCGGCACTGAATTGAAGAGATCAAAGAAATCCTGCCAAGCGGGTAAAAAGTATTGTGTTGTCCAGATGTCGCGCTCGGACGTTCGTAAAATAAATTTTTCGAACACATAGAAAATGAACATCGCTGCGTCAGGAACGATCGCACCAAGTACGGCTGGTAAGACCAGTGTGGAGTCAGCGCGGCGCGGCACAAGGTTTTCACGGGAATCTTTGCTCTCGTGGGAATCTTTGTTCTCGCCGGAATTTTCCGTGCTGGGCTGTTCCGTGTTGGATTGATCAACGCTGCGGGTTCGCGTCAGCGCCGCAACGGACAGCATCATGTGAGTTGGCGTGTTTATGACAATCTCGCTTGGATTCGGTTACGATATCGTCCCGCCCCGCCAGACATTAACTCCGGTGAACACGATGATTCTTCGGTGAACATGTCAACGGCCTCGGTCGTCGTTCGCAAAGGGCATAAAATGTGTCAGTCATCAGAATGTCCGTCCCTACTTTTTTCAAGGCTTGGTTGTGACACGCACTACTTCACGATGTTTGATGATCCGTCGATTGCTCTTGGTATTCTTCGTCAGCCTGTCAATTGCGTCGCAGACGTTCGTTGCCGCCGACGATTGGCCACAGTGGCGAGGCGTTGATCGTGATGCCACGCTGCACGAAGCGAATTTGATCGAGACGTTGCCCGGTGGCCAGCTTCCTCTCGATTGGACGGTGCCGGTGGGCGCTGGTTACAGCGGTCCAACCGTGGCTGGCGAACGTGTTTATTTAACCGATCGCGGCCCCGACGATGCAGACAAGGAAATCGAACGCGTGCTTTGCTTTGACGCGGCAACGGGCGACTTGGTGTGGGATCATCAATACGAAGCGCCCTACATGATCGGTTATCGTGCCGGCCCACGTGCTTCGGTGACGGTCCACGATGGCAAAGCGATTTCCGTCGGCGCGATGGGGCACATGCGTTGCTTGGATGCCAGCACCGGCGAAGTCATTTGGTCACTGGACTTGGATGACGCCTACGATATTCGCATGCCGAACTGGGGCATCACCGGCTCTCCGCTGGTTTATCAAGATTTGGTCATTCAAATCGCCGCGGGCGCGGACGGACACTGCGTTGTCGCCCTTGATTTAGCAACGGGAAAAGAAAGGTGGCACGCGATCGACGAACGAGCCGGTTACAGTGCGCCGATTCTGATTCGCCAAGGATCGCAAGACGTCGTCGTGTGTTGGACGGGCGAAAGTGTCACCGGGCTTGATCCGCGGACCGGTAACGTGTTTTGGGCGATTCCGATGTTGCCGCGCAATATGCCCATCGGAGTTCCCACGCCGGTCGTGCAAGACGACAAACTATTTGTGTCGTCTTTCTATGACGGTTCGATGTTGATTCGCATCGATCCCAACAAGCCTAAGGCCGAAAAACTGTGGCACCGCGTCGGATTCGACGAGAAGAATACCGATGCACTGCACTGCATGATCAGCACGCCGATCATCAAGGGAGACTACATCTATGGCGTCGACAGCTATGGCGAACTGAGATGTCTGGACATCAAAACTGGGGATCGCGTGTGGGAAAGTTCCAAAGCGGTTCCCCGTGCACGATGGGCAACCATTCATACGATCCGTGATGGTGACCGTGAAATCATGTTGAACGATCGTGGCCAGCTGATCTTTGCAACCTTGACGCCCGACGGATATCACGAGCATTCGCGCGCGATGTTGATCGGACCGACGCGCAAACAGTTGAACAAGCGAGACGGAGTCGTGTGGGCGCACCCGGCGATCGCCGACGGGTACATCTATGCCCGAAGCGACAAGGAACTGGTCCGCGCATCGTTGAAATAGCACGGTGCATGGCTGCAAACAGTCAAGTGCACATTAGTCATAGACGGGGCGCCGGTTGGTTCTGGCAATCAGCCCTAGTCCATCCGCACGCCAATGGTTAACAGGATATTTGCATAGCGTTGTTGATCGGCCGTTTGAATGGTCAGCACGTGATCGTTCGTGCTAACCGCTTCGTAGAATTTCCATTTGTCGGTCGGCTGCAACTCGAGGTCCAACCCGGCTTCTTTGATCGTTTTGCGATAGTCGTCCCATACCGGCGGGTCTCCATCGAGCGCGTAGGGTCCGCTGGTTTCGGTTTCCATGGTCTGCACCGCTTCGACGGGTACGGCCGATAGGATGGCTTCGAGAACCTGGTCGCACGTGGGAACGCCCGGCATTAAATTCAGGCTGATCAGCTCGGCCCGCGGCCCACGCTTGCTGGCTGCGGGATAATTTCCGTCCGCGATCAGGACGCTGCTATGGTGCCCGGCGGATGCCAGAATGGACGTGATCTGTGGGTGAATCAGTTTGTGACGTAACATATCAGTGCTTGAATCGAGGATTGCACGCCGAACTAAACGGGATTGCCGTGCGTTGAACTGGTTTGGGAAAAGGAGTCGGCCCGATTGCCGACAACCTCGGGTGCCCCCCGGTCACGCTGGGTGACCGATGCGATGCCAAGATTATGACGAAATCTCGCCGTGCCGCGACGGGAGTCCACTTTTGACGGAAGACATGTGTTCGATAAACGTTTGAAGCTGGGAACCTACTTGGGGATCGGACTATACGTTCATTGGACATTCCTGCTGTTGTTGGGTTTTGTGGCGTACCAGGCTCGCGAGTATGGCACACCGGGCATGATCTTTTCGGTCGCGGTCGCGTTAGGCATTTTCTCCTGTGTGACGCTGCACGAGTACGGGCACGCGATGGCGGCACGAATGTATGGCATTTCCACCGTCGATATCACGCTGTTTCCGATCGGCGGCGTCGCCAGGCTCGAACGGATGCCGCGGATTCCTTTTCACGAGTTGGTCGTCGCCGTCGCTGGGCCGGCCGTCAATGTCGTGATCGGTTCGCTATTGGTCGTGGGGATGTACGTGTTCGCTTGGCAGCCGGTGATGGACTTATTCGGCAGCTTGAATGATGTCGATCCGCTGCAGACGCCGTCGCTGGTCGGTTTTCTATTCATCATGTTGATGGCCAACATCGCATTGGTCGTTTTTAACATGGTTCCGGCGTTCCCGATGGACGGCGGCCGCGTCTTTCGCAGTCTGCTGGCGATGGTCACCAGTTACGGCAAAGCGACCTATATCGCTTCGCGTGTCGGATTGGTTTGTGCCGGAATGATGGCTTTGTTTGCGCTGAATGTCGGCAATCCCATCACGCTGTTGATCGCGCTGTTCATCGCTTATGCCGGCGTGGCCGAAGCCCGACAAGTTGACTTGACCGAATCGGTCCGCGGATCGAGCATTTACCGATCGATGATTCATGATCCGCCATCGATCTTGATGGATACTCCGCTCTCGGAGATTCGCCGCATCTGGAGTCGCGTGACCGTCAGCGAATTGCCGGTCATTTCAATCAGCGGAAGCGTTGTCGGTGTCCTGCGATTAGCGGATGTTGCCAAGGCGATCGAAAAAGGTGAAGACGGCAATAGCACCGCCGGCCAGCTTGCCGACCATGGTGTTGTCACGGTCAAGCTGGACGATGATATCGAATCGGTCGTGCTGACCGCCGGTCGAGGAAATCGCACCGTACCGGTTGTCGATTCATCGGAACGCTTGATTGGATTGCTGGACTTGCAGACGCTCGCCGATCGCGGGCGCATCAGTGCAGCGACGTCCGACCCAGGTGAACTGCCCTCCAGCCAGCTGGACATCATCCACTAGGACATCCACTGGGACGCAGTTCTGGCTCGTTGTTCCGGTTACCGGACCGGCCAGAATTCGGTCGCGCTGAAATTCCGAACGCCGGGGCGTCTGTCTACGCCGTTTTTGGGTCTTTCGCCGCATAGCGATCGGGAAAACTGCAGAATTCGCCGTTCGTCCGCGCCCCGAGTCGTCCGTTTAAAGGCCATGCTATACGGAGCGGCAGTACGCCGTTCTGATTCCCCCGGGCGAAAGATCCCAGGGGCGTGAATCTCCCCGACAGGAAACGCAGCGGTGTCTGAATCTTTCGTGCAGTTACTCGAGCGGATGTTCGTTGGGCCATTATGGCCGGCGTCCGTCTTGGTTTGTCTGCTGATCGTGTATGCCTTCGTTGCGTTGTTGGGGCTGATCGACCTGGACCTGGGAATCGATCTCGACGCGGACTTGGATGCGGATGTCGATGTTCCATCGGCCACGGCGGACATTCAAAGCGACCTGTTCGGGGGCGCCGGTGCGGCGACGCTGCGTTGGTTGAACCTGCAGCGACTGCCTTTGGTGCTTTGGATGTCAATCTTTACCATCGCGTTTTGGGGAATCTCCTACGTGCTGTGGTACGGATTCGATCACCACCGATATGCGCCGACGTTGATCCCCAGCGTGCTGCTTGTGCTTCGAAACGGGGTTATATCGATTTTGGTGACCAAGGTTCTTACAGGCCCCCTGAATCGGGCATTTGAGCCGGCGCCGACATACGATCCGAGCAACCTTATTGGGAAGACCTGCGCGGTTTCCACGGGAGAGGTGTCCGATTCGTTCGGCCAGGCCAAATTCCCAACCGATGCCGCGCCCTTGTTGCTGAATATACGCACCGACGGCGAAACGATCAGCAAAGGATCGTTGGTACGCATCATCGCATTTGATAACGAACGGCGAGTTTACAAAGTCACCGCTGCATCTGAAGAGGACTCGAAATGATCGCACAGTTTTTTACCAATAATTGGGGCACCGACGCCGCGTTGCTCGTGATCGGATTCGCGCTGCTGTTCATTATCAGCGTTGCGATCGCGTTCAAAAAGTTCTTCATCAAAGTCGGACCTGATGTGGCGATTGTCCGAAGCGGACAAGGTGGGCTTCGTGTCGCATCGGGCGACGGGTTATGGGTCGTACCGATGATTCATCAGTACGAGTTCATGGACTTGACGCTAAAGAGTTTCGAAATTCATCGTCAGGGCTCTGAAGGATTGATTTGCAAAGACAATATCCGTGCCGACATCAAAGTTGCCTTCTTCGTTCGCGTTGATAAGTCGCCGGAAGAGCAGAAAGAAGTCGCTCAGTCGATCGGGGCCAAACGCTGCAGCCAGATCGATACGCTGCGCGAATTGTTTGATGCAAAATTCAGTGAAGCACTGAAGACGGTTGGCAAGCAGTTCGATTTTGTCGACCTGTATGATCAACGCGACAAGTTCAAAGATGAAATCCTGAAAGTCATCGGCACCGACTTGAACGGTTATCGATTGGATGATGCCGCAATCGACTACCTGGAACAAACCCCGCTCAACCTGCTTAGCCCGACCAATATCTTGGACGCCGAGGGCATCAAGAAAATCACGGATCTGACATCGCAAGAAAAGGTCAAGGAGAATCAGTTCACCCGCGACAAAGAAAAGACGTTAAAGAAACAGGATGTCGAAGCGGAGGAAACCATCCTCGCGCTTGAACGCCAACGAGTCGAAGCGGTCGAAAAACAGCAACGCGAGATAGCCGAAATCACTGCTCGGGAAAAAGCCTCCGCCGCCAAGGTTCAAGAGGAACAGCGTCTGGAATCCGAACGCGCCCGCATTGTGACCGAAGAGGAAATCGGCGTGGCAGAGGAGAACAAGTTACGTCAAATCTTGGTCGCCCAACGAAACAAAGAAAAGACCGATGCGGTCGAATTGGAACGCGTCAACCGAGACCGCGATTTGGAAATGACCGAAAGGTTACGCGTGGTCGGTGTGGCTGACGTCGAAAAGGAAAAAGCGATCGAAGTCGAAAAACGCAACATCCAAGAAGTCATCCGCGAACGTGTCGCTGTCGAACGCGCCGTCGTGGAAGAACAAGAACGAATCAAGGACACCGAAGAAGTTGCCGCCGCGGAACGTTTGAAGACCGTTCAGGTGACGGCCGCCGAAATGAGAGCTCAAGAAGAGCTGATTCGCCAAACCAAGCTCGCGCAAGCCGAAAAGGAATCCAGCGAGTTGATGGCCGAAAAGGTTCGTATCGAAGCCGAGGCCAAACGTGATGCCGCGGAGAAAGAAACCGCTGCAGCCAAGATGCTGGCCGAAGCGGAAGCCGCAACACGAGCGGCATCCGGCTTGGCCGAAGCGACCGTTCAGGAAGCCAAAGCGGCCAGCTTGGAAAAAGAGGGTCTCGCCGAAGCGGCCGTCCTGGAAAAGAAAGCCGTCGCCGAAGCCAAGGGAATCGAGGCGAAAGCTTCCGCAGTCGAGAAACAAGGATTAGCCGAAGCCAACGTCGACCTGGAAAAGTACCGCAGCGAGGCCACCGGAATTACCGAAAAGGCCGAAGCGATGAAGGTCCTCGACAGCGTCGGCAAGGATCACGAAGAATTCAAGCTGCAGCTGAACAAAGAAAAGGATGTCGAAATCGCAGCCATCGATGCGCAGCGAGGAATTGCCGAAAGCCAAGCGGGAGTGGTTGGGGAAGCGCTCAAGGCCGCCCGAATTGATATCGTCGGTGGCGATGGTGAGTTCTTCGAGCAGATCACATCGGCCGTCAAGGGCGGAAAGGCGATCGACCGATTCGTCTACAACAGTAAAGTTGCGACAGATATCAAAGACACGTTCTTTGACGGGAACGCAGAGTACTTTACCGATCAAATGAAATCGTTGATGTCGCAGTTCAATTTAGATACCGACGGCGTCAAGGATTTGTCGATCGCGGCATTGATCGCCAAAATGATGGGGCTGGCCAAGACCGATGACATGCGAACGCAACTGACCAGTTTGCTGGGCATGGCCGGTACCGCCAGAATCGCCGACAAGAAAGCCGCTAGTGTTTTGACCACGTCGGCGACATCCGGTAACGGAAAACAAGCGTAGGGACGCACGCACGCGGCTTTGACCGCCGGCGATGCGGGCACGCGTCCTCGGTCTTCACGGGCCGGAGCGAGCCGAGTGCCGTGCGGCCATGACCTGTCGGCCGTGTCATCCTGACGAAACGGCACCCTGCTCTTTTTCGCCGATTCAATTGCCTGACTTCACGACGCATCATGACTGATTCTCAACTCGCCGCCGGTACCTACGAAGTGCTCCGCAATCGCTTGCGGGATGCATCGGGCGAATTGCGTACCCGGTTGTCGCAGTTGAACGACGCGCGTGGTGAAGTCTTTGGCAACATCGAGACGACACTGATCACTAGCGAACGCGTCACGACGGAGCATAATTGTGTCCCGCGAGACTTGGTGTCGGTCGGTGACCGTTTTCTGTTCGGATACAACGTCCAGTTTGGGCTGAAAACTGAAATCGAATTAGAAGACGTCTTTTCGGTCTATCGGCTAGAAAATAACCAGTTCCACGCCGATTCGCTGGGACTGATCGGTGACGAGCGCTTCGCAAACGATTTTGGCGAACTGTATCGATTTTATAAAGACACAAGGTTCTCGCGTTTTTTTCGCGCCGGACCGATGTTGTACATGGTGTTCCAAGTCGGCAAGACTTCACGAGATATCAAGGCATTCAAATGGCGGGTCGCACCTGATTCGATCCAATACGTCGACAACCGCAGCGAACACGAAGTCCGTGAACCCAGCCAACACGAATTTCGCTGGACACGAACCACACGCGATCAGCATCATTACGGCACACATCCGCATATCGCAATTGACGACCGCGTTTTTGTCGAAACTGTTGGCGGCGATCTGACCATCAAGGTCGAAAATAACACCGAATCGGGCGAAGGCATCTATGACGAGCCCGTCGACCACGCCGACCAAACGCTTGACGATGCTGAGATTCATTACGCCATCGTCGGCAATCTGGTGTTGATGAAAATCAAGCCATATCAAGAAGAACAAACCCGCTACATCGTTTTCAATGGGAAAATCCAGCGAGCGATTCGCTTAGATGAAATTGGCCAATGTTGCGTGATGCTGCCCGGCGATCAGGGGTTGGTCTTTCCCGGCGGTTACTACCTGCAAACGGGCGAGTTTAAACGGTTCGATCACGGGCTTAGCAACATGCGATACCAACGCACCGTCGCTGCGCCCAACGGAGAGGACTATCTGTATTTGTTCTACAACAGCGAGTCCGGCACCTATGTCCAGCTGCGTTACAACATCATCCGCCAAACCGTCGAGACCCCGCTGATCTGTCACGGGCAGACTTTTTTTGACCGCGGCGAAATGGTCTGCTTTCAAACACAGACCGATCCGCAAAAACATCATGCCGTTCAAATTTGGCAAACGCCATTCACCAGCGACGATCAGGCCACCGAAAGCCAGTCGGATTCGCTGTTGTTCAAAATCGGTAACAAAGAGATCGTTCGAGGCATGGCCGAATGCAGCGAGTTGCTGCAACTGATTGACAAAGAAGACAGCTACGAAGGGCTGTACGTCGATCTGGTCAAGAAAGCATCCGACATTCTGGATAGCTACTTTTGGATCGACAAGACCGAAACGTTTCGGCTTTCTGAACCACTGGGAAAGATTCGAGAGACGGCCTCCGCAGCGGTTGAAGAGTTCGACAAAGTCGTTCGTGTGCGACGCGACACACAGCAGCGTACGCAGGAAGTCCAACAAGCCGTTGACGAACTTGTCAAGCAAATCGAACGCAGCCGGTTCGGATCGATTGATGACTTCGTCGATTTTCTCGGGCGACTGCGAGAACAACGAGGGCACGCGATCGGGTTGCGTGAACTCCGCTATGTTGACGAAACGATCGTCGAGTCGCTTGAGACAGAAACCGCCGATCGATCCGAACGGCTAAGTCGTCGGTGCGTCGATTTTTTGTTGACGCCGGGGGCTCTCGACCCGTATGTCCAGCGAGTTGGCCAGGCCGAAGAAAAAGTTGCCGCGGTATCCAGCGTCGCCGAGGCAAAAGAACTGTCTGATGAAATCGACCAAGCCTCTGGCCAATTAGAGTTGCTGACTGAAACGGTTAGCAATCTGCGGATCGATGATGCAACGAAACGAACCGAGATCATCGATGCCATTGGAGACGTGTTCGCGTCGCTCAATCGGGTTCGCAGCGGCTTGAAGGCACGCTCAAGCGAGTTGCTGTCGGTCGAAGGAAAGGCGGAATTCGCGTCGCAGCTGAAATTGCTGCAGCAAACCACGTCCGGATACTTGGACGTCTGCGATTCTCCAGAGAAATGCGATGACTATCTGACCAAGGTGATGGTTCAACTGGAAGAACTCGAGGGCCGATTTGCCGAATTCGACGAGTTTGTGGTCCAGTTAACCCAGCGCCGCGAAGACGTCTATGCGGCGTTTGAATCGCGGAAAGTGCAGCTGGTTGAGAAACGCAATCGTCGCGCCGAGACGCTCGCGTCGGCCGCCGATCGTATTCTCAAGGGGATCAGTACGCGAGCGGGCGCGATGGAATCGACCGATGAAATCGCCGCGTACTTTGCCGGCGACCTGATGGTTGAAAAAGTTCGCGACATCATCGCGCAATTGCAACAACTGGACGATGCGGTCCGAGTGGAGGATCTGCAAAGTCGCTTGAAGACGATTCGCGAGGACGCCACGCGACAGCAAAAGGATCGGCAAGACTTATTCGAAGACGGCGGCGACATTATTCGCTTGGGCGAAAAACGATTCGCCGTCAACACGCAACCGCTCGATTTGACAACGGTCTTGCGCGGTGGCGAAATGTGTTTGCACCTTACCGGCACACAATACTTCGAACCACTTAGTGACCCGGCATTGGTCGCGGCAAAGGATCTGTGGAACCAAGAACTTGTCAGTGAAAATTCCGATGTCTATCGCTGCGAGTACCTTGCAGTTGAACTCTTCCTTCGACTGCGTCAGCAAGACCCACCGGTGAAACCGTCGGACATCAGCCCCGCCTGGATTCAGGCGAAAGTCGCCGATCGATTCAACGAAGGTTATGCCAAGGGTGTCCATGACGTTGATGCCGCATTGATCTTGAGTCGCTTGCTCGCAATCGATCAGTCGATTGGTCTGCTGGCCCACTCGCCTTCGGTGCGTGCCGCGGCGTTATTGTGGTTCTCTAAATTGTTGGATCCCAAGAATCGCAAGGCGATGACGGATTGGATCGCCGGTTTTGCAAAACTCGCCAAAGCGTATCCGCAGGCACGGCCCGCGGTCGAATTTCGCGAGAGGCTGGAAAGTCTAGCTCAATCAGACGCCGACCAGTGGTCGCCATTGTTTTCAAAAAGCGTTCACCCAATTCGAATCGCTGATTACTTGTTTGATCAATTGGTCCAGTCGCCACGCAAAGCGGTGACCAGTGGACGCGCGGCCAACCTGTACGATCAGTTCGTCGCCGCAATTCCGACCAGCGAACGCGACAAGTTGTTGACGGCCGCACTTAAGTCGAACGAATCGGATCCGCTGCGCAGCTATGTGCTGGCCAGGAACTGGGCCGATGCGTTCTTGCAGACTCACGGCGACGAAGACGAGATTGATCCTGCCGCGGGATACGGCGACGAGTTGGCTTGGCTGATCATGACAGGCGGCCCCGCGACCGGATCGGTCCAAAAGGTTGACGTTGCAACCCACTTGGAAGGCCTCGTCGGCAATCACTCGCGGCTGACCCGAGGTGCGATGTCGTTGCATTACCACGAACTGCTTGCTCGCGTCCGACATTACTTGGACGACGTCGTGCCACGCTTTCACGCGCTGCATGAAGCGAAAACCAGAATCGTCGAATCTTCTCGCGAAGACATGCGGCTTGAGGAGTTCAAGCCACGTGTGCTGACAAGTTTTGTGCGGAACCGCTTGCTTGACGAAGTCTACTTGCCGTTGATCGGTGACAATCTGGCAAAGCAGATGGGCGCTGCCGGTGCCGACAAGCGAACCGACCGCATGGGGCTGTTGCTGCTGATTTCGCCGCCGGGATACGGGAAAACGACGTTGATGGAATATGTCGCGAATCGGTTAGGCATCGTGTTCATGAAAATCAATGGTCCCGCGATTGGCCACGGTGTCACGTCGCTGGATCCCGCCGAAGCGCCCAATGCCGCCGCTCGCGAGGAGATTGAACGTTTGAATTTGGCGCTCGAGATGGGCGATAACGTGATGCTGTATCTCGATGACATCCAACACACCAATCCCGAATTGTTGCAGAAATTCATTTCACTCTGCGATGCGACACGAAAGATCGAAGGCGTTCACAACGGGCGGACCCGAACGTACGACCTGCGCGGACGTCGAGTAGCCGTCGTGATGGCCGGAAACCCTTATACCGAAAGCGGCGAACGGTTCCAGATTCCGGACATGCTTTCCAACCGTGCCGATGTTTACAACCTGGGCGAGATTATCGGGGACGCTTCCGACGCTTTCGAAATGAGCTACTTGGAAAACTGTTTGACGAGTAACCCTGCATTGGCCCCGCTGTCGACCGCGACTCCCGATGACGCTCGGATGCTGATCAACGCCGCTCAGCGAGACACGCTGGACGGAATCGAATTGCAGAGCAATCTGTCTAGCGATCAGGTTCGCGAGATGTTTGAAATTCTTCGCAAGCTTTTGCGAGTGCGTGACGTTGTGTTGAAGGTCAATCGTGCTTACATCCGCAGCGCGGCACAGGCCGATGCTTACCGTACCGAGCCGCCGTTCAAGCTGCAGGGCAGCTATCGAAATATGAATCGCATCGCCGAACGTGTGGCGGGCGTGATGAACGACGCGGAACTGCAAGCACTGATCATCAGCAACTATGAACAAGACGCCCAGACGCTGACGACCGACAACGAAGCGAACGTGCTGAAGTTCAAAGAGTTGATGGGCATCTTGTCCGCGGAGGAAAAGGAACGTTGGGACGCGATCAAATATGCTTACGTCGAAAACGTTCGCATGTCGGGGATGGATAGTGATGATCAGGCAGGCCAATTGATGCGTCAACTGGCATCGATGCGAGATGGCCTCGAATCGATCCGGCAAGTGATTTCGCGTGCAATTGCCGTGGGCAACGAAGAATCCGAGCAACGGATGGACGAACGAGTCAACTCGCTTCGCAAGAGCTTGGCCGAATCGGGCGGACGGTTATCCGAAACGCTGGAATCGACCAGCAAACAACTCAGCCAGATCGCCGAGTTGCAGGCACGACAACAGCAACTGGCGCCCCCTGACCAAAAAGTCTTTGTCCAGCACAAGGTGCCTCGTGTGCTGGCGGATTTGGTGAAAGGCCAATTCCACTTGATGCAGGAATGGTTGCGTCCGATCTTAAACGAATCGATCGACAACGGACGCGATCTGGAAAAATTGCAGGCGCAGTTGACCGCAATGTTAGAAAACTATGAATCGATCGAAGCGACGTTTCAGTCGGCGAAGAAAACTGACTCGTGATATGGGCCGTTGATCAGCCTCTTTGCGAATGACACGCGAAGCGCGTTTGTCACCGCAAGAGACGACCCGCGAGATTGCGTGGTAGCCCTCTTGAAAGCGTTTCGCGGTAGTCGTTTTCCCAGTGAGCAAAGGGGCATGGTGACCAACGACGGTGTGCTAGCGCACTTCAAGCAGTTCCACTTTAAAGTGTAGCGTTGCGTTGGGCGGAATCTTTGGCGGGGCACCGGCGGCTCCGTAGCCGAGTTCTGGTGGGACTTCCAGCTCGATCATGCCTCCTTCGCCGATCAGCTGCACACCTTCGGTCCATGCCGGAATCACGCTCGACAAGGCGAAGTCCGCTGGTGCGCCGCGGCTGTAGGAACTGTCGAATTCCGTTGTGTCATCCAGCCAACCGGCGTAATGAACCTTGACCAGATCGGATGCCGTTGGCTTACGTCCGTCACTTTTTCTTAAGATGCGGTACTTCAGTCCTGATGCGGTTTGAGTGAACTCTTGCGGTGCGTCGGCATCGGCGGGGCCGGGACGATTGCTCCCGATGTTCGCAACACAGGAACATGTCAAAATGGCGGCACTGGCAAGAGCCGCAAACGAGAGAGTACGTGGACGCATCAATCAATTTCCTTGGGTTCAGACCGCGTAGGGATTCGGATCGGGATCAAGAGGCCGCGAACGGTCATCCGCGATTTGCCCATCCGATTCGAACCGTTTTGGGGCTCGATCAACATACACTGCAGTGATCAAAATGCAGAGCCCCGCGAAATGCAGGATTGAGCTCAGCAGCGTCGCAATGGCTTGGTTCCATATCAATGACTCGGTGACGGAAAACTGTGCCAAAATGATCATCCCGACCTGCATTCCAATTTGGGCGGCCAAGAAAGTCAGCATGGCGGCCAAGGCCCACCCGGTCGGTCGCGGAAACCGTCTCCATTTGGTAAACAAAAAAACGATCAGCGAAAAATTTGCCGCGATCGAGCCCAGGCTAATCGCCGCGAAGACCCAGCCGAAGTCTGTTGCCGACATGATGTCCTCTTTCCTGCTGCGCAACAAATCCTGTTCGCAACTCATTGAAACGCGATGATGTACTTGGTTTTCGAACTGCTATTCTATGCCGGACTCGTGCTGATGGCAGCAGGCCTGCTGTGGCTGATCACGCGGACGCTGCGGCGAGACTGGAGTTTCCTGCTGCCGTCGCTATTGTTGTTGGTGGGACTGGCCGCGTTGGTCACGCCCTTGGTGTTGACTCGATACGTCGTCAATGTCGACCTGGGCCCACGAAATGTCTTGGTCGACGGTGAAAGGCACATCACGTTGACGGGGTGGGATCAGAAAGATTACCGCGTATTGGAAGCATTCCCCGAAACAATCGTGCTGCAGATGGCCAACGCGGATGTCGATGATCAGACGCTGATTTATTTAAAAGGCATGGCAAACCTGCGTGAGTTAGACCTCAATGACACGCGCGTCACCGACGCGGGGCTAAAACATTTATCTCGGCTTTCCGGTTTGCGCTCGCTGAAGCTCCGTGCCACAGGTATTACTGACGATGGATTTGCCCAATGGATTACGCCGATGTCCGGGTTGAAACGGCTTGATCTGCGTGAGACGACCATCAGTCTTGATGCCGTCAAGGATTGGAAAGCACAGTCCGGTGATCGCCGAGTTCTGAGATAAGCCGAGTTCTGAGATAAGCCGAGTTCTGAGATAAGCCGAGTTCTGAGATAAAAGGTGCCCTGAGATAAATCATGTCATCCGCTGACCGATATCCTGAGCTGAGCCGTGTCCGCTGATAGCGAGCTGCCAGTGATCGATCGCCGAGCCCCAGCATCGCCCAACTCGATTGCTGTACCTGTCTTCCAGAACGCGTTTCCTAGAAAACGGACTGTTTTATGACCGACTCATCCGCTTCGTCGAAACCTGCCAAACGGGGTTCGGTGGTGCACTTGGATCCTCGGACGAGCCACACCCGTCATCACGCGCACTACCTGGCAACCGCGTGCGAATTGGCGTACCTGTCTGAACCAACAGGTCGACCCAAGTTTCGCGAACTGTTAGATCTGGATGCGGAATTGATCAGCGTCGACAACACGCAAGCCTACGTCGGCGAAAACGACGACTGTATTGTTGTCGCGTTTCGCGGATCACAATCACCGACAAGTTTGGACGGCGTCAAGGATTGGCTGTTGACCAATGCGAGAAATTTCTTGGTCATTCCGTCGGGGCGTATCGGAACCGACTTCGCAGCGGCGGGTGTTGGTGCCCGTTTCCATCGCGGATTCCTCGAAGCGCTTGATGAAATCTGGGCACCTCTTTACGCAAGCGTGGATCAACGATTTGCCGCAAGCGAACGGCCTGTGTGGGTGACTGGGCATAGTCTGGGCGGCGCATTGGCATTGCTGTTCGCGTGGCGGTTGCATCAAAACTTCATTCCGGTACATCAAGTATGTACGTTCGGCGCACCGATGATCGGCAACCAAGCCGCCGCGGCGGCATTTGCCCGTGAATTTCCGAGCAAGGTATTTCGCTATGTCGACGCGGGTGATCTGGTACCGCGATTGCCGATGATGAGTTTGCTGCACAACAACTACAACCACTGCGAACAGGAAATCGTGGTGGGGCAGTCCAATATGCAAAAGGCGGCCAACGTGATCCAAACGGTCGCGACCACGGCCGCCGCTAAGGCTGCGACCGCGACACTAAGTTCCGACGTGGTTGATTTGATCTGGGGCGAGATTCGCCAAGGCATGCCGTCGCACTTGATGGGAAACTATCTGACACGACTTGCCGATGACGAGGAAACTTGATGAGCCGCTGTCGACGTTGAACTAGCGGGCAAACGAGCTCTGGATCATCACGTACAGTTTGCCTTCGTTGTCGCTGGGGTCGATGTCGAACATCCTCAGAAAGAGTCTTCCCGACTTAGGGGCGATAAAGTCTTGTTCGGGATCGAGGACAAATGGTTTTGCTTCCTCCAAGTCCGCGGCCGAATTAGCGATGATGCCGATCAGCGTTCCTAACTTGATTTTGCTGTTCGACGGTCTCATTGCTTCGGGAATCTGAACGCCTGCTGGGCCGGTTTCCACGACAACTTTCCAAGTGCCTTTGATCTCGACTTGAACCGGCATGCCGAGGACCAGTGACGCGCCCGTGTCTTGCCAGGATCGGGACGCCTGGATTTCTGCGACCTTGCGATCGGTTTTGGCCTGTGCATTCAGGATTCGTTTCAGTCCCGATTCGGCTTTGTCGTATTTGGGCACCAATCGGACCAGCGACTCATAGACTTCCCTGGCGCGATCCAGCTGATTTTTGCGTTCGTATTCGGCCGCTAACTTTTCGGCCTTGCCAATGAACTCTTTGTGCAACGCCAATAGCTGCGGGTCCTCGGGCATGGCCGGTTGGCTTTCCGATGCGGCTTGCAGTTGCTGTTGAATCCGTTTTTGCGTCTGCTGCTGTTGCTGCCGCATTTTCTGGATTGCTCGGTTGTTCTGGGATCCTCGCGCCGACTGCCCGATCGCCGCGTTCGACCACGCGATACCGAGCAGGGGGACACACAGGGCCACAAGAACCAAACGAGGCCTGGTAGGAAAAAACAACATGACAGGCAGGCCTCATCAGATAACGATCAATCGGGTCGCGACCATTTCTAAACGCTTGGTTTGCGGGATTGTTCCCAAGCCTGGCCGACTTTTCCATGCTATAGAGTTACCGGGCTGATCGTGACGCGCCGTCGAACTATGCTAGGTCCACGTCGATCAAGGATGATTTTGCTTCGAAACCAATCCATTGGAGTTGGTCTCGTTGGCGTCAATTCGCCTCGTCCGCATCCTAGTCGAAGACATCATCCGTGACACGAATTCTGTTGACCGCATTTGAGCCCTACGATCGATGGCAGGAGAATTCCAGCTGGTCAGCGCTCGTGGATTTGACGAATTGGTACGACGGCGTGGCCGAGATCACCACGCGGCGGTACCCCGTCGACCTGACGCGGATGAGCGAACAGCTGCGTAAGGATCTGCAACAGGATTACGACTTTGCGATCCACCTGGGGCAATCACCCGGTGCGACGCACATCAAACTCGAAGCGATCGGGTTGAACGTTCGAGGCGACGGAACACCGCTGATCGAGGATGCACCGGCCGCTTATCAGTCGCCGTTGAAACTGCCGCCGTTGGAAAGTTCGCTAGTCAATGCGGGCATCCCGGTCGAAATCTCACATCATGCCGGCACTTATCTGTGCAACGCGGCATTGTTCTTGAGTCAACATTACGCGGAATCATTTGGCCTGAATACAAAGAGCCTGTTCGTGCACGTTCCGTTATCGCCTGCCCAGGCGGCAAAAGATTCCGGACGTCTTGCCAGTATGAGCACGCCGATGTCGAGCGCGGCAATCGCGATCATCGTTGGCCAGTTGCGCCCGGCTGCAACGGCATAGTTAGAGTTACGGCATCGCTCGATTCACGACATCGCCGTTGTGTTTCGGCCGCAATGCGAGAAACCCTGGCGGCAACCGTGCCTGCTCGAAGGGCCGTTTGCGATGACATGAAAACATAAAAAAAGCCCCAGAGCGGTTTCGGCTCTGAGGCTTTTTTGCATTTCAGTCGTTGATGAAGCGGCCTAGCGTGGCGGAGCTTCGTAACCGGTTTGTGCCAGCTCTTCTTCTTCCTGAATGATGATGCGTGGCGTGACCATCAGCATCAAGCTTCGTGCATCGCGACCAACGGCCGTGTTGCGGAACAAGCGACTCAGGTAGGGGATTTTGCTAAGCATCGGCATGCCGCGTTCTTGGCGGCCTTCGGCCAAACGCTTGATACCGCCCAACAAGATGGTACCGCCATCGGGAACACTGACCGTCGTGCTAACGTTCGTGAATGCGAACGTCGGCAACTGGACCGTGGTACCGGTGATGACGTCTTGTTCGGTGTCTTCATCGACCGCATCGTTTTCGTCGACGACACCGTCACCGTTGGTGTCCTCTTCGTTGCGACTGGTGCGGCTGGTGGTGCGGCTGCCTTCGAATGTGAAGGTATCGACATCACCGATTTGGCTGAAGAAGGGAACCAGCGTCATGCGGACGAATCGGCGATCGTTGCTGACGATCCCTTGCACGTTCAACTGGGTTCCTTCGTTGAGCACCACGATGACCGGCTGCTGTGCGACGGCAAAGTCACCCACGACCGGCGTGATGCTGGTCACAAAGGGACGCTGCGTCACGTCGCTGATCGTCGCGATTTGACCGTCAAACAAAGTCACCTTCGGTGCTTGCATCACGTTCGTCCGGCTATCGCCCTGTGCGGCTTGCAGGAAGAAGAACGCTTCGATGTCACTCAGGATTGCAAAACCGAGGGTCGAGAATGATCCTGGGTCTGGCGTACCGAATGGCGACGCGACGTTAAAGTTGTTTTGATCGAATTGGATGTCCAAGTCGGCCGTCGGAACACCGTTGGTCCCATCGAATCCGATCGAAACCGATGGTCCGCTGTCGTCGTCGGGCAATTGCGAGACGTTGTCATCAAACTGCACGTCAAAGTCGACCCCGATTTGTTCGAAGAACGTATCGGACAGCGTGATAAACCGCACTTCGATCGTGATCTGCAGATTCTGTAGTCGACGAAGCGATTCCAGCAGGTCGCTGATCTGGTCGTGCACGTCACTGGTCGTGCTGATCACAAGACTCAAGTTCTGTGGGTATTCCGACATCGTACTTGGGCCGCCCAAGGCTTCCCAGGTATCCGGAACGACCGTCGTTTGAATCAGGTCAATCAGCGATTGGAAATCTGCGAACGAGCTGCCCCCTCGTCCACTGTTTGATTGGCTGCCGGGACCGAACGAGTTGGCCTGGCCCATGCCGTTGTACTGTCCCAGCATGTTCGGCGGCATTTGTGTCGGCGACATGCTGTTTGCCATTCCCATGCCCAGGTCGGTTGCCGAAACGGGAATCAACTGCACATCCGATTGCGGATTGGACATTTGATAGGCGGCGCGAAGTGCACCGGCCAGACCGTCTTCGTATGAACTGGTGAAATTGGGGATCGGGGTGACCAAGTCGGTCACGCGATACACGCGGGGGAAGGTGTTACTTTGCTTGGCTTCGATACTGGTGATGTTCAACACATCGTTTTCGATCATGTAGGTCAGTTCCAGATCGTCCAGCATCAAGTTCAATGCACTGTCAAGCGATACTGATTGCGGCAACTTAAGTGTCACCGGCGTATCGGCATTTACTTTGACGGCCGACATCGCTCGGTTGTTCAAGACGATCGGGATACCGGTCACGGCGGACAGGTCTTCCATCACCTCGGCCAGCGGGCGTTGGTCGTAGTTGGCTTCGACTTTGGTATCTAAACGACGCTGGATGTCGCGTTCGGCGGCACTCATATGAGTGTCTTCGCTTTCGCCCATCATTCGTCGCAGCGACTTGTCGTTCCATGTTTTTGCGTCGTCGAACTCGATGGTTCGATCGGGATTCATGCCAACGGCGGACGCCTCGATGTCGCGAAAGGCCCGGACGTTCCAGTCTTCCTTGGCCGCACTGATTTCTTCAGCAAGTTGCAGTCGAGTTCCCATCCGGCTGGAGTGGAACATGCTGATGGCGATTTCCGATCCGGGTTTCAGTTCCGAAACCTTCTTGGCAATCACTTCCGCTTCGGGGAATCGTCGTTCGTCCATCAAATCGTTGTACGTTTCGACAAGAGCTGAAATCTCTTCATCGATACGAGCTTCGCGTGATGAATTGGTGGCCAATTCGGTTTTGATTGCTTCGTTTTGCAGATCAAGTTCGATTTGAGCCCGATTGGCCTCGACATACTGTTTTTGGTCCGAGAGAGCTCGGTCGACCATCGCCACGAGCGAACGCTTTGACGTTTCGTCTACCGTGGAACCATCGACGCGGCGTCGCAGCCGATTCAATTGATCCAGTGCATCCAAAGGCTTGGTGGTTTTGATCTCGTTGGAATCGGCGAGTTCAGTTGTGATCTCACGGTACAAACGACGCGTTTCTTCTTGCGAAGCCAGTTGGGCTTTCTCGATTGCCGTCATCTCGGATTCCGGCTTGGTACCGCCGGCCGATGGTAAACGAGTGGGCTGTAACAGCGTCAGCTTGTCTTTCAGTTGGCGGCGTGTTGCCAAGTCAAGTTGCGATTCGTATTGCCAGGCCTCGACAAATTTGCTGCGTGCGTCGGCGGTTTGACCGGCCGCGAGTGCCTGCAGTCCTTGTTCGTACAAGTACTGGCCCATGCTGGTCGTTCCGCCTGAGGGAGCAGGTGGATTGATGGGCGTTTCTTGTGCGATCGGCGATTGAGTGATGGCCGGCGCGCCAAGGGTTTGTTGTCTGAACGGTCGCGGCGGCAACGGTTCTGCGATGATCTCTTGGGCTTGGACCTGTTTGATGTCCGAGCCATTTCCGCCCAGCGGGGCGCCCGAAGGTGACAGGTTGAACAGTGTCTGCGCGATCGCGGCTTGGTCTTCACTGGTCGAAATGCCGCCGGCTTGGCTGACACCCGAATTCGCGGTCGGCGATCGCCGAGCGGCTGATTCGGCATCTAGCACGAATTGCCATACGCGAGGTTCGCCCGGAGCAAAGTTTTGTTCGGGAACGTTTAACGCTTGAGCTTGTTTGGCAATTTGGAGAGCGGTTTGAGCGTCGCCGCGATCGAGCGCGGCTCGACCGATCGCCAGCAATCGAAGCGCTTCACGCTTTCGAGTGGTAACGTCGCTCGAACTGGACGCCTGGATCGGTGACGCGTTCGCGACATCGGGAAGCTGCAGCATGGGCGACGGTGCGTTGGGGGATGCCGCGTAGTTTGGCATGGCCAACAATTCCGAATCAATGCCCGCCACTCGCAAGTCGACTTGCAAGCGGGCGACGTCGCTTCGCAGCTGCGTCACCTTGCTCGACATCTCCGATACCTTTCGATAGCGGTCGACTGCTTTTACGAAGTCTCGGTCGGCCATCGCTTGGCGAGCTTCTTTGATCAGCTGCTGACCGGCGGCCGGTGTCGGCGCGGCGACGGTACTGCTGCCAGCGGGTGTCGAATAGTTGCCAGTCGCCGAGGACTCTGGCATCGACAGTTGGGCGGACACGTCCGACGGCGCCAGCACCCACCAAGCGGTGGCGAGGCTCAGCACACGGGTTACGTGTAAATTTGCGAGGCGGTTCAACGCGACTCTCCTTCTTCGCGGTGAGACTTCAATTAATTCTTCCCTGGTGCTCCGGAATCAGTGGTGACTGAGTTCCGACTCACGCTCGTCGAGCATACGGCTCTAGTTGTAATGTCTGTGTCGTGGTTCAAGAGAACCGGCAAAGGGCTCTTCCGTTTGCTCGTCCATGAACAAACGATCAGCCAACAACGGCCGCGGAATCCTTCGAGATTTTCCTGAGTTGAAGCGGGAATACGGAGTTTTGAAAGGAAGTGTCAACACCGATCCACGACGAAACAAAATTTTATGTCCTCACGCGGAGTTTCACACGCAAACGACCAGCCGGGGTGCAAGCGAGGAACGGTCCAAGGCGTTGCCCTGTGATGATCAATCTGGCGTGTCCAGATACGGGTCTTGACCGATTTCACGCTGCATCTTCTTGCGTTCCTTTTCGTGATGCAGCAATACCATTCGATCGCGAAAATGCTTTCGCTCGACCTTTCGCTGGGCTTTGCGAAAGAGTTTGGCAAAGCGGTCGGCCGAACCGGCAATGTCGGCACCTCGCTGCTTTAGCTTTTGGGCCCTGTCCGGTCCCAGCCCACCTTTCAGGATGTCATCATCCAGGGAAAGGAATTGTCGATACGATCCTTGATCACCTTGTCGACCGCAGCGGCCGATCAATTGCCGGTCAATTCGTGCCGCATCGTGCAATTCGGTACAGATGACGTGCATCCCGCCGATGCTTTCGACGTCGTCACCCAGTTTGATGTCGGTACCGCGACCGGCCATGTTGGTTGCCACGGTGACCTTGCCGCGGCCGCCCGCCAGCGAAACGATTTCTGCTTCGCGTTCGACGTTGTTGGCATTAAGCACTTGATGCTCGATGCCCAGACCGTCCAGCAGTTTCGAGATGATCTCGCTCTTGTCGATCGATCGCGTTCCGATCAATACGGGACGACCATCGGCATGAACCTTTTCGACTTCGCGAACGATCGCTTCGAACTTGGACATCATCGACCCGTACACGCTATCGGGCAATCGCTTGCGGCGTGGTGGGCGGTTCGTGGGCACTCGCAACACGGGCGTGCGATAGATTCGTTTCAGCTCTCTCGCACTGGTGGCCGCGGTTCCCGTCATGCCAGCGAGGTGTGGGTATCGAAGGAACAAGTCCTGTACCGTGATCCGTGCCGCCTGTCCGGTCGGCACGCTGATTTCAATCCCTTCCTTGGCTTCGATGGCTTGGTGAATGCCGTCGCGCCACTTGCGTCCTTCGGCAAGTCGGCCGGTGAATTCGTCGACGATCACGATCTCGTCGACTCCCTTTTCACCCGGTCGCACCACGTATTGACGGTCCAACAAGAACTCTTCGTGAACTTTCACCGCCCGCTCGGTAAACTCGTACAAATCGACCAAGCCCATGGTGCGAACCAGGTCGTCTTTGGGCAGCGAGCGTACCTTTTGCCGTCCCCGTGCGGTCAGTTCGTATTGTTTGGTTTCTGGGTCGATCGTGAAGTGGTTGTCTTGTTCAAACTCCGGCGCATGTTTCGACGCCCAGTGATATGTTTGAACGATTTGATCGCGAACGGTGTCTTCGATGCTGCCGATGATCAGCGGCGTTCTCGCCTCATCGATCAAGATGCTGTCGGCCTCATCGACCAAGCAGAAATGCATGCCTCGCATGACCGGTTTGTCACCGCTGTCGCTAAGCCCGCCTCCGTCACCAAGCATTTCTGTCTGCAAACGGTTTTGTGCTCGCAGCAACAGACGGTCTCGTAGAAAATCGAACCCGAACTCCTTGGCCGTCCCGTAGGTGATGGATGCGCCGTAAGCCGTACGACGTGATCCCTGGTCGTCGGGCGTTTGAATGATGCCAACGGTTAAACCCAGCAATTCAAACACCGGGCGCATCCATTCGGCGTCACGTTTAGCCAAGTAGTCGTTGACCGTCGCCAAGTGTGCGCCCTTGCCGACCAATGAATGCAGATACAACGGTAACGTCGCGGTCAGCGTTTTACCTTCACCGGTTTGCATCTCGGCGATATAGCCTTCGAACAATGCGATGCCACCAATGATTTGCACGTCATAGTGCCGCATCCCCAAAGCTCGGCGGCCGGCTTCGCGAACCAGCGCGTAACCTTCCGGCAGCAGCGTCGTCAACTTTTCGCCGGCCATCGCGCGATATCGCAGTGCGAGCGAACGTTTGCGAAGGGTGATGTCTTCCTCGGCTTGCAGCGTCGATTCCAGCTCGCTGATCTGGGCAAGTTGTTTCCGCCAGCGAATCATCCGCGGACGAATCCCTTGCATCGAAATCGCCGAGACGGCTTTGTGAGTTCCACCGCTGCGCCGAGCCGCCGCATCGGCGTGTTGCGCCGAACCGTCTTCCGCCGGTTCCGGCGCAAGCAACGCGTCGGCGCCCTGTGTTTCTGCGTGCTGTGTTACTGTGTCCTGGGCGACAATGTCCTGGACGCCGAAGTCCTGCTGCGGTTCGCCCAACGACTCCGGTTCCCGTTCGAGCAGCGGTTCTGCATCCTCAAGCGGTTCGGGTGCTTGCGGCAGTTCTGGTTGCTCTAGCGAATCCGTGGCCGCCAACCGTTCTGTTTCTGCCAGCAAGTCGGTCACCGTGGGGGCGATGTCCGTGGTGTGTTCGCGTTCTGCGTGCGACGGGTTTACCTCTGGCGGCTCGTTGTCGACATGTGCATCACCTGCACCAGGCGACTCGTTTTCGGTCTGCACCGGCGACGACTGGTCGTGGCCTTGCGGATCGGGCTGATGACTTGGATCGGGCTGGTGACCTGGATCGGGCTGGTGACCTGGATCGGGATCGGGGAAGTTCGAACGGTCCGCCACATCGTCCATCGCGAAGTCATCATGCTCATCCTCGATGTTGGGGTCGGTTAAGTCGTTTGCGTCTCGCGCGGACATCCAGGCTCTCTCAGCAACGTTCGGATCATTCTGCCGGATATTTTGGTCAGATGGCAGTCGATTTGTCTTCGACGGTGCCGGCAAAAACTCATTCTAGCGAGTGTTTCAGGGGTGATAGATAAACTTCGTAACTTTCATTTATGAAGATAGCGAAGATAGGTCGACTCTACCTAGGGTTCCGACAGTACTGCATCTACGGGTGGATTCGGTCGATCCACCTATAGCAGTCAAACCAGTGTTCCCGGACTGAACGAGACTTATGATGAAAACTAAATTTCGAGGCATGACCTTGGCAGCAATGTTGCTGTCCGCCTCAACTGTCGCCTCAGGCGAACAAAACGACGTTACCTACGATGGTGACGGCTTCGTGACACCCGTCGCCTTTGTTGGCGACGTTGCCTCTGCCGAAGAAGATGCCTACTTTGCCGAAGATGCCAGCTACGCAATGCGGGCAAGCGACGAAGCAGAATCGTACGCCAATGAAGCACAAGCCGGCACGGCGGTTCGATCGGCCAGTCACCATGTGCGCCAGAGTTCACAAATGGCTCAAGTTCGCCAACCAGCGGGTCGGCAGTACGCACCGGTGGCTGCATCGCAGCTGCAACCGGTCGGTTTCGACATGGCCAGTGGCAGCGTTTACTCCGCACCCACGTCGGCTTACTGTGACGGCGGTTGTGATGGAGGATGCGACGGCGGCTGTGATTCACTCGGCTGCGGCAAGAACGGACTCGGCGGACTCGCCGACCTGATGAAATGCGGCAACAGTGCGGGCTGGGCTCGCGCCGAATTCTTGATGTGGTTCGTTCAACCTGTCGAAACACCACCATTGGTCGTAACGGCACCCGCTGGCGAGCTTCCGTATCTGTCGAACCCCAATGCAAACGTTGCGTTCGGTGGTGAACTGGAATCGGATCTTTCTGTCGGCTTCCGTGGTGACTATGGAAAATGGATCACCGACGACATCGGAATCGGCGGCCGCTTTTGGATTCTGGATGAAAGTTCCGATGACTACAGTCGCGGAACAACCAATGGTTCCGATGGATCGGTCGGAATCCCGTTTTTCAACACCGACTTGAATCAGCACGACGCCGTGATTGTCGCGCTCAACGGTAATTTCACCGGCAGCGTTCAAGTGGAAAGTGCGATCGACATGCTCGCCGCCGAAGCCTACGCACGAATCAACTTTGTGTCGGGCAAGTGCTGCAGCACCGACTTCATCGGTGGCTACTCATACTTCCAGGTTGACCACACGCTAGGGCTGAATGCTCGCATCGACAATCTGCCTGGAACCGGGCAAGTTCGGACCTTTAGCGACTACGGCGAAACGGAAAATCGCTTTCATGGTGGTCAAATCGGTCTCGAATCGGTGATCTCTCGTGGACGCTGGACCGCACGCTCGTTAACCAAGGTTCACTTGGGCAATATGCAGCAAACTCAGACAGCTCGCGGCAGTCGCACCGACTCGCTAAACCCCGATGCCGACGCCGGCATCTTTGTCGGACTGGGTGAGTCGGGCACGTTCGAGAATGACGAGTTCTCATTCATCCCCGAGTGGAATTTGAAACTAGGTTACAAGTTCCGCGACCACGTCGAGTTCAATGTCGGGTACACCTTCATGTACTTTGACAACGTCGCCCTGGTTGGTGATTACATCAATCCCAACATTGATGGGACGCAGTTTCAAGCACCGTTCGTCGACACGAATCGCTTGTTCACTTTCCAGGACACCGGCATGTGGGTTCAGGGCGTAGACCTTGGTGTCACGGTCACCTACTAAGACTTGACCGAGGAATCAGGGCTCCGACTGGTCAACTCAGTCCGGAACACCCAGTCGGCGCCTGCCTGACTCAATCAACAAAAGCGTGGAACAGGGAAACCTCTTCCACGCTTTTTTCGTATCCTGTCACCTGTCACCTGTCACCTGTCACCTGTCACCTGTCACCTGTCACCTAACTATGCCCATCACACTCGGTCTATGGCCCGTCGCCGGCGTGACCACCATCGGCGTCACGCCACAAGACGCACGGTCCACCGTTGCAGCCGCGATTGAATGTGGGATCACGCGCTTTGACACTGCATTCAGCTATGGCTATGACGGTGAAAGTGATCGCTTGCTCGGCCAATTCGTGGCGCAAGACCGAGATAAATACTTCATCATCGGTAAGGTCGGGCAACGTTGGAGCGGTGATCATCAGCGAGTTGTCGACGGTTCGCCGCAAACGCTGTCGTCCGATGCCGAAACGTCGCTTCGCCGGATCGGGATCGAGCAGTTTGATCTGCTGATGTTGCATTCACCCGATCCAAACGTCCCGATAGAAAAGTCTGCGGAAACGATTGATCAATTGCGTCAGCGAGGTCTTTGCCGCACCACGGGTGTCTGTAATGTCGATTCTCAACAGCGTGCACAATTTGCAAGTGTCTGTCGTTGTGATGCGATTCAGTGTCCGCTGAATATGTTGCAGCAAGAGAACCTGGAACAATTGATTCCCCAATGTCATCAGGACGGCGGCGAGGTGCACGTGTTTTGGACATTGATGAAGGGGTTGCTGGCCGGCAAGATCACGCGAGATCATGTGTTCGCGCCGGGCGATTCGCGTCCCAACTATCCGATCTTTCAAGGCGAACAGCGGCGTCGGACTCACGACATTCTCGATCGCTTGTCCGAGATCGCCCAGGACGAACGTCTCACCATTGCACAGCTCTCGATCGGTTGGGCGCTGGCGCAAGACGGAGTCACGTCGGCGCTGGTCGGCGCGCGACGTCCGCAGCAAATCAAAGAAACCGCGAAAACGAGGCGATTGGATTCAGAAACCGTCCATCGCATCGACCAGGTCCTAGCGACAACCTAGCCGGTGGTCATTGATCGCAAGGCGATCCGAATGCATTGATCGCAAGGCGATCCGAACGCATTGATCGCGAGGCGATCCGAACGCATTGATCGTCTCGCGATCACCCACGTTGTTCTTTTATTTCAAGACGATGGTTTTTCTATTTGAAATCGTCTTCGAAAGCGGAAAAGTCGTCGCCAGCGGCGGGTGTCGAGTCGGCAAACTCGCCCATGTCGTCGCCCATCCCCATGTCGTCATCGGCGGCAGGCTGTTCCTCGATGGGTTCCTCGTCACCAAATTCCTCGCCCGAATCGCCCGCGTTTTGATCGGCGACGCCAGAGCGGTATTTTCGCTTTTCCAGCATCGACGTGACCGGGATCGCCAGCACGACGAACAGCAGAAAAATGACCCACAGGATGAAGTAAAGCATTTCGGACCAGCAAGGATGATGACAAATCGAGTCGGACAAGCTTTCCCACGATAATCCGAGGGCGCGAATAACGCAATTTGCGAGCTTGTCCGGCAAACCCTCGAAACAGGCCTGGGTACACGAGTGTGCCGGTGCAGCGGGTTATTCGGCCATCGGGTCACTCGGCCTTAGAGCATCCGGCGTATTGGGTGATCTGGCCCGCCTCGTGATTTGGGCGATTTTTACGTCTCGTCCTGGTCGGCCAACAGCGGCCTCAGCTGATCACAGAAAACGTCCAACAGCGCGGTCGTGTCGGCTTGAGAGAACCGGTGCGGATCACAACGCATCGAGAAGATCAACTTGCGGCCATACGAGCTGACCGACAGTGTGCTGCGCGTGTTTCGCCTCAGGGGCGGGACACCCGTGATCGCTTCAAGCGTGAAGTCATCGCAGCTGACTTTGCCTCGCGTTTTCGGCAACCGGCACGTGAAACGTTTCGCCGGATCGCCCGCGTTGGACAATACACAGGTCGCCAAGCAAAAATTTCGTCGCAGCAGAAAGGTCAGGAAGTTGGGGTTCGACATTGCCGATGTCAGTCCGTCGATGAATTGCTGCTGCAGATTTCCGTGTTTGATTTGCAGCGTGTCTTGGCGGATTGACGCGAGTAATTGTTCGGCATTTGCCAGTTCGCCGGCGTTGTGTGTCAAGAACGTGTAAGCCGTCATGTTACAAGCGGGTTGTTCAAAATCGTCTCCCGCACGCATGTCTGATGGCACCAACATACGCAGTTTTCGGCCCTCACCCATGGACCCGTTCCACACCCCGATGGCTTGGAACAGTTTCCAAATCAGCAGGTCGTTCATCGTGACGCCAAGCTCGGTCGCAACGTTTCGCAATTTCTTTTGATCATCGCCGGAGAATTCGTGGGTGATGATTCCCGGAAAGCTCGCACCGTCGGGTCTGGCTTTCGGTGCGCGCAGCGCCGTGATGCGTGCCCCAAACGTTTTCCATCCCTGCTGGACACCACATTTCATCGCTTGCATGAACGACGCACCCGCGGTCAGGCTGCGCATTTTTGACGGGCGCAGTCGGAGCTGTTTTGCGTCGAACGTTCCCATTTCGACCTTGTCGGCACACGAGGGCAGTTGCCGGATATAGCATCCGAGCAGATCGCCGATGAAACGGTACGCGCCGGTGCCGTCACAGGTCGCATGATGAAACTGCATCGTGACCTTGGTCGACGTTTCCGATTCGCGTGCCCAGACCCTTAGCCCCGGTACCTGGGTGATGTCGATCGAATCGCTACCGCCGGTGTCCAGCGGTGTTCCCATCGGACCCCAGTCGATTTTCGGCAAGCGTTCGGGGGCGAGCACCCAGCTGGGACGATTTCGCCGACCCGGTTGCACAATCGCGTACATCAGTGGGTGTCGATAGATTGCCTCGGTGAGTGCGATCGCCATGCGTTCGTGATCGAGTCGACCGGAAAAGTCCAAGTCGACGTAGAACACCATGGGGTACTGCGAGCAGTCGTCGCGGTAAAAGAACCAGTCGATCGGCGCCAGTGAAAGCGGAAACACCCGCTTGTTCGCGGCGTGATTAGGATTCTCGTGATCGGACGTCCGTTGGATCATTGCTTGTGTGGTGCTCGCTTTTTTGACTCCAATCCTAGTTGAACGGCCAGCCTTGCCATCCCCGGGTGAGAATTGTTTTTCGCTTTTGTCTTGGTTTGGCGGTTCGGGAACCCCAGAACCCGCACAGCTGTTCGGGTTTAGCCCCAACTCGCCCCCGCTGATGCTCCTAAGCCTCGGTGATATGCGGTTCTCCGCAACTTCGAATCTTTCCTCGCAAACCGAACCACGCAATCGGCCACGAGGCAATCCCGTGAGGATCCGAGGTAAAAAAAGACGATGGATTTGCCGATTTTTTCGGGTGGTTCATCGAGTTAGTAGGCCGGGTCATCTTTTCACGTTTTAGCCGCTGGGTCGATTATGCGGTCGTCGCTTAGGGCGGCTGTCTCGATCATTCCGGTTGATCCTGTTGTGCGGCGGTCCGATCAACCCTCATCAATCCACCGACCGGCATACACGCGAGAGGTTTCAATTTGCCTCTCACTAACGACGATCTAAAGTCTTGAGTCGTTTCGCCGAGATGCACCCGCACGATCGTGGGACCAACACTCTGGCACGGGACTATGGCATCACCACAACATTTAGGTGGATCAAGACGGCTTACAACGAGCCACTCCGCCAATTGATGAAGAAACTCGAGGAAACAAATTCGATGAAAACGCTGCGAATCACATCCGCTGCATTGGCTATCGCGCTCGGCATGGGGATTTCCTCGACGAGCCAAGCTTTCATGGCGTCGCCGGCACAAACGCAAGCGATCAATGCGGAACAAGAGCTGACGACGACGCTTGACGCGTTGCGCGAAGAAATTGTTATCGGTGAAACAGCCATCGATGTAATGGTCGCAAAGCTCGATGCTTTTGTGAAAAACATCGACGACATGCTTGACGAAGGCGTCCAGAACGAAGACTTGTTCTTGGCGGCTCGCGAAGAGGCCATCACGCTGCGTCAATCACTGCCAGGATTGGACAAGTACTTGGCCGGACTCGAGGCAAATGGCCCCGTTGGCGAGAGTATCATTAGTGACACATTGCTGAGCGAGCAACCACTCGGTGATGTTGGTGGCGGGTTCTCCGGTGGCGGCGGATCCGTTCGCACCCTCAGCGGTGGCGGCGGCGGTGGCAGTCGTGGTGGTTTGCTAGGCGGTCGCTCGGGACTTGGCCTGCTGGGTACCGTGGGAGCCGCGGTTGCGATTCCTTTGACGGTTTCCGACGATGACAGCCCTGGCCCGGTCGCTTCGCAATCGATGACAAACTAGTCGATATTGCCGATCGACGATGATCCCTCTAAAAAGAGGGTTCACTGAACAACTAATGTCCGAGCCGACTTGATCGTCGGCTCGGATTTTTCATGGAGTCAGCCTCTTGGCAGACGAGAAGCCGATCCCGCGCGAAGTGCCTCAAACGTACCAAACGGGCCGACGGGGAGGGACCTCTTCCTCGCGTCGTTATCTTTCGCAATCGCGTCGGCAAGCCAGCGGCGAATCGTTCGATCAAGCCTGGGCCTGGGATCGTTATTGTGTGGCCATCGCGCGAGGTCTCGTGTTGCTGTGTCTGGTCTACTCGGCATGGCGATTCGGCGGTGTCGACCCGGACGGGCAATTTCACGTCAGTGTCCTGTTGGGTATCGCGTCGGTCCTGACGTTGGCAGCCAACCGCTCGTTTTCTCGAAAGTCGCGACGTTTGCCTGTCGTGATGTTTTCGATTGCGTTGATCTGGATCTTCTACGCATTGATTCAGTCCGTTCCGGTTGGATCCGCCCTGGGGTTCGCATATCCCGGTGCGATGTCCGTTGATCGTCAGATCGCCGAACCTGCCGTGGCTCGATTGGAATCTGCGATCACCGAGATCGATGAAACGCAATTGCCGTCACGGTTGGCAAGCAGTGTCAGTGTGGTCCCCCACCTATCACGGCAAGCGATGGTGCCGTATTTGTTGTCGTTCAGTGTCATGGTGCTGTCGGCAATCTTGTTCGAATCCCGGGAGTCGCGAACCTCGCTATTGTGGGTATTGATCGTCAATATGTCGTTGCTGGCGGCGTGGGGAATCATTCAGCGCGCCGGTGGTGATGCCTATATCTTGCCGGGCGTCGAGAATGTTTTCTCGAATGCTCCCTTTTCGAGTTTCATTTACAAGAACGCGGGTGCCGCGGCGCTGCTGCCTGGCTTCGCCGCGATTGCAGCGATATTTTACGGGCAACGCAGCGGTGGCGGGCGGTCTCCCGGATCGCTTGGCAGTCCTCCCGCGGTCAGCCTTAGCCCGGCATTCCTGTTGCAACCCCGCACGCTAACGCTGATTGCGTTGGCAAGTTTGCTGGCCGCTGCACTTATCGCATCGCTCTCACGCGGCGCTTGGTTTACGGCATTGATCGCGGCGGTCGTGATCGGCTCGTCCAGCCGTTTCGTGATGTCGAAAAAACAGATGCTTGTGTTGGCAGGATCCGCGGTGTTGTTGATTCTCAGCGTGATCGCATTGACGGGAATTCGACAGACGATTTCGAAGCGGGCGAATCAAGTATCGGTCAAGAGTTTTAGCGGCGACCAACGCTGGGATCATTGGAAAGACGCCGCAGCAGCGGCTTGGCATTACCAACCAGGCGGCAGCGGTCTGGGGACGTTCGGGTTCGCGACGCTTCCGATTCAAACCGAACCGCGACGAACCTGGTTTCGTGAGGCCCACAATCAGTACCTCGAAGTGGCCACCGAAATGGGAATCGTCGGCATCGGGTTGCTGGTTGCCGCCCTGGCCTGGTTCTCGATCACCGCTTGGCGCCTGCTCCGCCAAGACGCTCATCGCGAAAAAAGCAGTTGGGGCTTGATCGGGATGGCAATTCTGTTGTGCGGTGCGATTCAAAGCGCGTTCGATTTTGTGCTGATCATTCCCGCAAACATGATGCTGTACGCTTGCTTGATCGGCGTCGTCGCTGCCGCCGAACGTTCCTATGCGGCGTATCGAAAGTCTCGACAAGGAAATCCATCGATCGGCAGCGATTCCGTTAAAGACCCGGTGCGCAAGACCGAGTTGCGGTATTCGCTATATCGAATGCCCGCAGTTTGGGTCCTCGTCAGCGGACTGTTGCTGTTTTTCTGCAGTGCCGTTGCGTATCGCAACGCGACGACCGAGACCATTTTGAATTCGGTTCGTGCGTCGCGGTCACAAGATCGCCCCAGGTTGGCATCGATCGAAAAACAGATAGCGGCGGTGGATGAAACGATTCGTACCCAGCCCGATCGTGCCGATTTGTATCGACGCCGGGCCAACCTGAGTTTCATGGTTTATCGAATCATGCTGATCGAGTTGGCCGAAAACGCTGACGAACAAGTCGCGTGGCAAGATACGAGGCCCGAAGCGTTGGCAGCGACGATTGCGGCGCTCGACAAGGCCTCCCGTGAAACTCTGCTGGAATACCTGCTCAAGACACCCGAAATGCGGACGCAGGTCGCAATCACGCTGAATCATTTGGCCAAATCAATGCAGCGGAATCCACTGGATCCGGTGACCCACGCGACTTGTTTGTCGCTCGCGCCGCTGACCAGCATGCCGGTGGAACCCTGGGTCGAATCGTGCGCGAAACTGAACCTAAACAATCCCGCATCACTGTATTCCAACGGGTTGGTCGCGCTGCAGAACGGGTTAGACGATTTGGCAATCGATCAGTGGTCCAAGTCGATTTCTGCCCACCACGTTCACCTCGCGAAAATCTTTGCCCACGCCACCGGAAAGCTGCCCGCAATCGAGATCGCGCGTCATCTGATCCCCTCTCGCCGCCCTGACATGTTCGCCCAACTCGTCGAGAGCGCTGACCGCGAGTCGCCGATGGTGGCGGAGGACGTCGCAGAGGATCTGATCGAGTATCTGACCGAAGAGGCTGACTTTGACGAAGGCCACATCAACGCGGCACTTGCGGGTATCTATCACGCCGTGGGTGACCAGCAGCGTGCGATCGAATACTGGAAACAAGCATTGGAATCGAATAACAAAAATCAAGAGTTTCGGTTCGGCTATGTTCAGGCGCTACGGCGTGGCGGCGATTACGAGGAAGCTCTGAAGCAATCGATTTTTGGATCAACGCTTCATCCCGGTGATCATCGATTCGGTGATTTGACTGTAGGGATTAGGCAAGATATCAGCCGCCAACGCGATTTCGATTGAGCGGCGCTCTCGCGTGGCACTCTATTGTTAATCGGCACAACCGGTACGGGCCGGACGACCGCACCGACGTCAACTTTCGTTGTGGTCGGACCTGAAGCCGTCGATATCTGAAGTGACGCAGATTCTGCGTCCGACGCCCGCGATGCGCCATCGAATCGCATCGGGGCGGCAAATTTGCATGATGCAATGGTTCTGCGCAGTGACGCTGCGCGACAGCTCTGCCCAACGGATTTAGGCAACAACATGGAAGATTCTGGTCGCAAAACGTCAACGATCGAGATTGATGTCGTGGGGATGCTCCGCCGTCGGTGGTCGCATCTGATGTTTGGTATCGTGCTGGGCGTTTCACTTTCGGCGCTCTACTATTTTTCGACGACGCCAACTTATGAATCTCAGATCGAAATTTTAGTCGGTCAACGTTCCAGCGAACTGACCAACCGCGGCACGATGTCCGGAGCCAGTGCCAGTGGCGACGCCATTCAAGAAGACCAACTGGCGACGCACATGCGATTGTTCGCGGGCCGACGCCTGATCGCTAATGCAATCGAGGTTGGGAATCTGCGTCAGGTGCAATCGATCAACGATGCCGCGGACAATGGCGGCAACTTGATTGACCACATCTTAAAGAACTTGGAAGTGCAGCGAGGCGGTGAAGGCAGCGCGAGCGACGCGATGGTGCTGCGTGCGACATATCGAGACCCGAGCCCCAGCGACGCAGCCTTGGTGCTCGCCGCGATCTATGAAAGCTATCGCGATTACGTCGAATCGCACGGCCAGAACAGCAGCGAGCAAGCCGTGCTGTTGATCGAAGATGCACGAGAAAAACATGAAGTCGAATTGGCCAGAGCGGACAACGAATACCGCAACTTTGTGCAGTCCGTGCCCGTCCTGATGGAAGGCGACAAGGTCCAAGACATTCACAAGGATCGTCTTGCCCGCATTGAGACGGAACTCAACGAAGTTAGAAGTTCGCTGTCCGAGAACGAATCAAGGTTGCAAGTTATCAAGAGCTATCTCGATCAGAACTTGGGGCGTGCGGTCGGCCAAATGGATCATTTGGCGCTGCTCAGCCAGAAGGAAGTTGAGCGATTGAAACTGTTTCTCGATATGTCCCGCGGGCAGTCTCAGTCCGAGGCGTTTCAGGCGGAACAGCCCATGCGCCAAGAAGTTGCTCGCGCCCAGTACAACCGGCTGTTAGATCTGATTCAAAAAGAGATCGCGCTCAGTGACGCCTACGGCGCGGGGCATCCGCTGGTCGAAGCCGCTCGGCAAGAAACCGCGATCACGCGTCAGTTTATCGAAGCCAATTCGCCCGACGTCAAACCAGAACAGCGCATGGATCTGGAACCCGCAGAGATGCTGGACACCTATACGATGTTGCTGCGAAATGACATCGCCGAATTAGAAAAACGCGAAGAGATCCTTCTCGACGAATCCGCGAAAGAGCTTTCTTTGGCAAAGCAGCTTGAAGGCGACGTGATGAAGGGCAAGTCTTTGTTGGCCGCTCGCAATCGAGCTCAATTGCGTTACGACGAAGTGATTCGTCGGTTACAGGAATTGAATCTCTCGCGGTCATACGCCGGGTTTTCCACGGATCTGTTGGCTAACCCCGAACCGGCCAAATACGCCGCATGGCCCAATTTGCCCATCGTTGGTGCGCTGGGACTTTGTTTCGGAATCGGTCTCGGCCTGGTGATCGCTCTGACCGCTGAAATGTTCGATTCGACGTTTGGCAGCGTTGACGATCTGGAAAATGCCGTCGGTGCACCTGCGATCGCACACGTGCCGAGATTCGATGCCCGTGAAATGCGGGATCGTGTTGACCCGGATTCTCTAGTCGAACCGTCGCTGGTCGCCTTCCACGCACCGCGAGCCGCTGAATCAGAGGTTTACCGCGTCGCACGGACTTCATTGATGGTTTCCAACCGCAAGGGTTCCGTGCAAACCATGATGATGACCAGTCCACAGCCGGGCGACGGCAAGTCGACCACGATATCGAACCTCGCAATTTCGTTCGCACGCGCTGGCAAAAAAGTCCTCTTGATCGATGCCGACATGCGGCGGCCTGTCATCGCGGGTCTGTTCGGAATCACCGACCAGCCGGGCTTGTCCGACGTACTGATCGGAGAAAAAACGCTGGAGGAATCCGCCGTGGAATCGGTCGTGCCTGGGTTGAGCATTCTTCCCAACGGACAGGCCACATCGGTGCCGGCAGAACTGCTTGAATCGCAACGTCTGACGGTCATGCTGAAAGAAGCACGCCGCAGTTACGATCTGATTCTGATCGACGCCCCGCCACTCTTGGCCGTTGCCGATCCGGCGATCATCGCACCATCGGTCGACGCGGTCGTGCTGACCGTTCGCGTGAACAAGAACGGGCGTCGTCCCGTCGAAAACGCGGTTCGGATCTTGCAAGACATCGAGGTGACGCCGACCGCCGTTGTCGTCAACGGAATCGACGGGGAAGCGAAAAAGTCGTACGGCTACGGTTCTTATTCGCGAGACCGCTACGGTTACGTCGGTCACTATCACAACCAATACGCGGCCCAAGAAGTTCCGCCGGCACAGGGGGCACGCTCTCACGACGGGGTGCGACCGCCTCATTCCAAGCGTGCTCGCGTTGCCGGTTGATGTGGTTGTGACGCGCGGCCGGAGTGTTCCAGATTTGTCGGCTGCGGTGACAAGATGAAAGAAGGCGGATTGTCTGTCCGAAACAAGAGAGTGACGCCCCTCCCATGCCTGGCGGCTCGAATGGATACACAATCCCAATAACTCGTGTTGAGTTCGTGGATACGACGCCGGCAATTACCAGACGAGTGTATTCGTGATTGAATCATCGCCACCCATTCTTGAACCTCGCATGGACCTGCCGCCGGCATTGGTGCTGCATAAAGCGCATCAACGCGCGACGTCCAAGGCGGCCGAGTCGATTGAGAATGTACTAGCCAATCACACCGCTAATAAACCGCAGCGGCGGTTGTGTGTCAGTTATGCCGTTCAATCGTTGCGAACAGGTCTGCCGATACTGCTGGTCGATATGGTCGTGACCAGTCTGTGCTTGTTACTTGCATGCTGGGTTGTGAATTTCAGCCAGGGGCATACGTTCAATCTCAGGGTCTGGAAGCAAGTTCCGGTCGCCTTGCTGTTTCAGTGGGTACTGTTTTCCCTTCATCAACTTTATCCCGGCGCCGGAATCAGTTCGGTTGCCGAGCTGCGAGGCATTGTCCGATCGACGTGCGTCAGTTTTTTCTGCCTTTCAACGGTCAACATTATTTTCGGGGAACTGCCGCGAATCGAGTTTGTCACGTTTGCATTTGCCGCCATTGCGGTAGCCGGTCTGCTGCCGATCGCTCGTGGTTTCTCAAGAAGACTTTTATCAAAGACGTCCTGGTGGGGACTGCGAGTGTTGTTGATCGGGAACCGCGATCAGTGCCGGAAAACCGTTGCGGATCTCAAAGTGCGGCGCTGGTCGGGATTCGTGCCGGTCGGTTACACCAGCGGTCGCTCTGTCGATGAATCCGCCGCGATCCACGATCCAGAAATGTTGGGGACGCATGACGAGGCGGTTGAGATCGCGTGCCAACATCGAGCGCCCCTGGTGGGACTCGTTTCTTCGGAAGCACAGTCTCGTTGGACGGATCGTCTGCTGTTTCAGTTCCCCAGCATCGCTTGGCTGGGGCATGCAGATTCCGATGACGGCGAAATCGATACGTCAAGCTTGCCGGAAATTTGCGTGACGCACGTGAACCTGCCGTTCCTGCGGCTCGTTCCACGGTTCGTCAAACGTGCCACAGACTTGGTCATTGTCATTCCCGCGCTGATGTTGCTGGCGATTCCAATGTTGGTGGTCGCGGCCATCATTAAAGTGGTCGCGCCCGGTCCCGTGTTCTACGCCAGTCCTCGGATTGGTCAACACGGTAAGCCTTTTAAGATGTGGAAATTCCGCACGATGGTCGTTGATGCGGACAAGGCCTTGCAACAGAAACTCGCCGAAGACCCGGCGGCGCGAGAAGAATGGCAACACACGCAAAAACTAAAGAATGATCCGCGGATCATCGGCGGCGTCGGCAAACTGATGCGTCGCTGGAGCATCGATGAGCTGCCGCAGTTGTGGAATGTGCTGGTGGGCCAGATGAGCTTGGTCGGACCACGTCCGGTGCCCGAAAACGAAATTGTGTTGTACGACGCAAACTACTACGAATACACACAAATGTGGCCCGGCATCACGGGCCTCTGGCAGGTGTCCGGTCGGAACGAAACAAATTTCGACACGCGAGTTTTTCTGGTCCGTCACTACGCCAAAAACTGGTCGCCCTGGCTGGATGCTTGGATTCTGATGAAGACACCGCCAGCAGTACTTACCAAACGCGGAGCGTACTAGGTCATGAAAATTGCACTAGCGCATCACTGGATGACAAGCTATCGCGGTGGCGAGCGTGTCTTAGAACAGATCGCGTTGCTCGCACCTGATGCGGACATCCACACATTGGTATTTGACGACAAGGTGCTGATCCCCGGCATCGCCAATCGCAAGGTGATCGCCAGTGAGCTGAATCGCATTCCCGGCGTCGAGAAATTCTACCGTCATTTGCTGCCCGCCCATCCTTTTGCGATCGGGCGCATGAGCATTCCTGACGACGTTGATCTGTTGCTCAGCAGCGACGCATCGATGATCAAAGGAATCAAGACGTCACCCGAGACGACACACGTCTGTTACTGCCATTCCCCGCCCAGGTATCTGTGGGAAATGGGAGCTGAATACAAGAAAGCTTCGCTGGCCGCGCGGGTGATGCTGGATCGATTTGCGCCCGCGCTGCGGCGGTTCGATTTCTTGGCCGCGCAAAAGGTGACCCACTTCGTTGCGAATTCCAAGTTCGTGGCCGAACGAATCGCGAAGTACTACCAACGCGATGCCGAGGTCATTTATCCTCCTGTGGCGGTCGATGACTTCCGTTCGGATCGGCAGCGCAAGCCATTTTACTTGGTGATCTCAGAACTCGTTCCATACAAGCGGATCGACCTGGCCGTCGCGGCGTTCAATCGTTTAGGAAAACGGCTGGTGGTGATTGGCGACGGGCCCGAGCGCAGCAAATTAGAAGCGATGGCCAAGTCGAACATCACGTTCATGGGGCGTCAGCCCTTCAGCACACTCAAAGAGCATCTTGAGACCGCAACTGCATTCGTCTTCCCCGGCATCGAAGACTTCGGCATCACACCCGTCGAAGCCCAAGCAGCCGGTTGCCCCGTAATCGCATTTCGTGCCGGTGGGGCACTCGAGACGGTGGTCGACGGTGAAACCGGCGTGTTTTTTGACCAACAGTCGTCGGAGTCTCTTGCCGAATGCATCGTCGAGTTTAATTCGAGCGATTTTGACCCCAAGTCGTGCGCGGATCACGCGTCCGAGTTTTCAAGTGAACAGTTCCGGTCGAACTACACCGAGTTTCTAGCGCGAGTCACCCGCCCGACTTTGGTGTTGCGGCCGCATCAAGTTCGAAATTGGAATCGCAGTTCCGCTGCGGCCGGCTGAGACTCTGTCATCGCATCGCAAAAGGTGGTCATGGCGTCGCAAGACGATGCAACGATATCAACGTCAATACGCCTGCGTGAAACTCAGTTCGGGTAAGTCTGCTCGTTTCGCAGCATTCTGAATCAAGTAGGTCTCTGTGGATTCCGATTTGAAGCAGGAGACGCGCGGGTCGTATCGCACCGGCCGGCGGGCAATATCCCTTTCTTAATATTGGTCGGCTGAAGCTGGCATTCCTATGATGCAGCGTCATACACCGGATTGCCTCAACCCCAGCCCCGCCGGGCACGGGGCCAGTGCCCGCTTGTCTTCTGCGCCGCAACGCATTTATCGCCCAGCAAAGACGAGATCTGTTTCACGGACGACGATTTCCGTGCCCACATCGATCGGTGGGCTATTGTGTTACTTCGCAGTCGTATGCCTGTTCTTCACGCAAACAAACTATGTGCCGGTTTCTGCATTGCTGTTTGTGTTACTTCCGGTTTACCCTTTCTTAAGCCAGAAATTTCAAGGGTCGTTCGATCTGGCGATGCTAAGCCTAACAGCGTGCTTTTTGTTCAGCGCGGTAGTGCTCGACCCCAAATCGATCGTTGACTACGAATTCTTTCGGCGTGACGGCAACGTCTTTGTGTCATGGGCGCCCTTGTTGCTCTTGTCGCGAGTGCAATATCGAATCGATGTCGCCCGGATACTTCGTTGGTTTGTGGTCGTATCGGCGGTGATGTGTTCGGGGTTGATTGTTGCCTGGAAGCTGGGGCAACTGCGACCCGGGTCTTCTGAATTTTTTCATCTGTTTTACGCACACAATGCCGCCGGCGGGTTTTTAGCGATTGCGTGCGGATTCTCGCTTGCACTCGTTCACCGGCAAAATCGAATGTGGTTGTGGGCCTTTGCGCCGCTGCTTGCCGGTCTTGTGCTAACCAATTCACGCGGAAGCATACTCGGGTTCGGCCTAGCGGTTGCCATGGTCTATCTCGTTCCCAAGCGACTGACGTGGCTCGTCGTTTTGGTTGCCGCTTTATCGTCAGTGGCAGTACTGCATCACGGATACAGTAAGAGTAAAGGCATCGTTGATTACAGCGACGCTGAGACTTGGAATACATCCGCGGAATTGGGACTCGGTCGTCAACATACGATTTTAGGACGCGTCTACGGTTTGTGGCCACGTGGAATTCGTACTTGGGCAAAGTCACCGATCGTTGGAACCGGGTTTGGCAGTTTCAATGATGCGCCCCACCATTACTCGGGGTGGAACGGTGTCTTGATGTGGTCACAGGGCCCGAAAATCCATTCCGACGGTCATGCGCATCACTCGTACGTTCATGTGCTGGCTGAAACCGGCGTTGTGGGACTCGCGCTGCTCGTGTGGTTTTTGAGCTGTATTTACAAAAAGATACTGGATGCGGCCGGGTCGCCCACCGTTCGCGCTGGTCTCTTGCTCGGTTTCTGGACTCTTGTATTCGCATCTTTTACTGAACATCGCATTGTAACTCCGTCAAACGTTTTACCTTTCACCCTGATGCTTGGGTTGATGCTCGCCAACGCCAACGCGTTAGGTGGGTCAAAAGTTGCCGGTGGCCAACAGAATCCGGGAGAGCTCCATGCGGTTAGTGGTTAACGGCCGATACAGCAAACAACGCATGACGGGTGTGCAACGGTACGCGGAAGAGATCGTTTCGCGTCTGCGCGATCGGGTTTCCGTTGTCACGCCTGGACGTGCAGGTGTTGGTGTACCCGGACACCTTTGGGAACAGGTTTGCTTGCCCGTTCGCTCACAAGGATCGGTGCTTTGGTCACCATGCAACACGGGACCTCTGTGTCATCCGAAACAAGTGGTGACCATCCATGACTGTGCATTCCACGATTGTCCTGACGCGTTCTCGAAATCGTTTCAACGGTGGTATGAATGGCTCTTGCCACGACTGGCGTGCCGGGCCGCGAAAATCATTACCGTTTCCGAATTCTCACGTCGCCGACTGCTTGATTTATTCGGTGTGCCCATTGAGAAAACCGAAGTGATTGCAAACGCCGTCAGCCAGCGTTTTCGGCCGACAAATAAAGATGTGGTCGACGCTATGCGGAGTCGTCTGGGGCTGCCGGATTCTTACGTGCTGACATTGGGTTCGATCGAACCACGCAAAAACCTGGATCGACTCTTGCAGGCGTGGAAGATGTCCAGCGAGCGATTGAAGGACCGTGTTCTGGTGGTCGCCGGTGGACGCAGTTCCGTCTTTCGAGAAGTGTTCACATCGGCACCGCGCAACGTGATGTTTCTTGGCTACGTTCCGGATAGCGATCTTCCGGCGCTGTATAGCGGAGCATCCTGCTTCGTCTACACATCCGTTTACGAAGGCTTTGGCCTGCCTGTCCTCGAGGCAATGTCTTGCGGTACTCCGGTCGTCTGTTCGAATAACACGTCGCTGCCGGAAGTTTCAGGAGAAGCCGCGGTGGCAGTCGACCCGTTCGACGTGGATGTGACGGGAGCAGCAATCTCGGAGATTTTGCAGAATCCCGAATTGCAAAGAACTCTGAGAACGGATGGGCTTCGACAAGCTGCGAGGTTTTCATGGACCCGTACGAGTGACCAGGTCTGGGACGTACTGCAATCTCAAGTCGCCGAGCGCCCCGTCGTTTCATCTGCGAAACGATCCGCGACGATTGGCAAGATGGCAACGCGATTGGATTCTGCCCCGCGGTCGACCGCGAACTCGTTCCGGTAGCCGGACCACTCAATCACATGATTCCCGCGTCCGATCAAGTGCGTCCGGTTAAGACGCGCGGTTGGTCACGGCGTCTTCAGTTCGACAAGGGTCAGATTGGCCGACTGATAGCCAAACACGAATTGAAGGTCGGGCAGGCGGACATGCTGCTTGACCAGCTCGCGCGTCTGTTCTGCCCTGCGTGTGTCATGTGTGTATTCGAAGGTGCCGCATTCCGTTTTCCAACGAATCTGTTGTCCATCCTCAAGGCTAAAGTCAAACAGCATGTCGACCGTTGGGAAGGCCGCCTCTCCGTCGTTGTGCAGGGCAACAGCGGGCAGATTGTCATCAAAAATGAGATACCGAAAACCACGATCGAAAGCTTCTTGAATTCGACACCACTGATCAACATGGTCATCAAAGTAGATCAGCGATCGATCTCTTTGATCAACCTTGATCTCTTGAGTCAGCCAATCGCGTTCGAAATATTGCACGCCCTCAGTACGATGCTGCAGTTGTTCGAAGGAGATGTCGAAGGCGAATTGCTCGGCCTTGGGACAGGCGTTCCTGAAAACCCAGCTGGTGTATCCGCGAAATACGCCACTTTCGACGATGAGGGATGGCTGAAGTTTTTTTGCCATCGACCAAAGCAGCATGGCCGCATTGAATCCTCCGCCTCCGCTTGTTTGTCGCACGGGACAGTTGCGCAGGTCGGACGCGAATTCCTGCATTTCGGTTTGCGTGACGGTCAATGTGAATCCTTCAAAACCGTCGAGACATTCGTTCAAAAGATCGCTGAACGTCGCAAACTGACGGTCGCGAACCGCAGGTGACTGCATCTCGCGTGAAAAGATTTCCGGGGAATGTCGACTTAACGCAAAGCCCATCGGCTCGAAGACCGAATTGAGCTTCCGCCGAACTTTCATCTTCCAACCCATGAAACATTCCAATCTTATTAGCAGCTATATGATTCGTGACAGTGACTAAGGCGAATTATCGTATTCCAATATCAAATTCCGGCTTTCGCCAATGCTTTGAGCAACGTTTGCACGCCAATTTGCATCTCGAGGCGGGGTGTGCGTCCGCCGCCGCTGATTCCTTTTACGTCGAATCAGGCGACATGCGATTGCGCAGCCTCATCGTCACGGTTTCCCATGGCTGTTGAGTGCCGTGCCGCTGACGACCGCTTTGCTGATGACAGGAATCTTTCATCATGGCTATAAACAGAGCCAGAGAAAAATTGACGATGACGATGCCAAGAGTCAAAGCGTGCGGGTGCAGCTAAAGTCCGTTCGGACCTAGGTGCTTTCCCAACGTTTCGACTGACTTTGGTAACGGAAGTGTACATGCGTAATGGACGCCGCAGGACGCCGGTACGGGTTTTTGTCGTTGCTTTGACGTCTTTGGTGAATTCGCTTAGGGCTCGATTCAGCTGATTGCCGACGGGATCATCTTTTCAATTCAAGAAGAACAAGCGGTTCAGAGAATCTTCGCCTTTTATGAGTAGCAAATCGCCATCCGCCGAGACCATCGCAAAAAAGGTGCTTGTCTTGAACGTAGCCTCCGCATTCGGCGGAGCAGAGAAAAGCATCAGCATTTTGATCGAGGCTCTGAAGAAAGATCGTGGAATCGAGTCGGAAGATACTCTTGCGCTGGTTTATGAGCACAAGCGATTATCCGAATTGAACGGCATCCAGCTGTACCGCTTTGAGACGGGCAGCCTGCGTCGAATCCGAAACTGGTTCAGCCTAAGACGCAAGCTGCGGACGCTGACGAAGGTAGTACAGGACTTTGCGCCCGATCTCATAATCAGTAACACTTATCGCTCTCATCTATTGTTGTTGCTGATTCGCAGACAAATCGGACACGCCAAACTCTTTGTCTGGGTTCGTGACTTTCAGCAGCCAGGTATTCGATGGATTGCAGGTTTCATTAGGCCGCAAGCAGTATTGGTGCCATCGAAAGCGGTACTCGAAACCTACAAGTTCAATGTGCCTGTTCTTGTCTATCAGCCTTTGGAAATGGACTTGCCGTCCGTCAATCAGGCTGCCTCTGAGCAAGACGCGGATGAGTCGCTCAATATCGTCTTGTTGGCAAATCTTGCTCGATGGAAAGGCGTAGAGTATGCGATTCACGCAGCTGGCGAATTGTCCAAATCGCCTCTGAGGTGCAAGCTGGATGTATACGGTAATGTTGCCGATGAAAATTACCTGGATGAGCTTAAACAACTTGTCCAGGGCGACCTTCAAGACGTCGTGACGTTTCACGAGTTTGCCAATGTTGACGAAATCTTCGATGGTGCCGATGTGGTGTTTGTCACATCCGTGTCACGTCACGGTGGTCCGGAGACTTACAGTCGTGTCGTCGTGGAAGCGTTTTCACGCAAAATTCCGGTAATCGCATTCTCATGCGGCGGGCCAAAGTATTTGATCCGTGATGGTGAAAATGGCTTTTTGGTTCCCGAGGGCGACTGGAAAATGCTGGCGTTGCGTTGCCAAGAGCTTGCCGCGGATAAGGAACTTCGGATCGAGATGGGGGAAAATGCGAAGTCAAGCTATTTGCGACTCGCAGCTGAATCTGACAAGACGTTTCAGCGGTTGTTCCGTGACGTCTAACCTTTCGGTATCGAACAGCGAAGCCGTTTTGCTAGAGCCGAGCATGACAGTGCAGTGGCGCGCGTCGACGCGCGAGTGATCTCGAGACCGCCGCCAACATCGCTGTTGCTAGCGTTGCTGAGCGACCTTCAAATCTCCGTTGTTTCCGAAATTGAGATTTGTCTACACTCGCGATCAAAGAAAGGCTGTCTTCACTGATGACAGGCGTCGTTTACGTAAACAAGTCGTTTGCGCAAACAAGTTGTGCATCACGCTCCAGTCCAACCGCGAAAGAAGACGGATACTTGTTCGCCTACTTATACCCACAACGACACAAAGGTGTGGTCGGGACGAGTTGGTTGATTCGGCCGACACCTCTGATTGTCATTCTTCGTGCGGCAAATCGAGGCGGTAAATCGTCTGGGGCGAATTTTAATCCGCGTCAACGAGCCACATCGTGAAAGAAGTCGTTCCTGCGGTCCGGCATCGCCCGCAAACGAAGCGCATCGCTGAATGTCTGGGCTCGCGAAAAGTGTGGGATGTTGTCGCGGTTTCCTTCGGTCGCATTACTCGACAAGCCGTGATGGTCCTCGTGATGGCGATTGCCGCGCGAGTTCTGGGACGAGAATTTGTCGGTGTGTGGGCATTGATTTATGTTGTGATTCAATTCGGAGCGTTACTGGGCGACAGCGGCATTTCGCTTTATGTGGTGAGAGAAAAAGAGCTGGATGAGCGTGGGTTCGCAACCGCGCTGTCGGTCTCCGCTTTATTGGCGTTGGCCGTTGGTGGGATCACGGTCGCGATTGGTACACCGCTGGCGAGCGTTCTCGGATACAGCGAATTCTCATGGTATTTCATGGCGTCGGGTGCGGTCGTGCTCCCAATGACCATCAACAGTCTGCTGCAGTCGCGGTTGAGACGCGATCGTCGCTTCGCGTCGATTCTGATCGCTGATCTCGCCGCGAGCATCACGATTTTGGTGGCCTTTCTAATCATGTTGTTTCGCGGCGCCGAACTCTGGGCGTTGATCGTGCCGACAATCCTTGGTGCGATCGTGGGCGCAGCGATTTGCGTCTTCTTTACCGGATTGCCGAGGCCAAGTTTGGATCTCACGCGGATACGTTCGATCGCGGACTATTCATTGGGATTAGTTGGTTTTAATAGCATCTACTACTGGGCAAGAAACGCCGACCATGTGCTGATTGGTCGATTTCTAGGGGCTTCGTCACTGGGGGTCTACTCGGTAGCGTATCGAATCATGATGCTGCCTCTTGCGCAGATCAATGCGACAGCCCACTTGGTTGCACTGCCTTACTTGTCACCCTATCAGGAAGATATTCCTAGACTTAGAAATTCTTTGCAACAGATCATCGTCGTCATCGGGATGCTGACGACGTTGCCGATGATTTGCGTTTGGTTGGAACGGCACCTCATCGTTGAGCTCATTCTGGGACCGCAGTGGAGTCGCGTTGCAGACTTATTGATGGTCTTAGCGCCGCTGGCGATCCTTCAGGCTTTGGTGAATCCAACGGGTCTCTGTTATCAAGTCACAGGACGCACCAAGACCTTGTTTGTCATCGGACTCATTCAAACGATCGTGACTGTTTGCAGCTTTATCGTCGGGGTCTGGATAGGGTCGATCGAAGCGGTTGTCGTGTGTTACGCCATCATCAATGTCATTGTATTGCCGCTTACCATTGGTGTTGCCATGAACACTATCTCCGATACGTTCACAAGTTGGCTTCGATGTTGTTTGCCGTTCTTTGGCTGCATCGCCGCATGCTGGATTGTCACAAAGATCATTCCAAGCAATAGCAATCCTTGGCTTCAAGCATTGATCACACTTTTTGCTTCGGCAATGTGTTGTCTGCCGTTTTATCTCTACGCAATGGTCAGAGCGTTCCCAAACCTACACGGGTTGTCGTTCGCTTACTGGCATAAGGCGAAGCCAAGCAGCAGTTCTTCGGTCGCCGGACCACCCTGCTAATCCTGGCTGTCGCGCGAGAGGTTGTCGCTGCGATCGATCGTTAGCCTCTCTCTGCAAGAACACCATCAGCCACCCGGGCTTGCTGGTGGATTCCAGGGGAAATTCGTCGTGAATCTGCAACCGGCCCCGAATTCGAACTTGAGCTCATTCGCATTGACATTTCACGACGATTCCAGGTAGTGATCGCACATCGAACGTTCACTTTCGCCTGACGCGATTCGGAAGGTGCCCAAATTCATGCCCAAATATGATTTCTTGATAGTCGGAGCCGGCTTGTTCGGTTCTGTATTCGCAAGGCAGTTGACCGATGCCGGTGCACGCTGCCGAGTCATCGAAAAACGCAATCACATTGGGGGAAATTGCTATACCGAGAACCAGCAGGGAATCCACGTGCATCGGTATGGGCCCCATATCTTCCACACCAACAATGAGACCATTTGGGAGTACGTCAATCGTTTCGTATCGTTCAATCGTTTCACGTACCGACCGCGAGTGAACTACCGTGGCCGATTCTATTCGTTCCCCATCAACTTAATGACGCTCAACCAACTCTGGGGCGTCACCAATCCGTTTGAAGCGAATCAGCGACTTAAACAAGAGCGCGTTGCGATCGAAAACCCGTCTAATTTGGAAGAGTGGGCATTGTCGCAGGTCGGTCGTGAACTCTACGAAACATTCATTTACGGCTACACCAAGAAACAGTGGGGATGTGAACCATCCGCATTGCCAACCAGTATCATTCGTCGAATTCCCGTGCGGCTGACATGGAACGATGATTATTTCAACGATACCTACTGTGGTATTCCTAAGGGAGGATACACGCAACTGTTCGACCGTCTTCTCGAAGGAATCCCCGTTGAATACGGCGTTGATTTCATCCAGGGCCAAGAGCACTTGGAAAAAGAAACCACGAAAGTTGTCTACACAGGTCCACTCGATTGCCTATTCGATTTTCAGTTTGGCGCCAACGAATGGCGTGGCTTGAAATTCGAACATCAAACGATGGATGTTAGTGACTACCAAGGTGTCGCGGCGATCAATTATACCGACCACGATGTGCCTTACACTCGCACGATTGAACATAAGCACTTCGACGCGGTTCAGACCTCTCACACCGTCGTCACCAAAGAGTATCCGGCCAAATGGGAGATCGGCAACGATATGTACTATCCGATCAATCAGTCCCACAACGAAGCGTTGCAAAAGAAGTACTTTGATTTGCTGCCGGACAATTATATCACGGGTGGTCGTCTAGCCGAATATAAGTACTACGACATGCATCAGGTGATCGGTTCGGCACTTAAGAAAGCGGCTGACACGATCCGCGCAGGTAATCCGTCGCGTGATCGATCGACGATACGATTTTCTGCCTAACGATTTTCGCCCCACGACGCGCCTCAGACACCGGGACCAACGGTATCGGCCAGGCAAGTCACCGTACATGTTGACGTTTCGCCTTTCTGCGACAAACACACGTGTGTCGATGCCCCATAACGTCGGTTGTACTCCGGTGAGTCATCAAGCGGTGTTTTCTTTTCTGATTCGGCTAACCTTATTTCCTATCAACAGGTTTGTCTCATGAGTTTGCATTCGAAATCAGTAAAGGTCGTCGAGCGGTTGAGGCAAGCGATTTTGAATCGCTGGACGGATCTTCGAGGTCATCCCATCGAGATCGATTCGCAAGGTTGTGAATTCGGGTTCGAGATGTACTATCACATTGGATATGCGTACTATGCCTACCAACAAGGCCGCTTAAAGAAAACGATCAGCTGTCGCGATACAAAGTGCTTTTACTGGTTTTCTCCCGAGCATGAGGAACGCTACGAGCAACGGAGAACTGTGGACTGGTTCAAGTGTTTTGATCACAAGGCGCACGCGGCGCCACGGTTCAATCGATGGCGGACTCCCGATTTCAAATCTCAGTACCAGGACCGGATCGATTTCGGGTTCGAACGTCCCGTCATCGCGGTGTTCAATAAGTACAACAGTGAATGGGAAGGTCCTCCGGTAAACTTCCTGTCCAAAGCTTGGTTGATTGATTTCGTGCGGCGTTATCGCCAGCAGTTTGACATTGTCTATGCGCGTCCAACGTCCAAGATCGTTCACGACAATAGCGACGTGTTGGATCTCGATGAAAAAGCAGACCTCAAACAAGAGGGGGCCTTTCTGATTGAAGACCTGCACGCCAAGTTTTCCAACGCGACGTTCAACGAGTTCCAGCTCTGTGTGTTGGCCAATGCGGATATTCGAGTGGCTGTCCAGGGCGGTACCAGCTACCTGAACGGCTTATTTCCAGGGCATTTGGCCGTTTTGCACCGCAAAGGTCTGGAATCCGAATATGGAAGTTACGATCGATTTCCTCAGTTGGGAGGTGCAGTCGTCCACGTTACCTCTCATCTTGATGAAGTGAGCGGATTCGTTGAGCGCGCCGCTGGCAGACGTTTGGCTAAATCTGCTGCCTAGGATGGCTTTCGAATTCGGCGATTCCTGTTGTCGGTGATAGGTTGCGCCGAGTTGTCAATCGATGCAGCACGCAGTCGAATATCCGCCTCTGGTTTCGAGGGGCCCCCACCGAGGATGCACGGCAAGCGAGGCATCTGCGTGTGAATACCAACCGTGTGCATTCAGCGATTTTCAACCCAGCGTCTCGTCTCCGATCGTGCCAATGGCGTTAACAACGTTGGCAGGCCTCAAGACGTGATCTGCTCTTACCGATCTCAGTTTTGAAATGGGATGGTGATGTTTACGCATCCTCTCTCACGCGCGTCCCGCCAGCCGCTAATGACAACCCGTCAAGCGTTCACTGCTTGGCGGTGATCCCGTCGGTCATTTCCTTTGTGACCGAATCGGGACGTTCGCATTGACGCTCGTGCGATGTCGCTCGGATCGCAATCGGCGAGTGCGGTGGTGTGCCGCATTTGAGTATCGTGAAAACGCTTGCCTTCGCACTTAATCAAGTCGCGCTTGCGCTTCGGCGGCCCAGGGGCTGTTGGGGGCAAGCTCTAGGAATCGCTGCCAATGCTGTTTGGCCTGCGTGTCTTGGCCTTCGTCGTCTAAAGCTCTGGCCAGATTGTAGTGGGCGTCGGGGTATTCTTCGTGCAGCTCCAGTGCGCCTCGGAATGCCGCGATCGCGAGTTGCCGCTGGCCTGTTTCCGCCAAGACGCAGCCCAGACTGGTGCGGGCTTCGACAAATTCCGGTTCCAATTCAATCGCGGTGTAATAACGCTCGCGTGCGGCGATCGGTTCGCCGCTGCGATACAGCAGTTCGCCCAGCAGGAAACTGATATCTGCCCTCGGGCCGTCTCGGGCGAGAATTCCATGGCAGCCATCGATCGCGGTTTCGATCAGGTCGGCGTCCTCGGCTTCGAACACGCTGGCCAACAGCGGATCCTCTGCCGCGGCCGGTGAGTCTCGCAGGGGAAACGTCAGCGAGGAGTCTTCGTCGGTGGGAAAGACGGAAAGCGTGGCGCTGATCTGGTCTCGAGCGTTGTCGTCCTTCTTTTCCATCGCGTCGAAGTCAAAACGCAGCTGTCCGCCCGTTTCGATCAGGCCATCGCCTTGCCGCAGCAACACTTGTTTGCCTTCGATCAAAATGGACAGCTGATCAATCGGTCTTTGGATGTCGGGTAAGATTTCCACGAGTTCGACCAGCCGGTGTTCGATTGCTTTGGGGCTAGCCCCGGAAGCGATCCACTGAGCCAGACGCCTCGCCGTCGCTACTTCTTGGAAGTCAAAGTAGGGCAATTTGTGCATCGTGCGGACCGGGGTGATCAGCCCGCGACGATGCCAGCGGCGAATCACGCTGACATCCACGCCCAATAAGTGAGCCAACATTGCAGGCGTGTGGTAGCGGCGGATGGACTGTTCGGCCTCCACCAATCCCAATCGCTGCCACAGTTCCGATTCGCCAATGATCTCGAGCGACGATGTGGCCGCCGCCTCATGGATTGCCTCGCTTAACAGTTCAGACTCGGCCAGCGGACTTTCCTCGGCGCCGACGACGATCCAGTGGATGTCTTGGTCGCTCGCATCAACGATCGTTGCACCGTATGACCTCAAGACACCCGCGGCTTCACGGCGGTTCATCGCGCCGAATCGGCCGACAAGCGCAATTCGCTTGTCACTGGCGGCACTTTCGTCGGCGTCAGTCGAGGAAAGTTCGGATGAAATCTCGGTCCAATGGAACATACGAAGATTATCGCCGCAGATTAGATATGCGTCGATACGTCGTGATTGGTGTCATGCCGGATGATGGGCAAAGAACATAAGGTGCAACAGGAACCTTGTGGGCGATCGTGTTGTCGATCATCCTGGGAGGTTCATTGATGAGTGGGCGGGGCGATCGCTGGTCGCTGTGATGGCGACTGGAGGAAAGTCCGGGCTCCGCAGGACAGGGTGGTCGATAACGTCGACCGACTGTGAAGTTAGGGAAAGTGCAGCAGAGAGCAGACCGCCGAACGGTCCGCCGGATGACTTGTCATCAGCGGATGCGTGGTAAGGGTGAAACGGTGCGGTAAGAGCGCACCAGCGGGCGAGGTGACTCGTTCGGCTTGGTAAACCCCACCCGGAGCTAGACCAAACAGAGTGAACGGGTGTGGCTTCGGCTGCACCGGCCGAGTGGTCCGCTTGGCAGAAACACTCGGGTAGGTCGCAGTAGAGGCGACGAGCAATCGTCGTGCACAGATAAATGATCGCTGGCAAACACGTGCGAACGTGTTCGTTACAGAACCCGGCTTACAAGCCCACTCATCTTTTTACCTGATTAACGCGACTTCGATTTCCAGGCCAGGGCCGAAGCCGAGCATCAGCCAGGGCTTGGGCCGTTTTTCGGCTGCGAAGCGTTCGAGGATGAACAGCATGGTCGCCGACGACATGTTGCCGTGGTCGGCCAGGACCGATCGTGACACGGCCAGTTCGCTCGGATCGAGTTCCAGTGCGGTTTCCACGGCCGTCAAAATTCTGGCGCCACCGGGATGCACGGCCCAGCCGCCGATCGAATCAATCGTGTGACCTTGTTCGGCAAGCCAAGGGGTAAGAAATCCTTCCAGTTGCTCTTCGATCAAGCCGGGCACGGTGGCCCGCAGCGTCATCTCGTATCCGTAGTTGCCGATCACCCAAGTCATCGCGTCACGGCTTTCGGGAACCAAGCATGATCCGGTTGCGGCAACGCAGCCAACGGACGTTTCATCGGATTCATCTGCGGCAAGGACGACCGATGCGGAACCATCGGCAAACAGTGCACCGGAGACAATGCGATCCGAGTCGTAACCGTACTGATAATGCAAGCTGCAAAGTTCGACGCTGCACATGAGCACGCGGGCACGGGGGTCGGCCGCGACCAAGCCTTGCGCCGCACGCAGCCCGTTGATGGCGCCGTGACAGCCCATGAATCCGACTTGAACTCGCTGTGTGGTTGGCGGCAATCCCAGTTCGTCAATCAGCGCGATGTCGATTCCCGGCGCGCTAAATCCGGTGCAACTGACCGTGACTAAGTGCGTGATTTCGTCGGCCGTGATGCCGCTGGCCTGAAGCGCCTGCGATGCCGAGGATTCAGCCAGGATGGGGGCTTCTTCTTGGTAACGTTGACTGCGCGAGCAGGTTGACGGGCCACGGTCTTCCGGCGATGTGGCTGCGTGATAAAAGCTCTGCGAAATCGATCCGCCGATACTTTCTTCCAACAACACACTGCCGCGATGTTGAACGCCGCTACGTCGATAGACGGCTTCAACCTTTCGCGATTGCGTGGGCTCGCTGCAGGACATCATCTCTGCGTATTTGGTGGCAGCTTCGAGACCGATGCGATGTGTGGGGGCAGCAATGCCCAATCCGAGAATAGCGGCAGACATGAAAAGAACCTTTTGTTTGTACTCGTGCGGTCATGCGTCGCAAGTTCGACCGATCTCGTCGCGTGACTGGCCGAAGACAGAATTGCATCTGTCGACGAAAGGATGCACGCCTTGAGATGCACGAGAAACCTTCACCGCATCTGCTATGTTCAACCATCGGTAACGATGTGGCAAGGGATAATGCATCCCAGACGACGTTTCGTTTTGATCCAACCGAGGCCTGATGACCAACCGACTTGTCCAGGCTCTTAGCGTCCAGCGGGGGATAACGTTACTTTGAAACCGCTAAAAACATGGGGGTTTCGGCGCGTTCTGGCATCTCGCGGTGAGGTGATAGCAATTTCCGCCGGCAAGCCCCATCGCCGTGGTTGATTTTTTTCAATCAGGCGGATTTCGCGGCCGCAGAAGGCCGCAAGTACATCCATCCCAGACCCAAAACCGAGCCGATCAGTACGAGGATGCTGACCCATTGTGAAATCGAAAGTGCGGTTCCGAACTGTCCTTGTTCGTCGACTCGAACTTGTTCAAGTGCGTATCGCAACACCGCGTAGCCGGCAAATCCCAGCAACATCACCGTGCCATCGCGCAACGGATAAATCGAAAGTCCACATAACAGCAGGCACAAGCCGAGCGCCGACACGCTGCTGATGATTTGTGCCGGACGAACCGTTAGTGCGCGCGGGGGCAGTTGTTCGGGCGACCATCGATAAACGCGTTCGCCCACTTGCGCGACGATCCCGTGTCGAACGTATTCCGCCGGAACATCTCGTGGTGTATCGGCAAGGGATCGATCGTCGAACGACATCCGCTGCAACAATTGGCCGGGCTCGATGCCAGCCTCATCCGCCAAACTGCCCGATCGGACCTGCTCGATACGGCGCGTCGAGGGATCGATTTCCATCCCCAGCAACGACCCATCAAACAGTTGCTCTTTGTAAACCATACTGCCGGGTGGAAATCTGATCGCAGTCCAGTGGTCATCACAGCGGCCGCCGTAACAGCAACCATTCATCAAGCATCCGATGCGGCCGAGGCACAATCCCAGAAACATGCACGGCACAATGATGTCGCCCATCTTGGTAATCGATAGACCGTTGCGCACCAGAAAGAAGATCGCCGCGACGAATCCGCCAATGAACGAACCATAGACGACCAGTCCGCCTTCGGTGAATTTCAGCATATTCGTGACGGTCTGAAAAATGCTGTCTCCGATGAACGTATGACGGTACTGGATGACATAGAACAACCGAGCACCCAAGATGCCACCCACCAGTACCCACGGCGCCAACGAATAGATCCATTCGGGATTGATGCCACGGCTTTTGGCTCGGTAAGCCGCAAGTGCGACCGATGAGACGACTGCCAAGACCAGCATCACGCCGTAACCTCGGATCGCCATGCCAGCCGGATCACCGTCGACGTTTTTCAGTTCGACCGCAGGCAATAGGAACGTGACGACGCCGGCAATCAGCACCCACATCATGCTTTCGGTTGCCAGCCAGTCCGACAGCGACTGTTTCGATCGGGATAAGACCACCAGCCGCACGGCCAATCCGGCTGCGACGATCATCAGAAACCAGCCGAAACCGAATACCGGAATCCCAGCGATCTCGTGAGGGATCATCAACAGAATCGTACGCATGAATATGTCTTTGCCGAAAAGTCGGTCAGTGATGGGGGGAATACTTTATCCGTGAAACAAGCCGATTCGGACAAGCAGGCTGTCCGATGCAGGATCGCGACCGAACAGAATGATGCCAGTTTGCAATGGGAATGAGTACGGAGGGAATGAGTACGGATGCGGTGCCGCGATCGGAACTTTCGCCCTGGACGCCACCGCGAGCATTTTTCTAGTCTTTCTAGGGTGCCCCGGGTCTCTAAGTCTAGGGCTACTTGCCAGTGAGGCGAACGACACTCATTTACTCGATGAACCTACGGCGTAGAACGATGAATTTCGATGTGCTGGGAATTACTGCTGTCATGATAGGCGCTGTCATCGGATCGAGTCTGCAAACCGAAACTTCGGGTGCCGATTCGGCAAATCCATCGGATCCTTTTCGGGTGGTCACGACCATTTTTTCCGGCCGCGCCCAAGAGCCATCGGCGGAACATTTGGTGCTGTTTCATGACTCACTGGTCTATGACTTTCCACGCATCCACGATGGCCAAATCACCGTTTATGACCTGAAGCGTGGTCGCGTCATTTTGCTGGACCGGGCAACCCAAGTCCGGTCGACGGTTCCGACGACAAAGTTGATGGAACTGACCGCCCAGCTTCGTGCTCAAGCCATCACGCCGCAGGCCAAAGAACAACTGGGGGTCGATGCCGAAGTCGACCGTAACGACGATCTGAGCCAATACTCCATTCGCTATGGATCACTTGAATATGAAACCGACACTCAGACGCCGTCCCGCGCGTCGATCGCGACGCAATATGGACAGTTTGCCGATTTGGCATCCCAGCTGAACATCGCGCGAGCCCTCGGCATGCCGCCGATCGGTCGGATGAAGATGAACCGACAAATCGCCGATGATGCTCGTTTGCCGCAACAAACAACACTGACGATTAGCAAATTCGGCAGCCGAAAAACGTTCCGCTCGACACATGAACTGATCGAGCGAATCAGTCAAGAAGATCGGAGCCAAATCGATGAAGTCGGCAACATGCTCGCGCTCTATCGCGAAGTTCCGCTCAGCGAATTTCCCGAGTAGGGAATCTTCCAGGTAAGAGCGTGATCCATTCGCAGCCCGCTGCCGACCGCACTACTGCGTCTTCTTCTCTTGCTTTTGCTCTTGCTTTTGATTTGCTGCAGCCGCTTCTCGGCGTTTGACGATCTCGTCCAACTTGATTCGTTCGGCTTCCAGGATCTCGTCGGACAAAGGTTCGGGTGTGACAGGAGTCATGTCGATCTCGGTATCGCTAGAGAGTTCTCGCATCCGAATGTTGCGATACCAAACGGGATCACCGTGATCCTGCAGACTTAAGTTTGCACCGCGAGCGGTCAAGTCGCCTCCCCGCCGCGTCAACATATCGACATTGAACTTGTATTTTGGGTCGGTGTAATCGAATCCGACCACTTTCTGTCCGTTCAACCAGTGCTGGACGACGGTGCCTTTGCAAACAATGCGACCTGTATTCCATTGTCCAACCGGTTTGGTCAGGTCGGCCGATGGCTGCATGCAAAAATACAGCGACGCCGCGCTGGTGCGTGGGTTCTTTCCGTCGCGATGCACTGCGTTGTCTAGGATTTGGTACTCGTTTTGGGTCGGTCGGTAGTACACGCCGCTGTTACTGCCCTGGGCGACTTTCCATTCAAAGCGAAGTTCGAAATCGTCAGGCACTTTTCGTGTTTCATAGACCAGGCTGCTGCCTTTTCCCGTGCGGGTGATCACACCGTTGTCAACGATCCAATTGCCGCTGTGGTTCCAGCCGGATAAATCCTTGCCGTTGAACAAGGCTTCGAAACCTTCTTTGACTTCGTCGGCCGACAGAGACGCAGGCGATTCGGCCTGGGATGCACTGATCAGACATGCGACCAGCAACCATGAAAAAACGTTACGCATAGGTGACACTTAACTACGAGGTAATCTTCGGTGCAGAACAGATCGAGCGATTATAGATCATTCGCCTCGGGCCGGCATCAATGCTCGCGCGCTGAAATCCGTTTCGCCATCGCGACGTCGCCGGAATGGAGCGCCATGTCGCTCGAATGACGCATGACGATTCCGGGCACCGGCTTTGACGGATGGGGTGCTCGCAACGTCGACAGAAACTGTACGACGCTTTTCTGTTGTTTGATATCCAACGAACGATACTTCGTGGTCGACTGTTTCGCTTCGCCGCCGTGCCAGCGGATCGCGGCGTCCAACGTTTGGGCGCGGCCGTCGTGCAGATAGGGCCCTGAGTCCGCAACGCCCCACAACGGAGGCGTACGCCATTCTCGCTGCAGACGGTCCCAACTGAACAGGTGTTGGTCCGATGTGCTCAGCATTTCTTGCGGCAATCGACCGCGCGGAAACAATGGATCGCGAGGCCGTGCGAATGGATAGGGCATCGGCAACGCGTCACTTGGAGGCCCATAGTACCCCGACCAAGAAGGTGGAAATCTGCTGCGCGAACGTGACAAACGAGAAGGCTGTGTTGCGTCCGGAAAAAACACCGGACGCAATAACGGGACACCTCCCATGTCTTTGCTCAGGGGTGCCGGCGATGGGGCCTGCAGCAGTTCACCCATGTCGTGCAGCAGCAAGTCACTGTAGATGCCTTGTGCCGGTTCAACGTTTTTTACGTGACACGTTGCGCAGCCGATGGCATTAAAGACTCGCTGTCCCTCGCGAACCGCCGTACGGTCGTGTTCAAGGCTGACCACTTGTCGCGGCATTGGCAGCGAACTGACGAACCGGCTTAGTTCTTCGACTTGTCCCTCGGTCATGTCGATGCCGGTGTTCTGATAACTGGTATCGGCGACATCCGCGGGTTGTTGGGCACCGCGTGTCTGCAACCCCAATTCTCCCGCACACGCGTTGCGGATGAATTGCCGAAGCGACGGGGTTTGCGCTCGCCAGCCGAACTTTCCCACGCCGAGCCGTCCCACCACACCGTCGCCGCCGAGTTGTTTTTGCGCACGAGCCAATCGAATAAGTTTCGAGGGTTCGATTCTGTCGATCACGCCGAGCCCGTACAACGGTGGCGAGTTCCGTTGGCTGAGATAAAAGTCGATCTCGCCATGTCGGCCTGCAATGACCGGCTGGTTTGCGATCGCATCGGAAGTTCGCTGAGCGCCTTGGAACCACTCGTCCTTGATTCCAAAGGGAACGTGTCTGGCAAGTTCATTGCGAATGGGGTCATAGAACGAACGAGTCGACTTGTCATGGACAACCAGATCCATTGCGACGGTTCCGTCACGCAGGATCAACGTCGGGAATAATTCTTCCAGCGATCCTCGAGCCGCCTTTGTGGCTTCTTCACGGTCCAGCGTGGATTGTTGCCGCAGCGGTCGGAAGAACGAGAGTCGCGGGTCAATGGTCAGCAGCGTGACGTTGTGCTCCGTGCCCGCTGCGCCACCATCGACGTGGCATGCCGCACACGACGTCGCGTTGTGCATCGGCCCGAGCCCGTCACCCGGGCGTGTCTCTTCAAGCGACGATGGTGTTACAGCCGACGACGTTGCACCTCGGCGGATGGAGATCGAATTCGCGAACTCGCTGGTTGTTGCCTCGACTTTCGATGTTTCGGGTTGCTGAGGCAATTCTTCGAAAACCCAGTCCTTTTCGAACAGCTGTTTGCCGACGCTCTGGAAGCCGTCCGCCAATAGCGGCGGTGCAATCAGGATGCATCCAATCATCGCGGCTGCTTGCGATTTGCAGCAAGACAACCAGCTCGGGCGGCAACGGAACTGGCTTCGGAAACGTCTTCGGCGACGCGGTACGACGTGAGTGTTCATGACAAGGCTCCGTTGAGAATCTTCGAACTGACTCGCTCGTCTGATCAGGTACGAGTGATCAGGTACGAGCGGTCACAAAAGACATGGACGGCAGCGCAGACAAGCAGAAAAGGCATGGAGATAAGCGTTTGCGTACCCTGGTTATGGACGATTTCCCAGGCGACCGCAAATAAATTATCGACGGCACGCCGATTAGGTTCGCAAGGATTCGGTGGACCGCCGCGGCGGGGTGCCGGAAAGGAATGTCTGGCACGGACCGCCCGAAAGAAGCTGTCCAGAGCCGGCAATGCGGCGGATTCACGGTCACGTCCCACGTATGGCCTCGCGGATCGTTGTGCTTGTGATTACGATTTGCCGCATGAAGAAGACAAATGTAGCAATCGTAGGCTTGGGAACCGTCGGCTCCGGCGTGGCGAAACTGTTGCTTGACCATGGCGACCGGACCGCGCGGCATGCGGGGCGGACGCTGTGGCTAAAAAAGGCTGTGGTTCGCGACCTGTCGCGGCCGCGCGGGATCGAATTGCCGCCGGACGTCGCAACGGATTCGCTCGATGACGTGATCAATGATCCGGAAATCACAGTGGTGGCCCAACTGATCGGCGGACTGGAACCGGCCCGATCGATCATGCTGCGTCTGATGGAATCAGGCAAAGATATCGTGACGGCGAATAAGGCGTTGTTGGCCGAACACGGACCCGAGTTGTTCGATCGAGCTCGAGAGCTGGGGCGAACCATCGCGTTCGAGGCGGCCGTCGCTGGCGGCATCCCGATCATCGCGAATATCAGTCAGTGTCTTAGTGCGAATCAGATTCTGTCGCTCGAAGGAATTCTCAACGGCACCAGCAACTTTATCGTCACGCAAATGGACGAGAACGGTGCTTCGTACGAACAAGTCGTCAAGCTCGCTCAGGATAAGGGATATGCGGAGGCCGATCCGACGATGGATGTCGACGGGACGGACGCGGCGCAAAAGCTGGCAATCCTGGCACACTTGGCATTCGGCGCGACTGCCGATTGGTCCGAGATACCCAAGGAAGGGATCGATAAACTTGATCCCGCCGATTTGAATTACGCTCGCGAACTTGGTTATCGCATCAAGCTGCTTGCCGTTGCCAGTCTTGCCAACGATGGACTCGAGCTATCGGTAGCGCCGACATTGATTCGCATCGGCACTCCACTTGCAGAAGTTCGCGATGCGTTCAACGCGATCCGTGTCATCGGTGACGCGGTTGGCCCCGTTTTCTATCACGGACTGGGCGCCGGCCAAATGCCGACCGCATCGGCGGTCGCAGCCGACATCATTGATACGGCCGTCGGACGGACTCGGTTGACGTTCGAAACACTGGAATACTTCTCGAGCGATCACCCGCCACGAGTCAAATTGCGTGATGCCGATACGCTTCAAGGACGGTTCTATTTCCGTCTGAATGTTGCCAACCATCCGGGGACGCTTGCCGCGATCGCAACCGTTCTGGAACGCAACAAGATTTCGATCGCTTCGGTGATTCAGCACGAGAACGGCACCAGCGACGGTGATGGTGCGCCGCAACTCGATCCGGTGCCGTTGGTAATCATGACGCATGCCGCGGCAGAGGGTTCGGCCCGTAAAGCGACTGCTGAAATCGAGTCGCTTGATGCGGTGACCGGTCCGGTTGTACGGATGCGAGTCAAAGATTGACGGTCGTCCGCAGCCGGTCGCTGATTCTTGCGGCATCTTTGTTTCACAAACGCTAAACGAGCCCGCTGATTCGCTAAGCTGCGTTCGATGCATGGCGTTTGCCGGCCGGGTTTGTGAGTGCGGCGGCCACGGTGTTGACCAGGGCGAATCCTACCCCCCCGTTCGCATTCCAGTCGTCGGCAACCGCTAGAAACCGACCAGCCGGTATGGCCCCTACAATTTGGAACGCTCTATGGGGCGTGTCGGTGCTGGTTTTGCGCGATAGCGTTGGGACCGTGCTACGGTTCATCAAAGTGACCATGTTCAGTATTGGCAACATGGTCGAACGATCCTCGTCTCCAGAATCCCGACCGCATGATCCAGGTTCAGCACCTAACGAAGACCTACGAGGACCTGCAGCGGGGCAGATTCCTAGCTGTCGATCATGTTTCCTTTTGCGTTCGTTCGGGCGAAATTTTTGGGCTGTTGGGACCCAACGGTGCCGGAAAGACCACCGTTTTACGCATCCTCAGCACGGTGCTGGCGCCCACCAGCGGAATCGCAACCGTCGGCGGATATGACGTGGTCAGCGACCCTGCCGAAGTGCGACGCAAGATCGGGTTCGTCAGCAATAACACTGCCATCTACGATCGCATGACGGCCTGGGAAATGGTCGAGTATTTCGGTCGTCTGCATGGGATGCCACGCGCCCAGCTTCGTGAACGACTCGTCACGCTGTTTGATCAGCTGAGGATGAATGAGTTTCGCGACGTGCCGGGGGCGAAAATGTCAACGGGAATGAAACAAAAGGTGTCGATTGCGCGTGCGATGGTCCACGACCCTCCCGTGCTGGTTTTCGATGAAGCGACGCTGGGTCTGGATGTGCTTGTCGCTCGCAATCTGCTAGCCGTGATTCGCGATCTGAGAGAAGCCGGCAAGTGCCTGATTTTTTCGACCCACATCATGAGCGAGGTCGAACGTTTATGTGACCGTATCGCCATCATGCACCGCGGCAAAATACTTGATACCGGGTCGTTAGACGAACTGAAGCATCGACACACCGAAGACGATTTCGAAGAACTGTTTTTTGGACTGCTTAGCCAACACGAACAACAACCACGGTCGACCGGACAAGCGGCAGCGGAATGCCTTGCCGCGCCAGTCGGGATGCAACTGACCGATTCCGCGATCGCTAACGTTTCCGACCAGGAGACGTCATGAGACTTTCTTCCAACGAAAAACGACGCTTGGCTCGCAAGGCCGGCAATCCGAGGCTTTCGGCCGTCTGGTTGATCTACGCTCGAGAGATGCGTGATCAACTGCGCGATCGTCGAACGCTGTTCACGATCGCGGTTCTGCCGATCTTGCTCTATCCACTCGTCGGGACACTGTTGCTGCAGATTGCCCAGTTCAGCCGTCAGCACACGACAGCGATTTGCGTCGTTGGCAGTGAACACTTGCAGAACGTGCCGCCATTATTGGCAGACGATCTCGAAACGTTCGCCCCCGAACTGACCGACAATCATGATCGACTGGACTTGATCGCCTATCGATGGGACGAATTGGCTTCCGACGTCGACATCGACACGCAAACAGAACGATGGATTCGCGAAGGAACGTTCGACGTCGTGATGCTGTTCCCCGAAGACTTCGTCGATGAAAGCCTGCGCGGCAATGATCCTGCGGCTTCGGTGCGGCTGATGTATAACGTCGCCTCGGATGAATCACTGATCGCGCGAGACCGCGTCCGTGGTGTCCTTTCGACGTGGCGTTCGGGTTGGGTGCGCGAACGCGTTGCCGAATCCGGCATGTCGCCAAGCGTTTTAGACCCATTCCAGTTAGACGATATCGACATTGCCCCCGAACGAACGCGCGAGGCGGCGTTCTGGAGCAAGTTGTTGCCGTTCATCATGTTGGTTTGGGCGATGACCGGTGCGTTTTATCCCGCGATCGACCTGGTGGCGGGTGAAAAGGAACGTGGAACACTGGAAACGCTGCTCTGCAGCCCCGCGCTGCGGAGCGAAATTGTCTGGGGCAAGCTGGGCGCGGTTACCACGTTCAGCATGATGACGGCGATTTTGAACGCTGGCAGTATGCTGGTGACCAGCTCGTTCGTGTTCGGCCAAATGGATGTGACCGGCGGCGGCGCCCTGGGCGCACCGCCACTGATTCCGATGCTTTGGTTATTGGTCGCGCTTGTTCCACTGTCATCGCTCTTCAGTGCTTTGGCCCTCGCCGTCGCCGCGATGGCACGCAGCAGCAAAGAAGGCCAGTACTACTTGATGCCCTTGATGATGGTCACGTTGCCTTTGGTGCTGTTGCCAATGTTGCCTGGCACCTCGTTAAGCACCGGAACCAGCTTGATCCCGGTCACGGGAATGTTCTTGTTGGTACGTTCGTTGGTCGAGGGCCAATATACAACGGCCATGTGGTACGCCCCGATTGTCGCGTCGGTCACATTGGCATGTCTGTGGTTAGCGGTTTCATGGGCAAGACGCCAATTCGAGGACGAAGCGGTCTTGTTCGGCGGCGGTGACCAGTGGGAACTGAGTATGTGGGTGCGTCACTTGTGGCGAGACCGCCAGCGAGCTGCGACGCCGGCGCAAGGGTTTGCCTGTGGCGCCATCGTGTTGGTCGCATTGTTCTTTGGCAAATTGGCGGTCACCGAAATGCCCGATACCTTTGCCGGAATCGCACAACTGGTGCTGTTGCCGCAAATCGGCATGATTTTGGCACCGGCCCTGTTGATGGCAACCGTGTTGACGACTTCGCTGCGCAGCAGCCTGAGGGTCAACATGCCCCACTGGACAACACTTCCGTTGGCCGTATTGCTAGGCGTGACGTTGCATCCGATGTATGTCGCGCTGGCAAAATTTATCAGCTATACCTACCCGATCAGCGAACAGGCCGCGGCGGCGATGAAGCCTTTCGCCGATCAGATTTCTTCCGCTCCGTGGCTGTCCGTGGTTCTGCTGATGGCATTCGTGCCTGCAATCTGTGAAGAGCTAGCCTTCCGCGGCTTTATTTTTGGCGGACTGGTACGAGGTAACGGACGGTTACGGGCGGTCGTCATCACGGCGGTGATGTTCGGTATCTCGCATGGAGTCCTGCAGCAATCCATCGCCGCGACCATCATGGGACTGATGCTGGGCTGGGTTGCTTTGAGAACCGGAAGCGTCTTGCCCGGAATCTTGATTCACTTTACCAACAATGCATTGTCGGTCTCACTGGAAAGGATCATCGCCAGCGATTGGAACGGCGCATCGCTGTTCTTGATGCAAACCGAGGCGGGACCCGCCTATCAACCGATGTGGGTGGTCGTCAGCATTGGTGTCGCAATCACTTGCTTGCTGTACTTTGCCACCTTGCGGCCTGCGGTGGACGAAAACGAATCGGACCTGATCGATTGCGATCACGAGTACGTCGATCCCACGACATCGCTAGTGACACACGCCGTCTGAACCTGCCGGTCGAAGACCGTGTGAGTTCGAGACGGTGTTTGATTAAACGTCGCAGCAGCTGAAAGCCGGTGCCGGTTCGGACAATGCGATGTCCCGCCTGTTTCAAAGGTCTTCGGCGACCTGGCTGGAAGGTGCTGGTTCACGACGGCTGCAGTCTGACGCCACGGCACGGTACTGAGGAAAAAAGGATTCGTATTTGTCGCCCATTGATGGGATTCGCGTCGGGCGACAGAGTTCCTGGTACCGCTTCATATCCACCACGTACTTCCAAACGTGAAACGGAAAACGCTGATCGCTAAACCCGCATTTGAAGCGGTACAGGTTGTCTTCGCGTGCACCCAAACCGCCGCCCAGGTGTAGCCACCGACATCCGCGTTGTTTGAAAAAACTTGCCGCGTCTTCAAACAGGACTTTGGTGGGTGACTTGCCGACCCATTCGTCGGCCGTGGCAGTTAGATGTGCGTAGGCAACATCACCACTGCTGAAGAACAATCCGCCACACATAAATTCGTCGTCCACCATGGTCTGCAGTAGAACGACATCGTCGGAACAGCTTGTACACAGTTGATCAAAGTACGGCAGCCCGAACGTGAACCAATCGTTCGCCCCGACGCGTTGCATGCTGAGCCGGTAAGCATTTTCGAAACGGGATAAGTTTGTGTAGTCAACATCGACGTGGGTCTTTGCACCCAGCCGACGCAGTTGACTGATATTTTGACGATGATTCCGGCGGTACCCGCGGAATCTTGTTTCGTCACACAGTGAAAGGTCGATCGCAACGGTATCGCCAATTTTTTCCACGTCGCCCAGGCCGCGGATCAGTTCGATGCTGTTGCGAAATGCGCCGAGACGCACAAAGACCGTGACGACATTTTCTCGCCGCATTTCCTCTTGCAGCACAAACTGGAATCGATCGATGAATTCCGCCGGCGCATCGTCGGTATTGGACAGAATACCCGGATATCCGTAGACCGACGTCGCATCACGGAGGACTTCGTCTCCCCGCAAGCATGACGAAGGGATGTCGCGGATAATCAAAGGAATCGCAATGCGCCGCGACCCTTTTTCAAAGAAAAACAATCGGGCGCTACCGCCATCCATCTGCGCCGCCAAACGATGGTAGGCCGCGAATTGATAGACGCTGTGTCCGTTCATCGAGCGAACGATTTCGTCCCATTCGTTAGAGTCGGCGTCGATACGGATCAGCGTCATGACTGGGGGCACCGATCTTTTACGAGTAAGAAATCGCCAATCGCCAGTGCGTCCAAGCCAGTCGAAAAGTAACAGCGGATCGCGTCGCGCGGCGACTCAACCAGCGGTTCGCCCTGCACGTTGAAGCTTGTGTTTAGGACGACCGGAACGCCCGTTCGTTCGCCGAACGTCTTGATCAATCGATGGTATCGGGGGTTGGATGCCTCGGTGACGGTCTGCAATCGCGCACTTCCGTCGACGTGGGTAACCGCAGGTATCACCTCGCGTTTGTCTTCAAGTACGTTGCAAACTTTCAGCATGAACGGTGTTTCGCAAGTGTTATCAAAGAACTGATTGCTGTCTTCCAAGGTCGCCGACGGCGCAAAGGGGCGATAGGCTTCGCGGAACTTTACTTCCGCGTTGATCTTGTCCTTCATTTCAGGGAACGCAGGATTTGCCAGGATGCTTCGACCGCCGAGCGAACGTGGCCCGATTTCCATTTTGCCTTGGAACCAGCCGACAATTTTGCCTTCGACAAGCAGGTCAGTCACACTGCGGCAGATATCTGATTCTTCGCTAAAGGACGCCTTTGCCTCGTTTAAAACGTGCCGGATTTGATCGTTGTTATACTCGGTTCCGATGTAGGGATCTGAGTGGACAAACGTGCGTGGTTGGCCAAGAATTCCATTAATCAAATAGTACGCAGCGCCGATTGCGGTGCCGTTGTCACCGGCAGCCGGCATCACATACAGCGAATCGAACGAGCTCTCGCGCAAGATTCGTCCGTTCATCACGCTGTTGAGCGCGACGCCACCGGACACGATCAGGTTTTTTGATTTTGTCTTGGTGTGCAGAATTTCACATATCTTTAGTGCACAGTCCTCAAGCACGCGCTGAAACGCGGCAGCCAAGTGTTCGTGATGAGGCTCAAAGGGCTCGCCCGGCTTTCGCGCGGGGCCGAATGTGTCAAAGAATTTCTGTGAACAGCGTCTCCAGTCCATGTTCTGGAATCGAAAGTAACTCAGGTCGATTTGCACTTGGCCTTCATCGGTGACGCTTAAGATTTTTTCGACTTGATTGCGAAAGACTTCCGGGTCACCCATCGGCGCCAACCCCATCGTCTTCCCTTCGTCGTAGTTGGTTCGGAATCCGCAGAACTGAGTCGCGGCCTCATAAAAGGAACCCAACGAATGCGGAAAGAAACTTTCGCCGAGATTCGTGATGCGGTTTCCCTGTCCGTAACCGAGGAACGTCGTGGCCCATTCGCCGCTGCCGTCCAGCCCAAGCAACGCGGCCTCATCATAGGGTGAGACATAGAAACTGCCCGGCGCATGGGTCATGTGGTGCGGGATGAAATGCACCTGAGGTCGGTTGCCTCGTTTGGGCCAATGTCTCTTGAACCAGGCCCAAAAAGATGCTTGGCGTTGACACGCATGCGCGGCTTCGTGCTTGAAAATCGGCCAGAAGTACTTGGGGCGGCCGGCCGCATACAGACTGCGGCGAAACCAATTATGAGTCGGCTTGATCGAGACGGCGATGTGGTCGACGTCCGCATAATCGATGCCGGCCAGTTCCAGGCACTTTGCGGTTGAAAGCGCCGGAAAATCGCGACTGTGTTTGTTGCGAGATAGACGCTCGTCCTCGACTGCCGCGATGAGGTTGCCGTCACGGACTATACAAGCTGTGGAGTCGTGGAAGTAGTAATTCAGACCGAGAACGTTCATAGAGGGCGGGGAACTTGGTGAAGGGGGGCGCTCGGCGAGTAGGGTCGATCGAAGCGTGGAGGTTCGTTTTTTAGCAAATCACTTTTGTCGGAGTTCAAAAATTTTGTTCAGCGTACGTTGTTGATCGTCATCCGTCATCGACGAACCGCTGGGCAGACACAGTCCATCACGAAACAATGATTCTGAAACTCCGGATGCAACTGCGCGGCAGTCTTGAAAGGCGGGCTGCATGTGCATCGGTTTCCAAATCGGTCGAGACTCGATGTTCTCCGACTCAAGCGCTAGTCGAATCTCTTCCCGGGACATGCCGGCCAAATTCGGGTCAATTGTAAGTGCCGTCAGCCAGCGTGTGGAAAAGAATTCTTGCGGTTCAGGCATAAATTTGATGCCAGGAATTGCGGACAGTTCACTCTCATATCTTTTGAAAATCTCACGACGCCGCTGGACCCGATTGTCCAGTACCGCCAACTGTCCGCGGCCGATCGCCGCCAGCAAGTTGCTAAGCCGATAGTTGTGACCAATTTCAGAATGTTCGTAATGCGGCGCGGGGTCACGTGCCTGGGTGGCGAGGTGACGAGCTCGGTTGGCCCACGACTCGTTTTCGGTCACCAACATGCCGCCGCCGCTGGTGGTGATGATCTTGTTGCCGTTGAAAGAGAAGCACCCGGTCACACCAAAGCTGCCCGCATGTTCACCTCGATAGGTGGCGCCAAGTGCTTCGGCAGCGTCTTCGACAATGGGAACTTCGTATTGATCGCAGATTTCCCGGATCGGCCCGTAGTCGGCGCATTGACCATTGACGTCGACCGTGAGGACAGCCTTGGGCAGCTTGCCTCGCTGGGAACAACGCTGCAGTTCTTCCGCCAACAGATTGGGATCCATATTCCAGGTCCGTCGATCGCTGTCGATAAAAACGGGCTTGGCGCCGACATAGCAGATCGAATTTGCCGTTGCGACAAATGTCAGTGACGATGTCAGGACTTCGTCGCCCGGCTGGATATTCAACAAACGCAGCGACAGATGCAGCGCCGCGGTTCCGCTGGACAAGGCGACGGCATGCGATGCGCCAACCTTCGCCGCGAACTCTTGTTCGAATGCATTGACGTGCGGACCCAGCGGCGCGATCCAGTTGGAATCGAATGCGTCTAGCAGTAACTCACGCTCTCGTTCGCCCATGTGGGGCGCGGACAAATAGACGCGTTTCGTCTCGGTTAGCATTATTGGTCAAGTATCCCATCGTCATTGCGTTTTAGCGGACGTGCGGGAACGCCATACGCGATGACTTCGTCGTCGATATTTCGTGTCGCAACGCCGCCGGCCCCTAGCGTCGCGCGATTGCCGATTCGAATGAAAGGCAGTACCGTCGCACCGGCACCGACGAGTACATCATCACCGATCTCGACACCACCAGCCAGCGTCACGCCGCAAGCCAGATGAGTAAATTCACCGATCTTTGCGTCATGGTCGACAGAGGTACTCGTGTTCACGATGACGTGCTCGCCGATCACTGCGTCTTCGCCGATGGCGGCATTGGCACAGACGACGACGCCGCGTCCCAACTTGGCCGACGGTGATACGTAAGCGGATGGATGGATGGCGGTCAACCAACGCGCTTGAAACGAGTCGCGAACGCGCCGACGAATCAAGTTGCATCCGATCGCGATGACCGCTTGCGGATTCTTATAGTTGTTCAGTTGGGTGATTGGTCCCAGGAACGCGGTGTCCTCGGGAGTCTCGGCCGAGGGATCATCGTCCATCATGCCGGCGACGTCGGCACCCATCTCTCGAAGAATTTGTGCGACAACTTTGCCGTGCCCCCCCGCTCCGATGACGAAGACCGGCGAACGAAAGTCAATCTGTTTCGACGCGACAAGTAGATGGGGGCTATTCACGATGTTCCGCTTCTTTCGTCTTCAGGTCCAAAGTACTCAGGCATGGTCACGTGGTTGTCCGCAGACACCCCGCGGCGGAAGAGAACGGTCCAAACGGTTAACCATAGTATGCGCATGTCCAGTATTAGACTTTGGTTATCGACATACCAAACATCAAGACCAAACTTCTCTTCCCAGCTGATCGAATTTCGTCCGTTGATCTGTGCCCATCCGGTCACACCGGGCTTGGCGTCGTGGCGACGTCTCTGCTCGGGTGTGTATCTGTCCAGGTAAGCCATCATCAAGGGTCTCGGTCCCACCAAACTCATGTCGCCGCGAATCACGTTCCACAACTCGGGTAATTCGTCCAAGCTTGAACTGCGGAGAAATTGTCCGAACGGCGTCAGCCGTTCCTCGTCCGGAAGCAACGCTCCGCTCGCGTCACGCGTGTCGAGCATCGAGCGGAATTTGTACATGCGAAAGGGTTTGCCGAGATAACCAGGACGCGTTTGGCTGAACAGAATCGGACTGCCCAGACGTATGCGCACCAGCACCGCGGTGACAAGGATCAGTGGCGAGAGCAAAATCAGAGCGATCGAGGCTAAGACCAAATCCACCAGCCGTTTCATCATGAAGATTCGTTTTTAATGTGATCGAGTGTTGTGATTCGAGCTCCAGCTTTGACAGGGGCACGGGAACAGAGGCACGGAAACCAGGGCAGGGAAAAATGGGCACAGTGCGAGCGAGCACGGAGACTAGGTGAAAAACGAACTTCTATAGTTAATCGCGGTTTCCGTTTGTCAAAGCCGCAACCTAGGTAAGTTGGAATGTTCCGATTGTTCCGTTTAAGGCACCGCCGACGCGATCCCCACCGTCTCAGCTAGGTATTTTTCGAACGGTAACTACAATATTTGCCATTCCACCCGCTGAAGCGGTACGACGGAGCCTTGGTGGAGCAAAAAACGGGCCTCAGGTTTTGTAATACCTGCTCTTTTCTGGCAATAGCTGACTGATTGATTTCGGGGCCGGTTGTATTCGTCGGAAGACTGGAATGCTTCAAACCAACCATCTGTTGCTTTACCGTTCGATTCGAAAACCCCTCAAGCTTATCGACCGCCGATCCTTCGGCCGCGAAACAAGGAGCCGATCTTGAAGATCGTCTATTTGCACCAGTATTTCTCCACACCTCAGATGATGTTTGGCGGAATTCGTTCCTACGAAATGGCACGTCGGTTGGTTGCCTGGGGCCATGAAGTTCACATGGTCGCATCGGATCAAACCGGTGGTCAGGCCGGGGACTGGAAGGAAACCAACGAAGACGGCATCCACGTGCACTGGCTGCCCGTGGAGTATCACAACTCCATGAGCTTTTCACGCCGCATCCGCGCGTTTCTGACCTTCGCAATTTCTGCGGCTAAAAAAGCAAAGTCCCTTGATGGCGATATTGTGTTCGCCACCAGCACACCGTTGACCATCGCTTTGCCTGCTGTCTGGGCGGCGAAACGACGAAAGCGTCCGATGGTTTTCGAAGTTCGGGATCTATGGCCCGAGATTCCAATCGCGATTGGTGCGATCAAGTCGAAACCCATGATCATGGCTGCACGCTGGCTGGAGCGTTACGCCTATCGAAACAGCAAAGCCGTCGTCGCACTGTCGCCCGGGATGAAGGCGGGGGTCGTGCAGGCTGGTTTTCCGGCAGAGAAGGTCGTCGTGATTCCCAACGCTGCCGACTTGGACTTCTTTGACGTTCCCGTCGAAGCAGGGCAAGCGTTTCGAGCGAAATATGATTGGCTGCAAGACCGACCGCTGGTCGTGTACAGCGGAACGTTTGGCTATATGAATGGTGTTTCGTATCTCGCCGAACTGGCGGCGAAGGTGCGTGAGATCAATCCCGAGATCCGTTTCATTGCAATCGGCGGAGGCCGTGAGGGTGACTTGGTCAAAGAGACCGCGACGAAGCTTGGCGTCCTGAACGAGAATTTTTTTATTCTCGATCGTGTCGCCAAAGCCGACATGCCCTCGATCTATAAAGCTGCCGATGTGGTCACATCGCTGTTCATCAATTTGCCAGAAATGCAGGCTAATTCGGCGAACAAGTTCTTTGACGGACTCGCCTCGGGGACGCCGATCGCGATCAATTATGGTGGATGGCACAAAGAACTGCTTGAGCAGACCGGCGCAGGGATCAGCATGGACCCGGAAGATTACGCCGCCGCCGCTAAGAAACTAGCCGAGCATGTCACGAATCCTCAATGGCTTGAAAAAGCTGGCCGAAGTTCGCGCCAGTTGGCCGAGGATCAATTTGCCCGTGACGATTTGACTCGCAAGTTAGAAGCGACGCTGCTGGAGGCGTGTGGGCAATCAAGGCCCACTGAATAACTTGATCACTTGCTGATCAATTCTGCGCTCTGATTTAAGCGGAATAAGATCAGCTGACCATTAAAATCGAGTCGGACTTTTGTGTCCGCCTCGAATCTATTCGAGCGTCCAGTCGTCGCTCTCGCATCGCACGCCATCATCGCCGGCGCGGAAAGTGCCCGTCCATTGCCAGCGTTTCCCGCGTGTGCGCAGTCGGTGATAGAACTGCAGCATCCATACCGAGATGTCTTTTTCCGGCGGTCGCCACCATTGGTCGACGTTGCTTAGCTGTACCACCGTCTGTGGTTGGTCACTTGAGTCGGTTGAAGGGGTGACGCTGTAATTTCCTTTCGAAATTCGGATCCCGTCAACATCAACTTGAAATGAGCCTTTACCCGCGACCGAATCGCCACTTGGTGTGACCGCTGAAATTGGCGGGTCGAAGGTGGCCGTCAAAACGTGGTCACCATCAAGCTGTAATTGTTGGTATTGGATTCGAGGAATCTGGCCATCATCATCGCTTGGGGCACACTGATAACCGTTGCTTTTATCAGCGGCTTGAACGGGGCCGATCACCGGCGGGTTCAGCGAGACAAATACGATGTCATTTGCATAGCGACCTTGAACGTGGCGACGAAGCCCCACCGGCCACGGCCATTTCTTATGTTTCATCGACTCGCCGTCGATACTTACATCGATTTGGTCGGACTGACGTAAAGGCCCAAATTCAAAAACGTATAAGAACCACAACATTTTCGCCGACGCGCGAGGCACGGCGGGGATGAACAGCTTTCTTGATTTCGCGGGACGGTTTTTTGGCGACCGGACCGTCATTTCGACGCGCCGGCCGTCGCTGTCGTGAAAAGTGACGTGAGCATCAACGCCGCTACTGCTGGTGTGCAAATGTACCCTGTCCATCGTAACCGGCTCGATCTTTCCTAGCCGATAGCTGGAAACCGAGGGGTCGTTGCGGCACCAGTTCTCGTCGATTTCCAGCTGGGGCTCTGATAGCACGTCCATATAGCCGTCGTTTGTGTTCAATAAAACGACGTAACCGGACCGCGATGGCGATATCACCAGACGTTGTAGCTCAATCGAGCGGTAGTGATCGTGCCCTGAGAAATGCACTTCGCAATACTGTCTTAGCGGCGCATCGCGGACCTCAAAAGGAGCCAAATGATTATTCATTCTTAGAACCTATCGCAGGGGGGGGATGGCTACTAACATTCATGTTGAATTTTTCCACAGATTAATTACTCACAGTCCACCCTGTATCGAACTTTATTTCATGAGTGTTGATATCCCTCGGGACATGTCAAAGTTAGACACGAAGATGAGCGGCGTAGACCGGCCAATTGCCCCGCTGCAAAACGGAATGCTTTATCACGCGATCACAAAACCCGGTCGCGGAGTGGATATCGAACAGATCGCGTTTGACCTACATGAAGCAGTCGATCTTGATCGTTTTCAAAAGGCGTGGGACTTCGTCGTATCACAGCATGACATTTTAAGAACGGCCTTTCGATGGGAGGACGTGGCTGAACCGGTTTGCGTGGTGGACCCGTCGGCGAATCTTCCCGTTCAGATCGAAGACTGGCGCGGCCAAGAGCCTTCCCAGCAAGATGCAAACCGCCAAGCCGTGCTCGACAAGGATCGATTGCAGGACTTTGATCTTAGCGTCGCGCCGCTTCAGCGTTTACGTCTGGTACGTTTGTCCGACGACCACGTGTGGGGGCTTTGGACGTTTCATCACGCGTTGCTTGACGGTCGTTCGTTTCCGTTGGTGCTGAAGGAGGTATTTGATCTCTATGATCACGGTACCAAACCCAAACCGCGACCATCGTTCGATCGATTTGTGAAGCATATTCGTGAATTCGATCACGAATCCAATCGGGACGCATGGCAAAATCGACTTGCGGGCGTCGAGCCGGCGACACCGCTGCGAGTAGGTGTCGATGTCGTGTCCGACGGACCACCCTGGTACCAAGCCGTCGAACGCGACATTGATGTTCAGATCTCCGATCGAATTCGAGACGCGGCTGAGCAGTCGAACGTTTCGGTGAATAATCTGTTGCAAGCCGCGTGGACTTTGCTGCTGCATCGATATCAGTCGTCTAGTGATATTGTGTTCGGCACGACTCGAGCTTGCCGACATGCGACCGCAGAGGCGAAGGACACGATTGGCCTGCTGATCAATACGGTCCCTATGCGTGTCCAAGTTGACCGTGAAGTTCCTGTGCGCACGCTTTGTCAATCGATTCGTGCTCAGCAGGTCGAGTTGCGTTCGATCGAGACCACGCCGCTGCATCAGATCCAGCAATGGGCCGGCATCGGTCCGGGAGCCGATTTGTTTGAAACTCTGGTCGTTTATGACAACGCGTCGTTAAACCAGCGGATGGCCAGTGAAGGCTGCAAGCGAACTTTCAATTACGTCGGCCAAACGAACTATCCCTTGACCATTTTGGGTTACGGCGACGAATCGATTCGGCTGCGTCTAGAATACGCGACGTCACATCTGTCGGCGGATGCATCGCGTCGAATGATCGATCAACTTGTTCAAATCCTAGGATCGATGGCCGAGGACATGGACCAGTCTGTCGGCCATGTCGATTATCTGACCGATGCGGACCATGCCTGTCTCGCGGGCTGGAACGAGACCGCCAGAGACTACGATTTGGATCAAACGCTGGTCGATCTGTTTGAACGCCAGGTACAAGCGACCCCCGATGCGACGGTGTTGCGTTTTGGTGATCAGTCATTGACGTACGATCAATTCAATCGACGAGTCAATCAACTCGCGCACTATCTTCGACAACAGGGTGTTGCACCGGGGAAGGTCGTCGGCGTCTATGCGTTTCGTTGTATTGAAATGCTGGTCGGCATACACGCGATCGTCAAAGCCGGCGGTGCATACCTTCCGCTGGATCCCGAATACCCGGAAGACCGGCTGCAATTCATGGTTGGCGATGCGTCGGCCGAATTGGCGATCGCTGCAGGCGGGACCGCGGCAACGGCGGGCATCCTGGGCTGCCGCGTGATTGATATTGATCAGGCGGACGCGCCCCATCACAGTTTTCCAGAATCCAATCCGGAAGTCCTGGCGAAACCGGACGATGTCGCCTACGTGATTTACACCTCCGGATCGACCGGTCTGCCCAAAGGTGTGTTAAACGAACATCGTGGAATTGTGAACCGTCTGTTGTGGCATCAAGAAGCGTTCAGAATCGATGAAACCGATGTGGTTCTGCAAAAGACGCCCTTCACGTTCGACGTATCGGTTTGGGAATTGTTTTGGCCGATGCAGACGGGGGCTTCTCTGGCAATCGCCGAGCCGGGTGGTCATCGCGACACGCGTTACCTGGCGTCGGAAATCATCCGCTGCGGGGTGACAACGCTGCACTTTGTTCCCTCGATGTTGCAATTGTTTACCGAGGAGCCGATGCTGCGCGACTGTCAGTCGATCCGCAGGGTGATTTGCAGCGGCGAAGCACTCGCACGTGATCTGCAAGACCGCTTTCTTGAACAATTGGACGTCGAGTTGCACAACCTTTACGGGCCAACCGAAGCCGCGATTGATGTCACGTGGTGGGTCTGTGATCCAAAGTCACCGTTGCCATTCGTTCCCATCGGCAGCGCGATCGCGAACACGACGATGCATGTGTTGGACACGGACATGCGGCCGGCGCCACCGGGGGCTGCCGGCGAGTTGTACATCGGCGGCGTGCAAGTGTCTCGGGGCTATCTGAACCGGCCTGAATTGAATGCCGAGCGGTTCATTGCGGATCCTCAGGCCGGCGAGGAATCACGTCTTTACCGGACGGGCGATTTGGGACGATTTCGGCACGACGGCAGCATTGAGTATCTCGGACGCACGGACCATCAGGTCAAAATTCGAGGTTTCCGGATCGAACTGGGCGAGATCGAAGTCGTCTTGTCCGCACACCCCGCGATTGCCCACTGTGTGGTAATCGACCGCGAGGATCGCCCCGGCGACCGACAGATCGTGGCGTACTACGTCGTCGGAGCAAATTCGGCCGTGACCGATAGTGATCTGCGTGAATTTCTAGGGCAATCCCTGGCGGATTACATGATTCCGGCAGCATTTGTCCAGATGGAACAGTTACCGCTTTCCCCATCGGGTAAAGTGGACAGAAAGAAACTGCCTGCTCCTGAGTTCGGTCGCAAGAACAACAAAATCGAGTTACCGACCAGCGATGCCGAACGTCGTGTCGCGGCCCTTTGGTGTGAACTGCTGAACGAAAGTGAGGTTGATCGTTCGACTCCGTTCTTCGAAGCCGGCGGCCATTCGTTGTTGGCGATTCGCTTGGCGGCTCGACTTACCCAGGAATTTGATCGCGAAGTGTCCGTGACAGATTTGCTCGATAAGGTGACGGTCGAGGCACAGGCAAGACTCGTCTCTTCTGACCCGAGCGATAATGCACGTCTGTCTGCGGTAGCAGACGCCGCGAAGTCAAGGCGAGAAGCTGCGGCTCGTCGACGACGAAGCGTTGCCGGACGAAGAACGTCGCCACCGAAATAGCGTCAACATTCTTTTCTCACTCTCAACTCTCCAGCGAATCACGAAACGCACGAAAAGTTACTGAAATGAATGAGACGTACGAATCCGATCCTGACGGACTCGATGATGTCGAAAAGGTTGCTATTGTCGGCCTGGCGGGAAGGTATCCCGGCGCACCGAATATTGAGACGTTTTGGCAGAACTTGGTTGACGGCGTTGACTCGTTGCATGAGTTTACCGATGCCGAACTCGATCAGCTTGGTATTCCTGAATCGGTTTACAATCAACCCAATTTTGTGCGTCGTGGAACAATCCTGCCCGAGCACGATTGCTTTGATCATTCGTTGTTCGGGTTCAGTCCTCGCGAAGCCGCAATCATCGATCCACAGTCGCGGGTCCTGCTAGAGACCGCGTACACCGCGCTAGAACATGCCGGTTACGATCCGTTCACGGCGCCGGGTGACGTTGGCGTCTTTGCCGGATGTAATCCCGTCGACTATGCGTTGCTGTTGGGCAATGCCGATCCGACGGATTCATTGACATCCTTTGATCAGATGATCGGCAATGATCGTGATTTCCTGGCCACGCGAATCGCCCATCGGTTGAACTTGAAAGGCCCGGCGATTAATGTCCAGAGCGCCTGTTCGACATCATTGGTTGCCGTTCATCTCGCAGCTCAGCACCTGTTGGACTATCATTGCAGCATGGCATTGGCCGGTGGCGTGAGTATCAACTTGCGCCAAGGCGTTGGATACTTTTACCAACCCGGGATGATTCTATCGCCCGACGGTAAATGTCGTGCGTTCGATCGCGACGCAAACGGAACGACGCTAGGCCAAGGGGCCGGCATGGTCGTGTTGAAACGGCTTAGTGACGCGATCGCGGATAACGATACGATTCACGCCGTGATTGCGGGATCGGCACTGAACAATGATGGTGCCGGAAAGATAAGTTACACGGCGCCCTCGGCCGATGGGCAAGCCGAAGTCGTTGCGACGGCTCATGCCGTTGCGGGGCTTCGAGGCGATGACATTACGTATATCGAGACCCACGGGACGGGAACGAACCTTGGCGACCCGGTGGAAATTGCCGGGTTGTCCAAGGCGTTCCGTCAAACAACCGACGCGACGGGGTTCTGCGCGATCGGTTCGGTGAAAACGAACGTGGGTCACACGGATGCGGCTGCCGGTATCACCGGTTTCATCAAAGCCGTACTGGCGGTCCGTGAAGGATTGATTCCGCCGTCGCTTCACTTCACCGAGCCAAATGAAGCGATCGACTTTGCCAAATCGCCGTTCTATGTCGCCGATCAATTGATCCAGTGGAAACCGACGACCACCAATTTGCGTCGTGCTGGCGTCAGTTCGTTCGGTATCGGTGGTACGAATGCTCACGCGATCATCGAACAGGCTCCCGAGCCGCTGCGCGATCCATCAACGACGCCCGTTGACCCCATGCAACCCCACGTGATCGTTGTCTCTGCGTCGTCGTCCGAAGCCGCGGATGCGTCGATGGCCGAGGCGATGAAATGGAATGACGAAGGACGATTGGGATTCAATGAAGTCGCGACGCTGCAATGCGGCCGAAACCATCAGGCTCACCGACGATCGGTTGTCGTGACGTCGAAGCAGACTCCCGACGCAGAATCGCCCGCGCCGCTCATCCGTGCGGGGCACGCGTCGCGCGACGTTGCGACGGTGTGGATGTTTTCTGGCCAGGGTGCACAGTATCCCGGTATGGCGGTCGGACTGCACGGTCGGTTACGCGTGTTTACCGAAACGATCGAACAGATATTTGATCTCGCGCAAGCGACCGCCCAGCTGGATTTGCGCAGTCTATTGTTGGCTGATCGAGCGGACAGTCAGGCTGCCGCGTGTCTGCAACAGACGTCCGTTACACAACCGGCATTGTTCGCGATGCAGCACGCGATGGCGCGGCAATTAGAACACTGGGGTGTGAAGCCTCGGGCGGTGCTGGGGCACAGCATCGGCGAGTTTGCTGCGGCTGTCACCGCGGGCATCATCGATTGGCAACAGGCCCTGCGTGTTGTGATCGAGCGTGGACGGTTGATGCAATCGATGGTTCCCGGAATCATGGTCGCCGCCAGACTTAACGCAGATAAGTTCAGAAATCTATTGCCCGCCGGTGTCGAAATCGCATCGGCGAATTCCACGGCCGCGTCCGTTGCCGCGGGGCCTGCCGAGTTGATGGAAGGTTTGATACAGCAGTTGATCAGCGAGGGAATCGATTATCAACGTCTGGTGACATCGCACGCCTTTCATACGGTTTCGATGGCTCCCGCCGCCGCCGAGTTCGAACGGTTTCTTAGCGATATCAATTTAAGTTCACCCTCGATACCGATGTTGTCCAATGTCAGTGGTGACTGGATGTCGGATGACCAAGCCGTCGAAGCGAGGTTTTGGGCAAGTCAGATTCGCAAGACGGTTCGGTTTGACGAATGCCTGCAGAAATTGTCTGACGCGAATGATGTTCTGGTCGAAGTCGGACCGGGGCGAACGCTGTCGGCATTCTCCAGTAATCACGACAGTTTCCAACAGCGTCCGACGACGGTTGTTTGCGTAGGCCACGCGAAGGAAAAACGGTCGGCTGATTTAGTTGCACTTGATGCGGTCAGCCGCCTCTGGACGCACGGCATCGAAATCGATTGGACCGCAGTCAACACCGGCAACACTTGGCAACGGGTGCCAGCGCCGCGAAGTGTGCTGCAGCGAACACGACACTGGGCGCCCGTGGCGCAGCATGTTCTGGCCCTCGGTCATTCATCCGATGACGCCGGGCATGGTCAAAGAGCACCTGCTGCGCCGAAAAAGCAACAGCGTGAGCCTCTTGATCGCTGGTGCTACGCTCGATCCTGGCGCCGGTCATCGGAGTCACCGTCACCCGTTGCCTTGCAGTCGTCAACCACATCGCAATCGATGGGTAGGGTCTTGTTGCTCACCAACGGTTCGAACGTGGCGCGGGAGTTCCAGTCGCAACTTGACAAACTCGCGGATGAATTGATCGTTGCTCACTTAGACATCAAGACGCAAGTGACCGGCAACGAAATCCGTCTCGAAGCGTGTGATGACGATGGTTTCAAGAGTTTGCTGAACCAATTAGAAGAGCAGGAGCGAACGCCCGATCGCGTTATCCATCTGTGGTCGGTTCAGGATTCGTACACTCCCATCAATCTTGAAACGTTAAGAACGGACTTAGCCGGCGGTACCGAAACACTGTTGACGGTCGCTCGCTCGCTCGCGTCGGTTAGTGCCAGTCGCGACATCCAATTCGACGTGATCGCGACCGGTGCCTACGACGTCCTTGGCGGAGAATCGGTCAACCCCAGCGCTGCGTCAATGGCTGGGCCCGTCAAAGTCATCCCGCTGGAATATGGCGGTATTGAATGTCGGTTGACCGACATTCCATTCGGCGCGTCCGACGAGCTGATTTCACGCGCGGTTTCGTCAATCATCTCGCCACCGGGTGACCAGCCAGTTGTCGCGATTCGCGGTCGGCACCGGTGGGTGCACGATGTCGAGGTTCAGCCATTGCCGCCATCGGACGAATCCGCTTTGCCGATTCGCCGCGGCGGAACGTACCTGATCATTGGCGGCTTGGGCGGCGTCGGCCTAAGTATTGCGAAACACCTTGCAACCAAGTTCGCCGCAAGAATTGCGTTGACAAGTCGATCCGGGCGGCCATCGCCCGATCCCAGCAACCCCGAAACGACTCGACGCCTTGAACGGTTACGGGAAATCGAAACTGCGTCAGAAGAACTGTTGATTCTAAGCGGTGATGTGACCAGCGTTGATGACATGCGACGGGTCATCAACACCGTTGAACAGCAGCTTGGCGATATTGACGGCGTCGTTGTGGGGGCCGCCGTTGCCGATAACGCTGGTGCGATCCACCGACGCACGCGTGAAGCTGCCGAAGCAGCGATTTCGGCGAAAGTCCATGGATCGGTTGTCTTGTCGGAGGTGTTGCCCGACCGCGAACTCGATTTCGTCTTATTGTCCAGCAGCATCGCATCTCAGCTCTATCACAATCGTTTTGGCCAGGTCGGCTACGTCACGTCCAACTCGTTCGCCGAAGGCATGTCCGATGCCAAAGCATTCAACGCGCGACGTGTGGTCACCATGGCTTGGGACGATTGGATCGATATCGGAATGTCCGTCCGCGCCGCACAAAACTTTCGACAGAATCACGGCAGTGAAATTGAGTTGATGGATGAGGTTCATTCGTTCGCGCCTGAGGATGGAATTCAGCTGTTCGAACGTGCGTTGGTTTCCAACGAACCCACGTTGTTCGTATCGACGACCGACCTGCGCAAACGCGTGGCAGAAGACCTTTTCGTTACCAGTCCGTTCTTGGAACAAGCGCTTGCCAGCGACGATGAATCTGATGGTGGTGGCGTCGACGGCGCTTCGATCGACGAAACCGTGATGGACGTTTGGCGCTCTCTGTTGGGAATCGACCAGATCGCCCCGACCGATGATTTTTTCGAACTCGGTGGCGACTCGCTGCAAGTCGCACGTATGGCCGATCGATTGCGACGCCATTTGGGAACAAATATCCCGCTGGACCTGGTGTTCGACAATCCAACACCGCAGTCGCTGACGACCGCGATCGAGAATCTTGCGAAAAAATCCGGCACTCAACAGCAACTTCTCCCAATCCTTGGTCCGCAAGCGGCCATCCCCGCACAACGAAGATTTCTTGAGCGTGAATCGGCGTCTCCGGGTCACTTTAATATTTCTGCTTTGCTGCGACCGCTGCAGCCGATTTCTGATGTCGAGTTCCAGAATGCGGCCGAGCACTTGGTTCAAACTCACGACGGACTACGAACATCGTTGCGGCGGGCGCCAGAGAATGATGATTCGACTCAGTCCGAATGGGTGCAAGTCGTGCATGCCGATGGCGATCAAACGACCGTGATAGAGGTCATTGATCTTTCAGGGCCCAATGAAACGCGAACGGTAGAAGAGTTAGGTCAACAGTGGCAAACACAGTTTGATATCGAGCGTGGGCCGTTGGCCAGGTTCTCGCTGATTCGTCTGCCCAACGACCAACAACGAATATTCCTTGGGTTGCACCATTTGATTTCGGATCGCTTGTCTCTATTGACGTTAATCGATTCATTGGATGTCCTTCTCGATGAAGGATCGGCCGACGCGTTGGGCAATTCCACAGCACCATTTTCGCGGTGGGGAGCCGCACTTCAGCGATACATTGAATCAGATCAAGCCGCCAAGGATCAATCAAAGTGGGATTCCGTTGTTTGGGATGAGCAAGAGAAATGGCCTTCCGGTGCAACGGGCGACACGGCCGCGACGAACATCAATCGAAACGCGGAAAGCATCAAGGTGCAATTCGACGGAGAAATCTCTAGTGCAATGTTGCGTGGCCAAGAAGGCCGCGTCGATGAAATTATTTTGCTTGCACTTTCGGATGCACTGCGGAATTGGACCGGCAACACGACCATGGGTATCGACGTTCTAGGTCACGGAAGGCGTAACCTTACCGATATCGATGTCGCCAGAACTGTAGGGTTCTTCTTGAGTTATTCGCCCGTCTGGTTTACCAACGAAGAAGCATCCCAAGAACTTGCGTCACGTGTCAGTAAGCTAAGGGAAGACATGGATCGCGCTTGGACGTTCGATCCACTGCGATACGGTCGGCCCAGCCCTGGAACCACGCGACCTCGCCCCCGAGTTCTTTTCAATTTTGTGGGAAGACCGATTGCCGGCGATGAACCGAAGCGGATTGTTGTTGTTGATGAACCAATCGGATCGGGCACACACCCAGACAACCCGCGGGAACATACGTTGTCGGTGATGGTGGAAGTTTCGGCCGCCGATCAAGTTGATGTGACACTGGTCTATGACAGTATCCTTTATGGCCAAGCCGACATCGAACGTTTGGAGCAGAGTTTGCGTGCTGCCATTGATCAGCTTTGCAAACCATTCGCGAATGTCTAGTCTGCGACGGGAATACAGTGCACCGTCTAGTGCTCAACCTTGGAAACGATGCTTTGTTTCTGGCAGCTGTTTATCTGTTTGGATTCTGAATGAGTGATATTGCCGGGCAGCTTGCCTTCGCCGCACGAAGAATGAAGCGAATCGCGCGCACGCTTACAGGCGGCACACGGTCCGGCGATGATTATTCGGACTACCACCACCACCGAAAATCGTTTTTCGAAGAACTCGGTTGTCGATCAGATGTCGTGTTCGTCGGTGACAGTATCACTTGCAATGCAGATTGGCGGGAAGTCTTTCCCGGCTTAAATGCGACCAACCGCGGCGTGATTAGTGATCGAACCGACGGCGTGCTTCACCGAATCGATTCGATTCTTTCGACACGTGCGCATACCGCATTTGTCATGATCGGTTTCAATGACATTCATCAGGGATTCAAGGTTGATCAAGTCTTCGCCAATTACGAAAAACTGGTTGAGCGTCTAGTCGAAAGCGGCATGCACGTGTTTGTGCAGTCGACTTTGTTCGCTGGAACTCAGCACGTTCAGTTGAATCCAGCGATCGGGCGATTGAACGAACGATTGCAAGCACTGTGCGAACGATTCGACGGCGCGACTTATATCGACCTGAATCAAGCATTAGCATTCGACGGCAAGCTGAGTTCGGAGTATTCTCGTGACGGCGTGCATCTGAACGGCCATGGGTATGTTGCTTGGCGAGACGCGATTGGGCACCTGATATCTGCGGTCGCGGTTCCAGATCAAATTCCATCAGCTGATCAATAAGTGGCGTGACTGAATTTCAATCTCTAGTCCGACGGCGATTCAAGTATTCGCTGGTTTGGTCCACTGCCGCCAAAGTCACCACTTGCTTATTGCAAGTGATTTCGATTCCGATCGCAATCAAGTACTTAGGCAAAGAGGGATTCGTTGCTTATACGGCTTTATATGCGCTAAGTCTTGCACCGCAGGCGTTGGTGTTGCGTCACGGACCGGCACTGACGGGGCCAAGTGCGATTCTGTTCGCGAAGCAGCAGTGGCAACAGATTCGCGAAAAACTTTGGTCGGCCGTTACACCATCGGGCGCGTCGGCGTTGATCGCCGGTGCCGGGTTATTGGTCTTTTTGCTTTTTGGATGGATTGATATTCCCGCGGCACTTGACGGCGTGTCGCGGCAAACGCTCCTCGCAACATTAGCGGTGTTGGTTGTTGTCAATCTATTGAATACCTGGGTGCTGGTGTTTGACGACATGCAGGCCGCATTTCAGGAGACTCATGTTCAAGGCATCCGCGTGACGCTGGGGAATATTGTCGCGCTGCTGGCGATCATCTTTATCATCCCACGCTGGCCCTCGCTGCTTTTGTATGCGGTCGCGATCACGGTTCCGCCGATCGCGTTTCGTGTAGCCAACGTTGGCTTGTTGATGGTGAGATACCGGCAAATCATTCCGACGGCCGGTTCAGTCAATAGCCAGCTAATCAAACAAGCCATCCGTAACAGTTTCATGTACACGCTGGTCGTGGGTTTGGGGAACTACGCGAGTTTCCGACTGCCTGTCATTGCGTCCGCAGAGTTCTTAAGTGTCGACCAGACGACATCAATTTCCATCATCAATCAATTCGTCTTGGTCGGTTATGTTTTCGGGTCAGTGCTTGGCGTTGCTTTTGTGCCCGCGATCAATGCAACGATCGCCGATGGTAATTCGAAATGGGTGCATCGCTCGGTGCGACGTCTTGAGTTTTTGCTGTTGGCAGCAAGCATTCTGGGAATCATCGCGTTTTACTTGCTAGGACCGATCGTCCATCGATACTTTGTGAAAGAGTCACTACATGTGTCAACCAACTGCTTGCTGTTCGCCGGTATCTACACGGCGCTGCTGGTGATTGAGAATTTTTATTACCTTGTCACGTTCAGCTTTTCGCCTTCGGTGCGGCTAAGTGTTCTGTATGTTGTTCGGACTCTGATCACCGGTGTATTTGCGTTCATCGCCTGTGCCGCCGATTTTCCAGCTGGAATCTGGATTTCAGGTTCCGTACTGACCATCATGATGACCATCTTTGCCTATCGATTTGCGGTCTTTGATCACTTGCGTCGAGTCACCAGCGAGAACGAAGTCGAGGATCAGGCATCATTGCCGATTGCGACAGCGACGGATTAGTCCAATGAAACCACGAAACACTCTGACGATCGTTCTGCTGTGGTTTTGCGTTTTGGCGCAAACCAGGGATACGTGGTGTGACAATGGGACTCTGACGTTAAACGACTCTTCGTCATTTTGGCGACCGGCAAAACCAATCGGCCAGGATCTGCCGGCCGACCAATACTATCCGCGCGGCCGACTGTTTCCATTCAGCGGTTTTGCGGGGGTGCCAGAACGAGATCGGCCCGTCGGATACAGTTTGCTGGGACCCGTCTATGTCGAACCCGCAGCCTTCTTGGCAAGCGCGACGGAGGCAGGTGTGCGTGTCATTTATCCGATCGGAATCGGCAAGGAAGAGCTTGCCGCATCGGAAACGAATCCGCTTTCCGATGCAGAGATCCGCACTCGAATCCAACAGCAAGTCGCCGGGGTTCGGGCCAACGATTCGATCGCATGGTGGTATCTGGTTCCCGAAGAATTGAGATACTGGCGTGAACACGAGATCAACTATTTGAAGGTTGCCGCCGAAGCGATTCGGCAGGCTGACCCGAAAGATCGGCCCATTTGGATTTACGAGCCCAATCACCGAACCGCAGAATCGCTTGCGATCACCGGCAAGTATGTCGACATCATTGGAAAAGGGGCGTATACGAATTTCGCGGGGCAAACCAATAGCCGTGTTTGGATCCGGTGGAGCATGGAACAACAAACCGATGCGATCGAGGCATTAGGCGGCAACCAAACGCCGATTCTTGTCCCCGAGATGTTCCAGGATCCTCAACCGCAGGATCGCGGTCGGATCGCCGACTGGGTTCGACATGATGTCGTGCTGGGGTTGATTCACGGTGCCAAAGGCGTCGTGGTCTATTCGTTGTTCAACCGACCACAACTGGAGAATAGTTTCGACGATTATTACGACGCTTACGCGGGAATCGCTCGCGAGTTGCTGCAAAATCGAAAGCTGGGCGAGGTGATTCTCTTTGGCGAAGCGCGTTCCGATCTCGTGATCGAACAAGTCACAGGCCCCGAGAACGTCTTGATCACTCCGCAGCAAGCCAAGGTCGAAGCCAATTCCTTGACTGAAACTGAACAGCAAGAACAGGCACGGATTAGCTATCCAGCGATTTCGACGCGTGAACTGGCCTTTGGCAACAAACGGTATTTATTCGTTTGCAATTCGTCCGATGACCAGAGCGTCGAATTATCGGTTACCGGTTTTCCGCCAGGATCGACGTTGGTTACTGAGGCGTTCAGTTTCAATTTCTTGCATCCGCGCATTCGCGGTGCCGAATTGCATGATGCCGTTCCGCCCTTGGGCGTGCGCTGTTATGTCTTTTCTGAATTCTCACCGATCGGTCAGTGATGTCGCGACGAGGGATGCAGGCTCCAGTTCGGGGCAGCCTCGATTGCGGTGGCTTGTTTCGCCAAATTAACTTTCGTTTCGGAAGATTGACGGATCACTCGGTTAGGCGATTCTTCGCCACGTCTGGCGACCAGGATGGTGCCAAAGATGAAAAGCGAACGCGAATCGTAAATGTCGCCACTGAATTGCGCCGCGACAAAGTACAGCAAGCAAGCGCTTGAAACGACGATTCGAATTTGGTCTCGGCATCGATAGCCTTCCAAAGCGTAGACCGACATCAGAAATGTAAAAGCGACGACCGCGACAATGCCTGCGTCGCAACCGAGTTCTAAAAAGATGTTGTGCGGATACGTTCCGATTCGATCCCACCAACTGGCCAGCCCATGGCCGAAAAACGGACTCTCCATCCATATCGAGATTGAGTCTTCGTAGATTTCATCGCGTCCGGCGGTATAGCCGTCGTGAAACGTTTTGTTGATAAAGCGATCCGTCACGATATCCACACACTGACGACCAACTTTTGTGAACAAGGCGACGCATGCGAGTCCGGTTACAAGCGATCCCAGGTAGGCGATCTGTGCTCGCCAGCCAAATGTTCGTACGAAGACCAGCCCGAGACCCGCGACGCAAGCGAGCAAGCCGCCGCGAGACTGAGTCAGAACGACCAACGTTAGCAGGCCCAGTGTTAGCAGAATCGACAACGGCCGTGGCATGATCTGCAGGCCAAGTGCCGCCAAGGCTGTCACGCCGACGATTCGCACAAATGTGTTTGGCCCACCATCGCCGACGGCGAGTCGTGACGAAAGGTCTGCGGTTGCTACAGCGACCAAAGACAGCATCACGCCAAGGATTAGACAAAAGAACAGAACAGAACGTCCAAAATCGCACGCCGTCTTGCTGGGACGAGATGCCCAGTAATGCACGCCAAGTACGGTCATGCTGAGGATGATCAGGTCAACGCCCTTTTCGACGGTTTTGTCGCTATGTCCGGCGTAGGTCATACTGATGAACAACGACAGCACCATAAGAGCGAATCCGATCAGGCCCAGTGGCATCGCTTTGTATTCGGGGCGCGGACGGCGATCGAGGCTAAAGTCCACGGCCGCCAACACCAGCATTCCACCAGCAAGCCACCAGCGAATCTGAAGAAAGTTTTCATGAAACAGGTCGCTTATCGCCGACAAGCCGGATGATTGGGGATTACCCGCAATGCCAAACCGGCCGCCAAAAATCAGGAACGCTACGGCGATGGCAGCGAGCGTTTGAAGCGATAGATATTCGTTCAAACGCTCTCGGAGAGTCTGCGCTGTCAGCCCATTGCGTCGGCCCAATGGATGGCTCATCTCGTTACCCATCCAGTTGCTCCCGTTGGAAATAGGTAGCGATCGCATCGACGATCTGCCTGGATGCGGTCCCGTCGCCGTACGGGTTCTTGGCTTCGGCGACCTTTGCGTAAGCGGACTGATCCGATAGTAACTCGCTAACGCTATCGACGATATTATCGCGGACCGCACCGACCAAGCGAACCGTACCGGCCGTCACGCCTTCGGGGCGTTCGGTCGTATCCCGCATGACCAGTACCGGCTTACCGAGCCCCGGTGCTTCTTCTTGGACTCCACCCGAATCCGTCAACACAAGATGACAAGCCTTCATCAATGCCACGAACGGCCGATAGGATTGTGGCGGAATCAGAAAGACATTGTCGAAAGTCGCTAGCAATTTCTTAACGGGCGCCTGCACATTCGGATTCAGGTGAACCGGGTAAATGAATCGCGTCTTGGGAAATCGGTCCGCCAGATCACCGATGGCTCCGCAGATTTCATCAAATCCACCGCCAAAATTTTCGCGTCGGTGTCCGGTGATCAGGACGAAAGGCACCTGACGCCAGTCGGCGGGCAGCAGAGCGTCTAAGTGCGTTTTGATTTCCGTTTGCACAACGGTGTCTTCTTGATTGCTGACTTCCATGCGAAGAGCATCGATGACGGTGTTGCCCGTCACATAGATCGATTTCGGGTCGACGCCGTCTCGAAGCAAATGATTTTGACTCACTTCGGTCGGCGCGAAATGCAAAGTGCTTAGCGGCGTTGCAAGCACTCGATTCGCTTCTTCGGGAAACGGACTTTTCATGTTTCGTGTACGCAACCCGGCTTCGACATGTCCGGTCGGGATCGAGCGGTAAAAGCATGCCAGCGATGCCATCAAGACCGTCGTCGTATCACCTTGGACAAGAGCGAAGTCAGGTTTTTCCGATTCAATGAGTGTGTCGATTTTCGCGATCAACCGCGACGACAGACCTGCCAAAGTTTGGTTCGGAACCATCACGTCTAAATCATGATCGATCGGCAGGTCAAATATTTTGACAACTTGATCTAGCATCTCGCGATGTTGGCCCGTCGATACGGAGAGAACGTCGAATCGGTCGTCGCGGGCAAGCGTACGAATGACCGGGGCAAGTTTGATCGCTTCAGGGCGAGTGCCGAAGAAGACGGCTATCTTTGGACGAGACATCTTGTCGAATGGCTATTGGAATCGAAAGTCGGTAGGTGGGGCGGCGGCGATGAAGGCGACCGATCTATTTGGGGGCAAGCGTTTGATGGGTTGCGCCGCATGTGTCGACGACCAGCTTTTCCGCCAAAGTCTCTTGCGAGATGTTGCGGAACTGTGAGTGAGCAACCAGGAAGACCACGATATCCGCTCGTTCGATCGCATCATGCATTTCGCATAATTCGACACTGTCGAATGCATCGATGTGCGGTTCGACCAACAGCACCGTTCCGCTGACACGGCCGACCAGATCGCGAACGATCTGTGCGGCAGGGCTTTCGCGAAGGTCGTCGATATTGGGTTTGTAAGTCGCACCCAGGCATGCGATCGTTGGACTTTTGAACTTCGCGGCGTGCTCGATGACACGATCGGCAACCCATTTAGGTTTTCCGTCGTTGACTTCGCGCGCGGTGCGAATCATCGGCAGTTCGATTCCCAATTCGTTTTCTGCTTTGTCCACCAGAAACCATGGGTCGACGGCGATACAGTGCCCGCCGACTCCGCAACCGGGCGCAAGGATGTTGACCCTCGGGTGTCGGTTTGCCAATTCGATAAGCTCACGGACATCGATTTCTAGCTTGTCACAAAGAATCGACAGTTCGTTGGCAAAGGCAATTTGCCCGTCACGGCTTGCGTTCTCAACCAGTTTGACCGTTTCGGCGACGCGACTGTGGCATGTGAATATCTGGCCGCGCACGAACGTTTTGTAAAGCTTGACAGCAGCCTGAGTGGAGGCTTCATTGACGCCGCCCACGACTCGGTCATTGTGAACGACCTCATGCAAGATCGATCCCGGCAAGACACGTTCGGGTGCGTGTGCAAAGTACACTTGATCGTCGGTCAGCCCGGTTTCCTCGTGGACGATTCTAGCGATACGCTCGGTGGTTCCCGGCGGGCTGGTCGATTCAAGAATCACCAGGTTGCCTTGCCTGAGAAAAGGGCAAATCGCTCGTGTTGCCGCATCGACCAACGACAGATCGGCGGCGGCACGCTCGTCGACCGGTGTCGGTACACACAGCATGAACGCTTCTGCTTGAGCCGGCTGTGCAAAAGCTTTCAAGCGACCCGAATCGATACCCGCTTTGACGAGTTGATCCAAATCGGGTTCGATCACATGAGCCTTGCCGCTGTTGATGGTGGCTCGTGTCTCTGGGTCGACTTCGACGCCGTGGACGCGAAAGCCATGTCCGGCGAGCATGGCGGCTGTCGGTAAACCGATATAGCCCAAGCCGACGATGCACACGATGGGCAGCTCAACCGCATCGGACTCAGGAACATCCTGTGACGTCACTTGTGATGGTGACGGTTGACTTGGCGCCGTTTCAGTATCAAACCAAGAAACGCGTCGCTCTGATGCCAATTCCATACGCGAGTCGTTCATTGCGATCTATTTGCTCTACGATGGATAAGCGACGACTCGCATCGGCAGGCCTTGGCGATGCGGTGGCGATGCAGAATAGTGAGGCGGTTCTCTAACCGCTAGATGCAGCTGTCGCAGCGGTCTGGTTGCGTACATCTGCGTTTTGGTAGCTAGGGACGAGTGCGGCAATTTCTTGGCGAATGATCTCTGGGTCGTCATCCACGACGGCGAACAGCCGCTGAACCGCCCCCAGAATAGGTTCGCCCTGGTAATCGCGAGGGTATGCGGCGCGAACTTTATTGTGTTGGGTTTTGATCGTATGTTCGTCGTCGAAATACAATTCCTCGTACAGCTTTTCGCCCGGACGAGTGCCCACGATTTCGAATTCGATACTGCCCGTCGGCAAACCGCTCAGGCTAACCAAGTCTTGGGCAAGCTGGACGACACTGACCGGTTCACCCATATCGAGTACATAGATCTCGCCGCCACTGCACATTGCCGCCGATTGCATCACCAGTTGCGCGGCCTCGGGGATCGACATGAAATAGCGAGTCATTCGCTCGTCGGTGATCGTGATCGGCCCGCCTTTGCGAATCTGTTCTTGGAAGTAAGGAATGACGCTGCCGGCACTCGCTAAGACGTTGCCGAATCGCACGACCGCAAATTTTGTGTGACTGGATTGAGAAAAATCGTAAACGACTCGTTCGGCCAATTGCTTCGTGCAGCCCATAATGCTGGTCGGATTGACGGCTTTGTCGGTACTGACCATGACAAAGTGGCCAACGCCGAACTCATCGGCCAGTGATGCGATGGTCTTTGTGCCCAGCACATTGTTTTTAACCGCTTCGCCTGGGCTCAATTCCATCAGTGGTACGTGTTTATGCGCCGCCGCGTGGAAAATAATGTCTGGCTGGTGTTGCTCGTAAAGGTTACGCATCCTCGGTTCGTCCGTGACATCACCGATTGCGATGTTCAGCTGCACGCCCAGTTCGGCCGCCTTTTCTCGCAGTTCGATGTTAATCGCGTGAATGCGGTTTTCGCCGCGACCCAACAGCGTCAATTCCGCGGGACGGAATTCGATCACTTGACGACATATTTCCGACCCGATGCTGCCACCGGCTCCGGTGACAAGCAATCGTTTGCCTTCGATCAATTTTTCCAGCCTGTCGGTGTCCAGGACCACGGGATCACGCTTCAACAGGTCGTTGATATTCAACGGACGCAGCGGAATCTCATCGGTCGCATGCAATGCGTCTTCAAATCTGGGCAAAACGCGAACGGTGATTCCGGCATTGTTGCAATTCAATACCATTTCACGGAGTCCCTTGCCGCAGAGACTGCCCGCAGGCACCAGGATCTGGCGACAGCCTCTCTTGATTGCGAGTGATACGACCTCTGAGATGGGGCCAATGACGGGCACTCCCCCCATTCTCGCTTTGCGTCGGTGATCGTCGTTTAGCGAAAGCAATCCCCTCACGCGGCAATTCATCTTTTGGTTGGAATTGATTTGCGAGGCGAGCTGACCAATATCTGGATCGGTGCCAACTAACAGAACGCGTTCGATGTCCCGTTTTTGAATCACGGGACTGATTTGTTCATCGACGAACCGCCAAGTGCACCGGAGTCCGCCGATCACCAGAATGGTCAGCAAGGTATCAAGCAAAATGACCAGTCGAGGGATCTGGCCATCGAACGGCGAAAACACATAGTCCAGAAAAGCGATGACGACCATCGCCATGAACGATGCGCGAAGCAGTGAACCCAAGTCGGCGAATGTGACATAACGCCACCAACCGTGAAAATGTGACATCACATAAAACGTCACAAGCTTGGTAGCAACCACAGGAACAATGGTCAGCTGGAACAGACTCCAATTCACCTCGTAGTACGCGAATTCGTATCGCGAGATGAACGCCGCGGCGTAGATCGCAGAAAAACAAACGGCGTGCAGCACTACCAGCAGAGGTAGGCGGACTTTGGATGATGTTATGAACGCGTCGAGACCAAGCCCAATCGTTTGCAGCGAGGTTTGCTCTGCAACTTGGGCCTTGGTGGATTTGTTTTGTTTCATGATGTTGTGCGGCATCAACCGTGGTCTACGGTTGATTCCCCGTCAAATGAGTGCGCAATCGTGTGCTGAACAATTAGGTATTAATCTATTGACTGGCAGGCTAAACGCTCACTTGCTCCTCGGAAGGTGCGACTCGCTCGTTCCCCTCTGCGGCGGTACGTTTCTGATGGGTGTTCCTATAGTAGTCCGTGTTGTCCTCCCCGTAACCATATCCATACAAATTTTTGTCGTAGCCGTTGGCATACCCGTAATTTCCAGACTTGCTGGAGTAGCCATTGACCACGACACCTAGCACGGGAATCCGCTGATTGTCGAGCACGGTTTTGGCGCGTTCGACGACCTTTCGGCCGTTCTTGACAATACGGGTCGTAAAGACGACCGCATCGGAAGCCATCGCGATAATCGATGCGTCCGAGACCGCCAGGACGGGAGGGCTGTCGATGATGACATAGTCGAATTCATCACGCCAAAGCTCCATCAGCGTTTGCAGGCGTTCATTTTCTAACAGTTCCGCGGGATGACTGACCGTACGTCCAGATGTCACTGCGTACAGGTTTTCCACCGCGGTCTTTTGAACCGCGTCGCTCGGTTCGGCTTGATCAAGCAGAACATCGGCGATGCCGGGTGAACTATCCAAACGCATCAGCTTGGCAACTTGTGGACGCCGCAGGTCACCGTCGACCAACAGGACGCGTTTGCCCGTATCCGCGATCGCGATCGCCAAGTTTGCCGCCGTCGTGCTTTTCCCGTCGCCCGGCGATGCACTGGTGATCTGGATCACACGTTGTCCGCCCATCCGCGTGTCCACGAACAGGTTCGTGCGGATCACACGGTACATTTCCGATTCCGGGCTTCGGGGCCGGTGATAGATATAGACCGAGGGATCCAGAGCCAGGGGAGGATCTTTTCGGCTGCGACGGATGGCCGGGAAACGCGGGACGTGGGCATAGATTGGCAGTCCCAAGCTGCGGCTAAGATCATCGGGGTCGTCAAAAGTAACGTCCATCAGTTCGGCCAACAGGGCGAGTCCCAGGCCGAGCAGTCCGCCGAAGAAGATCCCGATCACACCAACGAGCGCCGTGCGTGGCCAAACCGGTTCGTCTTGTGGGATGGCATCCCCAATCACGTCCGTTGAAAAACCGGCGTAATCGCGAACGAAACTCAGTTCCTTCAGTGTGTCCTGCGACCGTTGATAAATATCCTGGCGCCGCTGCAGTTCTCGACGCAGCGAATTCGCCCTCATCTCATGAGCTTCCAGTGCCTTGGCAAGCTGCAGTTCGCTGCGGCTCTTTTCAAGAAGCACCTCACGGCGTTTCAGGATTTCATCCAGGTCATGCTTCAAGAGACCCTGATAAGTCTGCAGCATTTCCGCCGGTCGCATCCGTTCACTGGTTGCCAGTCCTTCTTGGTCGGCGGCATTCTGATCGATGAACTGACGCATCAATGCGATCTGTTCTTGGATCGAGATCACTTGAGGGTGTTCATCACTGAACAACTCGCGCAGTTTCTTTTCTCGCATGACAAGGCTTAAGTACTCGCTGTACTCCGCCCGCGCGGACTCTTGGCGGAGCGGTTGTTCCGCCTGAAACGCTTCGCTCGCCACATCGCCTCGCGTAACATCGAATACCAACTGCAAACGAGTGACCTCGTTTTCACTCAGCAAAGACAATCGATCCAGGTCGGTAATGTCTTGTGGCTCTTTGGATTGCAGGAAATCACTAATGACCGCAAGACGTGACTCGGTTTCAGCCTGAGTCTGAGTCAATTCGACCAGTGATTCTTCAATACTTGCGAGTCGATCCTTATGAACGTTATTGCTGCGCTCACCGTCCCATAACAACGTGGTTGAACCCATAAATTCGGTGAGTTCTCTTTCGGCATCGATCACACCCTGCGCATCGCGCTCTACTAACGTATTTAAAAGGTCAACCGCCTGCGTACTGGTGCCTTCGAAGTGTTCTTTCAAATACTTTTCGTATTCGTCAAATATCGCTCTCAGAATGATTGCACAATCCGTTGGCGACGGATCGTCATAAGTCGCGTGCAGCGTGTGGGCATCCCGCGCGACCCCTTCGCCGCCTTTGGCAACCTTTAAGTTCTCTTGCAAATAAACGATTGCCGATTCGCCCTCTTCGATTGCCTCTTTAATACTTGCAATTTCTTGAAGGTTCGCCGACGTCATCGCGGCATCAAGAATTCGGCGACTTGTTAGCAACTGTATATGCGTCGAAAGAATGTCTTCCTCCGCTTGGACGCCTTCGACCGACGCGGAAGAGCTCGCTCCGCGAGCCACATCGCCGGATTTTTGTCCGACCAAAATCTCCATTTCCGCTCGAAAAGTTGGCGGTGTAATGAAGTAATACAGCGCGGCCAACGCTAAGCCGAGTGTCATGCCGAGGGCGAAGTGCCATTTACGGCGAAAGAAGATACCCAGCAAATCCATCACATCCGTTGATTTGCTACGAACGGGTTCCTGTACATCATGTCTAACTGTGTTCATCCAAGCGATTCCAGCGGTTCCTAATTGTCGCGATGTTGCAGGCTTAATAGAAGACGTTTGTAGCGTTCCTCGCGTGGGGCAAGTCCGCTGCCTATGCGAATTTGGGTCTTAGCCTCATTTAGCCTTTTTGATTTTACCAATGCATTTGCCGCTTGATACCGCAAATACGCGTCATGGGGTTCTAATTGCACGGCCTTTAGCAACCATTCCGCTGCGGCCGGATAATCACCTTGTTCGTTTGCCACTTGGTAGTGTGCTCGAATGCGATCCAATCTACCTAAATCCGACTGATCGATCAGTATTGCGGCGCGATCGAGCAATAAGTCTCGCAGATGAGCGTCGGCCGGGTTTAGCTTCATTTCGAGCGATAACCGGTAGGGGATATCCCATTTTCCAGGCATCAACTCATTGGCAACGACTTGATCGGGAACGCTTTGACGCGATACCTGAACAATTGTTTCCAACATTCGAGGATTAAAATCAATGGTTTGTCGCCACTGTCGCACCATTGATGTCGTATCGCCGGCCGTCATCGCCAGCAGGCCGATCGCGAACGACGTTTCGGGATCGCCCGAGGAAAGTTGTTGAAGCTGCGATAGGTGCTGACGCCATGGGTTTCCCGTCGCGGCATCGACTTTCGCCAACAGCAAGCGTGCCTTCGGACGCATCGGATTGATGGCGAGCAAGTCGACCAGATCCGAGCGAACGCGATTGAGCCCCTGGTTCGTGGCGAGTCGATGAGCGAGTTCTGCTCGCTGGCCGTCGGTTCCTTGGTCCTGCGATGTGTCGTGCGGTTGGTGCAACACGTAAATCGCATTGTCCAGACCGACGCTTCGCCACAGCTCAGCCGAGTCGATGACCAGACCGTCGTCTTCGGCCTCCTGTTTCAGTTCGTCATACCAAGTTCGCCGCACCGAGTGGGCTTGCAGTCGGGCCAGACGCAGGCGAGGTCGCTGTGAATCGGGAAACCTTTCGACCAACGCTTTTACTTGCGTTATACGCGCATTCGTTTCCTCGATGTCCGGCGACGGTGTCAGTGAACTGAATTCGGTGTGTCCGAGGTGGCGATCCAAATAGACGCGGTTGCTCAGGTGAAATATTCCCGCCGTCATGAACACGGACAAGCCGATGGAAACGGCAAGGTGACGATTGACGCGAGGGCCGGAGCTATCGCGTTCGTTCGAAAAATGCATCTCCTGTCCGCTGTCACGTCGCAGTCGACTTGCGCCGAGCGCTTGGTTGCCCTCACGAATCGGATGTCGTCCAGTCAGTGGTGGCTCTGCTTGTCGTGACCGTGACTGCTTACCCGATCGCGGCGCGGTCGAAGCGGCCGCGAGTCCGGCGCCCATCAAGATCGACAGGCCTAACAGGTTCGCCGGCATGGCTAACCCAAACTCACCGATCGCATGCACCGATTGCATCACGAATGCCACGCATGCCGCGAGACCTGTCGCGCGTGCCGCTAACGAGTGCCGGTCGGCGAAGACGCCGCGCATCGCATGTGCGAAAGCCACGATCAATGCGAACAAAAGAATGATTCCGGGTATGCCAGCTTCGACCAAGACTTCCAAGTACTCATTGTGCGCGTACGAATACCAAGTGCCTTCAAGCGATTCTGTGAACGGCAAGTGAGCGTAGCCATACGTGCCCAAGCCCGACCCAAGTGGCAAGTAGTGTGCCGCGGCTGGTAACGCTTGCACCCAGTGGTCGAACCGCGTGTCCGATGCCAACGCAGAGAATCCGAGTTGCTCGAGACGTTCGCTTACGCGATCGCCCAGCTTCGAGAATCCCAGCAAGATTCCGCTGGTGGTGATCAAGGATGCCAGAATGATCAGTGTGGCAAAGGCGCCACCGTTGCTTTGGTGACCCGCGCGATGCCGTCCGTTTCGTGGTTTTCTGATGCCGTCGCGATTCTTTTTTTCTGCGAGATAGACCGATCCCGTGATAACGCCGATTGCGATCATCGCGGCGAGCCAACCGCCACGTGACAGGGTCAACAACAGGCCAAGTCCTAACCAGCCCAATAACACTAGGCAAGAGAGAACGGAAGGCCGTACAAGCCACTTCGCGGTGAACGCGACTCCTGCGTAAGATCGGGCCGACGTCCCGAATCGCAGTCCGTAGCACCAGTAAATTAAACCCATCGCACAACCGATCGACATTCCCAGCAGGTCCGCGGCATGATTGCGATTCAGGAAGGTTCCAAAGGGTTTGCTTTGGCCGGGGTTCGACAGTCCCCAGATGATTTGGTCCGGGTAAGCGACCTGTTGGATGATTCCCCAAAAGATGATGCTGGACCCACACAGGGCGAATCCGACTAGCAACATCAGTCGAGACCGATCGTCCCGAAAGAGCACCCAGCCGAGCATCAGTCCGGCCAAGCCAATGACCAGCGTGCTGACGGCCGTTTTGGTGTCCCAACGCGAAAGTGATAAATAGGTCGGTGAGTCTTTCACCGCGATCGACAGGGGGCGATGCGCCGCATCGCCGGCAAAATCCGCACGGATTTGCGAAACGCCGGGCGAAAGCAGATCAATCGCTTTGCTAAGTGGGATCAACTGACAAGATCCCAGCAGCACCGCCAGCAGCGCGATGACGATCGTTTTGGGGACGCCCGTCTTTATCGAGGTATAGACCTTCGGGTGCACCAGGCTGATTGCCAATGACAAAGTGACGATGCCCAGCGTGATCAAACGCCCGGTTGCAAAGTATCCCGCGAGACACCATGTGCTGACAAACAGAGCAAGTAACAGGGTGACGCGAGCAGACCAGAGAACAACGTCGGCCGTTTTTCTCTGGTTTTCGAACGTGCCATAAGAAACGCCCGCAGCACGCACGCGCGAAGTGGACGGTTGTTCGAGTTCAGGGGCGTATGTTGACATCGGAATTACAGGATGGACGCAGTTTCTTGTTCAGTAACCGCCCCCGTCCGATGGTTCGTTTCTTAGGAAATCGCATGATCGGTTTGCTGGTCATCAACGAGACATTCGTCGAAATACAGAAAACGATCAGGTACGTCTAAGACAATCGACCGGCAACAACGTTGCCGGCCGACTGAGATTCGAGCATAGTTCGCAAATTGGAACTCGCTAGTTTGGCGAGTCGGTCAGCCTGCGATTTAAAGTGAAGTTTCCGGGGCCGGACCGTCGTCGTCTGAGGAAGATGCGGCGATGATTCCGCCAGTCAAACCGCCCAGCAACAATAGTCGACGTAATCCGCCACCGCTGCCTGCTGCCGCGCCGCCTCCGCCGACTGCACCTCCGCCGCCGCTACTGACCGCTCCGCCGCCACCGCTGGTGACCATGCCGGTACCGCAGTCCACGCATCCGCCGCCCGCGAATCCTGAATCCAAGACCGATCCGCCCATCGCGGCGTCACCAACCGCCATTTGCATGACGGCAAGTTCATCCGATCGGCAGGGCAGTTCAAGTCGCATACTGACCAATGCGTCACGTGCCGCCAACAACGATTCTTCATCTGCAACGCCGGCGTCGAGCGATTCATCGATTTGGCCCAATGCTTCGTCAATCTTCTCAAGCATTGCGTCACAGTCGACTTGGTCGCTCTTGAGTTGTTCAGCGATCGAATCGATCAGCGCGACATAATCGGTCGCCGGCTCGGCCGGATCGACGGACTCAATTGTGTTCATGAAAGCGACGGCTTGGACGCTGACCATTGCGACGAGCGCGAGGCCGAGTCCGGTTCTAAAAAATTGTTTGATGTTCATCTTGGAGCACTCCCGGACAATCTTGGTCGCGAAGAATCGAAAAATGGATAGGGGCGATTCCCTGACGTTGCGTCCGAGTCACCTGTCATGACTCTTGGAAGCAGGTCGAACGATTCGGATACCGATCTTATGTGAAGAGTCGTAGGTGGGTCCGAACAAGCCAGGCGTCAGGTAGCCATCGGTTCAGGTTTCCAGCGTAATTGCGCCTTGACCAGAAACAACGCCATATTCCCTACATTCACACCAGGATTTCTAAACCGCGACACTCCACCGAGGTGGAAGTTGTAACTCCTTTCCGTCACGTGGTTTGTGGATTCGGTTGCGAGGTGATTTCGGGCTCGGTCTGTGCTCGTTTGCGCCGCAGCATCTTCGATCTGATGACAGCAAAGTCCGACTGCGCAGAGATTGCCGGTCGTCCGGTGGGGCCGGTTATTCGCTTGTTGAGGGCGAATGGTTTTCTGTTCGCATCAACGATGACGTTGCGTCGATTTCCTCCGTAACGACGCTATGGGTTCACGGACGATCCCTGTCAAACGACATCCTCAAAACGGATTTGCAAAGATGGACAGACCGCTTGCGCCCAAGGGCTGGCGAGGTCGAAGCCACCAATTGGTATGCGGGATGATTCCGGCAACATTGGTTGGCACAATTCTCTCATTAGCCGGACTTACGTTTACCGGCTGCGCCTACTCGCCATCAATGCGAGCAACGATGGCGCCCTATCAAACCTCGACCTGTTGCTGCGTCAACGAAGTCAAAGCTCGAGTCAAGGCTCGCAGCATTTGGAACGAGAAGTACGCTCACTGCTATGGCAACCGTGCCAATGCCAAAGACATCAAGCACGGCTTCATCGACGGCTACGTGGAAACGATGGCCGGCGGATCGGGGTGCCCTCCGATGATCGCACCACAGCGATACAGCGGGCTGGCATGTCTGACGCACGGCAAGCCTGCTCCGGGTGCCTGGTTCGAAGGATATCCGCTGGGTGCGGCCGTTGCCGAATCTTGCGGCGGCGCCCATGGCGGTGAATCTCCGCTGAACCCTGCATTGTTGGCTTGTTTTAAAGACGACACATGCAATCCCGGTTGTTGTCCTTGCGAGCCGGTTGGCTGTGGCTGTGGAACATCCGCGTGTGGTTGCGGGCAAACGAATTGCGGCGGCAGTTGCGGTTGCAACTCGGCCAGTACGTTCAACCATTCAATCCATGCGATTCAGAATGGAATGGCCGACGCCGACGGTGCCGTGATTATCGAACATTCCAGTGCACCGGTACCCTTGCCCACCGGCGAGTTGCCGACGCCCGCTCCATTGACGAACCCTGCACCGGCGGAGTCGCATCAGGCACCTCCGATGCCCGTGCCAGCGGACGCACCTGAGTCATTGTCGGATCAGGTTTCCGAGAGTGTTCCGTTTGACATGAACGGCTTGCAACCGCAAGAGGCACCTTCAGCAGAACCACCGGTCGAAATGCCAAACTTGCAAGTTCGATTCGATATGGATGAAACGCAGTGGTTGTTCGGTGACGTGGACGTCGCCAGGTCACTGCTGCAAATCGACGCCAACAGTTACGCACACGATGGTCAGGCAATAGCCAACACCTCGCTTTGATTCGGCCCGGAGAATCAGCGAGTTTTTACGATCAAGGATGATCACTTTCGGTGGATTGGAACCATGAAATCAACATTTCTATCTTGCGTTGTCAAGAATCAGCCTGCGGGCAAATCAGTCGTCGGAAATCAATTCGGCGCAACCAAAACAAACCTTGGCTTGTTCGCCCTGGCCGTCTTGATGGCGGCTCCGGGGTGTACGTCACTGTTGTCTCCGATGTCGGGCGTGCCGGTATCGAGTTTGCCAACGAAGATGTTGGGTGATCGCAAAGAAGATTACGTCGCGGTGCCGCTGGCACTCTTGCGAATGGAACCTTCGCAGGATTACCTGTTGGCCGAGGGCGACATTCTGGGTATCTACATCGAAGGTGTGATGCCGCCGAAGTCGAACGAGGACCAGATCGAGACCGCACCGCCGGTTCACTTCCCGCAGCCCGGCAGCGACTTGCCGCCGAGCGTCGGATATCCGATTCCGGTGCGTGACGACGGCACACTGCCGCTGCCTTTGGTTGACCCGATCGACGTGGAAGGCAAAACGATCAGTGAAGTCGAAGTGCTGGTCCGAAAGGCCTATGTCGAAGACGAAAAAATCCTTCGTCCAGGCCGTGACCGGATTCTCGTGTCACTGATGCGTGAGCGGACTCACCGTGTGATCGTCATTCGCGAAGACGGTGCCGACCAGGCACTGGCACTTGCGGGCGGCCAGAATACACGCGGCAACTCGGCCGAAGTCGTCAGCGGTACGTCGCGGGCAGGTGCCGGTTACACGCTGGACATGCCGGCTTACAAGAACGATTTGATGCACGCGTTGGCACAAACCGGCGGCTTGCCGGGATTGAACGCGAAGAACTCGGTCAAAGTCATCAAGGCCTCGCGTGTTCCCATGGAATCACGCGAAGAGATGATGATGAATCTGTTTGCCCAGGCAGCCGGCCGTTGCGGTAATCAGGACCCATGCAACACATGTGGGTTCGTCTGCAGCGACATGATGGTCGAAGACCCCTTCTCGATCACGATCCCGTTGCGAGTCCGTCCGGGTGAAATGCCGGACATCGATCCCGCCGATGTGATCCTGGAAGAAGGCGACATCGTGTATATCGAGTCGCGTGACACCGAAGTGTTCTACACCGGCGGTTTGTTGCCGGGAGGTCAGTATCCGATTCCTCGTGACTATGATCTGGACGTGATCGGTGCCATGTCGATCGCCGGAACGGGACTGGGCGGTTCCAGCCGTGCACAATCCGGTGGCGGCGCGGGAACCTCGTTCATCGGCGGTGGATTTGGCGGAGCAGCGCCGACGCAGTTGTACGTGATCCGCAAAATGCCTTGCGGCCAGGAATACAACATCTCGGTTGACCTGAAGCGTGCGTTGAATGATCCACGCGAACGCATCTTGGTCCAGCCGGGCGACACCCTGATCCTGCGGTACAAGTGTCACGAAGAAGTGGTCAACTTTGGCCTGATCTCATTCTTTACCTTTGGGATTAGCGAATTGACCCGGAACTAGCGGTTCTTTGCCGCATCGGTGATCATCCTGAATCGCCGATCAATTCAGCGGAAAAAGCTGGGTTGATCGGCGTTTTTTCTTGGCCAACGCTGCTTCACCAGGCCGGTTCGCTTGGTTGGATCAGGGCAGGCCTCGGTGTTGAAAACGCACCGGCTTGCTTGGGGGGATTCGCGCGGCGTGGCAAAGTTTTCTAGCGCTGCTTTGAGTCTGCTCAATCTTCGCCTAAAATCAATTGCTCACGATCGCCTCGGCCGATCGCTACTTTTCTGTGACCGTTTCATTTTCTTTGTTGGCTGAAATATGGCTCATTCCTCTGGTTCCGCTCCCGCACCGCCCCGGCACACCGATAACAGCATGGAAGCGGTTAAACGCCGCCTTTCCCAAAGTTTGACGCTGGAAGCCAAGGATCTCGAGGTCGACAAGTTGTTTCGCGCGCTCGTCAAGCTCGAGGGCAGTGACTTGCACCTGAAGGTCGGTCAGCCGCCGATGGTGCGTGTCGGCGGCGAACTAAAACCGCTCAATCACCCGGTCATCGACAACGCCAAAATGGTCGAATTGCTGTTGCCGATGATGGACGAGCGGAATCTGTTGATTTTCGAAGAAGAAGGCGGCGCTGACTTTTCGCATACGTGTGATGTCGATGGAACGCGTTGGCGTTTCCGTGTGAACATGCTGAAGTCGCTCGGCAGTATCGGACTCGTCGCTCGCCGGATCAGTAACTGGATCCCCGACTTCAAGGGGCTGTTCCTGCCGGACGTGATGGAAACGCTTTGCCACTTTGATCAAGGCATGGTCTTGTTGGCCGGCGTGACCGGTAGCGGTAAGAGTACGACGATCGGTTCGATGTTGAATTACATCAACAGCATCTATCGCAAACACATCCTAACACTGGAAGACCCGATCGAGTTTATCTTTACCGAAGACAAGTCGCTAATCAATCAACGCGAAGTCGGGCAGGATGTCAAAGATTTTGGAATCGGCATGAAGCACGCTGTGCGTGAAGACCCCGACATCATTCTGGTTGGTGAGCTTCGTGACGAAGAAACATTTATGACGGCGATTCACGCTGCAGAAACCGGCCACTTGGTGTTCGGTACGATTCACGCGTCGAGTGCGTCGACGACGATCGGACGGATCCTTGACTTGTTCCCTGAAGAAATGCACGGTGCGATTCGTGCCGCGATCGCGTTCAATATGAAAGGAATCGTCGCCCAGAAGTTGCTGAAGAGCATCAGGCCTGGCGTTTCGCGTGTGCCGACGTGTGAAGTGATGACCTTTTCGCCGATGATTCGGAAATTGGTTTTGGAAGGCAGCGACAACAAATTGCCTGACGCGATCCGCATCGGGCAAGAAGACGGTATGCAGGACTTTACGATGAGTTTGAAGCAGTTGATCGATGATGAGTTGATTGACCGCCCGACCGCGTTCGCCGTCGCGCCGAATAAGGATGCGTTGAAAATGGCGCTCAAGGGGATCGACGTCAAAGCGCCTGGTATCCTGTAACCATACTCACCCAGACACGCCTCAAGCTGCCGCGCTCTTTGAACACGCGGTGTCTGATGCGGTTTTTGCGACCGACCATCACATTTGAAAGAAAGCAACAGCGCCAAGATGGCTGAAGAAGAACTACAACTGTGGCAAACCGTTTCGCCGGTCGAATTCGTTCCCAATCTGAAAGAACGAACCGAGGCTCAATCGCTTTTGATATCCGCCCGGCAGGGTGCCGGGTACGAAGTCGCGGGCGGGCAACTTTCACATGCGATTCGTTCGCGGGCGACGCACGTGCTGATGGATTTTTCCAAGACGGCATGTGCGATCCGGTACCAGGTCGATGGTGCTTGGGAACAGCTGCCGCCGCTCGATCGCGAGACCGGTGACGCAATGCTGTACGCGATCAAGCAGCTCTGCTTGATGAATCCGGCCGATCGCCGCAGTGCGCAGACCGGTTCGATGGGGCTGAAACTGGTCAAAGAGAAGTACGGATTGAATGTCCAGTCGCAGGGCGTTCCGACGGGAGAACGCGTACTTGCAAAAATTGAACCCGAGAAAGTTCCCTTCGAACGAATGTCGGATCTCGGGATGCGTGACAAAATGTTCTCGCAGTTTAAGGAATTGATCGACTCTCACGGCAACCTCTGTTTGATCACCGCACCCAAAGGCGAGGGCTTGACGACGACCTGGAGCGTTGCGATCCACGCCGCGGATCGTCTGGTTCGTGACTTTCAATCGTTCGAACGAGAGGAAGCGCCCGAGCCAGAAATCATCAATATCAATCCGTGCTTTTTCGGTGGCTCGACCGGTCTGCCTGAAAAGGAAGTGGTTCGTAAGGCGATTCTGAAAGAACCCGATGTCTTGATGTTTCCCGAATTGCCCGAGCCAGAAACGTTGCAGATATGCTTGGAACAACTGGAAAAAACAGACAAGCAAGTGATCGCTCGGATGGTCTCCGCCAGTCCGATGGAAGCGACTGTGCGTTTCCTCGCCAAGTATCGTGATGACGCCAAAGACATCGTCAAACGTTTGGGATTCATCTTGGGACAACGTTTGGTGCGACGCTTGTGTGACAATTGCAAAGTCGGATTCGAGCCGCCGCCGCAATTGTTACAGCAACTTGGGATTCCGCCCGGACGTGTCCCGTTGTTGTATCAACCTTTTGTCCCGCCACCGGTCGAGCAGCAGGTGGATGAAAATGGTCGCCCGGCGCCCATCACGCCGTGTCACGTTTGTGACGGACGAGGCTACTTCGGTCGAGTCGCGATCTTTGAAATGCTGGTTCCCGGCGAGCAATTGCGAAGTGCATTGCTCAAGACACAGGACATGGCGCAATTGAACAAGATTGCGAAAGCAGAAGGCCATCGCGGGGCACAGGCCGAAGCTGTCTTGACCGTCGCCCGCGGCCTCACCGGACTCGACGAATTGAAACGCGCGTTCTCGGCGAAGTAAAAGGCTGTGTCGAGATGCGGCGCCGTAGCACGATTGTCGCGCGGTAGGCCGCCGCCTTCCCGGGCGTCCTGGCGATATTGGCCCGGTTTGACGAGGTCCGTCCGGTTCCAGCGGGCCTGCTCGGACTCGATGGGCAGATCGAGCGGTTGCCGCGGTGTAGAATGACCTGCTTCGCCTCTCTCTTTCCCCGAGACGCTGCATGTTCACCGTTTTCGTCTCTCGCCACGTCCGATGGGCTCACGCTCTTGCCAGTCGACGCCTTTGGATTGTTGCGCTGGTCGTCTTGTGCTGTCGATCGGCTTGCGCTGAGATTTCCTTCAATCGTGACATACGGCCGATTCTGTCGGATGCATGCTTCTATTGTCACGGCCCCGATGCGGCTCACCGCGAAGCGGATTTGCGGCTGGACGACGAAACATCGGCCAAAGAGTACGCGATCGTTCCCAGCGATCTGGAGGCAAGTGAGTTGTGGTTGCGTGTGCAGTCGGCGGACCCCGATGCGCAGATGCCGCCACCCGATTCGGGTAAAAAGCTAACGGACGCGGAAAAGGATTTGTTGAAACGATGGATCGAAGGAGGCGCGGTTTACGAACCATATTGGGCGTACGTCACGCCGCGCCCCACCGAGACGCCCCGTCTCGCGATTGCAAGCCAGTCGGAATTAACGCCACCGGAGAATGAATCCGCTCGGCCGCTGGACCCGATCGACCATTACGTCATGCGTGGCATCCGGCGCAGCGGCCTGCGGATGAGTCCACCGGCGGATCGAAACACATTGATACGGCGCGTGACGTTCGATTTGACAGGGTTACCACCGGGACCCGATCGGCTTCGCGACGTTCTTACCGATTCCAGTCCCGCTGCGTATGCGAGGTACGTCGACGAATTACTGGCCTCGCCGGCCTACGGCGAACGAATGGCGGCGTACTGGTTAGATCTCGTTCGCTACGCCGACACGGTTGGCTATCACGGCGACCAGGACCAGAATATTTCGCCGTACCGCGATTATGTGATCGGTGCGTTGAACCAAAACATGCCGCTGGACCAATTCACTCGCGAGCAAATCGCGGGTGACCTATTGGACGATCCGACCATCGATCAGCTGGTTGCAACCGGATACAACCGATTGCTGCAAACCTCGCATGAAGGCGGCGTGCAGCCGAAGGAATACTTGGCAATTTATGCGGCCGATCGTGTCCGTAATTTTTCGGCCGTCTGGATGGGAGCGACCGTGGGGTGTGCTCAATGTCATGACCACAAATACGATCCCTACACGGCACGTGACTTTTACAGTCTTTCCGCCTTCTTTGCCGACATCGACGAGGCACAGCACTTCGACGTGGGAACCAACGCGTTACCGACCAAGCGTCCGCCAGAGATCGTTGTTGTTCCGCCGTGGGATCGACGCGCCCTCGCCAGAATCGAATCCGAGATCGCTTCGCTGCAGCACTCATCGGACGACAAGGATGCAGAGCCACTGCGAAAGTTGCAAGCGAAACGTGACCGCATACTTCGCGAGGGGCGAAAGACGATGGTGACACAGGCCATCAAGCCGCGAGAAACTCGCGTACTGCCAAGGGGAAACTGGTTGGACGACTCCGGCGAAATCGTCTCGCCAGCCGTGCCGACGTTCATGCCGCCGGTTTTATCGGACGGTCGGCGCGCGACGCGACTCGATTTGGCAAACTGGTTAGTTGATCCGTCCGACGGAATCGGCGGGCTGACCGCACGTGTTTTCGTCAATCGGTTTTGGTACCTGATGTTCGGACGCGGTTTGTCATCATCGCTGGCTGATTTTGGTGGACAGGGAGAACCGCCGTCGCACCCCGAATTGCTTGATCGATTGGCGATCGATTTTGTTCAAAGCGGTTGGGACGTGAAGGCGTTGCTGCGACGTCTGGTGATGACCCGGACGTATCAGCAGTCGTCTGTGCCAAGCGCGGAACTCGTTCGACTTGATCCACAGAACCGATGGTTTGCACGGCAATCCAGGTATCGGATGTCGGCCGAAATGGTACGTGATAATGCATTGTGCGTCGGCGGAACTTTGGTTCGACAGGTCGGCGGTCAAAGCGTCAAACCGGCCCAGCCCCAAGGTTACTATCGACACCTGAATTTTCCCAAACGCGTCTACGAAGCGGACACCGATGCCCAGCAATGGCGCAGGGGTGTCTACGTTCATTGGCAGAGGCAGTTTTTGCACCCGATGTTGAAGGCGCTGGACGCACCCAGTCGCGAGGAATGCACGGCCGAGCGACCGCGCAGCAACACGCCGTTGGAAGCGCTCGTGCTATTGAATGATCCGACGATGATTGACGCGGCGAAAGGTTTCGCGAAACGGCTCGTTGACGCCCAGCTGGAACCGGATCAAACGATTCGTCTGGCCTACGAAATCGCTCTTGCCCGGAACCCAACCGAACAAGAGGAACAAGTTTTGTTGAAATATTTTCAACGAGAGTATCGGCGTAGCGTAATGCAAGGCGGGAATCCGGACTTGTTCCCAGACGAACAAACTGTGGAGCAGTCGGCCTTGATTGCGTGGACCAACGTTTGCCGCGTGGTGCTGAATCTGCACGAAACGGTAACTCGAGACTAGACCAGGCGGGATGCGCTATGAATGACCATAACAACCGACGAACGTTCCTGCGGCAGGGCGGATTGAGTTTGGGCGGTGCGGCGTTGTCGCAGTTACTCTCTGGCACGGTCGATGCAAACGATCGTCGCGCCAATGCCCCTGCGCGTCAGGACGTGCCACACCATGTGGCCAAAGCCAAGCGTGTGATTTTTCTGTGCATGGCCGGTGGCCCCTCTCATCTGGAAACATTCGATGAGAAACCGGCGTTGGCTGCACTCGACGGCAAGCCGATGCCAGATTCCTATACCAAGGGCCAGCCGATCGCGCAGCTGCAGGGAAAAGAACTGAATTGCCTCGGACCACTGACCAAGTTTGGGCGGTACGGCGAGAGTGGCCAAACGATTAGCGACTTTTTGCCTTGGCATCAAAAAATGGCCGACGACATTTGCGTCATCCGGTCAATGGTGACCGAGCAGATCAATCACGATCCGGCACACACGTTTATGAACACGGGGACAGCGATCAGTGGTCGCCCCTCGATGGGTTCTTGGATTACTTATGGCCTGGGCGCCGAGAGTGAGAACTTGCCCGGATTTGTCGTGCTGACCAGTGTCGGTGGACGCAACCCACAGCCCATTGCCTCGCGACAATGGGCATCGGGATTCTTGCCCAGTCGCTACCAAGGCGTCGAGTTCAGCAGCAGCGGACAACCGGTTCACTATGTTCAGCCGCCCGCGTATTCCACGACCCGGCAAGAACGCCAATTGATTGATACGATCGGACAGCTAAATCGTTTTCGCAGGCAGCAGACTTGGGACCCCGAGATCGAAACGCGGCTGGCAACATACGAAATGGCGTTTCGCATGCAGTCATCAGTACCCGACTTGGCCGATGTTTCGGACGAGTCGCAAGAGACGCTGGACATGTATGGGGCCGTTCCCGGGGACGGTTCGTATGCGTCCAACTGCCTGCTCGCTCGCAGGCTTGCCGAGCGCGGTGTCCGGTTTATTCAGCTGTATCATCGCGGCTGGGATCATCACGGCGGACTTGAAAAATACATGAAGACATGTTGCGGACTGACCGATAAGCCGACTTGGGCGTTGCTCACGGATTTAAAACGCCGCGGGATGCTCAAGGATACGCTGATCATTTGGGGTGGCGAATTCGGGCGCACGCCCATGTTCCAAGGCAAGGGCGGCGCAGGACGGGATCACCACATCAAAGGGTTCTCGATGTGGATGGCCGGCGGTGGAATCAAGCCGGGGCATAGCCACGGTTCGACCGACGAACTGGGATACAACGCAGTCGACGACGTGGTCCATGTGCGGGACTTGCACGCCACAATGTTGCACCTGTTAGGCATCAACCACGAGCGTTTCACATACAAATACCAAGGGTTGGATATGCGATTGACGGGCGTCGAGCCGGCCCATGTCGTGGACGGTGTGCTGGCCTGAGTCAAGATGCCTTGCTTTCTGTTAGAATGGGCCGGCACCGATTGTCGATCTAGGTAACTACGAATGAACGCAAATCTCAACAAAGACAACATCCCCGTTTTGCCGGAGATTCAGCCAGAGGAAGAATCGTCGGAGACGATGCGGACAATCATCTGTACCGGGATCTCCGCGTTGGTGCACACCGTCATCATCCTGGTCTTGGCGTTGGTTTCCTATGAGATCAGCAGTTCAGAGAAATACAGCATCGTTTCTTTGCCGCCGCGGCCCGATGATGAGGATCCTCCCGTCGAAGTGGAACTGGATCCCAACGTGGAAGTCGTCCCGCCAGAAAATGCGTCACTGTTTTCGGCGGCACCCGCGCCGGCCAGCATGTCCGTCGCCGCGGCCGCGACGCCGGTGCTTGATCAAACGCTCGTGGCTAAGGCAGAAATGTCTGACATTCAAATCGACGCGCCGACGATCGGGATGCCCGATTCGTTGGCCCTGATCGAAGCGGTTCCTGATGGCGAAGTCAAAGGCGAAGCACGCGACATCGTTGCGAATTATCAACAGGCGCTCGATCGTCTGGCCCAAGAGTTGTTATGGATGCTAGACCAAGGTCCCGTGTTGGCGGTCTGGTGCTTTGATCAGTCCAAAAGCATGAAAGACGACCAACGCGAAATCAGTGACAGAATCGAGACGGTCTATCAACAGCTCGGTCTAGACGGCCGTTCGAAAAACAGCGCACTGATGACCGCAGTGACAAGTTATGGTCAAGGGTTCATCGATCACACTCAGCACAAGCCGACTCCAAATCTTGAGCAGATTCGCGCGGCCATCGATGCCGTCCCCGTCGACGATTCCGGTTTAGAGATGATGTGCTCGGCGGTCGGAAAGTCGGTCATGACCTACCGTGACCTTGCAAGACGCGGACGGCAAATGGCGTTAATCTTGGTCACCGACGAAAGTGGCGAACGGGAAAACAACGACGCGTTTTTGGAAGACGCGATCAAAGTCGCGCAGGCGGCCAACTGTAAAATCTATGTGTTGGGCCGCGAGTCCGTGTTCGGCTATCCCTACGCTTTTATCCGCTGGCGACACCCGCAAACCAAACGTCGACACTGGCTAAGGATCGACCGAGGTCCCGAGACCGGTTTTCCGGAACAGTTGCAAACCAACGGATTTCGTCGCCGCCATGACGCATTCAGCAGCGGATTTGGCCCATACGAACAAACGCGCATGGCGCGCGAGACCAATGCCGTGTTCTTTATGCTGCCGACGGTCGAGGAAGACTTGGTTCGAGCCGAAAAGGTCGACTACGATCTCGAGGCGCTACGTCCGTATCGCCCCGACCTCCGAGCACGTGCCGAGGTCTATGCCGACCGAGATGAATTCCCGCTGCGGACGCTCATTTGGCGAGTTATCCAGGACCTCAATCCATACGCGGAAGATTCCAAGGGTGTGGTCGAGATGCGGATGGAGTTCTCGCTGGACCCGCAGGAATTTGTTCAACAGGCTCGACAGGAGCAAGGCAAAGCCAAACTGCATTTGCAATACATGGCAAAGGCCGAACGGGCGTTGCTTGAAGGAAAGAAGCTGCGCGAGCAAGAGGCCGATCCACGTTGGCAAGCGAATTACGATCTGATCCTCGCCCAGCTGGTCGCCTATCAAGCACGAATCTATGAATATGGTGTCGCGCTCGAGGAATTCATGGCAAAACCAAAGACGGCACCGCCCAAGAAGGGCGAACTGGTTTTGCAGAATTGGGACATTCGAACGGTCAAACCGATCCGAACCGAAAAGGCGAAGCCGTATATCGATCGCGCCAAGGCGATGTTTGCCGAGATCAAAATGTATCACCCGGGTTCGCCCTGGTCGGCCCGTGCCGATTGGGAAATGAAGCGAGGTTTCGGTGTCGACCTGCGTCCGGAGTACGACGTGAAGTACTCGAAGGTCGAAAACGCAATTCCGATTCCCAAGCTGTAGTGCGGATTCAGTACGGTGATCGAATTCAGTTTCGCGCCGCCCCGGCAGGCATGAACGATCATCGCATCGATGGAACGCTGTTAAGAGCACCCGCGGTGCTAAGGCTTGCTAGCCCAGATGCTGCCAGAGTAGCGATCATTCAGCAACGTTCGCGCGGCCGCGGCGCGGTCACTGTTTTTAACGTCTGCCCACAACTTGGACAGATGATAAAGCGATTGGGCGTGCAGTTCTGGTTCGGCATAAAATAGGATGTCGACGTGCAGATAGGCCATCAACGCTTCCTTCGTTTTGCCGGCTTTGCGTTGACAGTCGCCCATCGCGTTGTAAGCCCGACCAAATAGTTCGGTGTCGGCGGCATCGTTTTCGGCGATGATTTTTTCAAGCATCGCGATTCCTTCGTCCGGCGAACCGGTTTCCGCAATGCATCGCGCCTTTCCGATCTGTGCGAATGTTTTCTGTCGGCGAGCCTCTTTGGAATCAGATTTCAGCGAAAGGATGGCGTCGTACTTAGCCGCGGCGCGAGTGAAGTCGTCTTGGGCGATCAGTGCTTTGGCTTCTGACATCATCGCTCGCATCTTGTATTCCGGCCAAGGAGCTTTCGACGAGATCGCACCGTAGTATTTTCCCGCTTGTTCATAGTCACCATTGGCCAGCGACAAATCACCCAGTAATTCAGCGGCATCGAAAAAGTGAAAGCTGGTCGGCGCGGCACGAACAAAGGCCAACATCGCTTGCATCGCCTTGGCTTTGTCGCCGCCTGAGGACAGGGCGACCTTGCCCGTCGCGTAGGCGAGATAAAACTGAAGATCACGCTTCACGATTTCGCGTTCGATGCTGGTCGGATTGATTTTTTTCAGTTCGGCCAGACCGTTCTCAGGCTTACGGACGATGACGCGGGCGCGGCCGGCGGTCAATTCGGGCGGATCCTCGGCAAACGTCACTTGTCGGATTTCGTTCACCGGAATGTTCCGTTTCGAACCGCGAACATCAATCGATACTTCGGTCGGCGAAGCGCCAACGATGTCGCCGTCTAACCGTGCACCCGAGACCATTTGGATCTGATCGGCTGCCGTTGCGACTGAATCGAAATTTCCCGCGGCGAACGTAAGTACCAGGAAATTGATGATGAAGTTGGTTTTCGTGATGTGCATGATTGAGCGTTTGAGATGAAAATTCAATTGCGATTTCACAGAAGCAGTTTAGCGGGTGCCCGGCTTGCCCAATGCCGATCGAACCTGCGATAGCAGGGCGTCGTACTTTTCCTTCCACTCGCCCATCGCTGGGTAGAGCTTGGACGTTTTTGACAAATTTTGCTCGGCTTGTTGCAGCAGTTCCAGTTTTTCTTGTCCGCTTTTGGCTTGCGCGATCGCAACGTGACAGTTTGCCATTTCGTATCGCGATTCGTAAAAGGTCTCTCGAAATTGCGGATGTGAGACAGCAGCCAGTGCGATCTTGCCCCATCCCCAGATCGATTGATTTTTGCCCGGGGTTGCGATGCCGTTGACGGCCTGTTCATAGCGGCTGGGATCCTGCTCGCCCCACGCCTGCAGCAGTCTGGCGGCGGCCACTTGAACGTTGATGCTGCTGGGTTGTTGCTGCAAGATGTCTTGGTACAGCTGCAGTGCGGAATCATATTGTTTGGTATGGAAACGAACACCCGCGAGTTGAGCTTTGGACTGCGTTGTAAGTTCAGGCGAGATGTCGGGTTGTGCCAGCAAGTTCTCAAACGCATTGTCGGATTGCTCGTAATAGCGTTTTGCGTTCGCGTTCAATTCGCCACTGCCGTCGTCAAAGCCGGCGGCAAGTTTTGCGAACGTGTCGGCGACCCAGTTCAAAACGCTTAGGTCATCCGAGCCTTCACTCAGCTCGCCCAAAAACGCCTCGAACACGCCGGACATTTGAACTTTCGCATCGTCCGACGCCGATTCCATTTGCCGCTGGACGTCTTGTGCCAAGTTGACATAGACACCGAGCATGCGTTGCTTGCCGGACTCGTCCTGCCCCAGTAATTCTTGCATCGACGCGATGGCAGACTTGGTCTTGTCCATGACATCGTCGCCGCCCTTGTCGAGCTGCGCAACGTAGGCTCGTAGTGCCGTTCGGTAGCTTTCCTCGGCAAAAATTGGATTGGCGGCCGCCGAATGGTCTTGTTGAACAAGCGTCAGCGGCCCAATCGATTCATGTTCCAAGACTTCGACCGCTTTGGCGAACGCTTGGTCTTCGACATAGATTTGGGCAAGCGACAGGGCGCCGGTCGCGACGGCTTGATCTACGGTGGGTTCGTCGGGGATCCGTTGAAAGGCCGCTTGCAATAGCTTTTTCGCTTGGCCTTTCAAACGCGCAAGCTGCTTGGTCGTCCGTTCGCGTTTTGCGCTGTTGGTGGCACCCTGTTGCTCGGGGGCGGCAAGTTCCTGTTGCAGCGACCGAAATTGCCCCCAGATCGCTTGTCCGGTCAGCCACTCGAACTCGGCACGGTTTGTCGATTCCGGCGGAAACTGGCTGACGAACGTGGCAGCGCGCGTGGGATGCCCTGCGTTGATCAGGAAGGGGATCAGCGAGCCCGCGGTCTGTAGCGTTTCTGGCTCACCCGGCCATGTTTCCGATACGTATTCGCCCAGTGATTCCAGCCGATTGGTTTCGAACGTGTTGTCTGATTCTTGCTCGGCTAGTTTCAAGTACGATGCCAACACGATTTTCGCACATTGCTTTGCCCCGGCGCTGGTGGGATATCGACGTGCAACGAATTCGCCGACCATTGCGGCATCGAAGAAGTCTTGTTTCAGAAAGTAGACGTAACAGAGGAAGTAGCGGACCAAGTTGACATTGGACTGGGCTGTTGTCTCATCAGCCAATTGCAACGCGAGTCGGTAATAGTGAATCGCGTCGTTTTGTGCGCGTGTGAGTTCCTGTTGAGCGCTATCGCGTTGGGAAACCAATTCGCTTTTTTTGTTCGCGTTTTTCTCTGCAGCGATTTGGTTATTCAGGTTCGTGACCGATGCCGCCAACGGTCCGATGGCATCAAGTGATTCCTTTGCGACGGATTGGGCGGCCATGAACGTTTCGGGTTCCAAGTCCTCGCTGACCGCGCCTGATTCACCGAGTTGCTCGAGCATCTGTTGCGCTTTTTCCTGGTATTCACCGGATTCGCTCGCAACGAACCGCAACGCGTCGGTCGCAAACGACATCGACTTGGCTGCGAGTGCGCGGTTGGGCGGACTTTCGCCGTTGGCATCATCGGCCTGCATCTTTAACGCGCGTGCCAGGTGGTAACGTATCGCGATCCATTGAGGGTCGCGTTCTTTGTCATTGGGGGTTTCATCGAACCAGCGCGTCGCCCGTTTGATGGCCTCGACATATTTCTTCTCGCCCGGCGACAACCACGCTTCCATCGCCATGGCCAACGTTTTGGACTTCAGGATCATTAATGCTTCGGGCTCGTTGGGCTGATCCAATAGCTCGCCGAAGTAGCCGAGTGCTTTCTTGGTATCGCCGAGTCGCCAGTAACATCGCCCCTGGTACATGCGAGCGTAGCGTCCGGCCAAGCGAGTTCGGTAATCCTTGTAGATTCCGTCATACATGTCGGCGGCTTCGACGATGTACTTTGTTTGTTCCTTTGATCCGGTCGGCAAGATGTCGGCGAGTTCCTCGCGAATGGCGGCCGCGAATAACTCTGTTTGCAAATAGTCGGCCCGCAGCTGGGTGCGCTGCTCGATCAGCTTCGCCTCTTCCCGGTCGCGAGTATTCAGGACCTTGGGAATCGCTTCGAGTTGTTTTGCGACGCTGGCCTGCAGATCCGAGAAAACCTTGAATGACTGTTCGTACAGCTTGCGAGCCTGGGCGGCCTGTTGCTTGTCGTTGCTTCGCTTGGAATCCTCGTGCTTCATTCGCGCACGTTCGACGAAGAGGCTGCCGATTTGGTTACGGGCCGCGTTTACCTTTGAATGATCGGGCTGGGACGAGATGAACTGCTCAAGCCACTGCTGTGCTTGATTGATTTGCTTGGCCCGTTCCGCAGAATCACGCTGGCTGCGCGAGGCATCGACGAGCAATTGGCTTTTTTCGTAGAGGATCGAGTTTTTCAGTTCGGCGGGCGCAAGCGGACTGTCCTGCATCTGGGTCAGGTAGTCCATTGCGATGTCGTGGTATCCGCGCGACTGCAATCCGTTGAGGAATTCTCTGGCTGGCTCGGCGGAGAAAGCAGTCCCGACCCAAAGGACCGCGAAAACAAATATCGATGTTGCTGGCTTCATACCGCTAGTTTACGCGAAGTTTGAATCGATGACACGCCTTGGATCCGGACACGGCGTCGATTCAAAGATTCACACATGTGGCGGCGTTCGCCTCACCGTTGCGGCACGGTCATGGCGCCGCATTTCCCGGCAGGGCCCCTGCTTGCATGCTGGTCGCCATCTGGGTGGCTTGCATCAGGGCGGCGTCGAATTCTTCCTGCGTGGATGCTTTTGACAGCGGGTCCAGCACCGAGTTGACCATCCCGACAACCATAGCAGCCATCATCATGCTCTGAGCGGATTGCTCGTTCGCCATCTCGACACCCTCGGATAGTTTTTCGCCCAGATCGTCTTTGTTTTCAGCCCATGCATCGGCGAGCGGCTGAGGAATCCATCGATCGCCGTATCGCACGAATGGGATGGATTGCTTTTTTCCATCAGGGCCGGTCGACGTTACGGTTCCACGCGTGCCGTCCAATTCGCTGACGACGATGGAACCGCGAATCGAGTCAATCATTTGCGGTGGCGCCAACGCAATCAGACGCTTGGCGTGACCACCGATTCGCGGTCCATGCTGATCCAACAGTTCCGTGATCGTTCGACTTTGCATGTCCTCAAGCCCATGAGACATCTGCATCAGTTCATAGACGAGCCCGACGGCAGGGTCGTACGCCTGCTGAATGATCGGCAGAAACTGAGGCGGTACTTGCGACATCAGCTGTGAGTTCAGGATGAAGTCTTTCTTCGAGATCAACAGCTCGATCGCTTTGATCATGACTTCTTCTTGCTGCTTGCCGGCGGCTGCTTGTTCTTGCAAGAACGCTTGCGCTCTGCCACGGATCTCTGCATCGTCGATGGCGTCGCGCATCTCGCTAGGCAACATATGCCACAAGATTTCTGGGTGTCCGGCGATCAACTGGTCTGTGACGAAATCAACCGTCTGCTGAAGCGTGGCGTCTGGCGGGAATGCTGGCATCGGGTCAACCGGCGAGACGACCGGCGGCGCGACCGATAGCTTCAGCGAACTCGACGCACTAGGGATGGATACCGACGCTTGCTGGACGGACGAATCGGGTGAAGGTTGGGAGCTGCGAGATTTTTGCTGCTCGTAAAGTTGCTTGGCAAGTTCGCGGCTGGTCGAACTCAGCTTGGCGATCGGGACATTCAACGTGGACCCATCGGCTTTCTTCAAGACGACGTTTGTGCCTGAGACACCGGCAAACTCTGCTTCGACTTGGAACTTGCCCGTGGAATCGCTCCAAGTTTCGCCGTGGGCAGGCAGGACGAAAATGAAAGCAGACGTCAAGATTGATAGACAAAGGTTTCGTTTTGACGGATGCACGATTGCTTCTCCTTCCCCGAACTAGGAAATGTGTTGACGCGGCCTTGTGCGACTCGCGCGGCGCTAGCTGACTCGGGCTGACTCAGGCGGCACTAGCTGACTCGGTCGGTCATAGACCGATATTGTACGTGACATTACGGTTGGCCCGGTGTTGCAACCTGCGGGGCGCGGGTTTTCGGCGTTTGGCTATTTTTTGGCGACAATTTATTCGCCGTCATGCGATTGCAGATCGCGTCCCAGACCGGATTCGTTTGACGAGGCAGCGTCGAAAACATTTCTCCATGCTCAAGCGGTACGGTAACAACGTCCACAACGCCGCGGAGCTCGGCGTTTTTCACCGAGACGACACCATCGCCTAAACCCTGGACCAATTCGTCAAAATTTTCCAGCAGTGGCCGGATGCGCGGGCGGATCAATCGCACAAAGCTTCCATTGCGGTCCAGCTGGTTTAGCGTTTCTCGCAGTGCATCGACGTCGGCTTGCCTGACCGGGCTGCCCGTTCCCACGATCGACGTGTAGGAAACGCCGGGATGTCGGGGTCGAGACGCCATTCGAACCAGCTGATCCGATCCCGGTTGCATGTCGATTAGCCCTTGCGATGTGGGCTGATGCATCAGGATGTCAATCAAGTCCTCGGGATTCAACTCGCTTTCGGTCAGCAGGTTCAGCATGGGCGGCAGGCTGGCCCAGTTTGATCCGAGGTGCGGTGTCGCCACTGTGAATAAATGCGAGACGTTTTCAAATTCAATGTCAGGGTTCTCAACGATCTCACGCGCGACCAGTCCACCCATCGAATGACCAACGAAGGCAACTCGTGGTAAAGCATCGTCCGCCGATGACGGGGCTCCGCGGCGCAGTTCGCGGTTGTCGGTCGCCGTGTGGCGGAGGCGGGCTTGCTGTAGATGCGACTTTGTAACGGCAGCGATCCGGGCAGCGGATTGGCTGATGGAATCGTTGTCGTCGTACCTGGCCGCGGCCGTAGCGATGCCATGCTTTCGCAAGTATTCGCGAAACGCGTCGAACGTTTCTGGACGTCCTTTCATGCCATGGATACACACGACCAGCGGATATCGGTCGATATTTACCAGCCAGTCTTTGTCAAAGGAGATCGTTGTCTTGATGCTTGTTGCCGCAGGCTTTGCCCCGGCGAATGCATCGCGTCGACATCGCAATCTCAGTGCGGGTTGTTGGTTCGCGTCGCGCACGACATCGACCGAAAGCGAATCGCCAAGCGCGACGTTGATGCCCATCAACATCAACACCATTGCATCGCTGCGCAGATCGATGCTGCCTGATGGCAACATTTGTCGGACCGCATTGGCGTCCAGCGTCATCGATGTTGCGACCGCATCAGCCACGTCATGCCATCGCACGACACCACCAATTGCTGGAACAACCAACTCAATCTGACGATCCGACTCGCCAGCAACCGAATGCGAGTTATCGCGTTGTGCGTGGACGCTCTTCGGCGTGCCAACGAACAGGCAAAAGCCTGCCAACAGAAGTGTCGCGAGAACGGCCGTGGGTAGAGATTGAGTCGGGTTCAAAAGTCGCATCGGTCGATTCCCTGGTGGGGGCGTGATCGTCATGTTCGGTTTGGGTTAAACGCATCATTCGGACGTGGGCCCGCAGATCGGGTGAACGCAGCATGTTTTTGAGCAAAACGACCATTTTTTAGGATACGTAACGGCAAAAATCACGCATTTATTCTATAGATACCCGTTCATGTCGTTTGGAGGCCTCGAAATGGTCCAAAACTCTACATGCACCACGACCGCCAGTGTTAGTGGCCCAGAAGCACAGTTGATCGAGCGCATTCGATCCGTTTTTCTGGGAAACGAACAAATCAACCGCTATTGCGAGAGCGTACAGGTATCCGTTGAGAATACCGCGATCATTCTCAACGGAAATCTTCCGACCGCCGATTTGAAGCAGCAGTTGATCCCGGCCATCCGTCAGGCCGGCATTCTGTGGCAGGTCTGCAACTTAGTCCGAGTTTCGGGTTAGCAAACCGATTGTCCGCTCGGCAGAACTACGGCTGACAAGATCGACTGCCGTGTTTGTCGCGTCTGACGCAGTGTTCGATCGGCGTGCCTGATTGGTTGTGGCAACGCCGCTATTGGTTATGAATACTTGGCTACAATGATCCTGAACCGGCGAAAAGTCTTTTCGACTTTCGCTGATCAATTCGTCTTTGATCCAGGACTCTTGATTCATGCCGCGGCGGTACATTCTTTCTCGAGCGGTGCGACTCGTGCTCGCCGCTATCGTCACCTTTTCTGTTTCGCATCGACTGATTGGTCAAGATAACGCGGGACCCGTCAAGGCTGAGATTGATCCTCAGTTGACGATCGACCGTATCTACAAGTCCAGCGACTTCAAAGGCGATTCGTTGTCGGCACAGTGGCTTGTGCCGCGACCGAGCGATTCCAGCGCGGCGGCCTATACGGTCCTCGAGAAATCAAGTCAGTTGGAAACGGGGCGCGATATCGTCCGCTATGACGCGGCATCCGGCCAATCCACGGTGATGGTGTCCGCGGCGGACTTGATCCCGCCGGGTGAATCGGAACCGATTCGAATAGCAAGTTATCAGTGGTCGACCGATCACAACTTGCTGTTGATCTTTACAGATACCAAACGCGTTTGGCGGCAACACACTCGCGGCGACTATTGGATGCTGGACCGCAGCAGTCGTCAGCTGACAAAGTTGGGCGGCGACTCTCCGCCATCAAGCCTGATGTTCGCCAAGATTTCACCGACGGGCAAGCACGTCGCATTCGTTCGTGACCGCAACCTGTTCGTCGAAAACCTATTTGATCATCGCGTCGTTCAGCTGACACACAGCGGATCGGAAAATATCGTTAACGGCACGACCGATTGGGTTTACGAGGAAGAGTTTTCGCTGCGAGACGGCTTTCGTTGGAGCCAGGACGGTAACTCGATCGCCTATTGGCAAATTGACACCACAGACGTCCAGCAATTCACGCTGGTCAACAACACCGATTCCCTGTACCCGACGGTCAAGCGATTTGCCTATCCGAAAGTCGGTCAGCGGAATCCGACGGCCCGCATTGGCGTCGTCGACATTGATACCGCGACCACGCGCTGGGTCGATGTGCCCAAGCCGCCGGGTGATTCCGGTGTCGATACCGAGTATTACTTGCCGCGAATGGATTGGATGCCGACGATCGATGATGATGATTCGCAACCGACACTGTTGATCCAGCAGATGAATCGGTTGCAAAACACCAACCGATTGATTGCGGCTGGCGTTGCCGATTCAGCGCTGGTGACGTCGGCGATCATGACCGAACGCGACGACGCGTGGGTCGATGTGCACGACGCCGTCCACTGGACCGCCGATCATCAATCGTTCACTTGGCTAAGTGAACGCAACGGGTGGCGGCATCTGTACTTGGTCCCAAGAAACGGCGATTCAGATCCGATCCAAGTGACACGCGGCTCGTTCGACGTGATTGACGTGCTGGCCATCGATAACGACACGCAATCGGTTTATTTCACGGCATCACCCGATGCCCCGTCCCAGCGTTATTTGTATCGCACATCTTTGTCCGGTGGTCCGGCCGAGCGCGTGACGCCACAGGGATTTGTCGGCAGTCACCAATATCAGATTTCACCCGACGCAAAATTCGCGATCCACACCCAATCCTCGGCCAGCAAGGTGCCCGTGACTCAACTCGTTTCTTTGCCCGATCACCAAGCGATTCGAACCTTGGTGGCGAATGACGGCCTGCAAGAAAAGGTTGACGCACTTGGAATTTCGCCGCCCGAGTTCTTTCAGGTCGATATCGGTGATGGCGTTTCGCTGGAAGCATGGTGTATCAAGCCACCCGATTTCGATTCCTCGCAATCGTACCCGTTGCTCGTCTATGTCTATGGCGAGCCGGCGGGTACGACGGTCGTCAATCGCTGGGGCGGCAGTTCATCACTGTGGCACTGGATGATGGCCCAGCAGGGATATGTAGTGATGAGTTTTGATAATCGAGGGACGAATTCACCTCGTGGTCGAGCATGGCGCAAAAGTATCTATCGTCAAATCGGCATTTTGCCCCCCAAGGATCAAGCCGCCGCCGTGCAATCCGTTTTGAAAGACCGAAGCTACATCGATGCAGACCGTGTTGCGATTTGGGGCTGGAGCGGTGGGGGATCATCGTCCCTGCATGCCATCTTTAAGTATCCGCGAATCTATTCCGCCGCGATTGCGGTCGCGCCGGTGCCCAATCAAAGGTACTACGACACGATCTATCAAGAACGTTATATGAGTCTACCGAGCCTGAACGTCGAGGGCTTTCGTGAAGGCTCTGCGATCAACTACGCGAAACAGTTACAGGGTGACTTGTTGATCATTCATGGCACCGGTGACGACAATTGTCACTATCAAACGACCGAGATGTTGATCGACGAATTGGTTGCCCACAACAAACCGTTTCAGATGATGGCTTATCCGAATCGGTCGCACGCAAACAGCGAAAGAAAAGGCACGACGCGGCATTTGCGTGCATTGATGACGCGATTTCTGCTAGAAAACGTTCCGGTGCAATGATCAGGGGGCTCGCAACGTCAAACGGAGAGCTTGCAACAAAGAATGCAGAGTTCTCGCACAAGCGAGGACGCTGAACGCAGAGCTCACGGATCGCTGTCGAGTCCGTAGTCTTTGATTTTCTTGTGCAGCGTATTGCGGTTGATTCCCAATCGGCTGGCGGCTTTGGTCTGGACACCGCCACAAGCCGCCAAGACTTGGGAAATCAGTTCTTTCTCTACGCGGTCGACGATCATCCCGTGGGCGTTCTCGCTGTCGGTTCCCGTTTCGCTAAGCCCCTGCATGACGACCTCGCGCGTCAGGGCTTCCATATCACCCAACGGTTTCGTACCGCCCATCGGTGCACTGGGGCTGGTCACACACGGCGGCAGTAGGTCGACGGTCAATTCGTCCGTTTCCGACATCACGACGGCACGTTCGATATAGTTTTGCAGTTCGCGAACATTGCCCGGCCAATGATAGTTCTGCAGTGCTTCCATGGCGCCACTAGCGATGTGAACCACATAGCGATCGTTGATTTCGTTGTAGTATTCGAGGAAATGCGAAACCAACGCGGGGATGTCATCGCGTCGTTGTCTCAGCGGAGGGATCTCGATCGGAACAACGTTTAACCGCCAATAGAGGTCTTCACGAAAACGTTCCGCATAGACTTCTTGCATCAAGTCTCGATTGCTGGCGGCGATGACGCGGGCGTCGGTGGTGATCGTGGTGGTGTCGCCGACCCGTTCGAATTCTTTTTCTTGCAAGACGCGCAGCAGCTTGACCTGCAGAGTCAGCGACGTGCTATTGATTTCGTCGAGAAAGATGGTCCCGCCCTGGGCCGCTTCGAATCGACCGGCCCGGTTAGCGATAGCGCCGGTGAATGCACCACGGACGTGTCCGAACAGTTCACTTTCCAGCAGGCTTTCACTCAGTGCGCCGCAATTGACGCGGACAAACGACGCACCGCTGCGGTGACTCAGTTCGTGCACCGCGCTGGCGACCAGTTCTTTACCAACACCGGTTTCGCCAAGAATCAACACCGACGCGTTGCTAGGTGCGACGCGCCTGGTGATACGATAGACCTCCATCATCGTCGGCGAATTGCCGATAATGCCTTGGATCGGGGGGCCGCCGGACCCATGTGCCGGAATACCTAGAATCGCCATGAATGTCTGTGGGGGGACGCCAACACTCGGCTATGAAATAACCTCCGCCTTCAACTGATAAGACGATACCGTGGGACTTTGTTTTACGGTACCGCCAATCAAGCTGGTACCAAATAGTTTCGGAAAAACGATACCGCGAACTAAATGGATGTTACAGTCCGGCAAGGTTGGCCAGAGCGTCACTGGCGATTTGCTGGTACCGTTGGCGATCGATCGACGAGAGTGCTGGCAGTTGTTGTCGCTGTTGCGACAAGTCGCGAACTTGAATCATGCGATCGGTCGATACGGGACGATCGATTTGTACGATCGGCGCCGAGGATTGACCGTTCAGCCATCGATCCGTCTCAAGTCCGGGTGACGGGCTGCCATACAGCAGGATGGGCAACTCGCGCCCGCGTGGGGTGCGCCGTACTCGATCTGCCATCTCGACGGCGGACATGTCAGCAATTCCCGTTTTCGAAACAATCAAACGCAGGTCACCACCCGCGGCCACGCGGCGCTCCAGTTCCGCACCCGATCCGACGACTTCGACATGATGCCCGATCCGGCTGAGCAGGCCTTCGAGTTGGACAATGATCTCGGGGCGCGTTTCCAGCAGCAGCGACGTTGGTAAATCGCCGAGCGCCTGCATTTCGCCAAGTGTACGGCGAACACGACTGCTGCCGGCGTACGGGGCATCATTGTTCAGCGATGCGATCGCCGCTGCGGCCTCGAACCGGATGGATGGAATTGCGTGATCGGAGGCGCGCACCAGCGGTGATACGGGTGTCGATGCTGTGTTGAGCAATCGCGCCGCATCCGCAGGCCCAGTAAAATGCGACACCAGCCGAATCAGCCCCAGCAGCGCTGCGTCGTCGCGTTTTTCGATTGCATTTTCAAGTGCGTTGGAAAGGCCTTCGACTGTATGAATGATTGGATATGCGTCAGCGATCAGTTCTCGTTGATCGTCATCGCCCCAGTCGGGGTCAATCATGACTCGATATCCCAAATCGCTGTTCAACGCATCCAGGGTGGTGGCGGTCGAACGGATTCCGACCCGTCTTAGTCGCGCCGCGGCATCGGCTGCTTCGCGGTAGGGAATCAGTACGGCTCGAATATCTTGAAAGGTAACTCCGTCACCCTCATCATTGAGACTCCATAGCGTGGTGAATTGATCATTGCGGACGGACTGTTTTGCCGCTTGCCTTTTCCGTTGCAAATCCAGTTGCAACGCTCCGATGGCTGTATCGAGATCGATCAGCCCACGGGGTGTTTCGTTTGCGTCGAAGGCGACCAAGTGGTTTGCGGCGGCGCTGCGTTCATCATCGGTCGCGTCGGCCGCATGCAAAGCGGTAATGAGTTCGATCGTTGCCGATTGCCCCCCGAGCCGAACCAGCGAACCGATCGCTCGGGTGCGGATTTCTGGTTGGCCGTAAAGTGCTAGCTGTCGCAGGCCTTGAACCCCGTCGGGTCCAAACGTCTGCAGTGCTCGCAGTAGGTCGTCACGCGGCGCTACCGGTTTGTCAGCGACAATGGCGCGAATCAACTCAGCCGTTGTTGCCCGCCCGCCACTGGCTAATTCTCGCAAACCGGCGGCGCGGACATCACGGCTGTCGGATCCCAGTTTTGTGATGGCGTCGCGGAGGCGTTTGGGAGATTCATTGGCCGACTTCGTTGCGAGGCTGATTTTGTCGATAAGCGTTCGCGACGGTTCTGATAAGCTTTGATTCAAACGAATGCGCATCAACACGGCTGGTTCGATACGGTCGCCCATTGCTGCCAAGGTTTGGTCGTTCAACGTTCGACCCGCCGCTTCGGCTAACAAGCGATCGACGTCGTGCCATCGACCGATGCGAGCGAGCGCCGAGATCGAATCGGCGGCAAGCAAGTCCCCACGTCTTGCCTGCAGCTTGAGTTGTTCCGAAAGCGGAGTGTCCGGTGGGCCTAAGTCTTCGCCGTCGCTCGATTGTGCCGCCGGCGGACGATTGAGATCGGATGGTCCGGCTGCGGTTGCAAACGGGTCATCTTGTGCATCCGCGGCTAGCCCGATCGCCAAAGACGCACAAAGAACAGTGGCGATCGTCGTTGTTCGCCGGATCCACAAGCCTGGGATCGTTGACGCAGTGGGGATGTTGGACATGAAGTGAGGCAGTCAGAAAAAGTTATCGGTCGCAGAAAAGCCAGCCAGATACATCATAGTCGGATATGCGTGGTCCAGCTCTGATTTCTGGCGATCGGAAAACATCGGCGCGGTGCCAAATCGATGTCGAATTCAGGCCGATTCTGAGACGGGGACGATACGCCGCCGAGATTCTTGGGGCCTATGGGTCGATGCGATACATGCCATGGGCGGACGCGCCAAAGTTCCCAGTCGCCAGAGTGCAAGGCTGTCCGACATGCTTGGGCAACGGACGCGCCGGGATGCAACAGACGCGCCGGGATGCAACAGACGCGCCGGGGTGCAACAGACGCGCTGGGATGCAACAGACGCACCGAGTTGTCCGTTCACTGAGGTGCGTCGAGCTTTTCGATCAGTTCCTGTCGGTATTCCGATTCCAGCGAACCCTTGGGCGCGTCACGCAGTTGGTGGATCTTCTTTTTCATCGATGCGATTCTTTTTTCGGCGACGGCTTGGGCGTGAGCTTTTCCGGGTAAAACTGTCCGGTTTCGGAGTCGATCACGTCGCTCACGAAGAAATTCGCGGTCCCGCTGGATTGCCTGGGCGCGGTAGGCGTCGGATTCTGCCTTGGTCAATCGCACCTTTCGCACCACATCGTCGTCACGATGCAAATCGGCTTCGTCCCAAATCAAAAGCGGTCGTTCATGTTTTCGAAACGGCAACGAAAATCCCCAGGCGATGATGATTGCCGTCAGCGCGAACGACAAGATGATCCAAATGCCGTTACGTGATTTGGCGGCTTCGGTCTTTTCGGTTTGACGCCGCTCGGTCTGACGCCGGTTCGCCTCGCGACGGTCCGGTACTTTTTCAGTTTCTTCGTTTGCCATAACGTTTCCCCTCGCTGGGCATATCCTCTGCGAAACGCAATCAGCCGCGTGAGTGATCTCACGCGGCAGTTGCATTCATGTTTCAATCGAATGGTTGTTGTTACTTTGTTAAAATGGTTGGCAAATTGTTCGCGATCTCTTCAAAGATCGCGACCAATTGTTGCCCGTTGGCGGCGTGATAATGTTTGCCGCCGCCAGCCGCTGCAACGTCTTGCATGGCTTCTTCGTCGGCTCCGTCACCGAAGGTCACGGTGTGAATCGTCAGCGGCATTGCGGCGACGGCGCTTTGGGCGACCGACAGTGAGCTGATACCACGGTTTTCAACGCCATCGGTCATCACAACCAGGGTTTTGGCTGCGTATGGACGTGCCGCCGCTGCGTTCAGAGTTGTGATGCCTTCTTGCATGCCTTCGCCAATCGCGGTCCAGCCACCGGGATTCAGATTTTCGACCGTCGAACGAATCGACGAGTGTTCGATCTGAAGCCACTCATCAAGTGACGCACTTGTGGCGTAGCTGGCAACCGAAACTTGTTCTTCTTGGCTTGTTGTTTCAAGCACGTCCAAGAACGCGTTCACAGCCTCGACCAGTTCTTGCCACGGTTGCTTAGGGACGTCTTCGAGACCAAAGTGCTCTTCCCAGGCCCACTGTTGGTAGGTCATCGAGTTGACTCCGCTCTCGTAGTACCAGGATTTTTGTCCGTACCGGTTGGTGTAGGAACCAAGCATTCCTGCATCGACGCCTGCGTCTTTTGCGGACGTCGTCCAAGGGGACGTGCCGTTTGGCCAATCGAATTCAAGGTCAGGCACCATCGATCCGCTGCGATCTAAGATCAGCGAAATGTCACGGTCGACTTGCATGGCGACGGATTGTTGCATCGAGTCGAACTCGTTTACGTTCAGCAAACCAGGGATCATGAACGGCACACGTCCAGACAATGAGCCTTGGTCACGTCGGCCTGCAACACGCAGGGCGCTGGCGACTTCTTCACCACTTTCGACGAGAGCCGTCGGGATCTTTTCGAATTGATACCGTCCCATCAGTCCATCCGGCTGGGTTGTGCGTCCGAATTCAATTTCGTTGGCGGTGTCTTCTTCACGCAGTTGCAGCGGTTCACCATCAACGTTGTTTAGCGCTGCGGTGACCGATGCAGCGGTTTTCGCCGCCGCAACGGTTTGTTCTTCGCTGAAAGCACGGCCGCCGGCCCGCGCCGCCGCGTCGGTTGCGATTGTCAATTCCGTCCGCGTCAGTTGCACCTGTGCCGTGTTGATGCAAAACGCCGCCAGCAGCGCCAAAACCGGCAGCAGGAACGCCATCAACGCCATCACCGTCCCGCGCCGGCTCGGTGCGGCGCGATGGTGACGACGAAGGTGATTCAGGTTCGAATCGAAAGACTGTCGGAATGTTGTTCGGCTGCCGTTCATGGTGAGACTTCAAAGTTGGTGGAAAAAGGGCAACACTATGATCTCGCGACCCGATGGGGCGTGAGGTTTGATACCTGGTTACTGTTCGTAGAATCCTTCGTAACGTTCAGTTCGCATGACCGCGTGTGTTTCAATCTCATGATCGGTTAAGAACAATGGGATGAACAACGCGACTTGCGTCATGTCGACGGTGACCGTGACTTCGATATCGCTTGAATCAAAGTCAAAGTCAGGGACGTCGACCGTGTATCCCCCAGTCAACATCGAATCCATGATGTTTTCGGCTTGTTGGATTGCTTCTTCTTTGGTTGCACCCGGCACAATCACCTGTCGGGCGGCGAAGTAGGCGGCGTCTTGTGCGAGGTTGCGAACCATGTTCATGCGAGCAAATTCAATGCACGTCAGCACAATCACGAACAGGATGTTCGCGATGATCGCGAACTCGACCATGGCCGCACCGGTGCGGCGCTGCGATCGACGCCGACCGCGTTTGCCGACTTTGGGTTGGCGAGACGATCGCGTCGCTGGCTTGATGGAAATCGGAAGGTTCATCGGATGAGCTTTGAACGTTGGGGCTGTCGTGACGGATTTACTGCAATAACTTAGGTATCGTTGTCGAGATTCTTGTACTCTTTGCGCATCGTGACTTCGCCCGTGACGACAAGATCGCCAATCATTTCGCTAGGTAAAATCAAATTACCGTCGCAGGGAATCGTGACCGTGACCGTCACGTGTTCCAGTGTGTCCGCACCGTCGAATCCAGGTGAACTGTATGAAACGACGTTGCCGGCGTTGTAGGTGATTCCCCGTTCGTCCAAGAATTCGACGATTCGTGCCGTCGAGTCGGCATTGGTATAGCCCCGCCCGACGCCTCGACGCGCCCCTTCGTATGCCGCCAGCGATGCGGTCTCGTTTAGAAACAACATGGTGCAGACGTCGATCGTGCCGAACGTCAAGAAAAACAGCACCGGCAGACAAAACGCGAACTCGACGCTCGCAGCGCCTTTGCGGGCGCGCTGCCGAGTGATCGATCGTTTCAGTGTGTTTCGATGGAACATGCTTCGTACAGCGATTGTGAAAAAAACTACCGGACCTGTTAGAAACCTAGCTCGGAAATCCTATCCAGGTCGGAAATTTCTAAAATTCGTTCAACATGACTCAAGCCGTGACCTAGGCATCACAAGGTTCGAACCGCCGGCGCATAAAAGACCGTGTTTGATGAGGGTTTCTGCCGCGGCGTGGCCGGGATTCGCCGTGCATCGTTGTTGCCGTCTAGCCTCGTCATCGATCCCGATGCTGGCCGGATGATCGTTACAACCCGACTCGACAATGATGCACATCACGAGATGCACATCACGAGATGCACACGCCAACGGCGATCGAAGCCAAATCGCACGGTGTCCGGCTGAGCCGGTGCCCGGACGTTTTAGTCCTCAAACGCATCAGTGCTCGGGCTTCTCGAATCTTTGATTGACCGGTCGCCTCAAGAAAGTTGCTGAACATAGCGGGCGAGATTGACGCAGCGGCTTTGATGCAGCAACCGAGCCTGGGTCGCAAGTTGGCTTTGATGATGACGCCAACGGCTTTGTTCAAGCGGTGCAAAGTGCGGCGAGCTTTTCCTTCGCTTTGCCGCTGTCGACCGCCTCGCTGGCGATCGCCACGCCGTCGGCCGGCGAATCCGCTTTACCGACCAGCACCAGTGCGGCTGCTGTTCCCGCCAGTACGGTATCGCGACAAGGGCCGGGTTCACCGTCGAGAATACGGCGGATGATCTTGGCGCTGACTTCCGGGTCTGCCGCCGCCAACGATTCTCGGCCCACCGGCAAGAGCCCGAAATCGCTTGCCGACCACTGCATCGATTGTCGCTGATCGCCGCAGACGTCGATGGCCGTTGTCACTCCCTCGAGCGAGACTTCATCTTGTCCATCGCTGGCATGGACCACGAAGGAACGCGTCGTGCCAAGTTGAACGATCGCCGCGGCAACCTTTTCTTGGGCGTCGACGGTCGACGTGCCGAGCAATTGATGCGTAGCGCCGGCCGGGTTGCACAACGGACCCAGTAAGTTGAACAGCGTCTTGACGCCCAGCTTGCGTCGCACGCCGACGACATGCCGCATGGCCGGGTGCAGCTTGGCGGCAAAGCAAAAGCAGATGCCGGTCGAATCCAAGCGTCGGGCGACCGCGTCCGCATCAGATTCAATTTGCACGCCAAGGGTCTCTAGCACGTCGGCCGATCCGGTCAGGCTGGTCGCTCGGCGGTTGCCGTGTTTGGCGACCGCCACCCCGGCGGCGGCGGCCACGATGGCCACCGCGGTGCTGATGTTAAAGGTACCGCTCTCGCTGCCGCCGGTCCCGCAGGTATCCAATAAAACGGCATGGCTGTGTGGGATTTGCGTCATATGCCGCCGCATCGCCTGGGCGGCACCGACAAGTTCCGAGACGGACTCGCCTTTGTCGCGTAGGGCGAGCAGAAGTTCACCGATTTGGTCGTCACTGGCCTCGCCCGAAAGCATGGTGTCGATCAATTCACTGGTTTGGTCAACGGTTAGGTCCTGACCGGATCGGGCAAGTTCGATGGCGTCGGCGAAAGCTGTCATGTTTTACCTGCGTGGCAGTTCGTTCGGATCGAGGGCGGGCGGAGAATTTGCCGGTAGGCGTGGTTTGACGGAAGTGTGCGTTTCAACTTGAGCCCCATCACAGACTGGCCTCGTAACGCGACGCAACAACAATTAAACTCTTGCCATGACGCGAAAGATCATCATTGACTGTGACCCTGGTATCGATGATGCCGTGGCAATTTGCATGGCACTATTCGACCCGCGATTGGACGTGCTGGCAATCACCGCCACGGCGGGAACGGCGGATGCCGAACAAGCCACGACCAATGTCAATGCGATCGTATCGCACCTCGATCCGCCTCGGTATCCACGGATCGGCAAGGCGACCATGACCGACGATGGCCCCGTGATCAGCGACAGCCATTTGCACGGACGTCACGGCTTGGGCAATTGGCCGATCCAGACAACCGAGCGTCAGCACCAGCCGACGTCCGAAAAAGTGATGGGCGAATTGCTGCGGAAATATCCCGGTGAAGTTGCACTGGTGTGTTTGGGCCCACTGACAAACGTCGCTCGCCTGTTTCAGCGTGATCCGGCGGTTATCCCGTTGGTCGACAAATTGGTGATCAGCGGCGGGGCGGTGACTTGTGCCGGAAACGCATCGCCCGTTGCCGAACACAATATGTTCTTCGATCCGTTGAGCGCCAGCGAAGTGTTTTCGTCAGCGACAACCAAGAGCTTGGTGCCGTTGGACATTACCGAACAGATTTGTTTTGGTGTCGAACTGCTGGAGCTGCTGCCGCCGAAATACAGCCGCGCCGGCGCGTTGTTGCATGAGCTGATGCCGTTTGCCTTTCGCGTCGCTCACCAAAGTCTCGGCCGCGAGGTGATTCCTCTGTACGATCCGACCACATTGTTGTCATTCTTAGAGCCGGAATTGTTCGCGTGGACAGAAATGGCTGGACGCGTCGAAACGACGGGCGAGCTGACAAGCGGGGCGACAGTGTTTGATCGCCGTTTGCGCCCCGAGTGGCAAGATAATATGGAAGTCGCGACGGACGTTCAGATTGACGAAGTCAAAGAGATGATCATTCGCAGTCTAAGATTCGCCGGACAGCAAAGCTGAGACCTGGCGATCACGGCTCGGTCCCCCCAGGTGGTTTGACGGCTCCAAAAGCAGCGAAACAGGATCGCTTGTGCAGCAACTCGACGTGACGAAAACCGACGTGGCGAAGTAGATCAAGCTGATAGGTCACCGGCCGGGGTGAGTCTTCTTGATCGATGTATTGAAACACTTGATCGCGATATTCCTCTCCACCGAGCGTCGTCAGGTATTCGCCATAACTCTGCCACATCATCTGGTGCACGCCATCGGTTTCGTGGCAAACCAAATCGGTGATCCACACACCGCCGCCAGGTGCGGTGATGGCGAAAATCTTTTCGAACGTCGTCAACCAATCGGCATCGTCTCGCAAATGGTGCAACACCGCGGCGGCGATAATGACGTCGTAACTTTCCGCCGCCAAATCAACGGATCGAAAATCGCCGACGATCGTCCGAATCTCGCCGCGGCTCTCGCTCCGTAATCGTTCGGCCGCACGATTGACCATCGGTTCGCTGATGTCCAACAAATCAGCGTGAAAGTCTTGACCGAGTTGTTGCCGCAACTTCAACATGTTGTTGCCGGCCCCGCATCCGATATCGAGCACCCGACGGATCGGCTTGGTCGATGCAATCGCGGCGGACGTGATCAGTTCCATCGCCAGCGGCGCGTCAATCGTCGCCGATTGCCCGGTTTGCAAGTCACTAAACCGATCGACGTCGTTATCAAACCGCTGGCGAATCTCTTCGATCGACGATTTCTTGTCTAGCGGTCGGTTCATCGCTTGCGCTCGCTCGTGTTCCGTGTACCGCATACTGTGTGCGGCATACCGTGTGTGGCGGAAAGTGCCATGGGATTCTATCGGCGCACGACGTACGCGTAATAGGCACCCGCGAGTTCTTGGCCGTCTTTGGAATAGAACCAGGTTTGCATCTCCGTCGGCCCTGCGGGTAACGTGAGCACAAATTTGAACGACTGGCCTTCATCGATCATGGTCGTCTCGATTTCTTGTTCTCCGATGCGCAGCCGCGCCTTGGATATCGGCATCGCTGGGCCGGCGGCGAACACGCCATCGGTCGCCTGAGTCAGTTCGACACCCTCGCTGATTCCAATCTTGGACTCACGCGGCCACCGGCGCAGTTCAATCTCGTACTCACCGGGTTGATCGACAATCAAATGCCAAACGCCATTCTTTTTGTCACCGCGTCGAACTTGCTTTTGTTGATCGACGAAGACATCCAGCCATTCGCATGCCGTTAAAGTCATGGGATTCTCGGCGTCATTGCCGATCACGACACGCTGGGGTTCCATCACATCGTCTTTCACGCCATCCCACCAGTCCTGAAGATGACGCTGCATTCTTGCCACCACTTTGGGGTGTGCCGCCGCGATGTTCTTATCTTGATGTGGATCTTTGGTGATGTTGTACAACTCGCGGTTTTCGATCAGTCGCCAATGTTTCCACATCACCACCGCGCCGTCGCGCTGTGGAACCGCAGGGTTTCCCTTGGTATATGTGACTCTAAATCCCGGCATCCGGCTGTAATTGATCACTAGCATGCGGTCATCAAGTCGCTCTTGTTCGTTGCGGAGCAGTGGTGCGAGGCTTTGACCGTCCAGTTTGGCCGGCAGTCGATCGGCGGCTCCGGCGAGGTCAGTCAATGTCGGAAGTAAATCTGTCACTCGGCTGGGCTGATCGATTTCGCGGGGCGATCCCAAATCGCCTTGAGGCCAACGGATAAAGCAAGGCACGCGGTGGCCGCCTTCCCAGAGCTGAGTCTTCATGCCACGCATGCCTGCGTTGAAGTAGTCCTTGCCCATCGTGCTGCCGTTGTCGGTCAAGAACACAACGATGGTGTTGTCGAACAGGTTGGCGTCTTGCAGGTGCGAGTCGAGCACCCCGACGTTTTCATCGATATTGGCGCCCATCGCCAAAAAACTGACCAGGTTGGCAAGCTTTTGTTCGTTCAATCCGGCCACGACTTCGGGATTCTTCGCGATCGCATCACGGATCGGTCCGCGAAATTTATCCGGAACGAACCACGGCGAGTGCGCGGCGTTCAGGGCGATGTAAGCAAAGAATGGCTGCTCGTTTGTTTCCGGAGTGCCGATCCACTTGATTGCTTCTTCAAAGAAAACATCGGTGCAATAGCCGTTGTATTTTTGACGTTTTCCGTTGTGAATGTATGTGTCGTCAAAGTAGTCGTTTTCCCAATAGTCCGGGACGCTATTGATGTGCGAAGAAGGAAACCACAGCGCTTCGTCGAACCCGCGATCTCCGGGGCGAAACGGAAAGTTGTCGCCCAGGTGCCACTTGCCAAAGATACCCGTTCGGTAACCGGCCGACTTGAATACATCCGCCATCGTAATCAGGTCGGATCGCAGCAGGGTTCGACCGCTGCTGACATTGATTGCCGCATTACGAAATGCGTCTAATCCCGACATCAACTCACCGCGAGTAGGCGTGCACATCGGCGAGACATGGAAATCCGTCAAGCGAATGCTTTGTGACGCCAGCTGGTCAATGTGCGGCGTTTCGGTGATCGGGTTGCCATGGCAAGAAAATTCGCCGTATCCCTGGTCGTCTGTCATGACCACGATGACGTTGGGCGGCGACGCCGTCGATGCGGCAATCGAGAATGTGCAGACGCTGGAAAGCAGTAACAGGGCAATGGTGGAGGACTTCATCAGGTTCACTCGTCGAAAAAGAGTTTCGCGTGATACGGTGGGAAAGTGAGGGCAGGGTTTTGTTTAGGGTTTCGTCGTCATCAGATCATCAATGATCTTGGTCAGCCGATCGGGACGGCCTTTGATTTCGACATACGTGTGCGATTTGGCTTGGCCTCGCCGATATTCGGTGTGGCCATCGGAGTCAACGATGACTCGTCCGCCGCGGACAGGTTTCCATAGTGACGGTTCGATACCACGCACCGCTAACAGGACTGCGGCCTGGTCGTGCGCCGGCTTGCCTCGGTCGATCGCGAATCCACCCATGAACGGCCGGAGCTCAAAGGCGCGGCGGACCGGATTCTTGGCGGATACTTGCTTTAAGGTTTGACCGCAGTGCAGTGCGGCACCGATTTCGAACCCTTGCCAGATGATCTCGCCGGGCCATCGGTTCACCACCGCGACCGCCGCGGGGACGTCCAAGATGATGTTCGTTTCTGGCTTGGATGAACGGGGAAAGGCACCGCCCATGATCACCGTTTTGCGTACCTTTTGTTCAATGAGTTCTGTGCCGGTTAGCTTGCTGTGCGAATCGGCAGGCGAGTTGAGCAAGTCTTCCAGATTGCTGAGGGCACCGACGCTGCATATCACAACCGACGCATCGGGTTGTGACGCGAGCGTCGACCGGTACACGTCAATCGCGTCCGGCATGCTGTCATCGGCAAGCGAATCATGAGGAAACTCGTCTCGCAGCGCCGGAGCGTAGGTGCTGTGCACGCGCGACTTGATCTTTGCGCCGTCTTTATCCGTGCCAATCGGTATGTCACCGCGGCCGTAATACGTATTGATAACGTCACAGGCAGCAGCCGATGCTCCCGAACTTCCGCGACGATTGGTAACGACGGCAAGGATTTCGGTTTCGCCCGCATCCGCCAACGCGTTCAACACGGCGAGTGCACCGGCATCGTCGCAGTCGCCGTCCATGTCGGTGTCAAAGATGACCTTCACCGGATCGGCGGCAGTTGCTTGAAGGCAAAACAACGAGGTGAACAGCAAAGCGAGAAAGTTAAACTTATTAATCATGGTTCACGTTGTGGATTGGTGGTTGTGAGACAAGCAAACGCTGCGCCTCGATAACACGGATTGCTTGGTCGGGAGTCATTTTTAAGTAGCGGTCTCGGCCGTTGGCGTCCTCGTTAAATACGGTGAATCCATCCGCTTCCACGGACACGCGACCTCGTCGTGAAAGTCCGAAGTAACCTGCATCGCGGCGTACCGCGAACAAGACACTGGTCAGGTCCCATGTCGGCCGGTCGTGGTCGGGGCCGCTGTGCAGCAAGTACGATTCTCGTACGATGTGATGTTCGATGTAGTTGAAGTCATCGGCAATGCTGCGGCGCGGATACTTGGCGGCGATACCGATGCGAAAATCACTCCAGTAAATCGGTGTGTCGCTGGGCCATTGATCGGCAAACCGTTGCATCGCATCGATTCCGTTTCGCACGTTCGCTTCGAGATGTCTGTGTTGTTTACCAACCGGACCGAAAGCACCCGCCATCACGGAAAGGAACTTTACCTTGCGGCGGGCGAGTTCAATTCCGCTAAGCGGCGACCATTCATCGGGTGACGATTGCAATAGATCCGCCAGATTCGTAGCGAGCCCCACTTGCACGATCACAAGCGAATCGTCTTTCGCCTTGCTAAGTGTGCGTCGCAGTACGGTGACGGCGTCGGGGGCATCATCGCTCGAGCGCAGGTCGTGCGGATATCGGAAAGAATCGCCGTCGCGCTGCTTTGCCAAATGCAGGTATTTGCTGTCGCGATGCTGTGCGTCACGCACCACCCCGATCGGAATGTCAGGACGCCCATAGAATGTGTTGACTGCATCGACTAGCGGCGCCGTCAGCGGATTGATTTTCGAAATGGTGACAGCTTCGATCGTACATTCGTTTCGATCGGCCAACGTGTGCAGCATCGCCAATGCCAATACATCGTCGACGTCTCCTGAGATATCAGTATCGAAGACGATCGGAACCGGTTCGCCGCCCGCGACGGCTGTGCAAGAACCGACGAACGCCGCGAAGAGAATTGAACAATAGGTCAATCTATACAGCATGTTTCTTTTCCCAGTGACCACGTATCGCGTCGAGCAGCACCGCGACAACGATCACGGTGCCGGTGATGATTTGTTTGTTTGCGTCGGAAACGCCCAGTTGCGCCAAACCGGTTTGCAGGACGGCGATGATCAACACGCCCAAGAAAGAATTGATGACGTTTCCGCGTCCGCCCATCAAACTTGTGCCGCCGATCACGCACGCGGCGATGGCGGCGAGTTCGATACCGATCGCCGCATTGGGGTCGGCCGTCGACAACCGGGATGTTTGCGTCAATCCGGCAAGGCCACATAGCCCACCGCTGATGACAAACACGGCAATCGAATAGGGACGGCTGCGAATGCCCGACATGCGAACGGCTTCGGCGTTGGTTCCGATGGCGATGCAGTAGCGGCCGAACACGGTGCGGCTGAGTAAGAATTGGCCCGCGATCACGGCAAGAATCGCTAGCAGGAATGCAGGCGAAACCATGATCGTGGAGATCGGTTCGCCAATCGGTTCAACGGCAGAACCGATGTATTTGGTTTGCGAGTCGGTGATCACTTTCGTCGCACCACGAGCGATTTCTAACATGCCCAATGTCACGATAAATGATGGAATGCCGGCGCCGATCGAGATCGTTCCGCTGACGAGTCCGCATGCGGCGCCGGTCAGGACACAGCAAGGTATCGCGGCCCAGAGCGACCAGCCGTGATCGACCATCAGCACACCCAGGACGGCTGAAGACAACGCCAGCACACTGCCCACGGAAAGATCGATTCCACCGACAATCAGCACCAAGGTCATGCCTACCGCGATCAGCGTCAGGTCAGGGATCTGGTTCGCAATCGAAATGATGGTTGACGTTTGAAAGAAGTGGTCGCTCGAAAAACTGAAAGCCGTCACCAGTAGCGCCAACACGCCAAGTAAGCCGGCGTACTGCACCAGTGAGTTGCCAAGCGACAGAGAACCGGATCGAGTCGCACCTTGTCCGGTGGGGGCCGAGTCATCCGGTAACGATTTTTTTACCGTGTTCATAATGTTGCCTCCGTCGCGGCACCGGCGTCTTGCGATGCAAATTTGTGGTCGACGTAACCTGAAAATGCGGCTTGCATCACGGCGTCATGAGTCCACTCGCCGCGGGCGAATGTTTTTACGATGCGGCCGGCCGACATGACCGCGATGCGGTCGCAAGTTTCAAATAATTCCTCCACGTCACTGCTGACGATGACGATTGCCTTGCCGGACTGGGCAAGCGCATCGAACAGTCGATAAATTCTCCGTCTCGCTGCGACGTCGATGCCACGCGTCGGTTCGTCGAAGAAGTAAACATCGGAATCGCGGATCAACCACTTTGCAATTGCGACCTTTTGTTGGTTGCCGCCGCTAAGGGTTGCGACGGTTTGTTCGATGCTATTGCAGCGAGTTTCCATCGAATCGCTTTGTTCTCTCGCCGCCGCGTTTTCGGCGGATCGTCGAATCAGACCGGCCGCAGAAAAGGACGTCTGCATGGCACTGAGGCTGGTGTTGACGCGAATCGACTGTGACATCAACAGCCCATTCTGTTTGCGGTCTTCGGTGACCATTGCCAATCCAGCTTTGACGGCCTGGCTGGGATGCGAAAACGATTGTTTGGCGCCGTCTTTGCCAAGGGACAGCGATCCTGAATCGGACGGGTCGGCGCCAAACAGCAGACGCAACAATTCGGTTCGGCCCGAGCCGACAAGGCCCGCGATGCCAAGTCGCTCACCATGATGAACGTGGAAGCTGACGTCATTGACCACCGGCGACCTTGAATACCCGCTCACTCGCAGGGCGATGTCCGGCTGAACGAACGATTGATGCAGGTGTTGCGTCGATGAACCCGGATCATCGCCGCTCATCAAATCGACCATTCGGTCTGCGTCTAAGTCACGGGTGGACTCGGTGCACACCCACTTTCCGTCGCGAAGAACGGTGACGCGATTGGAGATGGACGTGATCTCGTCGAGTCGATGGCTGATGTAGATAATTCCGACTCCTCGATCACGCAGTTCGGCCAGCCACTGGAATAGCGTGCTTGTTTCGCCCGCCGTGAGCGCGGCGGTGGGTTCGTCGAGGATCAAGACGCGGCAATCACGATCGATAGCTGCGGCGATTTCAACCATCTGCTGATGACCGACTCCCAACGACGAAAGCGGCGTGTCGATGTGGATGTCATGCAAGCCAAAGCGATCCAGTGCAACACGACTGCGGCGAGCAAGTTCGCGGCGGCGGACAAATCCCAGTTTATGGGGCAGACGGCCCAGAAATAGATTTTCGGCAACCGACATCGTCGAAATTTGATTCAGCTCTTGTTGCACGATCTGAACGCCCACCGCTTCGGCGTCCAGTTTTCCAGCCGGGCGATAGGGATGTTGTCGCATTTTCATCGTTCCGGCAGAGCTTTGCGTCAGGCCGGAAATGATCTTGCAAAGTGTGCTTTTGCCCGCTCCGTTGGCTCCGATCAATGCATGGATTTCGCCGCTGCGCAGCTCGAACGCAACGTCATCGAGAACCGTCACGTTCCCATAGCGTTTGGTCAGTCCGGCAGTTTGCAGCAGCGGGGCGTTCAATGGATTGGGCGTAGCCGTTAGTGAGGTTTCGGTTAGTAGCGTTGCAAGATGATTGGTGACAGCGATTTCAGGCGAAGGTTTGACGCAACGATGTAACACAGGAAAAGACGAGATGGTGTTCGCTTTTCGTTTGCCCGCCGTGTGACAGGTTGCGACGGGCAGATCACCCGAGGTGATGTCCCGCAGGCCACCGGAGTGATTCAGCGGCGGTCACTGCCCTAGGGTTTCCGCGGTGACAAGGTCCACCGGCGTTTCAATATCTTGGGATGGCTCGTCATCTTGGGATGCCTCGCCGGCAGACTGAAGCAATTTCAAGGCGGTTTCGATCCCGAACACAGCGAGTTGGTCACCGTGCTGATCGGCGGTGGCTAAGACTTTGCCATCGCGGATGGCGTTTTGGACCGCATCGATATTGTCAAAACCGACGATCAATACATCGTCGACACGTCCGGCGCTTTTCACTGCCGCGATCGCGCCCAACGCCATACTGTCGTTGGCGCACAGGATGGCTTTAATTTCGGGATGTTCGCTCAGCATGGACGAGGCGATCGTGTTCGCTTTGCTCATTTCCCATTCGGCCGACTGACTGTCGACGATGGAAATGCCGGCGTCCTTCATGGCTTCTTCGAATCCAAGTCGTCGCTGCGAAGCGTTAAACGACGTGCGTATTCCTTCAAGAATCGCGACCGAATCCCCGGAGGTCAGTTTCGCGGCCAGCACCTCGCCGACTTTTTTGGCTCCGGCCTTATTGTCCGGACCGACAAAGGGAATGGCGATGTTCTCACTCTGCAACACCTCCTGATCCAAGCGGTTGTCGATGTTCACGACGACGACCCCGGCCTGCTTTGCACGACGTAGTGCGGGCACCAACGCCTTCGAGTCGGCCGGCGCGATGACGATTGCGTCGACTCCGCTGGCGACCATTTCTTCGACCAACGCAACCTGACGACTAAGGTCTCGCTCATCCTTGATGCCATTGACGACAAGCGAATATTGATCGGGATTGGCTTGTTGATGAGACTTGGCGCCGTCGGCCATCGTCGAAAAGAACTCATTGGCGAGGGATTTCATGATCAGGGCCACGCGTGGCGTGTCGGCCGCTGTGGGCGACGTGTCATCGGTGGCCGTTTCGGTCGTGGGGCTTTTGCCGCAACCGGTCACCAGGGCCAAGCATAAAAGGGCTACCGCACGATTCATTGGACAGAGCTCCGAAGTGTTTCGATTTCAGTAAGGGTTCCCATCGCCGGCTGCGCGCCCGAGCGTGATGCCGCCAACGCGCCAGCCGCATTTGCAAATTCAACCGCTGCGATGAAGTCTCGATGCTGGGTCCAGTGCACACCCAGGGCGCCGGCGAATGCATCACCCGCCGCCGTCGTGTCCACCGCCCTGATGGGCACAGCATCGATGTGTGTGATGGTTTCGCCGTCGAAGCAATCGCATCCTTTCTCGCCTCGTGTGATGACGACGTGGCGAGCGCCTTGCGAATGCAGTTGACGTAAGGCTGCGGCTACCTGTTCATCGGATTCGACGTCGAACCCGCACAGCGCGGCCGCTTCGCTTTCGTTGGGACACAGCAAGTCAACCTGCAGCAACTCGCGCGGCCATTGGCTTGGCATCGGTGCCGGGTCCAAGATGACCTTGACCCTGGCCGCTTTCGCGATTTCGATTGCCGACAGTACGGCATCGATGGGGATTTCGAGTTGCAGTAGTAATGCGTCCGATTGTTCAATGACATCTCGGTGTTCATGGATATCGCTTGGCGTGAAGCGACCGTTTGCACCGGCAACGACCATGATCGCGTTTTGACCGCCGTTTTCAACGGCGACAATGGCCAGTCCGCTAGCACACTGGGGTGTCTTTATCACGGTTCGGCAATCGACACGTGCCTTCATCAGGTTGTCGACCAAGCGTCCGGCAAAAGCGTCGCTTCCGACGCGCCCGATCATCGTGACTTGGCCACCGACCCGCGCGGCTGAAACGGCTTGGTTCGCACCTTTTCCGCCACAAATTTCCTCGGAGTGGTCTGCCAAGACCGTTTGGCCCGGCATCGGCAGCGCCGCGCAGCGGATGACCAGGTCCATATTGATCGATCCGGCCACGGCAATCCTGGGCGCCGGTTTCGTCGATACGTCTTCGGTGTTGTTTGCGTCTTCGGTTACGTTCATGGCCTCGTCGATCCGTTGGTCGATTGACAAGGCGGCTGGCTGGATAATTGCACCAACGCTTCGGTCGTGCGGATCTTTTGCCGATCATTCACAATCAGATATCGATCACGACCGTTCGCTTTGGGATGGAACGTCGTCAGACCGTCGGGTTCAACGGTGACTTGTCCGGCAGGTGACAGATCAAAGTAATTCTGGTCCGGGCGAATCGCGTGCAGCACCGACGTCAGGTCCCAAGTCGGCCGATCGTGCGGCGGCGGGTTGTACAGCGTGTAAGCCTCGGGCAATGGATGGTGATCCACATAGCGGTAGTCTCGCAGGATGCTTTGATGCGGATACAACAAAGTCTTGCCGATTTCGAACCCGCTCCACACGATCGGTGTGGGCCAATCGCGGCAGAGCTTGATGGCCGCTGGCAGGTCTCTGACGACGTTGTACTCTTTGTGATCGTAAAGCTCACCTTGTTTGTTCTCGATTTGCGCAAAGGCACCGGCCATGATTGAGATCAAGCGAACCTTCTGTTTGACCAGTTCCATGCCGGACAACTGACTGTGTTGATCTGGCCGTGATTTCAACAGGTTGGCCAAATTGGTCGAGAATCCGACTTGCGCGACCACGACTGAACCGTCATTGGCCCCCGCCAGCGCCTTTCGTAATACATCCACCGCGTCGGGCGTATCGTTTCCGGACAACAGGTCGTGCGGATATCGCAGTTGATCACCATCGCGTTGTTGGCATAGCGCGTTGAATTTGCCCGCGTGGTCAGTGATACCGCTGCGACAGACGCCGATCGGAATGTCGCCTCGACCATAAAACGTATTGACGGCATCGGTAAACGGGGCCGCGTACTCGTGATCTTTGGTGATGGTGACGGCCAACAGTTCACATTCGCCGCGTGACTGTAACGCGTGAATGACTCCCAGTGCCAACACATCGTCACAATCGTTTCCAATGTCGGTATCAAAAATGATTGGCACGGGTTGGGGCAATTCGGTCGCAATGCCAAAGGACGTTGGCAGGATCCAGAACAGGCCCATCAGGATCGACCATGATTTCAACATGTAGGTGCCTCGTGGATTGACAGACGCCGGATGATGGCGACGTCGACGTGATGAAGTTTTTGATGTGGACGTTTGCCGGTGCGTAGATGATTCGACACAAGTTTTGCTGCCGTCGTACCCAGTCGGCGAACATCTTGAGAGATCGTCGACAGCGGCACTTTCAGAAACTCGGCGAACGGCGCATCGTCAAACGCGACAATCGAAAGTTGCCGAGGTACGTCTAGCCCGACCTCCGCCGCAGCCCGCAGCGCACCCATCGCGTTGGGAGTGCTGAAAGCAAACAGTGCGGTGGTATCAGGGTGCCGAGACAAGATTTCGATCGCGGATTGATGTCCGGATGTTTCGGTGAAGTTGTCTCCGGCGACACGCGTGGTATCGAAGGGGATTTGTTGCGACTGAAGAGTGGAGCGAACGCCGTCCAAACGCTGCTGATTGGGCAGTGTCTTCGGCAGGCCCTGCAGGATTCCGATATTCCGATGTCCCTGTTCCAACAGTAATGTGATCGCCGCTTTCGCACCGCCGATGTGATCCGATGTCACTTGCACCATGTCCGCATCCGGAAACGTTCGGTCGACCAACACGACGGGGATGCCCGAGCGATCGGCGGCGGCAAGGTGCGTGGACTCGGTACCCACCGGGCAGACAACCAGGGCTTCGATTTGTCGATCCAGGAATTCGGTGATCAGCCGTTGTTCGGTCTCGGTCGATTCGCGGCTGTCCGCTAGCAGCACCGAATAGCCATCCACCTCGGCTTCCAACGTGACTTCCTTTGCGATCGCGGCGAAGAATGGGTTGGAGATATCGGGGACGACGACACCGATCAATCCGGTTCGTTGTGACCGGAGGGAGCGGGCGACCCGACTGGGGCGAAATCCAAGACGTTCGGCGGCCTCGCGAACCAGTTTCTCGGTCTTGTCGCTGATCCGATACGACTTCGCTTTCCCCGCCAATGCTCGGGATGCAGTCGAAACACTGACGCCGGCAGCGTCGGCGACCGTCTGCAGTGTGATCGTTTCGAGAGGATTCTTGCTCATTAATTCGCTGAAAGCCCTTGCACAATCGATTGTGCAGCCATGTTAGGTCGCGACGTCCGCCATTGCAAGCCGCCGGAGACAATCCGCGATCCGCCGCTCGGTTCGTTCGGCCAGGCGTGTCGTCGAGGTTTCCGATCGCCATAATGGGCCGGGTAGATGTACCGCGTTGATCGGCGATCTGAATCGCGGGAACAAGTGGGCTGAGGGGCCGATTTGATATCCAGCGAGGATGGCTAGAGATGCGGCTAACCCGAGAGGAGCGTTGATTTTATGGTGACAATTCTTGACGGGCCGCTGGGGACCGAACTGGACGCTCGCGGCGTTTCGACGAGGCTGCCGCTGTGGAGTGCCGCCGCCATCGATTCGGCGCCGGAAGTGATTGCCGAGATTCATCGCGATTATGCCGCCGCCGGTGCAACGGTTCACACCGCAAATACATTCCGCACCAAGCGGCGAACCGTGGGCGACCGTTGGGAAACGATGGCACGAGCGGCGGTGCGAATTGTCCGGGAATCGGTTCCCGTCGATCACCGCGTTGCCGGCAGCATTGCACCGTTGGAGGATTGCTACCGGCCCGATCTGTCGCCCAGCGACCCACGCCCCGAGCATCGTGAGTTAGCGAAGGTCTTAGCCGATTCTGGCTGCGATATTCTGTTATGTGAGACGTTCCCTCACGCGGGCGAGGCAGCGATCGCGGTGGAAGAAGCCGTCAGGACGGGCGTGGAGACTTGGCTGGCGCTGACCGCGGGGCCCAGCGGGGATCTGTTGAGTGCCGAGCAGATGTCGGCGGCTGCGTCGGTCGCAATCGACTGCGGCGCGACGGCAGTGCTAGTGAACTGCACGCCTGCACAGGTGACGTTGCCGTTTGTGCGGCGGCTCGCCGATGACCATCCAGGCGTACCCATTGGTGCTTATGCCAATGCCGGCGATGTCGATGACCAAGTCGGCTGGGCCAGCGATCCGTCGCTGGGGGCGGACAAGTATCTTGCTTTTGCCCGCTCTTGGAGTGAGGCTGGGTCCGTTCTGATTGGGGGGTGCTGTGGCACGGGTCCCGCGCACATAGCAGCGGTCGCTCGCAAGTTCTTGCCCTAGCACTGAGTTCTTGACCTTGGGCGGCTCTTGCCCTTGAGCGTTGGGGGGAGCGGCAGAATTTAAGACTTCTTAGGCAGGCTTTTGGTGACATTCGGCTCGCTAAGCGTTATTATCGTATCTCTCTTCCCCAGGGCTTTTCCGCTCAAATTGAATCACTCCCTCCGAGAAGCAACTATGCGTAAACACAGCTTGATTCCAACGTTTGCTTCAGCCGTTGCGCTGTTTTCAGCCCTCGTGCTGCAGTCCACAGCGGTTGACGCCCAAGGCGTCACGATTGAGTTGATGGATGCCAATGTGAATCCGGGGGGAATGACAAGCATCGATGTCACGATCTCGCCCACGAACGGCCCGCAGACACTGAATGCATTCGAAGTCCCGTTTTTGATCAGTGCATCCGAGCCCGGTCAGCTGAGTTCGCTGCAATTCGCCGACCCGCATGATGAGTTCTTCTTGACCGATCCGGCATCCGACTATCTGTTCTTTGGTAACAGTGATGCCGTCAACCTTGGGGCCGCGGTTAACGATACTCAGTCGGTTAACATGGGCGTGAACAACTATCTCTTCGCATTCGATTTAACGTTCAACCTCGACGATATGACTCTGACAGAACCGCGGCTGCTAACCCAGTTGCAGTTCACGCATATCGTTCCGCCCGGCACCGGGCCTTTGGCAGTCATCGGCGAATCGTTTAGCGTCGCAATCGATGATACGTTCGATCCGGTTGCCGTCGATAACTTGAATGCCGACTTCATTGACGTGACGGTGTCGGGGCCGGCCACGGTCACGGTCGTTCCCGAGCCTGGGACGTTTGCTCTGTGTGCCGCCCTGTCGGGCTGTATCGCGCTGCGGCGTCGCCGGCGATAGCTTGCGGCGAACTAGTGTTTCGTCGGGACGAACAGCGGCCGGTTTGCGGTGCGAGGTGTCGCCGCTTGGCGTTTGGCAACCGTCGTGATGACGTCGACGAATTGAACCTTGGTCGCCGGTTGCACCTGAGGCAGTCGTTGTGCCACGTCGATCATGGCGGGCGGGTTCGATTCGGCAGACTGTGAGATTTGCGAAATGAATCTCGCCGTTTCGATGAAGTTGTTATCGGCCGAGCGCCCGATCAATCCGCTTAGCGTTCTCACGACCAGATCGACTCCGATCCCATCAAAGTGAACGAAGCAGTCCAGTTTGCCGGTCACGGTCGTGCCCCCATCGGCGTCAATCGCATACTGGCTTCGCAAGATGAACACGCCCTTACCCTCGATCGGTTTGGCGGTCATTTTTCCGTCGTATCGACCGTCGGCGACAAACACGTGCAAATTGGGATCGCCATACACCAAGTCCACGGTGCAACTTGTTCCGCTGCCATCGACGGCTTGCAGTTGGTAGGGCCCCTTGCGTTCGATTTCGACGTTCGTGATTCCCAGCAGGTCCCAAATCCCGACCAAGACGTCCGGATTGCGCGTCAGGAACAGGAACATGTCACGGTCGCATGAAATCGCTTGTGTCGGTAAACGTCGATAGAATGTCGGCGATTCCGCGATCGACAGGATGCGCCGGCGGGCCTGAGGTGTCAGGCGTGCCATCGGCAGCGCGTTGAGTGTCTCTTTGCGTTGCCGGGCGGTGCTGGTCGGAAACAGCGAATGGTTTTCGCGGTTCTGGTTGGTGGTCGATCGTTGGCCGGCCGCGTGTCCTCGGGCCGACCGATCCTGCGCATCGGACGCTGCCATCGGCAGAGCCAGCAGCGCCGCGATGATTCCACCGCGCACGATCGTGATGCCCGATCTTTTTGCCACCGACGTCCCCCCGAACGTTTTTCACAGTTCCATCTGCGGCGACACCGGAACGCATCGACGCCAATCCCAACGGCAAGTGAGCCCGGGGGATACTTAATGGGAATTTTCGGCACGACCGGGGCAAAGGGTTGAGGAAAAGAATCGCTTGGGAAGGAACGCAGCCGATAGCAATTCGCCGAGAGAAATCCTGTCTACTCGACACTTTGCGTTGTTTCCCGATAATCGCGGGATAACATCCACGCCGTCACCTTCTCCGCAACCACCAGTATTCTGCTATGGCCAAAAAAACGATCGACGATATTGAAGTAGCTAGCAAAACCGTTCTCATGCGCGTCGACTTCAACGTGCCTCTGGATGACCAGCAAGTGATCACCGATGACCGACGGATTCGGATGGCGCTGCCGAGCATCAAGAGCGTCATTGATCGCGGCGGAAAGCTGATCTTGATGAGTCACCTGGGACGTCCCAAGGGCGATGGTGGTGACTCGAAATTCAGTCTCGCGCCGGCCGCAAAACGACTGGGCGAGTTGCTGGGCAAGCCAGTCGCATTCGCCTCGGACACCGTCGGTGATGACGCCAAGGCGAAAGCCGCCGCATTGAACGATGGGGACGTGTTGGTGCTGGAAAATCTGCGGTTCAACGATGGTGAGAAAAAAGGATGCGCCGAATTCGCGGGCCAATTGGCTTCGATGGCCGACGCCTATTGCAATGACGCCTTCGGCACGTGTCACCGGATGGACGCATCGATGGTTGCCGTCCCCGAAGCGATGGCGGGTAAGCCGCGCGTCGTCGGCCACTTGGTTGCCAAAGAGATTCAATACCTGACCGACGCAATCAGCAATCCCGCACGGCCTTTCGTTGCCATTCTGGGCGGTGCAAAGGTCAGCGACAAAATCAAAGTCATCGAAAACCTGTTGGGCATTTGTGATGCCGTCTTGATTGGCGGCGCGATGGCGTACACGTTCTCGCTGGCGACCGACGGCAAGGTCGGCGGCAGCCTGGTGGAGAAAGACAAGGTCGATTTGGCAAAGGATCTGATCGCCAAGGGCGGTGACAAGCTGCATCTGCCTGTCGACACGCACTGTGGTGATGACTTTAGCAGCGACTGCAACAAAAAGGTCGTGCCGGCCGGTGAAATTCCAGACGGTTTCGAAGGGCTGGACATCGGGCCGGAAACCGCCAAGCGATACGCCGCGGTGATTGCCGGCGCCAAGACGGTTGTTTGGAACGGGCCCATGGGCGTGTTCGAAATGCCGCCGTTTGACGAAGGCACCAAGGTCGTCGCGCAGGCTGTCGCCGATAGCGATGCGATCAGCATCATCGGTGGGGGTGACAGCGCCGCGGCATGCGAACAACTCGGATTCGCCGATAAGGTCAGCCATGTCAGTACCGGTGGTGGCGCAAGTCTGGCGATGCTGGAAGGAAAAGCATTCGCTGCGGTCGACTTGCTGGACGAAGCGTAAGACTCACCAAAGTCCGACTCATGGGCCGGATTGCGTCGTGAACCCATTCGGTGTCGATAATCCGAGGGTCGGTTCCGCTGGAAGGGACTCGTGTTCGTTCCAGTCTGCGTTTGATCGTCACCCCAAGAGATTGCAATGACTGCCGAAGACCAACGTTTGCTCGAAAGCAAGAAGCGAGAGAAAAACTGGCAGCGTTGGGGGCCCTATTTGTCCGAGCGACAATGGGGCACGGTGCGCGAAGATTACAGCGAAGGCGGTGATGCGACGTGGGCGTATTTTCCACACGACCACGCGCGCAGCCGCGCGTATCGCTGGGGCGAAGACGGATTGCTGGGCGTTAGCGATCGCGAGTGCCGGCTCTGTTTGTCGGTCGGCCTGTGGAACGGTCGCGATTCGATTCTGAAAGAGCGGTTGTTCGGCGTGACCGGGCCCGAAGGCAACCACGGCGAAGACGTCAAGGAATGCTATTACTATCTCGATAGCACGCCCACGCACAGCTACATGAAGGCGCTGTACAAGTATCCCCAAAGCAAATATCCGTATGAAGAACTTGCCGACGTCAGTCGCAGTCGTGATCGGAATCAGCCCGAGTATGAACTGACCGACACCGCCGCTTTCGATCAATCGCGATACTTTGATGTGGTCGCCGAATATGCCAAGGCGGGGCCCAACGATTTGCTGATGCGGCTGACGATTCACAATCGCGGTCCGCAGGCCGCCGTGTTGCACGTCTTGCCGCAAATGTTTTTTCGCAACACCTGGACATGGCAATGCACCGACGAGGGGTGCACGATGCGGCCATCGATGCATATCGAAAACGACGTGGTTGTCGCCAACCACGAAACGCTGCAAACGTTTTGGTTGGCCTGCGATCGATTTGGCGGTGCGGAATCGTCCGAGCAGTGGAATTGGTTATTCACTGACAACGAAACCAATGCCGAATTGCATCCGGGGTTGCCCAGCGAATCGGAATACTACAAAGACGCGTTCAACGAATACGTGGTCGTCGGCAACACGCGAGCGGTCTGTCCTCAGCGGCGCGGTACCAAGTGCGCCGCATACGGATTGCTCATGATCCCGGCCGGCGAATCGTACACCGTGAAGTTGCGTTTGGCCCACACCGATGAGCCCGTCATTGCTGATGCATCCGGTGGCGACACCCGGCGGTATGCCGCGGAAGCGTTCGGCGATTCTTTCGACGCTTGCTTCGACGCACGTATCGCCGAGGCCGATGAGTTCTACGCCACTCGGATCGCCGATACGATCAGCGAAGACCGACAAGCGATCGCACGACAAGCCTATGCCGGACTGTTGTGGACAAAACAGTTTTACTACTACAGCGTCGCAACTTGGTTAAGCGGTGATCCCAACGGGCCGCCGGCAAGCGAGTCACGAAAGAACGGCCGTAACAGCGAATGGCGACATCTGTTCAATCGCGACGTGATCTCGATGCCGGACAAGTGGGAATACCCTTGGTACGCCGCCTGGGACTTGGCGTTCCATATGGTGCCGATGGCGCATCTGGATCCACATTTTGCCAAAGAGCAAATGTTATTGTTCTTGCGCGAATGGTACATGCATCCCAGCGGACAAATCCCGGCCTACGAATGGCAGCTCGGTGACGTGAATCCGCCGGTACACGCCTGGGGTGTCTGGCAGGTCTATAAAGCGACCGGCCCGCCGCAGCAACGTGACAAAGTGTTTCTTGCCCGCGCGTTTCAAAAGCTGTTGTTGAATTTCACGTGGTGGGTCAATCGCAAGGACCCGCGTGGAAAGAATATTTTTTCTGGCGGCTTTTTGGGGCTGGATAACATCGGCGTCTTTGATCGCAGCAAGCCGATGCCCAAAGGTCACTTAGAACAGGCCGACGGCACGGCTTGGATGGCGTTCTATTGTGGCACGATGTTGCGAATGGCTATCGAATTGGCCGAAGACAGCGAAGCCTACGGTGACATGGCCAGCAAGTTCTTTGAGCATTACGTGGCCATCGCCGAAGCGACCAACAACATGGATGACGGTGGTCTCTGGGACGAAACCGACGGGTTCTATTACGACCACTTGTATGTGGATGGACAGTCGATCCCGATGCGCGTGCGTTCATTGGTCGGGCTGCTGCCGCTAATGACCGGCGTGATCCTGGAAGAATCGATCATCAACAAGTTGCCCGGGTTTACTCGCCGCATGAAGTGGTTCCTGGAAAACCGTGGCAGCCTTTCCAAGCACATGACGTACATGGAATCCGATGACGGCGACGGAGAGAACTGTCGGCGTCTGTTGGCGATTCCCTCGGAAGATCGATTCCGCAAACTACTGTCGATCATGTTGGATGAATCCGAGTTTCTGTCGCCCTATGGAATCCGCAGCATGTCGGCGATCCATCGTGACAATCCCTACGTGTTTGACTTCGGCGGCGAACATCATGTCGTGCACTATGTTCCCGGCGAAAGCGACAGTGCGATGTTCGGCGGCAACAGCAACTGGCGCGGGCCGATTTGGTTTCCCACCAATTTTTTGTTGATCCAGTCCCTGAAACGTTATCACGTTTTCTATGGCGATGATTTTCGTGTCGAGTATCCGACCGGCAGCGGGAATGTCGCGACGCTGTTAGAGATCGCCAGGGACCTTGAGTGCCGGATGATTTCGCTATTCGAGAAAGATCCTAGCGGCAGTCGTCCGGCCCACGGCGAAGAATCTCGATACGCCGATGATCCGGACTGGAATGATCTGGTTCTGTTTTACGAGTACTTTCATGCCGACACCGGCAAAGGGATCGGCGCCAGCCACCAAACCGGCTGGACCGCATTGGTGGCATCGATGATGCGCAGCCAAGCAAACATGCCCAAATACGCGAAGGTGAAAAAGGGCAAGTGAGATCACTCGCCGTGGATCGTGATGACCAGTCGGCGGCCACTCGCCCGGTCACGGTGCTCGCATAGATAGATGCCCTGCCATGTGCCAAGTTGCAACCGGCCATCGCCGATCGGAATCATGACGCTGGCGCCCATCATCGATGCCTTGACGTGTGCCGGCATGTCATCAGGGCCCTCGAGTGTGTGAACGTAGGGCAGCGATTCGGGAACCGCATGGTTCATCGCGGTCTCGAAATCAACACGTACATCCGGATCCGCGTTCTCGTTGATGGTCAGGGATGCGCTGGTGTGTTGGATAAAGACTTGCATCCATCCGGTCGCTACATCCGCCAGTTCGGGGACCGCCTGGATGACATTGCGGGTGATCAAATGGAATCCGCGGCTGGCGGGGGGAAGCGTCAGATTTCGCTGCAGCCACATGAGAAACGTCCGATGTCTGGGAGAATAAAAAGAAAATTTTGGAAAAACTTTCGGGCAATTCTTGCTGTGCAAATCGTATTTGATTTGCGGATGTTGTGAAGCTTTATCGCGTGGGGGGATCACAACCGACCAGGAAAGAGCGGCCTTTTGCGACGATAACGCCTGGGCTTGATCCGCCACTGGGTCGGAACTGTGTTGCTGATTCCCCCCTTGACAGAAAAGTGATCGATTGCGGCGAACCGCAGTTCGTGAGAATCGCTAACACGGACGCCAGGCGCGGCTGAGGTCTGGCGCGCGGCCGCTGCGAAATGCGGCGGTTGGCCGCAAGTCGCGGCAGGACAATTTCCTTGACTCCTCTCAATTCACGTTAATAATCTCTTCGTCAAACCAGCCGGGCGATTCAGGACGGATCAAAGTCGGCAATCCAATTATGATCGACATGCGAGGTCGGAACTCCATGTCCATTCGACACCGGAAGAATTTGCTCAATGAGTCAGTGCAAAAACGTTTTCGAAGCCATCCTGCGTTACGGACACGACGAAGATTTTGTCCCCAAGCTGGATGAGCAGTTCACACCCACCGATGCACCCGCGGGCAGCGACGAAAAGATCGAAGTCCTCCGCAAGCGAGTCGAGTTGGGACAACCGCTGTGGCACACGACCGACCGCGTCGATTACAGCGGTCTGACCGGTGCGATCCGCCCTCGCGAGTAAGATCGTGCCTGGAGCGAACGCTCCGCCCGCAGTCATGATCGTTCCACCCGACGATTCGACCCAGACGCCTCGCAAGCAAGCATGTTTGCGAGGCGTTTTTTTTTGCTCCATCAGCCAACTGGTATCGACTAACCCCTCGCGAGGTAACGTTACCTGTGTCTGGGCACGTTACCTGTGTCTGGGCACGCTGAGAGTTAGCACTCACCGAAACCTTGTTGTGGAATCAGCGAGCCGCCTTTGAAAAACGATGGCCGCTTCAGAACGCTCTGCAGCGTTCGGGTTCTCGCCTTGTACCGCGGCCGTGTAGGCCGCGACCGTTTAGGCCGCGATTCGGGCTTGCGTGCGATAGTAGTTCGCGATCATTTCCACGACCCGCGATTGCTCGGCCTCGGTCAGGCTCGGGAAAATCGGCAGATTTAGAATCTCTTCACACGCTCGATTCGTCTCGACCAAATTCTCGTCGCCGCAGTCCAAGTGCGCGTAGCACGCTTGGCGATGCACGGGGATCGGATAGTAGATTTCGCTGCTGACACCCTGTTCGCTTAGGTAAGCACGCAGCGCGTCACGTCGGCCTCCGCCGATTCGGATCGCGTACTGATTCCAGACGTGCAGCGCGTTCTTGTCGCGGTGCGGCAAGGTGACACCGTCGCCACCGACTAAATCCGCGTCCGCCAGCATGCGGTCATAACGTGAAGCGATGGCCGATCGATTCTCGGTCGCTTCAGGTAAGTGTTTCAGCTTGACTCGTAAGACGGCTGCCTGGAATGTGTCGAGCCGACTGTTGATGCCGACGACTTGATGATGGTACCGAGGTCGCATGCCGTGGGCAGCGAACAAACGCAGGCGGTCTGCGGTGCCGGCATCGTTGCTCGTCAGCATGCCGCCATCGCCCATGCCGCCCAGATTTTTCGTGGGATAAAAACTGAAGCATCCGATCGCGCCCCAGCTGCCAGCCGGACGCGAGTGATAAGCCGCGCCGATCGCTTGTGCGGCATCTTCGACCACGGCGATGTCGTGGTCACCGGCGATCTGGCAGATTCGGTCGATCTCGGCGCACTGTCCGAACAGGTGAACAGGAATGATCGCTTTGGTTCGCGGTGTGATTGCCTGTTCGATTACATCCGGATCGATGTTGAATGTGTCGGGTCGGATGTCGACAAAGACGGGTGTCGCGCCCAGCCGAGTGATACAGCTGACCGATGCAAAGAACGTAAAGCTGGGGACAATGACTTCGTCGCCGGGACCGATGTTCAGCGACATCAGTGCCAACAGCAATGCGTCGCTGCCCGAGGCGCATCCGATCGCATTATCGACTTGACAATAGCTGGCGATTTCTTGTTCCAGCTGGGTCACGTCCGGACCGAATAAGAAGCGTCCGCTATCGAAAACCTCGGTCAAGGCTTCGATAAACTCTTCTCGATGAGGGCGATTATCGCGGTTGATATCCAACAGCGGGACGTTGGCATCGGAGTTCGCCATTTTCACAACCTTCCATGGTCAAAAAATGCTGGTGTGGGCCTTCGCGGGCGATCCGTGATCGGATCGAGCGGGTTTCGCTCTCTGGATTAGCTTGACGGCGGTGTTGGGGTCAAGGGAGTTTTGCGGCGGAAGTTTATTTCCGGGCCAGCACCGGAAACCCGTCGCTTTCCTGTTCGTCAAGAAAATCCACTAAGTTTGCCTAATAAAGTTCGCCGGGGTTCGTTAGCCCAGTGAGCCGCATCCTTGTATTTTCCTCGTCACCACCGCGAACAGCATGCTCAGCGATACGCCGCCAGCGGAGCCCAATGAGCCGCCGGCGGGCCAAGGTAAACAGTCTGTCTCTCGGCAAGACTGTACCGCCTGGTCCGCTGACGCGGTCAGCGACATCGTTGATCGATTTGAACGGCCACTGTTGGCGTATGCGAATCGCATGTTGAGCGGTGACTGGCAGGGTGCCCAGGATGCGGTGCAGGAGACGTTCCTGCGCCTGTGCCGCGAAGATCGCCAGAAGATCGAATCACGCGTCGCAGCTTGGCTTTTTTCCGTGTGCCGAAGCCGGGTGATAGATATGCAACGAACCCAACGTGCGACGCCCATTGATGCGTCGCAAGTTCCGCTTCCCGACCCCGCGCCCGATGCGGTTCAGGTGGCCAGCGACAGCGAGGACAAAATTCAATTGGCCGCATTGGTCGATCGTCTGACGCCGCGACAACAAGAGGTGGTCCGGCTGCGGATGCAGGCCGGACTGACCTATCGCGAAATCGCCGACGTCACGGGACTGACCGTCAGCAACGTCGGTTTTCATTTGCACGAAGCCGTTCGCAATCTCCGTGATTCACTCGCGGTCAGTGGGTAACGCGCCGGCCGAAATCGGCTGGATGGGTCGTCACAGCCAACAGCGATGGCTGGCCAGAATCGGCCGAGCCACTGACAAGAATACACGACGGATCGAACCGGAACGTCGAGTCAAAACCAACGAACATACACGAGTCATCAAATGTCTGAATCCATCTGGAACGATCCGCGAATCACATCCTATGTGCTGGATGAGTTGTCGCCCGAGCAGCGAGCGGAGTTCGAACGAGAGCTCCAAACCAATCCGCAACTTGCCACCGCCGTCGATGATGCTCGCCGAGTGACATCGCAATTGGGTGAGCTTTATGTGAACGAACTGAACGTGGACACACCGGCGCCACGGCTGGACGACGAACGACGCGACGCCATCCTGGCGGGTGAACCCAGCGTCCTGGCGAGCGAACCCAGCGTCCTGGCGGGTGAACCCAGCGTCGAGATTTCGTCAGCAGCTGGCGATCGTTCATCGCGATTGCCGCTTGCGATCATGGCCATCGCCGCCACGTTGTTGTTGCTGTTAGGGATCGCTCCGCGGCTTGCTCGCCAGGATGCCGAAATCGCCATGCAGCAAGCCGATCAATCGGAATCGCAATCACCCCTGCAATCTTCGCGCGAGTCTTCGTCCGGTTCTGCTTCGTCCGGCTCTGTGTCGACAGGCTCTGTGTCGACTGGGGCGTCGCTGCGATCCGGTGTCGGTGCCGACGCCGATGCGGAACAAGACGTCTTCGGTGTCAGCGAGGAAGAGTCTCTCGAGGCAGCGCGGGGTGAAAGTGCGGCCGGCAAGGACATGACCGTGGCCGGCGGGTACAGCGTTCCAGCAGAGCGAGAAGTAGCCGAATCGGCGGAATCCGAAGATGAGTCTGCGTTCGACGATGTTTGGGTTGCGTCTCAGGTGCCGTCGGATGCATCGGAGTCAAAGTCAACTGCGGAACGTTCTGCAATGTCCCGCCCATTCGCCGCCGGACAGGGTTTAGGTCGTGGCGATGATCCAGCGGTCGACGGAGTCGTTCGCGATGGGCGAAAGATGGCGTCCAGTGAGATAGCATCCAGTGAGTCCGTGCGTCGGCATGTCGCGCCCGCTCCGGCAACTTCGGCTGATCGGCCATTCTCAGATTCAAGCGACCTGAGTGGTTCGCTCCAGTCCGATGGAGCGGTCGTCTTGCGGGGTAGGAAACAGGACGTCGAACGTGCCAAAGCGATGCTGGGGCAACAGCAATCGGCGATGAAGTCCAAGTCAGATGCGTATGCAGTCGCTCCGGGAGAACTTGATTCGGTCGCGATCGGTGATAAGCAATCCTCGATGACTCATGACGAGCCGATGACCGAGGCTCCGGGTTCGCAGCTCAAGTCAGCGAAGGGGCTGGTTCCGTCCCAGTCGCCCGGGGAACGTTTCTCGCTCGAAGAAGGGCTGAGCAAGAATGTTGGCGAGAAAAACTCGTTGGATTTTTCGGCGCCTTCGCTGACTGCTGAACCCCGAATGGCCGGCCTCGCGCCCGCAATGCCCAGTCCTGCCGCACCGGATTCGCCGGGTGCGGCGCCGGCGGCGGGCGCAGCGTATGGCGGACGCGCTGCCGCGGCGACGCCTAGCAGTGGCACCGTGCGAACGCGTCTGCACGAAATGCAGTCGCAATCAAAATTCATTCCCCCAGCCACGAATATCGCGCCGGCCCCGCTGGGCTTTGGTGCAAATGAGACGACGGATTTCAGCTCTGCTCATCCCGATGGCACCGGGCCCGGTAAATCGGGTGATCAGTTCGAACCGATCACGGACAACCCGTTCAAACGCGTCAGCGAACATCCCCTCAGTACATTCTCGGTGGATGTTGATACCGCAAGCTATAGCAAGACGCGAGATTTCTTGATGCGTGCAAACCAATTGCCTCGGCCCGACGCGGTTCGAATCGAAGAAATGGTCAACTACTTTGATTATGGGTACGAATCGCCGAGTGAGGATTCCGATCATCCTTTTGCCGCGCGTGCGGTCATCACCGGTTGCCCTTGGAACGAGCAGCATCGTTTGGCTCGTATCGCGATCAAAGGCAAGGAAATGAACGCGAAAGAGCGTCCCCGGTGCAATTTAGTGTTCCTGATTGACACCAGCGGATCGATGAACGCCCACAACAAACTTCCGCTCGTCCTGCAGGGCATGAAGATGCTGGCCGATCGGTTGAACAAAAAGGATCGTGTTGCGATCGTCGTCTACGCCGGATCGGCGGGACTGGTGTTGGATTCGACCAAGGTTGGCAAGAAAGGCGCAGTGGTGAAAAGTGCACTGACGCGTTTGTCAGCTGGTGGCAGCACCAACGGCGGCGCGGGGATTGCCCTGGCTTATCAAACCGCTCGAGATAATTTTATTCCCAGCGGTGTGAACCGGGTCATCTTGTGTACCGATGGGGATTTCAACGTCGGCACGACCGGCACCGACGAGTTGGTTAGGATGGTCGAGCGAGAGTCAAAAGGCGGCGTCTTTCTATCAGTGCTCGGTTTCGGGATGGGGAACCACAACGACGCAATGCTGGAAAAAATCAGTGCACGCGGAAATGGAAATTACGCTTTCATCGACACCGAGAATGAGGCTCGCAAGGTCTTGGTCGATCAGGCCAGTGCGACCTTGGTGACGATTGCCAAAGACGTCAAGCTGCAGGTCGAATTCAATCCCGCGAAGGTTTCGTCGTACCGCTTGATCGGATACGAGAATCGAATTCTCGCCAAAGAAGACTTCAACGATGACAAGAAAGACGCCGGTGAGATTGGTGCCGGCCACGAGGTCACCGCGTTGTACGAAATCGTGCCGGCCGGTGTCGATGCGGACGCGAGTCGTCCGGAAGTGGATCCGCTGAGGTACCAAACCAAACTGCAGCCGACCGATACGGCCAGCAGTAACGAGACGGTCACGGTCAAGCTGCGATACAAGCAGCCCGATGGGGACAAAAGTACGTTGATCGATTTTCCCGTGACGGATAATGAAGCGGTGTTCGCCGACGCCGATGTGGATACACGGTTCGCGGCGGCCGTCGCCGGATTCGGAATGCAGCTGCGGCGAAGTGATTATCGAGGCAACTGGACGATCAGTGACGTTTTGTCGGCTGCCGAAGGGGCTGTGGGAAATGATGAATTTGGCCTGCGAGCCGAGTTTGTAAGGATCGTTCGCAAGGCCAGTGAGTTGATGGGCCAGTGAGTTGATGGGCCAAGAGTAGCCCAAGGCGGTGGACGGATTCTTCGGCATTGCCAATCCATTGCGATGGCTTTTCGCTCGCAACGACTCGGGTTCAAATGTGCATCGCGCTCTGTTCAACCCCTGGCTGGACCTTCCGGTAACATGCTGTGGCGAAATGATTCGCCGCACGTTGCCGAGGATCCCCATCCGGCGATGTCAGACATCCCGTCATTGACCAGCAGCCAATTGATCACCAGCAGCCAATGTCTATTCCCGAAAATCGTCATTCGCTCGCCAACGATCACGAAATTCGCCGCGACGGCGACTATGTCCTCTATTGGATGATTGCCAATCGCCGGACTCGGTACAACTTTTCGCTGCAGCATGCCGTCGACGTCGCCAAGCAGCTGGACAAGCCGTTGATGGTGTTCGAGCCGCTGCGGGTGAGATACCAATGGGCCAGCGACCGAATTCATCACTTTATCATCGAAGGCATGCGCGACAACGCTGCGGCGCTTGCCAATCGGGCCGTAACGTATTTTCCCTACGTCGAGCCTAAACCCGGCGCCGGCACGCCGTTGCTGCATCAGTTAGCCAAACGGGCATGCACCGTCATCACCGACGAGTACCCGTGTTTCTTTTTGCCACATATGATCGACGCCGTCAAAGATCGCATTCCGGCTCGTTTGGAATTGGTCGACAGCAATGGCGTGATTCCGCTGCGATTGCCTGATCGTACTTTCACGGTCGCGCACAGTTTTCGTCGCTGGATGCAAAAGAATATTTTGGATGTCTTGCTTGAGACGCCCAAGCCGGATCCGTTGTCACGCGTCAAGCTGCCGTTACTCACATCGCTGCCCAAATCGATCACCAAGCGGTGGAAGCCTGCCGACTTGGATGAATTGATTGACGGTGACGGGCTCAGCCACATCCCCATTGATCACTCGGTGCGGCCCAGTCCCGTCGTGCGCGGCGGTTCGGCGGCAGCACACCGCCGACTGAAGCGGTTCTTGAACCAAACGATCGACGTATACAGTGATGATCGCAATCATCCCGATGAAGACGCGACGACCGGATTGAGTCCTCATCTTCATTTCGGGCACATCGCGGCACACGAAATCGTCGAAAGGCTGTTGGATCAGGAGGACTGGACTCCTGACAAGGCGTCGAGCCCGAACGGCAAAAATCACGGATTTTGGAACATCAGCCAAGGCGGTGAAGCGTTTCTGGATCAAGTGCTGACGTGGCGAGAGATGGGTTTCAATTTGTCGTTTCGCGAGCCTGAGCAGTACGACAAATACGAGTCGCTGCCCGATTGGGCCAAGGCAACGCATGCCGAGCAGGCCGATACCGAGCGACCGTATCTCTACTCACTCGAGCAGTTCGAAAATGCCCAGACGCACGACGAACTGTGGAATGCGGCTCAGCGCCAGATCATTCGTGACGGCGTGATGCACAATTACATGCGGATGTTGTGGGGCAAGAAAATCCTGCACTGGACGCGTTCGCCGCAGGAAGCCTTGCAGGTCATGGTTCATTTGAACAATAAGTACGGCCTCGATGGTCGAGACCCAAATTCCTACAGCGGGATTTTTTGGGTGCTGGGCCGATACGACCGAGCCTGGGGCCCAAAGCGGCCGGTCTTCGGCAGCGTCCGCTACATGACCAGCGATAGCGCTCGGCGAAAATTGCGTTTGCATGACTACTTGCAACGCAATTCGGAAGTTTAGCTTCGCTCGCCTGGCCCCGCCCCGAGCGGGGCTGGATGGATAGGGCTGCACCGGCGAAGCGCGTGAACGTCGATTCGCGGGAGTCCTCTTCGGCAAGTTTGGGGCCATTCGGTGGCAAATCACTCAAAAGGCCTTGTCAGTGGGCGTCGCTGCCGATACATTCCTCGATTCTTCACAGGCGACTCGAGGGTGCCGATATCGGTCCGCCCCGAACCGGGCTTGCCCAACGCAGGGCTTGCCCAGCGTTTGTAGCCAGGAATTGTCCCTCCCGCGTCTTTCCCTAACTGTATAGAAGTCTGTCCCGTGGTGGCTCAACCAACCTATATGGCCAAGACCGGCCAAGTCGAACAACAGTGGCACGTCGTTGACGCTGCTGACGAAGTGCTCGGCCGACTTGCCAGCGATATTGCCGTGATCCTGATGGGCAAGCACCGCCCCGAGTACACTCCGCACGTCGATTGTGGAGACTTTGTGGTCGTGGTGAACGCCGAAAAGGTCGGGATGACGGGCCGCAAAATGGACGCTCGCCACTACACGTGGTACACCGGGCACCCCGGATTGCGTCTGGAAAGCTATGGCGATCGTCAAAAACGTAAGCCCGAAGATTTGATCCACGAAGCCGTGCGCCGGATGTTGCCAAAGAACAAACTGGCCAGCCAAATGATCAAGAAACTAAAGATTTATACGGGGCCCGAGCACCCGCACGCTGCACAGCAGCCTCAAGAATTAAAACGCACAAGCAAGAAGGTTTGACGGGATGGTTGCGGTAAAGAAAGACAAAATCAACGGCGACTGCCTGGGTACGGGGCGTCGCAAAAGCAGCGTGGCACGCGTTCGTGTTCGCCCTGGCAGCGGCAAGATCACCATCAACCGAAAGCCGATCGAAGAGTACTTCGTCAACGACCAAGACCGAAAGGCCGTCGAAGCGACACTGCAGGCTGCCGAGTGTGCCGAAAGCGTTGACGTGCTCGTTCGTGTCGATGGCGGCGGGCTGACCGGTCAAAGCGGCGCAGTCCGCATGGGATTGGCGCGTGCTTTAGTCGGATACAACGAATCGCTTCACGAGCCGCTGCGAGAAGGCGGATTCTTGACACGTGATTCGCGAATGAAAGAACGTAAGAAACCTGGTCTGCGCGGTGCTCGCCGAGGCGTTCAGTTCAGCAAACGTTAGTCGCGTTTCTCTTTCCCTTGCGTTTCCTTGACAGGAAACCATATGGTCCAGGGATGCGTGGAAAAGGCTGGTTTGTGTCAGCCCGGCATAAAATATGCGTTGCATGAGCGTGGATGCGTGGCGATCATGCCACATTGGCGGGCCCATGGATGCCTTTCAAGGCGTTGGTTTACTGGGGCTGTGGATGCCGTTGGCGGTGCTGGGGTGCTGACAAGCACCGGAATGATCCGTTTACAGGCCAACCCGCTATCGTTACAAATCCGCCGTTTGGGGCTGGTTGTCGATCGAGATCGGCTGCTGCTCCAATTTGCCACCGTAAGGCCCTCGCGGGCCAAGTTGAACGGCCTCGATGGGCCGAATGAAGGACTGAGTTTTGGGAAAAAAAGAAGAGGCCTTTGAAGTCGAAGGCACTGTCACACAAGCACTTGCGAACACTCGTTTTCGGGTCCAGTTGGAAACCGGAAATGAAGTGATGGCACACGTTGCAGGTCGAATGCGTAAACACTTCATCCGGATCGTCCCGGGTGATAAGGTGCGCGTCGAACTGTCTCCCTATGATTTGACCAAAGGTCGAATCACCTATCGTGAACGTTAAGCGTTCCGTCGCGATTTAGTGTACCGCCATCATGAGCGTGAGCTGGCGTCTATCAAGGCGCACTCAGGCGGTGCTGCATTCTGACCCGAATGTCATCTTTACTCGTTTCTCGCGAGATTCTTCGTTCCAGAGGCCAAGTCGACCACGGCTGCTGCGCCGTCGATCGCTTGGCGGTTTGGTGGGTCCCGACCGCTTGGTCCCCGGTTGTCCACGATAATTCTGTATTCCCGCGTTGATTTCTGTATTCCCTTGTTGATTAACGTCAAAGCGGTGAAACTTATGCGGAGCGGACGGGGTAAATAACGTTAGCTAACAACCAATGCGAGGTTCCCTCGCTCAATTTCCAGATTGCCCGAGATTAAGGATGGTTTTCCCAATGGGTTTTGTCAGTATGCCGCGATATCGTCGTTCCATGTTCATGCGTCCGCCCACGACGCATCGATCGTTGCCCCATCGAGTCGCGAATCGAGGACGATGCGTTCTCGCACTGATTTGCTGTGCTCTTCTGGTGCCTGCTGTTTCGCGACCGGTCGCTGCTCAGGAACAGCTTGGTCCGCAAGGCGGAACGGTACCGGCGGTCGCTGGCAACGGCGATCCTGCCCTGGTCGTGACGCTTGGATCGATGGACAAACTGACCAACGACGTCAACTACGTTACTGGTATCGTCGGTCAACCGCAGGCCGGTGCGATCTTCAGCATGATGGCGGGCCAATTTACCCGTGGAATCGATACCACGCAGCCGATCGGCATCGTGGTCACGCTGGTCGACGGAGCGCCCGAGCCGATTGCTTTGATCCCGACGGCCGATGTCAAGCAAGTGCTGAAGTCGATCGAGCCGCAAACCGGACCCGCTGACGAGCAAGCCGATGGCACTTTGATCATCGCGCTGGGACCGTACGTCGCTCATATTCGCCAGATGGGCAACTGGGCTGCGATCGCACGAAGCAGCGAGTTGCTGAATCAGGCGCCTGCCAATCCAAACGCTTTGTTTGCCGGAATGGGCAACGACTATGACATTGCCGTCCGGTTAAAAGTCCAACAGGTTCCACCAGAAGCGCGTGACATGTTGATCGCGCAGTTGCGACAGGGGTTCGAGCAAGCGATGGCACAACAGGCCGAGGCGGACCAGGACTCGACTCGCGAAATGGCCGAAGGCACCATCAAGCAGCTAGAGATGGTCATCAACGACACCGATGAATTGAAATTCGGATGGAACGTCGATCAGCCCGGTAAGCAGATGAACATCGATGTCTCGTTCACCGCGATGCCGGGCACCAAGCTGGCACAGATGTACGGTGGTCAGCACTCGATTGCTTCCAACTTTTCGTCGGTCATTCGCCCCGATGCCGCCGCCTACTATCACGCCGCGTCATCGATCAGCCCAGTCGCTATCGAGCAAGCAAAAAAGAGTGTCGATGGCTCTCTTTCGGCGCTGCGAAAGTCGATGGAAAATTCGGACAAGCTGGATGACGAACAACGTGCCGAGATCTCTGCGATGGTCGATCGGCTGGTGAAGTTGATGGTCGATTCGATTTCCGAAGGCAAGATGGATATGGGCGGGCTGCTGTTGGCCGACGAGTCCGATTTCAAATTTGCCTTCGGTGCATTTGTGTCCGACGGCCAAGAGGCTGCACAAATCGTGAAAGACTTGGCGGCGAAAGTCAAAGACGAACCCAACGCGCCCCGATTCATGTTCGACCAAAGCACCTACAACGGCGTGACGATGCATCGTATCGAAGCCGACGTGCCCGAGAGTGAAGATGAAGTCCGCAGCGTGTTTGGTGACAAATTAAATGTGCACTTGGGTACCGGTGCTAAGAGCCTGTACCTAGCTGTTGGCAACGATAGCGATTCGTTGATGAAAGAGTTGATCGATTCGTCCGGCAGCGATTCATCGTCGAATCGACCGATGGCTCAGCTTCGCTTGACATTGCTGCCGATTTTGCAGTTTGCTCAATCGGTCGAGCCAAACGATTCGGTTGCCGCAATGATCGATGCGCTTTCACGAGCTCCCGACGCGGGACTGATCACGGCAGTCGGTGACAGTCTGCCCAACGGCCAGTCGACTCGCCTGACCATTGGCGAAGGACTGCTGCAAGCGATCGGCGCGGCGGGGCGTCAAGCACAACAGGCCGCGCAAGCGGACCAGTTCTAAACGTTGCCCGTTTGCAAAATTAGCGTTCGCCAAACTAGCGTTCGCCGCATCAGCATGTTTCGTTGCAGGGCCTGGCTGTGAATCACGTAAAGCCGACCGGGACAAGACGCCAATGGATCACCAACGCGATCGCCCTAGCGATCGCGTTCGGTGCGGGTTGGCTGGCCGGGTCGCGCGGCGGTGCTTCGCGCAGTTTGGTCGACATGGATATCAAACCAGAAATGGTATCGGCGGACTCGCTTTCCTCCGACAGTGTCCGCAAGTCGTCGATCGAAGAAGTGCTGCAGCTTGCTCGCGGCGCTCTGGCAACCATGTCGACGACGTGCGACGACTACACCGCACGTTTCGTTAAGCAAGAGTTAAGCTCTAGCGGAACGCTGAGTGAGTTCTCTGAGATTCAGCTGAAGGTCCAGACACGCCTTCGCAATGAAACCGATGACGCGCCCAAACGCGTCTATTTGCGTTTTACCAAGCCCGCGAATGTCGATGGCCGCGAAGTGATTTGGGCCGAAGACCTGCACGATGCGAAAATGGTCGTTCACGAAGCCGGGCTATTGGGTTTGGTAACCCTGCGTTTGGATCCCGACGGTCTGTTGGCCATGCAGGGCCAACGCTATCCGATCAGCGAAATCGGAATCACTCGGCTCGTCGAAAAATTGATCGAACGCGGAGAAGTCGATCGGGATAATCCCGAAATCGATGTCACCATCAAGAGTGGCTATCCCTTTGACAATGTCGACGCACAACTGATCCAGATTCGGCGGGAAAGACCAGGGCAATCAGAAGATGATTTCTCGCTAGCCGAGATCACGTTCGATCCAAACCGGATGTTGATTCTCAGCTATCGCAGCTTCGGCTGGCCGGAAAAGCCCGGCCAAACACCGCCCCTGCAAGAATCTTACGCCTATCACGACTTGGCCGTGAACGTCGGTCTGACCGAAGCGGATTTCGATCCGGCGAATCCAGACTATCAGTTTCCCTAGCCTGCCGTCGCGGAGACGCGACACTCTCACTGGCTTGCCTATCTTAACATTCGGACCGAGCTTGCCCGAAATTTTTCTTGCCGCGAATCAATGTTCGCAAGTCACGCGATTGATGGGACAAACGGCTTTCCTGACCGGAAAACTCCGCCCAGAATCTGTAGCCTTCCCGTAGCCACCCCCTTTACCCGGGCTGGAAGATATTGATCCTTGCGTGACTGCACCTGTTCTACGTTTCTGTTCCTTTCGGAGAAAGATGTTGTGCGAACAATAGCAACCCTCACTTTCAACCTACTTTTCATCGCAGGCATTCAGTTCAGTCCGTTCAGTACTGCGGATGTCGCTGCCGAAACCTACGTCAGTACGGCACCCGCGTCGGGGCAATCGTACTACTGCGAAAAATGTGGGAAATACCATACGCGTGCGACCAGCAACGTGGTTCCCACGTCTTACACCGCGCCGGCAAGCCGTCCGGTCGCCACCAATCAATCAAGTTCGTATTCCGGTGGCGGGATGCGGAATGTATTGTCGATGCTGAACAACCAGCGGGCTCGAATGGGCATCGCCGGTCTGCAGTATGATTCCCAATTGCAAGCCGTCGCTGAGCGTCGTGCCCGCAAGATGGCATCGATGGGGCTCAAGAGTCATCCGCCTGGATCGTTCTCGCCCGGTCGATACGAGGGAGTCGGTTGGTCCAGTTCATTCTCGCCCTCGGGAGTCTCCGCATGCTTCACCAGCGATACGCGGATGCGATACGCCGGTGCAGCCATGGCCACCGGACGCGACGGCGTCTACTTTGCAGTCGTCTATCGCTAGGACCACTTGTAAAATCGCGTGACGAGTCAGCCGCATGGCTCGTCACGCTTTTGCTTGCCCTCCTGGTGTTCGCCGTGATGTCATTGTCGGGCATGCCCTGTGACGCTCAGGCTCCGGGAGCACTGATCGAGCGGGGTCGGGGGAATCAACCACGACTATCTGAGTCGCTTGATCACCCACCCACGGTCAATCGCCCTGCTGCGACCAATGCCCAGCCTGTGTCGCCCGACCGTGATGTCATCCAGGTTGGCCCCGCCGATGCAAAGTCGTCGGTGCAGTGGCTCGCAGATTTGGCGGTGCGAAAAATTCCCAAGACGTTCGACGGTGACAAAGACTGGGGCAACGTCAAGAAAATTTGGGCCGGTGTCAAAGTCCGACGTGATGGTTTTCGTTTGAAAACCAATCGCCGGTTTCGCGATGTCAATCATGGACGTTGGATTCGATACGAACTTTCGCTCGTCGATACTCTTCCCGCTGTGCCCACGGTGACCATCGAACAGGTGACAAGCCTTTCAAGCAGCACGGACTCGCATGGATCGGACGATGGCTGGCAAATTCAATCCACGCTGTCGGCGCCGATGCGATTTACTGCGCGGATCGAGCGTTGGAACTACGGGTTGCAGTGGTACAGCGTCAGCGTTTCGGGGCATCTTCGCATTCGCTTGCGCAGTTCCGCCACGATCCGATTCACAGCCGACTACACCCAGATTCCACCGGCTTTGGTGATCGATCCGTACATCGAGCAAGCCGAAATTTCGCTGGACGACTTTGAGGTTGAAAGGATCAGTAAGATCGGCGGCGACGTTGCCGAGGCCTGGGGCGAGATAATTCAAACCGTCATCCGCGAAAGGATACGACGAAAGGAAAATGCGTCGCTCGCTGAAAAGATGAACCGCGCCATCACGAAGCATCGCGATGATTTGCGGTTATCGATGTTCGACGCGGCAACCGGTTGGTTCGATACCGCCGCGGCTGTCGACGATTAAGACGCAACGATCCTTGCCGACGTGAGGATTGTCTCAAGTGTTGATCGCCATCGCCCGTTCGTCATCGCTCGTTCGTCATCGATCGGCGAGTTACGTTCGAGCAAAGATGGCACCCGCGAAGAAACTCGTGGCGCTCTGTCGATGTGACAAACGCGGTTGGGTAAGTCTGCTCGGTACGCTGCCGCGTACGAGATCGATCGCATATCCTCGCTCGCTATTTCGACGATAGTCCGTCGGTCGGTATTCGATTCAGCGTGTAGTAAGCGTATTTGTGCAGCAGTGGTTCGCCCTCTTCGCTGCGGACACCGGCTGCGATCAGTTCATGAACGAATAGTTCACGTCGCCCGTCCACTCGCAGATGGACCGTTTTTCGATCGTCCGAGACAGAGGTGACTTGGACCGCCAGGTTTTTCGTGTTGATTTCGTTGCTGCCGTAGGTTTCGTGATAGCTGTACGTGTAGCTGGTCATCTCGTAAGACTCAGCCTCGCTTGCGCTAGTCACATCGACCGGCTTGGTAAATCGAAGTTCGAAACCGTCCGGCGTCGCCCGCATCTGCTGAATTTCAAACGGAGTGACTCCGGTCCAGACCAATCGCTGCAGCCCGTACGAAGCCGTTCCCAGACTGCTCCAGCCGCGATTCGTCAGACCGACAAAAACGCTGCCATCGGTTCCCTGGGCAAGTCGCAGTACGGCCGAGGCAAGTTGCGACCGAAACGGGAAACACGCACCTTGGTATTGTCCATCGACCTTTTCCAGAAAGACGCGGTTGATCGCTGCCTGCGTGAATTCACCCACAAACAACTGGCCCGCAAACGGACCGAACTCGCCATCGCTATCGTCCAACATGATGTCGGTCGCCGACTGCCCCATCTTTTTATAAGGAAACCAAACTGCGGGCGGGCACAACTGCGGAAACCGTTTCATTGCTTGTGGATAAGCCAGTCCGTCGGGGACACTCTTGATGGCTTGGTCGCCAAGGGCCGCATCGGAAAAGGGTGATCCGTCTTGGTTCTTTGATGCGAGCGCTTCGGCGTGATGAAAAAACGCGCCCGGTCGCATATGGTGCAGACTGTTGGTCGCCACCCAATTTCCCTGTTGGTCGGTGTAAAACATGTCGCCTGCCGCATTCGTGCCGAGACCCGATGGGGACCGCATGCCACCGCAGACCGGAATCAGTTTCCCATCCTCGGCAATCGTCAAACCCCATCCGCGCCATAAGCCTTGGCGATAACCGAGCACCGGATCGTTGACGGTCAGGGCACGTTGCTTTTCGTTTAATCCCAAGCCGATGTTAAGGGTGATCCAAAGATTGCCGTCCCCGTCACGTTCAGGTCCGTACGCGTATTCGTGATAGTGCCCCGTGACTCCCCAGCCTGACGCGACGGTTTCGTATTCATCCGCGACATCGTCACCGTCAAGATCGCGCATGCGCGTCACCTCGGTGCGCTGCGTCGTGATCAATGAATCTCCGTCGCGCAGCAATCCCAGTGGTTCGTGCAGGGCGCTGGCAAATTGATGGTACGACACCTTTGACGGCGGGTCTTGGTAGACGCCATCCAGCAACCAGACCTCGCCCTTGCGTATCGCGACGGCGATGCGATGATCATCCAGAATTGCGATGCCGCTGACTTCAAGCGTCAAGCCCTCCGGGGCTGGCGTCCAATTGGCCGAGCGTGAATCCGTTTGCGCTTTTGGTGCGGCGATCGTCACGATTTTGTAATAATCACTTTCGTCCGCCCCGCGCGCATCGCCCAAGAACGTCGCTGCGATCAACATCGCAGAAAAAGCGGTTTGTCGTACTACCACGTGTACAGCACCTCGATGCTCGGGTCTTTTTCGGTGTCGATCTTCACTGACCAACGTTCGCGTTTTTCATGCTTTTCAACGTTACTCGTTTCGATCGAGTCGCCGATGATCGCGACGGTCAGTCCCTGATCGTTCGCATAGGATGACTTTGATTTTTTTTCCAGGCTCACGCCATCAATCAAGTGCAGTTGAACGACAGACGGCATCTGCGAATCAGAACGTCGTCGAACGTGAATGGTGCGGCGCAGTCCCTGTCCCGATTCGGGAACGATGCGGTCGGTGATGTCGTAGCCATCGATGGTGTACCGAAACGTTGGGATTCGCATCGCATCCAAGCGATAGCCGCCGAACCGATATTTAGCACCAGATGCACCGAGGATATTCATTCGCGGCAGCCGCATCTTGCCTGTTCCAAGCGGAATGGCTTCCGGTGAAAATCGGATATACCACGTGCCTTGTGCGTCAAGGAAACGGCCACGCCAGCCCGTCGCCAAAATTCCTGTTTGCGTGTCAAACGCATAGTGAATCTGTTCGGGAAACCCGACGGCGATCGCATGCGTGCCGACATCCTCGACAAAAGTTCTTAACAAGATCGGTTGATCTGTCGGCGTTAGTTCGTAGTTCTTTGACCTCGCTTGCTCGATTTTTTCCGGCAAGGGCTGTTCGTCCAGGTCCGCTAAGTAAGCCCACATCGCGCCGATTTGGCGAATCGGGTCACCATCGAGCAGTTTCGGATGTTGGCTTTTCCCGTCAGGAAAAAACGTCGGCATCCGCGTGCGAGCCTTCAACGAACCTGGGTCCAAGAGAAACGAACGAAACCAAGATGGATTGACGCGGGCATCGATGCCTTGCAGGTCGACGCCGACAACGCCCGGCATCGTGTATCCGCGAAACGCGTGGCATTGAATGCAACCGACGTCCATCAGGCTTCTGCCGACATCGTGCTGGTCCAGCGAGTCGCCAAACAGTTTGGCTGCGGATGAGGTATCAGCTTGATCGGCAGCCGCGAATTGGTTCGGCAGAAACGCGGTGGCATCACCGGGAAAGACTGGCATGCGAATATGCATGTGCGGTCGAATGTCCGCTTTTTTACCCAGCAAGACGTTCTTCATGTGCGCTTTGTTCAGCTTTTGACCGACATGTGCCAGCGGTGGCGGCAGTCGGCCCTCGTCGCCCAAGTCAATGTCATCGACCGTATGGAAAAATCCCTTTCGATATCGCCCGATTCCGCCAAGCTCATCACGACTATGGCAGGCGAAGCAGTTCAGTTGCAGCATCGTGAACGTCAACGCTCGGGCGTCATCCGCTTTGCTTTGCTTTTCGCCTGATGCTAAAACGTCACCGATGGCATCGACCTGTTGATCGTCCAATGCATAGTTGACATTGTGCCCGTCCAAACAACTATTGCCGCGAACATCTAGCGCGGCGAACGCCTTGGCGCTCATCGTCGATTCGGCACCCGTCGCATCGTGGCAGTTGGCGCATCCGAGCGAATTGAATCGTGCTTGCCCACGGCTAATCAAATCCGGATCGATCCCTGTTGCAGGCTCATCCAGGTCGTTAACGTCGGGTTGCAAATATGCAGCAATGTCTGCGGCTTCGATCGCCGTCAGCTTCAAGTGAGGCATGCGGCCGGCGGGGCGCGTTTTTAATGGGTCGGCCAAGAAGTAAGTCAACGAACGACGCGAATACTTCGCGGGCAATTCAGGATGCGGAACCGAACGGACTCGCCGAGCGGCACCGGCCAGCCCCATGTCGGCCAGTTCCTCCGGATCGAGTTCTTCCAACAACCGGTCAAGCTGCGAATCGCTAGGCGTGTTGACGGTTACGTTCTGATCCGGCGCGTGGCAGGCCACACATCCGACGCGGTGATAAATCTGCTTGCCGTTTTCTCGGTCGCCCTTTTTCCAGAATTCAAAGGGCACCGGATTGCGCCCAGTCGCTCGCAACGTCGGCAGGGGACGCTGTTGCGTCATCAGGAATGCGGTCAGCTCTCGAACGATTTGGTCGCGTTCTTGGTCACTCTTTCCGGCCAACACATCGGGCATCGTGGTGCCCGGTTTTGTTTTGTGTGGTGATGTCAGAAACTCTGCGATCCACGCCGGTTTCATCCGGACGGCCGCGTCATGCAGGTTGGGGCCACGTTTCGGTGCAAACGCTTGTTTCTTGCTCGCATGACAGGCGGTGCAACTAAGTTCGGTGACCAGCAAGTTGCCGGCCATGACCGAGTCAATTTCGCCGTGTCGGGCGAACCGATCGAATCCAGCAACGAACGGAGACGTGTCGCCGGAGTCCGAACGCAATGCATCGGCGGGCACCGGATCGGCGAGGGTCTCTTGCGGAGGCCCGGCCACGGCTAAGGCGATCAGTAGGACGATTCGGACAGATCGCAGATTCAAGACGTGATGATTCAAGCGACATTACCCTTTTTTGCTTCACGGGCCGCAACCAACATGTCGATCCATGGCCCGATGAAATGACCGTTGTCATGGAACGTGCGTCCGCTGACGAGGTTTCCATCGATGACGCATGGTTCGTTAACGAACGTACCGCCGCACACTTCCAAATCGAATTGACATTTGGGGACGGTTGCCATGCGTTTGCCTCGTACGCAGTCCGCATAGGCTGGGATTTCGACCCCGTGGCAAACGCTGGCGACGGGCTTGTTGGCGGCGAAGAAGTATTTTGTCATCCGCACCAAATCGCTGTCGTAACGAATGTACTCGGGAGCACGCCCGCCAGAGAAAAAGATGCCCGCGTATTCCTCTTCGTTCACCTCACTGAACGGAACATCACACATCAGCGTGTAACCTTCCCATTCTTTGGTGATCGTCCATCCCGGTTTTACTTCGTGCAGTACCAATTGGTACAACCGCTTCTCCGGTGCCGTGACGACGGGTTGAAACCCGGCTTCCTGTAAGCGGTAGTACGGGTACATGGTATCCAGCAGTTCGGTAGCGTCACCGATGACGACGAGAACCTTTTCCATCTTTCGTTTTCCAAATGAGTTGGGTGGTTTAATTCAGCGATCGATTTTCTAAGTAGTCGCGCGATCGATTGATCTCGGATGTGACCGCTTCGATCGAATCCAGAATGGGGATGCCGCGTGGGAACGGGTGCATGAAAATTTCCGTCCAGCCTTGGTAATTGATCTCTGCCAGCGCCGACAGGAGTGGGGCGAAATCTAAGGCACCGCGACCAGGCATCTGTAATAACTCTTGATCTTTGGGAAGCTTTGTCATACAGCCCATGCCGTGTTGCCAAGCATAGAATACTTTCAAGCGATCGCCGAGGTCGCGAATCAGACTCGAAATCAAGTCAACTTCTTGTGGTAAGTGATACGGCGCCAACGCGATGCCAATGTTCTTGCTCGGTGCAAATTCGGCAAGCCAGCGTATCGAGTCGGGTGAATCAATCAAACTGTTTGCATGATTTTCGATGGCGATCGTCACATCGGTTTCTTCGGCAACGGCCAGATGAGGCTTCATCAGCTCGGCAAATTCGGCGACGGCCGACTTGAGCGCGGCCCCTTTAAGTTTCTTCGGACCTTTGCCACCGGTCACAATCGTTCGGCAGCCCAGCCGGTTCGCCAGCCGCATTTCATCTTGAATGCCGAACGGCCCCAGTTTGTACTGTGTGATGCAACCCAGTGTGACATCGTGCTCGTTGATCAGGTTGGCAAAGGCCTGTTCGCCCATCTCATCGAGTTGTTCCCTTTGATTGCCGTGCTTCATCGGCCAGATGTCGATTGCGGTCGCCCCGCACTTAGAAACCTCCGGCAAGATATCCGCAAGCGGCGCATAGCCGTACATGCATGATCCCACCAGGTATTTCAATCGATGGGGCCTGCCCTGGATTGCTGAAGCGGGGTGATGTTGCGAAGCGGTAAGCATCGACGCGGCAAGCAGGGCGTGGAATTGTCGACGGTGCATTGCGGTGTCCCTCGGGGTGGCGGACGGTACTAAGGATCAACATGACCGATACGACTCGGGAATTCATTGCTGGATTGCGTAACTTTGTTGCACTATATTGTCAGTGCATGATGACGGTGGTTGGCCGGCTGCAGCTTGGTGCGTTGAACCACCGCGATCTTCTGAATCGGAGTACAGGTGAAGCGAGTCGCACTGTTGATCGAAACCTCACGAAGCTACGGACGTGAACTGCTTCGTGGGGTCAAACGATATGCGATCGAACACGGCCCCTGGTCGCTGTTCGTTGAGGTACGAGACCTCGAATCCAAGCCGCCGGCATGGCTCAAGAGCTGGGACGGCGATGGCATTTTGACACGATCGGGCAACAACGCGATCGCGGCAGCGGTCAAACGCGTCGGCGTCCCCGCGGTCGAATTGCGATCAACGCGTCGCGGATTCGGATTGCCGTTTGTCGGCGTGGACAACGAAGCGGTCGCTTCTTTGGTCGTCGATCATTTACTAGAACGTGGCTTTCGACACTTCGGCGTCTACGGTCTCGATACTGAACCTTTTTTTACAGAGCGTCGTCAGCACTTTGTTCAAAAGTTGCAGGACCGCGGGTTCGACTGCGTATCGCTGCGACAATCCGGAATGACCGAGCGTCCGCATCAGTGGGAAAAACAACAACAGCGATTGATACAGTGGATCGAATCGTTGAATAAACCGGCGGGTGTGCTGGCGTGTACCGATCAGTTGGGATGTTGGCTTTTGGATGCGTGCGTTCGTCGAGCGATTCGCGTACCCGAAGAGTTGGCGGTCGTTGGCGTCGAGAACGATGAGACGCTTGCCACGATGAGCACGCCACCGCTGAGCAGCGTTCAGTTGCCGGGCGAACGTATCGGATACGAGGCGGCTCGGAAGTTAGACGTATTGATGAGAGGCCGCAAGCTTTCGGAAACTTCCACCCTGATCGCTCCGACAGGGATCGCGGTGCGGCAATCGTCCGATGTCGTCGCCATCGACGATCCGTTGTTGGCGCAGGCGATTCAGTGGATCCGTGATCACGTTTGCGAGGGTATCCGAGTCGCCGACGTTTTGGCAGCGGTCCCGATCTCGCGCAGTTCGCTCGAACGCGGTTGTCGCCGAGTACTCGGGCGATCGCCCAATGCCGAGATTGTTCGAACTCGGGTGGACCAAGTCAGTCGGTTGCTCTGCGAGAGCGATTTGACGCTGCAGCAAATCGCCGATCGAACCGGCTTTAACACGGCGCAGTATCTCGTCGGAACGTTCCGCCAGATTCGCGGAATCACGCCGGGTGAATTCCGTCGTCGCCACCGAGTCTCATAGCCGGTGTCGATTGAATTTGCGGTCGTCTTTTTCCTCGGCGGTTATTCCCAAAGGAAGTCATCCTGCAATTCTTGACGTCTTGACTAAAGAGGTGGTGTTTTCGCGAATGAAACCTGCGTCACACTTGATCAGAGCGACTGTTCGGTTTGAGGGCGATTACGGAGCATGAAATGCCGGCCCGCCGCTGGTGTTGAAACCCATTGGTGCCGACTCGCCGATTGGCGGATGTGATATCGTTGAGTCGATGATCAATGGTGAATCGGTTTCGATCATCCCCATTTCGGCGCAGGCACCCGAACCGCAACCCTGGTTTCGACAAGACGCGTGTCCCTTGCTGCAGAAGCCGTTCTCATCGATCGCTTGACGATACGCGCGATCTTCCGCTTTCAAGATCGGCATACCGAACGGCAACGGGTTGGTCGGCGTTTGTTGGATCTCGCGATCAGCGGTGTACCTGACACATTCCTCGCGTGGCGTCCCCGTGTAGCTGGGCATTACGATCTCTGGCGTGATAAAGACCAGCAATTCGCTCTCGCGGGTCGCAAGATTTTTATGTCTAAAAAGATGTCCGACTTTTGGCAGGCGTCCGAGCCCAGGGATCAGGCTGCGCTCGACGGTACGTGTCCGTTGTCGCAATCCGCCCAGCACGAGTGTTTGTTGGTCGTAAACGCGGACGGTCGTTTTCGTTTCGCGGCGATCGATGATCGGTGCGTTGTCGGTTTCGCTGAATCCCGTCAGTAAACTGAATCTTGGATTCACGACCATTGCGATGGTGCCGTCTTGTGCGATATGCGGGATCACATTCAGCGTGACGCCGGCCTCGCGGAACTCGGTGGTTCCGATCGTTCCGCCTTCGAGTCCTTGCGTCAATTGCTGATAAGGAATTTCGGTGACGATTTCAATTTCGGCGGTTTCATGGTTCATGACGACCACGTTCGGGTCGGCAAGCAGGCGGGAATCATCCGACGATTCGAGTGCCTGTAATATGGTTTCGAAGTTCGAATACCGATTCAGGCTGGTGAATGTCAGCACGCCATTGGCACCGGAGGACGGAACAGCCGCGGTCACCGCGTTCAACGCAACCGATTGCGCGGCAGATCCCGTTGTGCTGTCGACCGCTCGACCGTTAAATCCGCTGCCCCAGTTGACGCCGATGCGTGCCACGTCTTCCAACCCGCAGTCATAGATCAACGCGTGGATGCGCACCTGCGGGCGTGGTCGATCCAGTTGCTCGATGGCAGACGCGATACGGCTGATCGCTTCAGGCCGATCGCTGATCACTAGTTTGTCTTCGAGCTCAAGCGGTGAGATTCGACCTTCTTCGCTTAGCAGCGGCATGACGCCCTCAGCCAATGTTGCCGACGGCACGAATTGCGGTTCAAAGACACGTACGATCGTCGACGCGCTGGTACGGATGCCTGGCACGTCCGGCGCCGCTGATCCGCCGGTTCCGATGCCGTCGGTGTGATTGTGTGCAGACGCGGCCGATTCCAGCACGCTGATCTGTCGATTGACGTCGGCAAGCTGTTCCGGATAGTCCATGACAACCAGAGCGTTGCTCGATGGGATCGAATGAACCCTGCCTTCGGGCGACAGCAATGATTCCACTGTCGGCAGCAATTCGGTCGGCGAACTGTTACGAAGTTGAATGACTGACGTTTCGAAACGAGGTAGTTTGTCCCCGAGACTTTCCAGGGGCACAATCACGAGGCTGCCGCTGACCATGCGGAATCCGTAGCCGCGTGGCAGCAGCAACGAATCGAGGACTTGTTCGACGGTGCTATGGGTGAACGCTGCGTTGACCGTTCCGGTTACTTCGTTGCCGACAACCAGATTAAGTCCGCTGGCGTCGCGGACGGCGAAGAGAGCTTCTAATAGCGTCGCATCACGAAGATCCAAACTGATGCGTTGTTTCATCGGCGAATCGTTTGCCGCATTCGCCGATGCCAGTTCTGCTGCGTTCCCCACCGGATAAGACGACAGTGACTGACGTGCACCCAGTTCTTCCATGGGAGGTTGTGCCGATAGCGGTGCCGCAAGAGCGAAGCAGCAAAGGATTGCCAATGCGGCGCGAAGCGGCTTTGCGGCGCATGCGTCGATCGGCTGAGAGGCGTTAACCATCTTCATGCCCCTCCATGGACATTGCGATGTAGTTCAGTTGTGTTGGGAGAATTCTTGGGGGGCGAATTCAAATCGTGGCCGTGCGTGCAAGTCGTCCTTGACTTGTTCTGCGGCTAGGCTTGTTCTCGATCGAGATGAAATAATGAGAATTCCATTTCTAGCGAGACCGTTTCGTCGTTTCCATCGTTGCGTAATGTCATCCTGGTCGGCACAGCGTAATCATGCATCTTTGTTACATCAGCAAGTATCTGACTAAGACTTGGCAGCGTTCCGCTCGCTGATACGCTTAGGTGCGTCGTTGTCAGTTGAAAACCTGTTTTCGTTTGATTGCTTGATGCTGTTGTGGCGAAAGGGTCGTCGTTCACGGTCCAAGGTCGCGACTGTGGATCGCTAAGCGTGACGCGTTTGACGCGGCAATCACGTTTTCGGATCATGCGAACCACCTTTTCTCGCAAATCGAGCGAGATCTCTTGGTTGGCGGTCATCATCCCGGCCGTCTCGTCGCGACTCAATTGCTCGAGTTGCATCCGAAGCGGTTGCAGATTGGCGATCGACTGTTTGATTTCGCTTAGTTGGCCATCAAGTTGTGCGTATTCGCTCCGGTTCACTTGGATCGAGTCGTAAACGGGTAAGCCGAAAGCCATGAACATCATCGCGGCGGCAATACCTACCATCCAGTTTCGACGGGGATGAACAAGAAACTGCTGTGCAAGAGTTTCAGCCATTTTGATCCTCACCAATGTTTGGTTGCGAAGATTCATCAGCATCGTCACGACCGTCATAGATCGCGAAGGAGGTGGCGGCCCCCCGGTGCCCAAAATTGGCCATTTCTGCACTGATTTCGAATCGGAACGCGGGGCCATTGGGGGTGCGGATGCTTTGCGTCGATGTTAACGAAACCCGCGAGAATGCAACGGACCCTTTTAGTCGCGCGATGTAGTCATAGATTGCGTCATCGGTAAAGCTTGCGCCAATGATCGTCACCGGACCCTGGTCAACGGTCAGCGATTCCAGCCATGTGCCTTGGGGCATTTGCTGGCCGGCTTGTCGTAAGATGAAATTCCAGGACGGTTTGGGGATTCGTTTCTTAAGCTTCATCGCTTCTGCTTGGCGATCATCATACCGCTGCAGGACGACGCGGATCCGCCCGGCCTCGATTCTTTCCGTTTGTAAGCTTTCGATCTGCCGTTCCATGGCAACGGATCGTGACTTTGTCCATTTCGCGAATCCGAACAGCATTGCGATCAAGCATGCCGCGGCGATCAATGGCCAGACGGCGCGAAGCATCGGCCCCAATCCGATTCGATCGCCCGGACGCAGCGTCGCAAGGATGTCGGTCGGCGAGTCTTGTTCCTGTCGCTTTGACTCGCTGCTTGCCATCCAGATCGCCGTAAACATCTCTGAACAATCCGCAGGCGTCTGATCACACTGCAGTTCATCCATAAACTCGCTGATCGGAAGAGCCCGTACGTCCAGGCCGCACTGTTCTTTCAGATCCGTGACGACATCAGGGTCGACCGACTTGCGGCCGACCAGATAGACGGTCGACAGCGGCTTGGCGTCACGACTGACCTGCGAATCGAGGTATCGTCTCAGGCATTTGATGTGCCGTTTGATCGTATCCGCCCAGGCGTTGATCGTGCATGACGTCAAGACGCCCGTTGTTGCAGGACGATAATCCAGCAACATTTGTCCTCGATAGGAAATGTTCAGACTGACTCCGTCCGGGCTGTCCGCGACCACCAAGACAGGCGCATCATCATTGAATCGATCGTCGCCGAGCGCTCGGCAAATGGCAACCAGTGCATGTTCCATTCGAATCAGCCGCAAACCCGCATGGTTGGCGGCATCTGCAATCGCATGAACCACGCTCCGTTTGGAGACGGTCATCCAGGCCCGTTTGCGCTTTGCGTCGACGGGTTTGTCTGAAAAACAACAAAGCTTTTCATCTCGGCCTAGCGCCAGATACCGGTGCGAACGTTCGGCCAGTTCCGCCAGTCCCGATTCGACCTCTTCGTTTTCGCCAAACAAGGCACGCGTCACACAAAGGTCGCCGCTGATTCCGACGACCGCTTTTTGCCCAGACAGTTTATGTCGATCGACGAGTGTCTTGATCGCACTTGCCAATTCGTTCGTATCCCACCTGTCGTTCGAGGGCCCCGAGTCACGGTCGAATGGGAAATGGTCGGTGATCAGGCGACGTGATTTTCCGTCTGCAAGTTCACAGACAATCGCCAGTTCGATTCCCGATGGCGAGATTTCCAGGGCAACGGTTTGTTTTAACCGGCTGCGTCGATCGTGGGCAACTCGACGTTTCTTAATCGAGCGACGTTCCACAATGGCCGGCGCGCGGTCTGCTGCGGCTAATAAGTCATCGGCGGTTGCCGGGTTTGTTGTGTTGTCAATCATGATCAGCCGCCGTGCTTGATGGTTGCGACCAACTTGCGGCGGAAATTTCCTGCCGTACCCGTTGCATGGATCAAGACGCTGGCATCCGGACCGTTGGTCACGGTCGCGGAATACGTATGTCCGCTGCCAAGTGGGAACTCGGTCGTGCTGATGCCTTCACGCCAGTCGATGTTCTGTTCCAATCGCGAAAACGCGTCATGCAATCCGGCTTCGGCCAAGTATCTCGCCTCGTCCCACTCGCGCGTGTTGCGCAGCGATGCATAGCGAAGCGTCTGTGTGTCCAGCATCGAAACTGCCAATGTGCTGACAACCGTCATGACGAACAATGCAAATAGCAGCGCAGCACCACGACGACGCAAACCTTTTCGTTTCCGCAGCAAAATACCGTGTCGTTCGTGCGTGCCAAGCATCCGCATTACCAAGATCGAATCCATACTTTCGAAAACACGGTTTGTCGGCTGCCGTGTCCTCGTGGAAGGTCAACCGAGACCGAAATCATCACGAGGCGGATGTCATCGACGTCCGTTTCCACCGTGACGCCATCGGCGCGGTATCCGGTAAACGATAGGTCACTGATAGAATGCGCGAGCGGCGATGCAGAACCGGAACTGGTCGAAACAACGACTTGATGACCGATGTCGCTGTCACCGCCCGACAACGCCCAGGTGACGGTACTATTGTCACGGTTTTGCAGCGTGATGGATTTTCCGTCTGAATCGATCATGACGACCCCGCGGGTCTCACGTGCTTGCCGGATGAAATGCGTGGCCACGGCATGCGCATGATGCAGTGCCCCGTAATCATTGTCGTTCGCCTCCCATGCGACTCGTCCAGTTCGTAAGACGATCGAGAGGCTGGTCATGACCATCGCCATCATGCTGCCGGCGATTACCAGTTCCAACATCGAGACTCCACGACGTTTGGCGCATCGACCGCTAGTGAATCGTCGATTCGTATTCATACGAAATCACCTTTGCAATCTTGGTCGCATAACGAACGTGTGTCTCATCGCCGTCCAAGTCGTTTCCGCCGTCTTCGTCGTGCCAGACGATCACGTCGATCACTGCCAGTGAATTCGGCGATCCGCCGTCGACCGCTGCGTCGGACTTGGCCACCGTGAATCGAAGTTCAGGCCGGCCGATCGCGGCGAAGTTTCCCGCGCGAGGGCTCAGGTCCCATGTGGCGGCGGTGCGGGCCAGTTCTTCTTCCAACTTGCTGACGCAAAGTGATACCGAAAGCTCGCTACGTTCCAGCTGACTAATATTCATCAAACCGGAGCGAGTTAATTTCAAAGCCGGTACCAACGCGATCGCAAGGATCGTTGTCGCCGCAACAAGTTCCAGCATGGTCTGCCCGGTTCGGTATCGCGATCGGCGTTGTGTTCGGCGTGCGTCCACACGCCGTACGAAGCCGTGCTGCTTTGCCTGGCAAACCGGTGGGTGTGAATCAAGGATTGAGGACTGGGCGTGATGCACCATCACAACACCTCTCGGCAATCGATCATTTGCGTCAACGGCTGAACGGTGATCCGCCATTTCCGATGAGGCCCGACAAAGTCGGCAACGAAACTAGCCACGCCGTTGCCTTCGAAATTGAATTCTGCTGCCTTCGAGTTTGTGCTGACGCGATAGTCACTCGGGAACTCGTGAGGGCCGTCGACGACTTGGCGTGATCCGTCATTGTTGATTCGAATGACAGAAAAGCTTGTCACGTTCGAGATCGATCCATTCATTTCAATGGCATGTCGATCGCCGGTGCGGATTGCGCCTCGCTGTGCCTCAAGGATTGCCAGTGACAGCATTCGAGCCCCTCCGCGCACGCCGACGTCACCAAGGATGTCACGTCCGAATCGAGTCGCGGCGGCTGCGGAAAAGATGCCTAGCAATGTGATCACGACCACCAATTCCAGCAAGCTCAGTCCTTGCCGTGCCGTCGTCGATTTTTGTCGGATTGTTGGAGGGATCATGGCTTCAATCACGCTCTTGAATCGCAAACAGCTCGACCCGTTTTACGAGGCCGAGCTGTTTCGTTGAGCGTGGCGGTTCGTGGTTGATGTCGCGGGATGCGCTTGACGCAGACTGACTTGACGCAGACCTACTTAACGACGCGATGGGTCGTCGAGTCCAAGATGTACTGTTTGCCTGAGATGGGGTTCGTGGGCAATCCGTCGGGGAAATAGTTGACGTCTGTGCCGATGTCGCTAAGCGTATCAGCAGGCCAAGTACCCTTTTCGAAATACCAGCGTTCAACCGCGGAGTTGATTTCGGCGATGTTCTGTTTGTTGACTTCTGCCTGGGCGGCTGTTTTGGATGTCGAGATTCGCGGAATCACGACGGCAGCGATCACACCCAGGATTGAGACGACTGCCAACAGTTCGAGTAATGAAAAACCCAAACGTCGTCGGCTGGATTGGTAACCTGTCTTTGCGATTCCGCGATGCATTTCCGTTCTCTTCATTGTGCAGTTGACCGTTGTTGCAAGTCCGATCGCATATCGGGACTTACTTCGATGCAACTCTACGTCACGATTAACGCGGTCGCGGCTCGCTGGATGGTAGCGAATTGAAGACTCGAATCCGAATTTGTGGATTGATCGCGTCTTGCGGATTAATGACGATGGCCGATCACTTGCCCGCTTGATGTGTCAATTTGGTAATCCGATTGATCGATCGGGCAAATCGGTACGCCGTCTGGGAAATAGCCTCGGTCACCGCCGATATCGGCAAGGCTGGCGGAGGGCCAACTGCCGTGGTCGCGGTGCCACAGGGCGGTTTGGATTTCGATCACGCGACGATTGATGGCGCAGCTTCCCGATTTCGTCTCCGATGTGCTGACACTGAGACGCGGGACCAGCGCGGCAGCCAATACGCCCAGAATCGTCAGTGCCGCGAGCAGTTCCAGCAGTGATAGTCCCGAGCGACGATGCGCGGCTGCGGTGATGGTGATTTGCTTTCGATAGGTCATTGATTCGTCTGGCCTATCATGTCGAACATCGGCAAGTAGATGGCCAGCAAGATTCCGCCAACCAAGACGGCCAGAACAGCGGTCAGGGCGGGTTCGATCGCACCCACCATGGCCGTCGTGTATTTCTCGACATCAGCTCGCAAGTGCGAACGAATCTCTTTCGTGATTTCACCCAGTCGTCCGGTGCGTTCGCCGATGACAACCAATTGCTTGACCACAGGTGGGAATAAGTCACCTTCTTTGTCGAGTGCTAAGCTGAAACGCTCGCCGCGCCGGATCGCCGAGTGAAGCCCTTGCAGTTTGATGCGGATATAGCGATTGCGAACCGCGCCCGATGCATGGGGAAGGGCCTCTGCCAGAGTAAATCCCGAACACATCAGGTTTTCTAGCACTTGGATGAACTGCAATATCGCAATGTTGCGGAACCAGTCGCCAATCATGGGGATGCGCAGCAAATGCTCATCAATTCGAATTCGCGTCGCGGGGTTTTGCAGGGCGGCGATGGCCCCGACCAACGCCGTCATCAGAATTGCCAGGATCAGGAATCCGTGATTCGTTACCGCTTCACCCACATCGATCAAGAAACGCGTGATCGCCGGCAAGGTTGCCCCCGCGTCGTCGTACATTTCTTGAAATGTCGGGATCACGCAGGTCAGCATGAACGATACCGAGGCAATACCCGCCAACACGAGAATCGATGGATATGTCAGTTTCTTGACAATGAAACGCTTAAGCGTGGCGCCTTCCTCAAGCTGTTTGCTGACGCTCTCTAAAGCGGCAGGCAGCGTGCCGGCACGCTCGCCGACACGAATCTGATTGACCAACAATTTGTCAAACGACGCGGGGAACTTAACCATCGCTGCCGAAAGCGTGTTTCCATGCCGGACGGATTCGGACAAGCTGTTCAAGATGCGGCGATAGCGTTTCAGTGAGCGGTCCGCAGCCACCGTTTCTAGTGCGTCACGTAGTGAAACACCGTTGCTAACCAGGGTTGTGATATTGCGCAGCATGCCAACCAGATCAGCTTGCTTGATGCGTTTGCCTGGATCGCCACCAATCTTCACGTCGTGAAGCTTGGAAAGAATTCCGCCCGATCCAGGCGTTTTCGATGATGCTTGAGAGGATGAATGCGCGGTGCTCATAAGTCGCTTTCGATCAACCGGACAACTTAAAGTAAACGTCTTCGATCGATGTCAGCCCTTGACGAGCTTGTGCCAAGCCGCCGACGGCGAGTTCAATCATGCCATCGGCGATCGCGATTTCTCGCAACTTGCTAGACGGTAGTCCAGATTCAATGGCCGCCTCCAATTCTTGCGTCGCGACCATGATCTCATAGATAGGAATCCGTCCGCTGTATCCCGTGCCATTGCATTGTTCACAGCCGCGACCGGTATAGTACGGACCATCCAAATCCACTTCGTCGGGGATGCCACGTCCGTCGAACAGTTTTTCCAGCAACGAGACGTTTGGCGGGCACTCAACACGGCAACTCGGGCAGATGCGGCGCAATAGTCGCTGAGCGATTGATGCATTCAAGGCACCGGCGATCTTGAAGTTATCGAGCCCCAAATCGCTTAGCCGAGCGACGGTTCCGATGGCGTCATTGGTATGCAGCGTGCTGATCAGCAGGTGACCGGTCAGCGCGGCTTGAACCGATGTCGTTGCGGTTTCATGATCTCGGATTTCGCCGACAAGGATGACGTCTGGGTCCTGTCGCATCAGGTACTTCAAGCCATTGGCGAAGCCCATTCCGAATTCGTTGTTCGCTTGGACCTGATTGATGCCGGGCAATCGGAATTCGACCGGATCCTCGATGGTCGAAATGTTTCGTTCTGATGAATCAATGCTGCATAGCATCGAATACATGGTTGTCGTCTTGCCCGATCCGGTCGGTCCCGTCATCACGATCATGCCGTGCGGCCGATCCAGCAGCGTACGCACACGGGCGACTTGCGCATGTGGCATGCCAAGGCCGTCCAGTTCGAATGTCTTGCTCGATTCATCGAGTACCCGCAACACGACTTTTTCCCCACGGACGCAAGGGATCACGCTGACACGAAAACTGGCCCGTGTGCCGCGTTCTTCAATCGTCAAGTTGCCGTCTTGTGGACGCCGTTTTTCTGCCGTGTCCATATCGGCAAGCACTTTGATACGTCCAATCACCGCTTCTTCGGAATCACCGGGGATCGTCATGATCTGTTGCAATTGTCCGTCGACTCGGTACCGGACTCGCATCTGAGGCGAATGTGGTTCCATGTGAATATCACTGGCCCCCGCATGAACCGCGCCCATCAAGATGGACTGTACCAGTCGCACAACGGGTGCGTCGGATTCGTCGGAGATCAGATCATCGTCATCAACGTCGGCTTTCCCCGCTAGCAGTTCAGCACGCCGGATATCGATCGCCGTTTGACGGGCCATGATGCGATTATCAAATGCTCGGTCCAGCAAGTCTTCCAGTTCGTCAGCCAAACAGATCGCAGACTCAACGCGATAGCCGGTCATCAGTTCCACTTCGCTGATCGCTTCCATGTCGCCGGGCCAAACCATTGCCAGTCGCAAGTTTCCGTCGCCGACTTTCACGGGAACGATACTGCGTCGACGGGCAAAGCGTTCGGGTAACAATCGTACGATTTGCGAGTGAATTTGGTCTGAGCTGATTGCGTGAAAGGGGACTTCGAACTGCTCGCTGAAAGCTTCGCCCAGTTGGTCGCGAGTGATCATACCGCTGTGCAGCAGATAGCTGCCAAGTTGCATCCCCACGTGCCGGTGTTCCGCGATCGCTTTGCCGACCTGCTCTTCGGTCAACCAGCCTCTTTCGATAAGAATATCGCCAAGTCGTTTCGCCATCGTGTTATTCCTTGCGTGCTGACTGATCAGCAGGTTAGCTCGTGACTGAAAGTCGTGGCGAAGTACGTTTGCCTTTACCGGATTGCTCGCGGATTTCTCGTTCTTCTTCCGCCAGTTTGACCATCGCGATCATCTTGTCTTCAAGCATGATCGGGTCATATGGGACCACCAGAAACTCACTCGCGCCTGCCGCAAATGCTTCTTCGGCGTGCGGTAAGTCAGCCTCGGCGGACATGCAAAGGATCGGAATTCGGCTGGTGATTTCGTTGCTTGCCAGACGTTCCACGATTCCGACCCCGGTGCCCTCGTTCACGTCCAAGTCGATGATGATCGCATCGGGCAATCCCGCGTCGATTTCTGCGGACATCATTTCGGCGGATGTTACCGCGACAGGATGCATGCCCGATAGCTTCAAACGAAACTCGGTGACTTCGGCCAAGACGGGGTGCGATACGTATAGCAGCACACGTAGGTCTGTCTTATGAATCACGACGGTTGCTTTGCTTTCGAAAACCGTTGATCGAACGTGGAGCCCACGCACGTGCAATCGAGTACACAGAAACATTAAAAGGCAGAGACGACTGCAGGTCGGCCGACACGGTCGTACGTCGTACAGATCTTCCGGGCAAACTTAGGTCGCAGGTGGTGCCGGTCAAGGACAAAGCACGACCGATTGATCCAGCCCGCACGATCGATACGACCGAATCACGTTACCGGATGTCGTGTTCGCTTTAGATGCTTTGTCCGACCGAGCCTCGGGAACTGACCCACGTTTCAGATGAGTACATCTCATTCGCACTCCGATCTGATCAATTCAGATCCATTCATTGAAATACGAAACGATCATGTCACTTCCAATGCTTTCTTGCGTTCACGGCCAGCGTCTGTCTCGGCGATGTGAACAGGCTTTGATCGGTTTACTGGTGGTTGTCGTCTCCGGATGCGGCGACGAAACGCAGCAGATTCAGCCGAACGCGATATCCGAGGCAAGTACAGTTTCGGCCACGACAGGACCTGCTTCCTCACGTCATCAGCCGGCATCCGCCACCGACATCGTCACCGATGTCTCGATAGCAGCACAGAAGCATTCGATCGATCGTGACAGGACCAAGAAGAACGACTTTGACGCGCCGTTGTCGGCGGATGCAAGCTTCTTTGCGGCGCCAAAAATTGAATCGACCACGAAACAGGTTGTTACGATCGACCAAGGCCACGATCCCGTTCGACTGATCGGTTTCGTTGGTGATGAATCGACCGATGCAGGAAGAAAGGCCATCCTGAAGATTGGCGAAAAGATGGTGACAGTACGACAAGGTGAGTCACTTGATGGAATCGATTTCGTCAACATTCAAGGCCGATCGATCACGATGCAACGAGATCGCGACCGTTGGACGCTCTCGCTATTCGACCAACCTCTTGTCAACAAACCGCAGCTAAGACCTCTCGGACCCGTGTTGAGTCGACGGTCGTCACGCAGGAAGCCCAGCACGCCCCGCAACTGGTCGCCCTCGCGATCAGGTTCTCAGGGTTTCCATGCGAAACCGCCGAACGAGTTACCACCCATCGATGAGCCGGTTATCGAGTTGCCCGAGCCACCCGAACCGCCAGACCTCAGTGATCTGCCGGGAATGGAAGACCTGCCAGGATTTTAGTGCAGTCTTTTCCTTGCCCATCGCGAGTCCATGCACGGGCAGACGCGTTTTTCTCTTTGAACTTTTGGAACCAAATCCATGTGCTTTCTTTGTAAGAAACGGTTCTCACAACACGCAGCTGTAATCACGCTACTGTTTGCGGTTGCCGGCGTTGCCGATGCGGGGGATCTGTTTGTTCGTCAATCGGGTAGCGACAAGAATTTGGGTGGCACGCCAAAGAACGCTCTGCTCACAATCACCCACGCCGCAACACTTGCCAAACCGGGCGACCATATTTGGGTCGGCGCGGGTGACTATACCGAAAAGATCGTTATCGGTGCCGCGAACGGAGCATCCAGCAAGTTGTCGATCTCGATTCACGGCGACGTGGACGGTAAGCAAACCGGCGATAAAGGCGCCGTGATCGTCAGGGCGCCAGAGAAATACTGGGCATTGTCGGTTTCGGTCGCCACGACCGTGAACGTCGACAATGTCACGTTTGCAGCACCGGTTGGTTCGAATGGTGTGGGATACGGATGCCGAGCTTACGCGGACTCGTCGTGGCTCAGCTTTAGCAACTGCTATTTCACGGGACTGCGAATCAGCGTTTATCCCTACAACGGTGCATCGGCTTCTGTTTCGCAGTGCTCATTCGAAGACAACGTCTATGGCGTTTACGGCAGAGCTTCACAAGCGATTAAAATTGGCGACAGTGCTTTCTTTGGTAATACATACGCGTGTTACTTGGTCGATGTGCCGAAAGCATACGCGTCGGGATGCAAATTTGGGCCGTCAAAGCTGACACCGACACATCGTTCATTCACTGTTTATCGATCAGGATTTTCGGTCGACAACTGCGGATTCGACAGTCCATCCTTTGCCGTCTATGGCATTGATTGTCAATGGCTTGACGTGCAGTCTTGCGAGATCCAAGAACCGACCAGCTATGGGATTTACGCGACGGGTGAAAAGTTGTCGGTGAGTAGCGTCAAAATCATCGGCGCCGGCGATCGCATCGGTACCGGCATGATGCTAAACGATACGTCCAATCAAGAGGTGACCGTCAAGGATGTCCATGTCGATGGGCTGCGATACGGTGCGATAGCGATGGGCAGCGACTATGACTTTCAAGACGTGTCGCTTAATAATTGCTACTACGGCTATTACTGCCATCCCAACAAACCGAGTCTCAGTATCAGCGGATCGGACAAGGTGGAAATGAAAGGCAACTACATCGGGTTGTACAGCTATCATCGCGCCGACGCGCCCGGGAAGGTTGAGATTTCTGACCGTGAATTTGACGGCAATGAAATCGGATTCATGTCCTACAACGACCACCTTGCACTGCGCGGATGTGCATTTCATGTGAGTCGGATTGGGGCGTATGTCCGACTAGGCGCATCAACGGATATTCGAGAGTGCAAGTTCGTCAACGATGGGCTTGGAATACATACGAGTACTTATGGCTTGTATTTGGATTCAAACGAGATTTCCGTGGAAGACTGTGGTGCGTATGGAAATCGTATCGGCATGTATATGAAAAGTTCTTTCGATCGTGCTTTCCGCTTGCGGAACCTCGACTGTGACGACAACGAGTACATGTCTCTTTACTTGGTCGGTGGCAGTTGGGACTGGTCCGACGGGGATAACATACAACTGACAAACTCTCGCTATGGGGTCTATGCAAATAACGTTGATTGGACCGTCAAAGGAATCGGAATCGACGCATCAACGCTCGAGTATCCGATCGTCGATGTCTACGGAAACCTAGTGGTTGCCGGGTCGAAGATCAGTGGTGGCAGCCATGGCGTCTACGGCTCGTTGTCTGAATCGCTGACTGTCACCGATAGCCATATCGCGGGGGCGAAGTCTTACGGGATTCGGTCCAACCGCTGCGAATCGATCACGTTGGATGGTGTGTCATCGACGGGCAATGGCCACTCCGGGTTGTATTGCTACTCGATCGACGATGTTCCGTTGTCGGTGTCCAATTCCGTGTTTGCCGACAATGTGTATTACGGAATGTATCTTAACGGGCTGACGTTGGATCCCAAGGTGTCGGCCAATTTAAAGCTTACCGGCAATCGCTACGCGCTGCGGGTTCATAATCGAGATTTGACGTTAACCGAGCCAATGAACGTTGTTATGCAGGACAACGATTACGCTGCGATGTGTTACTACGGTGACCTCACGATCCGCGGATTGAAGATCAGTGACAACGGAGTGGCCGCGTACTCTTACCGCGGTTCGCTCGATTTGACCGACTCGGTTCTGTCGGCGAGCAACTATGGCGCCATTGCCTATCCGGAAGGAAGTGTCCTAATCAATCAGTGTGAAATCGACACTGCTCGCTATGGGATCTATCTTGCTCCGTACGGCGACCTCGGTCAGGAACTCTCTGTCACCAACACTAAGTTGACCGACCTGTCGCACATGGGGATTTACGTGCGTTCATACCAAGGATCGGATCCCGTACTTGAATTGTCCAACGTCGATATCGAAAACAGCCGGTACGGGATCTACAGCAGCTATTCAACGGTCAATAGCACGGACTGCAATATTACCAATTGCACGACGTATGGGATCGCTCAAATTCATGGCAGTGGCGACTATCGGAACACAAGAGTCGAATCGACAGGCAGCTGGAGCGTGCTTGCGTACGGCGATGATTTTCAGATGACCAACGGGCAAGTGATTGGCCCTGGCTATGGAATTGTATTGTTTTCAAAGAAAGCAAGTGTGATCAATTCCGTCGTTCGTGACACCTACTACGGCATCCGCCTGGACGGCGTTGATGCTCAGTACGACATCCTGCAGTCGACAATTGGCAACATTCGATACTACGGCGTTTGGCATCGAAACGGTAACACTGTCCTGAGGAATTCGGTCGTCGATGCTGACTATTACGCGCTCTGGAATCAAACCGGAAACGGAACTCTGTCCAACGATCACAATTTGGTTCACGCGGACCGTCAGGCGTTCGTCAACACAACGCCGGGTGACGGCGATATCGAAAAGGACCCCATCTTTTTGGACCCTGCCGCGGGCGACTTGCACTTGGCTGCGGGCTCGCCGGCCATCAACGCGGGGACCGATCTGTCGGACGTTGTGATCGCTGATATCGAAGGTAACGAACGCCCGAGTTTCCGACAATTCGAGATGGGCGCATACGAGTTCACCGATGCGGCCGGGTCATTGCGCGTTTTGGACTGGGATGAAGTCGCAAAATAGCAGGCGGTACGTTCGGAATCTTGTTCTGTTAGATTGCGGTGACGAAATTTACAGTCACTCGATAGTCAGGATGAGCCAGCATGAAGTTTCGATATGCGATTCTTTACGTGAATGATGTCGCTGCCACGATCGATTTCTACGGTCGTGCCTTCGGACTCGAGAAATCTTTCATTCATGAATCCGGCGACTATGGCGAAGTCGCGACCGGGACGACTACACTGTCTTTCTCAGCACACTCGTTGATGCGGCAATTAGGAAAGAACTCGACACCCGCCGATCCAGCCGCGCCAGTGTTTGAAATTGCATTGGAGACGGATGATGTGTCCGCCGCGCTATCGAGGGCCGTCGATGCGGGCGCAACGCTGGTCCAGGAAGCAAAGGAAATGCCTTGGGGCCAGACCACTGCATACGTCAACGACATCAACGGTTTTCTCGTCGAGATATGCACGCCGGTTCAGACTCAGCAAATTTGAACCGCTGGTATTTATGTCGACATCTTGGCCGTCAACACGGCCGGGGCATTTGCAAGGTTGCCCTCGACAATGGCCATGGGGCGCTATCTTAAGTCCTGAGCTGCGAGAACAGTAAACGATAGGCATGGCGAAATATGGCACAATCGACGAATCGTCGATGCATCGAGTCGAGATCGAAAGAGAGGTGGCAAATGGTGTCCAGTAAGCAGCAGTTCCGTCCACTTTGGGCAGCCACGGCCGCGGTCATGATGTTTCGACTGGTCATAGGCGGTGACAATACTGTCATCGCTCAGGGCAGCAAAGAATCGGGAACTCTATCCGCTCAGGTCGCCGAGCTAGCCCACCCCTATGTTGAATCCAAGGTGGTCGTCGGACTCTCGCTAGGAATTATCAAGGAAGGATTTTCGGCCACGATCCACCTTGGTGAAACTCGCATCGGTGGGGAAACGCCCAGTGATCAAACGGTTTACGAAATTGGTTCGATTTCGAAAGTGTTTACAGGCATCTTGCTAGCCGACGCGGTGCAACGCGGCCTGGTTCGACTGGATCAACCTGTCGGCGAATTGGCGTCGGCCGGTGTCAGCTTTCCCGCATGGCCCGAACGGCCAATAACGTTGTTGGATCTAGCGACGCACCGCAGCGGGTTGCCGCGGTTGGCTGCGAACATGCCCAGCTTGCATAGCGATGATCCGTATCACGACTACACATCAGCATTAGCCTATCAGTTCTTATCCGGTCATCAGCTGCGCCGCGCACCGGGTGCCGAATCGGAATATTCCAACTTGGGATTTTCGTTGTTGGGGCACCTGCTGGGATTGAAACAGGGGCTGGATTACGAAACGTTGCTTCGTGATCGGATCACCCGACCCTTGGCGATGAACGACACACATATCGTTTTGCGTGATGACATTCGAAATCGCTATGCGACGCCTTATTCTTCCGTTGCGGTCGAAGCTTCCCCGTGGACGTTTGCGGACATGCCTGGTGCAGGAGGCATTCGCAGCACGATGTCGGATATGCTTAGCTTTGCACGTGCACAGATCGATCCCCCGGACAATACGACCGGGCAAGCAATCCAGCTGGCGTGGCAAAAGCACGTCGATGGAAATCCGGTCATGGGGTTGGGGTGGCATTTTTCGCAAGACGGTTTGTCCCACTGGCACAACGGACAAACCGGCGGCTTTCATAGCATGGTGATTATCAATCGAAAGCTCCGGATCGCGGTGGTGCTTTTGACGAACACTGCGGCAATGAAAGTCGATCAACTTGCTCGCGACATAATCCTGATGCTTGCCGGCTCTGCCGTGACACCACGTCAATTCGAAACGCCAATCGATGTCGACGAAGCGGTCTTGGACAGCTATGTCGGCCGATACCAGTTGGCCCCCGCTTTCATCCTCACGGTTTCTAAAGAAAACGGAAAGTTGATGGTTGGTGCGACCGATCAGCCGACACTGCAAGTTTTTCCGCGCAGCACGACCGAATGGTATTACCGCGCCGTCGATGCCACGCTGATCTTTCAAGCCGGCGAAAACGGAACAGCCGAGTCACTGGAATTGCTGCAAAACGGTCAACGTCACACCGCAAAACGAATCGACCCTTGATTCAGGGTCGGTATTCGGTTCATCGGCACGCTCACGCAATCCAAAATTACAATGGAACGATGGCCACCGAGATCACTAATTTCGGCCGGTCGCAAAGTTGGGCAAGAAGCCGTTCGAAAAGTCGGTGAAGTTCACATTGCCGTCGCCCGTCGCGTCAAGTTCATCACGGTAACTTGCGTCACCGGTGGATGTAGCAAATGCGGGCAGGAAGCCATTTGCAAAGTCGGTAAAGTTCGTTGCGCCGTCGCCGCTCGTGTCACCATAGAGACGGAAGAAATCATCGGCTAAGTCAGCGCCGAAATCGTAGTCACTTGCCATGGCCGGTCCGCCACCCTCGGCCGTTACCAGTGCACCCACAATATCCAGTCGATAATTTCCATCGTCCAGTGTGTTTGCGCCGATAGTTCGGTCAACCACGCTGTCACCTGTACCAAACGTGATCGTCGTGACCGTTTGTGTGGCGCCGTCGACGGTGTCGACAATCAAGCCTGTAACCGGCGTACTGGATGTCTGAAACGGAATTCCCAGGTTCGTGATGGAAAACGCATTGTCAGGAACATCAACCAGCGAATCAAATGTGATCACGATCGATGTGATGGCCGATCGCTGCACATCGGTGTTGCCATTAATCAGGACGCTATCAACGCTTGGCGGAAGCACGATCGCTTGACCCGTTCCCTCGATCGCAAAGTCGTAAAGGGATTCGTCGGCATCATCATTTGTGATTTGAACTACCGCGTCGTCTGTTCCAACGTCCGAAGGGGCGTAGGTAACGTCGAATGTGATTGACGATCCCGCGGCGACAACGGTTGGCGAGAACGTGGGTGTGCTGAAATCTGACGACCCGACAATCGAGATTGCCGAGACATTTAACGGTCCGGTCCCCGCTGTATTGTCGATGGTGTAGGTCTTGGTCACCGAACCCGTGCCAGCATCGACGCTGCCAAATTGCGTGTCGTCTGCAATGTCAGGTGTGCTGTCTCCATCGTTGATCGACATCGCGTTACCCAGTACATCAATTTCTGGGCTAAGGATCACCGGTTCCGGAATCCCGCGAATTGCGGTGCCCGCAATGGAATAGAAACCGGATGTTGAATTCGGCGTGACCAAGATTTCGATTTCGCCGCTCGGATCTGCCGTCACGGCGATCTCGCTATCGATGATCGACTGGGTACTGGTACCGGTGGCATCGTTGACGAACAACTGAGTGCCGCTGAGCGCTTGCGTAAAGCCGAATGGGATTCCATCGCCGGTGATCGTGACATCTTGTCCGTCGCCGCCGCCAAAGCCGTCCAGTCCGAATAGATAGACTCCATAGTCGGCCCCCGGCGTCAGATCGCTCCATGTGATCTTGAGAGGACCATTCGCTTGGTTTGCACCTGCGACGTCGTTCAGCACGGGGGTATGCTGTGGCAACGTTCCTGTACTGATCGATCCTGATGACGAACCCAGATTGGAAACGCCGGGTTGGAACTGGAACGTGACATCAAATGGTGTCGCCAAACCATCGTCGCGAGTTAGATTGGAAATGGTTTGTGGACTGAAGGTCGCCGGCATGGTAAAGGACGTCCAATTCGATGGCGCTGTCGTGTCACCGTTCAGGTTCAAGTCGACGCCGATTAATGGTGGGTCCTCATTGTCATAAACCGAAGCGACAACATTGTTCAGTGCCATTCCTACTGAGTAGGTGGCGCTCGTGCTGGCCGTCACCGAATGCATGATCGTACTGAGATGCGGTCCCTCAATCACCGCATCGTCAACCGCACGAACCAGAACCGTCTTGGGCGACATCGATGAAAAGTCCGCTGTCACGCTTGATGCGAATGCGGAGCCATCAACGCTGATCAAGGTTTGAGGATCAGCATCGAACTGGATGCTGACGGTTCCAGATGGTTCTGTATTCAGCGAAACCGTATAAGAATCGTCGGCCCCGCCTTCGACCGGACGCGTATCTCCGTCGGTTTCCGCAAAGGTTAGTCCCGGCAACGCAGGATTCGACGTGATGCTGAAATTCTCATCCGAAACATCAAAGAAAATATTACCGCTTCCCTGAACACGAATCCTCGCTTCGGTTGTGTCAATATTCGGAACATCAAACGTATACGAACCATTGTTGGCGGTCGTGGCAAGCGTGAACGGATAAGTCATGCCGCCATCGGTCGACAGTGTGATGTCCACATCCGTCGTACCGATCGCACCGCCACTGGTGCCCGCTTCGTTCCAAGTCACCGTTTGCGAGGATCCACCGCTCCAGGTCGTGGCGGTATTGGGTGATAGAACCTCAAATGCAGCCGGGGTGTTGACAACGGAGACCAGCACGTCGTCGGAATTGATCCCGCCGTTGCCATCGCGAACGGTAACGCGAAAATTCATATCGCGCGCCGTCGTCGGTAACACTTCGCCGATGACCGCGGTGTCGACGTTGGCCAGTAAGTCTGGCAAATTCGGAAAGACTCGATTCGTGGAGTCAACCGGATCGTATGTTCGGAACAACGGTCCCGCCACGTTGCCCGAAAGTGGCAGGCTCTGTGATGGACCTAAATCGAGTTGTTCCCAAGAATAGGTTAGATCATCCGAGGCGTCCGCGTCCGACCCCGATGCGATTAGTTCAAAGGGGGTTCCGGCCGGAATTGTAAAGTCAGCTCCGCCGCTGACCGTCGGCACCGCATTGGATAATGTCGTCACCGAATTGGGCAGTGCAGGCGCCGAAGATATCAACGTTGCGATTTCTTCAAAACTTGCCGAATGAAACAGGTTGCTTCCGTCAGCCTGCAGATTATCGGCACCGCAAATGCCTGCGTATCCCATTAACGTCGAACCGCTGGCAGGCTCGTACGCGTTGGTCGATTCGCGATTGCCAGAGCAAGATCCGACGGTCGAGTTGAACGTGTGTTCGGCACCGAATTGGTGACCAAATTCATGCGCCGCCAAACTTGTAAAGGAACTTCCGATCGGGTTGGATGAGATCGACGCACCACGTCCTTTTCCCCCACCGCCCACCACGCCCAGGCCTGCCAAGCCGGAACCGCCAGCGCCGATCAGTGTTCCGAAGACGTGACCGACGTCATAATTGCTGCTGCCGACGACCGCGTCCAAGCGAGCCGTGTTCTCGTTTATCATCGCACTGATATTACCGTTGCTGTATCCGTCGCTTCCCGCGTCGGTGAACACAGTGTTGGTGCCAGAAACCAAATCAAAGTGGATTGCAAGTTCTGGTTCAAAGATTGCGTTCAGATCGCTAACAAAGTTCTGAATCTCTGCATAGGCTGCCGCCTGGCTGCCATGAAATGCCGTGTACTCGGCGGTGGCAGCAATCGCGACGCGATAGTTGCGAAGCTCGCTGCCGGAGGAAAGATTGTTGCCAATCACGGCCAGCAATCGGCGGTCTTCCAGTTGCTGCAATCGCAAACATGTGTAGGCGACGTCGCGTCTGCTGTCGCTGCGGCGTTCGACCTGATGTCGACCGCGCTGGGTTCGAATATTTCGCTGGCGATTGCGTCGAACGTTGAACAATGACATACGATTGCCCTGATAGGAGTGAACACTTTTCCCGCCTTGGATTGTGCCCGTCACAAACCGCCGCCCGAGAGTAGAGTTGTATTAGGGCCGTGATTCTAACGGATTTTTGCAACGCATCTGAGCGAAGGGAACGAAAAACTATTTCTCGCATCTGCCCCCTGATTTGACGGGGTTTTCCACTCTCTTTATCGGTGGATTTGTCCGTTCAAGAAGCAATCCAGCCCAACTAAAACCTACGTTGTTTCGCGTCTGGTCGCCGAAACAGCTCAGAAATTAGGCATGATTATTTAAAAAGCGATCTATCAATCGTGATTTGTAACGCTTTGCATCTGGAATTCGTCGTTACGGTGCAAATCAATGAAACCCTAAACGAGCTGTATGGACGTGTTGATCAACGCGATCGTCCGACGGAACGTCGAGATCTGTTTTTAACCCCGTCGCCTCGATGCGTATTCGAAACTGTGTGTCGCCCGCAGATTCGGCAGGGTGAACGCTAAAAGTCTTTGAAAAAGTCCATTAGCGCTTGATCATTCGATTCGGGTTCTGATTGTCTTGGACGGCTGATTTCGTTGATCACGCGAATGGCGTCGATCGCGGTCAAGTTGCCGTCTCCGGTCACGTCAAAGTAGGGTGCCGGGCGAACGTCCTCGGTGATCGGAGGCAGCTTTCCGGTCAATGGATCGTGAACCCGAGCGCTCTTCAGTTCGTTGATGATCGCGAACGCATCGCTCGTTTGCGTCAGCCCGTTGGCGTCGACATCGGTCGGTAGCGCGACGTTCTGCCATGAATCCGGCAGTTCACCGCCGGAGCCCTGGTTGTCGCGATACAGCTTGTTGATGACCTGGATCGCATCGATGGCGGTCAATCGGCCGTCGCCGTTGACGTCATAGAACGGCGGCGGGCCAACAGTATCGGTGATCTCGGGCAGTTCGCCAGTCGCCGGGTCGTGAACGCTGCCGCGATGCAGTTCATTGATGATTACCAGAGCGTCGGCGATGGTAATGCCGTCCTTGTCGTTCGCATCGTAGCGATCGACCGGGTTTTGCCACCCGAGTCCTTGCGTGCTGAATTGGATGTTGCTGACACTGACGCTGCTGTCGTCGGCCCCGAAACCGATCAAGTCGAAGTACAGCGTCGCCGCTTTTCCGTTCATCTCGGCCGGGATCGGTACGGTTACATCGATCGTTGCGGTGGCCAAGTCGACCGCTTCGCCGCTGTCGGGAACCCCTTCGACACGCACCGAATCGGCGAAGTGAACTTGTCCATCCGCACCGACATTCAGTAGTGCGTCGCCACCAGCGATTCCTTGCATTTCGTCAAGCAGCGAGACGGTCGAGTTCGCGTCCAGCAGCGCGACCTCGAAGGCTTCCGGAGGATGAACGCCAGCACCAACATCCAAGTTCAGTCCACCCAGTGTGAACGTGATTGTGTTGATTCCATCGGGAACAACAAACGTTTGCGACAGATCGCTGATCATGCCCACATCTTCGCTGATCGTGGCGGTGCCCTCGGCCACCGAGACATCGCCGATTGTTCTCCAGACAAAGTCGGTATTGTTGGGATCGGCTGTCGCGAAGTCGGAGTTCGACAAGCCAGTCGGTGGCCCGGTTTGCAAGGCACCAATCTCGTTGGAAGCCAGCAATACGAAACCGCCATGGTTACCTAGGTGAGTATCGTTATGCAGGAAGGCCAACGATGTTGTGTCCCGACTTGTGGTCCCACCAGAGCGAATAAAATCTTGAAGAATCAATTGGTCGATTTCGCCAACCTCTTTCCGAACGCCTTGCGATAACGTCGCAGACATCAGTTGGTCGGGATAATCGGTCGGGCTCAATTCATTGCCCGACTCATCCAGTGCGATCCGTTTGTCATCAATGACGTACCACTTACGTCCGTTGGAATCGATATCGACTCTGTCGGCAAATGCTTCATAGATGCTGCCGAAGCCGATGGCGTGTCCCAGTTCGTGACGCAGCACCGTCAATAAGTCAAACTTGGATGGCGACTGTGTGGAAATGTCAAATTCCGAGTCCTCCCACGGCGACGAGTCAACGAACCAGCCATGGCCGTCGGCATCGATATCGACTGCGATTTCGAATCGCCATTTTCCGTCGTCGCTCGGCAGCCATAAACCGTGTCCAAGCTGTCCGCCGGGCAGATCCTTCCAAACAAAGTCGATCGAATCGAGCAGTTCGGTTCGTTGCCATGGCAGCAGGATGCCCGAGAATGCTGTGAACGCTTCGGATGCATATTCGTCTAAGTCGATCAGGACTTGTGGTGCATCGGAAGATTCTTCCGTCCAGGTCACCGAATCGATGTCGGATCGCAGGAGGGCCGGATAGACATTCCCGTCAGCACCGGGAAGTCCGAACAGTTTGTTGAAGTCGGCCGAAGTGGCGGCATCCAGTGGCGTGACCGGAGCATCATTGAATTTTCCGCTGGCGGCTTTGACAACACTGGTCGGTGCGCCGTCAGAAAAGTTGCCCAGTTTGATTCCACCCTGTTGAACAGCTTGCACCGTGTCCAGTGCCGAACTTCCAAGCACATCTGCTGGATGTTCCCCATATTTGTCGGCCAGTTCTTTTTGCACACGGCGGACTCGGTTCTGTTCGGCGATCTTCTTTGATAGACGATCAAAATCCAGTCTTCTTAATTGATCGCGTGGGATTTTTGTGTCGAGGGAACGGATCAACAGCTGATCATCAGCAATCTTACGATTGAGATCGCGGATTCGAGTCTTGAAACTCGAAATCGAATCGTGCAGACTTCTCAAGTGCAATCCCAGCACATCTTCCGGTCCGTTGATTCGACGGAATACCGAGCCGCCACTATCGATGCTACCCGACTTTGCGAACTTCATCGCTCGTTGGACAACGGCGACGGGCAGTTTGTCGGATGCATCGATCAACAGACGATTGATTCGCAATTCTGTCCGGCTGATACTTCGTTTTGCGTTTTTAATGAAGGATTGGTTGCCGGCAATTCGAGTTTGCGCGGCCGCGCGAAGAGTCGGTGTCGAATCGATGGGCGGCTTTGCCGTCTTGGGTACGTGCCGCGAATTGATCAAGATGGCCAATTCGTCCTGCGTAAGGCTTTTTCTAAGCAGATCTTTTGCGCTGGCACGTGCATTATCGGTCAGTTTCAACTTCTTGAGCGAATCGGCCAGTTCACGCGTGAAGAAAGGCGTGTTCAGGCTCTCTTGCAGATTCGGGCTGATCGCCGCCCGTTTCAATCGCGCAAACTTGGCGGTGACGTCGAGCGCCTGCGTTCTTGATACGCCGGTTATCTGTTTAATTTCTTCCAGGAAGCTGCGGATTTGCGAATCGGGATGCCGCGCCTTACCGGCCGCGATCTGTCCCTTTGATCTGGGTTCGGGCCTTCCGAACTGTGACGTGACGGGCGGTTCGGTCGCCAGTGTGCGGGGTGGCGGCGGAGTGGGTTGTCCGTTTCGGTCCCACAGCGACTTGGGTTGTGTCGGCGTGTTGTCGCCGACGTCCGCGACGTTTTTGTTGGCTCGCGCGACTGCTGTATTGGGTGCCTTATTGCGCAGTGCGGTCGATGCTTGCCTAATTCGATCATGAGAGACCCTTCGCAAATTGATCAACGCTTGGCTTTGCGCTGCAGCCAGGTCATCGGGATTGCCTCCACCGCTGGTGCGTTTCGGGTTGCCGCCAGAGCCACCAGCGTTACCTCCGCCGCCAGTTCCCCCACCGGTTGGCTTGGAGGGTGGTTGGGACGGCGGTTCTGGCGCGGACGAAACGGTCTGCGGTTGTTCATCACGAGCCTGGGCAGCCAAACGCTTTTGCGCATCGGCGCCACTTTCGATCGGGAAGTCGCTTTGGTTCTCGCGCTGGATTTGCTGCTTCCGTGTGTTTTTCGTTTGACCGACCGGGCGATCCGCTTGCGCTTTTTTCGACGAACTTTCCGAGTCGATCTTTTTCGTTTGGGTCTGTGTATTCGATTTGGCGTTCGTGTTGCTGGAGTGCCCTGAGGATTTGGTCGCCTTGACGGCTTTTGCTGTTCCCAAAGCCTTGAAGCTGCCTGCGGCTCCCAACGCAGAAAAACCGAATCCGACAATGCCGTCGGCAGTTTGCGCTGCGTTTCGGCTCTCGATTCCCAAGCCAATGACCGCACCGGACACAGCAGCACCGTAAATCGAACTCGCTAGTGAGGCTCCCGCCAAAGCCCCGGCCGGACCGCCGACGGCAAATCCGGCTACCCCACCGACCGTGCTGGCGACCACGCCGCCGAGCGCCGGCAGCAGATCTTCGATCTGTTCCTCGCCGCGGAATTCACGTTGCCAGTAATCACCAATGGTGACGAAGTCTTCGTTGGGAATACCTGCCAATGCCTGAGTGGATATCGCTAGGAAGTCCGCACCGATCGTCGCGGTCGTTTTCAGTGTGTTCCACACACGACCGACAGCGTCGTCTAATTGGCCTATTACTTCAAACAGAAAGGATGATTCTTCCGTCAGTTGGGGCGGTTGGAAACCAGCTCCCCATGCCGCCGGTTGATGTCCGACCACCAATCCGGTCGGGTCATTCAATTGGATCGGACTGTTCAGGGCGTAACGGAAGCCGTTGATGTCTCCATCGACCGGGCCAAGGGGGTCGGTCGATAGGAACCGGCCCGTTGTTGGATCGAGGTACCGCGCTCGCAGGTAGTACAATCCCGTTTCGACGTCATATTCTCGTCCGGCCAACAAGTATCGGACCCCAAACGCCTCGTCGGTTTGCTCAACCACATTGCCAAAACTGTCCAATGTAATGTGATTGGCCAACGTTCCTTCGTCGTGTGCCACATCACGAATCGTGCCGTTCGCATCGGCCAGCAACCACAGCACTTGACCATCGGAATCATCGACCGACAGAACCTGATCGGTTCCGGGACCGAACAAATTCACAGCATCCAGGTCCGGCGTCGCGCCATCGACTGAGAGATATTCGAGCGCAACGTCCTGGCCGTCGTAGACGAAGGAGCGGCTAGTGATCACGCCGCCGCTTGGTGTGTCATCGGTCACCATTTCGACACGTCGGTTCAGCGCGTCGTAAACAAACTCAAACCGACGGACAACGGCTCCGTTCTCGAGAACTCGGATTTCGGTCAAGCGGTTACGATGATCGTAATCGAACTGGCTTGTTCGGCCCGATGCGATTTCGATCTGTTCGATCAGGTTGCCTTCATTGTCGTACGCAAACGTATGCACGCCGTCGCTGGTCAGCCGATTTTGACCTTCATATTCCAGCGGTGCCGATTGCAAATGTGAACTTGTTCGACTGCCGTCGCCGGCGTAGGCGTAGACCTCGTCGGTCAGTGCGGCTTGCGTGTGCGTAGCAGTCAATAATTGACCGGCATCGTCATACGTATAGACCGCAGAGTCGAACGCATCGGCGTGCGATGTGATGCGTCCGGCCCCGTCATACCCGATGGTGTAGCTATTCAGTTCCGATACGCCACGATGTGACAGCGACTGAACAAGGCCGCGAGAGTTATATCCGAACGTACTGTTCACATCGACTGCGTTGGCAGCGTCGCTCGATCGCGTCACGGTTGCCGGTTGGTCCAATCCAGCCTGATATGCCCAGTTGACAGTCTTGTCGGTAACAGCCGCGCCGGTCTGCGTGATTTGGTCCAGCCGCCCAAGGGAATCGGCATAGCGTCGGGTTTGGGTGATGATTTCCGTTTCGTCGACTTGCCATGCCGAGGCATCACGACGGCGCAGCGAATCGTAGCCAACCGTCAGTTCGATCTCGCCAAGACCAGAAACATGGCTGGTAATTTCCCCGGCGACTTGTCGGTAAGAATCGTTGGTATAAGTCCGAGTTCCTGTCTGGCCACCTTGTTGGAACTCGCTGAGTAAGGCATCAATCGTGTAATCAAAGCTGAGCGTTTGGATAACGTTTTGTTGATCGTCCAACCATTGCTCTTGGACCACTTGACCATTGTTGTTGAACGTCCGCGCGATTGCCCGCCCGTTGCGATCGACGCTGGAGATTCGGTTGCCGGCCGGGTCATACCGGAAAGTCCGCGTTCCAAATTCGTTCGCGTCAGCCCACGCCCGGCCGAAATAGTCACGGTCATAGCTGGTAACGTTTCCAGTATCATCGGTGACGGTCTCAACAAAGCCGGCGGCATCGTACGTATACGAGGTTTTTGAACCATCGGCGGTCGTCGATTCTTCCAAGCGTCCACGCAGGTCATATTGCCACGTTTCCGCCGTGGCCAGGCCAGGCTCGCGCCGGGATGTCATGTTGCCTTCGGCGTCAAACACGAACAAAGTTTCAAAGCCGGCGGGGTCGATTTGTTTCGACAAGTAACCCCGGTCGTCATAAACGTAATCTGTTTTCAGCGAACCAATGATCTCTGATTCGACCAGGCCACGCGTATCGTAGACGTAGCTGACCGGTTGAGCACCAAGGGTTTGGAATTCGCTAACCCGCCCCAGTTGATCGTATTGGGTGACTTCGATTGACTGACCTTCCGGTCCGAATCGTTCCGATCGTGTTCCCGCGCCGTTGTTTTCGTAGGTCCAAGTGGATGTGCTGAATTCGTTAGTGGTGCCGATCTGGTTGGACTGGCTGGTAATGCGACTGATCGGATCAAACGTTTGTCGAGTGATGTATCCGGCGGCATCGACAGATTCGATTAATCGGCCTGCCGTATCGTAAATATAAGATTCACTTGCATTGACATATTCGCCGTCGACGAGAGTCTTGAACGCGCGACCGGACGGACGATCCATCGCGTCGTACGTGTAGTCGATGCGATAGTCTTCACCGCCAGCCGGGATTTCGTAGTCGACGTTGCCGGTGGGCGTGTAACGCCACTGATGTACTGCGGCGTCAAAGCCAGGCGTATTGATTCCCGGCTGATCAGGGGTTCCTGTTGGCGTATGTTCCTCGATGACGCGGCCGAGGTTGTCATGGACATAGGTCACGGCAAAGAATTCGCCGCGTGGATCGGTTTGCTTGACCAAACGCGAGATTTCGTCATATTCGAAAGTGGTGGTCGCCGCGTCGTCTGTTTCAGCGGCCTCGGTGACGCTAAGCGGAATGTTGCGGGCATCAAAGACGATATTCGTGATTGCGCCACGGCGGTCTATCGTGCGAATCTGATTGCCGACACCATCGTATTGGCTGGTTTGTTCATCTCCGGCGGCATCCGTTTGTTTGACGACGCGTCCCAGAGGATCCAGTTCAACGACGGACACCAGATGAACGCCACCAGTGCCTGACATGCCAGCGACCGTTTCGCGAATTTGACTGTCATTCACGTAATCGAACGAGTAGATGTCCCCGATCGGATTGGTTTCTTCGACCATTCGATCGAACTGGTCGTACCTGGAATGAGTCGTCCCCAAGTAGTTCGAATAAAAGACGATGTTTCCGAACGCGTCATAGTCAATTTCGGTTGTTTCGCCGATCGGGTTGACCGATTTGACCAACCGGCCGATACCGTCGTAGGTCAGATTCGTGTCCGTCCCAACATCCGCTAGCGACACGGTGCGTATCAGATTGCCTGCACCGTCGTAGAAGAATTCCTCGGTGTTGGAACCGGGTATTTCGTCTCCGGCAAATGTGCGTGTGGCCAAGTTGTTTTGAAAATCAAACGTTTGAATCGTTGCGAATAGCTCGCCACGTCCATCGATGGTCTTGGTGACATTACCGGCAATGTCATATTCGAAACGATCGACGTTTCGCATGATGTTGTCGGGCGTGCCGTCCGCTCGATCGACAGACAACAAAAAGTTTTGCGCATCGAACGTATAGATCGTGGCGAAATTATCGCCCCGTGGGTCGATGACCTTGGTGCGATTGTCGACGCCATCGTATTCGTACACGGTCATGACCGTGTCGCCCGGTTCGGACTCGGTGCCGGTCGGTTCCGTCTGGCTAACGAGTCGGTTCGCTCCGTCATAGACCAATTCCGTGCGATAATAATCGCCGCGCGGATCGATTCGAGCGACAATGTTTCCGACATGATCGCGTTCGGTACGATGGACGTGGTCGGCCGGATCGGTTGTCGCGATGAGGAACCCTTGCGCATCATAGTCCATGCGAGTCGTCAAAGGTCGTCCATCGACATCGGTGAATGGTCCAGCCAGATAGGTCAGGTTACCCGTCTCGTCGTATCGATGTTCCGTCTCGTGACCATCGAGTCGCTCGAAGCGAAGACGATTCAGTTGATCGTATTCAAAGCTCGTGACTCGCGTGTCTGCAAAATCACCTCCCAGTTGCGTGAGTGTTGAAATATTTCCAGCGTCGTCGTATGCGTAGTCCGTGCGATTGCCGACGGCATCGATTTGGAAGTTGAGCGTGCCACGACCGTTGTAGTTATACGTCTGCTCGAACCGCTCGCCATCAGCATTGCTGCGCGGGTGGAAGATTTTTACCACGTTGCCTGCGGCGTCGAAATCAAAGTCAGTGACCGCATCAGGACCGCGGTTGCCGGCCGACCCTGTGGGACGGATGATCTGATCCAAGCGACCAACTTTGTCGTATCGGTAGTGCTGGGTGTACTCGTCGCCACGTGAGTCACCTTCGGCGATCAGGTTGCCCGCTTCATCGTATTCCATCGTGAAGATGGCGGGTGTGCCGGGTTCGGCCTCGGTTCCGGTCGGAACAGTCCGTCTAATGACACGGCCGCCGGCATCCACATCAAATGTTGTCGTATAAAAATCGCCACGCGGGTCGGTCGAGGAGATCAAATTACCGACCTGGTCATATCCAAACGTGGAACGCAAGACGCCGCCGTCTCCGTGTACCAGTTCCTGTTCGGATGCGGTCAATCGGTAATGGCTGTCGTATTCAAATCGTGATGCGTAATCGGTGCCGCGCAGGTCGGTCGATTCACGCAAATTACCCAGAGCGTCGTACTTGAATGTTTCGGTCGCTTGTTCGTCACCCTGTGGGCCGACGTCACGCGTGATCGACGTCGGGTGGTCCAGTCCGTCGTAGGCAAACACTGTCTTGAAACCACGGGCATCGGTAATCGAACCGACATTGCCGACGCCGTCATGGTCACTGTACATCGTGACGTTGCCTTCCGCATCGGTCACCGAGGTCAAGTAGCCGACCGAGTTGTATTGGTACGTCGTGGTATGCGATGCGTCGCCCGCTGATACATCCAAACAAGTTGTCAAACCCGCGCCGGGGTCGATTTCGGCTACCAGATTGCCGACGGCGTCGTAAACTGAGCAAGCAGCTCCGAGACCTGGAACCAGTTCGCCGACTTGCCGATTCAGCAGGTCGTATTCGAAGAACGTTGTGAATTCAGCATCGCCCTTTGCACCGCGCGGGTCCGTGATCGCAATCATGTTGCCGACTTCGTCGTAGTCGAAGTGAGCCTTGTCGCCGTTGGCATCTTCCTCGCTGGTCCGGCGTCCCGCGTTGTCGTATTCGTACGTGGTGATGAATGTTTCGTTTCGTGGATCCGAAACGGTTTTCAGGTTGCCAATCGGATCGTAGGTGAAATCGATCGAGTAGGCTCTTGGATCGCCCGATACGCCCGATACACCGGATTCATTCCGCACCTGCCCGGCCAAATCAACGTCGTAGGTCGTAGTGTAGAAATCGCCGCGTGCGTCCGTGAACTGCCGCAGGTGTCCCAGCGCGTCGTACGTGTACTCTTCGACAAACTCCAGTCCGTCATTTCCCTTGGTGGTGATCGATTCAAGGTGTTGCTGCGCATCGTAAGCGTAAGTCGTTTCCAGTCCCAACGGATCGGTTTCGACGGATAGCAATCCGGCATCGTTGTAGTCGGTTTCCCATGTCGCTCTTTCCGGGCGACCGGCCGCCAGCGTCATGGATCGCACGCGGTTCAACCGATCATGGGTGTACTCGGTACGATATGCATCTCCACGCGGATCCTTGGCTGTGATCAGGTTGCCCGAAGGGTCATAGCTGTAATTCGTTTCTCGGTCCAAGCTGTCGGTCATGATTTCGACACGACCGTCGGCAGCATATTTCCACTGGGTCCGCCGCGCGAGATCATCGCCGTCGTAAACCTCTTCAGAAACGCGATAGTTGAAATCATCGTCGTAATTGAACACGACGCGGCGATTCTCCGGTTCACGCAGTTCCGTCATGTTGCCCGCCGCGTCAAACACCATCGTCGTCGTGGCGGCTTCGACGCCAACGGTGGCACTGCGTGCGGAGATGATCTTTGTCTGGTTCCCGACGTCGTCATATTCGTATTCGGTCACCTCGCCATTCGCGTTGGTGATCTTGATTTGACGATTCGCTTCGTCGTAATCGTAGGTGACGCGGAATTGAGTGTCATCGCGGCCTTGACCTCGCGGGTCAACGGTGGCGATCAAATTGCCGACGCCGTCATAGATGAAATGCGTGACACGTCCGAGAGCGTCGTCGGTGGACAAAATCGAATCGAGCGTGCCGTTGACGTATGTCGTTACCCCGTCCCGAGCGTCGGTCGTGGATTCCAACGTGCCATCGGGGTAGTAACTATAGGTCGTCGTCGCGACACCACCTTCGGTGCGCGTCAAGACACGATTGCGCTCGTCATACGACATTGTGACAATAAATTCGTCGTCGGTACCTGCCGCCGTGATAACGTCGGTAACGTTCCCGGATTGATCAAAGTATTGCTTGTGTTCAACCGCTTCGGCGTCGACTGTTCTTGCTGCCAAGTCGAACATGTTGTACGTGTACGTCGTTACCTGATCGCCGGTCTTTGAGTTGACTTGGGTCGATTTTGTTAATCGGTTAGCCAAGTCGTACTCGTACCTCATGATATTGCGGCCTGCCGTGGGGCCTGATGAAGCTTTCATTCTGCCGATCTGGTCGAACGTGAAATCGATCACGGACCCGTCGGGCAGTTGAGTCAGATCGAGATTTTGATGCTCGTCGTAGGTATGCTTCGTTGCTCGACCGAACTCGTCGTATTCGGCGATCAATAGTCCATCGCCGTCAAAGACTTCTCCGGTCCAGAAACCTTCGCCGTCACGGCGGAACGAATATTCGTAGTCTTGTCCCGTTGCGACACTGTACGCGCCGGTCGGAGGCTTGTAGGCGTACAGTGTTTCGATGTCCAAGGTGCCTGAAGCGTCAACTCGGCTGATCGGTCGATCAAGCTTGTCGTATTTCCAGGTCGTCACGTTGTCGTTGTAATCGCTCAGCTCGCGTAGATTTCCGTGCGCATCGTACTGACGCGTTTCGCTGTACGTTTCGTCATCGATGGATTCACTGTATGACGTTTCGATCAGGCGACTCATTACATCGTAGCTGTACGACAGCGTGTCGCCGGCCGGATCCGTGATCGAGGCGATGTTTCCGGGGATGCCGTCGTAGGTATATTGCTGAACGCCATCGGGATAGATGATCGTTTGCAATCGACCTAACCCGTCGTAGGTGTAGTTGATCGTGTTGCCGCGTCCGTCCGATTGTGACTTCAACATCCCGCCGGACTCGTAGGTAAACGTGCGGCGAATCGACGCCGGACTGCCTTCGGGCGCCGAAGGATCCGCGACGACCTCGGCCGTTCGATTTCCGAACGCATCGAGCGTGTAGGTGAATGTTCGCCCGACTTCGTCCCGACGGAACTCTAGTTGGTTGCCCTTTTCGGTGTTGTAGCGGAATTCTTCAATCGCTTTCGGGCCGCCTAAACCTTCTGGGAAACGAGTGACTTTGGTGACGTTGTCGAACTCATCGCGAACGTAGCACACGACGTTTCCGCCAGGTGCGATTTCGGCCATGATCGCTGTATTGTGAGGCGATCGTAATGACTGGCGGCTTGATCCGTCATCCTTGCGTTCGATCAACGAACCGAAGCCATCCATGAAGTATTCGTAGATGCGTCCGTTGTGGTCTCGGTAGCTCGCCTCGGCCAAGAACTGGGTCCCGTTGCCGTCATCGGTTTCATCGTCTTCGACGATCGCACCGCACCATTCTTCCACGATGTCATTGGGACGCTTCTTGCGATCGTCGTTAGTCAGTTCGGTCAGGTCAGGGAGGGCTGCCAATTCGCGGAAGTCTTTCGGTAGTTCTGACCCGAGCGTCTGCGCCGGCGCTAGAGTGAACTCGAGGCCGTCGACGCGTTCTCCACCCACGACGCGACCGAAATCATCGTACTCGTAAGTCTCCTTGAATCCGCTTTCGGTCTCGGAAGGACCAGGACTTGGCCCGCCGCGTTTGAGCGTTTGACCGGTGATTAAATTCGTAAACGGATCTTCGTCGACATCATCGTATGCTTCTAACGCTTCATACTCGAAGGTTCGGAAGGTACCGTCGGGGTCGGTGATTTTGACCAGTTTTGCGCCGTCGTGTTCCAATCTTGTCACGCGGCCGGCCGGATCCGTAATCGTCGAAACATAGTCGCCCGAATATGCAAACGTCGTCTCCAGTTCAACCGGATCGACCATCTTGATTAGTTTTTCGCCGTCGTATTCGTAACGGACGACGTTGCCGTTGCGATCACGGGTGCTGGTCAGCAAGCCATCTTCATCAAAGAATTGTTCTGTTCCGTCCAACAGTCGCCGCTGGAATCTTCCGTCTTCCTGGATCAGCCGCGAATGATCGTTGGCCAGTGGTGTGTAGGGCTGTCCTGGCTCTTCGGGGCTGAAGTAGATCGATTCGGTGCCGTTGCCATCGACCAACAGTACGCCATCGGGACCGGCGTACAGTCGCAGCAGGCCTTCGAGTCCCCAGCCGGCACCAAACATGTCTTCGGTGCCGTTGACCACCGCTAGCGGTTCAATCTGGTCGATCGCTGTTCCCAGTCGATAACCGCTGCCGGTGTTTTTTAGGATTCCGGCTTCGATGCGCAAGTTGTACAAACCGGTTGGTGCTTCGCGGAAATCGATTGGAATTCCCGCGCCATAACCATTGCCATCGACGAGATCCCCCTGCTTGAATATCGCTTCGCCACCGGTCAAACCTGAGTTCTCAAAATCAGGGTTTTCAGGATCGACGCCGTTAGGGCGGAATCGCAAGTCGTCGCTGATTGCGGTCATCGAAACGCTGATCAAATCTTCGGTGCCCAGATCCAACTTGGTCAAATTTGAAATTTGGAAATACTGGAGCGTACGCGGTTCGGCGCGCAATGAGTCGTACTTGAGCGTCAACGAACGGGGTAGGTTTTGCGATGTGTAAGTGACAAGCTCGTGCGAGTCGGATAATGCTCCGGTGTGAATTTCGGCTTTGGCAAATCGGCCCGCTTCAACCGTTGCTGGTTCGGTCGGGAACGCTTGCAGTCCGACTCGTTGGCCGAACGGCGTCGGAACCAATTGAATTAGCTCTTTGGTCAACTCTGGCTGAACCGACACGCCACGCGGAATCGCATTGGTCAAGGGGTTCGCGTTGACATCAATCGGCAAGAAGTTGTTTGGCTCACCGCCGAACGGATCGGTCGGCGGGAATCCGTAACCGACTTCCGTTTCGCCAAAGTACCGATAGTCGGCGGCAATCGCGAGATTCGGGTTGATCGCATCGATCGGCACCGTTGAAAGTGGACCGCGGAGGATTCTGCTCAATTCATCCGATGCAGCGGCAAGATCATTTTGCGGTTGGTCTTCAGCGAATTGGCTCCACACCGGCAAGACACCGGTATCGACTTGGGATTCGATTTCGCGAATGATTCCGGCCAAGTCATAAGCGAACACAGAATCGATCGCTTGGAAGGGCGCAATCACTGTCCCGGTTTGAATGGACGCGGCAATGTCATCGGGGAAACCAGCTTGAATCGGACGCGTCGCTGCGACGATTCGCGGAACATCTATTTCGTCAGGGTCGGCGAAATCTCCTAGCGGATTGCGGATGATGCCAATCGTGCCGCCGGCGCCTACAGGAGCCGTGATGGTATTGTAACTGCCATCAAAGTCCGGATCGTAGAGCACATTGTAAGCTTGGAACGGAGCGACACCGGGGTCCTTCTTCGGATCACCCAACTTCAACGCGTTGTAACCGGTAATCAAAGCGTAGGCCGGGTGGCTGCCGTCGTGGGTGGGAGTTTCCAGCAGAGGCTGCAAACTGTTTTCGGGAATGAAAGTTACACCCTGCGCATTGCTGACAGCGAATGCGTGTGTATCGCGACCTTCGACCAGACGCGGAATCCGTCCAAAGTCGACGACAGAAACGAACTGTGGATCGTATTCGGTGAATCCATCAAGTGTGGTCAGTTCGCGGATGACCCCCAATGCGCGTCGGTCGTCGATGCGATCGGTGACCAACACCACTTCGGAATCGTCGGTCGCCGTGAGTTCAAACGGGGCTGGTCCGACCGGAATGATTGCGCTTGAATCATCAGGGTCAAACACGATCGGCAATACCAAATCGGTGTCGTCACGGCCTGCACCGACGAGAGTTCGCTTCCGCAGCGGTTCCAATGAGACTCGTAACACCGCACCGTTTTGCCCGGTCACCTCTCGATGCAGGTCTTGGGCCGGTGCGGCTACGAACAGGTTGTTTCCATCGGCGCTGACGGCGATCCCACGTAGGCCCAACAACCCATACGTCACGTCGTTGCCACGTGCGGCACCGAAGTTAATTATTCCCAGCAGTTGGTGGAACGTTGGCGAAAATCGATCGATGTCGATGACGTACACGGCCGATCGGTCCAGGTCGCTGACGAACAGGTAATCGCCGCTAGGATCGGTCGTCAGATCGAATGGCTTGGCCGAATCTGGAAGTGCGATCGGCTGAATGCCTTGAGTTTCGACTGGCCGAGCCGGATCATCAGGTTGTGTGTCGACTTCTTGCAACGCAACTGCGTCTACCACCGCGATCGCGGCACCGTTTTGCAGCGTCACATACAACAACGATCCATCCGCCGACGGAACACTCTTGCGCGGTCCTTCGTTGATATCTTGTCGGGCATCGGTGTCGACTCCCAACGGAATATGAGCGACGACTTTGGGTCGACGTTGCAGACCCGCTCCGTGTACCGAATCGACCGTCGCCAACAAATTGATAACCGTGACGGTATTGTCGGCTGCCGATACCGAAAACCCATAGCGACCATCGCCGATCGGAATGATCGGATTGCTGGAAATCACTTGTTTTCGGTACAGCCCGTCCTGCGGCAAATTCATTGGACGGTTGACCGTGATCGTCGTGCTGCCGATCATCGCACCGGCGGGAATCGGGACGATCAACTTCCCGTCGATCAGAGTCAATTGATCACCTTGGATCACGATATCGCGACCACCGAGAATCTCAACCTCGCCGTCCTCTTTGGTAAAGTCACGGCCGCCGACTTCGATGGTGATGAACAGGTCTTCAATGTTGCTGCCGAGATCGCCACCGTCACGATACGGATTTTCGAACGTAAAGTTTTCGCCCGTCAGTTCCAGTCGCGGTCCCAATGCCAATCCGTTGCCTTCGAACTTGACTTCGGCGCGGCTGATAAGTGGCGGCGTGACCGTGGTGTTTACGAATCTTGGTTTGATCGGGGCAATGAAGCCCGCCGTTTCACCAGCGTCGACCTGCACTTGATTCGTACTGATCAGCGATAATCCATTCGGCTGACCCGACAAGAACGACATCGTGTAGTCGAACCGCGGAATCGCGGGAACCAGAAAATCAAAATCGAGTCCAGGGAAAACATAGAACGCATCATTGCCGCCCAAGTCGCCGGTTGCATCCATCCGGACGATCGTCACGCTGCTGCGCGCATTAAAGTTCGTGTAGGTCTGAATTCGACCTTCCAAATCATGCTGGCCGGCGATCAGACCCAGCAAGCTTCCAGGCGAAGCGGCCATCAACGCGCCGCCCAAAGTTGGTTTGGCGGAAATGCCGCCACGACCTGCCAAACGGCGATTCTTGATGCCGACGTTGGGCAACGAAGTCGTTCGGGCCATCCCATCATCACCGACCATCATCGAATCGATCAGCATCCAGCTGGAATCAACTCCACCGCCTTCAAGCGGCACGTCGACCGGTTGGAACAGGTAAATGGGATCACCGGCGTTGGATCCATCCGGTGCAGGAATCGCAAGGCTTAGAGGTTGATCGGCGTCGATACCTTCGGTTTCAATGTTGATCCCGAAGGTTCCCGTCCATCCTTCCGGTGCATCGTAAGGAAAATCGCCCAACGGTACTTCGTTGACGGTAACGGTGACCGCTTCGCCGTACGCACCCGCTGGAATCCCGACTTCGATTCCATCTCCGACGACCACTCCCCCTTCGTCGCCGATTTGGGAACCGCTGGCTTGTGGAGTCGCGATCGTCATCGTCGTGACAAAGCTACGGCCGCCATTAACCACGGTGACTTCTGTTACGCCAGCCGACAGCGCCGTGAGCAAACCATTGGCATCAATCGAGACGACCGACGGATCCGAGACGATGTACGACGTCGCAGGATCGGCTGCCAAATCAACAACTCCCTCATCGGTTTGCTGGCGAAGTTGATATTGTCGCGTTTCCTGATCAGTCAACGTGTAGCTTTCCGGGAATACCGAAATGACTCGCTCATCAGTGAATCCAACCGAAACGGCCGTTGCCGCCGTTATCCCGGACGATGAGACCACGATCGTCGCTGAACCATTGTTGCCGGCAATGATCAACCCGCGATCCGTGACTGAAACGACACCGGAATCATCCGTCGAAAAGCTTAGCTCGCTTGCCGGAATTAGTTCACTCGTGCCGTCGGCAAGCTCTCCGAAGACAAACAGAGTTTCCGCCTGACCGGGCAGCAGCAGTGGATCGCGGTCGGGGATCTGTAGCCGTACGTATTCAATCGATTGGTATTCAATCGGCAGCCCGACTGGGACGCTCGATCGCAGTCCGTCGTCGGCTGCCAGCGTCAGCGTGGACGCATCGTTGGCGGGAGCGAAACGAATCAGCCCGCCGCCAAGGGCGGTGATGATGGATTCAGTCCCCGTTGCCGAGACAAATGTTGGATCGGCTTCGGGGTCATCCACGAAATTGCTGGTTGCGACCGTGACAGGATTGGTACCGCGAACAACGATCGGATCGGCGGTGGTGATCGTTGGCGCGCCGTTGGCGAGGAAACCGTATGCGGCGAGTAACGCGTCTTCGTCGGTGGCGTCGACGTCTCCGTCTCGGTCGGCGTCCGCCGACTCGTTGTAGTTGCCATCAGCGGTCGTGCTGCCCAGTGCCGCAGCCAGCAACGTGCTGTCGCCCGCGTCGATGACGTTGTCTGCATTGATATCGCCGACGAGGTACAGATTCGCGGTGTAACTGCCCGCTCCGCCCGAGATGCCCAGCGCAAACGTACCGGGTTCGGAAAGCGTGAACAGCGTGACGCTGCGCCCGGCCGACTGCAGGGTGTTGCTCGGTGCTAATCCCGCAAGCGTCGCGTCAGCCGGGTCAAAGTCACCGCTGGTGATGTCGATGCCGATCGTGATGCTGCCGGTCGGGCTGCTGCGCAGTTCGCCCTGGGTGATCGTCAAAGCGTAGCGGTCGGTCTCACCATCGGTCAGCGTTCCAGTGAGCGCGCCGCCGAAGATCGTGCTGGTTCCCCCCAGGTGCGGCGCGATGGTTTCGGTGGGAAGCGGAATTCCGTCATTGTCGTACGCGAAATAGGTTCCCTCGCCATCGGTCGGCGCGATCGTGCTCAATCGGCCTTCGGTGTCGTAGGCGTAGAACGTTCGTTCGCCGCTGACGGCGTCAATCGCGATCGACAACTGACCATCGTCGTTGTAACGATAGACCCAGTGTTCGCCGCCCGGACCGACCAGTTCGCTGATGCGATCGCTGCGGTCACGGACAATGGTGAGCCGCGATCCATCCGGTGCGACCAACGCACTGTCGGTGTAGCGCAGCGAGGTGCTGTTGTCGGCCGCAGTGATCCGGTTCAACCGATAGTCGAATCCGGTTGCCAGTTCGCCGTCGATGCGGAACCCGTAACGAACGCCCTCGGGCGAGACGAGGGTAAAGACTTCTTCACCATCCTCGGCGACCGCGGGAACGTACGGCAGCCCGCTGCCGACGATGTAATAGTCTCCGTCGGCAGGCTGTAGCGTCGCGTCAAAACTCTCTAACGCCCATTCGACTCCATCGTCGGCGACCCAGGCCGGGCGGTAGGTTTCGATTCCGCCGGTCAAGGATTCAGGTCGGAATGTGTATCCGACACGCTGGCCGGTGGGCAGCGAGACGTACAGTCGCGTCCCCGCCGGCATGGCGGCGAAGGAATCACCGCTCGTGTTTCCACCCAGTGCGACCTGTGGGTTGACCAGCGGCAGACCGAAGAATCCGATCGAGGCATCTTGCTCTAACGAATCATAAAAACGAGTGAAGTCGATATCGATGCCATCTAACGTGATCGACAGGTCGGTCGCACTCTCACGAACCGCCGACATCTTGCTGGCTGAGTTGATCTCAATGTCGAACGTTTCGGTCGAACTCAGTCCGCCAAAATCGCTAGCGGTGATCGCGATCGTGTAGAAGCCGTTTTTGAATTGTTCTGGATTGAGCGTCACCAGTTGCACGATGCTGGTCGTTCCCGAACCGATGACCGTTCCGGATTTTGCACCTTGCGGAATCAGTTCGACTTTGTACTCGGCAAGTCCATCGTCGAAAATGTCGAACATCAACTCACGCATGCCGGTGACCACTGGCGGAGCGAACTCGGTGATCTCGATACGTGGTACCGTGCGGTCGCCGGGGTCGCGAATGAAGAGAGGTTGCGTGAGAACGGTTTGTCGGCCTTCGATGTCGACGACCGTTGCGGTCACTTCATAGCGGCCTGGTGTGTCGGCAACAAAGGTGCCGCGTCCGAGTTGATCCAAGGTGACCGACTGACCGGCGATGACCAGAGACGTGGATTCGATCATGACGTCGCTGTCGGCGATCGGCTGGACGATCACTTCTTGACCGGGCGTGGCCGGAAAACTGGGCGTTGTCACGATCGTGACTTGAGGGCCCGCTGGCGCAAAGCTGGCGATCAGGGTCAGCGTTCGTTGTGTTTTTATGATTCCGTCGTCGGCGACCAAGCGAACGGTATGCTGGCCGGCTTGGAATCCTTGTGGTTCCCACCGCAACACGTTGTCGGTTCCGATCGACGCTCCGGCTGGCAAGTCGTTCGCGATCAGCGTCACGGTATCGCCGTCGGCATCGGTGACCACGATCGGAATTTCCAGCAATTCGCCGATCGGTGCGTTGCGAAGTGTCGGCGCGTTTAGCGCCGGGGCACGATTGGTGGGCAGGACCTGCACCTGGACTTCCAACGTGTCGCTGCCGCCGGACGGATCGGTCACGCGGAATGGAAGCGTGTAGTTACCGGCGGATTCGAAATTGACATCCCACACGACGGTTCGCGTGACGGGATCGAACTGGAACCCGTCGGGCCGCGATCCGGTGAATGCATAGACCAGCGGTTCACCATCAGTGTCGCCCGCGTTGACGCTAAAGATCAACTGGTCGCCTTCGCGGCCGAACAGCTTCGGTAGCGTCGAAAACTGAGGTGCCTCATTCGTATTCGTGACGGTGACGATGACGTCCTCGCTGCGAGCGCCGGCGCCGTCACTGGCCGTGATCCGGATGCGGTACTGGCCGGCTTGCGTGGAATTCGGTTGCCAAGTCAGTTCCCCGGTGGATCGATCGAACTGTACGCCTGCCGGCAACGGACCTGTCGCCGTGCCTCGGATAAGCGATGCGGTGAAGTGGACCGTATCGCCGTCGTCGTCGCTGGCGTTTGCCTGGAGCGTGAGTGTTTGGCCTTCGGCGATCGTTTGCGCGCCGATCGGATCAAGATTCGGGCGCACGTTGGTGCTGCGAACGTTTAACGTGATTGTGCGAGCGCTGCTGAGCGGTGCCGCGGCGCCTTCGTTTCCGCTATCGGTCACGTCAAACGTGATCGTGTGCAGCCCGATGTCATCGACCGACGGTGTCCACTGGAACGTCGCCTCGCCGTATATGGTCGACGGCGAAAGCGTTGCTGTGGTCGGCAGCCCGGTCGCGTCGAAGGTTAGCGGGTCTTGATCGGCATCGCTGACGACCAACGGCAGCAGATAGGTCGCACCGGGAACCAGCACCGCGTCGAAGACGGCTTGCAAGATTGGCGGTTCGTTCAGGCTTGTCGCTTGAAGAATAAACTGGGTTTGACCCTGCAGATCCAGCGTCCCGGCGGTCTCCTTTGCCGTGACGGTAACCAGATAGTCATCGCGATCGCCGGGCTGAGGGGTGACGGAAAGTGTGCCGGTGCCGTCACCGTTGTCGGTGAGCGTTGCCCAGCCAGGCAACTGTGTCGACTGGCCGATCTGAACCGACAATTCGATCGCGGCGCCTTCGGGGTCGGTAGCCATGATCGGGATGTCCAGTGTGTCACCGATCGCAACGGTTTGGTCGTCGATCGTCGCGACTTCTGGCGCTCCGTTGGCGTCACGGACGTTCAGAGTCAACGTGACGGTGTCGGTGGTCGGCGTTCCGGTTCCGTCACCGTCGTCTTCGGCCATGAAGTCGAACGTGTACAGGCCGGCCTCGTCGAACGTCGGCGTCCAGGTAAAGATCTGGCGATCGATGTCATACGTCGCGCCGGCCGGCAAGGCGTCGTGCGTGTAGACGAGTTCTGGGATCAAGCCTTCAAAGTCGACGAAAAAGTCTTCACTGGTTGCGGTCGGGCTGTTGGGGACGCCCGGGAACTCGGGATCGCTGGCCGCGATTCGTAATTGGATGGTTTGGCCTTCAAAGATTTCGAATTCACCGAGTTCGGGAAACTCGACTTGCCCGTTGATGTTGTTGACGGTCAGCGTCATCGACTCTTTGGCCAGCGATTGACCGTCGTCGACAAAGAAATCAATTTCGAATACGCCGTGTTGGTCGAATCCAGGCGTCCATTCGAACAGACCGTTATTCGGGTTCAAGAAGGATCCCGGAGGCGCGTTCGGTGTCAGGTAGCGAACGGAGTCACCGTCCTGGTCGGCGCCCACCAGGGTGAACGTGATCGCGTCGCCTTCGTTGATGCTGCGGTCCGCCACGGGCGCGAGCGTCGGCGGGACGTTATTGTTGGCGATGACGATGTCGAACGAGACGCTGGATTCGACGAAGCCGTCACTGACGATCAGCGTGACGTCTTCGTACTCGCCGGCGTCGTCTCCGCCCGGTCGCCAGCGTAGGGCTTGCCCGACCGAGTCGAAGACGGCTCCCCGTGGAAGATTATCGGCGAAGTAGAACAAGTCATCGCCGTCGGGGTCGAACGCGCTGACCGGAATTTCGATCAAGTCGCCTTCGGTGTGAAGCTGGTCATTGACGGGCGAAATGATCGGCGCCCGATTGGCATCGGTCACATCAACGGTCCACTTTTGCGTGCGGTAGGCCCCGCGTGTGTCATAGGCACGCAGTTCAAAGTCGACTTGCGCGTCGTCACGGCGAGTCGGTGTCCAGCTAATTTGTCCGGTGTCTGGATCAACCTTTGCGTCCTTGGGCGCATTGGTCAAGACATAAGTGACCGCCGCGCCATCGGGGTCTTCTGCATCGGCGTCATACTCATACTCGGCGGCGACGCCAGCGGTGGTCAACGGGCTGGAACTGAACAGCGGCAATTGATTCGGCGGCAAACTGGCCAGCACGCGTGGGTCGAAGCTCAGGTCCAGCAAATTCGGGTTGGCGATCGTGACCGTTTGCGGTGTCGAAGATGCGTTGCCCGCCAACACTTCGCCGTCGGCAAAGATTTGGAATCCGTTGGCGTCCGCAGGAGCTCCGTCATTGCCGAAGAAAACAACCGAGTCATCGCCCAGATTGTCAAAGATGATGTTGATCGGACCGGCCACGTCGAAGGCGTTGTTGTTTGTCAGAACCACGTCGAACAGCAATGTTCCGTCGGCGCGATTGACACGCGTGTTGTCGTAGGTCACGTCGACCGAGACCGAGACGTCTTCGAAAACCCGGAATGTTGTGGCAAAGCCGTTTCCGCCGATCGGGATCCCCTGCTCGCTTTCGACGTTGGGACTGACGGCCAATTCGTACTCGGCCGGCGGAAGCTGTTCGAACAACAGTTCTGCCGTGCGAGTTGACGCATCGTAGCGCACCGCACCGATCGAAACTTCTTCTCCCGTGTCACTGTTGGTAAGCGTATAGTTGTCGATATTGTTGCCGCTAACCGGGTTGCCGGGATTACTGGCAGCGAGCCCCACGTCGAACCGTAAGTTCGCTCGATTGTTTCCGTTCAGGATACGGGTCTCGATCACACGCGGCGCGGCCACGGTGAAGAACACATCGACTTGGTCGCCTTGGGTGACCAGGAAGCGACCGCTCGGCAGCGACTCAATTCCTTCAACACGCCCGAATCCGCTCGATGCGATGGTGGTTTGCTGCAGCGAAGCCGGATCAAGAATCGAAACTCTGGCGACGTCTTCATGTCCGATGATTAGCAATCCGTCCAAGACGGGATCGTTCGTTCCAAACGCGATCGATTCGGCGCCGCCCTCGACGGTCGTGACCACTTCGGCGCGGCCGCGGAAATCGAACCGCAACACGTCGTCGTTGTTCGGCCAAGCCGTCCCGTAAAGTGTGCCGTCGGCGGCCACCGCCATCGAGTCGACTCGCGTGGCGCTGAACGAAGTGAATTTTCGCGTCGCGGTGTCAAATCGTTGAATGCCTCCGCTGGTCGCGACATACAACGCGGTTTCGCCTGGGATGGCGGCAAGCCCGAGTGAAATACCTGCGCCGATGGTGTCAATGACGGCACCGGTGGTCGGGTCAAGTTGCAGAAGTCCCTCGCCGCCCGTGCTTGCCCATAGCTGTCCGGCCGAATCGAATGTTAATTCATAAATCGGTTTGCTGGCGTCAGACAGCATGGTCGATTCAGCGGTTGCGAGATTGAATCGGTACAGCTCGTTCCGGCCCGCACCCCCGGAAATATAAACGGAGGTTCCGTCGGGGCTGACCGCCATCGCCAGTGCGCCGATCGACGAACCGCTGTCCCCGGGAACGGTCGCAAAACGTTCCGCCGCAAGCGGGCGAATGATGCGAGCAAACTCGCTAGGCTTGGTCGCACTGGTGCGCGAAGGAACGCCGAACGCGGCTTCGGTAAACAGTCGACGCTCTTCGACGTCCTCGGTCGCTTCGGCGCGTGGTAGAACGATCAGTGGTGCTGGGGTGAACTCAGGTGCACGTCCTAGATTGATTTCAGGCACGAGCCGTGGTACGCGAATTCCATCGGCAACCGGTTCGATATTTCCGGCAGCGTCGACGGCACGCACCAAGAACTGCGGCGTTTGTCCGGGGCTGGCTTGATAGACGTACGAGGTCTCACCGGTTCGGTACAACACGCTGCGGTATCGGTTGCCGCCGTCGTTCGATACCAGCAACGAATACGAGGCGACCCCACTGCCGCCTACGTCGTCTCGCGATGTCCAAGAAACTTCATAACGGTTGCCGCCGAGTGCTATCGACCGAACCGTCGTTTGCGGGGCAACCGCATCAAGCGTGGCGATCGCCGATTGCGAGTCAACCGCTTCACCGCCGTCCACGGTCACGCGAGCGGTCATCTCGATCGCGTCACCGGTTTGCAGGTCTCCGCCGGTCCCGACAGCCGCAACCACATCGGCGTTGACCCAGAAACCAACTTTCACCGATTCACCGGGTTGCAACAGACCGACCGCCGGGTCGACCGGCGGTAATCCGTCACGAGGATCGACGGCACGCAGCAGGTACGAAACAACGCGCGTCGATGCGTCGATGCCAGCGGTGATTTGCAGGACGTAGCCTTCTTCATCGAACAAATCGATCTCGCCGACGAAGTTCGGGCGTCCCGGCGGCAGCGAAATCTGTCGGCCGCCAAGTTCGATATCGGCCACTTGTACGCTGCGTTCATCCAGCGTGTCGTCCAGTGGGACAATGATGCGGATTTCTCTGGCCGCATTGGACGTGTCTTCGTCGTATGTCGCCGTCACGCTGTACGGAAGTGGCGTCGAGATCGGGACGAAATTGTCGTCGCCGAATCCGGTCGGGCCTTCGATCGTGATGTTTTCGCTGCTGAGTTGACCGAGGTTGTCGGTGTCGAACACGATGTCGTCGACCGTCACGCCCGTGTCGAAAAGTGGTGGCGGTCCGGCACGCAAGGTGAACGTTGCGAACGATGTCGGGTTGGCCAATCCGAGATCGTAGTCCTCAAAGGCAGCGACAGCGCCGCCGCTGTAGACATCTTCGGTGTGCCCGTAATAAGCACGCAATTTTTCGATCAGGTCACCGAGTGTCTGTTCGGCCGTCGCCAAATTCGCCGCGGCATCGGCGACAATCCCGCTGCCGGCGTCACCGCCCAACAGACCGCCCACGGCGGTGAAGAACGCGTTGGTATTTTCGGCATGACCATCGGCCAGCGGCGGCGTATCCTCGGGCCGTAACAAGCCGATATCGGTAAGGGCTTGCAGGTAGAGGTTCACAAACGATTCACGATTCCCGGCGATCGAGCGCAGGCCCGTCGGCGCTTCATCGTCGGCTAGGATCGCATCGCGCAATCGTTCCGCTTCGGTGGTCTGGTACGCGATGTACTGTTCCGACGTCAACGGCGTGGCGGCGGCAGCGACATAGAAATCGAAAGCCAGATCGTCCAGCAGGAACGGATCAAGTTCCTTCAGGAAATTCGGGTCCATTTCCAGGACTTCGCGTAGCCCCGGATAGATCGTCACGGCCGCGCCGACTTCCGTGACCCCGCCGGCGGGCAAATCGATCGCGACGCCGCGTGCGGTCAGGACTCCGTTGAGGTTTAGTTCAGGTGCAACGCCGCTAAAGTCAAACGTGGAAACAGAATCGAATAGCGGAGCGACCGTGCCCGCATCGCCGCGAAGTCCGCTTGCGAACTCGATCGCCGGGCCGGGAATGATATGTTCAAAGTCGTTCTCGACATTGGGGAACGCGTACTCAAAAATCGTGTACGGCGTATCGACGTTGGAAAGGCTTTGAATCGGAAACCCGTACGCGCCTGTCGCGCCAAGGTCGATTCGACTCGGTCCGCCGACGCCGACGTTTGATTCCAGTGGATCGGCTTCTTCGACTTGGAACCGATAAGGTTCCACCGCGACACGCCCATCGGGGTGCAGGACTTGAACGTCGTAAAGCCCGTGCGGCGCATCGCGCAGGTCAAAGATCGCGATCAGTTCGGTCGCGTCGACACGGGATACCGAAACCGGCGCGAACTCGGCAAGTTCGGGACGCACCAAGCGAACGGCCGCTTGCTCAGGGAATTCCGCGCCGTGAATTTTCACGGTGACGTAACGATCGTCGCCACCAGAATCGGGCGTGACATCGGTGATGCCGAATGGCACTCGCGTTGCGGTCAACTGAACCGGATACTCGTTGCGGAGTTGCAGATCGGTTTCATCATCGTCGACACGCACGCGGACGCCCGCACGGGCGAGCACGAAATAGCGACCGCCGATGGTTTCGGGGATGATCAGCGACTGATCCGGACGCAGGTAGCCTTGGTAAGCGGCGTCAAAGTCGAACGGCTTGGGCAACCGTTCATGAGCCACGAACAACTCTTGCGATCCGACGTCATCGATGCTGTCCAGATCGATCCGAATCGTCTGTCCCGGATCGACGTCCAATTGGTATAGACGCGAAACGCCTTGTGCCAATTGATCATCCAGCGGAATGTCCAAACGCAGCAGCGGAACCGTGATGGCCATCGTGTCGGCCGAGAAACCGGTGTTGTTGCGGTTGTTTTCGCCTTCGACCACGTCATCGAAAATATCAGTCCGAACGAGCACGCGATAATCACCGGGCAGTTGCGCCGGAACTTCGAACTGAATCGATTGGGTGTACGACTCACCCGGATTCACGGTGAAGACGTTTTGCGGATCACGTCGGCCGACAAATGCATCACCAAGGTCCCATACGGAATCCGCACTGAGATAAACCGCGTCGGCGATCCTTGCCCGCGCCGGTTCATCGCCGCGATTTTCCACCGTCCAACTGACCGTGACCACATCGCCGACCGATACCGAGGATGGTGCTGAAACGTCCACGACTTGCAAATCGGTTGGCGGAGGCGTTTCGATCAACATCGGCGCATCGGACACACGCACGTTGTTCTGTTCGTCATTTTCGATCACGACGCCATCGGGCCGAATCGAGTTGGGGACGTCCGTGTGGATGATGATGTAGTAGTCGCCCGTCAGTCCGCGCGGAAGCCTCAAATCCGCCGCGTAACTTTCCGTTCCGCCGGGAACCGGCAAGGGTTGCGTCCGCACAAATCGTGTGACGTAGTGATCGCTGGACGGGTCCAGCAAGCGATCACGAGACAGGTAGACACGGTCGACGTATGGCACCTGGTTATCGGGGATCGCCCCGCCATCGTTGCTAACGGTATAGCTGATCGAGAAATCTTCGCCGACCAGAACACGCGACTGCGTCGTGACTGAGTCGATCACCAAGTCCGGCGTCGGAACAAATTGAATGTCCAGCGAGACGTGTTGCAGATTGTCACCTTCGTCGGCAAATTCCAGCACCTTGTTGTTTGACGGGGTCAGACGTTGGTGGCCTTCGGTGCTTGGGTAAGGCAACGAATAGATGCTGCTGTCGCGGAACACCGTGTCCGTCGCCGCGATGACTTCGAATGGCCCGTCGATGTTGAAAGGTAATCGGACTTGCGTGGTGATTTCATAGCTTTCACCGATGTCCAGCGACTCGCGCTGTGCATGACCACCGAGGTAGTAATCGAACGCATCAAGCGATGAATCGGTCGAAAGGAACAAGCCGTCCGTCCATGAATCGACGCGAGTTTCCCGTGTGCCTTCGTTGGTCACGGTGTACGACACGTCAAAGAACGCACCGCTGTCGGGATCGGTGGGAACAACCGACAAGTCCGAAATGACTAAGTTGGCTTCGGCGTACTCGATCTCAATCTCGTCGGACGCCAGGAAATTGTTGTCACGTGTTCCGGTTTCCCATGCTTTGTTGGCAAAGTGGCCGACCCAATGGGGGAATTCGCTTTCATCCCATTCGTGTAGTATCGGTGTGCCTCGGTAGATTCCCACGTTCGCAAACACGTGCGCGTACCAAGTCCCGCTGCTGCCCGGCGGCGTCGCGACAACGGCCGAATCGGTGTAGCTTTCGCCGGGCTGCAGTGGTTCCGAAAGCACGTGCGAAGCGGTCGAGACCAGGGTCGCTCGATTGGCATCGAACACTTGGTCTTTCGACAAGTACACGAGTTGTTGAATGTTCTGGGTGGCGTCATCGGTTGCAAAGTCGCCTTGGTTTTCGACGGTCCAGCGGACGTTCAGGTCTTCGCCCGACTGACTGCTTTCATCGGCGATCACACTTGTGACGACCAAGTCTGCCGGCACTTCCATGATCGCGGCTTCGGCCACGCCCACGTTGTTGTTGGTGAAGGGACCTTCGTAGACTTGGACCAATGATTTCGATGGGCCAGCCAGGATTGCGAGCAGTTCCGAACGCGAGAACTGCTGCAGGTCCGTGACGCCGGTCTCACCGATCGGTTTTCCGGTCGCGGCTTCGATTCGTTCGAGCACCGCGCGGACTTCGTCTAGAAACTTTTCCTCTTCGGTCAACGCGATCCTGGGATCGACGTTCGTTCGTACCAGGATATGTGACCCGGCCGCCGAGGGCGGTAACGTGAACTCGGCCGTGTGTTCGTACGTTTCGCCTGGCTGGATCGCCCCGCTGTGCGGCAAAGCGAACACGAGTTGGTCATCGTTGGAAAGTTCTGCGTCGTCGGAAATGTAAATCGCATCGGCCCAGGTCTCGCGGTCGGTGACAGCGGTGCCGTTGTTAGCGACTTCCCACGTGACACTGAACGGAATGTCCGGCGTTGCCGCATCGGGATATCGAACGCCGCCGCCATCAACCTGGACTCGCGTGACCTGCAAATCAGCTGGCGGCGTTAGCAGAATGTTGATCGGCGTTGATGCATAATTGCTACCTTCTAAATCATTCGGTGCGTCCGGGTTCACATTGTTGGCAAACGCGGCTTCGTAAACCCCGCCGTAACCATCCGCATAGACCGTCAGAAAGAATTGTCCGGTTAGTCCTTTCGGGATTCGCACCGTCGTTTCGGCTTCGTAGGATTCATCAACCTCCAACACACCGGTGTGACGATTGGTTCCAATGAATACATCGCCGCGAGCCGGCTTGGGTCCGTCGAGACCCTTGGTCAGCCAAATCTGGTCGGTCCATGATCCGGGATCGGTCACTCCGGCACCGCGGTTGGCAACGCTATAGCGAACCGTGAACGAAGTGTCGTCAAACGCATCGCCCGGTCCATTGATCGAAAGTGCAACCAAGTCCGGCGGCGGGACTGGATTCGCATCGATCGCGATGGCCGAAGCGGCCATGTTGTTGCCTTCGGCCGGAAACTCATCCACTTGCCCGCGAGCATCGGCGACGACCAGCACAAACCAGTTGCCCGAAATCGCGCGAGGCACCAAGAACGAACCGCTGCTGCGATAGTCGACGGGTTGTCCCGACGTGGTGCCCGGAAAACCGAGGGCCGACCCGTTCTGCAATTCTCCCAACAGGATCGCGCCGCTGGTGCTGCTTGATGAGGAGGAAAGATAGACGCGATCATTCCATCGGCTGCCTCCCGACGCCGTATCGGCGGTCCCCAGATTCGAGATCGTAAAATCGACATCGATGATCGTGCCCGCCGTGATGACATCGGGCGCGTTGACTTCGGTGACTCGCAGGTCCGGCCGAGGTTTTAGGTTGATTTGCAGGGGATCTGAGAATGTCGTGTTGTCCGACTCGTTGGTTTCAATCACACCGTTGCGACTGTCGGTATCGACGAAGAACCGAAATTGACCAACGGTTCGCGGCAGCGTCACCAACTCTGTTCGCGTAACGGTCATCCCCGCTGGCAACGGTTCACCGGTTTGGAAGCGTCCGAATTCGTATCGTTCAGTCGTCCCGGTCGCTTGCAAGTACAACCGATCCTCGAACCCGTTCTCGGGGGTTTCCGGCCCGTCGTTACGCACCGTCCAAGTCACTTCTAGTTGCGTTCCGTCGAAGACTTCGGTGGCCCCGCCAAGTGAAACCTCTGTCACTCGTAAATTGGTTGGCGGTGGGGGAATGTAAGTGACGTCGAAGGCATCGCTGCGGCCCTGATTGCCGGAATCCAAACCGCCATAGATGAATTCATACGGGCCACCGGTTCGCACGAACAAATAGTGCTCGCCATCGGCATCTCGCGGGATCGTGACTTCGGTCGTGCGTGTGTACGACCCGTCGACTGCCAAAGCGCCGCCGTGAACGCTGCTGCCGATCAGTCTTAAGTTCGTCGCGCCGGTTGGATCATCGCTGATATAGACATAGTCGGTCCACGTTTCTCGATCGGTCGTTTCGATTCCCCGGTTGCTGATCGTCCAAGATACTTCCAGCGGTTGTCCCGATGATGCTTCGCCACTGGACGTGACCTCGTCGACGACCAGGTCGCTGTATGGCGTGCGTGTGACATCGACAAAGTGATCTGGCGACCCGGTGTTCGACGCATCGCCATCAAGTTCGAAGACTTCATCGTTCACGTCGGTTTGAACGAACAGCGTAAAACGCCCGTTGGTTCGGTTGGCCAGTTGCAGGATTTCCGTGCGTTCGTACGATTGCCCGACGGGAACGGTTCCATCATGCACGAACTCGCCCAGCACGATATCGTCGGCATCACCCAGCACGTCATCGTTGGACAAGACAACTCGATCGGTCCAACTGCCAACGCGGCCCGGTCCGGCACCGACATTTTCGACCGTCCATGTGACCGTCAAGTCAACGGGGTCGCCGATCAAGAGCTCCGGTGCGTCCACTTGTGTTACCGTCAGGTCGGCGTACGGGAACAGCGAAATTTCGACGGGGTCACTCGCTCGCGTCCCCGTCGTTTCGCCTTCGCCTTCGCGCACCGTATCATCCCCGTCGGGAACGACGATGAAGTGATAGTCGCCGGAAATCGCGTCCGGAAGCATCACCGACAATGACGCATCAAGCGTTTCGTCGACGGACAGCGCCGTGGTGTTCTCTCGCGTTCCCAGCAGGACATCGTCGGGCGAAAGCGTATTGTCGGTGGACAGGTACACGTGGTCAGACCAGGTCACCGAGGCGACTTCGTCGCCAACGTTTTGCGTCGTCCAGTTAATGGTGACCGATTCACCACTGACCGGACTGGCGGTTCCCGCCGGCGCGACAGACGTCACGATCAGATCCGGCAGAGGCGCGGTGTCGATATCGATGGTTGTCGTCGACGACGCGGTGTTGTTGCCTTCGGCGGTGGGTTCTTCGACTTGATTGCCCGCGTCGGTCTGCACGATCAAGTAATAGTTTCCTGGCAGTACCGTCGGCGGAACCACGACGGATTGCGTCATCGTGTAGGACGCGTTGGAATCCAGTGCGCCGTTGTGAACGACATCGCCCAGGTAAATGTCGCCGCCGAAATCGGTGTCACTGGAAAGGTAAAGTCGGTCGGTCCACGACTGGGCGACCGTGCGTGCGGTGCCGTCGTTTCGGACGCGCCAGGTGACATTCAATACATCACCAATGAATCCAGACGCCGGTACCGATACAGCGTCGACGATCAGGTCAGCCGGCGGGTCCTCCAGTTGGACCGTGATCGGCCGACTGATGGTGTTGTTCGCATCGGTTTCTTCGAAAACTTGGTTGAAAGAGTCGGTGCGAACGATGACGAAGTAGTCGCCTTCGATTCCGAAAGGAATAGTGACGTCCAAAGACGCCGTGTAGCTCTCGGTGGCGACGAGATTTTCACCGCGCGTCAACGTGCCCAACTGAATGTCATCGAAGTTGCCAAAAATTTCATCAGTCGACAATACGACTCGGTCGCTCCATGGATTCGCCGCATCGGCGGCACCCAGGTTGTTCACGACCCACTGTACGTTGACGACTTCGCCGTTTTTCGCCGTGTCGGCAGCGGTGATCGAATCGAGTTGCAAATCGGGCGCGGCGAAAGTGACCGTCGCGATGAATCGGTCCTCGTCGACTTCGCCAAAGACGCCATCGCCGTCTTGGTCCATCGCGTTGCCGGTCGGATCCAGAATGTCTGCGCCGATCGTAAACGTGTACTCGCCCAACGTATTTTGCGTGGGAAAGGAGACGCGGACCACGTTCATGTCCCGCCCGACGACCTGAGTGACCGCGATCACTCCGCCCGGACCGATCACTGACACGTCATCGACGGTGAACGTGTTCAGATCAATTTCTTCGTTGAATGTGACGTCGATGAATGAGTAGGGCCGCGAAACGAAATCCGGCGTGTAGTTGACCACGATGGGGCCACCGGAATCGACGCTGAACGTCCTCTGGAAAACATCTTCGCCCGCTTCACCCGCGTTACCGTCTTGGTCCTGGTCCATCGACGTGCCGCCCGCGTCCGCCAGGTCCGGGCCGATCGTGATGCTGTATTGGCCGGCGGTCGTTTGTGGTGAGAACGCCAGCGTGTAAGTCAGGTTGCCGTCAAAGGTAATCCCGGTGATCGGCACGACGCCGTCGGGGCCCGATAGCACGATATCGTCGGCGGTGAAGGTCGCGAGGTCGACCGGTTCACTAAACGTCACATCGACCGATGAGAGGGGTGCAGGCACGATTCCGTCGGGGGCAAACGACGTGACAAACGGGCCGGCACCGGTGACGGTCAACGTGCCTTCGTATCGATCGTCAATTTCACCAGCGATCGCGTCTCCATCGGTGTCCATCCGCGTTCCGCCCACGTCGGTAATGCCTGGGCCCACGATGATTTCATAAACGCCGTCGGCGGTGCTGCGGGTGAGGTTGATGCGATAGGTCGTGTCGTTGATGCGGTCAATACTGGTCGCTTCCACCGGACCGGCCGGGCCGGTAATACGAACGTCACCGGTGGAGAAACTGCCTTGGTCGATCGGTACGTTGAATGTGACATCCAGCGACTCCAGTGCGCCGACCAGTGTTCCGCTGGGCGACTGCGAGACGATGCTCAGCGGTTGACGATCCACGGTGATGGTGCGGATGTAAACGTCGGACGCTTCACCGCCGACACCATTGACGTCTTGGTCGTGCAAGTTGCCCGAGGTGTCTTGCGCGGTCGGCTGAATCACCAGGTCATAGTCGCCATCGATCGGCTGCGGCGGGAACAACAAACGAAACGATGTGTTCGTTGTGTCGGTCGGTTGCACGCCCAGCGTCGGGACAAAGTTATTGAACTCGGCTTCGTCACCGATCAAGAAAAAATCGTCGTCGAACTGTGTCTTGACGCCTTGCGTGGCGGATAGTTCGAAGCCTTCCGAACCGGTCAGTTCATAGAATACGAACGTCAATGCGTATTCGCCGGCAGCGGGAAAATCGAACGTCGCTAAATCGGTCGTGAAACTACGCCCGGTCGTGAATTCGGAAACGACTTCACCGTCGACCGACAAGCGGTAACCGTCGTCGCTGCCGATTGCAAACGTGTAAGGTCCCCCTGCGGGGACGACCAGCGTCGCGGTCGCTTCGAGCGCCAGGTAGTTATCGTCGGTCGGACTGTCCAGCGGATTCGGAAAATCATCGGCGAAGTTTGCACCGGAAGGACCGTAATTGATCACCGGAACCGTCTCCGTGACCAATTCGCTGCGGAGCGTCTCCTCGTTCAGAACCGCAATCGCGCCGTCGAGGTTGCTGAACGAGTCGATCGCACGAGCGGCGCGAACTGAGAACTGTCCATTCAGAGACAAGGGGGCGAAATTGGCAATCGCTTCTCGAACGGATGGACTGATCAAGCGAACCGACTGAGGCGTCAACGTTGACGGTTCGATCGGTTCGTTGAACGTCACCGTGACGCTGCTAAGGACCGACGACGTCGATCCATCGGGTGATTGTGAAATGATGCGTGGTCCAGATTTGTCCACGACGATGGAACCGGCAAACACGTCATCGACGGCTTCGCCTGGCGTGCCGTCTTGGTCCTGGTCCATCGCGATTCCGGCGGAGCCAAAAATTTGTGGTCCGACCGACAGCGTGTAACTGCCCGGATTGGCCAATTCGCCGGTCAGGATGACTTCAATTGCTCGATCGCTAAGAAGGTTTGTCGATTCGATGCCAACCGTTGAGGGTCCGGCCAGAGAGAAGTCGGTGACATCGACCGAATCAGCGCTGATTGGCGAATCGAAAGTCACCAAGAAACGATCGCGCGGCGGCACGAAATCGATCGTCCCGGTGTCACGAAGTCCCGTGATCTCCGCATCGCTGACGCTGCGTTCGATGATCGATACTTCATCGATCCGGCCGGTGAAGAAACCTGCATTGTTAAAGGTCGTGCTGCCAATCCGCACGCCGGTAGTCGAAAGCGCGTATGGCCCGCCGACATTGACGTTGTTTTGCAGCACGCCGTCGATAAAGATGCGAACGAATCCTTCGCGATAAGTGGCCGCAACGTGTGTCCAAGCGTTCGTGGTTGCCGTGACGCCGCTGTCGATGGTTTGGCCATTGGCAAACGCGACCCAGTTTCCGTTGAAAATGCCAAGTTGCCAATCGCGGAACTGAGCCTGTGTTCCCACGATGCCGACCGAGGCGGTCGTGGTGTCAGGGAGCTCGGTCGGATGGACCCATGCGGCCAAAGTCCACTCGTCCTGCGGCGCCCAATTGCCAAGGTTGACATAGTCACCATCGCCATCAAGGGAGAACGCCGACCCGCTGACACGACCGGCCCCGTAGCCTGCATCGCCGACCAGCGTGCCGTTACGAGAACCGTCTTCGTCGTTGGCCGCATCGTCGGCTTCGTATCGGTGATGCGTCGGAGTGGGTAGGGTTGCCAGTCGTTCCAGTGATGTTGCTCGCGGCCCAATGGGGCGCGGCGGGATCGAAAGGAACCCGCCATAGTCGACGAAGTCCGATACCGGCGTGCCGTCAGGATTGTCGTTGATAAAACCGTCGGCAGACGACGGGTCATGCGGTCCACCGGGGTGTCCCCAGTAATTTCCGGTAAAGATGGCGTTGGCGGGATCGGTGCCGGCGTGATTCACACCGAAACTTGATTGTCCGACGAACATGCTGTTGCTGACGGTTGCACTGGCGTTGTTCGCCAACTCCACACCTCCCGATCCGCCGATAAAGTCGGAATCGGTCGCCGTGAACCCGGCACCGCCGGTGACGGAAATCGCAACGCCAGGGTTTCCGACCGATCGAAACGCTTCGAAAACGGGATTGCCAGAGATGACGTCCACCGCTCGGTTCGTCGCTCCGGTGACCGATACGTTGGTCAAGGCAACATGGCTGTCCGCGGTGCCAGAATTGTTCTCGCCGATCCAGATCGTTCCGTACCGAGTATCGCGACCGCCATAACGCACGTCCACATGCGTCAATTCGGTATCGCCATTTCTCAGAAACAACGTCGACCAGTGTCCGGGGGCCGGCACGGTTGTGTTTCCATCAGCGTTGGAATCGCCGCCGACCGTATCATCGGTGGTTGCCGTGAACACGATCGGCTCGGCGGATGTCCCGATTGCTTTCAGCGGCCCGGTACTCGCATCGAGCGTCAGTCCGGTTCCCAGTTTGACCACGCTGCCCGGAACGATCGTTAGCGATCCGGTCGAGTTGATCGAAACGTTGCTGTACACGTGAATCGGATTGTCGTCAAAATCCCAGACGCGATCGGTATTGACCGTGCCGCCTTGCAAACTGACATGATCGCCGCCGCGGTTGCCCAGCAGCGTCACGTTGTCGTAGGTCGGCTGCGATGCGAACGATTGGCTGATAGGTTCCCAATTCTGGCCGGTGATCACCACATTCTCAAACGTCGGGTTACCGCTAACGGCATCGATTCCCCGCGTGCCTCCCGATGCGATCTGGACATCGGACAGCAGCACGTTGCTGTCGTCACTGCCGAATGTGTTTTCGCTGATCCAGACCGTCGCATAGCGATTGTCCCGGCCTCCATGACGCACCTGAACGTTTGAAAGTTGTGAATCGCGGTTTCGCAGAAACAGCGTTGACCAATGGCCCGCCGTTGGCGTGCTGTCGTTGCCGTCCGCGTTGGAATCACCACCGGCGGTATCGTCGGTCGTCGCGGTGAATATGATCGGCGCGTCTTCGGTTCCGATCGCCATCAGCGGTCCGGTGCTGGCATCAATCGTGAGCCCCGTTCCGAGCTTGATCACACTTCCGTCCACGACCGTCAGCGATCCGGGATCATTGATGGCGACGCTGCTGGTCAAGTGTGCCGCGTTGCCGCCGAAATCCCAGACGCGATCGGTGTTGATTGTGCCGCCCTGCAGGCTGATGTGATCGCCGCCGCGGTTGTTGCGAAGCGTCACGCCGTCGTAGACCGGCTCCGATGCAAACGATTGGCTGATCGCCAGCGAACGGTGGTCGGTGACAACGACGTTCTGGAAAACGGGATCGCCGCCGACCGCATCGATACCACGTGTGTTTCCCGAAGCGATTTGGACGTCCGTTAGTGTGACGTTGCTGCCATCGGTCCCCGAGGCGTTCTCGAAAATCCAAACGTTGGCATAGCGACTGTCGCGGCCGCCGTACCGGAGTTCCACGTTTGAAAGTAACGAATCGGGATTGCGTAAGAACAGGGTCGACCAGTGACCCGGTGTCGGCTCTGTCGCATCGCCATCGGCGTTGGAATCACCGCCAACGGTATCGTCGGTGATCGCGGTCAAAACGATCGGCGCATCGGCGGTGCCTTGGGCCAGCAAGGGGCCGGTACTGGCATCGATGTTTTGGCCTATGCCAAGCTTGATCACACTGCCTTCGGTGATCGTGAGCGAGCCGGGATCGATGATGCTCACGCCGCTGGTCAAATGCGCCGGGTTGCCCGCAAAGTCCCACCGACGATCGGTGGTGATTATGCCGCCCTGCAAACTGACGTGGTCCCCACCCGGGTTGTCTCGCAACGTTAATCCGTCGTACGTCGGCTCGGATGCAAACGCTTGATAGATCGCCGATCCGGACTGATCCGTGATCACGATGTCCTCGAACGTGGGGCGTCCGGAAATCACGTCGATCCCACGTGTGCTGCCGTCGGCGATACGGACGTCGGACAATCGCACATGACTGTCGTCGGCGCCGAATGTGTTCTCCGTGATTCGCACCGCCGCATAGCGGCTGTCGCGGCCCCCGTATCGAAGTTCCGCGTCGGATATCACCGAGTCTCGGTTGTTCAGAAAAATTGACGCCCAGTGTTGGTCGGAAGCGACTGTGCCAGGCCCGTCGGCGTTGGAGTCACCGCCGGCGGAGTCATCGGCAAGGGATGTGAACGTGATGGGTTCGGCTGCCGTCCCGATGGCCGTCAGTGGTCCGGTTTGGGCGTCCAGCCGAACGCTCGTGCCGAATTTGATCACGCTGCCGGGCGTGACGGTTAACGATCCCGGTTCGTTGATCGTGGTGCTGCCCACGACGTGCGCGGGGATCGAGTTGAAATTCCAAACGCGATCGGTCGTGATGGTTCTGCCTTCGATCCGCACGTGGTCACCGCCCGCATTGTCGCTAGCTGTGACCGCATCGTAGGTTGGGGTCGCCGAGTTCATCTCATGCAGGGCAGCACCGGCGCTGCGGACAACATGCACGCGTGACAGTTCACTATCACCAGAAACCAGATCGATCCCGACATTGCCGCTGTCGGAAACCAACACATCCTGTAAGATCGAAATGCCGTTATCGGTTGCGTCCAGGTTTTCATTGATATAGATGGATCCGTAACGTGCGTCTCTTCCGCCGTACCTCACCTCGGTGTGCTGCAGGGTCCAGTCACCGCTGTAAACAAACAACGAGTCCCAATCACCCGACGCGGGAGTCCCTTGGACATCCGCAGTCAGGTCTTCGCCGACGGTGTCATCTTGCGTTGACGTAAAGATGATCGGTTCCGTCTCCGTTCCGATCGCTTCGACTTCACCCCGTCCGGTCAACCAGCGGGTCGAGTCGAATTTCACCACGGTACCGGGCTGAATCGTTAACTTGACGCCGTCGGGGACGGTGATATCTCCGGTGACATGAATCGTATCGCTCCATGTCTCATCAGCGCTGATCACTCCGGAGACATCTCGAGCTAGCAGCTGTCTCGCTTCGAGTCGTTCGAGCAGTGCCTTGCGCTTGCGATACTTATCGGATTGAGATTGTCGAGTCTTTCTTCGGTGACGACGCACGTCCATCGTCCCTGGCAACCATCTTGGCAGCATGGGTGGGTCTCAATGATGTCTTGCTAGGATGTCGGTCAGCGTCGGAGTGCACAGGGGGGCCGACGATAACGGGGGGTATAAATAACTGGTTCATGGTGAAAGGTCCGGTCGGCGAATACAACAGACTTTCATCGAGATTGTCGTAGATTGTGAGGTAAAACAGGCTTTCACAGGAATTAGCGATCGTTCCGTCCGAACCAGGGCAGTCCAACTGAATAAACGCGTGTACGTATGTTTATTCGAGGCGTTTGCTCTAACAGGGTGAATAGGCACCGTCGGCACACCCAATTCGTTTCTTATCCGGGCGGCAATGCGGTGTCATTGACACTCGCTGTGATGACTCCTCGCTGTGGATGGGCAAGGTTGTCAAATCGGCAAGGTTGTCAAGTCATGAGGGGCCGAGAAGGACTACATGACAATGAGAGGTTTCTACGGCTCGGCAAACGGCTCGGCTAGCCTTGTGCAGCGCGGCGAAATTCACTTGGCGTCATGTCACGCCATTTCTTGAAAGTGCGGGTCAGATGGGCCTGATCATAAAACCCAGTGTCGTGTGCAACGTCTGCGATCGAATCCTCGGTGTCGGCAAGGCGTCGGCAGGCTTGATGCACGCGGATCCGTTGAAGGTATTCCGAGGGTGACATTTGATAACGTGCTCGAAACCGACGATTCAGCTGACTGACCGAGAGGCCAGAGTCGCGTGCCAGCGATTTGATTTCGATCGGTCGGTGAAAGTTTGTATTCATCGATTTTACTGCCAATTCGACCGGGTTTTTCGATGCGAATTCGTCGCCTGCATCGCTATGAATCAGCGGGTACATCACACCTGCGATTCCGATGCAGCGACCTGTTTTATCGCGCAGCGGAATCTTGCTGCTGATGAATGTGCCCAGGCTGCCGTCTTTGGTGGGAACCAACCAGACTTGGTCGATCAATTCCTCGCCCGACTGCATCACGCGCAGGTCTTCTTGGCGATACAGGTTACCCCAGTAGATCGGATGCAAATCGATGTCGGTTTTTCCGATCAGTTCGTCCTGCGAATCAGCGTCACGCATCTGCGCTAGCGACCGACTCATGGCGACGAATCGTCCCTCGGGATCTTTCACGTACAAATAGACATCCGGCAAGAAATCGAACAGCCGCAGCAGTTGTCTGGCATCACCGATCGAGTCAATCAGATCGGTTCGGAAAGGGTTTGCCGGGATGTCCATGCGCATTTTGTACAAAAATGTGCGCGATCACTGCAATGTGATGGTGCGAAAATCGACTAAACTAAGCAATCACTCGACCCGCCCCTTTCTCCCCCTTCCCAAGCCAGATGTTTCCATGCTGAACCTGACTTCTCGGGGTTCGTCGCACACGTGCGATGGAACCACTCGCCGCGACTTTTTGCAGATCGGCACGCTTGGCGCGATCGGTCTGGGGTTGCCACAGTATTTGGCCGCTGCCGAGCAGGGCGCCGTCGATGCGAAGAACGACAAGCGTTCCTGCATCATGATTTTTAATCTTGGTGCGCCCAGTCAGCTGGATACGTTCGACATGAAGCCCGAGGCGCCCGCCGAGGTTCGCGGTCCGTTCAAGGCCATCTCGACGAAAGGCGATTTTCAACTCTCAGAGATTTTGCCCAAGCACGCAGAAATCGCGGACAAGTTTTCGATCGTCCGCTCGTGTTATCACACCGCCGCGGCCGTCCATGACGCTGGTTGGCAAATGATGCAAACCGGTCGCCAGTTTGCCGGTGGCGTCAATTACCCGCACGCCGGCGCGGTGCTGCAGTACCAGCGCGGTCGACGCAGCGACTTGCCGGCGCACGTCGTGTTGCCGGAGACGATGGGCCGCGGTGGCGGAAATCTGCCCAACGGTCAGGCCGGCGGTTTTTTGGGCAAGTCGTTCGATCCTTTTTCGCTGATGGCCGACCCCAGCCAAGAGAATTTCAAGGTGCCGGATCTGTTGCCGCCGCCCACGCTGGGTGATGTGCGAATCGATCGACGCCGCCGCATGCGAGCAACCATCGAAGCGCGCATGAAGGAATTGGAAGCGACCGAGTCGGCAAAGATGCTGGATAAGAATTTCGAATCCGCATACCGCTTGATGAACAGCCCGCAAGCACGAGCAGCATTCGATTTAAGGAAAGAGCCGATTGGCGTTCGCGAACGTTACGGAATGAACCGTTTCGGGCAATGTTGTTTACTTGCACGACGTTTGATTGAGTCCGGCGTTCGATTTGTCACAATCAATACGTTCTTGACGGTATTCAATGAAGTCACCTGGGACATTCATGGCAGTAAACCGTTCACGACAATCGAAGGCATGAAGAACATCGTCGCGCCGATGTACGATCAAGCCTACAGTGCGTTGATTGCCGACCTGGACCAGAGGGGCATGTTGGACGACACCATGGTTTGCGGCCTGGCGGAATTCGGCCGCACGCCCAAGGTCAACCCGGCGGGTGGTCGTGATCACTGGCCGCAATGTTTCAGTTGCACGTTCGCCGGCGGCGGCGTGCAAGGAGGTCGCGCGATTGGTGCAAGTGACCCCATCGGTGCGGTGCCTGCGGATCGACCGGCAAGCCCCGGCGAAATCGTCGCGACCATTTTCAAAAGTCTCGGCTTGGACTTACACGCAGAGTTGCCCGGTCCCGCCGGTCGGCCGTTCCCGCTCGTCGATTTCGGTGTGCGAGAAATCAAGGAGTTGTTCGCGTGAACAAGAGACAATCCATTACCAGTGGCAGTCGGCATCGTGACCGCGTTGCGGCGGATGTGGCAAAACGGCGTTTCCGCACGGCGAACACTTTCGGGGCAAAGATGCATGCTGGGTCAGTAACGCAAGCTGGTGCTTTCCAGCGATTGGGACAATGGTCGTGCATGGTCGCCGCCTGTTTGCTACTTTCGGCTGCCAGTGTCACCGCGGCGGAGATTCAGGTGTTGCCTGCCCAAGCGACGCTTCACGGAACTGAAGGTCGCCAACGTCTTTCTGTCGTATCGCTCCGTGACGGCTATCCGTCGGCGATCCTCAGCACCGACCAGATCGAGGTCACGTCGAGTGATCCGGATGTTGTCGAGTATCGCGACGGAATCGCGTCCGCGGTCAGCAATGGCACCGCAACATTGGTCGCGACAACGAAAGACGGTCGCACGGCAGAGTCGACCATCACTGTAGTGGCGTGTGATCAGCCGCATGCCTGGAGCTTTCGCAACGATGTCCAGTCGGTCATTTCGCGGCTCGGTTGCAATACCGGTGCGTGTCACGGCGCGCTCGCGGGCAAAGGCGGGTTCCGGCTTTCCCTTGGTGCGTACAACACCGACGGCGATTATCAATCGATCGCTCACGAGGTACGCGGCCGACGAATCGAAGTTGCTGATCCCGGACGCAGTTTGCTATTGGCCAAGCCGACCGGCGCGCTGCCGCACAAAGGTGGCCTGCGTCTGGATGTTGATTCACGCGACTATCAAGTCTTGTCGCAATGGATTGCCGGTGGTGCAATGCCGCCACGCGAAGAGGACGCCATTCTTGAAAAGATCAGCGTCGTTCCTGAAACCGCGTTGCTGGACGTCGGTGATCAGTCGCAAGTGCTCGTCAACGCTCATTACGATGACGGCCGGGTCGTTGACGTCACGCATTGGGCTCGGTTCACGGCCACCGATCAAGCCATTTCGACGGTCGACCCGCACGGACGTGTGAATGTGATCGGCAGCGGCGAAGGCGCTGTACTGGTGTGGTTCGGCAGCAAGGTCGCGCTCGCCCGCATGACGGTGCCCTATCCGCACCAAATTCCAAATGAAGTGTTTGCGTCGGCACCACGGCGCAATTTCATCGACGAAATCAATCTGCAGCAGCTTCAATCCCTAAGGCTTCGCCCTTCCTCAACGTGCGACGACGAAGCGTTTCTGCGACGCGCGACGCTGGATACGATCGGGCGGCTGCCGACGAAAGACGAACGTGATGTGTTTCTGGCGGATTCACCTGAATCGCGACGCGACAAATGCATCGAACGGCTGTTGGCCAGCGAAGACTTTGTGGATTATTGGGCGTATCGGTGGAGCGATGTGCTGTTGATCAATGGGACACGACTGCGTCCGATCGCGGTCGAGGCTTACTATCGGTGGCTGCACGAGAGTGTGCGAGAGAATAAGCCATGGGATGAAATCGTTCGCGAGGTGCTAACCGCGACCGGGTTGAGTAACGAGAACGGCGCGACCAACTTTTATGCGTTGCATCAAAGTCCCGAAGACATGACCGAGAACGCCTGTCAAGCGTTTTTGGGTTTATCGATCGGATGCGCGAAATGTCACAATCATCCGCTCGAAAAATGGACGAACGACCAGTATTACTCCATGGCAAACATGTTCGCACGCGTCCGGGCTAAAGGATGGGGCGGTGATGGTCGCAACGGAGACGGGGTGCGCACACTTTACGTGGCGAAGTCCGGTGAACTGATTCAGCCCAGTCTCGGAAAACCGCAGCCTCCCGCGCCACTGGACGCCCCACCACTGGCGTTTGATGACACGAGTGATCGCCGCGAAACGTTGGCCCGCTGGTTGACCGATCCCGACAATCCGTATTTTGCTCGCGCGATCACCAATCGTGTTTGGGCTAACTTTTTCGGGCGTGGGTTAGTCGAAAAGGTCGACGATCTTCGGCTCAGCAATCCCGCATCCAGCGAACCGATGTTGGCCTCCGCATCCGAATTTGTCGTCCACAGCGGTTTCGATTTGAAACCACTGATGCGATCGATTTTGCAAAGCGGAACGTACCAGCGCAGTAGCGAACCGCTGGCCGAAAACCGAGACGAGTCGAAATATCACAGCCGATACTATCCGCGACGCTTGATGGCCGAGGTCTTATTGGATTCGATCGATCAAGTGTTAGGCACGTCGACTCGTTTTACCGAATTAGCGCTGCCGGGATCGGGTACCCAGCCGACGAAACTGTATCAGCCGGGCACGCGGGCCATCGAGCTATTTGACTCGTCGGTGAATTCGTACTTCCTTAGCACGTTCGGTCGTAATCCGCGAATGATCACGTGTGAGTGTGAACGCTCGGACGACCCCAGCATGGTACAAGTGCTGCATTTGTCCAACGGCGAGACGTTGAATCCCAAGCTCGAGTCAGACGATTGTCGCGTCAAGCGTTTGATGGATCGTGCCAGCGACGCAGAGATCATTCGGTCGTTGTTCGTCGCCGGTCTTACGCGCGAGCCGACCGACACCGAATTAGATTCCTTGCTGTCGGTGGTTAGAGAATACGGCGACGACCGGGCGACGGCGCTTCAGGACGCCGCTTGGAGCATTCTGACCAGCACCGAATTTACGTTCAATCACTGATCGTGGCCCTTGGACCATCATGATTTTGAGATCACTTCCTTACCGGCTGATTGCCATGCGATATTTATTTCTGTTGTCCTTTGCGGCATTCTTTGTCGCCGCGACGCAGGCTGCAGATGCGGTCGATTACACGAAAGACGTCGCGCCGATTCTTCGAAAATATTGCGGCGGTTGCCACAACCAGGATGATGCCGAGGCGGGATTCAATCTTGAATCGCATTCCGCCTTGTTGGCCGGGGGCGATAATGGCGTCGTGGTGACTGCCGGTTCTGGCAATAGCAGTCGGCTGTTGCAAATGATTCGCGGCACCATCGATCCGGTGATGCCGCCGGAGGACGAAGCACAGCCGAGCGAAGACGAAGTTGCGGTGATCGAAACGTGGATCGATCAGGGCGCCGCCGGACCCCATGGCGACGTGCCGATGACGATGCAGCTATCGACGCCGCACATTACGACCGCCGCGGACGTCGTTGCTCCGGTGACTGCGGTTGCCGTTTCGAACGATGGTTCGCGTTTGGCAACCGCTCGATTCGGAAGCGTTCGAATTGATGCCGATGGAAAGACCCTTGCGACGATCGACCAGTTGCCGGGCAAGGTCAACTCGCTGGTTTTCTCCGCCGACGGAAAGCGTTTGCTTGTCGGATCGGGACTGACCGGAGCATACGGTCGAGCGGCGATCTATCAATCGCAAAGTGGAAAGCTGTTGACCGAGATGATCGGCCATCGCGACACAATCTACTCCGCCGTTTTTTCGCCCGATGAAAATTGGGTCGCGACCGCCGGCTATGACCGCGACATCTTGTTGTGGGATGCCGGTTCCGGACAAGCGATTGCCGAGTTGACCGGACATAACGGTGCGATCTTTGACTTGGCTTTTTCACCCGACGGAAAGGTCTTAGCTAGCGCCTGTGCGGACGAAACCGTCAAACTTTGGAATGTCGAAACCGGTACACGGCTCGATACGCTGAGCCAACCCGAAGGGGAAGCGTTCGCGGTCGACTTTTCCAAAGATGGCAAATTCATCGTCGCCACCAGCGCAGACAATCGTTTGCGTGTTTGGCGATTCGTGTCTAAGACAAAACCTCGGATCAATCCGCTCGTCGCGACGCGTTTTGTCGATGAATCCGCACTCGTCAATTTTGCCTTCACACCCGGCGGTGATGCATTGGTGGTGCTCGCCGCCAGCGGCAACATCAAGGTCGTTCGGACCGACGACTGGAGCCAAGCGATGACCCTGGACCCACTGGGACATGCGGGCAGCGATTTATGTGTGACGCCTGACGGAAAACGTGTGTGTTTTGCGATGATGAATGGCGAGATCGAGATTCGAGACCTGCCACCGCTTTCTGAAAAATCAAAGGTCGCCGACAAGCGACTGAAAACGGTCTATATGGATTTGGGCCCGCCCGCCGAAGTGACCGAACCGAATCTGCGAAAGCGATTGCAGGACGAACCCAGCGTTGCCGCGGTGATGCACCAAACGTCTGCGGATCGACCCGTTGCATTGCCGGTCGATCGCGGTGTCGTGATTCGTGGTGAGATATCACAACCGGGGCAGATCGACGCGTACCAATGGCAAGCACGACGCGGCGAAGTGTGGGCGATCGATGCCGATCCGATCGCCGAGAGTCGGATCGACCCGATCGTCAGTATTACCGACGAAGCCGGCGAACCGGTGCTGCGAGTTCGCTTGCAAGCGACTCGCGATTCGTATTTTACCTTTCGCGGAAAGAACAGCACGCAGGTTAACGATTTTCGTGTGTTCAACTGGCAAGAGATGCAACTGGGCCAATACTTTTATGCCGCTGGCGAAGTCACGCGACTGTGGAAGCATCCGCGTGGACCGGATTCCGGTTTCGACGTCTATCCCGGCGAAGGAAACCGGTGGACTTATTTTGGCACGACGCATTCGTCGCACGCCCTGGGCGAGCCCGCGTACATCGTTAGGCCGCTGCGGTCCGATGAGCCCCCGGTCGCCAACGGGTTGCCCGTGTTCGACGTTTATTACGAAAACGATGATGACCCAATGCGTATCGCCGGTATTAGCAGTCGCTTGCTATTCACCGCGCCGCGCGACGGGCTGTTTTCGGCACAAGTGTCGGACACTCGTGGTGACGGGGGCAAAGCGTTCGGGTATCGGTTGACGATTCGCGCGGCCGATCCGGATTTTGTGCCAACGGTTGCTAAAGTCAACACATCGCTGCGTCCCGGCACCGGCCGCGAATTCACCGTTCGCGTCGACCGAATCGATGGGTACACCGGCCCGGTCACATTCGACTGCAAGAATTTGCCCCCAGAAGTCCGGTCAACGTTTCCGGTAACGATTGAACATGACCAACGGTTTGCTCAAGGGACATTGTGGATTGATCAGCACACCGAATCGTTGACGAACACTGGCACTCTGGAAGTGATCGCCACCGCAATGATCGACGGACGCCGGGTCGAACGTCGCGCCGGGAATCTGGGCGAACTGAGTGTCGGTGAACCACCCAGCGTGATTCCCACCTTGCACCCGATCGATCGCACCGCTGCGCCTGATGAGGATTGGACACTGCAGGTGCGACGCGGTGAAACGGTAACCGCCCGCGTGTTGTTGAATCGCAAAAAGGGTTTCGATAATCTCGTTGCATTCGGCAAAGAAGATGCCGGCCGTAATGCGACTCAGGGTGTCTACGTCGACAATATCGGACTGAACGGATTGTTGTTGCCAGAGAAGATTAGCGAGCGAGAATTCTTTCTGACGGCCGACCCGACGGCCGAGCCCGGCAAACGAGCGTTCTTTCTGCGGGCACAAGTCGATGGCAGCGTGACAAGTCCACCCATCACCGTCGAAGTGTTGCCGTGAGGAATCGTTTCGGCTCGTTCGCCTCAGACGCAAATCTGAAACCTGACTTCTGAGAGCCGCATGTGACCTCAGCGAGCCGCGATGCGGGCAATCCCCGAACGCATCAGCGATCGGTCACTGCTTCGGAATTCGGGAATCTAGCGAGGCGGAGAATTCCTTGACCGTCGGCAAGCTGACACCTCGCTTGGATGCTTCGAATCGAATGGCCCGCTCGAAGAACGGAAACGGGAACTCTGGGTTTTTACGAAGCGCGTAACGTTCCACCGCGACGATCAGTTTCACGTCGAGTTTCTTTAATTCGACTTGGCGGATGATGTATCGGATGTAGTTGCGTTGTTCGACGCTGATCGCGCGCAACCGATTGGTCAGCTGCTCGTCCAGATTGGCGATTCGGATGTTCGAGCTGCCAATCACACGAGGCGTTGTGATTTGCGCAGTTGCGGTGGATGACCAGCCGAGGAAACCGGTGATGATCGAGACGATCAAGGGCAACGTAAGACGGTTCATGTGGTTTGGGCGCATGGCTTGGGCTTATCCGAGTTCGGCGACGATCGAGAATCTAACGATGGATACGGCGTATCAATTCGTGGTACTGCTCCGCAAGTCTGAGCCGGCCATACGTCGCTTTTTGCAGCTGCTAGCAATAATCCAGGTAGTCTGCGTTGTTCGTATCGTCACGATTTCGTTCTGTCGCTGCTGGTCGCGCTGATTGTGTGTACTGCGAGTGTTGTCACAGACGATGGGAAGTTTTGGAGAAGAACAGGATTCGACGGATGAAGTCCTGAGAATGAACGGACGCTGTTCGCAACAGTTCACGAAAACAACAACGCCACTTGATGTGGTGTGACGCTTGGAAGGATTCGGCGATGAATCGTTGGCTATTGATCGGATCGTTGGCTGGTCTACTGATCGGAACAACGGGTTGTATGCAGCACAATCTGCGCGGCGGCTGCGCTAGCGGTGGATGTGCCAGCGGCGCATGTTCTTCTGGCGGATGCAACAGCGGCGCATGCGGTGGCTCATGCAACAGTGGAAACTGCAACGGCGGAAGCTGTGGCAGCGGACTGCTTGGCAAGCTCGGCTGCAAGGCGTGTGGCGGTGCTTGTGGGGGCCGGGTCGGATGTCCGGCTGGGCCTTTAGGTTGGCAACAAGGCGGGCTGGATTACAGCTCGCACTTAAATCCCGGCCTGTTGGGTCACGACGCCCCAGCGGCTTTGAATAATCGTCCATTCACCCCCGGGCCACCAAGTGCCCAGGTCGGATACCCCTATTACACGGTTCGCGGACCGCGTGATTTCCTGGTCGATAACCCGCCATCGATCGGCCGCTAGGCGTTCGTTTACGCCGTGGGCGGCGAACAATTGCGAAGAAACAACGAATGACCAGCGGGAACGATTCTCGGCTGGTCATTTTTATTGACGGGTATCCCAAATCGAACCTGGTGTCCGATAATGGCGTCGGTTCGGATACAGACGAATCATACGAAATTGCTCTGCTGAGGCGACCAACGTGGCTTCCGATTTTCGGCTAAAAGAACAACTGCCCAATTTGACCAAAGAAATCGTGGCGACGTATTCGCCCGAGGATGCGATCAATCACTTGGGGCACTGCGCGCTGCCAAGCTATGAGGCGGTGGTCGCGATCCTGTTGGATTTAAAGGATGTGTTGTACCCCGGCTATCGACGCAAGGTCGGATTGCACGCGGGCAATATCGAATATCACGTCGGCGGATTGATCGATTCGATGCACGACCAGCTGACCACACAGATCGCGCGGGCGCTGCGGCATGAGGATCGTGTTCTAGAAAAGCACGACGATTGCGAGAGCGATATTGATTTCGAAGCCAAGGGCCAAGCGATGGCAATTGAGTTTCTCAAACGCATCCCGCAATTAAGAAAGAAGTTGGCGACGGACGTGCAAGCCGCTTTCGATGGTGACCCGGCGTGTCACAGCACCGACGAAGTTGTCTTTTGCTATCCGGGATTCGAAGCGATCACCGTCTATCGCATCGCTCACGAATTGTTCGAACTTGACGTGCCCTTCATTCCGCGCATGATGACCGAGTGGGCTCACAAGCAAACCGGGATTGATATTCATCCAGGTGCGACGATCGACGAATATTTCTTTATCGATCACGGGACCGGTGTGGTGATCGGCGAGACCTGCGATATTGGTAAGCACGTCAAACTCTATCAAGGCGTGACACTGGGCGCTCTAAGTTTTCCGACCGACGCGGATGGCCAATTGATTCGCGGCCAAAAACGTCATCCGACGATCGAGGACAACGTCGTCGTGTATGCCAATGCAACGATCCTGGGCGGACGTACCGTGATCGGGCGGGATTCGGTGATCGGATCAAGCGTTTGGATTACCAAAACGGTTTCTCCCAGCACGACCGTGACGCTCGAGAAACCACATTTACGTGTTCGCGGTAGCGCCTCCGATGCAGAAGTGCTCGAGCATGAATTAAACTTCCAGATTTGACACCTCCCCACAGTCACCTGATTTTCCTCCCCACCTGTGACCTGCAACCATGCAACCGTTTGATACTCACAGCCGAACGCGTGTCGTGTTCGGCGAAGGTGTTGTTCGCCAACTCGGACAACTCGCATCGACGTATCGACCCCGGTGTGTGTTGGTCGTATGCGACCAAGGCATTATCGACGCCGGCCACTTCGCGGTTGCGGTCGAGCATTTGCAAAGTGCCGGGTTACAGATCGCATCGTTTCATGACTTTGGCGAAAATCCTACCTCGGACATGGTCGATGCGGGGGTGCGCCGGGCGGCCGAAGTTCAGCCTGATTTGTTGATCGGACTCGGCGGTGGCAGCAGTATGGATTGTTGCAAGGGAATCAACTTCGTTTACTCGTGCGGCGGAACGATTCACGATTATCACGGTGTCGGTAAAGCAACCACCGACATGTTGCCAATGATCGCCGTGCCGACGACAAGCGGTACCGGCAGCGAAGCTCAATCGTTCGCTTTGATCAGCGACGCGGCGACCCATACCAAAATGGCATGCGGCGACCCGCGAGCGGCCTGCAGCATCGCACTGTTGGATCCCGCACTGACGGTAACGCAGCCGCCTCGTGTGACGGCATTGACCGGAATCGACGCGATTTCTCATGCAATCGAAACGTACGTCACAAGCCGGCGCAATCCGATGTCGGTCACGTACAGCCGACGCGCGTTCGCGCTACTGGCGACCGGTTTTTCGCAGGTCTTACGTGAACCAACCGATCTGGAAGCTCGCAGTAATATGCAAGTCGGCGCTTGTTTGGCCGGGATGGCAATTGAGACGTCGATGCTGGGTGCTGCACATGCGACCGCCAACCCACTGACGGCCAGGCACGATATCACTCACGGCCAAGCCGTCGGCATGATGTTGCCTGCGGTGATTCGTATGAACGGACAGGTGCACGCAGACTGGTACGCCGAACTGGTTCGCGAAGTCGATCCGTCCATTCAGATTGACGAAGCGCCCGATCGGTTGGCCGATATGGTCGTTCACTGGATGCGAGAAGCCGGTTTGGCGACATCGCTGGACGAGCTGTCGATCCCCGAAACCGGCATCGACCTATTTGTCGAAGACGCATTGAAACAGTGGACGGGAACGTTTAATCCGATTCCCTTGGACGCGGATCGAACACGCAATCTGTATCGCAGCGTCGCTTGACCACGTTTCTTTGTTGGTTTCTGTCGTCGATTCGTGATAAGGACACTCTCTAGGGCGGGATTGTTTGCTTACTGGATATCATTGGTTCACAATGGTGGGTATGGACACCGATTCTGACGCCAGTACTGAAACACGCATCAAGCCGCAGCGGCGGCAAGAACTCGAGCATCTTCTTAAGACGAATCCCACCGATCGCAACGCTTATTTGGAACTGGCAGCGATCTATCGCTGCGAAAGTCGTCCACTGGAAGCCAAGCGAGTGCTGGATCAAGCGCATGATTTGTTTCCTGATGACCTAACCATTTTGTGGGAATTGGAAGAAGCGACACTGGCTCGATCACTACAACAGTATCGTGGGTTCAGTGATCTCGCGAAACGACTCGAGACCGCCGAGGCCGAACGGGAGGTTCAACGCAGCGCAAGTGACTGGGCGCTGCGCCGGATCGAAGTCTGTCACGCGCGTCTGCAACGTGATCCGGCGCTTCGGCATCTGCACCTGGCCCGCGCCGAGGCGTTCATGGATGTCGATCGTTTTGAGGAAGCCATCGAAGAGATTCAACCGGTTCTCAACAGCGATGAACATTCACCACAAGCACACTTGATTCTCGGGCGGGCGCTTTTGGCGACCGGAAAAGATGCGCCGGCGATGGCAGCCCTCCGTGCCGCCTCGTTAAGGCGCGCCGTCGTGGCGCCAGTGCGAGTCCGTGTCGCGGCGCTGCGATTGTTGTGCGAGACAGCCGAGCGTCTCGGCGTCGAATTGACGCTGGCACGTTACCGCGAAAGTTTGCATCAAGCCGAACACGAGCTTGCCAACTTGTCGCCCCCCAATGTCGTTTCTGATAGTCAAATTCAACCGGGTCGCTCCGCGACCGACGATACCCCGACTTTGCCGAGTTCATCATGAATCAAGCCGTTGTCGACCCCGAACATCTCAGGCAATTTGCCGGACATCTACATCGGTTCGCCGAAGACATGAAAGAACGTTCGTCTGTACTCGCTTCACAAATGAACCAATTGGAACAAACCTGGCGAGACGAGCAGCAACGCAAATTCGCGGAAGAGTTCACCACGCAAATGCGACAGATGCAGCGATTGATCCAATCGACCGAAGAACACGTTCCCTACTTGATGCGCAAGGCCGAGCAAATCGATGCTTACTTGGGACGCTAGTGGTGCTGAAGTGAGTGACGGGGATGGCTAAGAGCAACGTTCGCGATATCGAATCACTGGAATCATTGCGAGTCGCCTTGCTCAAGCTTGGCACCGACTGGGATCCGATCGTGCAATCGATTCGCACCACCGTTCAGCGGGCCGACGAATACTTTTCGCAAGACCGCGTCGGATACTGGCGCGGACAAATCCAGATCGCGGAACGGAAACTCAACGAGGCCAAGGACCAATTGTTTCAGAAACGTTCAGCCGCTCGCGCATCGGATCGCCCGCCGGCGACCGAAGCGGTCCAGCGGGTTCATCAGTCCGAAAAACGGCTGCGTCTTTGCCAAGACAAACATCATCAGGCACGAGCCATTGCGTTGGAAATGTCGCGGCATTGTGACAATCTGCTCGGCCCGCTGGCCGACGTCCGCGAACATTGCGAATCAGTGCTGCCGGAAGCGGCGGAGCAATTGAAACAGTTGATCATTCATCTCAGACGCTATGCCGAACGCGGCGATGGCAAATCAGGCTGACCTGCCATCGAAGCCAAATCGATTGCCGGATTCCAGCTAGGGTCAGACGGGTGCAGCGTAGAACCCGGGCTCACCTCGCCCCTCCATCGCCTTCAGCCACGATTGCGATAGAATGGGATTTTCGACATCGTTAAGCACTCCCTTCCCCACCGACTTATGACCAACACGACGCAGACCGACATTTTTGCCATCCTGGAAGGTCACCGTGACGCGCCGTCCGCGATGATCGACGCCATGGTGGATCACTTTCGCGCCGAGGAAAAGCCACAAGAGCTGTTCGAAGCACTCAAGATGCAGGTTCGCGACAAGCTCGGATTGCCGGCGATCGTCGTCGAACAGAACGAAGACCGCCCAGAAGAAATTGAACAACAGCTTGAGCACGGACTGTTACAAGCGTGTCGAGAGGCCGGTCAAATGTTGATCAATCAGGGGCGCGTTGGCGAAGGGTGGATGTACCTGCGACCGACCGGCGATTTTGATGCGGCGCGGCAATTTTTGGCCGATGTCGAGATCACCGATGACAATTACGACGAGATGATTCAGGTGTTGCTGCACGAAGGTGTCGATGTCGCACGCGGATATCAAGCCGTCTTAGATCACCAAGGCACTTGCAACAGCATCACATTGTACGAGCAAGCGCTTGTCCAACGCAGCAAAGCCGATCGCAAGGCCGCCGCAGCTTGCTTGTTGGAACACTTTTACAACGAACTTACGACGATGGTGCGTGGCGACATTGCACGCCGCGAAAAACCGGCCGGCGACGACGAGAGTCTGCTGGATATGATCGAAAGCCGTAAATGGTTGCTTGAAGACGGCGGCTATCACCTTGATACGACACACCTGTCCGCGACCGTCAAGATTGCAACATTGCTGGAAGAGCCCGAACAAATTCAAAAGGTCTGGGAACTTTGTCAGTATGGTCGGCGACTGCATCATCAATTTCAATATCCCGGTGAAGAACCTTTCCTGGATTTCTATCCAGCACACCTGACATTCTTTTCAATCTTGCGAGGCGAAAACGTCGACGCGGGTTTGAAGATGTTCCAGCGCAAAGCACAAACCGTTGATACCGTTCAGCATGGCACCGGGGCGATCGAGACGTACGTCGATCTGCTCACACGCGTCGGCCGCCACGTCGAGGCGGTGCAAGCGGCGGTGGATTTGGTTCCCAATGATGTTCCACCCCAGCGAATCATCCCGATGTTGCTGGAAATCGCCGAAAAGGCCAAGGCTGACGGACAAGATGCGACCGAGCCCATCCTTCAGTACTGCCAAAAACACGGTGACGTTCTCGGTTTCGCCGCCGTCGTTCACGCCGCGAAATCCAGCAAGCCATAGGCGGTGTCGCCCAGCATCCTGGTCGGCATCGTCGGCATGTTTGTCACAAACGTTGGCAAACTGTCGACACGACAATCAATCGATTGGGAATATTCTCTGGATCGTCACAATCCCTGAATTCGGCAACTAGAATTCTGCGGACTCTCCTTGCGTTTTCAGTGCTGCGTTGCTGTTGGAGCGGGCGTCACGCAATCGGATGAAACTTCCGTCGCGAACGTCGGCAAACCGATGTAACGCAACTGGGTCTGTACGAAAGATCATCACTCGGATCGGTAATACCATTGGTCCAACCATCTTATTCTGACGGTGCACCGTCTCAAGCAAAAAGGGAATCCTGCGCGACGGTGCGAGTGCGCATTTCGCGCGGCGCATTCTGGCTGCTCGCAGGGCTGCTGACGGCACCTTGGATGATCGTCCTTTGGCCTCGTCATGCCGTCGACAGCAAAACGCATTCGCACCAGGCCCAGGCTCGAGCGGTATCGCGGTCGGCAGGGCTCATGACGACCACACCGGTGGAAAACGAAATTGAGATGGGTGATGAGAGGGCGTTCGCGTCTGCGGTGGCTTCAGACGCACAAACCGCTGAGGCGGTACCGCCTTGGGGACGTCTTCAGTACGAACGAATCGTCATCGCGCCGCCCGACGAATACGTCAAGTTGGTGGACACCGGCTTGTACGAATCCGATTGGTATTTTCCCGAACGAGAACGCAAAGAGTTGGCAGCACGGTTTGCGGCCTTCGGTGTCGACCGGGCGGTGCAGCGGCAACTGTTGAACGCCAGCGAGTTGGATGAAGACGCGGGGTGCCGCCGGGTGTACATCACCAATGATTTGATTCGCAGCATTCCGATCGAGACTCGCGCGAAAATTTACAACTATCTGCAACAAGACGATCGCAACGTTGCGCAAACGAACGCGTTTCGATTTTGCAGCGATTCGGTCGACGATTGGTTCGACGGAACACAAGTCCGACCCAGCGTGATCGATCGCGTCAAAGGCATGGTGTTCCGCAACGGAAGCTATCTCGTCTTCGCTGACTTTCGGCTAATCGAAGCAGAGTTGCAGAATGAATTTGAGAAATCGCAATTACTGAAATCCCTGTGTCGTGATTCGACACTCGTGATGTATCTGCAGTTTGATTCACAAACAGACATTGACCAATTGGTTCGTTACTGGGGCCGACACGGGCGGGGCAAAGACGTACGTCCGCTGATCGAATCGCTGGCGCTGCAATCAGGTCCGACGAAGATCGATGTCTCGCACTTGTTGCCAGCATTCGCGAGGCGACGCATTTATAGCTACCCGAACCTGACAACGGACGACGTGATTCGGCGACGCGATTGTCATTGGACGGCACACAATTTTTTAAGCTCCATCCCGGACGATCGTTTGGTCACGAACCTGTATGACGAGTTGTCGAGGCGGATGGATGGCGAGTTCTATCAAATTTTCGGCGACTACAAGATGGGCGATTTGGTCGAGTTCATTGATCAAGAGGGGACCGTTTTTCATTCGGCGACCTACATTGCCGACGATGTGCTATTCACGAAAAACGGTTACTCCGCTCTCGGTTCATGGCATTTTTGCCGGCTCTCGGAGATGAAGGATTACTACACCAGACGTACGCCGGTGCGTGTAAGTTTCTTTCGACGGAAAACGTCTTAGCCGTGTCCTGGCCTAAATCTTCTGCACTTACAAACTTTAAATACAGCTCGCAAAAATGAAGTCCGCAAAACGTCCCGTCAATCAGTCAGCCGAATTGGTGATTCCCATTTCGCGATGGGCGGTCGTCGGGTTATGTGTCGCTATCCTTTCGCCCTGGTTGATCGTGATCGCATTGCTCTTGCCCAAGAATCAAACGATGGAATCAGGGCAGGCCGTGATCGGGGCCAGCGACCAGGTCGACGCGAGCCCAGACAGTCGGATGGCCGATAGCCAGGTTTCCGAGGAGCCGAGTAGCGGGCTGCTGAGCCAAGCCACGATCACCATTTCGCCTCCGATCGAGTTCATCGAAGAACTTGATACGAGCAATGTGGGTTCGAATTGGCATTTCTCACGCGGTTGGTCGGCAGGCCTCGATGAGCTGTTGGCCGGATTCGGGCTTGATGCCGGCATTCGCGAGCAATTACGTCAATTAAGCGAGTCGTCGCCAGACGGAATCGTTCCCGTGACGAACGACGTGCTTCAGGAAATACCACTGAATGTACGGGCAAAGGTATACGATCATCTTTCCAAAGATGTCCGGAACACCGATCAATTTAATGCCTTTCGCTACTGCGGCAGATCGGTCAATGCATGGTTTCGCGATGCCAATCTTCGGCCCGAACTGATTGAACAAATCAAGACGATGGTTTACTCGCGCGGACCAGTTCATTTCTTTGCCGATTTGCGATTGGTCCTTCCACATTTGCAAAGCGAGTTTGAACGAGTGCAAATGCTGAAGGTGTTGTCACGCGAGTCGACGAAACTCGTTCGCATCAAGGTCGATCCCGACACCGACATCGAACGGTTGGTGGATTATTGGGGGCGGTACGGACGTGGAAAAGACGTTCGTCCGATTTTGGAGTCACTTGCCCTCAGGTCTCAGGGTGGAAGTGTTGATTTGGTGCATTTGTTGCCGCCATTCGCCCGCGAGCGGATTTACACGTATCCCGGCACCGCGAACGGTAACTTGGTTGTGAAACGTAATTCGCACTGGACCGCGTTGAACTTTTTTGGCGAAACGCCCGATGACCGGTTCGCTTCGATCGGTCAAGTCGGGGAAACGTTGATGAACGACTACTACCCGATTTCGGGCGAGCCTTGTTTCGGCGACCTGGTGTGCCTTACAGATCGCAATGGTGACTTGTTCCATACGGCCGTCTATCTTGCCGATGAAATCGTCTACACCAAGAACGGTCATCGAGTCTCGCGTCCGTGGATGTTGTTGTCGATCGACGAAATGATCCACTATTATCCGAGGGCCGAGCCGCCGATGATCCGTTATTTTCGGCGGAAGGACTCGTAGCCAAAGTCGGCAAAGACGCGGTGATCACTTTCGCGGGTTCACCTTGGCGAATTTTCACCTCGGCAAATTCAAGCTGCTTTGGCAGCGGCGATTTTCTTGAACGCCGAAATTGGCGAGGCTCACACGTCCGGGCCACCCAACAAAGGCTCTTCGAGTGCGCGGATGTCGCTATTGGGCAATCCGTCGGGGAATTCGCGTTTGACTAGATCAAGTGCGCTGGTTGCGACGGCGATGTGCTGTTGTTTGGACTCGTCGTAAAACGATCTCGCGTATTCGGGCAATTTAGGTTTGCCATGCAGTGGTTTATCCGAGACACACAGCAGCGTTGCACTCGGAATGCGATAGCGAAATCCGTTTGCCGCGACCGTCGCCGATTCCATGTCAACGCCGATACTGCGGCTGGCTCGCAAATCGTCCAGTGTGTTGCGCAGTGCGAGTTCCCAGTTGCGATCGGCCGTCGTGTAGACCGCACCGATTCGATACGGCAGCCCGGTCTCGTCCAGCACCTTTGCGAGCGATCGGTTTAGAAGAAAGCTGGGCGTGATCGGTACCGATGGCGGTAAGGCTTTATCCAGAATGTGATCCCCACGCATGTAACCTGACGCCAGCACAAAGTCACCGATCTCTTGGTGATTTCGGACGCCCGCGCAGTGACCAACCATCAACATCGCATCGGGACGCAACACCGCTAAATGATCGGTCAAGTTCTTTGCATTCGATGGCCCCACGCCGATGTTCACGATACTGATGCCGCTGTTGTCATTGGCCTTTTTGTGAAGCGCCGGCATTTGAACATCACCGCGACTGGACTTGACGCAACCGCTGAATTGTTTTTCGAACGCTTCCATGTGCATTCGATAGTTGGTCAATAGAACGTACCGCTGAAAGTCTTCCGCTTGCGTGCCCGTATAATGTTCCAGTCGCTGAATTGAAAGTTCCGAGCGCTCGGGGCCGAATAGGAACACTTTTTTTCGTGTCAGGTCAAAATCGCTCTCGTCAATCTGTTCCAGCAAGTTCGGGTCGGACAGGTCGACACGTTTTCGTGAGCATGTGACGGCAATTTCGGCGCCACGACCGGCTAGTTTGAATAGTTCACGTCGCAAGTACCAGCGATAGGCACTCGGGCGAGCAATTTCGCCGGAAATTTTCGGGTTGTGTTTCGACCAGTGTCGATGGACCTTGATTTTGGAATAGGAGCCGTCGGAAAAAATCTTTTCCATTTGGTCACAGGCCAGTTCGATCCGCTCGCGCAAAGCCTCGGCTGGTAAATCGGGTGAGATGTTAACGGTGTCTGGCATAGAGGTGCCGGGGATAAATATGGACGAAATGCAGAAATCGAACCTAATAAGCACGACGGCAGACTCGTTGCATACCGTGACGCGATTGTTTTGTCGACGGCAGTGGACTCCGACTTGACTTATGACCGGGAATCGGCCCAACAGAAAGCTCTGATGCCGAGGCTGCCCTCACCGTCCCCACCCGTTTCTGTCAAAGTTGTCTCTCCGTCGACTGCGTTACAATCAACCAACGCTCTTCATCTCTCGTCGCTAAAGGTAGTTCACGTGTTTGCAAAACGAATGGCAATCGTTTTATCGCTCGTCTTCGCCGTAGGTCTTCTCATGGCTGCGTCTCCTCGTGATTCACAATGGAAACAAGTCCGAGATGCGATGAATCGCGGGTTACCGAAAACGGCGATCGAAAAACTTGATCCGATTATCGAACTGGCAACGCAAGACAAGGCGTACGCCGAGGCCATCAAAGCGGTTGCTCTGAAGATCTCGCTCGAAGGCAATATCCAGGGCAACAAGCCTGAAGAAAAAATCACTCGCATGCGAGAGCAGGTCGACGCCGCTCCCGTTGAAATGAAACCGGTGATGGAAGCGGTCTTGGCGAATTGGTATTGGCATTACTTTCAACAGAATCGCTGGCGGTTCGTGCAGCGAACAGAAACCAGTGAGTTGCCAAGCGAGGATTTCACGACGTGGGATTTGCCAAGGATCCTTGCGGAAGTCGACGCACAGTTCGAAAAGGCCCTCGAGGCAGAGGACGTTTTGAAAAGTACGCCGATTGCCCAATACGATGAACTGTTCGAAAAGGGATCCGCCCCGGATGCGTACCGGCCGACTTTATATGACGTGTTGGCACAAAACGCGCTCGAATTTTACGCATCGGGCGAACAGGCCGGCGCGAAGTCACAAGATGCTTTCGAGGTTTCCGCCGATGGTCCGATCTTTTCCTCTGTCGATGCGTTCTTGACGTGGGATGTCGGTACAACTGGTGATGATGATGGACAGTCGCAATCGCCAATCCGCAAGGCAGCGGTGTTGTATCAACGCTTGCTGCAATTTCACCGTGACGACGAGGATCAATCGGCATTCTTGGACGCCGATCTATCACGATTAGAGTTCGGTAATAATTTTGCTGTCGGTGAAGAGAAAACATCGCGTTACAAAGCGTCGCTCGGCCGATTCGAACAGCAGAATGATTCGCATGTCATCTCGGCTCGCGCGCTTCACTTACTTGGGGCTGCCATACACGAGGAGGGCGACTGGGTTCGAGCTAGGGACGTCTTGCGAACCGGGCTGAATCGCTTTCCTGATTCCGTTGGCGGACGACGATGCTATAACCTGATTCAATCGATTGAAGCACAGGAAATGTCCATTCAAACCGAACGGGTTTGGAATGATCCCCCGCCGACGATCGATGTGACGTATCGCAATGTGACGAAGGTCTATTTTCGACTGGTATCACTCGATTTCGAAGCCTTCATTCGGTCCGAACGCTGGAATCCTGAACAGCTTGACCGGGAACAGCGTCAGGCATTGCTGGGGCGGCAGCCGTCCAAAGCATGGACGGTCGACCTGCCCGCCACGGCAGATTTTCAACAACGCATCGAACGAGTCGATGCGCCGATTGATGTCGCACCGGGGGCCTATTACTTAATCGCGAGCCATAAGCCCGACTTCACTGAAGCCGACAATCAAGTCAGCCTCAGTGAAGTATGGGTGAGTGATTTGGCGCTGGTGCTGCGTAATCATCAGGGGCAGGGCGTCGTTAGCGGTTTCGTGCTCGACGCCAAAAGCGGTGAACCGATTAGCGGCGCATCCGTTCGGTCCTGGTACCAAAGCAATCGCAATCAGCGCGTTGTCATGCAAACCTTACAGTCCGATCGAAACGGGATGTTTCGGTTATCGACGGATCAGCATCGCCAATTGCGAATCCATGTTCGCCACGGTGAACAGGCTTTGTCGTCCGGCAATCCCATCAATGCGTATCGATCCGGAAACTCGCACCGCTCACAGCAAACGCGATTCTTCACGGATCGTACGCTGTACCGCCCCGGTCAGACGATCCAGTACAAGGGCATCTGTTTGTCGGTCGATCAAGACACCGACAATTATCAAACCATCGCGAATCGAGATGTAACTGTTGTCTTTTCCGACGTAAACAACAAAGAAATCGAGCGTCAGACGCACCGCACCAATGACTACGGAAGTTTCAGCGGCAGCGTCACGGCCCCGCGTGATCGGTTGACGGGGCAGATGTACTTGCGAGTCGACGGCAACCCCCACGGTCAAACCGCGATCAGCGTCGAAGAATACAAACGGCCCAAATTTACGGTCAGCCTCGATCCACCCAGCACCGCCGCGAAATTGCATGGCGATGTCCAGGTCGATGGCGCGGCGACCGCCTATACCGGCGCGGCGATCGGCGATGCCAAAGTCCAGTGGCGCGTCGTCCGCCAGGTGCGCTATCCGCGTTGGTGGTATTGGCGTTGCTGGTGGATGCCCCAGCAGCCTGAATCATCACAAGAAATTGCGCACGGTTTTGCGACAACCAAACCAGATGGATCGTTTGCAATCTCGTTTGTGGCGAAACCCGACGATTCGGTTTCCCGCGAAAGCGAACCCACGTTTCAGTTCACGGTTTACGCAGATGTTACCGACACGACCGGCGAGACTCGCTCGGATCAGCTTAGCGTTCGCGTCGGATACACGGCCCTGAAGGCGTCGATGTCGGCGGAGGATTGGCTGACCGACAACGAGCCCACCGAGTTGTCGGTGGCGACGACGACGCTGGACGGACAAGGGCAGACCGCCAACGGTTCGGTAAAGATTCATTCGCTGATTCAGCCGGAACAAGTTTCGCGAAAATCATTGGGCGGAAACGGATATCGCTTGCCTTATCGATCCGGTGTCGACAATGAACCTGCACAGCCAGACCCGTCAAACCCTGATTCGTGGGAACTAGGTGACGTCGTCGCCGAATACGCGTTTACGACCGATGCATCCGGCCACACCACTTTGGATGCGGTACTCAATGCGGGGTTCTATCGCGCCGTGCTGCAGACGCAGGATTCGTTCGGACATCCGGTCACCGCGTTGTTGCCGCTCCGCGTGCTCGACCCGGAATCGAACAAACTTAATCTGCGGGTTCCCGATCTGTTTGCAAGTGAGACGACGACGGTCGAACCGGGCGAAAGATATATCGGTGTTTGGGGCAGCGGATACGAAACGGCGCGAGCCTATATCGAAGTGGAACATCGCGGCAAGATCTTGCAGAGTTACTGGACCGATCCATCGGTCACACAGAAGCAAATTCAACAGGAAGTCGACGAGACCATGCGTGGCGGATTCACCGTTCGCACGACGATGGTCCGCGAAAACCGAGCTTATTTGAACACGACGCGTGTTGAAGTGCCCTGGTCCAACAAAGAACTAACCGTGAAGTGGGAGCACTTTGTTTCAAAGCTAAAGCCGGCTCAGCAAGAAACTTGGACGGCCGTCATCAACGGGCCTGACGCGCAACGACACGCAGCAGAAATGGTCGCCACGTTGTATGACGCTTCCCTTGATGCGTATCAGCCTTTTCAGTGGATGCCGGGATTTGGCGTCTTTCGACAAGATCATTCCACGCTGTATTCACAGTTCGAGAACCAGACCAAGTCACTGCAGCAAATCTATCACACTTGGCGAACCGACCAACGCGACGGCTCGCTCAGTTATCGCCATTTCCCCGGTGAGATTATCCAGAATGTTTGGGGTTACGGGTTCATGCATCGAAACGCACGCGGGATGATGATGGCAGAAGGCGCCATGATGAAATCCAGTGCGATGTTTGCCGATGGCGATCCGGCGCCGATGGCGGACGCCCTGGCTGCGAGTCCCGTGATGCGCGAAGCCGAACAAGCAGACCAACAAAACGAATCTGATCAAGTGGAAGGCCCACCAAAGCCGGACCTTGAAAACGTTTCGGCGCGGAAAAACCTGGACGAGACCGCGTTCTTTTTTCCGCATTTGATTGCCGGAGACGATGGGACGGTCAAGTTGCAGTTCACCATGCCCGAGGCGCTGACGGAGTGGAAATTCATGGGCTTTGCCCACGACGAACAGCTTCGCAGTGGATTGCTGACCAGCACCACCGTCACGGCCAAAGACTTGATGGTCCAACCGAATCCGCCACGGTTCGTTCGCGAAGGGGATGTGATCGAGTTTACCGTCAAGGTGAGCAACCAATCGCCGACGCGGCAGACCGGCAGCGTGCGACTGACGTTTGCCGATGCGAGATCGGGAGCATCCGTTGATGGACGGCTAGGGAATTCGGCAACGGACCAGTCTTTCGAAATTCCGACGGGCGAATCAAAGACGCTATCGTGGCGCATCAGCGTACCTGACCAGGTCGGCTATCTGACCTACAAGGCCGTCGGATCGACGGGCCGCCTGTCCGATGGCGAAGAAGGTTTTTTGCCCGTCCTGTCGCGGCGCATTTTGGTGACCGAGTCCTTGCCGTTGCCGATCCGCGGATCCCAGCAAAAGCAGTATCAGTTCACCAAGCTGATCGAATCAAAGAGTTCTGACACGATCGACCACCAATCGTTGACGGTGCAAATGGTTTCGAACCCGTCATGGTATGCGGTGATGGCCCTGCCGTACTTGATGGAATATCCGCATCAATGCAGCGAACAAACATTCAATCGGCTCTACGCAAACTCGTTGGCAAAGCATATCGCGGCGAGCGATCCGAAAATCGAACGAATTTTTCAGCAGTGGCGAGGCACACCGGCGCTGGATAGCCCGCTGGAAAAGAATGAAGACTTGAAAGCGGTCATGTTGGACGAGACACCGTGGTTGCGACAGGCGGCCGATGAGAGTCAGGCCCGGCGAAACGTCGCGATCCTTTTTGACGCGAATCGTTTGAATGACGAGACACGGCGCACATCGGCAAAACTTGCCGAAATGCAATTGCCCGACGGCCTGTGGCCCTGGTTCCCAGGCGGTCGAGGCAATGAGTTCATTACGCTGTACATCACCACCGGATTCGGCCGCATGCGTCACCTCGGCGTGGACGTGGATATGACGTCGGCGCTGATGTCACTCTCGCGTCTCGACGCTTGGGTGGCTGAGCAATACGATCGCATCAAGCCCGAACATCGCGAAAAGAACCATCTTTCCACGATGATCGCGTTTTACCTGTACGGCCGCAGCTTTTTTCTGAAAGATCAGCCGATTGCAGCGGAACATCGCGAGGCCGTGCGCTATTGGCAGTCCCAGGCCAAAGAATATTGGCTAGATCTGGCACACCGGCAATCTCAGGCACACCTTGCCGTTGCACTGAAGCGATTCGGCGATACAGCAACAGCAACCGCAATCATGGCATCGATCAAAGAGCGTGCGGTGACTGATGATGAGATGGGGATGTTCTGGCGAGATTTGGAGTTTTCGTGGTGGTGGTATCGGGCACCGATCGAAACGCAAGCGATGATGATCGAGGCGTTCGACGAAGTGATGGACGACGCCAAAGCGGTCGAGGATTGTAAGGTTTGGTTGCTAAAGCAAAAGCAAACACAGGACTGGAAGACCACCAAGGCAACCGCCGATGCGGTGTATTCGCTATTGCTGCGAGGCAGCGATTTGCTCGCGTCCGACACACTGGTTGAAGTTGAACTCGCCGGCCAGCCGATCAAGCCGGTCGACGTCGAAGCGGGCACGGGGTTTTATCAACAACGATTTGTTGGGGACGAAATCAAGCCGGAATTGGGGAACGTTATCGTCACAAAACGTGACGAAGGCGTCGCCTGGGGCAGCATGCATTGGCAATACCTCGAAGACATCGGCAAGGTCACTCCGCACGAGCAGACCCCACTGAGACTGACCAAGCAGCTGCACGTCAAAAAAAATACTAGCGACGGGCCGAAACTCTTTCCCGTACAAGGACCACTGGAAATCGGCGACGAATTGGTCGTACGAGTGGTGCTGCGTACTGATCGCGATATGGAATACGTTCACCTGAAAGACCACCGCGGCAGCGGAACCGAACCGGTCAACGTGCTGTCGCGTTACAAATATCAAGATGGATTGGCCTACTACGAATCAACCCGTGACACGGCCAGCCACTTTTTTATCGACTATCTGCCCAAGGGCACATACGTATTCGAGTACGCCACACGCATTCAATTGCGAGGGGAATACCAAACCGGCCTGGCAAACATTCAGTGCATGTACGCACCGGAATTCAATAGTCACAGTGAAAGCCTGCCGATCGTGGTGAAGTGACCAACGCTGGTCCTGGTCATCGACGCGGGGCATCAGATCTGGCCGTAAACCCTGGCCAGTGATCGCCGCTATCTCGTTGGAAACGAGACTCACCGGGCGACGTTCGTTACTCGGGCTCAGCGGAATTGTTCGCTAACGCGACTTCATTTTTTCGGCAAGCAGTTCCGATGCGGGAAATATCTCGCAGTGATTCTTGATCCATTCCATGGATTCGCAATCGTACAGTTCCGCGACAATCAATTCAGAAAGCCGGCAATTGCCCATGATCAAATGCGCCGCGAGCATTTCGGCGTACAACGTCCGTTTCTTGCCGAGTGTTCCGTTGCAGTGTTTGCGTGCTTTGTTCAACCCCGCCTTGATGGATTCCAACAGCCCCACGCCGGGGATTGTTTTTACCGCTCGCCGATCCCGTTTGGTTTTCTTTTGACCGATGATGTACGGCAGCACTTCTTTGACGATTTGTGTGTGATTGTTGGCATCGCCGCTGCATTGATCGGTAAACTGCGGCGCGCTCTTGGCCAGTTCGCTCAGCCCCTTCATGTGCCGGTGCGACTTTACAGCCGCAACGCTGTTCTTGCCGATGCCGATCACTTGCAGCACGCCGCCTGCAACAACCAATCCTAGGCCCGTCGCCGACGCGCTGCCCGCGGCGGCTGCGGCGATCACTTTTAGCTGGCTGACGTTGGCGACGCGCGAGCCGATCGTGATTCCCAGGCTCGCAGCGTCGGCCGATGCGTTGCCCACTTTGTACAGCTTGGTATGGCGATTTTCGGCTCGGGTGACCACAGACCTACTCCACGTAAACATTCGCAGTTCTTCTTGTTCCCCTATTCGGTTGCCGGTGCGAACACGACACAGGCAAAATCCACAGAATCGTCAAAGTCGCCCTTCCCCGTGAAGTCGTCTGCATTGATGGATCACCACAATCGCAGAAACGACGCGTTGTGGTTGATAGCAATGTTGGGCCGAGGCGAACATGGCAAGTGCCACCTGTTAACCGAATGCACCGTGGGCCCAGGCGGCCAATACAGCGAGGGTTAAAATCTAAGTAAGATGAACGCCGCGATTGATGAGAGTTTCGCCGGCGGAATGACCACGGGGATGAGCGGAATTGCGACGTTATTCATTCCGTGATCACGTGAACAAAGTGCCATCGCTGGTTTTCAACTGATTAGGACGGCCGATCCGACAACCCTGATGATTCGATTCCAACTCACGTTACTTTTTTGCGCTACCCTTTTTCGGCCTTCGGTTGCCGTGGACTGGCCACGATTTCGCGGGCCGCAACTTGACGGCATTTCTGCCGAATCGATCCATCCTGAGGATTGGCCCGATCCGGGGTTGGCGGAAAGTTGGCGTGTCTCGGTTGGTTTGGGCCTTTCCAACGTCGTGGTTTCGGCAGGCGCGTTATACACAATCGGAAACGAAGAGAACGTCGACACCGTGGTCTGTCTGGACGCCGCCACGGGCGAAGCAATGTGGAGTCATTCTTACCCCTGCGCGACCGATCCCAACGAATTCGACGGGGGGCCGACGTCAACGCCGACCGTCGACACAAGCGTCGGTGCGGTTTACACGCTTAGCCGTAGCGGCGATCTGTTCTGCTTCGACGCTTCGTCGGGTGAGGTCCGTTGGAATGCGAATGTTTCGCAGTTGGCCAACGTCAGGATTCCGGCGTGGGGCTTTGCCGGATCACCGTTGGTTGTTGACGATCTATTGATTTTGAATGTCGGTGACGCCGGTGCCGCGGTGAACAAGCGGACCGGCGAAATGGTCTGGGCATCCGCGGATAAGGATGCGGGCTATTCGTCGATCGTGCCGATTCGTCTAGGCGATCGCGATGCCGTCACATTCGGATCGGCTCGGTCATACGTTGCGATCGACCCGAAAAACGGAACAGAACTTTGGCGGCATCGATGGTTAACGACATTTGGATGTAACGCCGCGGATCCGATTGTCCTTGATGACCGACTGTTTATCTCATCGGGCTATCACCGCGGTTCGGCGCTGCTGAAATTGGGGCCAGCGGAACCGGATGTTTTGTGGAAGAGCAAAGAGATGCAAAATCAATTAAGCACAAGCGTCTTGATCGATGAGTGTCTTTACGGCGTCCATGGCGATGTCGACGCGGGCGCGTCGCTGCGATGTATCGATACGGCCGACGGTGCCGTTCATTGGACCAGCGAAGGCATTCGCTTTGGCGCTTTGTCGGCGACACAGGATCATCTTATCGCAATGAGCGTCGATGGTGACCTAATCATTGTGTCGGCAACACCGAGGGCGTTCGAGGTGCTGGCGAGACAAAAGGTTTTGGACGGTCGGTGTTGGGTGTCGCCCGTGTTGGCCGGCGGTCGTCTCTATTGTCGCGATGCTGGCGGTGAATTGGTTTGCCTGCAGACCACTCACTCAATTCGCAAATAGCATCGTCTTGCGGACCAGGATCCGTATGGCCCGGTCAACAGGAAACAGTGTCAATGCTGCGCCACGGCGGTCGTGCCGCGCCACGGCGGTAATGCTGCGCCACAGCGACAATGTTGCGAGACGGCACATCCGACATCCACCCACGATTCGGATCACAATGTCTATAATCACATGATCCCAACCGATACCGCTGCGTAACTGCGAGAGAAATTCATGAAATTGCCGCGTCGAGACCTGATCAAAGCTGCAGCTGCCGGAGCCGCGATAAGTGGCGCGCCGCGAGTCCATGCTGCATCGAAAGGTAAGAAGTATCGAACCGCGCTAATCGGGTCCGGTTGGTGGGGCATGAACATCTTGAAAGAAGCGATGGCGGCCGGTAACACGCAAGTCGTCGCGCTGTGTGATGTTGACGCCGACAAGCTGGAAATTGCCGCCGAAGAAGTCGAGGATCTTAGTGGCGACAAGCCCAAACTGTTCGGCGACTTTCGCGAGCTGTTGGACAAAGTCGAGATCGATATTGCGATTGTCGCAACGCCGGATCACTGGCATGCCCTCAATACCATTGCCGCGATCGAAAAGGGGGCTCACATCTTTGTCGAGAAGCCGACCGGACATACGATCGTCGAAAGTCGTGCGATGGTAAACGCCGCGCGGGCAAATAACTGCACAGTGCAAGTCGGGCTGCACCGACGCATTGGACCGCACTACGTCTCGGGGATGAAATTTCTCAAGGACGGCGGGGCCGGTGACATCGGCATGGTGCGAATGTTTGTACACAGCAAAGGCGGCGCAGAGCTGCCCACGCCCAACAGTCCTCCGCCAGAGCAGCTTGACTGGGACATGTATTGCGGACCGGCGCCGCTACGTCCATTCAATCGCAAAATTCATCCCGGCGGATTTCGCAATTACTTGGACTTTGCCAACGGCACTCTTGGGGACTGGGGGGTGCACTGGCTTGATCAGGTCTTGTGGTGGACCGACGAAAAGTACCCCAAGCATGTGTACTCGACAGGCGGTCGCCCGGTGCGTGGGGAAGCGATCCTGAACGACAAGGAACAAACCACCGACACGCCGGACAGCCAAGTGGCGACGTATCAGTTCGAAAATTTCACGGCCACCTGGGAACATCGCCGGTTTGGAGGCAGCGGTAGCGAAAAGGCATCGGTCGGATGCTACTTCTATGGCAGCAAGGGGACGTTTCACATGGGATGGCGAGACGGTTGGACGTTCTATCCGTCGGACCAGCGCAAACAAATCGTGCATCAAGATGCCCAGCACAAAGAGCCCGACGGACACAGCATCGATTTATTGTGGGCCGACTTTATCGATTCGATCGAGTCATCGCGGCGACCAAAATGCGATGTGCAGATCGGCCACGACGCGACGAACATGAGTCTGCTGGGGATGCTGTCGTACAAGCTCGGGCGCAGTATTCAGTGGGACGGTGACCGAGAGCAAGTTGTCGGCGACGACGAGGCCAACGGGCTGCTGCGCCGTTCTTATCGTGGTCCCTGGGTGTATCCATCCGCCTGAACGGATCTCGGGTTCACTATTGACATGCACCGGTACAGGCGTACACTAGGTGCGTTGGTTGTGATCAAGAGGATCATGCGTGTGGGCCGAATTGGGACAAATCCCTCGTCAATCGGCCTGAGCTTTCATCCCGCAGCGGCCTGAGCTTTCATCCCGCAGCGACCTGGGCTAATTCTGCAAGGAAGAAACGATGACAACCGGTACGGATGCAGTCTTGGGTGATCCCAAGCAAGTGCTGCAAAATCGATTCGGGCTCGATAAGTTTCGCGATGGTCAATACGCGGTGATCGAGCGATTATTGGCGGGCAAGAGCGTCGCCGCTGTCTTTCCCACCGGCGGTGGCAAGAGTTTGTGTTATCAATTGCCCAGCTTGATGTTGCCGGGCACGACCGTGATCGTTTCTCCATTGATTGCCTTGATGAAGGATCAATGTGATGCGTTGGCGTCGCGAGGGATTCCGGCCGCCCGTCTCGATTCAAGCCTATCGCCGGAAGAATTTCGCAGTGCGATCGGCGGCGTTCGTGATGGCTCGATCAAGATGCTGTACGTCGCTCCGGAACGGTTTTTTAACGAGCGGTTTCTGGCATCGATCGGTTCGCTGGATGTGTCGTTGTTCGCGATTGACGAAGCACACTGTATCAGCCAGTGGGGGCATAACTTTCGACCCGACTATCTAAAACTAGCCGAGCTTTCCAAGCAACTGCATGCCGATCGCGTGCTGGCCTTGACCGCGACGGCGACGCCGGAAGTTTTGGATGACATTCGCGATGCGTTCGGGATAGCACCAGAAGACGCGATTCGAACGAAATTTTATCGGGAAAACTTGCAGCTCCGCAGCAACGTCGTTAGCTCCGCTGATCAATACGACTTACTGCTCGATCGAATCCGCGATCGGCCCAGCGGCCCGACGTTGGTGTATGTGTCTCTGCAGCGAACGGCTGAAGAAATCGCCGAGCGATTGGAATCGGACGGCCAGCGCGCAACCGCATATCATGCGGGAATGGATGCCCAGCAGCGGGCTTTGATTCAGGAGTCGTTTGTGGCATCGGACGACGGGATTGTTGTTGCGACCATCGCATTCGGGATGGGAATCGATAAGTCCAACATCCGGTACGTTTACCACTTTAATCCGCCGAAATCGATCGAGTCGTATGCTCAGGAAATTGGGCGAGCCGGACGCGACGGTGACGACGCGGTGTGCGAAATGTTGCTGGTCCCCGAGGACCGCGTCGTGCTCGAAAACTTTACCTACGGTGATACACCATCACGCCAGAGCGTCGGTCGGTTGATCGATTTATTGATCGGGCAACACGATTCGTTTTATGTGTCACATTACAAATTGTCGTCTGAAACGGATGTGCGCATCTTGGTGGTTCGCACGCTGTTGACCTACCTGGAATTGGACGGCGGCTTAAAAGCGACGTCGCCGCGATACGAGACATACAAGGTCAAACCGCTTGTCAGTTCGAAAGAGATTCTGAAACACTTCTCGGGCGAAAAGCGAGATTTCGTTGCCGGGGTGCTCTCTTGTTTAACCAAAGGACGCACTTGGTTTTCGCTGAACATGGTCGTGGCGGCAAAACAGCTGTCGACCGAACGTGAACGTATCGTCAAAGCGGTCGACTATATGGCCGAACAAAACTGGATCGAGGTCAACGTCACCGACTTGGTTCATGGTTACCGCTGGGTGCAGCGTCCCGATTCACCAAAGTTGATTGCTGATGAATTGTTTGACCGTTTACAGCGAAGAGAACTGGGCGAAATCAAGCGTCTGGACGATGTGTTCGACTTGGCGCAAGCGAAAAAGTGCCAAGCCGAGCAGTTGTCGCAACATTTTGGTGAATCGATCGGGCAACCGTGCGGGCGATGCACGGCATGTCTGGGTGAAGGCCCGCTGACGATTCCGCCGATCGGCGGAGGATCGCTCGGGACGTCGGCGGTTTCTGCCGTGGCAAAACTGGCCAGGCAGTACCCTGATCATTTCACATCCGCGCGTGATCGAGCCAGGTTTCTTTGCGGACTTTCGTCGCCAAAGTTCATCCGAGCGAAACTGACGCGTGACCCCAGTTTCGGCGTTTGCGACCGCATTCCCTTTGCCGATGTGCTTCGTCAAATGGAATCCTAGTGCTTGATTCAAGCTCATTGATTTGCATTGGCGTGAATATTTTCGTGGCGTGGGTACTCTCACGGACGGTCGCTTGCCGGCATGTCACGTAATTCTGGCCGTGTAGGGCTTCAGCGAGATTCGGGGTAAGCTAGGGGCACGGACAGTCCTGCTGGACTGGTTTCCGATTTCGGTATCTCTCGCTCCCTTCTCGTCAAAGCAAACGTGTGAACCTTAGCTCCCTCTATCGCCTATGCGCCCCGATTCGTATCGCGAATGTCGCATTGCTTGTCACGGTGTGCACCGGCTTCTTGCTTTTTTCCCAGAACGCAAACGCAGACGAACCCGAGTCGTTGTCGGTGATGAGTTGGAATCTGGAATGGTTTTTTGACAATCAAGATGCCGACAACTTCAGTGAACTTGCCAAGGAAAAGTGCGCTCCCTCACGCGCCGATTGGGACTGGCGACGCGATGCCGTCGCACGGGCGGTGGCAACGTCAAAGCCCACCATAGTTGCACTGCAAGAAATCGAAAACCAGCGAGTTTTGTATTATCTCTCGCGAGCCCTCGATCGGAATCATTCACTGCAATACGACGACTTGTTCATTCAGGGACGCGACTTCTTTACCGAGCAAGACGTTGGAATGTTGTTTCGTGAGCCTGCCGATGCCGTTTTGATCAGTCAGATGCGGCGTACCCGAGAACAAAGTGGTGGGTCGACATACTTCGATGTCAGCAAACACATTTTGGCGGTCTTTGAATTTCCTGTGGGCGAGACCACCGAGCGAGTCACGGTAATGAATGTGCACTTGCGGGCTCGGCTGGAAGGTTTGCCGATGCGTATTCGCCAAGCAAGATTGATCCACCAATGGATCGGCCAAGCAATCGAGAATGGCGAAAATATCATTCTGTTGGGTGACATGAACACAGAAGAGCGGGGTGATCGGACCTTACCCGAAAGCGACTTGGGAATCCTTGCCGGAATGGAAACGGACCGCCCCGACGACGACTTGGTGGATCTTTGCTTGCATATTGCCGGTGCCGATCGACAAACACACTTGCTGCCGGGGCGACAGTTCGACCGGATACTCGTTAGCCAATCGTTGATTGATGACACGCCCGGGAAAAAGGATCTGGTGTTCGAATCGATCCAGGTCGCCAAGTATCTGTGCGTTCAAGGGGCACAAGATGAACCCGAGGTCCACTGGGAACAATACTGGCAAATCCCCGAAGATGAACGAGACCTGAGCGACCACTATCCGTTAATCGCAACCTTTGGTGTGAAGTAGGCATCTTGATGACTGACAACACACCGATCGTGATTCGACTGGACGATTTTTTGAAGCGTTCCGGGTTGGTTGGCACCGGCGGCGAAGCAAAGCTGCGGATCCAGTCCGGCGAGGTTTTGGTCAATGGCGAAGTGGAAACGCGTCGTCGCAAGCAATTGGCCATCGGCGATATTGTTCAGGCTTGTGGTGAAACATTGAACGTCGACGCCAGTTTTGGTGATGGTTGACTTTAACGGTTACGCCGGGTCAGAGGTGGTGCCGACTGTGTAGAGAAGTCGTGCGGACTATCCGACCGATACCCAAGCTAGGCGATCGTACCGAGGCGCGCAACTTTATCGGTTCGCAGCAGCAAAAGCGATCGAAGCCTGTTAGCGTTAGGCCGTGATTGGCAAAACACGCTGGTCGGCGCCCTCTGGCCCAGGATATTCAAAACGGCGGAAGGAACTGCCTGATATGCGACTCACAAAACAACTACACAGCGCTTGCAATGGGCGAGTGTTGATGATGCTCTTGCTGTTCACCGCGGGTGCCACATCGGCAAATGCCGATTGGCGTGAAATGTGGCACAAGATGCACGTCGGATTGCATCGCAATAATGCGTGGCCGGATCCTTTTCGCGAAATCGATGCGATGCAGGTCGTTGCGCCGTTTGACGCAATGAAACGAAACGGATGGCGTTTGCAAAACACCGTCGGACACGAACTGTTCCGCGAAGGCGACGGTGCACTATTGGCAGCCGGCAGCAACCGCGTCCGCTGGATCGCCACCCAAGCGCCGGAAGCCCGTCGCCAAGTTTTCGTATTGCGTGGGCGATCGGAATCCGAAACGGAAGCTCGTGTGGCATCGGTGCGTGAAACTCTCGCCAGCGTACGAGTCAGTGGGGCGACGCCAAGCGTTTTGGTCACCGATATCGTGCCGCCGTCAAGTTCAGGGGCAAGGGCAACGCAGATCAACCGAGCTTGGATGACAGAAATGCCCAAGCCAAAGTTGCCATCAACAAGTGCAGCCGGTACAGCTTCGGCAACGAACTAGCGTGATTTAGCTAGTAACGCAGAAAGATATGGGGGGCTCCGTTTCGACGGAGCCCCCCTTTTTTCGTGGTTCAGACTTGATGACGCCGTTCTGACTGAAGTTGTGTCAGAGTTCCGCCGATGCTCAAGAACGGAACTATCCGATCAATCAGAATTTCCGGCCCTGTCCCGCCTGGGCGGAAACGTTAAGGGTGATGTTGGGAGACAAAACCATGAATAATCGTGAGCAAGCTCGTCGCGTACTGATCAAATCGCTGCTCGCCGGATCCGTAGCCGTTGGTTCGGTCGGATGTTCGAGCACGGGCGGTTTTCCGATCGCGTCGATAAACCCATTTTCCAAGAACGATTCGCTCGAGGTGAAAGACGCCGCAGCGGGGCCCACGTTTGGCGACTCCATCGCGTCGTCGGCTGATGGCGCCCGTGAAACGATGTCGTCGTTCGGTGCAACCGCAAAAACCGCCGTGTCGAAATCGACCGGCGCCGTCAAAGGCATCTTTGCCAGCAGTCGTTTGAATAAGAAAACTGGCGACGAGGCGGAATCGACTTCGGAAGCAGACCCGCTTAGCTTGTCGAACAAACCTGAAAAGGTCGACGCAAGTGTCTTCGTCGCCAATGGTCGCTTGTGGGAATCCACCGGCAACTCACAAAAGGCGATGGAAAGTTATACCAAGGCGTTGGAAACTGAACCTGGTAATGCAGAGGCACTTGCCAACATCGCACGAATGCATTTCCGCAATGAGGATCATCCCCAGGCGGCTGATTTCTTCTCGCGAGCGATCAAGTCCAAGCCTGACGATGCCGGGCTTTACAACGATCTGGGGCTAACGCTCAGCAAGATGGGCAATCACGGCGCGGCGGCGGAAACGTTAAAGCGTGCTCTGCAGCTTGCACCCGGAACCAGTCGCTATGCGAACAATCTTGCCAGCGTGCTGTATGACGGTGGGAATGCCGAATCGGCGTATCAAGTCCTCAAGGACAATAACGAACCCGCCGTTGCACATTTCAACATGGCCTACCTACACCAGAAGAACGGCCATATCGAGGATGCACGCAAACACCTGAATGAAACGCTGCGATTCGAAGCTCAAGCGGTCAGCGATTCGTCGGTTAAACGCGCTATCGATCGTTCCCGTGAAATGCTCGCAAAGCTAGATGGTCCGTCCAATTCGGTTGCTCAAGCGGCACCGCAGGCGACCGTGGCAAGTCGGCCGCAAACCAGCGCTTTGCCTGCCGCTGCTGCGGTTCGTCAGACCAGTCAGTCGGTGCCACAGGCAACTTCGCCGGCATCAATCGGTGTTTCGTACAAGACGCCCGGCACAAAGCCTGCTGCAAACGCGTCGCCAATGTTCCCACCGAGCGTCCAGTCATCGGCGCCCTACGGTGGTTTGGCTAAGCCTGCCGCACCGGCAATTGCCACGAAACCAGCGACCGCGACGCAACCAGCAGCCAAGCCGGCTTATGTGACACCGTCGGCCACCACGCCAACGCCGGCGCCAGCGGCTTCAAAACCCTCGGGCACCGGATTTTCGCTGCCAGAAGGTTTTAACGTCGGTTCATAGCGGTCGGTGAGACGTCAGCCGGACGCTTGTTCCGGTCTGTCGATCGAAGCGTGCTCACCTGTCGAATCCGAGTCGGATTTCTGTTCCGGTTCGACGGGTTGCGATGGGTGCGGCAGCGGTTGATCGTGCAGTTCGGCCAATGCGTTTGCCGCTGCACGTTGTTCCGCATCCTTTTTGTTGCTTCCCCACGCCGCGATAAACTCTCGACGGTCCACCACGGCGGCGATCAAGAACGATTTGCGATGATCGGGGCCGGATTCGTCCACCAATCGATAGACGGGAGTGCTGGCGAGTTCGCGCTGGGCGTATTGCTGTAGCGACGATTTGAAATTACTCGCACCTTGGCTTTCCACCGCTGCGGCGACTTCGTCGGTCAGCCACGTTCTCAGGCGGTCGCGAACGACATCGGCGCCGCCATCAATAAAGATGGCCGCGACGACCGATTCAAACACGTCGCTGACCAATGATCGCGGAAAGCTTCGGTTTCGGGTCACGCCGCGGCCGACGATCAGGCAGCGATCGAGCCCCAGTCGACAGGCCACTTTGCCACAGGAGCGGCGACTGACAACGGCTGATTTGATTTTGGTCAGATCGCCTTCGTTGTACTCGGGATAGTCTTCGTACAACCAATGGCAAACGGTTAGTCCAAGGACAGCATCGCCGAGAAATTCAAGCCGCTCGTTGCTCTCCAGTCGGTGTGATGCACCCGACGCATGCGTCAACGCGGACAGCAATAAAGATTGGTCTTTGAACTGATAGCCGATGATCTGCTCACACAGCGCTAGCTTGGAAGCTTGATCGGAGCCTTCTTCCCCTGCGGTGGAATCCACCAGATGGATCGGGCTTTCGGACGAATGATAGGGCTGTGATTGAGTCACAACAGAACCAGGCGCATCGATCGAATCGTTGCCAGTCGAGCCATGATAGCCCTGGCGCGAACGATTCGATCAAGAGACATTCAAATGAAATGTCACATGCCGGTGACCGGGTTAACCGCCCGACAACCGCCGTTGGCACAGTCCACCCGCGAGAGTCGGCCAAAGTGGTCCGATTCGGGGGAATCGTGCTGCAGCTAGCGATGCCTAGGCTTACGTGTAACTCGACCGCCGGTGTGCGACGACTGCTCTAGCCTAGCTGGTAGACGCGTCGAAGGCCAGAGTTAAAGCGTTGCCTAAATCGCAGACAAACGGGTGTTGCCTCAATGGCAGACAAGCCAGTGCGATACCTATTTGCTACCTGCTTCGGCGATACGTTGCGGTTCGTCAATCACCAGAAAGTGCCCGTGGTCGGCCGTAACGATGACCGCAGTGAATTGCCAGGCGTTGTTGCGCTCGATCCAGTCGGTCACGACGTCAAAGGCGGCCTCGCCGCTAAGCACCGCGCCGATGCTGTTATCGATATTGTTGGCGTGATTTGCCCAGTCCACGTCTCCGGCTTCGATCAAAAGCCAAAATCCCTCGACTGCTTGTTCCAGAACCACCAACGCGGCGGAAGTCATTTCGGCAAGCGTTGGGTTTTCGTGCAGGTCGGCCTTGCTGTACTGTTCGGTTCCCTTGACATCGAACGTGGGGTTGAATCTTCCGTCGGCGGTTTGAAAGGGCAAGTGCCCACCTTTGGTTCCAAAGAATCCAAGCAGGCGGTCGTCATTTTCCACGGCCAACTGGGCGGCATTCATCAATTGCTTTGCGCCGTCCTTGCCTGATTCGCGTTGCGCCACGACATACCGCCCGCCATGCTTGACATCGCTGCGTTTCAGGTCGTCTTGATGCAGATAGGGGTTGCCCTTGGCAAAGTTGCGACCTTGCAGCGAATCCTCGCCTTGGCTCTCGCCCCAGCCGCCACCGATCAGTACATCCACGCCAGGCAGTGGATCCGAGCGATGTGAGGACGATGGCAATCCGAGCAGATCCCGCGCGATGTCCTGGTAGTCCTTCCGCGTGACATTGTTGGCATAACAGGCTGCCGGCGTCGCATGGCTGACCGGCACGCTGGTGACAATGCCCACGCGGAAATCTTGTTCGTCTTGCAGTTGTCGGGCGATGGGGACCACCTGTGTCCCGTCGGGCGCGAAGTTGATGCTGCCGTTGAATGTCTTGATACCGGTGCTCAGGCTTGTCGCCGTCGCGGCCGAGTCGGCCACGCTATGGGGCATCTCGCGATCGAGTCCCAGTAAGTAATCACGGCGACTTTGTTCTTGCCATGGCGTCGCACCGCCACGGCTAGGGTCATAACCGCCGGTGGACGGATGATTCGCGTTGATGACCGTTTGCGAGTCGACGTCGTACTTTGCCCCCGAGGACCAAGGGCTAGTGCAAACGAGTCCGAAATCGGTCGGCATCTCGCGAAAATCTTGAAACGAAAGTCCCGTTCCGCGGCCACTGTCATAGCTGACTTTCCCGCGTTTGTAGATCGACGCGGCTCGTGTTGTTTGCCAATCCATACCATCAAACACCATCAAAATGATGTTGCTGTAACCGGCGTTAAACGCTGCTTGTTGAAGCGTGTAGATGTCGGTCTGGTCGTAATACATCGCGGACGGATTCAACGTGCCTTCGGGTACTCGGCCGTACAGCTTTTTAATCTGTTTGGGCGAGCTGTATTGGCTGCCGCGATCCCGCAAGGAATCAAGCGTGAATCCAAACGTGTACACGGGAATCAACCGGTTGCTGTGATTCGTCCAAGTACTGTAGCGGTCCGGTTGGTTTCCCCAGTGGCCCCACGAAGCCGACTGTTCTCGCACGGCGTTCGATTGCATCTGTCGAATCGGGTCCGCCTTGGATTCCGGCGTCTTGGCAGCGTCAGCCTTCGACGCCGCGGCGGGATCGTCGTTAGGCTTCGTTTTCGATGTTTTGGCGTCCCGCGCCCGCTCTCGCACATCGGATTCTTGTGTATGGGCAGTCTCACCGACACAGCCCAACAGGCAAGCGGCAATGATGATTCGTCGTAACATTTGTCACCGATGTTTATGCTTGTTAATCGAGTCTGTTCCCGAAACCTTCATGTTCACGCGTTGTTCACGCGACACAAAAATTCATGCGACACAAAAGTCGTACGCCGAGCATGATACGTCGAATGTCCATTGTCCGGGACGGGCCGATACACGATACCTAACGACTAGCCCCGGTCCAACAGACCGGCCAGATTCGCCGTGGTTATCGACGATTCTAAGTCGGCCCAGATGGCGACGGGACTCACTCGTATGGCTCGGCTCGTCCTTGGGGAACCGTTCATCGGTAAGAAACGGCCGGTCCGCAAGGATCAGCCGTGTGACAGTTTGCTCACGAGAACGTGCGACAATTTGCTCATGAAAACTCGTAGGTCATTCGGTCGTGGGACTCGGGCTTTGTTGCTTCCGTTTCGCCGGTCAGTTCCAGTCCGAGTCGTTCAGCCATCCCCGAGAGGGATCGGTCATAGCGCCGACTGAACGTCAACAGGCATGGGCCGTCGGTGGTTTGAGCTTCGATCGTGTGCATCACCCAGCCTCGCCGCACGGTGGGTTTATCGGTCGCGATTAGCATGTGACGCTTGGCCGGCATCCACCAGTTGGCTTCTTCTAAGTGCCAGCCGTCTTCGCCGTCGCCGGACCGCACCAATCGCAAGCGGCTTTTCGGTTGAAACGGCCCCAACTCTGTTTTGGGAAACACGATCAACTCAGGCTTTTTGGGTTCACCGAATGCCGTCCACAGGCGTGCGATCACGGGATCCAGAATCATCGTTCGGTAAAATCGAACGCGACGGCTGATCCAGCGGAGCATCAGAGCGGCGACGATCAGGATGGCCAAATTCAACAAAGTGGCGATTGCAGGATTGAACGCATAAACAGCCATCAATAAAGCGCAAAGCGATTTGTTACAGACTTCAAAGACGGCATCCAAGAACGGGACCGGTGTTAGCCAGACCAGGAACTCGAAAAAGAATTTGACGCTGTTGATGACCAAAATGTTGATCACCATTGCGATCGCCAGCAACGTGTCGACGGTAAAGCTAAAAACGCCCAACTGGACCATCGCAATCTGAGTCGGCTCGTCCGCCGACGCTTCCATCGACGAGATGACTTTGATGGCCAACAGGATGACAATGACGGCATAGGTCTCCAGACGATCGACTGCTTGTGCGAATGGTTTGCTGACCTTGGTCAATCGCGGCAAGCTGGTCAGGACCGTCAGCACCAGCAGGATGAAAAATAACGTCTCGCTCTTCAGCGGTCCGGATGATCCCAGCAGCGCATTGTCAGTAATCGCCTCGGGCCCCCACAGCGCGAGACCGGAAAGGCACGTGACGGCAAAGAATGGTGACATGGCGACGGGCGCCAGAGGACCTAGCCAGTCAACGATGTTCAATTGCTCGATCCAGCCGTTGGTCGCCGCAATTTCAGCGACACCAAAATCGCCTTCCAGTCGCTCTTCGATTTGTCTGGCATCTAGCGGTGCCGTCGGATCTGTTGTGGCCTTTGGATCAGTGGCCTGCGCATCTGAAGCCCGGGTATCTGAAGCCCGCGCATCGCTCGAGAGATCGAGATTCGACAGCTCGCCACTCTCCGGTTCAATGGAACGTGTGGCATAGGGGGTCGCGGACGACTCACCCCGGATTGGTGAATTTTGAGCCGCGGTCGAAAGCGTCACGCAGCACAACGAGAGGGCGATGAGGAAAAGGTGCCGCATGGCAGTCTCCGATAAAGTCACTGAAAGAATCAAAGCAATTCTAGCGTCCGTTACGTTTCACCGAAGTGGCGGCATCAACAAAGCGGCATCGGTACGAGCGGACCATCGGCGAGGTGGTTGAGAATCGCTGCGAGATTCGGTCAGGGATGCACGCCGATTGCCGCGGCGCGGCCGGACGCCCAGCGTCGAAGTCCCTCTAGCCGCTGTTTTCCACGAGCGAAATATTCTTCGCCCAGCATCGACATCTGTCGCGTGACACTTTCGCGATATCTTTCCGCGGCGACATCATCTTGATTACCCCAACCCGCGATTTGAAATTCCGCGGCAATCGCTTCGGCGATCCGCTGATGGCCGGCAATCGTTGGGTGAACATGGTCAACGAACCACTGTGGGTCGGCGATGCCGTCGGGCTGTCGCAGACCATCGGCGTTGCGATCGTCGAGTGTTTGGATCGTCGGCACCAACGTGATTTTGTTGTCCGCACAGATGCTTTTTACCGATGCCACGATCGGCGTTGTGGCGCGCAGTGGACAGACATCTTCGTCGCGTGCCAGCGTCAAATGTTTCACCGCTTCGTCGGTTTTTTTGTTCGCATAGAGGATTCGTCCCAACCGATAGTGCGCATCGGCGGAATGATCGTTGCGCCGAATCCAACGCCTCAGTTGATTCGCTGCAGCAACATCGGAAATGCCACCAAGTTCCAATCGCATTGGAGGCAGCGACTTAAACGGGGGCGTGTTGACCAGATCGCAGGCGGGTTCGCAGACGATTGTCAAAACGTCTGCCTGTTTGCATTTGGCAATCATTCCTTCAAGCGTTTTGTGGAAATGTCGTTCGACGGCTTGTCGCCACGCCGGATCGCGTTCGTATTCGTCCAAACTGGCCGTGTGGTCGAGAGCGGCATCCACTTCCGACTTCATTTCCGTTTTGGATGTCTTCGGGACTCCGTGGATCATTCGAGACACCAGCGATGCGATGCGAACGTGCCGCGTGATGTTCGTCGCTGCACGCTCGATGGGCGTCATCGCGCGGGCATCGGCATAAGTTCGGTCTTCCAGAAATTCGTTATGGCCTGTGTAGAGAACGATCGCATCGGGTTTGTGCGTGAGGACCTCGTCCAATATTTTGTCGACGCGATAGCTGGCATAGGAGACACCGCCGCAGTTGACGACTTCATACACATGATCCGAGTCGGCGGCTTGCAGTCGGAGCCGAAGCCATGTTGAAAAAGCCGTTTCGGTTGCCCATGGTCGGCCCTGAACGGTTGATCCGCCCAAGACAAACACACGCCGCGTGTCGATTGGTTTGTCGGCGTTAAAACTTGCCGGTTGAAAGAAGTTTGATCGCGATGGCGGGATGCGCCACCGGTGTTCGGATTCATCCAGTTCAAATAGTGGTTTCAGTTGATGCAGTTCGACCCAAGCCGATTCGTCCGGCGGAGGGCTGCCCGCCACGCGCAAGACCAGTTCCAGGATTGCCAGCGGCAGCACCGCTAAGACGACGGCCGCCAATCGGAATCCCCATTGCCGGCGACCACGCCGGCGACTACCGAGTCCGCACGGGCTCGGCGAGCCTGCGCGGTTGTTCACCGATTCGGATCTGGTAACGTCGTGGTTCAATGGGGTGCCGAAAGACGCGTGATTTTCGCCGCATGAATTGCGAGGCTGACTTGTTCCAACATATTTACTTGACTGGCTACCGTGGAACGGGAAAGACGTCCGTCGGCAGATTGATCGCCCAGCAGCGTCAAATGCCGTTGGTCGATTTGGACCTTCAGATCGAATCGGATGCCGAAATGACGATTCGCCAGATTTTCGACAAAGGCGGCGAGTCGCTATTTCGTGATCTGGAATCCACCGCACTGATGAAAGTTTCGGGGAATCATACACCGTCGGTTATTTCACTTGGCGGCGGCGCGATTCTCCGGAAAGAAAACCGGGATCTGATTCGCAAGACCGGGGTTTGTTTATGGTTGGACTGCGATGCCCAAACACTGGCCGGGCGGATTCAAAGCGACGAATCCACTGCACAGCGGCGGCCCTCGTTGACGTCGCGAGGCCTGATCGACGAAATCGAGCCCTTGTTGTGTGAGCGGCGACCGCTCTATCAAGAGGTCGCATCGGTTCGGGTTGACACCTGCGGCAAATCCATTGCCCAGGTCGCCGCTAGGGCGCTCGAATGGCTGCAGGATCAACCGTAATGTCCGTCGAAGTCCCACGTTTGGCCCGGACACCGCACCCTGCGACTGCGCCGGAAGCTGTAATCGCACACCGTAAAGCAGATGGCAATCAAACACTGGGGTTTTGCCGTTAGCCCAGGTCACGCTAAGCTGTGCGATTGACGCAGAATGACGAGTCCCCGATCAGCGATTCCGGTCGCGATGAAGTTAGGTTTCGTCGATCGGATAAGTCATCGGTCAGGATCGAAGACCATCGCGTGATCGTTAGTGAGAAGAGCAAAGGACGCATAAGTGTTTGTAGCAGCATCGACTGAATGTTGGCCCGAGATGGAGTTGGAAGGGGCAATCGAGGCACTCGACGACCTCGAGTTCACCGCGATCGAAATTGCACTCCACGAGTCCGGCAAGACGAATCGTCCCAGCGAATTGCTGGTTGATCTGGACCGAGCGGTTCAATTGCTTCGCCATACGCACCGGCTCGATATTTCCGGTTACTCGCTGGAACTCGGGACGACGGGTGATCAGCATTACGAAGATTTTAAAAACATCTGTCGGATCGCCAAAGCGACAAAGGTCGTCAATTTGACGATTCCTTCGGCCGAACTGGGCACTCCGTTCAATGAAGAGGTCGAACATCTTCAGAAGGTCGTCGAGATCGGTGAAACCGAAGGCGTCCGGGTTTCGGTCCGCAGCCAATTGGGTTGCCTTAGCGAAGACCCCGACACTTTGATGGTCCTATGCAACAACGTCGACGGCCTGGGAATCACGCTGGATCCCAGCGTTTATATCGCGGGTCCGGCGAGCGGAAAGAGCTTGGACAAGATTCTGAAATTCGTTTGCAACGTGCATTTGCGCGACACGCGGCCGGACGCATTTCAGGTCAGTGTGGGTCAAGGCGAAGTCGATTACGGCAAAATCGTGACGCAGCTGGATCGGGACGGATACGACCGAGCGTTGACGGTCCACATGACGCCGATGGATGGATTGGATCACCGGGTCGAATTGCGGAAATTGCGTCGATTGTTGGAATCGCTGCTTTAATTCGATGTCTGCGTCGGACAAACGACCTGCTCGTGATCAAACATCGATGGATCAGCATCGGATCGATCAGCATTTGATCGATCCAGCGTCCCCGGTCAATGATCCGATGGCGGTTAGCTCGGCACCGATGGCCCAGGAATTGAGTGATGTCCGCGACACACTTGCGCGGCGACTGCGGCCTGATTCACCGCCGCTTCCTCGATCGGATATGTCGCCGTCGTTGTCCTATGGTCGGCACCGCGGTCCGTGGCGGTATGGTTCACGGCACGCAGCCGTCTTGATCGCGATCTATCGCGACCAGAAAGTTGACCAGCGGCAGGGTCAGTGGACGATTCCGCTGACGCGGCGACCGTCGACATTAAAACACCACGGAGGTCAGATATGTCTTCCCGGTGGCCAAGTCGAGCGAGGTGAAAACGCGCTGCAAGCGGCTCTTCGCGAATTCGAAGAGGAACTAGGCGTCACTCCCGAGCAAGTCTTTCACTGCGGCGAGCTCGATACGCAATACGTTTACAACAGTGACAATCGAGTACACCCGGTCGTGGTGTTGATCTCTCCGCCAAGACAGCCTTGGCGTCCCGACCCGGTGGAAGTCTCAGAGGTCATCACTTTGCCGGTCAAAGTGTTGTCGAGCACGTCGAATCGTTGCGAGTATGTGAAGGAACGTCCCGTCAGAAAAAAAGGGACGCAGATCGGAAGCTTCCAGTTTCGTGCCGCAACGATCGAGCACAAAGATCACCAGATCTGGGGCGCCACTGCGCTGATCCTGGACCAATTCGCTCGCGTTATTCGTGATTTGCGGATGATGTTGCCGGCCGGTTTCGCTTAGCGACGGACGTCGAGCCAGGCTGACCATTATCAAACCGAGCGACGGCCCGACCGAGTCATTCGCCTCGCGGTGAGTTGGTCCGAAACTTGCGTCTCCTTACGCCCCGTTCACCGTCTCTGCCAACCTGCCGAGCCTGCCGATTTTCCGGACCAGGTGATTTGTCCAAATCGCTTGCGTATCCACGACTGTCTCATTGGTTTGACGGTAAGGCGGCCGGTAAGGGCGAAATGCTGCTTTAACGGGGCCGGCCACGACTGGCAAATTGACATCAACGCTGCCGGTTCTACAATTTCCCCACCGGTGGGCCCGTTTTCGCTGCGTTCATGACGATGAAGAATAACGGACGCAGCAAATAGCACGATTTACGCTGACTGGTTACTCCTACTTCGAAGGAATACGACAATGGCTTCCGATGCCGTGAAAGAATTTACTGACGACAACTTTGACGCCGAAGTCCTGCAAGCAGACGGGCCTGTTCTGGTTGATTTCTGGGCTCCTTGGTGCGGACCGTGCCGTCAAATCGCCCCAATGATCGAAGAATTGGCCAGCGAAAATCCCAACGTCAAGATTGGCAAAATCAATATCGACGACAACCCGGGTGCCGCTCAGCGATTCGGGATCAGCAGCATTCCGACGCTGTTGGTGTTCAATGCAGGCGAAGTCTCAGAGAGTTTTGTGGGCGTTCGTCCCAAGGCTGCGCTGCAAGAAGCACTCGATTCATCGGTTGCCTGATTGAAATCGCATCTCCGTGATCACGTGAAACGCCGCGAAAAGCGGCGTTTTTTGTTGATGGCCTATGTTTTTGTGTTTGCGGCCCGAGTTGATCACGCCGACGACCGATCAATTCGATATGCGGGACGGCGAATTTACATGAATTGTGTGAATCCCCCTGCGACGATTACGCCACATTCGCTTACACTGTGGCCCCCCACGGGATTTTGCCACGATTTGTGGGCGTATCGCGCCAGCGACTAGCGCGGTCATCCCGTGTCGGTGGTCTGCGCCAAACTGCCCAGCGAAGCGGGGTTCGCCGCTTTACCCCCCAAACTGAACATTTCCACACACACCAGGCCGATTTCCAGGACGCCGGCGCCGCCCATGGAATCGCCCCCAAAACGAGGATATCAGGAAACCGAATGGTTCGAATGCAAGTGAGAGACCGCGAGTCGATTCAGGAGGCGGTACGCCGTTTTCGCAAATTGGTAGAGCGAAGCGGATTGAAGAAAGACATGCGACGCCGGCAATACTACGAGAAGCCCAGCGAAATCAAGCGACGAAACACCATTCGTGCACAGCGACGGGCGCTCAAAGAGCGACGCTTGGCAAGATAGAATGAGTCATCGGCAGTATTCGTTCTGCCGGTCGGGCCGACGACCAAGCCCGATTCCAACGGATGCGTTTCCCGACGGATGCATCGTGTCTCACGCGGTTCCGTAAGTTTTGCGTGCCGCTGCCTTGATGGATCGCTTCTAACTCCCATGCGGACGTTGGCTGTCGCCGGTCAATCACCGCGCTTGCCTGACAGGGTCCAAGATGAATATTCGGTTTTTCGGTTTTCTCTTGCTTTGGATGTTGTTCGTATCTTCTTCCGTCCCCCAGGTGATCGCGGCTGACAGGCCCAATGTCGTCTGGATCGTTTCAGAAGACAATTCGATCCACTACTTGCGACATTTCTTTGCAGGCGGCGCGGCAGCACCGAATATCGAAGCGATGGCGGCTAATGGGCTGACGTTTGATCACGCGTTTTCGAATGCACCGGTCTGCAGCGTCGCCCGTACAACGCTGGCGACAAGCTGTTATGGACCGCGGATCGGCACTCAGTTTCATCGTCGCTACGAGCTGGCACCGATGCCGGACGGCTTGAGGATGTTTCCGGCCTATCTGCGCGACGCAGGTTATTACACCAGCAACAACAGCAAGAAAGACTACAACGCGATCGAAGGCGATGGGGTTTGGGACGACTCATCGGCAAAGGCGTCGTGGCGCAATCGCAGCGATCAGTCTCAGCCGTTCTTTCACATGCAATCGCATTCGGAATCGCACGAAAGTTCGTTGCACTTCAGTCGCGAGACGTTCGAAAACGAAGCGACCAAGACCGACCCGGCTTCGGTTTCTTTGGCCGATTACTTTCCCGATACGCCAACGTTTCGATACACCCACGCCCGCTATCACGATCGTATGCAGGTGATCGACGAAATCGTCGGTGACACCATTGCAAAACTAGAAGCCGATGGCGTACTAGAAGACACCTTTGTCTTTTACTTTGGCGATCACGGCGGCGTGCTTCCGCGCGGTAAAGGATATATCTATGAATCGGGGCTGCATGTCCCGTTGGTCGTCCGCGTGCCGGCGCATTTCAAACACCTTGCCGGTGCAGCACCGGGCAGCCGTATTGACGGTTTCGTCAACTTCGTTGATTTCGGGCCCACCACGTTGAACCTTTGTGGCGTGGATGTTCCCAAGCAAGTTGATGGTCAACCGTTCATGGGCAGCGGCGTGTCGATGGACGAAGTCAATGCTCGCGACGAGTCCTTCGGATACGCCGATCGCTTTGACGAAAAATATGATTTTGTTCGGTCGATTCGCAAAGGCAAATACCAATACATTCGCAACTATCAGCCGTACTTGCCGGACGGGTTGATGAACATTTATCGGTACAAAGCTTTGGCCTATGTTGAGTGGCGTGAGTTGTTTGACGCCGGAAAATTGAGCGGTCCGACGAAACAATTCTTCGAGCCCAAATCGGTCGAGCACTTGTACGATTGCGAATCGGATCCGCATCAAGTCAACAACTTGGCCGGTGACCCGGCGCATCAGAAGACACTGGTCGAGCTGCGTGGACGTTTGCAGCAAATGGTCAAAGGCCTTCCCGACCTAAGCTTTTATCCTGAGAGCTATCTGCTCGCCCAAGCGATGGATCGACCGGTTGCGTTCGGACAATCGCATCAAGCTGAGATTGCCAATTTGGTCGACACGGCTGATTTAGCTCTGCTGCCGTTTGATCAAGCCAAAGCCAAACTGGACTCTTCGTTGCGGTCGGATAACCCCATGGTTCGTTACTGGGCCGCTATGGTTTGCACCGCGTTCGGTACCGAAGCTAGCTCGCTGGCCTCTGACGCAGTTCCGTTGCTGCAGGACGGACAGCCGATCGTGCGCGTGCGAGCGGCAGAATTCCTGGGGCGTATTGGCAAAATCAATCCGCAAACGGTGCTGACCAAAATCGTCAACACGACGGACGATCCCGTCCTGGCCACCGAAGCGTTGAACTCGGTCGTATGGTTCAAGGATTTTTTTGGTGATCGGTACCCCGTCCAGCGCAGTGATTTTACTCGCAGCACCGAAGGTGCTGATGTCGAAGATCGTTTGAACTATATCAACGGCGTGCCCTATCCGCCGAAAGCTAAAAAAACCGGCAAGAAAAAAAAGAAAGCCGCGTAATCCGCAAGCGTTGATCTCGCATCGGTTCGTGATCGAGGATCGCGTCCCGATTTGCGTAAGCCGTTGCACCGGTGCACTTGCAGTTTTGAGAGACCGCAAACAGATAGCCGGTGGCCTGGCTTGCACCCCGAGCAGTCCAGATGGGGTGGCCCATCGAGGGGCGCGTTGCGCCGCTCTTGCCGAAGCGAAACGCGACGTAGGGTCGCAGAAACGATTCCAATAGTTGCAGCACGGTCGCAGGCTAGATAGCCTTGTCGTACGAGGTTGCGGAAAGCCGCCAAAAACGCGTTGCGATTTTCGCGAGATTTGGTCAGCGTTTCGTGACCAACGAACGCCACCTGCATGACGTTACGCGCTCGTCCAACGCCTCGTACCCACCCCACGCTGTGATCGGCATTACGCTTTTCCGATCTCAGTCCCGCCTGCCTGTCTCTCTTTCGCATCCAACCGTTTCGTCAGGCTTTCTTTCGTGATAGCTGTGGTGGCGCTTGGTCAACGATTCGAGATTCACCAAATTCATTGAATGGGAACAGAATTGATGAGACGAAGTAGCCGCCCGGTATTTGCAATCAGGTCGTTCTTTATTGCCGGACTAGCGATTGTTGCGTTGCCGGTATCGCTTTGGTCACCACAGCGGGTTTCCGCCGATGCGCCCGAGGGATTTACACCGCTGTTTAACGGATCGGATTTGACGGGCTGGAAGGGTTTGGTTGGAAATCCAGAGACGCGGTCGGAGATGTCCGATGAAGAATTAGCCACCGCGCAAGCAGAAGCCGACAAGCGGATGCGAGAGCACTGGAACGTGGTCGACGGTGTGCTTGTGTTCGACGGCAAAGGCAAGAGTCTCTGCACCGCCAAGGACTACGGCGACTTCGAACTCTATGTCGACTGGAAAATCCTTGCCGGAGGTGACAGCGGTATTTATCTAAGAGGGAGTCCACAAGTTCAGATTTGGGACACCGAGTTCGAAAAGTATTTTCGACATGGTGCGGAAAACGGTTCCGGCTCGCTTTGGAACAACAAGAACCACCGACGGTTTCCGCTCGTCAAAGCCGACAATCCTGTCGGCCAGTGGAACACGTTCTATATCCGAATGGTTGGCGAGCAGGTAACCATCAAGCTGAATGGTGAATTGGTCGCCGAGAACGTCGTGATGGAAAACCACTGGAATCGCAATTTGCCGATCTATCGAAGCGGTCCAATTGAATTACAAAATCACGGGAACACGCTCGAGTTTCGAGAGATACATATTCGTGAAATTCCTGCGAGCGAAGCCAATGCGATTCTGGCCGAGGAAGGAAGCCTTGGCGGATTCTCGCCGATTTTCAACGGCACTGACTTCACCGGTTGGACGGGCCAAACGGAAAATTATCAGGTTGTCGACGGCGCCGTGGTTTGCCTTGATGGCAAGGGTGGCGCGATTTTTACTGAAAAAGAGTACGGCGATTTCGTCGCCAAGATGGAATTCAAGCTCCCGCCAGGTGGGAATAACGGTTTCATCATTCGATACCCCGGCGAAGGGCATCCGCACCTCGAGGGCCTTGAGTTGCAAGTGCTTGATTCGGAAGATCCTAAGTACGCGGCACTCGACCCACGACAATACCATGGTTCCGTTTACGGGCTGGCGGCCGCACACCGAGGTTATCTGCGGCCGGCCGGAGAGTGGAATTTTCAACAAGTCACCGCGAGAGGCTCGAACATCAAAATCGAGCTTAACGGGTTTACGATCTTGGATACCGACTTGTCGGAAATCACCGAGTCAAAAAGCGGAGCCGTTCCTCCAGGTGCAACGCGAAAGAGCGGCCACATCGGATTCGCGGGGCACAAGGATCCGGTCGCGTTTCGAAATATCTCAGTACGCGAACTGCCTGGCGATCCGGCCGTGCCTCCAGCGCGTGATCTCGCGATCAGCCCCACCGATGGTCCGATCGAATTGTTCAATGGACGCAACATGGAAGGGATGTACGTCTGGTTGCAGGACTCACACTATGCGGATCCCAAGAAAGTGTTTACCGTCCACGACGGAATGATTCATATCTCTGGTGACGGATACGGTGGCCTGATCACCAATCAAGCCTACCGCGACTATCACCTGATTCTAGAATTCAAATGGGGTCAGAAGACTTGGGGCAAACGTGAGACGAGGACGCGAGATTCGGGTCTATTGCTTCATTGTTGGGGACCCGACGGAGGATTCGGTGATCACTGGATGCCGTCGATCGAAGACCAGATTATCGAAGGTGGAGTCGGCGACATCCTGGTGCTGACTGGCGCTGATCCCGTCACCGGGCAAGTTTATCCCACTTCGCTGACTGCAGAGATCACGACGGACCGCGACGGCGAAAGGGTCTGGAAAAAAGGTGGTGAAAAATACACTCTTTCCAGAGGTCGCATCAACTGGTTCGGTCGCGATGTCGACTGGGTGGACAAGCTTGGTTTCCGCGGCAAAGACGACGTCGAAAGTCCGCTGGGTCAATGGACACGGATGGAGGTCATCGCCGAAGGATCCCACTTGATTTATAAGGTCAACGGCGTGGTCGTCAACGAAGGCTTCGATGTCAGTCCAAGTGCGGGCAAGTTGCTGTTGCAATCCGAGCTGGCGGAAATGTTCGTCCGACGTTTCGAATTATGGCCGATCGGCCAGGCGCCGACGGATGAACTAGAACGGTAGCCTGCCGCCGATCGCGACCGAGGCTGGGAAAAGGGCTAGCGTGCTGAGCGTGGTCGCTCAGCACATCGGTAATGCGGCAGCGTTTCGATCGCAGATTGCCGCCATGAATGATCAGAGTGCACCGCCCAGAATCGTTCTCGGCGCACGCATCAGCACCGTCAACGGTTAGAAGCCGCAGGTGAACCCGTTGCTGCCAAAGCTTTCAATCGTACCAAAGAAAAACGGGCGACCATGATGGCCGCCCGTGATAATTGCGTGTTGGTTTTGTCGGTTAAGGCCGACGCCATTGACTACTTTTCGCGTCGTCGGCGACGAGCGCCACCGACACCAGCCATACATGCACCAATGCCGAACAATGTGAGGGAGGAAGGTTCAGGAACGGCGGGAACAAAGGACGAGTTGATGTATGCAAGTCCGGTAGGTTGCCCACCAATTCCCGTAAGGTGATTCGTGCGCGTGTACGAGGCATTGGGGTCGAGCGAAAATAATGTTCCTCCGCTTGTAATGTCAACACCCCAAATCAAATCGCGGTCTGCATCGTACGCAAGTCCACCATCTGAGGCACTAGGGCCATTTGTCAACAAGGATGTAGCTCCTGTGTTCCTGTCGATTGAATAAATTTCCCCGCCGAAGTCGTGCCAGCCGATAAGCTGGTCTCGTAGGGAATCATAGGCCAAGCCGCCGATGCCGGGTGAACCTGTCAGGGGCCCAACCAATGTCGCGGCTCCGCTGGTTGTGTCTAGACGGTAAAGTTGCTCCGTAACATGTAATTGCGACGAATAAAGCACGTTGTTTGTGGAATCAAAGGCAAGGCCAAAAAGTTCGGGGACACCATGGCTACCAACCGACGTAGCCGCTCCCGTTAAACGGTTTATCGTGAATAAATCGAAGGTCCCCGCACGGCCGTCCACTCCATAAAGGATGTCTGCATTTGGATCGTGAGCGAGTCCAGACCAGAGGAAGTTTGTTCCAAGAGAACCGATGTTGCTCACTGTGAACGTGTCTGGGTCGATTGCTCGAAGATTGTTGCTGTTATCAGAAAGGTACAGGACCCCCGCCTGAACCTGCCCCGCCGAGGCGGCCAGCGTCGCCACGAACGCCACCGCTAGTTGAATCGCCCGCATCATCTTGCCGCTCCTTGTTGTTGGTCTAGAACTATCTGGCACGCCGCAAGTACGGCTGTGGTTGTGCCTGCTGCTTGAACGACGATTCTAATTGCGCCAGGAGAGGGGGACAGTAGTCCAGGTCGGAAAATCCGAAAGATTCCCTCGTTTCGTCAAATCGCTCCAATCAGGACGAGAAGTGTCAAGTTTCGATTCTGACCGCCAAAAACTGCGAATGACGCACGTTTTCGACGACAACCGGGAACGGATTGATATGGAAATCATTCCCCAAACCGGCCACCGCTGGATTGCACTACGGAACTACGACAGGCAGTACCGCTGGACGATTTTTTCGTATCCGGATTCACCTGCGGCGAGTTGATCGAGTTCGATATATTCGTCGATCGTGTGTGCTTGGCGAATACTTCCGGGGCCCAGCACGACCATGTGTTCGATCTCGGTCAAGTTCCCAGCTTCGGTGCCGAAACCCACGGTGGATGGGGGAGGGCTGCCGACTAGCTTGGTGCACTCGTCGATGAATTCAGAATCGGGCGCACGTCGAAATGGAGGATTGGTTCCGATGATTTTCCAGGCCAGTCCACAGCTTTCTGCGGCGTGTGCGATTCTGGCGATCAATCCCTCGGTATCGGTCGACGGCATCGGGCGGAAACACAGCGTGCAAATGCTCTGCGCCGCTTTAACATTCAGCGCCGCGGTGTGGTCATTGATGCCCAAATTCATACATAGTGAGGGCGGATCAAATTCATCATCCATCCACTCGCGATTCGATTCCGTTTCATCATAGATTGCCTTCGCTTCGCTCAGAAATGGGATCATCGCCAGATTCGCATTGACGCCTGCGCGTGTGCTTGAGTGGGCCGCTTCCCCTTGCGAGGTTACAACGATTTGGACGCCTCCCTTGTGAGCGTAAACGAGTTGCATCTCGGTCGGTTCACCCACAATGCCCTTTGCGCCACCGACAGCGAGTTCTTGATAGATCGATGAACGCGATATGACTTCCTTGATGCCACGATGATCAAGCTCTTCGTCGGCCGAGCAGCTTATGTATAGCGGGTGGTTTAGTTCTTGATCTTTGACATTCTCGGCGGCAGCCAGCATGCACGCGATTGGACCCTTCATGTCCGTGCTGCCACGGCCGTACAGCCGATTGTCATTGACCGCGGGTTCGAACGGACCGTGTTCGGCGATCGCCCAGTCATCGGCGGGAACAACATCGGTATGTCCAAAGAACGCGACTCCTGCAGACGCAGTGCTCTTTGCGTTGGTTCCCTCGGCGTCACGACAACCGATGACATTAACTTTGGTAACCCCGTCGCGTTCGTATTCAATCCGCTCGGTGCGAAAGCGAAGTTGCGTCAGCGTTTGTTCGATGTAGTTACTGACGGGCGCATTTGTTTTTTGCGAAACCGAGTCAAACGAGACCAACTCGCGAGCATACCGAAGTGCGTTCATGCTAGATTTGGGGCCGATGAAAATTGGGATGTGTTACTGCAGCTTTGAAGCCCCTCATCATTTGCAGGCCGTGGCACGAAATAGCACCGTAATGATTGACCAACGATGAGTGATTCGTTTCAGATTCTCGACTATCTTGTCGTGATCGGCTACTTGGGGATTTCGATCGGACTCGGCTTTGCATTCCGAAAACAGTCCGGTCGCGAAGAGTTCTTTACCGCCGGTCGCTCGATGGGGCGAGTCACGGTGGGGCTTAGTGTGATGGCGACACTGTTCTCTGCGAACAGTTTCGTGATGTACCCATCGACCGCCTATGGCAACAGTATCCGTGTGCTGATGGCCGTGGTTGCGTTCTGGTTGATGGGCCCGATCGTCATCTGGGTGTTCATTCCCGTGTATTCACGGCTGGACTGCAGCACTGCTTACGAATACCTCGAGCGGCGGTTTCATGTATCGGTTCGATGCTTGGCCAGCGCACTGTTCATCGTGCTTCGCATTTCTTGGATGGCGGCAGCGACGTACGCGGCATCGTTGGCCATCGGTGCGATTTCGGGGCTAAACCAATATGGCGTGATTATCGGTTTGGGCGTGATTGCGATCTTTTACACGATGCTCGGCGGACTGCGAGCGGTAATGTGGACTGACGTGCTGCAGTTTTTCGTTTTCTTCGGCACAATTCTCTTCGCCGCAGGTTTGCTGATTTACAACAGTGATGGCGGCGCAAGTGGCCTGGTCGAAACCTATTTCGCTGATCGCGAGAATTTGGTTTTTGACTTCACGCTCGACCCAAGATTGCGATTCGCAACGCTCGCGATTTTGATCGGAAGTTTCCTAGAGGGACTGTCCGCGTTCGGCGCCGATCAAGTCGCTGTGCAGCGATACATTGCCGCACGCGATGTGAAGACTTCCCAGTCCGGTTTCTTTATCAACCTGCTCGGCGCGACGGTCGTCATCCCCGGCTTGCTGATTATTGGAATGGGATTGTTCAGTTTCTTTCATCACTACCCCGATGCACTTAGTCAAGTTGCCGTCGATCATCTTCAAGTCTCTAGCGACCAAGAGGCCATCGAGATTCGCGAACGCTTTGCCGATGGCGCAGGTGCAACCGAGTCGGCGATGTTGCAGCACTACTCACAGAATCCAAGTGATTTGCATGCCGACATCGTGGCAATGAAACTGAATGACCAAGCGCTGCCGCAATTTGTTCGATTAAAGTTTCCGGCCGGAGTCGTCGGGCTGTTGGTTGCCGCATTGATGGCGGCAACGATGTCCAGCATCGACTCGGGTGTGCACTCGGTTACAACCGCGGTCGTGGTCGATTTTCGAGACCGCTTGATGCCACATCTCAAGCCAAAAACGGAAGCAGGTGAAATGCGGATGGCGCGATTGATGGTGGTCATCATCGGGACGCTTGCCATCATTTTGGCATGTTACGTCGGGCAGTTAGGTGACGTATTTGCCGTCGCAAAAAAATCCGTCGGCGCGTTTGCCGCACCGCTCCTGGCCGTTTTTATTCTTGGGCTTTTTGTGCCTCGAGCCACGGCATTCGGCGTGTTCTTTGGAACATGGATTGGCGCCGCGTTGACATTGTCACTGATGTATTGGCTAAACGATTGGTTTGCGATGTGGTTCTTTCCACTCGGATTCTTTAGTTCGATTGCGATCGCGATGTTCTTAAGCCTGCTGCCGTTCGGTCCGAAAGATAAAAGCGGTAAGCCACCACTAACGTTTTGGAATGTCAAGCGAATGCCTCAAGAGGCGTAACGAAAGAGCGTCACGAAGGTGAGTCCGCGCGAGTCGCGTTCGACTCCGGCGATCTGGTGCTGTCTGTCCGGATGGCCTTTGCGATTCTTAGTCATCGTCGGACTGGTTCAGACCCGGATCCAAGCTCTGGCTGGCGATTCTGCGCCGAGTCGACACGTCTCTTTGCCGCATGATTGCGAAGAAGAACAGGGCAGCGGAATTGATCGATTTCCAAGCAAGCATCCAGTACGGTTGGTACCAGGATCGTGTCCAGAGCTCGACAAAATCGGACACGCCAAACGCGATGAGTAAGATCGCCAGTATTTGATCCAAGCGTTGCCGGTTGCTGCGTTGACGAAATAAGAAATAGCATCCCAGTAAAATCCAGAACGTTCCTTCGGCGAAATTGAAGACATTGAACGCCCAGTTTGCTGCGGAAGAAGCGTACTGCAATGGCTGCGACGCGTCCTCGTTCATCCGCAACTCCTGAATCGCGATTTTAATCTCGCTCGGCTTTGCCAATAGCGACGAACATTTGTAACGCATCGCGTGAATGCGTTTTTGCTTAACGATTTATGCCAGTAAGCGAGCCGGGTTGTCCCTCATCCAGCGGAGCGATGTTTCAGGGGGAATCCCCAGTTTCGATTCTAGCACGTCGACCATTTGCGGCATCGTTGTTGCGCAGCCGGCATAGTGTTCACGGCCCGGTGCCCAGGCAGATCGATCTTCGTCAACTTCGACGGTCTGGTGGGCAAACCGATAGGTGCCTGGACCCAGGCCGGCTGCGCTGATCGCATCGGTGATGATGATGATATTCTCATCGGGCATCGCGCGGAAGTAATTTTTCAGCGCGAAAGGAGGCACGTGATGGCCATCGGCAATGAACGTGACGGCGATCCGATCCGTGACGCTGAGCACGCGTTGCACGATATTGTCATGGCGTGGCTGCATGTGAGGGCAACCGTTGCCAAGGTGTGTGAACAGTTTTAAACCCGCATCGATCGATTCGTTCAGTTGATCCAGCGTAGCACCGCTATGGCCTGCCGCAACAACAATATTTTGGTCGGTGAGCGTCCGTGTGACTTGAGCGCCTGCGTCCATCTCTGGTGCCAGCGTTACCAGTCGCACATGGCCGCGACCGGCATCCAATAATTTCTTGGTATCGCTATCGTTTGCAGCGCGAACAGCCGTGGGCGGATGCGCGCCGACGTAGCCTGGGTCGGGGCTGATGAAAGGGCCTTCGACGTGAATCCCGCCGATGGTTGCCCTCACGTCGGGGTGTTGCTCGATCAGGTCGGCGATGCGACTAATTCTAGCGAGCATCGTTTCCATTGGCGCGGTGATAACCGTCGCCAAGATCGTGTCGACACCTTCGCCCTTTAGCCGCTGGCAGATGTCGATGACAAGTTGGTCATCGTATTGGTCGGAATTGAAATCGAGCCCGGCATAACCGTTGACTTGCAGATCGACGAATCCGTTCACGCAATCACTTCCATTTGTTGACGAGTCGGCTCACTCAACTTGCTTGCGGCGGCTTGATCAATCACCAGCACCGCATCGTTGTGTTTTCTCAGGATGCTTGCCGGTACGTCAGCCGTGATCTCACCTTCGACGGTGTCGCGAACCGCATCTGCTTTCCGGTCATCGGGAACGCTGCAATAGATTTTTTTGGCGCGAAGGATCTGTTTTACCGACATGCTGATCGCGTGGGTGGGGACTTCTTCTAGCGATCCGAACCATCCCTCGCCGACTTGTTGCATGCGACAGGGCTCGTCAAGTTCAACGATCAAGTAGGGACGGTCCGTTTCAAAATCGGCTGGCGGATCGTTAAAGGCAAGATGCCCGTTTTCGCCGATGCCGACCAGTGCGACGTCAATTTCTGTCTTGCTAAGCAGGTCGCCGACCAATTCGATCGTTTGTTTCGGGTCGTGGTCGCCGCGTAAGTAGTGAAAATTTGACAACGGCACCTGGCTGACGAATCGCTCTTTCAGATATCCGCAAAACGACGCCGGGTGGTCTGGCGAGACACCGATGTATTCGTCCAGGTGAAATCCGGCCACGCGGTTCCAGTCGACGTCGTCGCGGCGGGTCAGTTCGCCGAGTACTTCGAACTGCGACGAACCGGTAGCAACCACGATGTTCGCTTGTCCTTTTTCGGCGATTGCACGCTTGATGTCATCGGCGGCATGTTCTGCCACCCAGCGTCCCATTTCGTTTCGGTTAGCGGTCAGGATCGTTTTCATTGGTGCTGGTAATTCGTTTGGCAAAGTGGTGTTGTTGTCAGTCATCATAATGTCGGTTGCGACCTCTGTTAGGTTAGTCGATCGCAACGCAGCGGTGTGTCGCCGGCCGAAAGCGAACGCGCGGCCTCAGGATCGGTATACTATCGATCCCGCCCTTGGCCCCTTCCACGTTCTTGAATATGAGTGACGATGCCGTGTCCTTGATCGCGCGACTGAGACGAATCGGACCGGCGATTGTTGTCGCCGCAGTGGTGCTTGGGCCCGGCAGTATCGTGAGCGCAAGTAAAGTCGGGTGCGAGTTTGGACTTGAATTGCTTTGGGTCGTGCCGCTGGCAGGCGCCCTGATGATTGCGATGACAACGGCATCGATGATCATTGGCGCAACGTGTGAAAAGACGTTGTGTCAAAGCGTGGCTGATTCGTTCGGCCGACCGGCCGCCTGCGCGGTAGGCGCGGCGCTGCTGATCGCAATCACGCTTTTCCAAGCGTCGAACAACAACGCTTTGTTGATGGCCGCGGAAGGTTTTCTGAGCGACGAAAATGGCCGCGGCCAAGACCTTGGGCTCAGCTCGCTGGCCCGTACCGCGGTGCTGTTGCTGGTGAACCTTGGCGTGATTGCGTTATTGCTGCTGGGCAAACGCAATCTGTATCGGTACATCGAGCGATCGATGGCCGTCTTGGTCGGTCTGATGGTGTTGGCGTTTGGCATGACCATGATTGTCGCCGGACCTTCTCTGCTGGAAATCGTCTGGGGGTTCGTCCCCAGTTTTCCGGTCGGCACCGACGGCGAATCTGGCGCGCCCGCGGGGACGTCATGGATGAGCGTTGGTGCACTGATGGCGACCACGTTTTCAGTGGCGGGTGCGTTTTATCAAGCGTATCAGGTGCGTGAAAAAGGCTGGACGCCCCAAGATTTGCGGGTGGGCGTGACCGATTCCATTGTCGGCATCGGAACGTTGGCGGCGGTGACATCAATGATCTTGATCACCGCCGCGGCCGCCTTGCACGGCAAAGTCCAGGCATCCGAGCTGACCGATGCTGCCGCGGTGGCCGTTTCGTTGGAACCACTGTTCGGTTCGTCTGCCAAGTTTGTGTTCGCCGCGGGTGTTCTGGCCGGCGCCGTCAGCTCGTTCGTCGTCAATGCGTTGATCGGCGGCGTTGTGTTTTCAGACGCGATCGGTCTTGGCAGCCGATTTTCGTCGCTGTCGGTTCGAGTCACGACGATCGTTGCACTGCTGTTGGGGTGGTTTGTTGCGTCACTGGTCACGTTCGCCGAAATCGACTTGGTCAGCTTTATCGTCATCGCCCAGGCGCTGACGGTGCTGGCGTTCCCGATTCTGGCGTTGGTCATCCTTTGGCAACTGCATCGGGTCGATCCCGCGTTGGTTCCGAAATGGGTGAAACCGCTTTGCTGGACCGGTATGGTGGTCGTTGTCGCGCTTTCCGTTCGGACGGTTTCTCGATTGATCTAATAACGCGTACCGAGCCTACCGTACGAGCCACGAAACACTGCATGTGTACCGAAAGACCGCGAACACGATGAGGTTTTGACAAACGCGGTCACATACGAAACACGCACCTTTTGAAATAACTATGCCGGGAGATGTCCCGGTATCACCGGGAGAAAATGCGATGCGATGTCTTTTGCTCGGCGCGAGTCTGATCTTGCTAGGCGTCAACGGATGTTTTGGTCCCAGCGCCGCGGCTGATCAACCGTCAGATGTCTTGTCGGGCAATGAAGCCTTGCAAGACCGACGACTAGCACCGCCGAAGGATTTGAACGGACATTTTCCGTTCGTTGTTCCGGAAACACCCGAACGCTGGCAGGTCCGACGCGAGCAACTTCGTCGCCGGATACTCGTGTCCAACGGCTTGTGGCCGATGCCAGAGAAGCCGCCTTTGAATGCAACCATCTTGCCACCGATCCGCCGCGACGGATTCTTGGTCTCACGAGTCTACTTTCAAAGTCTGCCGGGACACTATGTTACTGGACTGTTGTTTTCTCCCGGCGGATTGGCTGACAAAAAGGTTCCCGGGGTGTTGTCACCGCACGGCCATGGCGGCCGCATGCAAGAGCATAGTGAACAGAAGATTGCCCTGGAGATTGCGGCGGGGGCGGAACGGTTCGAAGGCTCGGGGCGGAGGCCCAAGATTGCTCGCTGCGCACAACTCGCTCGGATGGGCTGCGTCACGTTCATCTTTGACATGATCGGCTATGGCGATTCGGTGCAGATCCCTTTTGAAGTCGCTCACCGTCACGCGGAAGTTCGACCTGAGGAAACTGCGAGTCAGGACGACCGATGGGTGTTCTTTAGCCCCGAAGCGGATTTGCGGTTGCAGTCAATCATGGGGTTACAGACTTGGAACGCGATTCGCGCGCTTGATTTTCTTGAGTCGTTGCCCAACGTTGATCCGGACCGGTTGGCCGTTACCGGTGGCAGCGGCGGTGGGACGCAAACGATTCTGCTTTCGGCGATTGACGATCGCGTCAAGGTTTCGTTTCCCAACGGGATGGTTTCCACGTCGATGCAGGGCGGTTGCTACTGCGAAAACTGTAATCTGCTGCGTATCGGTACGGGCAATGTCGAACTTGCCGCTCTGTTCGCACCGCGCCCGCTTGGGATGACCGCTGCGGACGACTGGACGCGAGACATGATGACCGACGGCTTTCCACAGTTGAAAGAACTGTATGCGATGGTCGGGCAAGTTGACGATGTGATGTGCAAACCGCTGCTGCACTTTCCCCACAATTACAACTACGTTACCCGGGCGACGATGTACCAGTGGATGAATCGCCACCTGGGACTCGGGTTGGACGAACCGGTCATTGAAGAAGACTTTAAGCCGCTGTCCGATGCCGACGGTCAAGTTTGGACGGACACGAATGTGCATCCCGGTTTGATTGGGATCGAGCACGAGAAAGACGTATGCCAATGGCTCGATGAACAGGCCGGTCAAAAGCTCGCCGCGGCGGAGCCGATCGATCCTGAGGCACTGAAACGGTTTCGAGAGGTTTATGGTCAAGCATGGGCCATCATTTTTGATCAAGGCCTACCGCAAGCGCGTGATATCGAGATCGAATGGCGCAGCACGACTCGAGGCGAAGGACACTTCATACGCAAAGGCGTCCTCAGCGATCATGCTCGCGGTGCCCGCGTTCCCGTTATCTCAATCAGCACAACAGAAAACCCAAACGATTTGGTTTCGGTCATCCTGACGACTCGGGAAGGCAAATCAGAGGTGTTTGATGGCCCGCAACGATTCAGTCCGTTGGTGACATCTCTGCTGCGAAAGAAAGTCCACTTGATCATCCCGGATTTATTCGGGCAAGGTGAACTGAGCGCAGGCGTCGATGCGTCTGGTGGACAACGATTGGTGGATACAAAGAAGTCGTACTCGGCATTCACATTCGGATACAACCGAACGCTTGCCGCTGAGCGGTCTGCGGATCTTTGTTCGGTAATCGCTTATGTCAATTCGGCCGGTTCGCGTCCACCGCGACTATGGGCGACGGCAGGCGCGGCCGCATGGACCGCACCCGCTGCGATGCATGCAGGCGATGCGCTTGCAAAAGTGATGATTGACACTGCAGGATTCCGATATGCGGATGCGACCTCGTATCGTGACGCGTCGTTTGTGCCTGGCGCGGTGAAATATGGCGATCTGCCCGCACTGCTTGCGCTGCGATCACCGTATCCGTTGATGATTGCGGGAGAGATGAAACTTCCACCGCTTGCCCAGCAGGCGTACAGGACGGATCAAGACGCCAGTCAAAATGCTGGCCAGAACGCCGTCGATCTGCGCTTGTGGTCAAGCGAAAGCGATGCGGTGGACTGGGTGACGAACTAGATGTCAACAGATGGCAAACCGAAGTTCATGCCACCACATACTCTGATCATTTGATCGGCACGCGGCAAAGGTACTGATCCGCGGTGATGTAAAGATACGATCCCTTCGCATCGAACGTGCAGTTGCTGGTGCGTCCACCGGTAACCAGTCGCCCGATCAGTTTCCCTTGCGGGGTGATCACATAGATGCCGCCAGGCCCGCTGCCAAAGATGGTACCGTCCTTCGCAACGGCCAGTCCGTCCGGCAGTCCGGGCAACTCTTTCATGAACGACTTTGCATCAAAGAGCACCTTGCCTTCGCCCAACGTTTTTTTGTCGGTGATCGGGAATGCCATCCAGACGGGATTGCTCGGATCACTCTGGGCGACGTATAGCGTTTTTTGATCCGGCGAAAGTCCGATGCCGTTGGGACGCGTCATTTGCCGCGTTAGCAAGGTAACGCGTCCGTTGCGGTCCAGCCGATAAACGCCACAGTAATCCAGTTCGCGCCGTGGGTCATCTTCACGCTCGGGTAAACCGTAGGGCGGGTCGGTAAAGTAGATGGATCCATCGGCGTCAAACACCAGGTCGTTTGGGCTGTTCAATCGCTGGCCTTTGTAATGATCGACGAGCGTCCGCTTGCCGCCACCGCGAGTCAGCACCGAGACGCGACGGTCGCCGTGTTCGCATGCGGTCAACCGACCATCAGGGTCGAGTGCCAAACCATTACTGCCCGGTTCAAGTCCATAGTAAGCGGTTCCCGTGTAGCCACTGGGCGACATGAAGAGCTCGATTCCACGCGCGGGACTCCAGCGAAAGATGCTGTTTCGAGGAATGTCCGAGAATAGTAAGTGCCCGCCGTCGCCATCGGCGACCCAGACGGGGCCCTCGGTCCAAGTGAATCCATCCGCCAGGACTTCGATCGTCGCGTCTTTGGCGATGTAATCCGAAAACGCTTCGTCCAGGCGTTCGATGCGTCCAATCGTGGCTGGCGTTTTCGCCAACGCCGATGAAGCAATACCACAAACGCAAAACAGCAGCACAACCATTTGACGCATCATGTTTATCTTCTTTGCAAGTCACGCAGCAGAGGAGCGTCGTTCAGCACGACAGGGGAAAAAGACCGATGATCCTGGTCATCCGTCATTGTAACCGCAGGCGAGCGCATCTGCGGTTCTTCGTTTCAATTAGGGCGAAGCGTAAGCCTCAGCCCTTTCGATTGAATTTTCGCAAGTCCCAAGCGGTCTAGTTTTGCGAGACCTTTGATGAATCGGCTTGGTCTTCCTTGGGCGCACGGATCCTTGCTTTTGGCTTTTCGCTGACTGTGCCAGGAACCAGCCACGGCCCTTTGCTGTTTTGGTCGATCAGTCGGCTTAGCTCTTCGGTATCGATCGATTCGACTTCCAGCAACCGCTGCGTGAGCGCTTCTAACACATCACGACGTTGCTCGAGAATCTCACGCGTTTGTACCAACGCGTCTTCGATGATCCGGGCGACTTCTTTGTCGATCAGCTTTGCCATTTCTTCGCTGTGCATGGACTGATACGCATCGTGTCCTCCGCCGCCGGCCAAGAATGGCGAACGCGAACTGCGACGGAAATTGATGCGTCCCAGCCGACTCATTCCGTAATCCATCACCATGCTGCGAGCGAGTTCGGTGCAACGTTCCAGGTCGTTTTGCGCGCCGGTGCTGATGTCTTGAAAGATCATTTCTTCGGTCAGCGTGCCCGCCAACAAGACTTTCATGTTGCTTTCCAGTTCACTCTTGGTCATCAGATAGCGTTCTGATTCAGGTCGCTGCATGGTGTATCCCAGCGCCGCCAATCCGCGTGGGATGATACTGACCTTGTGAACGGGGTCGGTGTTGGGCAGCGCGGCAGCGACGACGGCGTGACCGGATTCGTGATAAGCGACGCGAATCTTTTCGTCTTCGTTCATCACGCGGTTTTTCTTTTCCAGGCCTGCCGTGACGCGTTCGACCGCTTCGTTGAACTCATCCGGCCCCACCGACGACTTGTTACCGCGGGCAGCCAACAGTGCCGCTTCGTTGACCAAGTTCGATAGATCGGCGCCCACGAAACCGCTGGTGATCGAGGCGACCTTCTTTAGGTCAAGCGATTCATCAAGTTTGACGCTCTTGACGTGAACACGAAGGATTTCTTCGCGGCCGGCGACGTCAGGCCGATCGACCAAAACGTGACGATCGAACCGTCCGGGACGCAGCAGCGCCGGATCCAAGGTTTCGGGCCGGTTGGTTGCCGCGACGACAATGACACCTGAATTGGAATCGAATCCGTCCATCTCGACCAACAACGCGTTCAATGTCTGCTCGCGTTCGTCATGACCACCGACGGCCGAACCGCTGCGGCTTTTGCCCAGCGCATCGAGTTCATCGATAAAGATAATGCACGGCGCGCGGCTGACGGCTTGTTGGAACATGTCGCGGACGCGTGCGGCGCCAACACCGACGAACATTTCGACAAAGTCGCTGCCGGAAAGGCTAAAGAAAGGTACTCCCGCTTCACCGGCAATGGCTTTGGCAAGCAATGTCTTGCCGGTTCCCGGTGGCCCGACCAGCAAGACGCCTTTGGGGATGCGGCCACCGAGTGCTTGATATTTTTCACTGTTCTTTAAGAAGTCGACAACCTCGCGGACTTCGGCAACGGCTTCGTCGATTCCTGCCGCGTCGTCAAAGGTGATCGAGAGGTCCTCTTGTCCGTACAATTTGCCGCGGCTACGCGAGAACGACATCGGGGAACCGACGCCGCCGATGCGGCGCAGCATCATGACACCCAACATGATCAGCACACCGATCATCAACAGTTCGGCCCAGTGATCGGCAAAGAAACGGCTCGGCCGTGCATTGTCCCAGACGACGTCTGACGCATTCAGCAATTCGACAAACTCTTTGTCCTCGGTTTCGTTGGCGATACGAACGGTGCGGAAATTCACTCGTTGGGGTTTGTTCGTTGACGAGGCGCTGCTGCCCGAAAGCGAACGGTACATGACCGTACCAGTGATTTCGTCTTCGGCGACCTTGATGTCCTGCAGTTCGCTGTACTCGACCTTGGTCGAATCGCCCTGCGTCGATGTCACGACGATCGACGGAGCCGCCGATGCGGCGGAGCTCTTTGACGAATCGGAGTCTGAATCCGGGTCCGAGCCCGATGACTCGGAGGATGAAGTCTGTGCAGCAGCCTGCTTTTGCAACAGGCTGACGAGGTCGGGATACCGCAACACTCGGTCGCTGTTGCCAAACATGAACGCAGCTAACAAAACGGCCGAAGTCACAATGGCGAGAACCAGCCAGACGTTTCCGCCGCTTTTTTCCGAGCCGTTTCCGTTCTTATTTCGATTATCTTCGCTCATCCGCGATTCCTGAGTGGATTAGGTGTCTGCAAGCTAACAGCTTATTGGGCATTCTTGGGCGACGCCCATTCCAAGGCAATCGGCAAGACGAAGATCCGTCGCCGTGGGTCGGGTCGTAACGGGCATGCGGATCGTCCATGATATTGGTGCGGCCAAAGGTCGTCTAACACCCCTCCATCACCACACTCGACTCGGTTTCTATGGACAGCAAGCGGCCCAGCAAGAATGTCGCCATTCTGGGCGCGACCGGCAGCATCGGGACGGCTACGGTCGACGTGCTTGGACATCTTGATCGCATCGATCCAGCCCACCGCTGGCGGGTTTGGGCAGCATCGGGTCACCGCAACCTGCGCGGATTGGCCGATCAGGTCCGTCAGATGACCGAGCCGCCGGAATGCTTGGTCCTGTCCGATCCTGATGTCGCCGGCGAATTCGCCCCCGATTCCAGCTGGTCATCGCAGCCGAAAATCGCCATCGGCCCGGATGCGTTGGTTGAGGTGGCACAAGATAAATCGGTCGACACGGTCGTTGCGGCTATTGTGGGGCGAGCAGGGTTGGAGAGCACGCTGGCGGCGATTCACGCGGGAAAACGCGTGGCGCTGGCCAACAAAGAGACCTTAGTCGTGGCCGGGCCGTTGGTGCGTTCGGCCATGGCGGGCACAACGGCCGAGCTGCTGCCGGTTGATAGCGAGCATTCGGCGATTTTTCAATGTTTGGGCGAAAGTGCGGCCAGTCGAGCCGGTTGCGACCAAGATGACCGGTGCGAAAGCGAAACACCACAAACCGCAGCTTCCGCCCCGACGCTGTCCCCGACAGGGATGCGAGACCAGGCGGCGACCGGAGCCGCAGCAAAAACCGGGGCCATGACAAAAAACAATGCGGTCGCGGAACCGCCGCGAGCCAAACGATTGATCCTGACCGCTAGCGGCGGCCCCTTTCGCGAGTGGACATTCCAGCAAATGCGTGACGCGACGCCGGAATCGGCCCTGGACCACCCGACGTGGAATATGGGGCCCAAAATTACGATCGATTCGGCCACGATGATGAACAAATCATTGGAAGTGATCGAAGCAAGATGGTTGTTCAATTTGCCCGCCGATGCGATCGAAGTCGTCGTTCATCCACAATCAATCATTCATTCCATGGTCGAATTCGAAGACGGATCGGTGATCGCACAACTGAGTCCGCCCGATATGCGGTTGCCCATCCAATATGCTTTGACGTACCCGCGCCGATTGCCCTGTGAAACACCGCCGCTGGATCGGACTCGGCCGTGGGATTTGCAGCTTCAGCCGGCCGATCGCGACCGATTTCCCTCGCTAGAGCTAGGATTTGAGGTGGCTGCCGCGGGTGGAACAGCCGGCGCGGTCGTCAATGCCGCCAATGAAGAAGCGGTCGCCCTGTTCTTGGACGGGCAAATTCGGTTTACTGACATCGTACCCGCATGCCGAAAAGTGCTAGAAAACCACACGTTCGAGGCTAATCCGCCGCTGAGCCGGCTATTGGAACTCGATCGATGGTCACGCACCGAAGCAAAACGCTGCTGTCAATGCAGCCCCTGAATCTGCGCCAGGGCCGCTTCTTCAATTAACCACACAAGAACGGCTCTCGCCGCAGTATGCTGAATCAATTCAAGGCGAAAAAATAGATGATGACTTACGACGCGATCGCTGCGTTACCACTGGCTGCCGCCGAACCCGATGGACCGCTATCGGTCCTGACGTCACAAATCCTGTTATGGGGACGCGTCGCGCTCGGGATCGGCCTGGTCATCTTTGTGCACGAGCTTGGACACTTCGTGGCTGCCAAGTTGTTTGGCGTCAAATGCGAAAAGTTCTACGTCGGATTCGATGTGCCCATTCGCATCGGGCCGATCAAATTTCCGCGGACGCTTGGCAAATTCCAATACGGCGAAACCGAATACGGTATTGGCATTCTTCCGCTGGGCGGCTACGTCAAGATGCTCGGTCAGGATGACGACCCGCGTAAAGCCGAACAAGAAGCCGAACGAATTCGTGTCGGCGGCGGCGACGAGGACGAACCCGAGCAGCTTGATCCGCGCAGCTATCCCGCCAAACCGGTTTGGCAGCGAATGATCATCATTAGTGCCGGCGTCGTGATGAACGTGATCACGGGGGTCCTTTTCGCCGCGATCGCATACGGTTACGGCGTCAACTACACGCCGGCCATCATCGGCGGCGTCACGCCCGGTGGACCCGCATGGCAAGCAGGGATTCAACCAGGCGGCGAAGTCAAGCAAGTGGGCACACTGCATGACGACCAAATGCATTTTCGCGAGATGCGAACGGCGATCGTCATGGCCGGCGTTAAGTCGCCCGACGAACCGATCGATGTTTCGATCCAGTACGACGATGGCATCCGCGACTATGACTTGTTGACGTCTTCGCACCCAGAAGAAAAGTCGATCCGCATGATCGGCATCACCAGTCCTCCGTCAGCAAGCTTTGATAAAAAGTATTATGCCCAGGCCGGCAGCAATGCTGAAAAAGTCCTGACCCCCGAGGACGCCGGTGCGACGATCATCCAGTTCAATGGAAAGGCCGTCGACACCGAATCCATCGTCCCCGCCACGGCGTTGATGAACGAGATCTATACGCGGCCAACCGAGCCGCTGCGTCTGAAACTGCGCCGCACCGACGGCACAGAACACTCCGTCGTGATCCCTCCGCAAAAGGCAAAATCGATCGGCCTGCGTTTCGCGGTCGGTCCCGTCGTCGCGTTGGTTTCCGGCGGCGTCGCCGAACAGGCCGGTATGAAAATCGGTGACGTCATCACCGCGGTTGAGGGCGATGAGTCAATCGACGCATTTGATTTGCCGATCCGGCTCGCCTCGATCACCTCGTCAACCCAGTTGACCGTCCGTCGCGGCACCGGTGATGCGGCCGAGACGCAGACGATCACGATCTCACCCAGTGATGCGCTCGAAACGTCGTCTCCCATGTCCGGCATCGGGGGTGAAATTGCGATCACGCGTATGGGGTTCGCGTATCAACCCGAACTCGATGTCGCCGACGTCAGTGGCGACACCGACACGATCACAGCTGGTGACATTATCAAGGAAGTTCGCCTGAATTGGTCCGATGAGGACATTCCGGAATCGCTGAGTGATGAACGTCACGAAATGATGCTCGAAGCACTGATGGGAGGCTGGGACTTTTCCGCCGGCAAACCGTTGACTTCGCTCAACGAAGCGATCCAAATGCTGCCCGAAGGAACCGAGCTGACCGTGTTCGCCACTCGGCCACCGGAAAACAAAATCATCCAAGCCACGCTGGTCGTGCGCACTGATGATGATCGATTGCGGTTCGACCGTGGGCTCGGTCTCGGACCCAGCGAATCAATTCAAACCGCGACTTCGTTCGGTCACGCGCTTTCGCTAGGGATCCGTGAAGGTAAACGGCGTCTCAATGATGTCTTTCAGTTCCTAGGCATGCTGGTCAAAGGTAAGGTCAATCGCAAGCAAGTGGGCGGCCCGATCCGAATCGTGCAAATGGCCGGCAGCGAAGCGGAACGCGGAATTTCGCCTCAGCTTTTGTTCCTGACCATGCTGAGCATGAACTTGGCGATTCTGAACTTTTTGCCGATCCCGGCGCTCGATGGCGGACACATGGTCTTCCTGATCGCCGAAGCGATCCGGGGCCGTCGGGTCGACGAAGAATTGGAAATGCGATTGACCTTGGCCGGTGTTTTGGCGCTGCTGGCACTGATGGCGTTTGTGTTTTTCAACGACATCGTGGGCTAGAGACTTGCCCACGCTCGCGGCATCGAATCGGTTGAAACAAAAATCGATTCGTTTCCACGCATTTTTCTGTCACCGCTGCGGATCGGGTTACTCGCCCGCGTCCGCTAGTTCCGGAAATACGCTTTCATCCAAATTCTTGCGGCGGATGATGGCACGCATTCGAATTTGAAAATCACTCTTGTAGTTCGCGACTTGCTGTTCCGTCAGACCCAACTGATCCGCGATCGCTTTATTGCCTTGACCGCGAACAAACAGCAATTCAATCGCTTTAAATTTGTCCCAGCTATTGGTTTGCTTCCAACGCGCAATTTGTTCTTCGATGGCATCTTGAATCGCGTTCGCTTCGATTCGCTTTCGCTCGACGCTGCGGGCAATGGAACTTGCCACTCGCGCGCCACCGGTCGGCTCGATATCACCGCCCGCGCTGCTGCTGCGTCCATGCAACTGGATCGAAGGCCGACGTCCCTCGCGGCGCAAGTGATCGGTCAACTTATAAGCACAGATCGAGAACAGATAGCTTTCCAGCGGTCGAGCCCCGTCGTAGTTCGGCAGACTAATCAGAAATCCGACGAACGTTTCCTGAACAATGTCTTCACTAGCGGCGTGATCACGAATCCGGCTCTTGGTGAACGCCAGCAGACGGCCTTCAAATTTTTCAATGAAGGTTTCCCACGCTTGTGCGTCGCCGTCACGAACGCGATCGATCAGCAAAGAATCTGCTGTGACTGTCTGAGATTTGTCGGAAGAAGCCATGCGTCTAAATTACCTGCTTGGGCCCATCTTTCACAGTTGTCGTCATCAATTGACGGTTTCCGATTGAAATTAGGATTGAAATTAGGTTGTCTTCACCGCGTTTCAACCCGGAATTCACCTTGCCGGCCGGATGCTTGATCCGTTGATTGTGCAGGCGATCTCGTTCTCGCTATCTCTGGATGGCCCAGATCGATCTTGCCCCCGGGCGCGGATTCTGCGAGTTTCACAGTCCCGCGATTTGCATGCGGTAGATGGATGGATTCTGAGGCGCCGAGGGAGACTGTGACCGTGAACCGATATTTGATCCTTGCCGTGATGGCAGCGACTTGCCTGAATGTTTTGAATGCCGAACGAGCGAACGCCGAAACGGGTGAAAAGCATTTGTTGCGTTACAAGCTGCAAACCGGCGATCAGCTGAATTACGAAGTGACGCACGTCGCCAAGACCAAGACGCGCATCCGTGGCGCCGAAGAACTATCCAACGTCCACACGGTGAGTCATCGACACTGGGACATCAAGACCAGCACCGCGGACGGTGAAGCGACGTTCGATCACGTTGTCGATTCGGTGCAAATGACTCAGCAGCAAGGCGACGCCGACGAGATTCGCTGGGACAGCACCAGTGGCCAAGAGCCGCCAGCCGTGTTTGGTGTCGTCGCCGACCGCATCGGTAAAGTGCTTTCGACCGTGACCGTCGCTGCGAATGGGAAAGAAATCAAGCGTGAAGACAACGGTGGAACCAAAGCATCGCTAGGCATGGGCAACTTGACGCTCACCCTGCCCGAAAAAGCGATTGCGATCGGCGAGTCGTGGTCGGTTCCTCGCGAGATTCAAACAAGAGCCGAAGATGGCACCGTCAAGCAGATCAAGATTCGCGAACTGTATACGCTGGAAAAAGTACAGACCGGCGTCGCGGTGATCTCGCTGCGCAGTGAGCCGCTGACTCCCATCGACGATGAATCGGTTCGCGCCCAAGTCGTGCAACAACTCAGTAACGGACAAATCCGGTTCGACATCGACAACGGTCGGTTGCTCAGTCGACAAATCGACTGGGATGAATCGGTCGTCGGATTTAGTGGTGCCAACAGCTTGATGGAATACCGCGCCCGCTTGACCGAAAAACTACTCGACGGTGTCCAGCGAACGGCGAAACGCCCCTAGTCGCCTCGGTATTTTCGCCAATGCGGCAACGTGATTTCGTTAGACCGGATCGTCGCTCTCACGCGGATACGTCTCGTCCAGCCAAGCGATCAGATGCTCGATCACTTGCTGGCGATCAAGATCATGCAGCAAATCGTGCTGCATCTCGGGCCATGACGCCTCGGATGCGTGATCGCCCATTCGGATCGCCAAGTGATGACACGCGCTGGTATCGATCATCGCGTCGGATCGACCGTACGCAATCAGCGTGGGCAGGTTCACGCGACGAGCCTGATCCATGGCCCAGCGACCTTGCGACAATAACTGTGTCGCAAGGTGCAACGAGATGCGTGAATGCATCAATTTGTCGTCGCGGATTTTTTGCGCTTCGTCGGGATCGCGAGACAACTTGGTCGTGTCGATGGGGCGGTGGATGTGAAACCAGGGCATCGCGAATCCGGTCATCCAGGCGACCAGGATGATGGGCCGGGCCGGCGGATTTGGCGGCAAGATCATTGGCGCCAGCAGGATCAATCCGCCAATACCCTAGTCAATCACAGCGGACCATTCTTGATGTCGAAGGACATAGTTTAGCGCCAGATTGCCACCCATACTGTGCCCCAGCAGGATGTGGCGTTGGCCGGGCAAGCGTCTTGCAACCAATTGACGCGCACTGGCGATTTCGGCCAGTAACGTGCGGAAGCTGCCGGTCGAGCGTCGCTCTCGTCCAGTGGGGCCATCACCAGACCATCTGTGACCAGATGATCCGTGACCAGACAATCCGTGACCAGACAATCCGTGACCAGACAATCCGTGACCGGGCAAATCAAAGGCCATCACGCCCCAGCCCTCTCGCGTTAATTCTTTTGCGAGCGCAGAAAACCGATCGCTATGGTCTCCTAAACCGTGGACAATGATGACGACGCCGCGCGTCGGTAGGCCTTGGGTCCACAGTCTCGCCACCAGATCGTTATTTTGTCCGGTTGTAAGCGTTTCAACTTGAAAAGACACCTGCGAATTCCTGTGTTGCCGCCCCATAATGGAGGCTTCGGCACGAAACCTGCATTTGTCGTTCAGCGCCGAGACACACTGTCATTTTCTGTTTGTTGACAAAATGTGATGACATCGGTGTCCATCCATTCCATGTTCTTTTTCGCAAGCGGGCCAGCGTAAGTGTGGCCAGTGAAAGTATGTTGCTTAAATTACTCGCCGCTTTCATCGTCATTCCGCTGGTGGAATTGTACCTGCTGTTTCGAATCGCGGAGTTCACCAGTCCGCTGGCAACTTTGGCCCTGGTCATCGTGACGGGCGTCATTGGATCATTCTTAGCGCGGCGGGAAGGGGCGATGGCTTGGTTTCGGTTTCAAAGTGCTCTGGGCGAAGGACGCATGCCCAGCCGCGAGATTCAGGACGGCCTGATGATCGTTTTTGCAGCGGCGCTCTTGTTGACGCCAGGCTTGCTGACCGACGTGGTCGGTTTCACCTTGTTGATTCCCTGGGGACGTGCTCTCGTCAGGCGATTCGTCTTGAAACCCTATGTCAGCCAATTCAACGTGCAAGTGGTCTCATCCGAAACGCTCCATCGCGAGCGACGGCATGACAGCGGTACCATCGACGCAAAAGTGGTCCAGCGAAAATAGGAAAGCTTTGTCGTCCTTGCTGTGATCGCCAATCGGATGCGATTCGCCATAAAGACTGGCGATACGTTCGCGGTGCTGCGCCTACGCGAATGTCGCGCCACACAGTAAACTGGGGAATGCAACTTTGCATCGAGCATGTGTGACGCGCGAAACGGATTGACTTCTCGGTGACTTTTCTCAATGCAACACTGATCATGGGCGTCGCGGCGATTGCCGTGCCGATCGTGTTGCATTTGATGGCCAAGCGTGAACCACGCAAGGTTGTTTTTCCGTCGATCCACTTTCTGACCAAGCGGTTTGAATCCAATCGCAGTCGACTGCGGGTGCGCCGGTGGTGGTTGCTGGCACTGCGCATCGCTGCGATTGCCGCTCTCGCTTTGGCTCTGGCACGACCGGCAATCGATCGATCCGTCTCGACGACTTGGATTTCGATCGGGTTAATCGTGGCGATGGGGATTGCGCTTTTGGCAATGGCTTCGGTCGCGGTCGCACGTGGCCAGAACCGGTCGCTTGGCCTTGCCTTATCCGCCGCCGCCGTCATCGCGCTGCTGGTCGCGGTGGTCTGGGGTGGTTACGCGTACGCTTCGGGGCCGTCGATCGATCTTGACGACGGGGCTCCTGTCGCAATTGCGATCGTGATCGATAACGGGCCGACCTCCGCATGGGCGACGGCCGACGATGTCCGCAGCCAACGGATCCGCGACATTGCGAAATGGATGGTTTCTCGGCTGCCTCGTACCAGTCGTATCGCGGTCGTTGACCGTTCGCGACAGCCGATCGCATTCTCGCTGGATATCGGCAGCGCGATCTCCAAAATCGATCAAGTTCGCCCTTTACAGGTTGTCCAGCCAATCGCATCTCGCATCGACAACGCCGCGCGTCTGCTTCGAACAAGTGAGCTTAGCAATCGGCAAATTTTTGTCATCACGGATTTGTCTCAGTCCACATGGACAGAACCTTCGGCAAGCAACGCATTGTCGCGTACGCTTGGCGAGTCACCGCCGATCGCGGTCAACGTCTTTGATCTGGGCGAGTTTGATGGAACCAATCGTTCGCTTTCGATTCCAGAGGTGACCGACATGACGCCCGCCAAGGGCGTCTCGGTGCCGGTGTCGGTTACGCTTGCCCTGCGCGATCTGGCATCGAATTCCGATGCAACCGCAGAACCGGACCGCAGCGAAACCCAGGTCACGGCTGAGCTGCAAATGTATGCACCGGATCCAACGCTGCCGGTGATTCGCGACGGGGAAATTCGGCGTCCTCAACTTGTAAACGTTGATCGCACCAGCGTCCGGGCCTCACCGAACAGCTCACATGAAATCGTACTAAGCATCCCGCCATTGGATGTCGGAACGCATCATGGACAAATCCGGCTCGTCGGTACCGACGCGATGCCGCTGGACGACGTGCGATACTTTAGTTTAAGCGTTCTGCCGCCGTCTTCGGTCTTGCTTGTCAGTGACAATGAAAACTCGGCAAAAGTCATGGGCCTAACGATGGTGGCACCACTTACCTTGGATGACCCCGCGGCTGAGTTTGTGGTGCAGCGGATTGCATCGTCCGACCTGCCCGTCGTGCAGGTCGACGATTTTGATGCCGTCGTGCTCATGGATCCTCCCAGAACGACGTTGCGCGATCAATCGTTAATTCAGTACGTCAACCGCGGCGGTGGACTGTTGGTTTGCTTAGGCCCGGCCGCAGGCGAGGAACCTCTGACGGCGCCCGCCATCATCGAACTCGTTCGCCGGTGGCGCGTGCCATCGCCCGGCACGTTTTTCCAGTACGGTCAACATTCACACCCGGTCGTGGACGCCATGTCCAACATCCGCGGCGGCGTCCCTTGGAACGAATATCGGATCAGCCAGTACTGGCAATTGGCTGCGGATGTGCCGACCGACGACACCGTCTTGATGCAATTTGCCGGCACTGAGCACCCCGCCGTATTGCAGCGCCGGTTTACAAATCCTGCAAAGGAAACAGACCTTTCCAAACAAGGCTCTGACTCCGATCAAAACGTCAACGAAGATGGCGGCTATCGCGCCGGTCGCTGCCTGATCGTGTCGACACCGCTTCCGGATTTGTCGCCTCCACGCGACCGTTGGAATGATCTGTATGGCAGTGATGCATGGCCCGCATTCGTACTCGTTCGGCAGTTGACCGACTACGTCACCAACCGGGGTGGTGAACAATTCCTCGGCGCCGCCGGAAATCCGCACGTTTACTCCTTGGTCGCTACTGCCAGCCCTGATCGTGAACCGTCGACTGATCAGGATGTTGGCCGGTCCGACAGCCGTCGACTGCAATTATTCGCCGCCGGTCAATCTGCGCCGATTCCAATCAACTTGGATGCCGGCGCGAACCAGGTTGTGATACGCGACGTGCCCGTCGCAGGCACCTATTGGCTGCGAGGTGACCAGCCGGGTGCCGGGTTCTCGGTCAACATGTTGCTTGACGCCAACGCATTGACTCGCGTCGATCGCTCACGATTGGATCAGTGGTTTGGCACCGACGGATATCAGCTGGCGACCAATCGCGACGATGTCGAACTTGCCGAATCGGAGTCCGCATCGCGCGTGTTGTTGCGTTCGCCGGCAATGTTGCTGGCCCTGATCATTTTTCTGTTGGAACAGATTCTGAGCAATCGATTCTATCGCTCGCGTGCAAACTCCAGTGCCGCTTCACTACCATCCGGCGATAGTGCCTCGCAGCCACGAGGCATGGGAGCGGCATGAATCGATTTGTGTTGGAACCGATCTACGGGTCGCTGTTGTTTACCGTCTTGGCTGCATTTGCGGTCGTCACGATCATTGTGCTGTTCACGCCGGAAGCCCCCGACCCAGGCAAGCGTCGACGCTTGATCGCGCTACGCTCGGTCGCCGCGTTGGTGTTGTTGCTGGCGTCCTTTGGTCCGTCGTTGATCCGCACGGACAATCGTCCCGCCGAAGCGACGCTGGTTGTTGCGGTCGATACTTCTCGCAGCATGACGTTGCCCGACGGCGACGGAAACGATCGGTGGACCAGTCAACGGCAAGCGTGGCAAGCGCTTGCTGCCGGCCTTGCAGAACTGGACGAGTCACTTTCGGTCAAGTTGATCACCTACGATCAAGCGACGACCACCATCGACTCCGTAGGTCCCGATGCGCTCGACACCATTTCTCCCACGGGTGAACTGACCGACTTGTCATCTGCGGCGGCGGCAGCCATCAACGTCGTGGGTGGTCAGCCGATGGCAGGTGTTGTCCTGATGGGCGATGGGACACAGACGTCTTCGGTCAACGACGACGGTGCTCGGCGTGCCGCGGAAACATTGAACGCCCTCGGTGTGCCGCTTTGGTGCGTTCCGATTGGACCCGCCGGGGGAACAACTGCATCGCGCGATGTGGCGATCACGTCGGTGCGCGAAACTCTCTCGCTGTTTGCCGGAAACGAGTTCGACGTCAGTTTTCAGGTGATGCTGCGCGGGTTAGCTGGCGTTGCCGTTCCGGTGCGTTTGGAATGGATCGCAAAAGACGGTGAAACGATTGCCGCTGCCCGCAGAACGGTCGTCGCGTCGCGGGCGAACGAAACAATGGCGATCGAGCTGGCGCTAACCGCGCCACCACCGGGCACCTATCGCTTGGTGGTTCAGGCCGATGAACAACAAGGCGAGTGGGTTACGCAAAACAATTACCAGATCGCGTTCGTCGATGTTCGCGAAGGCGGCGGGCGGATTCTGTATATCGAGGGCATGCCACGTGTTGAGCAAACGTTTCTGCGTCGTTCGCTGAAACGTTTTCCCGATCTTGACCTCACCTATCGCTGGGTCCCCGCCCGCACCGTGTCTTCATCGACGGCCCAACCCAGGACGCAATGGCCGATCGATTTTGGGGATCGATTCAGTGCTGGCAAATTCGACGTCTATATCCTCGGGGATATTCACGCCGATGCGATCGGCGATGATCAGCTCGCACAACTCGCCGAGACGATAGGCAATGGTGCAGGGTTAATCACGCTGGGTGGATTCCAGGCGTACGGCGACGGTGGATTCGCAGAGTCACCGCTTGCAAACGTTTTACCGATTGACATCAGCGAAGGCGGACAAATCGATGGCCCGCTATCCATTCGAGTTTCAAAGTCGCATCCGATCACCGACATGGGTGGTCAATCCGCCAACGATGCTTGGGACGAACTGCCGGCGCTAACCGGGGCCAACCGCTGGGGCCAGACCAAGCCGATTCCGGGAGTCGACGTTCTGCTGGAATCCGAACAGGGTGATGCGTTGATGGTGACCGGCGAGTACGGACGTGGACGCGTCGCATCGATTGCGTTTGATTCAACTTGGCGGTGGTGGCGGGCGGGCAAAAGCGATGTGCATCGCAGGTTCTGGCGGCAAGCGATGTTATGGGCGCTGTCTCGCGAAGATGCCGACAACGACCAAATTCAAATCGAAATGGACGCACGACGATTCACTGCGTCTGCACCCCCCGACTTTCGAGCTCGTTACGACTCTTTGGCGAGCAATCCATCGCCGGTAACCCTGATTGCTGAACTGATCGATGAATCTGGTCAAGTGAGATTGTTGGAAGTGACCGAGTCGGCTGAGTCCGCTTTGCAAGATTCAGTTGCCGCGATCAAAGGTGCGATCCCCGAACTTGAACCAGGATTCCACACGCTACGTGTTCGCGCCAACGAACCATCCCCAACGTTGCAGCGATCCGAACAATCCTCACCAACGGATCCGTCGTCGACGATCGGGCCGGCGGAGCTAACGTTTCAAGTGATTCAAGAAAGCCGTGAATTAGAGCGTCCGATGGCCGATCCGGTTTATTTGCAGCAATTAGCCAGCCTTACTTCGGACCACGGCGGGGCATCTTTTTCGGTTGATGAAATCAACCAGTTGCTAACGATTATTGCCGCCCGGCGCAACCAAGCCGAAGTTCCAATCGTTGAAAAAAATCGACTCGGTGACGGGCCGATCTCTGGCTGGATTCTCTTTCTTCTGTTTGCCGCTGCGATTTGCACCGAATGGTTCTTACGTCGCCGCTGGATGATGGCCTGAGTAAGAATGCGGCCCCTCTCTTAGGGATTTCGCGTGCTCATGCTGCAGCTTAGCGACTGCGTGCGTGCTCAAAATTTGCATTGCCTGTTCAGTTGTGCTTAAATCGTGCGAATCTCCCGCCATCTACTAGTCTCCCTCAGGGCATTTTGTCCCCCCACCATTTTTCGTCTCCCACCATTTTTTTTGTTCCTTCCTATGTTTTGATGAGTTTGTAATGAAGAGTCAGCGTTGTAAGAGGGGTTTTACACTGGTCGAATTGCTGGTGGTCATCGCGATCATCGGCGTTCTTGTTGGTCTTCTGTTACCTGCAGTCCAAGCGGCGCGCGAAGCGGCGCGTCGGATGAGCTGCAGCAATAACATGAAGCAGTTGGGGCTTGCGATGCATAATTATCATGCCGCATATAATTCGTTGCCACGTCAGAACGGTGGTACTCCACGAGCGATTGCGAGCCTGGCACCGGGATTGACCGCGACCTCGGCGGCGAATAACACGACGTCGAACAACTCTCTGCGACGTAGCGCATTGGTTCCGATGACTCCCTTTTTTGAGCAGCAAGCTCTTTGGGAGCAGATCGCGAACGTCTATCAAATCCCGATGGGCGACGCTGGCGCTGGACTTTTCTTTTCTTCGATGGGGCCTGATCCAAACATGTCCCTTAGCACCATGAACGGACATGGGATGAATCAGTACCGTCCATGGCTGGCAAACATCCCGACACTTCGTTGTCCGAGCGATCCCGGAGTAGGATTGCCCGCGCAGGGACGAACGAATTATGGGGTCTGTCTTGGCGACGGGATTCAACAGCAAACCGCTGGTACGAGCAATATCTATGATGTTCCCACCAACGGCGGGTCTCAAAATGCACGCGCAGCCTGCCGCGGAATGTTTGTATGTCGATCATTCACCAAGTTTCGTGATGTGTTGGACGGCCTTTCCAATACCATCATGCTTGGTGAAATGAACACGGATTTGGGTGATCGGGACATCACAACGGATGTGATGCGATCGGACGTCCCCTTGGGCCTAAGAGATAATCCACTTCTCTGTCGACCAGAGATCGACCCACTTCGTCCGAGATTTTGGAATGCCACGTTGATGAATGTGACGGACGTGGGCGGAGCTGAACTGAATCGTGGCTATCGCTGGGCGAATGGCTTCCCGATTTATAGTGCGGTAACGACCATTCTTGGCCCGAATAGCGAAATCTGTAACGAAGCGGCAATGTCCGGGTTGGGTGGTGCCGCTCAAGGAGGCACGTATGCTCCTAGCAGTCGGCATCAAGGCGGTGCGCATGTTGTCATGGGCGACGGTGCCGTGAAATTCATCACCGATTCGATTGATGCTGGGGATCCCAGTAATGCGACCGTGCAACGTCCTGGATCACCAATGCCCATGCCGACGTATGCTACGTCACCTGGTAGCGCCAGTCCTTATGGTCTTTGGGGAGCCCTTGGAACGCGTGCCAATCGTGAGCTTATCGATGGCGAGTTTTAGGAAACTCCATCGGTAAATGGCCTTTTCCAGGCGACGGGGGAACGTCTCGCTGACGATCACCCCGATGCTGATTCAGGGTCATTTGACACAGAACATGATTTACACCGAGACACGATCTCGGTTGTCAAGCTAGAAACACTGCTGCGATCTTTAATCTCGCAGCAGCCTAAGAACGCAATTTAATAAGGATAATTACATGATAAGAACGTTAACCAAACTTGCTTGCCTTGGATTGATGCTCGGATTCCTAACCTTGACGGGCTGTGCAGAGTCAGATTCCGGTCCCATTGAGGCGCCGTCGGGTAATGAACTACAGCAGTTCTTGGCTGAGAATCCAGACATTGACAACGCAGTTTACGAAGACGACGAACTCGCCGAAGAATAGGCGATAAATCTATTTCGTTAATCGATTCAGCCGTAGAGACATCCTGGCGTCTCTACGGCTGAAATCTTTTGTGAACATCTTTGATGCGGTGCCGTCGGTGTACGATGAGCATGCGATGACCAATTCGGGCACCACTGCGGACGCTCGGTTTGTGTCTCGGCACCTCATCGTCGATACTCCCGCAAATTTCTGTGTCCTTGTGATCAAAGTTAGGCATCACTGCTGATACGCGTTCTCTTCGCTAGGCATTGGATAAGGTTTCGACGAGATCGCTTTGGCGATCTTGACGGTCTTTCGAAATCGTCGTGAGTTTTCTTTCTGTGGCTGCATTCTCAGTCGCCGCTGTGGCAGTCGCTGTCGGACTGCGCCCCGGGTCTATCGCATGACAATCATCATGCCGGTCAATGCATCGGGGTTTTGAGCAAGCGTTGCTGTTTGCGCCGCGCGTAATGGAAATCTTCGGCCGATTGTCTTTACAGTGTCTTCGAGCGATGGCATGGATCAGGCACCAATCTCGGCCGTTACGGACGATAAACGATCGCTATGAAATAAGGAGAGCATTAGCAAGCTGGAAGTTTGCATTTTCATAAAACCATGTTTAAATCGCGGTACTCCCTACAGGCAAGTCACGAACCTTACATCTTTCTTACTACCGATGAATTGAAGAGTTCTAGATGAAACATCTGCCTTGCAGAAAGGGATTTACCCTGGTTGAGTTGTTGGTGGTCATTGCGATCATTGGTGTCCTCGTCGGACTTCTGTTACCCGCAGTCCAAGCGGCCCGCGAAGCGGCGCGTCGCATGAGTTGCAGCAACAACATGAAGCAGCTGGGCCTTGCGATTCACAATTATCACGCCGCATACAATTCGCTGCCGCGCCAACACGGCGGGACTTCGCGTTCGTCGGGAGGACTGGCGCCCAGCTTGACGGCGACATCAATGCCGGACAACACGACGTCCAACAATTCGCTACGACGCAGTGCCTTGGTTCCGTTGGCTCCATTTTTCGAGCAGCAAGCGATCTGGGAACAAATAGCCAACGTCTATCAGATTCCTCCGGGCGATGCCGGGGCTGGCTTGTTCTTTTCGCCAATGGGTCCCGATCCGAATATGACGCTGAGCACCGCCAACGGACACGGGATGAATCAGTACCGTCCGTGGTTGGCGAACATTCCAACACTGCGTTGTCCAAGTGATCCCGGTGTGGGTTTACCGGCACAGGGTCGAACCAATTACGGCGTTTGCCTCGGTGACGGGATACAGCAACAGACCTCCGGCACGCGTGATCTCTATGATGTCCCAACGCTAACGGGTTCCCAGCACGCACGCGCCGCTTGCCGAGGGATGTTCGTTGCCAGAACGTTTACCAAGTTTCGTGACGTTCTCGATGGGCTGTCCAATACGATCATGCTGGGTGAAATGAACACGCATCTCGGCGATCGAGATATCACGACCGATGTGATGCGAGCCGACGTCCCCAACGGCCTGAGAGATAATCCACTATTGTGTCGCGGTGACATCGACCCGTTGCGCCCGCGGTTTTGGAACGCGACGCTGACGTCTGTCACGGATGTCGGCGGCGAGGAATTGAATCGCGGTTTTCGCTGGGCCAATGGTTTTCCGCTTTACAGTGCGGTGACGACAATTCTTGGGCCGAATAGTGAGCTTTGCAACGAAGCGAATTCCACTGGCATTGGTGGCGCCTCGCGAAGTGGCAGTTTTTCAACGAGCAGTCGTCACCAGGGCGGCGCTCACGTGGTCATGGGCGATGGTGCGGTCAAATTCATCACGGATTCGATCGATGCAGGTGACCCATTCAACGCCACTGTCCAGAATCCAGGTTCGGCGATTCCGATGCCTTCGTCTGCAACCACGCCAGGTAGCCCTAGCCCCTATGGATTGTGGGGCGCACTGGGAACACGCGCCAATCGAGAAGTCATCGATACCGACGCGTTCTAAGTGGGGCTGTGTCGACATGGGGAAGAGATCGACTGGTTTGTCTAAGCGTTTGGTCTGCAGGCTCCGTCGATCTTGACACCAATCAATTATCGTTCATCGCGTTAGCACCGGATGCGTTACCGTTTTGCAAAAGACCAGGTAAGCACCTCTGGCAGTCTCGTCGCATCGATGGTTGAACGTCGCCGAGAGGCCACCACCTACGACGCAAGCCCCGGGGTCACGCATGCGGTGGATTGGATCGTTTCAGCTTCCTTGCGACATCGGGAATGCGACGGTGGAAACAGAGAAACAGGCTCGCCGAATTTGCGAGGATCGAAAGTGTTGAGCACCTCCATTTGCATCATCGCAATCTCCACGTCAATCGGCTGCGAAGTGCGAATGTGAGAGAGCGGACACCCAGTCTGCTGGGGTTTGCTCACTCCTGGGGCTTGCTCAACCAAATTCGCCACTCGCGGCTCATAAAAACGGCCACGAACTGCGGTCCAGCGAAGCGAAACCTGGTTCGATTGCTGACGTTCTGTCCCCGGGCAGACCCCGCCGTCATACCTCTGCGATGATCCCTGGAGGGTGGCCCTCCGGTTGGTAGTTCCGGAAGTGGTCCCGGTTCCGCTAAGCCGCCTAGCCTTGCTGTGTTTCCAGGGAGTCCAGTTCGCGCCACAGGCACGAAACGTCGCTGGATATCGCCTATCGAGGAAGGGTTTGTTGCTCAGTCGCCATTAAGGGCCGGTGTTCTCCCCTTAGGGACGATGGTCGAGCTAAGAGGTGTCAATTAAATCGGAAAAATCGAATCCCCTCTACTGGAAGTTGGTGTTTGCTCGCAATGCGAAGGGGTACACTGTCCACCAATCCGGGGCGAGGGCACGTGAATGGAGGGGCGTGCCTATGTTTGGAATCGATATCGAGGTCAAGCTTGGTGGTGTGAGGGATCAGTCATGCGAGTGGGAGAAGAACATCGGATGCGTCATGTTGGACCGTCATTGATCTTTGAATTCGGTCATGGCAGCTGCTTTGACTTTCTAAGTCTTGTCGGCTCGAGGGAGGTCAAGAATTCAGTTGGCTCGGTCGACCGACTCGCATTTTCTGAGCCGTGTCAGAATCAGATTGTCCGCGCAGTGAGAGAGATTCCATCAATGGATGTTTGTTTGTTTTGATCATCCAGGACGCCATCGGCTTCGGGGTGATCGATTCTAGGTTGGTAAGAGTTTTATTTTCAGTGAAGATTCGCTCAATGAAACGGGAGTATGACCACATGTTACGAATGCGATTTCTCAGGTTTGCGATGGCAGTGTTGGCCATCATGCTGTTGTCGACGGCGCAGGTGAGTGCTGGCATCTTTACACGGACGTCTCCGATCAACGGAGGCACGTTGCTTCCAGCGGCTGTGACAGAAGTTGGTGGCGTGGTGTTTCAACTGGAAGGACTAAATGGAACCATCGTCACGTCGCAGCTTGCAGCAAGCAGTTTGTTTTCAGGATTTTTCAATGCCGGGACTCCAGTTGCGTTTCAAGGGAATCCAGGCACGATTGGGATTCAAACAGGATTTTCACCGATGGTTTTAGCCGCGTTGGGTGGCGGTATCGACGAGGCTGCGGTTCGCATCACACTCGATGATGGAGACACTGGGATCGGAGATTTCGATGAAAACCAGAATTTTCTGCTACTCAACGGGGTCGATTTCGGAGCAGCGTCGAACTTCACCGGCGTGCTTGCTCAAGAAACATCTGGCGACGGATTGACTGAACTTGATCCGCCTGACCCCGGATTCGACGACAATGATTTGGAGACTGGGTTTTTCCATTTCACCGATCCAGTTCTATTGGTCTCGCTATTCAACACCATGACGTTGTCCAACGAGGTTGTATTTGGACTTCGCGACGACTCGGTTCCTTTCGATAATTTCTTTGATTTTACCGGAGGCGTCGACGGTGGTTTGATCGACGTTGGCACGGGCCCGATTGTTGGCACCGTTCCGGAACCTACCACACTTGCCATCTGGTCGATGATTGGCTTGACGGGGTTCGTTGGCCGACGTCGCCGGGATCGCACGACCTGATCGAAAGGTGTTGTCTCTTTGTTATCCAGAGGACGGTCGTCTTGCAATTAAGACGACCGTCCTGTTTTTTGACAGCCTGTTGATCGGCATTCGGCGATTACGCCGTCGCTCGGTCTTGGTGGCGTTGGCGACGTGCGGTGGTGTTTGCGCTCGCGAGGTTCCATCGTCAATGCAAGACCACGCCGTGAGAGGGATTCGTCAGCGTGCGACAGAAGGTTCACTCGTATGCCTGCTTCGGTTTGCAACACATTCTCGAAGGAGTTGGCAGCGAACGCGGCACGACGAATCCGAAGGTGGCGAAATCTCGTGTTGTTCGATCACCGTTTTGACCGAATTACCGTTTCGATTGAATTGCCGAGCACCTGCGGAACAAGAATGGGGGCGTACTGCGGGGACGGCTCACTTGTTTTTCTGAGCCGCTTCGAATTCTTCCAGTTGCCTGACCATCGGAGGCGAGTGCGGCATCAGCTTGACCGCGTGCCGCTGGGTGGCAACTGCATTGTCGATATCGCCGACGGCAAAGTAACAGCGGGCACAGGTATCCAGCAGCGCCGAGTCGTCCGGCACAAGGTTGATGGATTTCAAGCTGTACTGCAGCGCCTTTTGGTAGTCGCCTTCGGTGTTGGCGACGAGCCATGAATACTGGTTATACGCATGGGCAACTCCGCTGGGCGGAACCATGATCGGTCCCATCTGTTTCGACTGAGCCTCGGTCATTCGCACGTTGCTTTCGATTTCCATGATCTGTTGTCGAAGTGTAGCGCGTACCGATTCATTCCACTCTTTGTCGCCGTCCAGGCGATACATTGCGATCAAGATGTCGACGTTGTTCGGATTCATATCAAGTGCCGATTGAAGCAACGGCTGCGCTTCTTTGATCTGTCCCCTTTCGGCCAGTGCCATGCCCCGATGAAATTCAACTTCACTGCGCGCCGATCGATCGTCGAATCGTCTCATTCGCAGTCGCCGCTTTAGCTCCTCATCCTTTTCGATACGATCCACCAATGGTTCAAGCACATCGACGACGTCCTGATGCCTCAATAATTCCGACAGCATCGTTGCCAATTGGTCACGCGTCATGACCGAGGGGACGGAGTCGATTGGCAGCGGATCAATGATCTGTCGGTACTCACGCTCGGCCCACCGGAACAGGCCACGAGATTCGAGTTCTTTTCCGATCACACGATGGGTTTGCGCGACCTCTTCTAGTTGACTCGGCGACAGTGCTTCTTGTTCTTCTTGGGTGACGGGGATCGGGTTGATCTTTGCTGCGCGGTCGGACAAACGGTCGGCCGCGTCATGACGTCCTGCCGCCAGTTCGGCCTCGGCCGATCCGTACAACAAAATCGGATGTTTCGCGAACAATCGCCGATGCAAATCACGAAGTTGCAACACGACGGGGTGCAATTGATTGTCGATCGCCCAGCTGCACGCGTCGGTCAGATCTCGCGTGGTCGGCGGGATCAAATCCAGGTGTTGGCTCGCCAAGTCGATCGCCTCATCACGCAGACCGGCTTCCGCCGCGCGCGTGGCGCAAATTCGTACCAGTTCTAAGACAGATGACCGAGTTGATTGCTGCGTTGCTGCGGTATCAATAAGAGATCGTTGTCGCGAAATCAGATCTCGCCAACGATCGGATGCGTAGGCCCCTTGCTGCAAATCTTCGGCATAGGTCAATAACCACTGTGACCCTTGTCGGTCGTTGCCGTCGATCGTGTTGCGAATGAGTTCGGCGTGTCGGCGTCGGTCATCCTCCACTTCACTCATGGATTGATGCATGGCAGCCAGAGCTGCCTGGCGGCTGAGTCGCAGATTGGTTTCGAATCGTGTTAGCCGTGCAAGCGCCTCGAGACCTTTGCGATCGGGCAGGTTTGCGATCCGCTCGAGCCGGTTGGCCCGTTCGTCTTCGCTCTGCGCGCCATATTCGCTAAGGGCATCTCGCACGTCCGGTGGATCCGTCGGTTTTGACCAGCTGACCATCAGGCTGCTGACCAGATGGCGAGCCGCCGTCGCGATTTCGCTGTCGGCGTGATACTGGGCCGCGTGCAATTCGTCGAAGGCTTCCAGCCCCATGCGTTGCAATTTTTCGCGCGCTTTGACTCGCGTGGCATAACTATCGCTGCCGAGTCGTTCGATTTGACGGCCGACCTCGGTACGGGCTTGATCCGCAACGACGACCGATTCAGAACATGCGCCCTCGGAGTAGATGATTCCAACCAGCGTGAATGCACACAACCAAAGGATGGTGCCGCGCCGTGTGCGGGTGGACTTGAGTCTTGGGTGACATCGGGGGTTGGGGATCGATAGCCGGTCCGACGTCTTCGGGGCCGATCGGCTCGCCGACGATAAGTCGGCAGCCTGGGTCGCTCGAAATCGATCGACGTCGCAGCGACGCCAGTCTCCGGTCAAAATTCCAGCCGAATTTCCGGGCATCGAATACCAGTAAGTCATGGGGAACCCCACCTGAGCCTCGCAATCGCAATGCAATAGAAACCGTCCACCGCAACCCTTTGAATCTAACGTGTCGCTGAAACCTCCGAACAGTCCGTTATTGAGGTTTTTCCGCTTTTGGCAACGATCCGAGGCCTTTTCCGGCCGTATGGGAAAAACGTTGCCAATCATCGGCGGCCGGAATCGAAGTTTCGCAATGGGGGCAAAACAGCTAGGATGCGTCGTCATCGCGGTCGTCTTTCATTTTGCGGAATCGGCAAGCCTCATGTTCGCAGAGTATGGGCCGAGAATGCTGACCGTGGATGATCAATGCTGATCGTAGGTGATCGACTTGCGTCGATTCTGATGCTGTTATTGGACCTGTTTCCCGCCGACCTGTTTCCCGCCGAATTGGACGTTCCTGTATTTACATGAGTCGCAAAAATAAGTCTGCCGTCAAGGTTCATGCTGGTTCGTCGGTTTCCAGCGACAATCCGGTTGGATCGCGTGGTGCGGTGAAAAGACACGCCAACCCCGCGATCGCTCGAGCGGATGAGATTCGAACCTCGGCCAATCGCGAGACGATCGAAGCGTTTGTCGTTGCGTTCATTCTCGCGCTGTTATTCCGCGCGTTTATCGCAGAAGCCTTTGTGATTCCGACCGGTTCGATGGCACCGACTTTAATGGGGGCTCACAAGGACATCAGTTGCGATCGCTGTGGCAAAGCGTTCCGAACCGGCGCCAGTTTGGAACGGCGTGGTGCGGATATGGAACACACCGTTGTCGGCAGCATTTGTCCGAATTGCCGGCACGTCAATTCACTTGACTTAGCCGGCAACGTGAACCACGCAACCTTTAGTGGCGATCGTATTCTTGTCAGCAAGTTTGCTTACACTTTGGCCGATCCCGAGCGTTGGGATGTGATCGTTTTCAAATTCCCCGGCAACCCGAAACAAAACTATATCAAGCGACTTGTCGGTTTACCCAACGAGACATTGACAATTAGGCATGGCGACGTCTACGTCCGGCCGACCGGCAGCGAAGAACAGGATACGATCGTCCGCAAACCACCTGAAACGTTGTTGGCGATGCGTCACCATGTCTATGACACCGCGCACCAATCCACGGCACTGATCAACGCGGGTTACCCGGCACGTTGGCAACCTTGGTCATCCGGTGCGACGGCACCCCCGATCGATTCGTGGCAATTGCAGCGAACCGGCGACGGCATGTCCGCAAGTCTTCAAAGCGAAAACGATGAACGTTTGCACTGGCTGAGATACTTTCACCGCTGGCCGGATCGGTCACAGTGGAAAAAAGCCGATGACGGACTGACGCTCGCCGACGTTGATCCCTACAGCAGTCGTCTGATCACTGATTTTTACGCTTACGATTCATACATTCACGTGCCGTCGCGCGACTTGTATGACGAAATACCATCGCTGCGCAAAAAGCCAGGCCGGCGATTCTCGGTCCAGTTCGGTTGGAGCGAGGGTTCGCTGAGTTCCAACTATGAATCCGGCGGCGATCTTGATCAATTCGGCCGATACGCCGTCGTCGGCGCTCAAGGTCATTCCAATGATGGGCTGCACTGGGTCGGCGATCTGATCATGGAATCCGATATCGAGACATCTGCCGATGCAAAAGAAATCAAGCTGGAAATTGTTGAGGCGGGTGTTCAGTATCATTGCTCAATCGATCTTACCAGTGGCAGCGCGACGCTTGGCATAGAAGACGTCGAACCTCGCGCGTTTGGCGACGGAGATGCGTCCAAAGCAACCGCCAACACGCCGGTCCGCGCCGGCCAGCGGCATCAACTGCGGTTCAGCAATTGCGATGACCAGCTTTTGCTGTGGGTTGACGGCGATGTGATCAGCTTTGACATCGAAACCACATTCGACTCGCGTCTGTTCCGCCCGGACTCTGAGAATTTTCCACGGTACGTCGCCGCAGGCCATCCGCTTGATGCGGCCCCGGTCGGCGTTGCCGTTCGCGGCGGCAGCAGTACGATTCACTCGCTGCGGATCGACCGCGATAAGTACTACATCGCCAGCGACAACAGTATGGACGGATTGACCGACTATGACCTGCGTCAGCTGCGCTCTGAAACGGGGCAACGCGTCACTCCCACGGATATCCAAGCCGCAATGGCACAGCCAAGTCTGTGGGATCAATTCAAAGGATGGGATGCGCGACGCACCGTGACCTTCGAAATGGAGGAAGACCAATTCTTTCCGATGGGTGACAACAGCCCCGAAAGTCAAGACGCGCGATGTTGGGCTGGTGTAAAGCAACATGGCGGATTGCCGCCCGACGTCGCCGAAGATGCCTACCGGTGGGCCGATGCACATTACGTCCCGCGCGATCTTTTGGTCGGCAAGGCGTTGATGGTGTTCTGGCCGCATCCTTGGAACTCACCGGTTCCGTTCACCCCCAACGTCAAGCGGATGAAGCTGATTCGCTAGTCAAAAACGGATTCGACGAGAGTCCGCGAGTCACATTTACAAGGAAGGAAATTTGACGATGTCAACACAGCATGATGGCCAGGCGCAACAGCCGGTCCTCGAAGCGGTTGACTTGCAAAAGACGTATGGACGCCGCCGCGTGGTCGATGGAGTCAACTTGCAAGTGCGGCCCGCCGAAATCGTTGGCCTGCTGGGGCCCAACGGCGCCGGCAAGTCGACCAGTTTTCGGATGATCTGCGGCATGGTCCAGCCCGATCGTGGCCGTGTTTATTTGGATGGCCATGATGTCACGGATTGGCCGATGTTTCGCCGTGCACGCGACGGACATATGGGCTATCTGCCACAAGAACCGAGTGTGTTTCGTAAGCTGACGGTCGAGCAAAATATTTCTGCGCTTTTGGAATTACTCGGTGCCGATCGGGCCACGCGTAAATCACGCACGCAAGAATTGCTGGAAGAGTTCAACATCACGCATATCCGCAAAAGTAAGGCGGCTGGACTCAGTGGTGGCGAGCGACGCCGTTTGGAGATTGCCCGATGTCTGGTTTCGAATCCCAAGATCGTCATGCTGGATGAGCCTTTCGCGGGAATCGATCCCGTGACCGTTCAGTCAATTCAAGGCGTGATTCAGCAGCTCCGCGACACGGGAATCAGTGTTTTGATCACTGACCATGCCGCTCGAGAGATTTTGGGCACGGTGGATCGATGCTATGTGATATCGCAAGGAACGGTGTTGGTCGAAGGCACACCAGAAGAGGTTAAGCGACATCCCAAAGTGCGGGAAGAATACCTGGGTGACATGGACGCAGCTGCAAGCTTGCCGAATGCGAACACCCCATCACCCTCACCACCGCACCCGGTCGTTCCCAAGCCACACTTTCGCACTGACGCCGCAAAGCCTCGCCGCCGAGTCACTGATGTCTAGCATGCAAACACGGTTTTTGACATCGCGTCTATCGCTGGACGACTGCGGCAGCATGTTTCTGAATCGGCTGCTCAAACTCGTGAGACGTATTGCCCACTAAGTCGCCGTACCAGCCGCCGCATCTCGAGCACACTGATGGTGGCGATCACGCGGTGAGCCGGTAATTGACTTTTGGCGATCACCTGATCGATCGGCGTGCTGGATTCTTCAATCGCATCCAGCACCGCTGTTTCAATCTCGTTCAACGACAGTTCGGCCGCATTGCGAACTTCTCGTCCTTGCTCGGTCTGGACGCTCAACTTCATCGGTCCCAGCGATTCGAGGACGTCGTCGACGGTTTGCACCAAGGTGGCGCCATCGCGAATCAGCTGGTTGCATCCGCGTGACGCTCTGCTGCTGACCGGACCAGGCAACGCTAAAACTTCCCGATTCTGTTCGCCGGCAAGACGGGCCGTGATCAACGCTCCGCTGCGATCGGGTGCCTCGATTACCAATGTGGCCAACGACAGGCCTGCGATCAAACGGTTGCGCTGGGGGAACATGCCGCCACGTGGTTTGGCGTCGGGTGCGTATTCACTGATGACCGCGCCGTCGGCCGCAATCGCTTTGGCCAGCCCCTCATGTTCGGCAGGATAGATTCGGTTCAGGCCGCCGCCGAGAACCGCCAATGTTCGGCCACCGCCATTGAGAGCGCCTTCATGTGCCGCGCCGTCGATTCCTCGGGCAAGTCCGCTAACGACGGTGACACCGGCGCGGGCTAGGGCATATCCGAATCGTTCGGCTTGTTTCAGCCCATACGTGGTAGCGTGGCGGGTGCCAACGATCGCGACCGCGATTTCGTCTTCGGCGGTCAGTTCACCACGCGCGAACAGGATTGGCGGCGCGTCGCTTAGGTCGTCTAGCGAGCGTGGATACGTGTCGGATTCTCGGCAAAGTATGTGAGTGTCATTCTGCTTGCACCAACCAATGATTCCTTCGACGTCGACATGGTGACTGGCCGTTCCAATGGTGTGGACGAGCTTCGATCCGACGCCATGAACACTGGCCAGTTCGGGTCCGGTCGCAGACAGCACACGCTGGGCATCGCCGAAACGTTCCAGCAGTGCCGTCAATATTCGCGGGCCGATTCCCGGCAGCATCGACAGTCGTAACATGTCTGTCATCTCCGGTGCGACTGGTGGTGCCGCAATCGATTCGTCCGTATCCATGCCCAAACGTCCTGGTTGGCGAAAAGTAATTTGCAGCCGAGGGATGATGACGCGTCGGTGGTTGTCGGGTCAGGCGACGTACCTAGAACTTATTCACCATTCGCGCCGTCTTGCAAACGTTCTGCAAACTGTTGCACAACGGGCCGCTGCGTGAGCCTGGGGTTGATGTGCGGTCGCCATCTTAACAGTTCTGCCTGTGCTTCTTCGAGCGTCATGTCTCGATATTTCATCAGCCAACAGATCGCAATGGTGGCGCTTCGCGCACGCCCGGCCTTGCAGTGGATATAGACGGTCTCTCCCTTGGACGCATGTTCCTGCACAAAATCGACCGCTTTTTGCACATCTGAGAGCTTGGGATGGGTGAAATCGGTGGTTGGAATTCGCAGTTGCTCGATTCCGTATTCTTCGTATTCCGATTGCGGGCCGATGTATTCTTCGCACGTGTTCACAACCGCTCGGACGCCCTCTTTGGCGAGATCGGCGATGTCGCCCGCAAAGGGATAGGCCCCGACAATGACGTGCGGATCAATTCGATCCCACCAATTACGCACCTTCAACACACGGCCGAGCAACATGTTCCAGCCCAACGTCGGGTAGAAAACCAATTTCGCGTAAAGTTGGCTGGAACGCGTCGGTGTCGTGGGTTCTCGACTCGACTCTGTCATCTCACTGTCCGTTTCTCGCTTCAAGAATATTGGCAAGCAGTTGCTGTGCTTCCTTGGTGGCATGCTCGATCACATCTGCAATCTGAACCTCTCGACCGCCGTCGGACTTGCTCACGGAAGCGGCTTGCATGAAAGCGTATAACTCGATCGTTTCAGCCCGTTCCACGGGCGGTTGATGTGTCTGAAAGAATTTTGCAATCTGGACAAGTAGCGGTCGATACCCGTCGTATCGGCCGAACGATTGGATGTCTTTCTGGCCGAACGCCGTTGCACCGAAGCCACGTTTGCCATCTCGCATTCCTCGAAACGTGCCGATGCGACCGCCCTGCCATTTGCCAACGACAAAGTCGTGATCCGGTCGAGACGTTTGTTGCACGGACTGGCAGCCTGGCCCCAGGCATGTGAACAACGTTTCAACGCCGTGGATTCCGTACCAAAATAGATCTACATGAGTTGGTTCCAATGAACACGGGCTGTACGCGTCACAACCCAGTACATCACCGACTGCACCGGATCGAATCGCTTGTGGTCCTTCGCTAAAACGAAGTGACGAACTGCTAAACATCGGCACGCCGAATTTTTCCGCGGCGTTAAAGATTGCGATGACTTCGGCCAAGTTGGATCCGGTCGGCTTGTCAATAAATACGGGTTTGCCGGCGCGAAAAACTTCCACGGCTTGCTGTAGATGCAAACGGCCATCATTGGTTTCCAACAACACGCAGTCGACTTGTTCGAGTAATTCGTCCAGTGAATCGACCACGGCAACTCCCAGCGTCTTGATTTGCTCGGTGTAGCTGGGGATCCGGCTCGCGCTCGATTCAATATCTCGACTGCCAAACGGATAGGCCGCGACGACACGACAGCCGAGCATTTCTGGGTCGCTGGGGGTCTGATTGAACGCCTTGGTGAAAGCCAACGAATGGGAAGTGTCCAACCCGATGATGCCAACTCGCGTCGATTTCGTTTCGTCCGCGGTGACAACGGAGACGCACTGCATCAGCGATCCGATGATCACAAATATCCCCAGCAGCGACGCGCCGCTTTGGATACCGAGTCGCATATTCATAACAAATTTCCGAGTTCTGGTAGAGTGTTTTTGATTCTCCTACAGGATATCCGATTGCGACACGCTCGCGTTGCGCCAACGATCGATCGATGGTTCCGGTCATGCCGGTCGTCGGGCTCAATCCCCACCGTTTGGTGCCACGCAACGCTCGTCGACCAAAGCCATGGCAGGGAATGAAATGCGTAGCGACTAAGATGGCCATCCAGGCCAGATACGCGCCCTGTCCGCGAGCGAATCCATGAATACGAAGTCATCCAAAACTATCGCGATCGTTTTGCCATTTGCCGTTTTGTTGTGCGGATGTCAAAAGATGTCAACAACGGCGAACAACATCGCCGCGCGCGAACTTTCTAATCAAACCGCATCGGCACCTCAGCTCGCCGAGCCCTCGGGTGAGCGTTCAAAACTTGTTCAGTTGTCCAAGTCGGAAGCCGAGCAAAAAGAGTTTGCCCTGAACGAGAATACGAAGCCGACGATGGGGTCGCCCGCGAATCCGTTAGTCGATCATGTTGAATCCACGCAATCGGATTCGGACTCTGTCGAAATTTCTAAATCGGCGATCGATGCAACCCACGCGGAAGCGAGTGGTGCAGATCGGGATCCAGAAATGCGTGATGCGGACCCTGAAACCGCTGATGCAGATCCAGAAACCGCTGACACTGATGCTCTCGCTGTTCAATATTCTGACGTTGATCTATCGAACGAACCAAAGGATTCAATCGCGTCGGTCACGACGCCAGAACTCACCAGTCCTGACCCGACCGACGTGACGGATTCGCGTTTTCAGGAATCACCACAGCGAAGCAGCGAAAACTATGTGCTCGATTTTTCAAACAAGAACGTCAAGTTGATGCTGCCAACGCTGCCGTTCCTGACGCAAACCGGAAACTTTTCGTGTTCAACGTGGTTCCGAGTCGATGGCGATCCGAAGAACAGTTACCACACACTTTTTGAGCATTCTGCGAGCGGTACGAATCGGTTCGGTTTTCGAGTGGTCACGGGCAGCGGTGGAGGTCGAATCCACGCCCTGCGCTATGACGGTTCGTCCATCGCGGTGCGATCCAACCGCGGTGGTTTTAATGCGGGCCAGTGGACGCATGCCGTCATGCTGTGCTTTGGCGGCAGACTTTCTATCTATGTCAACGGTATCGAAGTCACGGAAGTCACCGAGGGCGGCGCATTGGGGCCGCTTAGCCAAATCGGCGAGCGTGCGACAGGGAATGTCAAGTCGGAACACCGACAAGGTGACACTCGATTCTATGATCGCGTGTTGAGCGCCGATGAGATTCGAGAAATCTATCGGGCCGGCAGAAGGGACGATCGCAAGACTCCCGATAGTGCCGGCGACTACGCTGCGCGGTGGCACCCGGACCAGATTTCGATCAAAAAAATCAAGGACCTTTCGGGCAATGGTTATGACCTGACACTCTCCTACGGCGACCGAACTTTGTTCGTGGTGGATGAGCCCGCACCGACGCATGGAATTCGGCGATTGTTTGCCGTCGGTAACAGCTTGACGGCGGACGCATCACCGGCCGTTCTAGCACCCCAGTCGGATCGGGTGATCAACAGTGGCCAATCAATGATCTTTCACGCGGCAACTCCATCGATGAGTACCGACTCGAGATCGTTTTTGTGGGGCAAGGCGCTCGCGATGGAAAATTATGACGTCTTGATGCTGCAACCCTTTCCCACCAGACCAGCGCAGAACATCGCGGCAGAAGTGGCAGCGATGCAAATGCTGATCGATAAACAGCCTCATGCCATCGTTCTAGTTCACGAGGGTTGGGCGCCCGCGTCGGTTGTTTCGCGAGGTAAAGAAATCGATGCAGAAGACGACGGAAAGATCCGGTATTCGAACGCTTGCTTTGAGAAAATCGTCCGCAAGTTGAGATCCGAGAATCCCGATGCGGACATCCGACGCTCGCGGACCAACGAGGCCGTTCATCTGGTCGCGGCAGATTTGGCCAAAGGTGATGCGGTCGGAATCACGGCGATTGGCGTTGCGTTCGGCCCGACCGAGCTTTATCGCGACGGGCTGCATATCAATTACACGCACGGACGCTATTTGATTCACCACTGTATTCGACGGGCGCTTGGTATCACTAAAAAACGACGCGATTTTCCGTTTGTGAACCATCCAAAATTTGGCTCCGCCGATACCGCAACCCTCGATTATCTCGATACCGTTATCGACCGAGTTTTCGCCGACTCCCCGTGATCTTCATCTCGTGCCTGGTTCCAGTTGACCGATCAATCAGGACGTTTTCGGTTGCCAGCCGTCCTGATACTCGCGACTGCACAGCCTCTCGGCCTCGGGATTGCCGATCACCCGACCGTCGCTGGGATCCGTTTGCAGCGTGCTGGAGGTTCGGTATGCGATATTGCCCAGATGGCACAGCAAGGCGCTTCGATGACCTTGTTCGATATCTGCGCTGGGAACACCACCGTTTTCGATACAGTCAAAGAAGTCGATGAAGTGAGCAGCGTCGTCGGCTGTACCCTGAACGCTCGTTACTTCGTTCCCTTTCATGTCGAACTGAGTGTACCCGGTGCTTCGCAAGACCATCGTCCCGTCGGTCCCGTGAAAGCTGATGCCGAACCGAGTATCGTTCGGTCCCGTCGGCGACCAGCTTAGGCCTTCCCAGGTGATCGTTTTTTTATCCGGAAAATCGAACGACACCATCATCGTGTCGGGGGTCTCCTGATCGTCCTCGTGGCGATACTTTCCTCCGCTTGCCGAAACGCGGTTGGGAAAGCTGACATCCAGTCCCCATCGAGCCAAGTCGATCCCGTGGACTCCGTTGTTTCCCAGCTCTCCGTTGCCATAATGCCAGTGCCAGTGCCAGTTGTAATGCACCAGGTTGTCTTTGAATTCACGACGCGGGGCTGGACCCTGCCACAGGTTCCAGTCCAGCCAATCGGGAGCTACGGTTGGCTTGCCTTGGCCGATGGACTCGCGTCGATTGTTGTACCAAGTGCGACTGTACAACGGGTCGCCAATCTCGCCCGACCGAACTTTCGAAATGGCTTCGACGATTGCCGGCCAACTGCGACGCTGCGTCCCTGTTTGGACGACACGATCATTGCGACGGGCCGCGTCGATCGCCCATTGTCCTTCGGCTGCGGTGTGGCTGCACGGTTTTTCCACATACACATGTTTGCCCGCATCGCACGCAAGAATTGTTGCGGGCGCGTGCCAATGGTTGGGCGTGGCCACGACAACGGCATCGACTGTCGGATCATCAAGCATCTGGCGAAAGTCGCCGATAATGCGAGGTGTGCTCGATTGATTCTTAGAAACCATTTCGCCCACCTGTTCGGCGGCTCGTCGGTCAACGTCACAGATATAGACGAGGTCGGCACGGGAAGTGGAAAGCATTCCTTTTGCGATCGCCCGCCCGCGGTTGTTGACGCCCATGATCCCAACCCTCAATCGATTTTGAGGCGACGGTGCTGCTGGCGTTGATGCTTCATCCGCCTGCGCCGAACCTCGCAGCGAAGAGGCCGCCAGCATCGAAGTGCCGGCTTTCAAGAACAAGCGTCGATCATGTTTGCGATTCATTTCAACATCTCTAGCGTGACGGGATCTCTGGCGCGACAGAATCTCTGACGCGATGGCAACAGACGCGTACGATGGTAAGCGGCAAGCCCTGCCGTGGACTATTTCAATTTGTCGACGGCTGCCAGAATCGTTTCCGGATCCTGCTTTGCCTTCACGGCGTCGTCCTTGTAAGCGATCTTTCCGTCCTTATCGATCACGAAAGTCCAACGCTTTGCGGTTACGTTTCGCGTCAACACGTGCTCGACATCCAGAATCACTTTCTTGACGGTTTTCTCTCCCTCGGTGATAGGAACACCGAACTTTTTCGCCACGCTTCCGTCAACATCCGCCAACAACGTGAAGTTCAGGTCGTGCGCCTTCTTGAACGCTTGATGACTGCTGACGGTGTCGCCACTGACGCCGACAACGGCAACATCTTTGTCAGCGAGTTTTTCAAAATTGTCGCGGTATCCGCAGGCCTGAGCCGTGCAACCGCCCGTCATGTCCGCGGGATAGAAATAGACGACCAGGATTTTTTTGCCGACGTGATCAGATGATTTCCACAGGCTGCCTTGATCATCCATCGCCGAAAATTCTGGCGCCGGATCACCGACTTTGATGTCTGCGGCGTCGGTGTTTGCTGGAGGTGTCAAGAAAGAACACGCCAGCGCGATCAACATGTAAGTCGGATACTTCATCATCATATTCCTGGAGAGTGAAATGGGCGGGGAGCGTGCGGCAGTGGGGCTTTCGCCCGCCGCTAAGGCTGCCAACAGTATAGCGTCCCGGCATACGGGAACGTAACGATGGCCACCGGATTTGGCGGAAACACGATAGCGGATCTCTAGCCTTCGGCCGGTGCCTCGGCCCGATCCGTCACTCGATCCCGTGCTGGATCAGAAATCTCGCAACACGCTGATTCCTCTGCGGCAGAAAGAACGCGTCGCCTCCGTGCGCCGCACCATGCACGACATCGAAATCACATGTTAGCGACCGTTTGCGATATGCCGCGTGCAGTTCGTGTGACTGGTTGATCGGCATCTGTGGGTCTTGGTCGCCGTGCAGCAGCAACAGCGGTGGATCGTTCTGATCCACATGAAAGACGGGGCTCGCTAAACGAGCCAGTTCTGGAACGCGATCCGGTTCGTCGCCCAGCAACAACTGAAGTGCGGGCACTCGCACGCTCAGGCCGTGCGGCGTCGACTGGGATAAAATCGTCGTTAAGTTTGATGCGCCGTAGTAGCTTATGATCGCTTGAACCGAAGACGACACATCCGTGTTCCCGCCGACGTTTCCTTCCAGTTCGCTGACACCACCAGTCACACCGACCAGTGCGGCGAGATGTCCGCCCGCCGAGGAGCCTGCGATGGCGAACCGTTGGGGGTTGATGTTTAGATCGACCGCATTGGCTCTCAAATATCGAATAGCACCTTTGATGTCGTGAACATTTGCGGGGAATTTTGCGACCGGGGTCAACCGATAGTCCACACTGGCGATCGCGTATCCTTTCTTGACAAAGTCGTTCAGCGGCATTCCCTTGCGCGATCCTTTTCGCCAAGCACCGCCGTGTACCCAAACGATCAGCGGATTCGCTTTCTCGGACGCAGTGGGGCGATAGAGGTCCAGCATTAATGGTTGCCCGTTCGGCTTGGCATACTCGATTGTTTGTACGCCATCGGTTTGCAACTCATCGGCGTTACCCACTGCCACATCTAGAAAAAACGATGCGGAAAAAAACGCGGCAATCAACAACAAGTTTCGCAACATCGAATTTTGGTCCTTGGGAAAAACGAGAGTCAGAATCTCTTCTCGCACGAATAGAGGTATCGTGTCGGCGGGACTAAACCACGAACGCCACTGGCCACCAAACGATCAGTGATGGCCACCGGATTCAATAAAGGCCGCCAAGTCCTGTACCTCATCGACCGTCAGTGTGTTCAACAGGTCGGCAGGCATCCATGAGACGTCAGAAAACTTTTGCGACACAATGTCGGTCTTGTCAATTTCTGTCACATCAAACGGTTTCATGGGATCAACCGTCAACCGAAGTTTCGGTGATCGGTAGTCGCCACCAACGACAATCTGACCGGTCAGTGTTTTTCCATCTTCGGTGAGGACCTGAACGCTGCGATAGTTTTCGGCAATGACCAAAGACGGTTCGATGATGGCTGCCAACAAATCGCGGCGGCGGTACCGACCGCTGGCCGCGGTCAAGTCGGGGCCGACCAGCGTGCCGAGGTCGCCAATCCGATGGCAACGCACGCAACTCGCCGCGGAAAAAAGCATTTTTCCGCGTGCTAAATCAGGACTTCGCTTCGTATCGATTGACGCCATCAACGCATCGACGGTCCATTGGCGAACAAACTCGCGCGGTGGAGCGTTGGCGACGGACGGCGATGATTCTGGCATCAAAACGTCTGCCAGTGCTGCATGTTCCTTTGTCGTTAGCGTTGCAATTGCCTCTTCTCGAATTTTCGACAAGAAGTCCGGCATGCCCGCACCGCCCAGAAAACGGTCAGCCTGACGCAATGATTGAAAATAGGCGCGGCGATCAGCGAGAGACCAGCCTTCAGTCGCACCACGCAACACATATAGAAAATGAAATCGTTGCGTTGGTTCGGTTGCTGCCCTCAGCAATTGCACCGTCCTTGCCGTCGCGCGTGGTTCCCCCATCGACATCAACAGCGCGCTCAGTCGCGAATTGACGATGTGATACTCGCTGGGATAAGCCGCCAACAATTTGTCGGATGTCGTCTGCAACGTATCGACTGTGACGTTTCGAGGCGATGCCAACGCGAGATGATAGGTTTGAACGATCTCAAGTTGCTGAGAACGTGGTTTGCCGGCAATCGATATCGTGTTTAGTTTGCGCAAAATGGAATCAAACAGCGAAGCGTCACCCGACGAAGAATCACGCGCAGGAGCCTGTGAACCCAGAGAACGCGCAAGCGAAAGCAGGGCACGTGTCGAATTATCCTGCAGCGCACGATCTTTCCACCAAGCCACGGGAAATCGCTCTAATCGATTCGCGGCCGCATACTGAATCCATGGATCGGAATCCTGAAGCGATTGCCAAATCGTGTCGAGCTGCGCGCGACGGGGAGGTTCCAGTAACTGCGTCTCTAGCCCCCGCCGATGTGACCGCGACTCGGCGGCAAACGCGTCGCAAGCCTTTCGATAAGCACTGTTGGCGGTTGCCGATTGAAAAGTTTGCCCGTTGTAAACGACGCGATAGATTGCTGACTGCGTTTTTCGACCACCCGTGATCAGATACATCGACCCGTCAGGCGCAAAATCGATGTCTGTCACGTTCAATGGTCGCCCCTGCAAGAACGTTTCCGCCGCCATCAAGTAACTGGCGCCTCGCGGAACCAAATTGACGGCTAACACACGACCGTAAGCCCAATCCAAGACGAACAAGGCATCGCGATAGTGGGCCGGGAAATTGCTATGCGTACCAAATCGCACGGCGGTTGGTGAACCTTTGCCGATATCGAGATTACGGTGCGCCGCATCTGCACGATCACAAAAATAGGGTGGCCACGACTTCGTCACTCCACGCCAGCCATAATCGCCTCCGACGACAAGATGATTCACGCGTGTCGGCCGATACCACGATGCACCCATGTCGTACTCTGCGTCTGCGTCATAGGTGAACGCTTCCCCATCGGGATTGAAGTCAATGCCGAACGGATTTCGCAGCCCCGCGGTTATCAGTTGCGTTTCCCCGCTGCTCGGATCGATTCGGACAAGGTGTCCTTCGCTTGTTTTTTGCCCTCGACGCGCAGCGCGAAACGGTGATGTGCGATCCGTGGAGTGCTGGGGAAGATCGACCGAGTCGCCGTGGATGCTGTATAGCATTCCATCGGGACCAAAACGTAAATCGTTGCGGCCGTGTCCCAGTCCGCCGGGTGTTGAGAAAAGCTCGACGGGCCGTCCCAATTGTCCGTCCGACTTGCGTTCAATGCGGAAGAGAGCTTTGGAGTCGTTCGCGTTGGCAAACAACACTCCTTCACGCCAGAGAAGACCGCGGCATTCTTTCAGCGTTTCGTCGATCGTTTCGGTTTTCACGACCGAGGTCCCGTCGGCGGACAGCGTCATGCGCAGCAGTCCGCTTTGTTCCTTGGCGACGGTGATACGGCCCTGGTCGTCGAAGGCAAAACTAACCCACGAGTCCTCGTCATCAGCGGCAGCGCGAACCAGTTGAATGTCGAAGCCGTCGGCTATTTGGAATGTTGCCGGGTCGGAGGCGTCGGTGTCCCCGAGCGCCTGTTTCCACTGCTCGTAATTTTCGACCGGACTGATTCTCACCTGACGTGATTCGGGAATGATCAGCTTTCTTGAGACATCATCCAACGCGTTGACGATGCCATCGGTTGTCCAGGATTCGTTCGTGACGATCGATGACTTTGTCCCGTCAGCGAGCGTAACATCGAGAGAGAGAAAGAATGACGATGGGCCACCGCACGGTTGGCACTGTACCGTGATGGTGTGTGGCCCGGTCCCCAGTCGGCCGGTCAGATCGATCGTTGCCAGCGGATCAAACGCCTCGATCTTGGCGATGGTGCGTCCATCGATTTCGACGTCGCACGCCGTGTACAGTGTCGCGCAGCGAATCGTTGCCTGAGTCGTCGCCTGTGCAACCGAGAACGTCTTACGAAAAACGGGTTGATTGTCCGAAACGGCTTGAGGCGTGCTCGTCTTTCGCCAGATCCATTTCGCCGATTGGCTGTCGTCGCTGATCGCCTGGTACGTCAGCAATATCCAAACGCAACCGGCCGCGAGACATCGATTCATCGACGAGAAACCTCTTAGTGAGTGAACTCCCAAGTTTTGACCACTTTACCCGATCCGCGGCGCAACTTCAGCTTGGTCACGCGGATCGTACCGGATGCGCGAGACGGGTCCAAACGGATGGACGCGAGTTCATGTTCGGTGGTGAACGGAATCTCGTAACGTTTGATCGAACCGTTCGCTTGCACATCGAACCGCTTGCTGCGCTGCGGTGCAAAGCGGGGGACAACGCCCGATTCCTGCCAATACAGTTGACCGCCACCCTCTGCATCAGAGGACATTTCAAGTTCCAACACGAAATCACCTGCGGCGACTCGATCACAAAGAGAATAACTGAGATGGGGATCACTGCCGGTACTGTTAACGACAATGGCATTGTCACCGATCGTTATTGAACACGTACCGCCCGGCGTCCATCCTGCGACCGGCTTGCGTTCCGGATTCGTCTTGGCGCCTCCTTTGGTACCGCCGATATGGCGCGCGGCAGGTTTTCCCTCGTTTTCGATGCGGTAGCTGGCCGCATTGAAAGCCGGGTTCGGAACCGGTCTGACCGCGTCAGTTTCGATCAAGAATGTTTCGATCAGCTGATCTAACTCAGCTACTAATTTCGGTTTGGCGTTGGCGAGGTTATTGGTCTCGCCGATATCGTTTTTCAGATCGAAAAGCTTGTAGCGATGTTTGCCATCCGGGCCTCCGAAAAAGATGCGAATCAGTTTCCAGTCATCGCGGTGTACCGAGACCGACGGCGGCATCCATTCCGGCACAGGCGGGTTGTGTGGAAAGTACGTAAAAATCGCGCGGCCGACCAGTTCGTCATCTTCATCGATCTGGCCCCGCAGTGCCGGCACCAAGCTAGATCCGTCGAGCCGCTGCTGCGCGGGATGATCGATCGAGAGCATGTCAAGAATGGTCGGGTAAAAGTCACAACTATTGGTCAGCACATCGGTTCGCGTACCCGCGCCAACGGCACCTGGCCAGCAAACGATCATCGGCACGCGTACGCCGCCTTCGTACATCGTTGCTTTGCCGCCACGCAGCGGCGCGTTGCTGGTTGCCGTGGTTCCTTCCACATCGTTGTACATGTTGCCACCGTTGTCCGATGCAAAGATGACGATCGTGTTGTCGGCGACCCCCAACTGATCCACCGTGTCCAGCAAGGTGCCCACGGCATCATCCATGCTCTCGATCATCGCCGCGTAGATGGGACTGCGTTGTGGATTGCTCGGATCGATCCTCGGCTTGTATTCGTCGATCAGTTTCTGCTTGGCATCAAAGGGCGCGTGAACGCTGAACATCCAGTAGTTCAAAAAGAACGGCTCGTCGCGATGTTTTTGCATGAACGCAACGGCCTCGATCGCCATTCGGTCTTCGATATGTTCATCCGGCGTTTGCGGATCAAAGTCGGGAAACTTCCACGGCGCGACATAGCTGCCGGCCGGTCCGGGGCCTGCCCAGTGCGGTATGTCGACACCAAATCCGTGCTCGATCGGCGAATAGGGCTCTGGCCCGAGATGCCATTTCCCAAAGTGCCCGGTCGCGTATCCGGCATCGTTCAGGACGTCGACGATGGTATCGTGCTTTGTGTCCAAGCGAGTTACCGGATCGGGGGCCACCGAAACTTGTGTTGCATTCGCCTTCGCACCGACGCTGGCCTGCAGCACAACTTTGGGTAAGTGACAATTCGGCGTTGTGATCCCCGTTCGCGCGGGGCTCATCCCTGTTAAAACGCTTGCACGCGTTGGCGAACAAAGCGGACTTGCGGAGTATGCCCGCGTGAAGGTCATGCCGCGACGAGCGAGACGTTGGATGTTCGGGGTGCGATAAAGCTCGGTCGTGCCATACAGCGTCGTATCGCTCCAGCCTAAATCATCCGCCATGATGAAAACGATATTCGGCTTGCGCGCGGCAGTCTCGGCGAGCGCTGGGGACGTGCCGAATACTAACAGAGTAAGCACAAGGTAGGTGGCGGATGCTCTTCGCGAAATCATGGATTGGATTAACAAATTCATAGGATGGTCAGCGAACATAAAGGTGGGGGAAAAGCAAGTCTTGCGTTGTGTGGATGGCCGCAATATTTGGTGACCGACATAATCGATGGCAAAGTAATTTGAGTCTGCGCACAGTGCTTTCCAGAGAACCAACGCGTCTCAGTGACGATTGATTTTGTGCCGGGCATGTCCTCGAGGCTAGTTCATGCCGAATGCATCTCGAAGTTCGCCGATGACGTTTTCGGGCATGGTTGCAATGTCGCCCAGCGTATGCGCGTTGATCACTGCTTCGGCGGTCGACTCGAGGACTTCCAACCGATCGAACACGTCCAGGACGCTGGTGCCGGTCACGACAACGCCGTCATTTTCGAGAATCGCAGCCGGATTCTTGACCGAAACGAAATCGGCGATCTTGCCGTCGGTTTTGTACTGCACGCCGTAGGGGGCCCGAGCGACATCGCGCAGGAATACATAACTTTCCGGAATCGTCCGTACGTCTAGTGATGAGTCCGTGATGCTGAACGCGGTGGCATTGACCGGATGCGCGAATACGATCGCTTGAATTTTCGGATGTTTGCGATAGATCGATTGATGCGCCAATGTCGCGCGACTCAGTTGCTTGCCCGTTTCGCTTTGGCTGCCGCGAATCAGAACCAAATCGTCGATTTCCAAGGTTTCACGATCCATCTGTGACGGCGTGATCAAAAAGGATTCGTCGTCGACCCGGGCCGAAAAACTTCCTTCGGTACTAATCAGTAATCGTTGGCGACACCCACGATGCACAAATTCGCAAAGCTGTCGTCGCAGTTCTTTTTCGTCATCCGACGCCGCTTCGGGATCAAAAATGTCAAATCCGACTCGTCGTTGTTGGGCCTGGCTTAACTGTTCATCTTCTAAATATCGAATCTCGCCAAGTCGACGGCCTTTGAGTACCGTTTTGCCCGCGAATTCGAAAGCCTCGAACCTTTGGAACGCTTTGGCCAACGATTCGGCGCCAACCACCACGCCATGGTTTTCTAGGATGACGCTGTCGCAACCGTCCGAGAACGTTTTGGCGATATTCGCGCCCAACGCGTCGCTGCCGGGCAAGGCGTAGTCGGCAAAACCGACGTTGCCGCACACGAAATGTGCTTGGTGAAATAGTCGTGTGTTGGGCGTTTGTCTGCAAATGCTGAACGCGACCAGTGCGACCGGGTGCGCGTGAACGATGCCGCCAAGATCGGGGCGAGCCTCGTAGATCGCTTTGTGGAAGGGGAATTCTGATGACGGAGGATACCGTCCGTCGATCGTTCCGTCGGCGCGAACGCACACAATGTCGTTGCGTGTCAGCGCGCCTTTGTCCACGCGAGCGGGCGAGATCCAGATGTCGCCGTTGGCATCGCGGATAGAAAGATTGCCGCCAGAAGTCGTCGTCATGCGATAGCGGTAAATCCGCTGCATGGTGCTCACAATCTCGTCGCGAGGGTGAACCAGTTGCCTGGGTGCGTTCATAGACTCTTTCGCATGTTTGCGCTTCTGGATGTTTGCTCGTCTGCTTGTTCACGGGCAACCGGAACGGGTCCGGCTGCCTGTGTCGCCTGTTCATCTTTTCGGTCAATCGCGGGGAATCCGTTCCCGGTGACTCTGCTAGAGAGGTCGCACGATCGAGGTGCTGCGGAAGTAATCCATCAAGGTTTCAACCGACAGAACTCCGCCGCCCATTCCGCTCTTGTTGACTCCGCCATAGGGCACGCCGTGCGCGAAAACATTGTGAGCGTTGATCCAACTGTTGCCTGCGGTCATCGACTCAGCGACTCGTGCGGCGCGTCCCAAGTCGCCAGTCCAGACGCTGTTGGCGAGGCCGTAGTCGGTACGGTTGGCCATTTCGATTGCCTCGTCCTCGGTTCGGAACGGCGACAGATAGGCAACCGGGCCAAAGATTTCTTCTTGCGCGGCAACGTTATCCAGCGAACCGGCAAGTAACGCAGGTTTGACGTAATAACCGTCCAGTCCGTCGACCGTGGCCGGTCCCCCTTCGAGCAAACATTCGGCGCCGCCAGCTTTACCTTTCTCGAGGTATCCCAAGACACGTTCGCGTTGCTTGGAATTGACGACTGGGCCCATTTGCGAAGTTCCGTCAAGCTGGTAGCCGACGCGAACCTTCTGCAATCGGTCGACGCATTGATTGACGAACTCGTCATAAATCTCTTGTTGCACGAGCCACCGAGTCGCGTCACAGCAAACCTGTCCGGTATGAAAGGTGATCGCGCCGACCAATTTGGAAGCCGTATCTTTGACGTCCACATCGTCGAAGATAACCGCAGCACCCTTACCGCCGAGTTCAAGCTTGACCGGGACGAGATTTCGCCCGCATGCTTCGCCGACCAGACGGCCGACTTCTGGTGATCCGGTGAACGACATTCGTTTGATTTGACTATTCGCCGATAGCGCCGCACCGGCCGTCGCGCCGCGTCCCGTGACGACGTTGATGACTCCGTCAGGAAAGCCAACTTCCTTGGCCAGTTCGGCCAGATAGATGGCAGACAACGGAGTGTCCTCGGCCGGTTTGATCACCACCGTGTTTCCCGCAGCCAGTGCGGGTGCAATTCCCCAGCCGATCAGCAAGAACGGGAAATTCCACGGAAAGATGAATGCACAGGCGCCCCATGGCTGGCGATACGTCCAGGCTTCATGGCCCTTGACGGCCAAGGTCGTGCGTCGATCCATGTGTTGGGCCATGTCCGCAAAATATCGCATCGTATCCGCGAAATTCTGCACGTCGCCTTGGGCCTGGGCTTCGATTTTTCCCGCATCCAGCGACTCGATCTGGGCGATGACGGCTTTGCGACGTTCCACTTCGTCCGCCAAACGATGCAGCAGCGCGCTACGCTCGTTGGCTGGCAGTTTGGCCCAGGGCTGCGTACGAAACGCTTCGCTGGCGACATCGACGGCGCGGTCGATTGCTGCGGCATCCAAGTCGTGTACTTCGGCAAGCTTTGCGCCCGAGCCCGGGTCAAAAGTCGCGACGGTCTCGCCCGATTTCGACTCGACATGCTTTCCGCCCACAAAACTGGCTAACGTGTTTCGTGCGAGGAATTTCTCAACGTCCGGCAAGAGTTCAGCAGAGGTTGTGACGCTCATGATTCGATTTCCAAAATGCGAGAATGGAAGGGGTGTGTCGGACGCCTGTGCATCCGACTAGTTTGCGGTGATTGCGTATTACGGGCTGACGGACACGTCACCAGTTTTTTTCGCCCAGCGACGCAGTGCATCCACCAGCCTATCACGTTCGAATCGATGTTCCGATTGCTCAGCCAGATTTTTCATCTCGTCGGGGTCGTTTTCTAAATCGTAAAGCTCGACGGTCGGTACATGTCCACCCAAATTCTGTGGATCCATTTCTGCAAGCACGCGATACGCCTCTGGGAATCGGTCTTTGACTCGAATTGTCTCGCGGTAGGTTCGATTGCCCCATTTGGCGAACGCGCGAGTGTCTTCGTTGACCTGCCGCCATGCCCTATCAACATGCTCGCGATAGATCAGTTTCCACTTTCCGTCAAACACACTGCGTTCTTGGATTCCATCATTGGGCAACGGCCCCCGGTTCGATATTTCTGCGAACACGTATGCGTGACCGTTGGCGTGTGATTCGCCCGTTAAGATGCCGCCAAGTGACTTGCCTTGCAAATCGTAGGGTAATCGGCTGGTCAAACCGCCAGACCCATTATTCATCACCAACAAAGGGTGGTCGCTGTTACGTTCGATCAAATCCACGATCGTGGGAAACAGATCGACCTCGCTAACGAGCGCCGATGACCGCAGCCCACGCCGGACACCCGGGCCGCTGATGATCAACGGTACACGTAAGCCCAGGTCGTATAGTGTCATCTTGCCGTGCTGGAACGTCGGGCCGTGATCGCTCATGAAAATGACAATCGTGTTGTCCGATTCGCCGGATGCATCCAGCGTCTGAAGCGTCTGTCCGACCTGTCCGTCAACTTGTTCGATCGCGGCAAGGTATTCCGCCCAGTCTTTTCGCACGTCGGGCGTATCGGGAAGATAAGCCGGCAGTTGAACCGTCGCAGGGTCCACGCGAATCGCTTGCTTGTCGCTGTTGGGATACGGTCGATGCGAATCCGATAGGTTGACCATCAAGAACCATGGGCGATCCGTTTTCTTGGCGCGATTCAGAAACGCACTTACAGAAGTCCGCGGTTTCGAAAGAAACTCGTCATAGGGAAACTTCTCATTCGGCAACACATGCAGTTTATGCGTGACACCTTGGTAGTAATCGTTTTGGGCCAACAGTTCGACCAACGTCGTGTAGGAATCACGCACAAAGTTGGTCATCGCCAGCGGACGGTTCCGCTCGGCGCTGGTCACTTCGCTTGCCGGTTTGTGGTAGTTGTGAGTGTTGTTCAGGATACCGTTGGTGTGTCCGAATAACCCTGTATACAACGCGGCTTTCGATGCCGAGCAGACCGGGTATGCCACGAACGCGTTGTCAAAATACACGCCACCGTGAGCAATCGAGTCGATGTTGGGCGTTTTCAATCCCGGCGTCCCCAGCAGGCTCAGGTGAGCGCCCTGGTCCTCGCTTAGAATGAATAGCACGTTGGGGCGTCCGGCGCGGGCCTCGTCTTTCACGGCAGGCTTTTCCGACTCGGCCGATTGCTTCCACTGATAGATCGCAATCGACTCGATCAGCATTTCGCTCTTTTGAGCATACTTGTCATAAACCGCGAAAGGGTCGAATCGAAGCTTTCCGATCGGTGCATCCTCTTGCAGCGAAAACAAATAGGAATTCACCGAATCGGTCGCCATCAATCGGCGACGATTGAGAACCTGTTTGCCGTTGAATCCCGCCGATGGCGACGCCCAAAAGAATTGACTCGTCGCCCCCTGTTCGGGCTTTGCGCGAAGTTCGATCACCAGTTTTCCGCGAACCGGTATTTCTAACTTCGTCGCGATTTGCGAATCAGGGCCGGCCGCCACCAGAAACGTATGTTCGCCGCGACGTTCGACTTCGACATCGTGACGTGTCGACCAGCGGGCCAAATCCTCGGGATTGTCAAAGTTCCAACGGACAAGCTCTTGTGCTTTAGACAAATCGATTCCCTCAGGATTGATCGATATGTCTTCTGGCTTCGAGGATCGCAGCGCGACTTCCGCGGAGTCGACGCCACTGCGGCATGCGAATCGGTATTGGCCTGAGCCGATTTGCAACTGCGTGAAACCGTCGACACGTGATCCGAGTTCGACCCCCTGGGAATTGGCAAGCGGTTCACCCGACTCGGTGATGCTTTCCGAGTCATCGGTCGGCAAATAAACCGTTGCTGTCGTGTTGGCAGGAATCGTCACGTCGAGGAAGAATTGCTCGCCATCGAGTTTCCAGTCGCTGCGAATCGTTCCGCGAATCGAATCGTAAGATGCGCGCACCCAATGAATGGGATCGTGTTCGGCATTGCTGCCCGGCGCGGGTGGGCGAGGACGAATCGTCACCTTTTTGTAACCCGGGCCGTCTGACTCGATGCCTGCCAAGGTTCGAAACATCCATTCGCAAACGGCACCAAAAGCATAGTGCGAGAACGAATTCATGGCCGCGTTGTGTCGCCCAAAAGCATCTTCCTTGGTATAGCTGTCCCAGCGTTCCCAGATCGTTGTCGCGCCATTATCAATCTCGTATCCCCACGACGGGAACTCGTGCGTCTGCAATAAAAACGTGGCGAGGTCGTGTTGCCCGGCGTCTGAAAGCACGGGCAGCAACGGTCGCGTCCCCAGAAAACCCGTGGACATGTGATTGCCGTTCTTGGCGATCATCGACGCCAAATGCGAGCCAGTGCTTTCGCGTTTGTCTGCGGGAATCAAGTCGGCAAACAGCGCGAGTGCCTGTGCCGTTTGCGTGTTCACGTTCACGCTGCCGTCTTCGTTCAAGTAAGTTTCGGCAAACGCCGATTTCGTGCGGTTGAACTGTTCGCGATAAGATTGCGCTTCGCCTTCGCGTCCAATCGCCTCGGCCATTTCCGACATCATCTTGGCAGAGATCGCCAGATAAACCGTGTCGACATATTCCAGGGGCGTGCTGGCACCCTGAGCCAACCAATCGCCCCACGCGTTTCCGTGCGATATGCCCAGATCATCGACGCTGGCTTTTTGTCGCCACCGCATGAACTTGGTCATCGGTTCCCAGCAGGTTTCGATGACGCGGGTGTCACCATAGGCCTGCCAGATCGTCCAAGGACAAATCACGCCCGCATCGGCCCAGGCAGAACCAAAGCTCCAGCCGTGTTGGAATGGAAACGGTGCGTATCCAGGGAAAGCGCCATCGGGACGTTGCGATTCCATTAACTCTCGCAACCATTTTGTATAAAACGCCCCGATGTCTGCGTTGTATGTGGCGGTCCCGACATACGCTTGTGCGTCGCCGGTCCAACCCATGCGCTCGTCGCGCTGCGGACAGTCGGTCGGTAAGTCCAGAAAGTTTGCCCGCTGTGTCCACAAGACATTCTTGAACAATTGGTTGACCATCGGGTCACTACATTGGAATGTACTGGTCATCGGCGTATCGCTATGCATCACCAAACCGGTGACCGCATTCGATGTGGCATCGCCAGGAAAGTTGACGACTTCGACATACTGAAATCCGTGGAAAGTGAATCGCGGCTGATAGACTTCGCCGTCGGGATCACCTTTGCAAGTATAGAAATCCTGTGCTCGTGCCTTGCGCAGATTTTCGGTCATCAACCGTCCGTCCGGATGCAACATTTCGCCGTAACGCAGTTGGACGCGGTGTCCGGCTTCGCCATGAAGTTTCAGCCGGATCACGCCCGCAAAGTTCTGGCCGAGATCAAAGACGAACGTGCCCGGTTCACGTTCGGTGACGCTGACCGCAGCAATCTCTTCGGTTACGCGAACGGGGACGCCGGGGAACGATTCTAGCCTTGGACGCATGAATCCTAGATCACGAGGTTCACCGATTACCTTCGGACGTTTTTTCGAATCGCGAGGATCACGGCCTTCATAAAAGTCAGCGGTAACCGGTGTGTTCTCGTAAGCGAGCACCGCGGCCCGCCAGTGGGAATCGTCAAACCCGGTTTCCGACCATCCCGTTTGCTCTCTCCTTGCGTCGTACGCCTCGCCCATCAACAAATCGGCTTCTTGGATCGGCCCCTCGTCCGTGACTTTCCAGCTGCGATCGGTCTTGATCGTCTTTTGCGTGCCATCGGTGTACTCGATTTCTAACTGCGCCATGACCGAAGGCGTCTTACCGTAGGTGTAACGCCCCATCTTTTCGGTGCCCATTCCGGTCAACAGACCAAACCCGACATACCCGCTGTACCAACCGTCGGCGACCCATGCACCGATGGCGTTGTCACCGCTGGAAACCATCGAGGTCACATCGAAAGTGTTGTAATAGGCTCGCTGTTGATAATCGGTCCAACCCGGCGAGAAATAAGCATCTCCCACGCGGCTGCCATTCAAATACAACTCGTAGATCCCCAGCGCGGTCGCGTAGAGCGTCGCCCGTTTGATTTCCTTGTCGGCGGCAAAGTCTTTGCGATACTGACGAGCCGCAGGCAAAAACAACGTCTTGGTGTCGGTCGCAAGCGGTGTTTGATCGAGGTAACTGATGTACTCGGCCGACCAATCCGATTCCTCCAGCAGGCCCATCGACCAGCTTGCCGGTTCGCTCCACTCACTGCGACGGCCGTCTTGGTCCCATGTGCGGACACACCAATGGCAATGTTGACGAGACTCAAGGGGTCTTCCTTGGTAAACGATATGCAGCGATTCATTCGATTCGATTTTACCCGAGTCCCAAAGGTCATCCTCACCGGCGTCGAGGGCCTCGATCGTTGATGCCACTCGAATTTGGTAGGCCGACTGTGATTGCGCCCGCTGATCCGATTCCAAACGCCAACTGAGACGCGGCGTCGTCTCGTCAATGCCGACTGGGTTGTCCAAGTACTCACATCGAAGTTGCACCGGCGCGATACCGCTGGCGATCGCGATCGGTGGCACAAAGATCAGTATCAAAAAAACGCAAAAACGAATGGGTCGATGTTTGGTTGTCATTGGGTTCTAGCTAGAAGATTAAAGAGGGATGCTTTCCACGACGGAGATTTCTTGGCAACAAGAGTCATCTGCTCGCATGGTTTGCCGCCGCTAAATTTCAACCTCTTTGTCGGCAGGACTAAGTTTTCGACTCATCCACATGGGGGTGGCAATGAACCAGGCGATCGTTCCCGCGAGGGCCAGCATCTTTACCCCGCCGTGGTTCAGTAGGCCGCCAAAGTAAAGAAGGCACGGCACAAAAGTGACCGCGAGTGCGACCAAAGAAATGATCTTAAAGACATGTGGGTTCATGATTCGCTCCGAGATTGCACGGTTTGTGTTTGCATCGCTTTGCTAAGCACCAGGTACAGCACGCCGCACGCAACCCAGCACGGGATGACCGCATAGGCTGCGAAGAGTCCATGCGCAAAAATCAAATACAGCCCAACGAAGACCGGCAGCAACCAGGCAACCAAGACTGCAAAATTCACCGGCATGCCGTGGTGAGTGGCATACTCGTCGCTCAAGCCGAACTTTTTCATCAAGTAGAAATCAACAAAGATCACGGCGCCCATCGGGCCGAGCACCGTGCCGTAGAGACCGACAAATCCAAGCAGCTGCGCGGAGAGATTCGGGAAAGCTCCCGCGATCGTGGCAACGGCACCTGCGACAAGCGTCATCGCGGTACGAGAGCTCCGCGGCAGGACGCCTTGAAAAGCCAGTCCCGCGCGATAGATCGTCGGGTTCGCCGTCGTCCATCCGGCAATGACGACACAGATGATGCCCGCCCAACCGAGCGATTGAAACGCCAACAGGCCCGGATTCGCCGTGACCTTCCCATCGCTGCTGAGCGCCAGATCCGGCTGAAGCTTGATCAGTGCTGCCAGCAACAACGCGGCCGCAATCCAGGCCATGTAATGCCCCAGAAACATTCCGATTGCCGGCGCCCAGCCGGACGCTTTGCTGCGGGCAAAACGAAAGATGGAAAGGTCCGCCATGCCAAAGTGCATCGCACCATTGCACAGCCATGCGAAAATCACGATCTGCCAAAAACCGAACGTGGCCGGTCCATTTCGTTCTTGGACAAATGCGATGGCGTCGTTCCAGAATTTGCCTTCCGACAGGGCCGTGACGCTCGTCACTTCCATCTGCGCCAAGGATACGATTCCGCATGCGGCAAAAATCGAAATCATCCATGGCGCGGCAATGTTGGCAACACGTGCAACCGTCTCGTACCCCGCCGATGCGACGACCGCGATCACGATACCGACAATCGCGACCAGCGTGGTGAAGGAGACATTGCTAAGGCCGAAAATTTGATCAGGAACATCAAACGTGATCCCGAAAGGAACGCCCACGGCGGATGCCGAAACGGTCACCATCGCTCCTGCCAAGAAACAGAACAGCAAACCGTTGATGACATTGTAAAGCTTGACCAGTGAACCGCCCGCGATCCGTTCGAGCTGATAATACAGTGTCATTCGTTTGGCCGTGGCGATCGGCGTCACCAGAAAACGCCACGTCAGTACCGCCAGGACGTTGCCCAGCAGCAAGCCGAGGATCAAGTCTTGCAAACTAGCGCCCGCGGCCAGAAACAGGGGCCCGATCATGAACTCGGTGCCGGCGGCGTGTTCGCCGGCATACATGCCCCAGAATTTACCGGCACCAAGCAGTGCGTGATCCGGAACCGCTTCGCGTTCGTATTCGTTGGTCGCCTGGGCCTTGGAACTCTGTCCACTGGCTGCCGGTTGCCCGTATGGGGGCCCATCAGACGGATTTGCTGCTTCACTCATTTCGTTTCCCTGCGCCGGTTCCGCGATTAGTTTCCGATTGATAAAGTCGCGATTGCATCGCCACGCTTTGACAGTGTCGATCGTTCATACGCATCGACAGTCGCCAGCCAATCATGGCCGACAGGTACACCCGATTGTTCGCAGTAGTAATCCCAAACCGCGCCCAACGGCATCGACTTGCATTCTTCCATTAGTGCCAGGCGACGCGTAAAGTCGCCTTCGGATTCGAGTTGCTGAAGCGTTTTCGTTGGTTCCAACAACGCCATCAACAGTGCTTTGATCACGTTGCGCGTCCCAATCGTCCAAGCCGCAATCCGATTGATGCTGGCGTCAAAGAAGTCCAGTCCGATGTGAACGCGGTCCAGGTACTCGCCGCGGACGATCTCATGCGTGATCGCCTGTAATTCGTCATTGAACGTGACGACATGGTCGCTATCCCAGCGTACGCCGCGACTGACGTGCAGCAACAACTCGGGAACGTACATCAGGACCGACGAGATTTTGTCCGAGATGACTTCGGTCGGGTGGAAGTGACCGGCATCCAAACACAAGACTTTGTTGCGCGAGATCGCATAGCCGAGGTAGAACTCATGTGATCCGACCACATAACTTTCGGATCCGATACCAAATAGTTTGCATTCAACCGCATCCAAGACGTGTTTTGTGTCAAACGAGTCGGCAAACACGGCGTCCAACGACTGGGCCAACCGTTCTCGTGGCGCTGACCGCGATGCCGGCGTGTCTTTAAAGCCGTCGGGAACCCAGACGTTGTTAATACACGGACTGCCCTGTGCCTGCCCCATTGCCGCGGCGATGCGACGACAAGCTTTACCGTGCTCGATCCAGAACTGACGAATCGATGCATCGGAGTGCGCCAGGGTGAATCCATCGGAAGCTTTCGCGTGCGAAAAGTAGGTCGGATTGAAATCTAAACCGACACCTTGCTCTGCCGCCCAATCGATCCAGCCTTGAAAGTGCTCGACATCAATTTCGTCGCGATCGACCGGACCTTGGAATTCACCATAGCAAGCGTGCAAGTTCAATCGATGTTTGCCCGGAATCAGTGAGTAGGCCGTTTGGAGGTCGTCGCGAAGCTCGCCTGCCGTGCGTGCGCGTCCGGGATAGTTTCCCGTGACGGCCAATCCGCTGCCAAGTTCCGATTCGGTGGCCTCCAGCCCAGCGACGTCGTCACCCTGCCAACAGTGAACCGAAATCGCGATCTGGCGAAGACGATCGATGGCGTCATCGACATCGACCCCCAGCGATGCGTAACGCTCGCGGGCGAGGTTGAAAGCCTTTTGTACGTTCGTCGCACTTGCACTTGTTTCTGCCACCGAGCCATCTCCGATTGCCAAAAGTAAATTCACTCAAGCGGCAAATTTACACCCAAGCTGGCACCGAAACCTTGACGATCGTGCCTGGCAGTAGCACAATAATGCCATTAGCCGGCTGTGTCATTCCGGAACTTCCTCTCACCTTGCCCGTTTTTACAGGCGTATTATCGGGCCGTTTGCCCGTCCGAGTTTCGAGTTGCCGGTGAGGATCTTACGAAAAGAAGACTGGTTTCACGAAGACGGCTTCCCGATTTCGGTGGAGCGCCGCGACCCGCAAGAACCGTTTGGGATCCATGCCCACGAGTTCTCTGAGATCGTGATCATTACCGGCGGGGAAGGGCTTCATGTGACCGGTGAGGACTCGTGGCAGCTTTCCACCGGTGACGTCTTTGTCATTGGCGGCTCGCGACCGCACGACTATCTGAATATGGATCGTTTGCGTTTGATCAACGTGTTATTCGATCAAGCGGAATTGGCGATGCGGCTGCGCGATCTGCCGTCGTTGCCGGGGTATCACGCGATGTTTCATTTAGAACCGGCGTGGCGTAAGCGACATCAGTTCAACAGTCGGCTTCGTGTGTCGACGGAGGAAATGGACGAGATTTGCGATTTGATCGACAAGCTTGAAAGCGAGCTGTGTCGTCGCGAAAGCGGATTTCAATTCGTCGCGACTGCAGTGTTCATGCAGCTGGTGGGGCATCTTTCGCGATGCTACGGTCGCACCAAGAATGCTGATTCGCAATCATTGCTTCGAATCGCGGAAACGATTTCGCACATCGAAACACACTTCACCGAACCGGTTCAACTTGACGACTTGGTCGATATCTCGGGAATGTCACGGCGCAGCTTTCTGCGCGCCTTTGAATCAGCACTCGGTTGTACGCCGATTGCCCATCTGATTCAGCTTCGTATCAATCGAGCCAGCGTTTTGTTGACGACGACCGACCGCAGCATCACCGACATCGCCTACGACGTCGGTTTTAATGATAGTAACTATTTCTCACGACAATTTCGCAAATCCCTCGGCGTGACGCCACGAGATTTTCGCCAGCAGCGGACCTAGGTCGTTCAATGCCAGAGAAACGCCTCAGGCATCCAAAGAAACGCAGGAATCCATCACCCGAAGCACGTCAGGGGCTGGGTGGGCGATCGAATACCGCGGGTTTTCCTGTGGGGCCATCGATGCGAAATCGCGAAGCCAGCCGATAGCGACTACACTGGTCTTCGCCGGGGGGCACGCGGTCGCGGACGTCTCGATCATGGCCGTTCAACTTTGACTTTTCCACTTCGACGCAACCCGACCCTGACTCTGGATACCGACCGAGTGAATTCGAACGACCACCTTTGCCTAGGAATCGATGTCGGCGGGACCGATGTGAAGATCGGACTCGTCGACGACCAGGGAGTCCTGCTCTATCGGCATCGCACATCGACCCGTGAACTGGGCGCACCAGACAGCGTGTTCCAGTACGCGATCGAACATGCCCACGCACAGGCCGATGCACTTGGTTTTGATCCGCTGCAAATCGCCGCGGTCGGCTTGGCGGTGCCGGGCGTGCTCGATCGTGACACGTATTGCCTGCGTGAAGTCGTGAATCTGCCCGACGGTTGGAAAGACGTTCCGCTGCTGTCGAAACTCGAACGTATTTCGCAATTACCCTCGGTCGTCGTCAACGATGCCAATGCGGCAGCCTATGCCGAGCATGATCATCGACAGCTAGGCGTTCGGTCATTGGCACTGGTCACCCTTGGGACCGGTATCGGGTGCGGTGTCATCACCAGTGGTAACCCCTACGGAGGCGATCACGGATCGGCCGGCGAGCTTGGGCATATTGCGATTGATTTTAGCGACGATGCATTGCCGTGCACGTGCGGCAGTCAAGGTCACTTGGAATCCTACGCGGGGGCTGCCGGTGTGGTCAGACGCGCCAATCAAGCGGCGCGGGCGGCCGGTTCGACCGCACCGAAAACGCCACGAAAAATCGCTGAGCAGGCCGAGCAGGGTGACGAGCTGTGCCTGGAAGTGATACGTCAAACCGGACGTTACGTCGGTCAAGCCGTCGGCCAACTTTGCCAAGTGCTCGACCCCGAAGTTGTGTTGATCGGGGGCGCGATGACGTTCGGCGGTCACGCTTCGGCGGTCGGCAGACGGTTTCTTGAAACGATTCAACAAACCGTCGTGCAGACAACGCTAGTTCAAGTCGGCGGCAACGTGATCGTCGACTACGCATCACTGGGTAATGACGCGGGCAAGCTTGGCGCCGCGTCGCTGGCTCGACGACGAATGCGGTCGATGCCCGTCGTTCAATCTTCTTCGCGCAATTTGGCTAAGACCGAGTAGTCCTCCAAGGTCGACGTGTCGCCGCCGACTTCTTTTCCCGAGGCAACATCGCGAAGCAACCGACGCATGATTTTGCCGCTGCGTGTCTTGGGCAATGTCGCGGCAAACCGAATGTCATCCGGTTGGGCCAGTGCGCCAATCTGCTTGCGTACATGCAGACGCAGTTCCTTGCGAAGTTCTTCGTCGGGTTCGCGATCGCGAACGGTGACGAATGCCGAGATGGCTTGGCCCTTTAAATCATCAGGGCGGCCCACGACGGCCGCTTCGCAAACGGCATCGTGGCTGACCAATGCGCTTTCGACTTCGATGGTGCTCAGTCGGTGTCCCGATACGTTGATCACGTCGTCAATTCGCCCCATGATCCAGTAGTAACCATCGGAATCGCGGCGAGCGTTGTCGCCGGTCAAGTATTTACCGGGAACCATCGACCAGTACTGTTCTTTGGACCTTTCTGGATCTCCCCAAATCCCGCGCAGCATGCCAGGCCATGGCTGATCGATGCACAGCATACCGCCGTGGTTTGGATCCACTTTATTACCGGCTTCGTCCAAGATCACCGGAACAACGCCGGGCAATGGGCGGGTGCATGAACCGGGTTTCGTCGCGGTGATTCCAGGCAGCGGACTCATCATGATGCCGCCCGTTTCGGTCTGCCACCATGTATCGACGATCGGGCACCGTTCGCCGCCAATTTTTTTGTGGTACCACATCCAGGCTTCGGGGTTGATGCCTTCGCCGACGCTGCCCAACAAACGCAAGCTGGATAGATCGTGTTTGTCGACATGCTCATCGCCCCACTTGATGAACGCACGCACGGCGGTGGGTGCCGTATACAGAATCGTCACCTTGTACTTTTCGACCAGATCCCAGAAACGGTCTTCTGCAGGATGGTTCGGCGCACCTTCATACATCAAGCAAGTCGCGCCGGCCGACATCGGTCCGTAAACAACGTAGCTATGTCCGGTGATCCAGCCACAATCGGCGGTGCACCAATAAACATCATCGTCGCGATGGTCAAACACCCATTGGAACGTGCGTTTTGCCCACAAGTTGTATCCGGCCGTGGTATGCAGAATGCCTTTGGGCTTTCCTGTGCTGCCCGATGTGTACAGGATGAACAGGCTGGCTTCGCTGTCTAATGGCACAGCATCAAAGTCGCCCGACTGAGGATCCACCACATCGTGCCACCACACGTCGCGACCATCTTTCATGGGGACGTTGTCTTGACCGACACGGCGTAAAACCAAGCACTTTTCAACCGAAGGTGATTTCGCGAGCGCCTCGTCAACGGTCTCCTTTAGCGGTAACACTTTACCGCGTCGATGAAGTCCGTCGGATGTGATCATCAGCTTCGCGCCGGCATCTTGATTTCGATCAGCAATTGATTCGGCACTGAACCCGGCGAAGATCACTGAGTGGACGGCACCAATGCGTGCACATGCCAGCATGGCAATGGCGAGCTCGGGTGTCATGGGCAGATAAATACTGACGACGTCACCTTGTCCGACGCCTAGTTGCTGCAAACCGGCGGCGCACTTGTTGACTTCGGTAAGCAACTGCGAATACGTCAGCGTCCGAGTGTCTCCCGGCTCGCCTTCCCAGATGATCGCCAACTTATCGCCAAGCCCGTTGGCAATGTTTCGATCCAGGCAGTTATAAGATGCGTTTGTCTTTCCATCGACGAACCACTGCACATTGGGTGCGTCCCATTTGCAAACTTCGTTATACGGTTCGAACCAATGCAAGTGTTCGCGCGCTTCGGCGTCCCAGAACTCATCGCGATTTTCGGCCGCTCGTTTATAAAGGTCTTCGTATTGTTCCATCGAAGAGATTACGGACTTTTCCGTAAACTCGGCGCTCGGTGGGAACAATCTTTCTTCGGTCAGGACGTGGTCGATCTGTCCAGATTCTGAGTCGCTCATGGATGAAGTATCCGAAATCACACTTGAGGGGAGGGAAACGCGGGTGGGTGATGCGAAACAGTGTAACGCAACGCCACGGCGGCTGGGAACTCGACGGACGATAGGCTGACGATTTGTGCGTCGGTGCGGCCACGAATGTTGAGTGCAATTCAGGGTGCCGCAAGCGGGGTCTCGCAGTCGGACAATCGAGAGGGGCGTCTCGGTCATCGTCACGATGGCTACGGAAGCAGCCGCGAAAAAAAACGGCCGGTCGAGCAGTTCGACCGGCCGAAAAAATTGATGCGAGCACGGGGGCAAGTTGGGTCGATCAGGCGGCAACTGTTGCAGTCGCCGGAATCGAGGCAAATGCCGGGTGCCTAGGCGTCGGCGTTTTCGTCGACCGATTTCTTATTCGCAGGCTTACGGTTGCCGGGCTTCTTGTTGCCGGGATTCTTGTCGTCGGGACTCTTGTTTCCCGCTTTTTTCGCACCCGGTTTCTTGCTGCCCTCCGCGTTGTTTGCCTGCTCGGGTTTTGGCTCCTCTTCGCGTTTGGCTTTTTCTTTGCCTGCGTTGGATTGCATCTTTTCAACGCGTGCGCGAGTCGCTTCGAGACTCTTTTTTAGTTTCGCGTTTTGCGCCCGAAGTTTCTTGATCTGCTCTTGCGAGGCGGATTTGGCAGCCGCCATGTCTGCTTCCACTTGTTGCAGTTTTTCCGTTGCTTCGGCGCTTGCTTTTTTCGCTTGTGCCCGCGATCGCTTCAACGCGTTTTCGGCTTTCTCGGCTCGTGCCAAGGCTTCTTCGGTCTTCGCCATTGCGGCTTCGATCTCTTGCTTGGCTTCGTCTTCTGCCTCGCCGACCAGTTGCATGGGTTGTGAATCGGCAACGGGTGCGATTGCGATCCCGTCGTCGACCGTTCCCGTCTCCAGCACTTGGTTCTCAACGGGTGCAGGCAAATTGCCAGCGGTAGCCATCGGGATCGGTGAAATACCTGACCAAGAGTCCCCGGCAAAGGTGTTCGCACCGTGAACGACAATGCCCTGATGCGCCGGATCGATAGTGAACTCGTTCGCGTTGCCCGCTTGGCACGGCGTGATGTCACAGGCAACCGGCGGTGGCGAGCAAATCTGTGGGCAAGTCCGTACGGTACGACAGCTTGATCGCGTCTTGCATCGTGAGAAGAGCGACCACCTTGCTTGGCAGGTCGTCGGAACGATCACCAGGCACAGCAGAGCCGGCAGGATGGTTCGGATTAGAGTTTTCATGGGGTTTTGGCCCGTAATTCGAGAGGGGTGGCGTACGAGATGATGTAGCCACTCCAAAATACACCAAGGCACCCAGCTTCGCCAAACCATACAAGCGATTTGCTCAAACCAACGGCCAATCCTTCATCGAAAACTCTGACGGGGGGATCGGCGAACACATCGCAGGTTCGGCGGACACATTGCCGTCTCGCATTGCCGGCTTACGAGTATTGCCGTCTCGCAAATCGATGGATGCACACGATGTTGGCACTCACGCTGGTGCGCGGGCGAGAGCACGGTGGGTTATCTGCACAACCGGTTATCCCGTGACGGGATAGCGGCACCATGGGATAGCTGCACCATGGGATAGCAGCGCGACGGGGTTACCGGCGCGACGGTGTCATCAACCGATCGACGGCCAGCGGATCCAAAGCGGTGTTGTCCATCGGGTTCTGTGGCGGGGTTATGCGTGGATCGATCGGGCGATCGTTGTCCGCGCCGCGCTGATCGGTTGGTCTGCCGCTGATGTCGTCGGCAGGGCCGGTTGAGCGCGCGGGTGGCGCCTCGCCGGTGTGGCCATCGCCCAGGACGCCATCCCCTCGAATGCCATCGCCCAGAATATTGGGCACGACGCCGGTTGTCGGATTCGGCGGCTGCAGGCTTGCTGGCGGCAGAGTCATCGGCATCAAGTTGATTGGAATCTGTCGCGGCGGCACGTCATCCGGCGTGCCCTGCGGATCTCCGCGATGGTTCTGTTCTTGGCGTATGCGATCTCGGTCGGGGCGGTCCGCGACGAAGAAAGCGTTCTCTTGGATCGAAGTCAGATCGGTGTTCCGCTCGATCACATCGCTTAGACGCGTCGAATCGATTTCGCGAAGCTGTCGACCGTTGAACGTGTTCTGGTACCACAAGCGATCACCGTCGCGTAACGCAGTGAATTGCTCGACCAACACGGCACGAGTCAATTCGCCCACGCTAGCGCCGTCAACGTGGTCTTCGGCGAGCGCGCCAACCCACACGTCGATATCATCAACAGTTCCGTAGGCCTCCTGCAGCTTAGCCTGTCGTTGCGGGTCCGAAGTGATATCGGCGAAAGATTCGGCCGGCGGCAGTCCCAGTTCCTGGCGGGCCGAGTTGTAATCGGGCAGACCGTGGTCACGCCCTCGTTGAATGTTTAATGAGACCAGGTCAAAGCCACCCGATCCGGGAGGGCCGAAGAGGAAATTCCTGACGTCGTCGACGACAAGGGTGTCAATTTCTTGCGAAACGTTCGATGCCAGTCCCTTCAGCAATGGTTCGATGCCTAGCTCGATCACATCGGTGGGATTAAAGAATGCGTCTCGCAGCAGAACGTTGCCTTCATCGATGGTATTGCCATCGTCGTCCATGCGCTGCAGTTCGCTGGAAAGCGAAGTGTGTCCGTATCGGAAAGCGGCCGTCGCGAACAGGTTGCTGATCGTTGGATCGACCGTCGAATCGTATCCCGAGTAGGTCGGAATCGCATCTCGTCCTAGCAGTGCCGGCAAGTACTCATTGAAGGTGATCGCTTGCAATTCGCCGATAACGATCGCCCGTGCCCGCTGATAGATTTCCTCGTCGGTCAAGCTGGGATCGTTCGCGTTGATCCTGTCGGCGATGGAATTATGTTCGCGGACCCAGAGTGTGTGCATTGACGTCAGGGCCTGCTGTTCGTTGGCCCGTATGTCGCCCGCCTGAAAGAAACCGTCGTCACCGATCGGCAAAAGGTTGCCTTCGCTCGTCAGTAAGCGACCGCCCTGGAAAGTTCGCAGTGACACCGCTGTTGCCTCGTCGCTGCCGTAAATCTGTGAACCGTCAATGAAGGCCGTGATTTCATTGAATTGCTCGGCGGGCTGGTCAACACCGGTCCCCTCGGCGATCCCGCTGCGTGTAAGCGAAATCACTACGTCGCCCGTGCCCGTCGGGTCGAAGTACGGATCGCCGGCGGGAACGGCGATATCGAAGGACTCGTCGTTGCCTCCGCCGGTTAGGTCGATATCGTGATCGACGAACTGTCCCCACTGCCACGCGAGATCGCTGAGACCACGATCATTCAGCACAGAATCTTCTTGCGCGAAAACAATGTTGCTGATCTCGCGGGCTGATGCGCGGTTCTGGCCCGCCGGTTGTGAAATGCCATCGGCATAGTCGGCGTCAACCAGGCGTCGCAGTTCTGTGCCGGCGGAACCGAGCAGGGGTTGGTCAAGGTTGTTGCCCGTTCCGTCGATCGATCGCACTTCCAGCGGCTCGTTGTTGGCATTGTCTCCCGTCCTGTCCTTATCTCCGCGCCTGCCCTCATCTCCGGGTGCGCCCTCATCGCCAGGTATGCCGTCGTGCTCATCGCCAGGTATGCCCTCGTGGGCCGGGCCAACGTGGGTTCCGCCCGACGGGGCGTTGTGGGCACCGCTTTCGCCTCGGCTAAGTCGGTTGATCACGCGCAGGGCATCACGAGCGGTCATGATTCCATCGCCGTTGACATCCGCAAAGACGCCCGCGAGCGCGTTCAGATTCGAACCAGGTCTTGAATTTGAATCCGGCCTCGAAAGCTGGTTCACCAGCAGGAATGCATCGGCGGTGCTGACGATTCCGTCGGCATCAACGTCCTCGGGAAGAACAGTATTCTGCATCGGGGCCAGATCGCCGGCGAGCAGTTGTCGCTGTTCGAGCGACTGAACCGTTAGTGCGCGATGCGCAAGCCTCCCTACCGCTGCGTGTCGACTTTGAGAACGCCTGCGTCGAGAAGAGCAGTCTTTGGAAAGGCTGTGCTGCGGACGGCGAACGAGATCCTGACGGCGAGACTTCTTCATCAACGCACTCCCGGTAAGGCGTAAGCAGATAAGACTCGTTCCCATCACCAGGGATGAGAACGAGGTCCTTGGAAGAGGCACGACGAAGCGAATCGTCGGCTAGGGAGATAAACGTGTGTGTCCGGGGTGTTCCACACACGCCACCGCGTTTTCTGGCAATTATTCTTCCATCTCGGCAACACCTTTTCGGCGTGCCTTGACCGCCAAGCGATAGGCTTCGTCGTCGCCATACTTCAGCACGCTGAATCGCTTTGTCTTGCGAACTCCCTTGCGGGGACTCCACTGTGCGACCCAATATCCGTAGCAAGGCTTTGATTCCCAGCGGTGATCGATTTCCTCGACATAGCGGACACCAGGCTCGCCCGATGTATTGTTAGACCGAACGCGTTTGGCGAGTTGCTTGGAAGAGAGGCTTTTGTACTTCGCTTCCAGTTCGTCGCGAAACTTTCTCGCGGCCAAGAGGGCTTTTCGCTTGCCGCCATGGTCTTTGTCGCGGAAATAGTCCGATCGCATCTTTCCCTTGCGGGTGACTCGGACCAAGAAACCACCGCCACTTTGGCGGTCCAAACGAATAATATTTCTGTTAGGGCTCATTGCTTTCTCAGGTGCAAAGAAGTTTGATCGGCGGACTCGCTGAGAAATCAAACGCGATCGGCTATGATGCGTCTGATGTACCGCGAGGACACATCAGCCCCATTCCCATTATTGAAGAGTATCGCCGACGATGAAACCGGGTCTATCAAAAACAATGCGATTGTTTATCGCTATCCCTCTGTTGGTGATAAGTCATACCGTTGCTACAGAGGCACATGAAAAGCCGAATTTGGTTTTGATCATTGCCGACGATATGAACTGGGATGATTGCGGCGTCTATGGGCACCCGTCGATTCGAACGCCCAACATTGATCAGCTTGCCAAAGATGGCTTGCTGTTTCGACACGCTTACCTGACAACCAACTCTTGCAGCCCATCTCGCAGCAGCATCTTGACGGGGAAATACCCGCACAACACGGGCGCCGAGCAATTGCACTGGCCGCTGCCCGCGGAAAGTCGCACCTTTGCAGCGGAGTTGAAACGGGCCGGGTACTACACGGCATCGGCCGGCAAATGGCACCTGGGTGATGCGGTTCGCGACCACTTTGACAAAATCTATGAAGCATCGACAGCGGGGTTTGTCTTGCCCAGTGGAGAGGACGGCGTGCCCCCCAAGATGATTGCCGCACAGCCCAGCGGATGCGAAGACTGGGAGAAAGCGATCGAGGAACGCCCGCGCGACCAACCTTTTTTTCTGTGGTTGGCTGCGTTGGACCCGCATCGTGAGTACTCCGAGGGTGCTCTCGACCCGCCTCATCGGGCCGAGGACGTGATCGTTCCGCGGCATCTGCCTGACACGCCAGAGGTTCGCGAAGACTTGCGACTTTACTATGACGAGATCGGCCGGCTGGATCAGTACGTCGGCAAAGTCACTGACAAACTGAAACAACAGGGCGTCTCGGACAATACGCTGGTTCTATTCATCAGCGATAATGGGCGACCTTTTCCGCGGGACAAAACGACGTTGTACGACGGTGGAATCCGCACGCCTTGGATCGTCCGCTGGCCATCGCACGTCAATGCAGGGCAGACAACAAATTCATTGGTCAGCGCCGTGGATATCGCGCCAACCTTCCTCGAACTGGCCGGCGTCGATGTCGCCGAACAGGGGTGGGAAGGCAAAAGTTTTCGAGACGTCCTTTCCGATCCGAACGTGTCCACGCGTGAGTTCGCGTTCGCGGAAGACCACTGGCACGACTACGAAGATCACGCGCGAAGCGTCATGAACGCAAACGTCAAGCTGATTCGCAACGACTATGTGGACTTACCGTCGACGCCGTCGGCCGACGCGGGACGCGGGCTCAGCTGGCAGAAAATGTTGGAACTGGAAAAGGAAGGCAAACTGAACTTCGCGCAGCGAATGTGCTTTAAGTCGCCTCGACCCAAGTGGCAATTGTTTGATCTGCAGCGAGACCCGGGTGAAATACGCAACGTTTTTTCGGATCCAGCTTACAGGCCGGCTCGCGATCAATTGATGGCCGCACTGAGAGCATGGACCAAAGAGACGTCCGATTACATACCATCGAAACGCACGCCCGATGAGTTTGACCGAGTGACCGGCGATCCCGATCATCGTGTCCGCGTACGTCCACGCCCGTCCAAGTTGCAGATGTTCGGTACCAACGGCAAATACTGACCGGCAAATACTCAACGACAGATGTCCACGAAACCCCAAGCGACGCTTTCGTACTCTTGGTGATGCATTCATTCATCAAGGTTTCGTCATGCGTTGCACTCTGTGTTGTACGTTGCGTTGCACGCTGTGTCGTGCCGGCGCTGATTTGGCGTCTCCATCAATTCATCGACACCCCCGTTCTCCTCGCCACATCGGATTCTTCATCGTGATTGCTAAACGGTTTCTGATCACCGCCATCCTGTTCTGTTGCTTCATGGGCACAGGTTTCGCTGAAATCTATCTCGGCCAAGGGACGATGTCGGGTGAGGTGACCAGCACGAGTGTCCTGCTGCAGACTCGCTTGACCGTTACCGAAAAGCTGGACGAGAAAGGCGACATTCCTGGGGCGGCTGGCGTGGTAAATTTTCGTTGGAGCCGACATCAAGACTTCCGTGACGCGCAGACCACACCGCCGGTAAAAGCGTTGCCGCGCCACGATTTCATCGTTCGCACATCGTTGCAGGGGCTGGAGCCCGCGACGACGTATTACTTCCGCGCCGTCTTCGGCGACACCCCACAGTCCACGCAAGAGGGACCGGTCTGTTCGTTTAAAACATTGCCCGGAGCAGGTTCCGATAACGATGTTCGATTCATTGTCGGCAGTTGCATGAATTACAACAAATTCATGTACGGGAAGGCGGGCAAAGCGGGCGACGTGATCACGGCAACCGAAGAAGACAAGCGTTTGGGGTTCCCTGCGTTTGTGGCGATGAAACGCTTACAGCCAGACTTCTTTGTCGGAACCGGCGATATCGTTTACTACGACAATCAGTTGAACGATGCACAGCAGATATCGGAACTGAGGCAATGCTGGCACGAGCAGTTTCGCTTTCCGCGCATGATTGAATTCTTTCGTGACGTACCGGGCTATTGGTCCAAGGACGATCACGATTTTCGGTTCAACGATTCGGATAACTCGTCGGATCGATTGCCCATGCCGGCAACCGGAATCGAATTGTTTCGCGAACAGGTGCCGATCGCGGCGATGGATGATCACCAGAGCCCCACTTATCGCACACACCGTGTCAATCAATCGCTGCAAATTTGGTTGACCGAGGGGCGTGATTTCCGATCGCCCAATCGAATGGCGGACGGCCCCGAAAAAACGTTGTGGGGCGCCGAGCAATCGCAGTGGCTGCGGAAAACGCTGAAAGCCAGCGACGCCAAATGGAAAATTTTGATTTCGCCGACACCGATGGTCGGCCCGGATGACGCCAAGAAGAAAGACAACCACACCAATCTGGGCGGATTTCGGCACGAAGCGGAAGAGTTTTTCGACTGGATGGAAGAAAACAAAATCGACAACTTGATGACCATTTGCGGTGATCGCCATTGGCAATACCATAGCATTCACCCCAAAGGCATCAACGAATTCGCGTGCGGAGCACTCAATGACGAGAACGCGCGAGTCGGCGTCGCACCGGGCTCACGCAAAGGTACGGATCCCGAGGGGCTGATCGAACAGCCATACACCTATCCTTCGCCTACGGGTGGATTCATCATGGTGGAAGCGGGCGATGAATTGGTCATCCAGTTCTTTGATGACCAGGGCGAGCAACTGTATCGCGTGGTAAAATAGAAGACCCTGCCTCGTAAACGGCCGCCCAAATCATCAGCCCTTTGATTCCGGCCGCCACGGTTCGAAAATTCACGATCAATCCACACCAACTGGAACTGCCCGCGAGTTCCAGTCCCACCCTTTTTCCCACAAGGACTCGCAATCCATGCGTTGCTTTGCTTTATGCTTTGCCGCTATCAGTCTGTTCGTGACCGTTATCGATTCACGCGCCGACGAGCGCCCGAATTTTGTAATCTTTGTCGCCGATGATATGGCGTGGGATGACTGCGGTGCGTACGGTCACCCATCAATTCGCACACCCAATATCGACCGTCTTGCTCAAGAAGGCTTGCGTTTTGATCGAGCCTATTTGACATGTTCCTCGTGCAGTCCTAGCCGTTGTTCGATGATGACCGGGCGGTATCCACATTCCACCGGCGCCAGCGAGCTGCATTTGCCGTTGCCTGCCGAGCGGACGATGATGACCAAACCGCTGATGGATGCCGGTTACTGGACCGCCGCGGTTGGCAAGTGGCATTTGGGCGAAGAGGTTGCCGACCAAGTCGATTATCGACAAGGTTCGCCACCGGAAAAGATGGGCGAGGCATGGCTGAACGCGATACGCGAACGTCCCATGGACAAGCCCTTTTTCATGTGGGCTGCTCACACGGATCCGCACCGCGGATATAAGCCCGGTGCCGTCGACCCGCCTCACACTCGCGACGACGTCGTTGTGCCACCGTTCTTTCCGGACGAGGCGGAAGTCCGCGATGACATGGCCCTGTACTATGACGAGATCGCTCGTTTCGATCAGCATATCGGCGAAGTGCTAGAGGAATTGGATCGCCAAAACGTGGCGGACAATACATTCGTCCTGGTGATCAGCGACAACGGCCGGCCGTTTCCGCACTGTAAAACGCGCGTCTCTGTGCCAGGCGTCCGTACTCCGTTTGTGGTCCGATTTCCCAAAGGGGTTCGAAACGCCGGGACGGAAATCAAGCAGACGGTCAGTACCATCGACATCGCGCCGACCGTGCTAGAACTGGCCGGGCTAGAGCCGCTGGCGAGTTTTCAAGGTCACAGTTTTGCGCCGGTCTTGGCGGGGGCACGGATCCGTGTACGACCGTATGCGTTTGCCGAACATAATTGGCATGATTATCGAGCGTTCGAACGAGGGGCACACGATACGCAGTACTGTTACATCCGAAACTGGTTGACGGAAACTCCCGGTACGCCGCCTGCTGATGCGGTCAGAAGCCCGACCTTTGCCGTGATGAAACGGTTGCACGACGAAGGAAAGTTGACGGCCGAACAACGGGAATGCTTTGAAACGCCGCGTCCGGCCGAGTTCTTGTACGATGTCGACGCCGATCCGAATTGTCTGAACAATTTGGCGGCGGATCCCAAACATGCCGATGTTCTGCGACGGATGCGGATTGCACTGGATCAGTGGCGGCATGAGACCGACGACGTGTTCCCGGGCGAAGATCAGTTGACGCCCGATGGATTCGATCGTACGACGGGAGACCGAACGATCAATGGTCAACATCCCTCCTTGCAGAAAACGCCGCGCAAGAAGAAATCGTCCTGATGCAGCCCACGTGCGACGTACATCCGATGGTGACGGTACCGGTCGCCTCGCCAACCGCGACAGCATCGTCGACGGCTCCGCAGTCGTTCAATCACGGATCATCGTCCAGAAAGTCGTCCAGGAATTTGCTCACCGCGATTCTGACCAGCGTCGTGCTGCACGGCGGGCTGCTGTCCGCGTGTGTGTTATTGTCCCCGAACGTGTTTCCGGCCGCGCACGTTCGGCGTGGGGATGCATCACATCGCTTGGAATTGACCATGACGATGGCCGCGATCGATCAACCGATGCCGATCGTGGTCGCGTTTGAGCCCGCCAGTATCGGCGAGTCGGATTTGGATCGAATTGCCGATCCGCAGACGGCTCATCGCGGTATAGAGCGTCGCCGCAAAGTCAAATCGCCGGTCTCGTTGCCGATGCCACAATCGCCTCAAGCTCGCGATTTCCAACCGCAAACGCCGGATGTCTTAGCGCGTACAAAACTGCTGGATGAACTTCGGCCAAGAACGCTCGACGCGCAGCGTCGACCGCGAATGCCGGTTCAGCCGCTGCCAGCCCCGGTCTCGCCGCCACCGGCGACCGTGGTGGGCACCGAATCTTGGACCCCCGAGCCGCTCGCGTCGAATCAGCCCCCAGACTATCCCGCCAAAGCGATCTCGCAGCGCGTCGAAGGAACCGCGAGGCTTCGCGTGACGGTGAACCGCGAGGGTGCGGTGGCGGCGGTTCAGATTGCTAGTTCCAGCGGCTCGGTGATGCTTGACCAAGCCGCCGTCGATGCGGTGCAAGGCTGGCGGTTTCGACCGATGAAATCAATCCTTGCCAGAAATTCGCAAACGATTGTGATCCCAATCGTGTTTCAGCTGAACCGGTGATCGGACATCGTGCGGGCACCGTGCTCGTGCACCCGACGTCGGACATCAGCTATCCGTCATCGAGCACCCGACGTTGGGCATCAGACACCGACGAAACCGGACCGTTAGGACCACACATTTAGAACCGCTAAATTCGCACCGTCAAAACTGGACGGCCACCTGAACGATGACCGGTGTGAAACCTTGACGGTTGTGTGGGATCTTTGGGGGCCGTCGTAGCGATCGCCGCGGGTGGACGGATTGTATTGGTGAACCCGGTCCTCGCGATTCGATCAATTACCTCACGTCAGCGCTGTCTATGGCTCCGTCGATCCGATGAGGGAATTTATGTTTGCGATTGGCCGTTGCCGTGCTCTTGCTGTTGCCGTCGCCTGCCTCGGAATCGCATCGGCGTGCTTTTCGCAGGACGATTTGGGCAACGAGATCACGCTGCCGCCGGTCATCGTCAGGCCACCCGCTGTCGAACCGGCGCCTGAATCAGTGTTGGTCGACCCCGGTGCCTTTAACGAACCTGAACCCGAGTTCAGTCCATCGGACTTGTTGCCCGGCGAATCGACGCCTTTGTTTTCTGACACGACGGGCGATTTTTCGCCCAGCGAAAATGAATTCCTGCCCGGCGGATCGCAGTCGATCGATCCACTGGCAAGTTCGCCATCGTCATCCTCCGGCGTCGCCGGTACGTCCGAGCCGTCATTTCTCAGCCTTTCGGAGCAGACGTTTGGCGGCAACGCGTTGAACCAGAATCTTGGCATCTTTCGCGACGCCACTTCGCTGCTGGATACGCCATCTGCGGCATCGATTCGGTCGATGCAAGAGATGTCCGCTCGGCAAGCGCCGGATATGTTTCACGCACTTCAAAACGAAGTCGGAGTGTTGATGCAAAGCACCGCTGCAGGTCAAGCGTCACCGTTCATGCGCGGGCTGACGGGACAGCAAGTGCTCATTTTGGTCGACGGTATCCGGCTGAATAACTCGGTCACTCGTCGCGGCCCGAACCAATACTTCAACACGATCGATCCCGGCATGGTTGAACAAATCGAAGTCTTGCGAGGTCAAGGCGGTGTGACCTGGGGCGCCGATGCGATCGGAGGCGTCATCAACGTCGTCACCCGATCGGCAACCGTTCACGAACCTCATTGCGACGGGTACGGAGTACGAGAATTCACGCAGTACTACAACACTGCGAACTCTTCACCCTATAGTCGCCTGAACGTTGAAGGCTGGTCTGGGAACACGGGGTTGTTCGGTGGGGCCAGCTTTTTGAACGTGCGTGATTTGGATACAGGGTTCGATCAGTTCGGCCGACAGCCTGGGACCAATTTCCAGCAGTGGGCCGGCGATGTGAAATTCAATTACCTGTTAACACGCGACAGTATGTTGACGTTGTCGATGCAACATTTCGAACAAGACGACCTGCCGCGCAGCGATCGTTTCCCCGGATACCCGCTGGACGTCGACAACAGCAATACGGCGGGCGGAGCTCGGTTCTTTGATCCGCAGCAGCGTGACTTGACGTACTTGCGGTATCAATCAATTCGACCGGCCCTTGGTTTCTTTGATGCGGTCACGGCCACCGCGTCGTATCATCGCCAGCGTGAAAGCCAGACGCGCGGAATTCCGACAACACGGTTCCAAGAAATTGATGTCGACACGGTAGGACTTAGTTGGCTGGGGTCGCGAAAATTAGCCGAGTTCGGAAAAATTGTGACCGGTGCCGACTGGTACTACGACGATGTTGATTCTCCTTTCGGCGGTTCGGCGACGGGGCCCATCGTTCCCGACGACGCATGGTATCGCCGCGCGGGTTGGTTCGCGAACTGGAACGTGCCGCTTACCCATCGCTTGAATGCCGTTCTGGGAACCCGTTTCGAATCGGTCGCAACGGCCGGCACCCCGTTGATCGGCGGTGTGCCTGTCCGTGTGGATCAGTCGTATGACGACTGGATCGCCAGCATCGGTCTGACGTATCGAATTCACGACGACGTGCGATTGGTCGGCAGCATTGCCGAAGGGTTTCGTCCCCCGAACCTGGACGATTTGATGGCGAACAACCCTAACGTATTGCAGGCCGGGCAAAGCCTGCCCAGTCTGGGACTGACACCGGAACATTCGTTGACGTACGAAATCGGGCTAAAGGTCAATCGTGATCGGTTGCGGGCACAAGGATTTGTGTACTGGATGGACTTGGACGACAACCTGGTATCGATCACGGCGGCGCCGGACACCTTTGCCACGGCCAATCAGGATTCGACCATGCAAGGTGTCGAAGCGGACGGCGAATACTTGCTGAGTCGTTGCTATTCGGTGTACGGGAACTTTTGGTATACGTACGGAACCAACGAGGTGACCAACGCTCCGCTTAGCCGTGTTCCGCCGATGCAGGGCATTCTGGGCTTGCGATTTCGTGACCCGTCCGACGGCACCTATGCATCGCTGTACACATGGATGAGCGATCGACAAGATCGGTTGGACCCCGTTCGCGACGTCACCGACGAACGCATCCCCGATGGAGGCACGCCTGGGTTTGCAACACTCAACCTGCGGATGGGACGCGACTTTGGCAAGAGGCGACAACATCACGGATCGATCAGCTTTGAAAATATCACCGACAAAGCGTACTTGGTTCACGGCTCAGGGGTGCTGGGAACCGGATTCACAACGCGGTTAGGCTGGACCAGCCTGTTCTAATCCGCCTAAAGGTACATCCCGACGAAGCCGTCGGCCGAGTCGGATTGTTCATTGATCGCACGGATTCGCTGTTCGGTCTTTTCCAGATCGCCGGCATCGATGTAGCGATTGAATTCGACCAACAAGGCGTGTTGAACGCTCTCGGCTAAGAAGCCGACCACTGGTTCATTCAGCCAAGCACAGGTTTCTTGGGCTAAGGAGACGTTGATGTCGACGGATCGCGTTTGGCGATCTTTGGGGCCCGTCATCACGGTGCCTTCAAAGTCAAAGACGACGCAACCCTGTTTGGGATCGTTTGTCAGATGGTAGGTGCAGGTGCCACGGTGCAAATAGTAAGTGTTGTGCGTCCCGTGTTTGGCCATCGCGTCTTTGACCCGCAGAACGAATTGCTCGTACTTAGGCGACGCATCGACAGGGACGTCCAGTCGAGTGACGCTGCGCAGCGGCAGGCAATCAAATTCGATTTCGACCCACTGGCCAGAGGACGGTTGCTGCTTTGCGGCATTGGACATGCAAGAAACCCAAGAAAACACGTATCAATCGAATCACATCGTGATTCAATTTAGCAGCCTGGCTAAAATTCCGCAGGACGACTTTCGTACCACGATCGGGTTTCACACGGATCGGGCCGGTTCACCGACTTGTTGAGTTTGCGCGTGGTGAGAGAATGAGAGAAGAAGCCCTGCGCCGCTCTTTTGCAGCCAATGAGATTGCAAGACATCAGTTGCGCTGGTACTCGATGGGGACAATCGAGGCGAAATGCGTTCCGACGGTTCCACTACGGAATCGCGGTGAGGCCATTGGCGCGGCTGTCGATGGCTTGATGGAACAGCCTCAGTTGCTCGACCAATTCCTGGTTGCTCTGATACAGACGCATCAAGTTTTGACGTGTCTGGGCAACGTTCGACTTTAGTTTTTCTGTGTAGTCGACCAACGCAACCTTTTCTTTGCTGGTCTGGTCCAAATCTTGTTCCAGTTTCAGCTTATCGGTCTGCGTGACCGTGGTCATCTTGTCGGTCGCCGCAATCGCGTCTTCTAAGACCTTGCGTTCGAACTCGAGCTCTCGCGAGCGTTTTTCTAGTTCCGTCAATCGCAAACGGATGTCTCGCAACACGAATCGATAGTCGTTCAGCGGGCGAACGTAGTACCGGTTGATCAGTTTTGCGGTTCCCTCGTCGATCAACTCGTTCGCCTTTTCCTCCTTCAGCGTGACCTGTTCGCCGGTCTTGAACTTGACGGCTCGGTCCGATTCGCCATCACCGTGTTTCAGTCGGCTGTCGACGGCACGCCCCAGTCCGTCAAAAAATCCACCTTCGAGTGCCCCGCGCGAGTCGTCACTATCGACTTCTTCTTCGTAGCTCTTCAGGAACTCAATCTTTACCCAGCGGCTCAGCGGTGGATCGTCCGGGCCAGCCTGAGTTCCGTCACGCAGGTAATTTCGCAGGGTTTCTTCGCGTTCTTTCGCCAGCTTTTCTTGAACGCCGGGACTGACGCCGGTCTCGCCCATCATGCGGGCGGCCGATTCCAGGCTTCGCTTGACCAGCGCATCGTCGATACGACCAAACAGATTGTCATTATCGGGCGTGCTGCCGGGCGCGATGAAGGGCTCGTGCCCGTCCAGGGGTAGTAATTCGTACAGTGACCAGAGCTTTGCTTTGTTTTGACCGATCGCATCAAGCTGAGCCGGTTCCAGCGGTCCGGTCGGTGTCAGGGTGACTTGGTCCGGTGTACTGGCAGTGACTTTGAACTCGCCCAGATAGAACATGGGAATCGGCAGCTCGACGCCCTCGACTTGTCCTTCGGCAAATCCAAAGACGACCATGCTCTCGGGGATCAGCGGCAGAGTCGACGGTGCGTCCGGCTCGTCGCCGACGTTCTTGGCCGGCGGCCTGGACAATGTGATCCCTTGCGGATCGGCATTTTGCATCCGCAGACTTCGCCAGCGACGTCCTGCTTCGGTGCCTAGTTTGGCGAGCTTTTGCGAAAGGGAAACGACACCCTCACCGGCCGTGGGATTGGACGGATCGCCAAACTTGATGAGGTGCTGTTCTTTCTCGCTCTCTTCTGCTCGTGCTTCGAGTTTTTCTTTGATTTGGTGCCAGGCGGCGCGGCTTTGCAGCACACCGGCCGTGGGAAATAGCATCGTCACGGCAAGCAACATCGTGATGCATGCAGCCACAATGTTGTACCAACGCCAGTTTCTCGCCGCTTTCCAAACGACGACGAAAAAGCCGATGACCAGACCGATCAGCAGAGCAAGAATGACAAACTTCATGATCGTTCTGAAGAACCACCGCAAAAACGTTGCTGAGAAGAGGCGAAATGTACCCGAATGAATAGTAAGTTGGGCAATATGTAGCGTCAAGCTTTTCTCGCCTGTCGGCCGATATTGACGCGATTTTCATCATCGTGCCCCCCACATGATCGGCCATCGGCTTTCACGCGAGTTGATCGTCCTCGGTGTGACTCATTGTCACAAACCGCATGACCTGACCCATACCGTACCGAATCGACACTCACGACCGGTGTTATCAGTGGATGAGTCGCTGCCAGCCGCCGAAACGGATACCGGTGACATGGATTGTCACCAACCGCTCGGTTTTGCGTCCCACACCGGATTCATGGGTCTCGACGAATATCGTGAACAAAAAACACCTCATTGCGTTGATCACCGCACCCGAAGTCGCGACCGCAGGAATTGCGACGATGACGGTTTTGCTGCTGATCACGATCACCGGCTGTCACCGTCAGTACTATCGCAAGCAGGCTGACTGCGAAGCTCACAGTCTGATCCGCGAAAAGTCCAGTCATATCGCTCGACCGCCGGAGACGCCGGTGAGGATCGAAGTCGATCGCCGCAGCCGGATGTTCAATCCGTTCGATCTGGATTTTCAGCCGATGCCGTTGGATGATCCGGCGGCACATCGCTACATGCAATGTGTCGATGGTCGCCGCGGGTATCCGATGTGGCACGCTGCGGGCACGACGAACACGTCGGAGAGTCCGGATTGGTGGCAGTTCCTGCCGCTGGATGAAAACGGTGTGTTGGTGCTGAATGCTGACAACGCTGTTCGGCTGGCACTATTGCACTCGCCCGACTACCAAGAGCAGACCGAACAGTTGTATCTGTCGGCTTTGGACGTCAGCAGCGAACGATTCCGATTCGATACGCAATTCTTTGGCGGTGCCCAAGCGTTCTGGCAGGCCGATGGCGACCGTCGCCCCGGTGCCGGTGGTGATCAAAGCACGACATTTGGAATCGGACCGAACAGCAACGGCCGACGTGACCTCGCGCTTCAGCGTTCCTTCGCGACCGGTGCCGACTTGGTTGTCGGTGTCGCCAACAGCATCGTGTGGGAACTGAGCGGGCCGAATAGCCAAAGTGCAACGACCGTACTCGACTTTACGTTGCTGCAACCACTGCTGCGAGGCGCCGGACGGGATCGAATCTTGGAACGGCTGACACTTGCCGAGCGCAACTTGCTTAGCAACGTCCGATCGTTCGAACGTTACCGACGCAGCTTTTACTTGAACATCACGACCGGCCGAAATATCGAAAGCCAAGTTCGCCGCAGCGGTGGCGTCTTTGGCGTCGGCCTGGGTGGATTCACGGGACTCGGTGGTGGTTTCGCAGGACTCGGTGGCGGCGGCGGCAATGCCGGAATCGGCGGCGGTGGCGGCGTTGCCCAAGCAGGCGGATTTTTGGGATTGCTGCAGGACCAGCTGCAAATCCGAAACTTGGAAGAGAACATTGCGCGGCTGGGTGAAAACCTCTTGATTCTGGACAACACGTTGGTCGAATTGCTGACCACCATTCCTGATGACCCGGAAGAAATCATTCGACAACGGTTGCAGGTCGCCCAGGCTCGTTCAGCCCTCTTGAACGCTCAGACCCAATTGGTCGGCCGGCAATCTGGTTATCAGGCTTCGCTCGATTCGTTCCTGACAACGTTGGGCTTGCCGCCGTACCTCTGCGCACGAATCGAAGACCCGATCTTGGAACGATTTGAATTGATTGATTCGGATCTGCGAAGTCGTCGTCAACAGCTGATCAACGTGCGATCGTTGGTCGGTGAGTTAAACGTGCGTCTGCTTGAACAAGCGAAGTTCGAAGTCGACCCCAATACGGGGTTGCCTGAGTCGCAACTCGACTGGACACCGGAAGTTCAGCGTGCGATCGGCATCCTGCGTGAAGAGATCCAACCACTGGCTGATTTTAACCAGACGTTGATTCAAGAAGACTTGCCACGCGTCAAAGGTGATATCGCTAGCTTTTCTGAGCAATTGGCCGAACGGCGAAAACAGAACGAAAGCTTGTTGCAGTTGTATCGTGAGGAAAAAGCGAATCAGTGCACATTGCTTAGCGTCAACGAAATCGATGAAACGATTTTCGAGATCGAAGAACTTAGCGATTTGGACGTTCGTTTGACTGAGGAATATCAGAAACTGGAAGAGCGACTTGGTTCTTACACGGAGCGTCTGCGTGAATTGGAAGCAACGCTTGTGCAATACGACGAGGTCGGTGTCGGCGACGATACCCCGCAAGAGATTGCACGCAAGCTGCGAGATGATGTGGTGTTGAAATCTCAAGACTTGCTGTCCGAACTCGGCGACGACGTCCTGGCACTGCAATTGATTCAGGCTCGTGCACGAACCGAAAGTGTGTTGCTGCCGGAGGTTGAAATTGATCCGCGGTCGGCACTCGAAATCGCTCGCAAGAACCGCCGCGACTGGGCCAACGCCCGTGCCGCGCTGGTCAACTCGTGGCGATTGATTGAATTTAACGCCGACGACCTTGAAAGCTCGCTGGACCTCACGTTCAGCGGTGATGTGCAGAACGTCGGGAACAACCCGCTAAGCATGCGTTCGAGCACCGGACGCTTGCGAGTCGGACTGCAATGGGATGCTCCCATCACTCGTTTGCAGGAACGAAACACATACCGTCAATCGCTGATCGAATTCGAGCAAGCCAAGCGGGATTACTATTCGTTCGAAGACGGAATCTGGCAACTGTTACGCGGTCAGATTCGACAACTGCAGGCGAACCGGTTGAATTTCGAACTCGGTCGCCAATCGGTCCGAATCGCCGCGGCACAGATTGAACTGAACGAAGACATTCGAGCGTTCCGTGATGCTCGCGGGCTGAGCAGTGGTCCGACAGCAGCCCGTGATACGATTTCGGCCTTGACCGATTTGCTGAACTCGCAGAACGCATTGCTGAACATCTTTGTGAACTACGAAGTGGTTCGCCGTGGGCTGAATTTCGACCTCGGTACGATGGAACTTAGCCCCGAAGGCTTATGGATCGATCCGGGGCCGCTGACCGAAGGCACCATGTGGGTGCCAGGGGGCGGCACCGACGGGATGATCGAATGTGGCTGCAACAAATGTGGACTGCGAATGGAAACGTTGCCCGAAGAATCTTCCTACATGGAGGACAGGTTTGGCACGGTCAGCAACCTGCCCCCGGAGGTTACCGTCAGCGAAGAATGGTACGAGGCTCCCATCGAAACGATGGAAGCTCCAATGGAATCGCCCGTCGAAGTTCAACTGCCGCCAGCGGTCCAAGCCCCACCGGTGATCGAACCGTTGCCGGCGCCCACGGCTAGGCCGATTCAGTCGTTGTAGTGAACTTGTTGATTTCGTCGTGAACTTGCTGAACTTAAGATCGAGGCCATGCATGCGCATGGCCTCGATCGATTTCGGTCTAGTCGCGAACCCAGGTCGTCTTTTCTTCGATCGGGCTCCGTTGACTCGAGGGCCAGTCGCTCTCGGGATAGCCGAGATAGAAAATTCCTAGCACACGGTCATCGGTGGACAGGCCGACGAAGTCCCGCAGTTGATCGCTGCAGGCGGCGACGTTCGTCGACCAGAACCCGCCAAGCCCGTGCGCCGCGGCGGTCAAGTGTATGTTTTGAACCGCACAGGCGACCGCTTGAATCTCGTCCAGTTCGGATATCTTTCGGCTGGCTTGGCGTTTCATGCCAATGACCATCACGATGGGCGCACGCAATACGCTCTCTTTGATTCCCGCATGCTTGTTGGCCTTGAACGTTTCCGCCGTGGTGATGGCTCGGTAAGTATCCGCCATGAATTCTGCGAGCCGTTTTCTTGCGTCACCGACAAAGATGGTGAATCGCCAAGGTTCGGTCATCCCATGTGTGGGCGCCCAATTGGCGTTCTCAAGAATTTCTCGCACCACCGACTCATCCACGTCGCGGTCGCTAAAGGCTTTGGGTTTGACCGTCCGGCGAGATCGAATCACGTTCGTGATGACTTGCGAATCCACAGATGATGTTCCTGGAATGATGAGAGACGAGAAATTCGACGGCCGAGCGGCAAAACCGAAAGGCCGATCTTCGCAAAGACCGACCGTTGTCAAATCGGTGCCGACGTCAGAGGGGATTTGGCGATCCGAACAGGTCGTTCAGATATGACGTGTGCTCTCGTATGCTAAACTAAGCATCCCTTCCAGGTCGAACCCTTCCAAGTGGCAATTCGTTGTTCCTACCCAACGCCACGATCGTCCTTATACCCATCGGTGACATTCATGAATCATCAAACGTCTGTCGGTTTGCGTATTGCATCGGTCTTCGCGCTGATCTGTTTAATTTCCAATGCGGAAACCGCGACGATCACCGCCGGCGATCTTTCGGCCGGTGCAGCTCGGATCGACATCACGCCAGAGATGGGAGTTTCGCTGGACGGGTCGATTAGCAAGAACGGAGTGGTTGAATCGATCCATGATCGTCTTCACGCGAGGGCGCTGGTGCTGGACGATGGCAAAACCCGTATCGCGATGGTGATTGTTGACAACTGCATGACATCGCGAGATGTCTTTGACAAGGCAAAAGCATCGGTCCATCAAGCGACTGGTTTTCCGATCGATCATATGTTGATGGCGTCGACACACACGCACGCGGCACCACGCACCGCTCATATCAGTCGCGAACCGATCGACGATCGGTATCACGACCAAGTCAGTGATGGGATTAGCCGTGCGATTTTGGCGGCAATCGAAAACTTGCGGCCCGCACAGATTGGCTACGCGTCGTTTGATCGCCCAAGCTTGATCGCGTGCCGTCGATTCATTTGCGAACCGGGAACCGTGGAAGCCAATCCCTTTGGCGAACTGGGTGAACAAATCAAGTCCGTCGCGGGTCGATCCAGCGGGGTGATTGGTCCGGCCGGCCCCGTCGATCCCCAGTTTTCGATTCTCTCGGTGCGTCACCGCGATCAAACGCCACTCTGTGTGCTGGGCAACTTTAGCGTTCACTATTGCGGCGGTTACCAAAGGGGAGCGGTCAGCGCCGACTACTTTGGATTCTTCTCACGTGAAATCGAATCGCTGCTGAAGCATGACTCGGCCCATCCTCCGGTCGTCGGCATCATGTCCAACGGAACCAGTGGAAACACCGGCGCGTTTCAACGATCTGATGGTAAGAAGTTCAAGCCATTTGAAGGCATGCAGCATTACGGCCGCATGCTCGCCAGCGAGACGCGTCAGTTGCTTGACGAAATTGAATATCGCAGTGACGTTTCAATCGGAATGTTACAGCAGCAGCTGACCTTGGGTGTTCGTCGCCCAAGTGAAGAACGACTTGCTTGGGCCACCAAGACGATCGGCCAACCCAAGGCGGAACACACCCATCGATGGTCACTGATCTATGCGCAGGAGGCACAGCATTTGTCCAAGTATCCGTCGGAAAAGACAATCGTGCTGCAGGCGATCCGCATCGGCGACATCGGTATCGCGGCGGCGCCGTGTGAAGTGTTCGCCGAGACAGGACTCGGAATCAAATCCGCAAGTCCGTTTCGTCACACGTTCAGCATCGAATTGGCAAACGGATATGGCGGATACTTGCCGACACTCGAGCAGCATCAATTGGGAGGCTATGAGACTTGGCCTGCCCGATCCAGCTTTCTAGAAAAAAACGCCGAGCAAAAAATTCGCTCGACGCTTGTTGATTCGTTGCAGCAGCTTGATGGCGAACCATGAGTCGCGGCTAAAGGCCGTGCGTTACGACTCGCCGCGTGCGGTGCGACCTAGACGGCGGCCGTTGGGACGACGTTAACGCGGCGACCCTTGCGATCGAACATCACGTTTCCTTCGATCAGTGCAAACAGAGTGTAGTCGTTGCCTTGCCCAACACCTTTGCCGGCGTGGAACTTGGTGCCGACCTGGCGAACCAGAATACTGCCGGGTTGAACGACTTCGCCACCGAACTTTTTCACGCCACGACGCTGGGCGTTGGAGTCACGACCGTTGCGGCTGGACCCCTGTCCTTTCTTATGTGCCATCAGATTTACCTGAAAATGAGTTGTTTGAGCCCCGGAATGTAGCGATCGACCCCTGTTTGATCAAGGCGTACGGATGGATCAAGGCATACCGACCCGGCTTTTTTCGCAGAATGCGGCGAATTTTCGCCAAGTGCGTCGGATTTGATCCCTCGATTGATACTCAAGCCAATTTGCCAACGTCAAGTCATCGCGGTCAGAATGCGTCTTGCGACCGAAACCACTGCGGTCGGAATCACTGCGGTCGGAATCACTGTCACGCGAGATACAAACGCCTGCGTCTCCTTTAACGCTTGGTCGTCGTCGGCAGAGCACCGAGGGTTCCCGACTGAAGCCGCAGGTGATGGATCTCCATCGTTCTTGGGTTGATTGTCATTTCGCTAATCACCACGTCCGGTCCGGGTTGTCCGTCGGGTCGGGTCAGCCGAATGTTCGACCCCGAGTGTGGCGCACCGTCGATCGAAAACAGGTCTTTCATCGACGAGTAAACGGTTCGGGCGGCCGTACCCTCTAGCAGTCCCTTGTCGCTTCGCGTCCGAAAGACGATGCCGCCGTTGGCTTCCATTTCCCATGGAACCTGCATGCCTGCGATCCGCGGTGCATTCACATAGGCCGGCGCGACACCGACCCGCAACTGGTCGCAGTCCAGGGTCGAGTCGCCGAACGATAAGTCATTCATCTGCGCGACATCGAATGTTTCGTCCCACGAATGCAGATTACGGACACCGACGCGGACGCCTCGATAGAAAGTCAAATTCTCGGCCGTCAGGTCACCTTCGAAGAGTTCGTGATACTGCAGATGCAAGCCCGTCAATTCGCGACTCGCATCAATCTCGGCCGTCGAACCTGATGCCAGCGGCCCCTTGGGCGGTGAACGCATCCAGGTTCGATACCATCCGGGTCCGCTGCCGACCAACTTGCCACTCTCTGGCATCATCGTCAGCTTTGGTGCTTGCAGGATATGCCGTGCTTCCAGCACACCGTCGGCGGCACGGTGGTCGGCCTGAACCATCACCGGACGGTCTTCGGATTGAACAATTGCGATTTGTTGCACCGCCGCGTTGCGAATGGTTTGGACGTTTTCGATTTGCACTTCGTCACTGAGTGTGACGTGCAGTTGGTCGCCAGACAGATTCAATTCCCAAGGCTCGCGACCTTGCATCAACGCGGCTTCGATTGTCACACCGCCGGAAAGCGTTGCCGTTCGCCCGTCAAACCGCATCGCTTCGTTCCAGCGACAATGAGGCGCTTTGGTCCAAGTGATTTTTTTCTTTGCGTCCGACCCGCCGGTGTCGCTCGCGCCGCTTAGACCGCTGGGTAACACTGCGGTGGGCATGCGAAATTCGCCCGCATGATTGATTTCGATCAAGTTTTCTGCCGGCCAGATCTGAATCAGTGGTCCGACAAAGTAACCATCGCCCAGTTCAAATCGGGCAGGCGATTCGACACCGCTGCCAAGTTGCAGTACGTCGTCACCGCCGCCATCACGCCACCGCAATTGCTGGCCTGTCAGTTTCGCCGGTAAAGTCTGACCGCCGGTCGTGATTGAGTGCGTGAGTTCGACTGATCCGACGACCGTCAAGTCTCTCGCGTGAACGCCCTGTTTGCCTGATTCCAATTCCGCAGAAATCGAGTCACCGCGAATGTTGGGGCGCGGGCGAGCGACCGGGTCTGTCATTTCACCGCCGGCGTCCGGTTGGGCGATCCATTGCCGCATCGAACTGCCGCTGGATTCTTTGTCTTTGTCCGGCTTGCTGACGTGCCGGCCGGCCGGCGGCGGATCGACAAAGATCAGCTGCAATAAGTGTGTGCTGGCGGCGATGGCACGCGTGTCCAAGTGAACGTTGTTGCTGGCCTTTAACCATTTCGGCGATAGCGTTTGTTTTCCGTTGCTGCCGTCGGTGGAAGGTTTCAGTTGCAACGCGCCTTCGATCGATGAAGCCTGGAAACTTCCGCCATCGGTGAACGACGCTCGGACGTCTCCATCGATCCAAAGTCCGATTTCGCCATCGGCTCCCGCGGCCAAGTCATCGGTGGTCATCAATCGCTGTGGCTTGATCGAAAGTTGTTCGGACCAACTCGCTTCGCGAAGTGGGACTTTGTCGTCGTCCACGCGTACCAGTCCGGCGCCGTAGAAATCCAGGTTGCCAATCGCTTGCGGGTGTTCGGGATCGAAAAAGTAGGCCAACTGAGTCAGCCGGGCCAAGATTCCTGATCGACGAATTTCAACGCCCGTTCGGCCATCGGCGATCAACAATCCGTCAGCCGATTTGAAATCGACATGCTCCGCTGCGACCATCAGATCAAAACTGGGCGCACGAATCGTTGCGGGTGAACCATAGGCGGTCACTTGGTTCAGCCAATCCAGCGGCGTATCGCGCGACACGTCTGCGTTGGTCGGGTCTCGAAGCGACAATTCCAGTGCATCGCAATCGAATCGGTCTTCCGCACCGCCGCTGATTTGGTGGACCAACGAAACGGCGCTGCGCATGGACAGTTTGTCGAGCGCGAAATCGTATTCGACGCGGCCACCACAGCTGAGAGAAAGTGTTGCCGGTGCGGGCATCCCGGCCGATGTGTTCGAGCGCGGATTCGCTCGCACTTCCGGTTCCTGCGACGACGACCACAGCGGGCCGTCATGCAGCGGCACCACCATCTCATCCAGATAAATCAATTCCATTCGGTCCAACACCGCGGCGGCGTGTTGGCTGGCCGGGATCGTTCCGGTGGCGTTTGCCAAATGCAAGGTCAAGTCGCGACCGATCACACGAGCGTCGCCGAACATCATCTGAATCGCCTCGGTCGTCCAGACCTTGCGATTGTCGATGCCAACATTCGCCGTGCGGATCATCAAATGCCGTTTTGCGTCCTGGCTTTGACGTTTGATTTCAACGATGCCTCTCAATCGGCCATCATGGATCGGCGGCGCATTGCCGCTAAGCATATCCAGCGATTCGGTAAAGCGAATTTCGGCGCCCGATTCGGCTTCTAGGATGACGGGTTCCTGCAAGGGCTGTCCGTCGGCGCTGCGGCCGATGACGACCGTGATGGGCCACAGTCGCCACCGATCGTCGCTGGTCTGTTCCCAATTCTTGAACAGCAACATGAAGTTTCCGTTGGTTGTTTGCAGTCGTTTGCAAACGCCTCGTTGCCAGGCACCTTCGGGAAAGCTTTCCGCAAGCGAATCCGCTGGGACCATCACGTTTTCCGTTTTTACCGGAACAGCGTCAAAGGCTGGCGGTTCCAACAGCGGCGTCAACGTCCATTGATAGACAGTCGACGCAACCAATAAGACAGCGAGTGCGGAAAAATAGTGAGTTAGTTTTTTGAACGGTCGGTTCATGGGCACAATGAACGGCGAAAACGAATCATGCGGCGGGCCGCGGATCCTTTATCGCAAGTGTTCCTCCCATCGATGTTTCGCACGTAGCAAACGTTCGATCAGTTCACGCAGTGCGCCATCGCCGCCGCGATGATGCAGCACCCAGTTTGCGGCGGCTCGCGCGTCGGCGGATGCGTCCGCAGGCGCAGCAGATAATCCGGCCGCCTTCATCAAAGGAATATCAGGTAGATCATCGCCGATATAGCAAACCTGTTTCATCTGGCAGCCGGCTTGTTCGCAAATTTCGGACGCGGTATCCAGTTTGTTCTTCGCCGACTGATAGACGTACTGAATACCCAGTTCTTCCGCCCGGCGGCTGACGATGTGACTGCTGCGGGCCGTGATGATGCCGAATGTAAATCCGCTCTGCATCCAAAGTTTGATGCCCAGACCGTCCCGAACATGAAAGTGCTTTGTTTCCACGCCTGCATTGTCATACACAATCCGCCCATCCGTCATCACACCGTCGACATCCGAAAGGACGCATTTGATGTCGGCAGCCAAGTCAGCGTCAGAACGCAGGATTGCGGGCATAAGAATGAATGATCGAGATGAAGATGCAAAGTGTTCGCCGGAACAAGCCAATCGCCGCTGCGGCGGCGATCGTGTTTATCCAGCGGAAAGCGGAATCGTGATACAGGAATCGTCTTGTTGTGCGACCAAGTCGGTGATGTCCAGCATTCCCAGTGGTCGTCGGTCGGGATCGATCACCGGCAATTCGCTGATCCGGCGCCGTGACATGACCGCGATGACCTCGGATACCGGCCAGTCCGGCTCGGCCGTCATGGGGTTGTCGGTCATCCGCTGGCGAATCGATTCGTCCAGCGCTGCATCACACCGGGTTTCTAATAAACGCGCCAAATCGCTGTCGGTGAAAATTCCCGAAAGTTTTTGATCATCGTCGACCAGCATGATCGCGCCGCTGCGTCGACCGTTTTTCGATGCCGTCACCATGGCTTGCCGGATCGTGACGTTTTGGGATGCAATCCGACAGGCCACCAGCGGACGCATCATCTGTTGGGCATTGGCAAGTTTGCGTCCGAGCGCGCCGCCGGGGTGGAATCGGGCGAAGTCTTGTGATGTGAACTCGCGTAACCGGCTGGCAAGCATCGCGACCGCATCGCCCACCGCCATCATCACCGCGGTGCTGCTGGTTGGCGCTAATCCGTTCGGACACGCTTCGGGGTGAGAACCGATTGCGATCACGCAATCCGCACTGGCGGCCAATGGGTTGTCGTCAGTCGCCGTGATCGCGATCAAGCCTTGTGAATGAGCACGCAAGTGCGGAGCGATACGTACGACTTCTTCACTGCGCCCGGAATTGGAAATGGCCCACACCAAGTCGTTTTCGCGAACACGTCCCAGATCACCATGAACCGCTTCGGCAGGATGCAGAAAGTGTGAAGGTGTACCCGTGCTGGCCAACGTCGCGACCAGTTTCTGACCGACCAGTCCGGCTTTGCCAACGCCGGTGACGACCACGCATCCGTTGCAAGCCGCGGTCATCTCGGCCGCACGTACCGCATCAGTATTAAGATTTGTCGCGCAGCGTTCGAGCGCACGCGCCTCGGCCACCACGGTTTGCCGGATCGCGCGCAGCCGTTCCAGTGTTGTCGCGGGAATCGCGCCGCCGGTGACTTCGACCGACTCGTCCGAACGATTTTGGGCAGCATGATATTGTGGAGCAGCTGACACGGCGAAACCTTCCTTGGTCGATCGCGGTGGTTGGTGAATCTGTGGATGCGTTGACCGAAGCCGACCAGAGACCGTTCGACCGAATTGCGGGCCGGAACGTTTTGGCGCGGATCCGGTAGGCCGACCTCTGTCGGGGATATTAGCCAGAATCACTGGCTCGCCACAACGCTGTTACTTGGGCGTTTGCGTAAGATAGGCCGAGCCAGCGGTCGGTTGCTAGCTTTTTGGCTCGACGAACACCCAATGCTTCGCGAACCAGAAGTTCACAATCGCCCCCACGCCGATTCCCACCGCGGCCAGCGGCAGCGGGTGGGCAGCCAACTGGGGCGAGATTTCGCTGAAAAAGACCGTGACAAAGTAGCTGGCGGCGGCGCCAACACTGCACGAAACCAAATACTTTTGGAACCGTCCAAAGACGCCATACGTTTTCTTGCGGAATACCCACTGATCGTTTCCGGCGAAATTCCAGACCACCGCGGTCGAGATCGCGACGGCGCGTGAAACAGGAATTCCGTATCCACAGGAAAGCAGAAAAGCGAAACAGGTCAGGTCGACGATCGCGCCCGATGCACCGACCAATGCGAAGCGGCTGGCTTGGTAAGTCCCTTGAAACTTGAATCGTCCGAGTCGGCCGAGGTGGCGAAGATAGTTCAGTTGTTCGACCAGCGACAATTTGCTCTCACCGCGTCGACGATCGGTAAAGTGGATCGGGACCTCTTCGACACGACGGCATTTTGTTTTGACAAGGATTTCGAGGCCGATTTTGTAACCCACCGGATCCCAGTCACGCGTCCGCAGATAAACCTCGCGTGGCACCGCAAAGAATCCAGCCATCGGATCTTTGATCTTGGTGAAAGGCCTCGCCATCATGGTGGCCACGCGGCTGTTCAGGTGGCGAAAGAATCCCCATGTTTCATCGGTCGTGCCGCCTTGCACGTACCGGCTGCCGACGACCATTTCGGCCTGACGGTCTCGCAGCGCGCCGATCAATGTGGGCAACGTTTCCGGCGGATGACTCAAGTCGGCATCCATACAAACCAGAATTTCGCCCTGTGCTTCATCGAATCCCCGCAAGACGGCCGAGCTTAATCCTCGCTCGTCGATCCGTTCGATCATACGAACGTTGCGGCCACGCGATTGCAACTGAGCAATCTTTTCATCGGTTCCATCACGACTTGCATCATCAACGATGATAATTTCAATCCATTCGTCCAGGTGTGCGAACGTTGCCGAAACGCGTTCGACCAATTCTTCGATGTTTTCTGATTCTTGATACGTCGGCACGACCACCGAGACACCCACGCGTCGGGCATCCGCAGAAACTGTTTCTGTGAGGGCGGATGTTTTCGCCTGAGACGAAACCGTCACGGGCGCAACGTTCTGCAGTCCATCGAAGTTGGCTGCGGCGTTGTCGGTCGTGTCCATCATGGGATGCCGGGGCGGAAGTATTTCGAGAATCAGGACACAGCTCAGCACTTGTGCCGCGAGTTCTTGGCGACAAATGACTCGCGTGGACGCGATTGAAAGCTAGATTTCAGTCGCAGTGGCCGGCGAATGTGCTGGAAACGATGTCAAAAACTACGACGCAGAGCGCGGCGATGGGGAAATTCGAACAACAACGTCGTCCCTCACTTTGGTTGGCTATCCCGGTTGTGATGGTGCTGACGATTGTGTGGACGAAAGCTGACTATCCGCTGGATTATTGGCTGCACATCAACAACGGTGGCTGGATGATCCAGCACGGTCGGCTGATCGATCACGACACGTTTTCGCACACCATCGACGGTCAACCGGTCAATAACCAACCTTGGTTGGCCCAGATTTGGATGTATCAAGTCCACCGGGTCGGCGGATACGCGTTGAACCAATTCATCGCGGGCCTCGGCTACGCCGCGGGTGTGCTGACGGTCATGTATCTGGTCGGCCGACGGTGTCAAAATTGGACGCTGGCCGCACTGGCCGGCTGTGTGACCGTGGCGGTGATGTCGACCAACCTGGGCATACGGCCACAGTACTTTTCGGTTGTATTGTTCTCGATGCAGTTGTTCATCTTGAACCGGGCTCGGCGGACGTTGCCGCTTGTCGTGGGATGCTTTGTGATCGGCGCTCTGTGGACCAATTTGCATGGTGCATACCCGCTGTGCGTGGCGGTCCCCGGTGTGTACCTGGCGTCCGCGCTGCTGGAGGCCTGGATGAATCGCGCCGATCAGCATGCGTCGCGCTCCCAGCCTTTAACACGCACGCATCATCTGGCTCGCGTCCAGCGTTTCGGTTTAGCGACAGGCGCTGCTGCGGTCGCCTGCTTTGTACGCCCGGTTCCCACCGACGCGATTAGCTATGTCTTGAATTGCGGCAGCCGATCGGTTGAGCGAGGTTTGGTCGAATGGTTGCCGACCAGCCTGGGGACCGAATCGGGACCCGCGTTTTTCGCCAGCGTGGTAGCGCTTGTTGCGGTCCTGAGTCTGTCCCGTCGGCGCAGCGAGGTGCACGAGGTGCTGTTGCTGATGGCGTTTTTCCTGCTCGCTTGTTCTTCACAGCGAATGGTGATGTGGTGGGCAATCATTTTTCCCGTCATGTGTGCTCGACCAGCCGACCAGGTATGGCGTCATGCGGTTGCGTGGGCCCGTCGAAAGCGGGCCGGCCAAAGTGGTGACAACGCATCGTCAGTCGCGAATCCGACCCTGGACCGCATCTTGGCAACAACCGTGGTTGTCTGCGTGACCGTTTTCATGATCGTTTCGACGCCGTGGACGCGATCCGTAAATGCTTGTTTGCCTCCCGAAAAACGCGTCGTTATTTTGCACGACGAACCTTATCACTTGGTCCAAGACACGGTTAAAACGCTGCCGTCATCGGTCGATCACGTTAATACATACGCGCCATTGTCTTGGGGGCCTTATTTGACATGGCATTCGGCCGGAAAACTGAAAACGTTCTTGGACACGCGAGTTGATTTTTTCCCGGCAAAGATTTGGTCGGCGTACGAAGCGATCACCTTAGGCAGCGAGCAGACCGATGGGCTGTTGGCTCAGTACAACGTTGACATCGTTATCTGTCGTGCGAATCAAGTTCGCCTGATTCAGCGACTCTCGTCCAGTGACCGGTGGAGACCGGTTTACTCAGACGACGTCGGAAAGGTGTTCCATCGAGACTGATGCAAACGCCAGCGGAATCAAATCGTCGATCCATGGTCAGTGCATGGTTCATTATCTTTGCACTGGCACTGCTAGCGTTCTGGCCGTTGGTCTGCGCGCCCGGAAAAATCTTGTACTCCGATCACTCCGACATGCTGGCGATGCATGTTCCGATGAAGCATTTTCTCGTGCATTCGTTCCAGCAGACCGGTGAGATCCCGAACTGGTGCCCATCCAGCTTCGCGGGGCTGCCCTTTATTCACGACGTCCAACTGGCGGCTTTCTATCCGCTGCACTGGCCGCTGTACTTGTTGGAACCAACTTGGATCGGCGCGGCGGTCAGCTGGCTAGTCGTGTTGCATGTGATCATTGCCGGATGCGGCATGTTCATCTACGCGCGACACACGTCACTGGGATGGCACGGATCACTGGCAGCAGCCGGCGGATGGATGTTCGCTGGCAAATGGATGATGCACATGATCGATGGCGGCCATTCAATCATGGCCCCACTCGCGTGGCTGCCTTGGGTGCTGGTCTGCGTGCATACCGCTATCGAATCACCAAATATCCGTGGCAGAATTCGCTGGGCGACGGCGGCGGGTTTGTTCTTTGGCATGATGATTTTGGGGACACACCCGCAAGTCACATTTTACAGTGGTTTGACCATCGCACTGAGTGTGTTGGTCTGGACCTTGGTCGGCCACGAAAAGAAAGAGCCCACGATTGCCTCGCTGCAGCGGGCGAAGTCATTGGGCAAACGATTGAACCTGGGCATCGCGTGCGGCATCTGGTGCGCATTGATCGCCATCGGCCTGGGTGCGATTCAGTTGATGCCGGCCCTGGAAGCCGCGCCGCAGACGTCCCGTGCAAGCGGCGTTTCACCGGCGGATATTCTGCCTGGCGGACAGCGCGTTCAGCGAAACTTTGTCGGCCCGGCAATCATGGCGATTCGGCCTAGCGGGCGTTGGGAAGACCGCGGCGGGTTCGCATTGGTGACCGTGTTTTTGGCCGTGGTGGCAATGATCTCGCGGCGTAGCGAACCCTGGATCCGGCGGCATGTTTGGCTGTGCGGTATCTTGATTGCATACGCGATGGGGATGGCGATTCTGTTTCAATGGATGCCGGGCTTTCGTCTGTTTCGACAAGCGACGCGCATGATCTTGGTCGCTAGTCTGCCAATGGCTTGGTTGGCCGGTGCCGGCGTCGAGACGCTGGCAACATGGAGCGACGAGCCGAAACGTTTGCGTGGTATCGCGACGAGAGTCGTACTGATCGTTGCGACGCTGTGTGGTGGGTCGGCGATTCGCGGTTGGTTGCAAGGCGAAACACTATTGGCACATGTTTACTGGCTGACGCTGTTGATCACCATTCCGGCGATGTTTTGGCTAATCAGGGCGAGTCAATCCTTGACGATCTCGACCCGCATGCATGCCTGGACCACATTGTTGATTGTCGACGCGGTGATGCTGGCTGTTCCATCGATCGATGTTCGATCGTTCGATGAAATCTATCACACCGGGTCCATCGTGGATGGATTAAAAAGCGTTGTGCAGCCGGGCGATCGCATTCTGGAACGTGAAGCAAGCCCGCACCGCACCGCGACGCCACTAGGGACGGGCGTGCCGCTCGCGCTGCTGCATCAACTGGAACCGGTCCGCGGATACAACAGTTTTGACTTGGCGTCGTACCGCAGATACTTAAAACGTATTGGCGGTGATGATACGCAATTGCGGCCACTCGAGGATGCCTGGACATTCCCTCTGATTGGCGACTTTCCAATCGCCGATCAAATGCGAATCGATCTGCTGGGTGTGCGCTATATGATCGCCCCACATGATGCCGAACTTGCAAGTCAGTGGCGTGCCACACCCGTCGCCGAATCAGCCCCGACCGCATATAGCCTGATCGATGGTGGCATTGAGACGCTACCGGCGTACCGTGTTTTCAAAAATCACGGTGCGTTTCCGAAAGCATGGACGATCGATCAGAGGTGGGTCGATCACGGTTCCGATGCTCCGATCCACCTGGACCGTTTGTTGCAAGCCGAGCGATCCGAGGTGCGTCCGGCGAAGCTGCGCACATATCAGCCGAACCGCATCGATGTGCAAGTTGACGTCTCGACGCCAAGTCTTCTGGTGTTAGCCGATGCATGTTTCCCGGGCTGGAAATGCAACGTCGATGGCCAACCAAAACCGATCGTTCCCGTGGAAGGTTTGTTCCGTGGCGTGTGGATCGACCCAGGTGCAAAGGAAATACAGTTCTTGTTTCAGCCCGACTCGCTGCGGTATGGTCGATGGATCACAATGCTGACGTTGATTGGTTCGGTTGGAATTCTGTTTGTCGGTAACCGACGCGGATTCGCACGAGAAACCGGTTAACGCATTTGAAGATTGCGTTGGCACTTGACGGTGGCGTAGCGGGACGATGTCACGCTGTGTGACTTGCCCGCGGACCGTATTTACGACCGGGGTTGCGGTTAGGGTTCACGACGAGGGGGGGCGACCGGGTTTGACGGGTCCGTTTGTGGCTTACTGATTTTCGTTAGCGGCTCGTTCGGCAGCCAACGCCGCTTGCTTGGCGGCATCGGCCGCATCGATGGTTTTTTGAATCAACGGCATCACGATACTGCGATAGATTCCTTCGGCCATCGGAAACTTCTTCATTTGCTGAAACGTTTCGTACATGGTTTGTCCGTCTTCGCTGCTCATCGGAACCTTTGCGGTTCGCCCCTCGGCGTCGACCAAAACAGATTCGTAAGTCCACTGACCGTTTTCGGATTCGGTGCGCACCACATCTTGGATCTGAGCGGTGGACGGATCGAACGCCCCTTCCCCGACAGACTCTTTGGGTTGATAGGTTTGGTCATCTAACCCCAGCGTGCTGGCGATCGTGGTCGTTACCTCTTGAACCGATTCCGGACTTGCCACCTTGTCGAGTCGTTTGAGGTTTTTTTCCAACTCAGAAAGCTTGCGTTCATCGGGCAGGTTTTCGATTTGAGATATCTGTGATTCGATCGAAGCTTCGATTTGATCGGCAGGGATCTCAGGTGCTGGAGGTGGTGTTGGCGGACTCGGCAGATCGGCATCGCCTTGCCCTTGGGGCGAAGGCTGCGCCGCCTTGAGTGCCGTGGAATCCGGCGAGGATGGTTCACGATTTGGCAGATACCAAGACAACAGCACCAATGCGCCGATGGCATGCAGCGCGATAGAGACGATGACGGCGCGGCGATAGCGTCCGCGACGTTGCTTTCGCGGCGCTCCCCTGTGACTGGGCTGGCTTTCGTGCGCGTTCATGACGCCGTTATCGCAGTCATCGGCCGGACTGTCAAAAGGGTTGCCCCTCGCACTGATCGGATCGGTTCCGCTAGTCGGTAAAAATGGCTTCTTTGATCAATCGCCATACAAACAACAGACCGCCCATCAAGCCCAGCAGAGCCAAGCACATCCATAGCACGAAATTGCCCAGAACCGCAAAGTTCGGCGCGATCGCTTCGTTGTAAACGCGGTCCCAGTACAGGATTGTCAAAACCGTTCCGGCACAAAGGTACGGGCCAAAGGGAACGCGTGGATTTCGCGTGACAATGTACTGGACGACGATGATCGCAATGGCTGCAAATGGTGACAGGAAAAACGCCGCCACCGCACCCTGCCAGCCGATAAACGCGCCGATCATGGCCATCAGCGTGACATCGCCGAAACCCATGGCTTCAACGCGCATCGCGCCGGATGCCACAATGCGAATCGCCCAGACAATTCCGCCGCCGACGGCCAGTCCCACCAAACCGCTGAACAAACCTTGCCAGTGCGTGCCGCCCCACCACCAAACCACCGAGATCAAACCCAGTCCGGTACACCAAATGGCAACCAACAGTTTCCACGTCGGATAGCGAAACAGACCGGCCAAGAAAAACTCGACCGCTTTTGCTAATCCTTTGCGCAGAATCAATCGGCGATCGGCTAGCGCGAAACACCAAGCCGTCCAGATCAGACCGCCCGCGACCAAGCCTTTTGATGTGGTCCATTGCGCGATCGGTTTCAACCAAGGCAGATCAAACGTCGTCGGCGTTAGCCCGGCGGCGCCGTTGGGCATCACGATATCGGCTGGCATGAATCCCATTGTCGAAACCGACGCCAACGCCAATGCGAGGATCGTGCCGGGAATTGTGATCGCATCGGGGATGGTTTGTTCATCGAAATCAATAAACGTCGCGGCGGTCATCAGCAGAAGCAATATCGCATGACCGAAGAAGATTCGCGTCCCCCAAGGCTCGAACGTTGGGATGAACGCGCCACGAAACGCCAGTGGCATCAAACCGCCCGTTTGCGTTTCGAACCAATACAGTGCCGGCAACGCGACCGCTAAACCAATCTCGATCAGGATCGGGCGAAGCCAAAAGCCGCGGCCATGGATCGACGACTCGCGGGCCAGTCCAAACCATCCAACGACCGGAATGCGATCCGACGCCCTGCGTGGCGGTGCTTTCCCGTCCGGCGTGGCCCAGGGTGAAATCGGTCGCGGAAAGTAGCACCAACGATAGATGACGTGATTCGCAACGGCACCACCGATCAGCCCCAAGACCCCGAGCAAAATCACTCGTACGGCCATCGGAAGGGCAATCCAAAGCGTTATCACAGAATCTCTATCTATTACCGAGCAAGTCGCCAGAAAAGGTAAGGCCAGTGGGTGCGTGGGTCTTTTCGTCGAGGCGTTCGCACCAGTGGCAGGCTGGAATCCTAACGAAATGCTCCGCCCCCGTCACAGCCCCGTTACGAGCAACAAGCGATTTCGCGGTCACGACCTGCGCAATGCGATTGCTTTGTGTTTTGGGACAAACCGAGAGAAGAGCCACTGTCCTAGCGGTTTGGTGAAAACTAACGGTTTGGTGAAAACAGGGCCTTTGTCCTGCGCCTTCGTTCTTCCATCGTTCTCGGCCAATCAAAGCGGGAAATCGTGCTTGATTGGGGGCGCCGGACGCCTGTGGGGACGCCATTTCTGTTGACGAATCGGCTTTTCGCCACTAAGCTTGCTATTGGTGCTGAATGCTACACTGACCCCGGGCTTCCGCGGTTGTGCCTCACTTAACACCACCCGCCTGCCTTCTCTAAGGCTACCTGCCGTCAGTTTTCCGCTGATGCTGGATTGGCGTTGTCAGACCTCCGTTTCCTTCATCGATCTTAGCCATTGATAAATGCGATGTTGGTTTCGATTCCGCACTCATGCGGACTCGATCCGATGTCACGGGGAACTCGCGGTCAGGCGACTCGCCTGATCGTGCGCTGAGTTCGATAAGCCATCGTTTCCAGGAGCGACTTTCTGTGACAAACAGATTGGTTCAAAACTGCGCCGTGATTGTGAGCATTGGATTCGCATTCGCACCACTGTTCACATTCAATTCGCTATCCGCGAGCGACGAATCGAAATCCGGATCGGTTGAAAAGCAGGTCAGCTTTCACACCGAGATCGAACCGATCTTTCGACGTCAGTGCTATGGGTGTCATCAAGGCGCCAAACAGTTGGGCGATTATCGGATGACCGATTTCGCTTCGATGTTAGCCGGCGGCGAAACAGGTGAGCCTGCGATCGTTCCCGGTAAACCCGCAGAAAGTTATCTGATTCAGCAGATCACCAGCGATGATGGTAAGGCAGAGATGCCCAAGGCGCCCGCCAAACCGCTGAACGAAGTGGAAGTGGAATTGATCGCACGGTGGATTGCGCAAGGTGCAATCGACGACTCGCCAGCGGATCCCGGGCCGCGCTACGACAACCAGAACCTGCCAAGATACACCGGGCCTGCGGCTTTACCATCGGTCGACGTCAACACCGATTCAAGCACCGGAAAGACGCGAGTTGTCGTTGCAGGTTTCCATGAATTGATCGTGATGGATTTGTCCAACGGCAAGGTGATGAACCGGTTGGTCGGCATGAGCCCGCGCATCAATTCGGTTCGTTTCTCGCCCGACGGCAAACGAATCGCCGCGGCCGGTGGTACGCCGGGTGTCAGCGGCGAGATTCAAGTCTGGAACGGCAAGACCGGCAAATTAATTCTGTCCAAGACCGTAACCTACGACACGCTCGCGGGACTTTCGTGGTCGCCGGACGGATCGAAGATCGCGTTCGGGGCGTCCGACAATGTTGTGCGGGGGATCGATGCCAAATCAGGCGAGCAGGTTTTGTTCCAGGGTGCCCATGACGATTGGGTTCGCGACACCATCTTTACGCCCGACGGAACGCATCTGATCTCGGTCGCCCGCGACATGACTTGCAAGTTGACCGAAGTGGCAACGGAGCGATTCATTGATAACATCACCTCGATCACCCCCGGCGCGCTTTCGGGCGGCTTGAACAGTCTGGCCCGTCACCCCGATCGTGACGAAATCTTTATCGGTGGTTCCGACGGCATCGCCAAGGTCTACCGGGTCTTTCGCCAGACGGCACGCAAAATCGGCGACGACGCCAACTTGATCAAGAATTTCCCGGCGATGCCCGGGCGTATCTTCAGCGTCGCGGTAAGTCCCGATGGTTCGCGCCTGGCGGCAGCGTCAACACTGGACGGACAAAGTGAGGTGCGAGTCTGGCAATACAATTTCAATGGAACACTGACCGATGAAATTAAAGCAATCCAAGGCAAGCGTGCCACCGACCGATCCGAAAAAGACAAGGCCAAGTTGGCAGAGTACTTGGGCGGCGAAACCAAAGAGTTAGCGAGATTCACCGTCGAAGACTCATCGGTGTACGCAGTCCAGTTTGCGGCCGACAATTCTTTGGTGTTCACCGCCGACGACGGAATGGTTCGCCATTTGGGTGTCGATGGAAACCTGATCGCGACGTTTCCGACTGTCTCTGTCGATACGTCCGAAGCGCCCGCCGAGCTCGCATTTGACGCGAAACGATGGCACGAAAAGGTCGCTAGCGAAGCAGCCGATCGACCGCGAGAGCCCGGATCGAATGGGCAAGCGGATTCTCATCCGGATAAGATTGTCGGTCTGTCGGTCAACCCACCGGTCGTCCGCCTGATGTCGCCAACCGATTACGTGCAAATGATCGTGACGGCGGAGACCGCCGACGGCGAAACGATCGATGTCACGCGGGTCTGCGAATTCGAGTCCCCGCTTTGGACCACCATCACCGACCGTGGGCTCGTGCGTGCCGCCGGCGACGGCAAGGGCCGAATCCACATTCGTCTGGGAAAGTTGTCGCAACAAATTGAAGTTGCTGCGACGGGTATGGCCGCCAGCGGATCGGTCGACTTCATTCGTGACGTGAATCCGGTTCTCAGTCGCCTCGGTTGTAACCAGGGAACTTGTCACGGTGCGCAGAAAGGTAAGAACGGTTTCAAGCTTTCGCTTCGCGGCTATGACCCGGTGTATGACTTACGTGCACTGACCGACGACTTGGCGGCACGGCGGATCAACATGGCCGCGCCGCAAGAGTCATTGATGCTTCGCAAACCGCTTGGCCTGACGCCTCACGAGGGCGGCGCGATCATGACCGACGGTGATCCCTATCACACCATCCTGCGGCGCTGGATCACGGACGGGTGCAAGTTGAATTTGGAAACACCAAGGGTCAGTGAGATCAAGGTTTTTCCCGTCAACCCAATCGTCCAGGCGACCGACGCCACACAACAAGTCCGCGTGATCGCAATCTATCCCGACGGTTCACGGCGCGACGTGACTCATGAAGCCTTTATTGAAAGCGGAAACACCGAAGTCGCGACGTCAGACGCTCAAGGCTTGCTGTCCGCCGTCCGCCGCGGCGAAGCGCCGATCCTGGCGCGATACGAAGGTGCCTACGCGGCCACGACGCTGACCGTCATGGGGCGCCGCGAAGGATACCAGGAAGAAGAATACGAGACCTGGAGCCGCATCGACGAGTTGGTCGCACAGAAGTGGCGACGCATGAAGGTGATGCCCAGTGACCTGTGCGACGATGCAACCTTCTTGCGAAGAATCCATCTGGATATCACCGGGCTGCCGCCTACGAGCGAACAGGTCCGTGAATTTATCGATGATGCGCGCCCCTTGCGCGTCAAACGCCGCGAGGTCGTTGACCAGCTGATCGGCAACGATGACTACGTCGAATACTGGACGAATAAATGGTCCGACTTGTTGCAAGTCAACCGTAAGTTCTTGGGCGTCGAAGGCAGCGTGAAATTCCGGCAATGGATACGTGATGCCATCGAGCAAAACCGTCCCTACGATGACTTCGCTCGCCAGGTATTGACCGCGAAGGGGTCCAACAACGACAACCCGGCAGCGTCGTATTTCAAGGTGCTCCGAACGCCCGAAGACACGATGGAAAACACGACGCATTTGTTCATGGGGATTCGCTTTAACTGCAACAAGTGCCACGACCATCCGTTCGAACGCTGGACCCAGGACCAATACTACGAAATGGCAGCGTTCTTTGCGCAAGTCGACCTCAAGGCTGACCCTGCATCGGGAAATGCAAAGATCGGCGGGACTGCGGTCGAGGGCGCGAAACCGCTTTATGAATTGGTCATCGACAAACCAGAGGGCGACATGCTGCACGCCCGCACCGGGGATGTCGTCGAGCCTGACTTTCCTGTCGACGTCTCACATGATTGTCCCGACGGCGCGACTCGGCGCGAAAAACTGGCCGCATGGATGACCGATCCGGACAACCCGTACTTTGCCCGCAGCTACGTCAATCGCATGTGGGGTTACTTGCTGGGTAAAGGCTTGATCGAGCCGATCGACGACATCCGCGCTGGCAATCCACCGACCAACCCAGAACTGCTGGATCACTTGACGCAGTTGTTTGTCGAATCAGGCTTTGACGTGCGAGTGTTGCTCAGGGCGATCTGCAACAGCCGAACGTATCAATTAAGTGTCGAAACCAATCCGCTTAACGAAGACGACACATTGAATTACGCCAGAGCGTTGCCGCGACGACTGCCGGCGGAGGTGATTTACGATTCCGTTCACTCGCTGACGGGCGCCATCAGTGACATACCGGGGATGCCGAAAGGTTCGCGGGCCGCCTCGGTCACCGACTCGGGAATCAAGCTGGCCGATGGGTTCCTGCAAAACTTAGGACGCCCAGCACGCGAGAGCGCGTGCGAATGCGAACGGTCCGACGGGTTACAACTGGGCCCGGTCATGGCGTTGATCAGCGGTCCGACCATCGGAACGGCCATCGCGGACCCCAGGAATGAACTGGAAAAAGTCGTTCAAGAGTGCCAAACCGACGATGATTTGGCAGAAGAAATTTTCTTGCGAGCTTTGGGGCGTTTCCCCAGCGAAGCCGAAGTCGACGCCTTCAAGAGCATGACGGCGAGAATCAAGCGAGATCATTCTGCGATCGTTGAAAAGCTAGAGCAAGCGGAATCCAAATGGCTAAAGCAACGAAAGACGTTAGAGGTGCGACGGAAAGAGCAATTGGCAGCGATCACCGAACAGATCGAATTGCGTGTTGCAGAAATTCAGCCGGACCGTGAGCGGTTGGCGGCCGATCGAGAAAAACGAATCGCGAAAGCCGCGTCGAATCTTGCCGCCGTCCAAAAAAGACTGCCGCAAAAGGTTGCCGGTTTTCAGAAACGAGTCAGCAACGACGTCGAATGGCATCCGTTGACAGTGAAAAACGCGACCGCCACCAACAAGGCGGTGCTGACGCCGCAGGCGGATCGATCCATCGTTGTCAGCGGATCCGCCAAACCTGGCGTCTATACGATCCAGGCGACAACCCGTCTGCAAAACATCACCGGCGTGCGCTTAGAAGCGCTGACGGATTCGGGACTTCCTAGCAACGGTCCTGGTTTAGCGGCCAATGGAAATTTCGTGGTCACCGAGCTTGATTTGACCGCCCGCGCGGCCGCTTCTAGTGATGACGACAGTGTGTCGGTACTGTTCGGCAACGCAACGGCCGACTTTACCCAAAGAGGATTCGACATCAAGAAGGCGTTCGATGGACAGACGCGTGGTCAGGAAGGCTGGGCCGTTTCCGGCGCCGCGAGCGTCGTTCACTGGGCAACATTCAAGCTGACGAAACCGTTGAACATCGAAGGTGAGAAACTGCTGACCTTCCGCATTCATCAATTCCATAAGGCAGAAGACCATCGTCTGGGCCGATTCCGGCTAAGCGTGACAACGGACGATCGTGATATCCCGCTGGGGCTGCCTGAATCATTGGCCGCGGTAGCAGCGACCCCCGAGCCCCTGCGTACCGATTCACAGAAACAGCTATTCAGTGAATACGTCGCCGCGACTGATGTCGGCATCCGCAAAGCGCGGGAAGAGTTGGCCGCCGCAAAGAAGCCCGTTCCACCGGACGCAAAGTTGGTGGAAATGAAAGAACGTCAAAAGAAATTAAGCCAGCCGACACCAGACGCGCCGTTCATCGTGCGTCTGCGCTCCGACGCTAAAGCGAGCACCGATCAAGTGCAAAATATTCGTTTGACCGCAGCCGAAGACCTTGCGTGGGCATTGATCAACAGCCCCGCATTCCTGTTCAATCACTAGACCACCGTCACCTTTCCATCGAGAGACCCGCGATGATTTCGTTCAAAGGCTTTCCTGCAAAAGATCTGTGCGATTCACACTTGTCTGCATCGCGCCGCACATTCTTGCGAGTCGGCGGCAGCGGTATGCTCGGCCTGTCGTTGCCGTCACTGCTAAGTTTGCAGTCATCCAACGCGTCCGATGCTCTTGGCGGCGGCGGGCCGGGATGGGGAAAAGCGAAAAGCATCATCCTGGTTTACCTGCAGGGCGGCCCCAGCCAATTGGACCTTTGGGACCCCAAGCAGAACGTGCCTGATAACGTCAAGAGTCAGTTTCAGCCGATCAGTACAAAAATCCCCGGCGTTCAGTTCACCGAGAACTTGCCGAAACTGAGCCAGATCAACGATCGGTTCACCATGATTCGGTCTATGTCCTACACGCCCAACGGATTGTTCAATCACACCGCGGCGATTTACCAGATGATGACCGGATATACGACGGATAAGGTCAGTCCGTCGGGGCAACTCGAGCCTCCATCGCCCAAGGATTTTCCCAACTTTGGCAGCAACATCGTCAAGATGCGTCCGATCGAAGAGCCAATGCTGCCCTTCGTGATGCTGCCGCGTCCGTTGCAAGAATCAAACGTCGTCGGCAAGGGCGGAACCGCGGGTTTCTTGGGCAAGTCGTTCGACCCATACACGCTGTATCCGGATGGCGACGATATGAGTATGAACAAGATGGACCGCATCAAGATTGATGATCTGCGGTTGCGCCCGGAAGTCTTCAGCGTTCGCTTGCAAAGACGCGCAAAGCTGCGTGAGTTGTTGAACCAGCAAATGCCGGACATCAACAAAGCCGTTGAATCGTTCGAATTGGACGAGTACTACGACCGTGCGTTGTCATTGATCGTGTCCGGCCGGGCACGCGAAGCGTTTGACTTGGGCAGCGAATCGGACGAAACACGCGACTTGTACGGACGCAACACGTTCGGCCAAAGTTGCTTGTTGGCTCGCCGACTGGTCGAAGCGGGCACACGAGTGGTGGAAGTCATTTGGCCAAAGGTCGCTAACAGTGATAACCACAGTTGGGATCACCACAAAGACCTAAGCAAGCGGATGAAGGACCAGTCCGCCCCGATGCTGGACAACGGTTTGTCGGGTTTGATTCAAGACCTGGATGACCGCGGAATGCTTGACGACACATTGGTTGTTGCGGTGGGCGAGTTCGGCCGCAGTCCACAGCGTGGCGTTAGCACCAGCGGTAACAATAACAGCGACGACGGGCGCGATCACTGGCCATACTGCTATACCGCGGTCATGGCCGGCGCCGGAACACGACGTGGTTACGTTCACGGAAAAAGTGACAAGACTGCTTCGGCCCCTTTAGAGGATCCGGTTCATCCGGCCGAGCTGTTGGCAACGATCTATCACAGTTTCGGAATCCATCCGGAAACAATCGTCTATAACCACTTGAATCAACCCCGCGAGTTGGTCAAAGCACAAGCGGTCACCAAGCTATTGGCGTAACGCATCGGCATGCGGGCGAGTCTTCGCGTCGATAACGGCCGGTTAATTCTACAACCGAGTCAACGCGTTTTCGCGAAACGTCAACGGTAATTTGACGGCTCGACTGTCCTGCCGATGGGATTCAAATACCGCGCATATCATTTCCACGGTTTGCGCCGCTTGGTGCACGTCGCACAGTGGTGGATGGTCGTCAAGAATTGCAGACACCAAATCTCTTGCCGGTGCGCCATGATTACGCACGCGTTCATCCATGTCGGCAATCGGTTCGGGCTGGTCGATGCCGGCTGTTGTGGTCGGTAACCAACGTCGAGGCTTGTCGTTGGCGGCGAACGGATTTCCCGGCAGGAAATGTGCAAGCGTTGTTTGGTCAAAACCGATGCGAATCGTGCCTTCGCTGCCGATCAGCATCATACTGAAACTATCGTTCTGGGTCCCCTCATTTGCGATCGAGTCGAAATAGCCGGTTATCCCGGATTTCAATTCATATCGCGCGTGTAGTTCGTCCCCAGCTAGCGGGCCTAGTCCTTCCGAGCCGTCGTACACGTCGTCCCGTGTGACTCGGCGGCCGTCTTTTTTGATCACGGCCGAGCATCGTATCGGCGGGCCTGCTAAAAACGCCATCACGTTCAAGACATGTGAACCCAACACCCACAAGTCTTCGGGGCCGCCGCGGCGATCGCCTTTGCCGCGTCCGCGGATCTCTAACATTTTTCCCAGTCGTCCGCCATCGATCAATTGTTTGATCGTCAATAGCGTGGGGTGATACCGATTGCGATGCGCGACAGCCAACTTGGTCTGGTGTTTCTGGCATGCTGCGAGCACGTTGTCAGCTTCGGCAGGCGTTCGGACAAAAGGCTTTTCCACATAGATACCTTTCGCACCAGCGCTGACAGCCGCCATCACCATGTCATGATGCTGGTCGGCATGCCGAGGACACACGATGACGATTTCCGGCTTGGTGCGAACGAGCATTTTGGGATAGTCCGCGAATCCGTCCGGCGTCTTCAGACCCAGTTCGTTCAATTTCTTTGCTCTTCCCGCCGGGTCCGGATCGGCAACGGCAACGATTTTCGTGCCGGCGATCCGCAGCCAGACTTTATCCAGTCCGTGCCCATAGTTTCCGCGTCCGGTATGCCCAATCACAGCGACGCTCAGCGGCGACTTTGTTGATGCCGCCCCTGCCAAAGCGGGCGTCAAAGCCAAAGCGGGTGTCAGCGCAGTCGTGGCTGCGGCACGTACGAAATTTCGACGATCCATCTCTCATGAACCCTAATAAGAAGCAGCACGGCGGTCGGTTGGCTAAGTCTTGAAACGAAACGCGTCGTGAAACCAGCGAGCGAGCCGATCGAAAAGTGACGCGTACGAAACGTCAATCCTGGCACGGGTGGTCAAGCGTGTGGGGATCGCACCGACATGTTCGTCCAAGACGGCTCGGACGTGATAGATCGTATCGCGAGGTTTCCGCTCGTGTTCATTTCCCGCACGCAATTCTATCAGACCCGCGACCAGTAGTTCGCGCTCGACTGACTCGATCGGTTCAACGGCAATCTCTGTGATGATCCCCGTCACGCTGCCTCGGCGTTGATCCGGCAATAAAACGGTCAACGATTGTCCGCGGCGAATCTTCGGAATGTCCTGTTGCCGGACCCATAGGACCAGATCGCGGTGCTGAGGTGATCCGATGACGCACATGTTGGTCCCCGGTTCAACCCAGCGTCCGAGTTGATTCGGCGTCAACGGTCGTTCGTCGTGGGGATCCGAAATACGATCCTTCATCGGCCGCGGTCCAGCGTGCGTGTCCGTAGCAAAAACGGTTCCCGTGATGGGGGCACGCAAGTTCAGTTGCTGCAATTGTCGGTCGTGAAGTTCCCTTTGCCGCAGCGCCGACTGCAGCGCTTCACGGATGGCTGGGATTCTGGCACCGGCGTCCGTCGCCAGGCCTCGCTGACTTTGCATCGCATCCAGTTCAAGCTCAAGCCGTTGGCATTCTGCCTTGAGGCGAGCGTTTTCTTGAATCTCATCGGGATTATTCAATTGCGCGATCGTCTGACCACGCTGGACCTTTTCGCCATAGCCGACCGTCTGGACAAGGTGTCCGCCGATCGTCGTGTACATCGATCGGGCCGCACCCGGGTGAAGCATGGCCGGTGCAACCACACTGTGCGGCAGTGGTACCAACGCGACTGCCGATAGCAAACCGATCGTTGAGACGGAAACCAGTACCGGACGGGACGGGCGAAGTGCGATGGGGACGCTGGGGCGTTTGCTGATTTTGCGAATGCTCTTTGCCACCAAGGTGCCCGCAAGGCCGACAAATGCCAAGGCAAGAATTGTTCCTAAGCCATAGCCGTCGGCCAAGCGATAGATCATGTACGCGATTGCCGAGTACACGATCATGCGGTACATCGCGCTTGCTGCGGCATAGCCGAGCAAGAACCGGCGCCGCGCGTCCGATGGATTCTGTCCATCGATGTGTGGGCGATCGGTCATCTGCGGCAATCCCCAAAAGAGCGATTGCAAACGATCACGCATCGCCAACCGCGACTGAGAACTTAGATTTGGTATTCCCACGAAATCTGACAGAATGAAATAGCCGTCGTACCGCAGCAACGGGTTTCCGTTGAAAACGATCGTGCTGAGTGAGCAGACCACCATGACGGTTACGCACACGTTTTGTACCACGCCATCGGCGGTGAACCACCAAACCAGGGTCGCGATTGCGGCTAATACCAGTTCCGCAAGCATGCCCGCCGCCGAAACAAGAATTCGTTTGGATCGCTGTGGCAGCATCCAGGCGTCAGAAACATCACAGTAAAGAACGGGAATGCCGACCAACAGCATGACACCGATCGCCCGGCACTGGGCGCCGAACAAAGTACATGCAATCGCGTGCGCTAATTCGTGAACGATCTTTGTCGCGGCAATCACGCCAATCAGGATGAACAACCACGACCGAGTTTGACTGCGGGCGGCAGCGGAAATCTGCTCCGCCAAGGCGCCGAACTCGGTCATTGCCATCACGCCCGCGGTGACCACCAGCAAGAACGCCCCGATCACAAACCACGGACGCATCAGCCAACTGATTCGATCCACTAACGGACCGATGACCGGATCGGGATTGATTCCCGGCAGTCGGATCGCCAGTGGTTGCTTCCACCACCGGTGTTGCGGCGATGTATCGTCGTCGTCTGACAAGTTCGGTGGTACCGCATCGCCAACAATCAATTGGCGGCGACGCGCGTCGGCCAGAAACGCAATGATCGCGCGACCGGACACATGATCGGGTGCGAATCGATGTCGGCATTCGCTGATCAGATCGTCGACGGATCGCTTTCCGTCAAGCATACACAAGATCGCGTACTCACGATCACTGACGTACTGCATTTGCCGAGACATGGAGTCTTGCAATACCCAAAACGTTTCACCAGCCATCTCGATTGGTTGATGTTTCAAGTCCGTTCGCAGCGTCCAAGCCATCAACCGCTCAGTGATGAACTGTTTGGGCGTTGACCGTTCAGTCATCTTCGACCCGCAATGAAAGGGTTAGCCTCATTCCCGGTAAGACTTGCCGATCACGATTGTCGAACTCGACCCAAAACCGAACTTCGTTGTTGACCGAATCGATTTCGGGACTGATAAAGACGATGTGCGCATCACGTTTGGTCTTTTTGCCTTTGGCAAGATCGATACTCACTTCAACCGACCCCGCATTTCTTAGCAGCGCTAATTGATCCGCGGTCACGAATCCTTCGGCTCGCAATCGGTCGAGTCGAACCAGTCTCATCACGGGTTGGCCGGTTTCGACCCATTCACCCGCATGTAAATAGACTTCGGCGACCGTGCCGTCCATTGGCGATGTGATCCAATGTCGTTTGGCTGCCAGACTGGCCAGGTCCGCCGCGTGTTTGCTGCCGGTGACCTGTAACTGTGCGATATGCTTGTCACTTTCGGCACGAGAGAGTTCGATTTCGCTCCGCTGGATATTTAACTTGTGTATCGACGAAGCCTCATCATCTCGCGTCGCGGTCAGGCGATCGACCTGTCGATCAAACTGCGCCTGTTCGGTCTCCAGATTGCTTCGTTCATAGGCCAATCGCAATCCATCGATTTCGGACCGCGACACGCTGTCGACGTACTCTTCGCGAGCTTGCGTGGCTCGGCTCAATTCGTTCTTTGCGACCGCTTCGGATTTCTCGGAAGCCAACACGCGCACGTTGTTGTCGGCTTTCAGATGTGAGATCTCGCGTTCGAGAGCGTGTTGCTTTGCAAGCAGTCGATGATGTTCTAGGTTTTTCTCTGCAAGTTCGACCGCAAGAAACCTCTTCGCGCGATCGGTGGCAATCTTCAGTTCATTCAGTGCGATCGCTTCGGCAAGGCGGGCTTCCTCGTCATCCAATTGCGCCAGCAGCTTGCCTTGCTGTACCATGTCGCCTTCTCTGGACATCACTTCGGCAATCACTCCGGTTGCCAAGGCCGGCACGCTGACTTGTTCGGTCGCCACGATGACCAAGTCGGTCACGACAAGATCGTGCGCGGACGAATCGATCGAGTTTGATTCTGTGTGAACGGATTTGCGGTCGTTGGCTGGGGCAGCTTGAGGATCACTCGATTCGGTTTTGCGATCACTCGTTTCGCTGGGGACCGTCTCGCGATTTGCCACCTCGTCAGATTCGGTAACGGCGGCGATCGGGTCATCGCTGTCTTGTTGGGCACCATCGGCCCTGCACACGCTGCTGAGGCTGATCGCGATCACTAGCGATAGAATCCGCAGGGCTGCGTTGCCGCAGTGAATGGAGGTGCAGTGAGTGGAGGTGCAATGAGCCAGGTGCGAATCCCTGGCGTCTTGGTTTTGCAAAGCCTGTGTTGTTTGATCGATTTTCATGCGTCTACCTCCACGACTGCTCGCGTGCCCACTCAATCAGACTGCGAAACCAAACGAATCCGGCACAGCGTTGACCGCAGTCCAGGCTAGCCATGACCGTCGAACCGACACGAAAGGAATCGAGTTTAGGCTCCGATTCGGGATCGTTCAAATCAACTATCGTACGGACCACGATTGTGCCTCGCGGAGTGATGTGCGATGTATTGTCGATCTCTTGGACTTGTCCTTGGAAAACCGCGGCCGGATCGCTGCGTAAGCGGAATCGGCAGCGGGCGGGCGGCGTTTGATTCGCATTGATTAGATATCCGATGTCCTGGTCAGGAACGTCGAGGGCGATCCTCCAGCCGGCGTCCGGGTCGAACACGCTGATCAATTCTTGGCCGCGAGCGACCGGCCGCGCTGCCAGCGTTTCCTGCATGTCGCTGCGATGAACAATCCCGTCGATGGGACTCTTGATGACCAATCCGGCTTGCTGCTGTCTCAACAATTTCAGCCGCTGTTGCAGGCTATCCACCATCGTTTGCAACACTCTTTGGTCACCTTGCGGCAATGCGGCATTGGAATTCGATTCGCGGCGGTTGCTCGATTTCGAAGCCCTGACCACGGCAAGCTGGCTCGCATAGGTCGCCAGTTCCCCGGCCAGCGTTTTCTCTTGCAGTTCCAATGCCGGACTGCGAAGCCGCAGCAAGGTCTCGCCAGCCCTGACACGTTGGCCACTGGTCACGTCGATCGATTCGACATTCGCATCGCGTGGCGCGAACAGGATGGCGCTCTGCTTGGCTACCAGTTTTCCTTCGGCGGGAATCGACAGTTGCATCGGCAAGAGCAACAATACGGCCACCGCGATTGCGGCGACCAAAGTGGCGACGAACGCGTTGCGTTTCGCGTTTCCGTCCGCCCATCGCGAGACAAGCCGCTGCCAGGCGTGTCGGTCACGCTGGAGAGCTTCGCGCGTCGCAACCGCGGCCACATCGCGAATCAAACCAAAGCGTGTCGGCAGGTCCGCGCTGGCCCGGTCGCAAGAGCCGGGGCTAGTGTTCGAGTGCGGGCTAGTATCCGAGTGCGGGCTAGTATCCGAGTGCGGGCTAGTATCCGCGTGATGGCCAGTTTTCGCATGAAGGCCAGTATCTGAGTGGGACCCGGTGTCTTCAAGCGTTCGTGGTTTGTGCGATGGCAATCGGAAACGTTCCAACACGAAAGCTGCGACGGGGGTGCGGTCCGATTCTGATGCAAAGACCGTTTCGACATGCAGTTGGCGGCTACCGGACTCGTCGACATACGCTTCCGCCAAATTTGTTCTTGCCAACCCCGCCGCGTCATCGGTTCGCCCTTCGTCCTGCCCAACGTTGTAAGAAACTTGACCGATGCTGTAGGAGAACGGTACGGGCGATGTGATGCATACATCGACCATTGCGAGCATCGATCGAACCAACCGAGTGCGATGGTCGATGCGCGTCGCGACTGAGGTAGCGACCAGTCGGGATCGACCGCCACGGATTTCGAGGACGGATACGCGATCGGCTTTGGTTTCGTTGGCGATCACGGTGGCAATCGTGCCGAGTGACTGAATCAGAGTGCGTCCGCGGTGCAGATTGCTGACGATTTGGTCGCGACGGTTTCGATCGACCAGCGATTGTTGCAGATCATGGCAATGCGTTCTGAGCCAGACGGTCGATGCAATGCCCATCACCGCTGCGCAGACATCTTCGATGGGATTCCGCAACGCTAATTCGGCGGGTTCGCCGAAACGTAATCGCAGAAACAAACGCGACTCGCCCGAATTCAGGTTTGTCGCTGACGACGTGTCGAGGTCATCCAGGGCCAACCGCTGCGTCGCGACGAACGTCTTGCTGTTGAGCCATACCGAGTTGGGGCCCCAGTCGTGAACGTTTGGTTCGCCGCTTGAATCGGGCTCATGGGTATCGATGCCCTGACGCGCGAGCAGGGTGGACTGATTTCCACAAAGCTGCCAAAGCGACGCGGCCGTTGATCCCGTGGTCTTCACGATTCCGCTTACCAGTTCGCGATAGAAAGGCTCCGGCAGGACGCCTTGATGACACAGCGATTCCAACTGGTCAACGAACGATTCGGCATCATCCCATGCGTATTCGGCCAATCGGACAGATTCAGTCATCAAGAGACCTTCGACGGTCAGCATTCGCAGAAAAGAAGCGTGGTCAGCGAGGTCAACTCCGCACGGATTGCTAGCGGTGTCCTGAAGACTGCGATGTTTTCCTCAGTACTGCATTTTAACCAACCCGAACATATTGCCGTGAAAATCGCCGCTGTTTCACGAATTTCATCGTTCGGTGAAAGAATCATACCGAATTGGCTCAATGCATCCGTTCCGATCAAACGAATAAGTAAGAGTGCGCGTGTTGTGCGGATGCTGCGGGTTGAGACCTGCGTGCGCTTCAAGCGACGATCCATCTTTGTTAGCTGAACGATGCCTGTGAGAGCCTGCCCGACCCGACCCTGTCCACCGCGTCACTGGCGCTGGTCGGTTTCGTGTTGGACTCGTGCCGCTGTATTGATGGCGGCGGTCATCTGTGCAGCCAGTCTCGGATGTCGGACCTATCACAATTTGCCCGAAACAGTCGGCAATAACACCAACGCGATCGACGCGATCATGGCGGATGTTGACCGCGGGCTGGCGCCTCGCGCTTACCCCGATGCGGGACCGCCACCGATGACGATTCGCGACGCCGAGTCGCTGGACACTGCATCCTATCGTGATATTTCGCTGCAAGAGGCGATTCATACCGCGCTTAGCCGGGCCTCGGTCCTGCGTGACTTGGGGGCAACCGTCTTGCGATCACCGCAATCGGTTTTGACGGATGAAACTCGCGGGCTGGCTCAAACGGATCCGCAATTGGGCATCGAAGCAGCACTCGCGGCATACGACGCACAATTTTACGCTTTCGGGAAATGGCAAAATAACGATCGCCGGTTTAACAATGTTTTCTTTGGTGGTGGATCGACGGCGTTTCAACAGGATACGCACGACTACGTCTTTCAAATGTCCAAGCGAACCGCGACAGGAGCTCAATTTGCGGTTCGCAGCGTTACCGACTATGACGCGAACAATGCGACAGGAAATATCACCAACAGCGCTTGGCAATCCCAATTGCATGCCGAGGCACGCCAGCCTTTGTTGCAAGGCGGTGGCTTGACGTTTAACCGTATCGCCGGTCCCGGTGCACAACCGGGGGTGTATAACGGTGTCTTGATCGCGAAGGTGAACACCGACATCACGTCCGCCAAATTTCATCAAGGCATGCGAGATTATGTCAGTGACGTGATCAACGCGTATTGGGACCTGTACTTCGCCTATCGCGACCTGGACACCAAACGCGAATCGCTGCAGCGAAGTCGCGCGACATGGAAGGCATACGAGGCTCAGAAATCAAGCAATCGTCGCAGCGGTGCCGCCGAGGCGTTGGCGCGCGAACAGTACTTCCGATTTGAATCGGAACTTCAAGATGCGATCGCTGGTAAGCAAACGCAGCGAACGCAAAACAACAATGCATCGTCCGGCGGCGCGTTTGCGGGCGTCGGCGGTGTGCTAGCGGCCGAGCGGCGGCTAAGGCTGTTGATCGGATTGCCGATCGGCGACGGCACGCTGGTTCGACCCTCGGATGATCCGATCGTTGCCCCGTTGGTGTTCGATTGGGATTCGATTTCGATGGAAGCGATCCAGCGCCGCAGCGAGTTGCAGCAGCAACGGTTGCTGGTCAAACGTCGCGAGATGGAAATCCTCGCCGCAAAAAACTTCCTGATGCCGTCCTTGGATTTGGTTTCCATTTATCGTGTTCGCGGCCTTGATCAGCAACTTGCCGGCGACGATTCCGCGTTGGGAGAGCTGGGCAGTTGGGATTTCCAAGAGTACGAAGCGAGCCTGGAACTGAAGTTGCCCGTCGGATTCCGCCAGGCGCATGCGGCGGTCCGGCACGCCAGGATTCAGCTGGCCCGTGACACGTCAATGCTTCATGAACAGGAACGCCAGATCCTACACGACTTGGCATCCGTCGTTTCTGAATGCGACCGCGCGTTTGCTCAAATGCAAACGAATATGAACCGTTTCCTGGCCGCCAACGACGCACTGTCGGCGCTCGAGGCCAGCCGCCGTGCCGGTCTGCCGATTAACCTGGAACAATTGCTCGATGCACAGCGGCGGGTCAGCGAATCGCAAAGCCGCTATTACCAGTCGCTGACCGAATACACGATTGCGACGAAAAACGTTCAGTTCGAAAAGGGAACGTTGCTGGAAACGATCGACATTTTTATCGCCAGTGGTGATCCGCCCGCCGGGATCGCCTCATCGCCGAAAACACCCGCGTCGTTGGCGTCGTTCGCACCACCCCTTGGTGGATTGATTACCAGTGGTCTCGCGGAGACCGGATCGCATGAATCGGACTTTGCACCGGACACCGTTTCTTCTCCGTCGGACCTGCTAGACTTCGATGTCGAGATGATTGGTACGGAAGAATCCGGATCGTCTCAGCGTTAGTCGACTCCGCACCGGCAAAAAACTTCCTCGCGGGGCTTCTCTCGCCTGTATCCTATTTGGGGCGAAGTCGATACTTGCGCCCCCAAAGCCAGCCTCCAGTCCGTCGCGCCAAACTTGATCTGTGACGGCGACCGACACCGAAACAAGTGGTTCGGTATCGATAGGCTGTAACGTGGCTTTGCGTGACGATGATTGCCAGTACTTATTCCCAGAAAGATGACGGTAGCACGAGATGCCGACGGACGAACTTGTAAAAAAGTTGCATGATCTGGCAGGATTCGACCCCAGCGCGCCGCAGCAGACCGGTGTCGTTCCCGATGTGGTTGCGTCTTCAAAGTCGGGTTCACAGCCAGACTCGCCGCATGTCGACTCATCACAGGCCGATTCGCTTATCGGGCTATTTCAATCCTTTCGCCCTGACGGCGAGGGGCTAGCCGGGGCATTCGATCAAGTTTCTTCGGGCGAGCAGTTGCGTGAGCGTCTGCAAACGCTATTCGATGTTGCCGGCGACGACCGACGTCCGCAAGGTGGACGCGACGCATACTTTGTCGTACGAAATCCGCAGCCGATCGCTCCAGATGTCGCGCACCAGAAAGCGATTCAGTGGATCGAGGGGCTGACGGAGCTAGCTTTGATGCTGGGTGATGTCGAGACGGTCGGCGCGCTGCAGCCCATTCCAAAGATTCGCGTGTTGGAAGGCATTCCGCCCAAGCACCCTCGACGCGAAGAGGAAAAGTCGGAGCTATTGAAGGCTTTCCAAAACGACGTGACGATGCTGACCGCTCGCATCGACGCGGCGGATCCGCACGCCGCCGTGCTGCGACAAGCCTATTACTTCATCGCCTGTGATGCGATGCTGAGGGACTATCTGATGTGGCCGCTGTATGCCCAAGCTGCGGCGGTCGACGATCCTTTCGAGCCATATTTTCAACTGTGGCGTTGCGGCGTGAAGTATCGCATCTTTGGCGAATCGCAAATCGATTTGTATCTGCCCTGGTCAAAGGATTGAACGACCGTCAGGGAACGGGCAAGCGAATATCATCACCGCCCAGTGGCTTCCGCCACGGCGGCAGTGCCCCGTTGATCACACGAAAGCGGTCATCGCGCCCGGCCGACTTACTTTTTGGGCGCGTTCTTCTTTTTCGGTTTCGACGCTCGCTTTTTTGCTTCCGGGTACTTCGCCAAAATCGCTTTCAGTTCTGCGACCTTTTTCGGGCGATGCGAAGCTAGGTTTTTCGTTTCCAGCGGATCTTTCACGTAGTCGTACAGTTCGTATTCCGCGGTCGTTTCGTCCGCGCCGGGTTGTTTCCACTGGACCAGGCGAAATCGTGGGGTTCGAATCGACCGCCCCAATTTCGCTTTGGGATAAGCGTGGTAAGCATGGTCACGCACTCGCGCGGCAGTATCTCTCAGCACTGGAACCAGGCTAACGCCATCGATCGGTTGTGGCCCCTGCGGTGCGGGAAGTCCTGCCAATTCGGACACGGTCGGAAAGATATCGACACTCTCGGTCAATTGCTTCGTCGACGAACCGGGCCGTGTGACTCCGGGTGCCGCGATCAAGATCGGGATACGGTTGGCTTGTTCGTAATTGGTGTGTTTGGTCCAAATTCCTAGATCGCCCAAGTGGAAACCGTGGTCGCCCCAGAGGATGACGATCGTGTTGTCGAACAGTCCCAGCCGATCAAGTTCGGTGGTGACCTTACCGATTTGCGCGTCGACGAAACTTGTGCTGGCGTAATAGCCGTGGATCAGTTTTCGTTTCAGGTCGTCGGAAATCTCGTCCTCGCGGTTGTCGGGAACGGGTTTATAGTTGGTGATTTCTCCGCCCTTTTTGCCTGCCACTTCCGGCGCGGCCTCAGGCGGTTTTTCGTACGCCGGCATTGGCAGGTTTTGGGGATCATACAAATCCCAGTACTTCTTTGGCGCAGAGAACGGTAAGTGTGGTCGAGCGAATCCGGCTGCGATGAAGAACGGCGTCCCGTCTTGTTCGCGACGCCGCTTCGCTGCGCGCAGACGGTTAATCGTTTCCTCGGCGACACGTCCGTCGGCATACGCGTCATCATCAACGTCGGGTGACTCGAACGCGGCGCCACGCGGCAGCGCTTTGATGTTTCCGAGTTGCTGGTTGGTAAAAAAGGCCTCTTCGCGTGTTAGCTGTCCACCATCGGTACTCTTTGGATCGACGTATTCGATGACCTTTTCTTTGAAATGCGGTTGTGAAAATGAAACGGGGTCACCCAGATTGCCGTGTCCGATGTGAAAGACTTTGCCAAGCGATTCGGTCCGGTAACCATGACTCGCGAAATGTTGAGGCATCGTGACCGCATCAGGAATGACGCTTCGCAAATTGTTGCCCAGTCCATAGAGCCCGGTCGATGTCGAATGCGAGCCCAGCATCAGCGTGAATCGCGACGGTGCACACACGGCTTGGTTGCAGTAAGCCATGTCGAAACGCATGCCGCGTGATGCGAGCGCATCCAGATTGGGCGTGTTCGCGACCGCGTCGCCGTAGCAGCCGATTGCGGGTTTCAAGTCATCGACCAGGATCAGCAACACATTCGGCTTTTCCGCCCAAGCAGCGTTGCCACCGAGCATCGTGATGAGGGCAAGCAGACCGAAACATAAACGCGAAGGCGTGGCGATTGATTTCACAGCAGTCGTTTGGTGAGGGGGGGGCTAACTGGGGCGGGGACGGATGGATCGGCGATTCCAATCGCACCTGACGAGGGAAAAATCTAGCTGGACCCAAGCGAATACCGCGACGGAAACGCAGGGCGTGCTAGCGAAGTTCGATTGACCGATTTTCTTGCATTTCAATTCCCGACTGGGCAGCATCCAGTTTCTCCTAGATGCGAAGCCGGATCAATGCATCGCGACGGCGACGCATTGAGATATTTTGCCAAGCAAGTCATGGCGGCTGGCGGGGACGATTCCCGCCGGCCGACTCAGCGATCTTCGATCTTGCTAGAATGTTGATCCCACTCGGATGATTCCATCGCTCGCGGCGATCGGCTTTCATCGGCGTTTTCCGTCTCGGCGGTCTCTCGAAAAAACTCACTCGCCTCACTCCGAATCAATTACTGCTGCCCTATGTCTCGAATCGCTCTTTCCGCGTTGTTGTTTTGTTGGATCGGTTTTCAAGTAGCTGTTACATCGGCTGCCGAAAAACCGAATATTGTCTTCATTTTCGCCGACGATCAGTGCTTTCAAACGATCAACGCACTCGGGTACGACGAAGTCCAGACGCCCAACCTCGATCGACTTGCCAAGCAAGGCACGACGTTCACCCACGCCTACAACATGGGGTCTTGGAGCGGTGCGGTATGTGTGGCCAGTCGGACCATGCTGAACAGTGGTCGCTATGTGTGGAACGCAAACAAAATTTGGAATCAGTCCGAACAAGAACGTGAGCAGGGGCGATGGTGGAGCGAGTACATGAAATCAGCCGGTTACCGCACGTACATGACTGGCAAATGGCACTGCAAAGCATCTGCCGAGAAAGCATTTGACGTCGCGCGTGACGTTCGGCCCGGGATGCCAACAGCCACGCCGGAGGGTTACAACCGGCCGCTCGGACCGGGGCAAGATACGTGGTCGCCATCGGACCCAAAGTTTGGTGGATACTGGGAAGGCGGCACCCACTGGAGCGAGGTGGTTGCCAATCACGCCGACGATTTCATGAAAGACGCACAACAGAGTGATGATCCGTTTTTCATGTACTTAGCCTTCAACGCGCCTCACGATCCGCGCCAGAGCCCGGCGGAATACGTGAATCGATATCCGGTCGAATCGATCGAGATGCCCGTGAATTTTCAGCCGATGTACCCATACGCCGAAGAGATCGGTTGCGGAACCAAACTGCGCGATGAGCGTTTGGCGCCGTTTCCTCGGACACCGCATGCGATCAAAGTCAATCGACAAGAATACTACGCGATCATCACGCACATGGATGCGATGATCGGTCGTATCTTGGACGCCTTGGAATCGACCGGGAAGGCCGACAATACTTGGATCTTTTTCACTGCCGATCACGGATTGGCGTGTGGCCAGCACGGGCTGCTGGGTAAACAGAACATGTATGACCACAGCGTTCGCGTCCCGTTCATGGTGGTGGGGCCCAATGTGGACGCAGGCGGAAAGGTCGACGAACCGATCTATTTGCAAGATGTCATGCCGACGACGCTAGACCTGGCCGGAATCAAGAAGCCAGAACACGTTGAATTTAACAGCGTCCTGCCGATGCTTCGTGGCGGTCCCAGCCCGTACGAACAAATTTACGGTTGCTACTTGGACAAGCAGCGAAGCATTCGTACCGACCAATACAAATTGATCGTGTATCCACAAGCAAAAGCAATGCGTCTATACGATGTGCAGAACGATCCGATGGAAACGACCGATTTGATCGACCAAGCGGCAATGCAACCCATTGCGAAAGAGCTATTTGCGCAGCTGCAAAACTTGCAAAGATCGATGAACGATGAGCTGGACCTAAGTGAGCTGGCACCGTAACTGGGAATCAAATCAGACTCGCTGAGAATCCGACGTCGCTGGGCATCTCCGAGCTCGCTGAGAATCAGAATCGCTGAGAATCCGAGCTCGCTGGGCATCGGCGCCCGCGGGTTAATCGCGACATCCACAGCGTTTTTAAAAGGCGGCGGCTAGCCACGAACATGACGATTCGGTCGGCTAGACCATCGAGGGTAAGATGTTCAGCGTCGGTACCCCATTGATCGGCGCGGGCCGTTCGGCAGGTTTTCGCGGTTGATGTGAAATCCTGATGGCATCCATTTTATCAATGTTGTTCGCAAACGCGTCGATCAGGACAGGATCCCAAAATTTGCCGCTTCCTTCTTGCAGAATCGAAAGCGCCTTTTCGACGGGCATCCCGCCCCGATAGGGGCGATCGCTGGTCATAGCGTCGAATGCGTCACACACGGCCAGGATTCGTCCGTCGATGGGAATGTTTTCGCCAACCAATCCGTCTGGGTATCCGTTACCGTCGTAGTGCTCGTGGTGATACAGAACACCCGGCAGCACATCGCGCAGTGCGTCGAGTTCGTGCAGGATACGCCAACCGGCATCGGTATGAGTTTCGATGATCGCTCGTTCATCGTCGTCAAGTTTGCCGGGTTTTTGCAGCACGCCATCGGGAATCGCGATTTTACCAACGTCGTGCAGCAAGCCGGTCAAATAAACCCGCTCGTGTGCACCGGCAGGTTGGTTGCTGACCAGTGCAAGGCAGCGGGCAAAACTCGCGACGCGTTCGCTATGGCCGCACGTGTACGGGTCGCGTGCTTCGACGGCGTTGACTAACGCTCGAATGACATCGGTAAACAGTTCTTCTTTCTGTCGCAGCAAACGGACATTGTGCAACTGAGCGGCCAGCTGGTTCGTCGCTGTTTCCATCAGCGAAGCCTGGACGGTCGTGAACCCCAGTTGTCCCCAAGGCACATTCTGGTTGGCATCATCGACACGGTTGCACGCAATGATCCAGCCATGCAGACGTGTTTCGCTGCGACACTGAATCATGATGAATTCGTTCAGTTGTCCGTCATACGCGTCTTCGTTAGACGATGCAATTTCGTTTCGAACGACTGACTGGATTGCTGCTTCTTCCGCGTAGCGTCGGATCAACGCATGCGTTTGTTCAGGCGTCAGGATTTCATCGCACGCCCAAATCGGCTTGTTCAATTCCTTGCCGGATTCGTCGAGGAACACGGTTGCCATCGACACCGCGCCGATTCCATGAACCAGAGGCGGCAATGAACGCGATACTAAGTCTTCATACGCGCCGCTTCCGTTGGGCAGTGCCATCGCAGCGGCAAGTGAACGGATCAATGACAGCTCTTCAAAATCGTTGCAGACTTGCGTGGCCAAAGCTTCGACTTCTGATTCGGCATGATCTTTTTTGGCCTGCATTACTTCTAGTTGCAAGATCGTGTTGCAGTGTCGCGAGTGCGCTTCGGCCTGGTCCGCGTCGACGGTCCAAATAGCGACCGATCCTCCGGGCAGGCAGACGGCCATTGAGGCAGCACCGTGCGGCAAGGGCTGCGTTTGCGTTGCGGGCGCGTTTTCGACTGCGTCACGAATGAACGTGTCGCTGGTCAGTTCGGATTTCTCACACAAACGGACGGACACCGCCATTTGCTCAGCGATCAATTTGGCCAGCTTCGCGTCACGCGTCGGCGGCCATGACCCTTCCTCGTCGTCGCCACGCGAAGGGGTGTCTGATTCAAAGGACGATAGATTCATACCGATGCCCCTCCGGTCGATGCGATGATTGCCGCGCTGACTGCCGTTTGAACCGTTCCTGGGCTGAACGGTTTGGCGAATATGTTGGTGATATTCAGTCCGTTGGCAGCACCGCTGGCGACCAATTCAAGCTGGCGTCCGGTCACCAAAAAGAAGGGAATCCCTTGATCCACCTGGCGAATTTTTTCACACAGTTCTAAGCCGGTCATATAGGGCATTTCTTGATCGCTGATGACCGCAGCGACGGATTCGGTTTGGAATGCTTCCCAGGCCACTTTTCCGTTGGCGCATGTGATGGGATCGAAACCCGATGACTTGAATTTGAATGACAGAACGCGAGCCAACCCGGGGTTGTCTTCGGCGATCAGGATTCTTGGCGTTGTATCGCTCATAGTGTTTTCCTCGCGCCCCAGTGCCTAGGCCATCGTCGTGGGCAAGTTCGTCGGCCCGGTGTTACCCGTGCCCGAAGCCGTACCCGTACCCGAAGCCGGCGCGATGACCGATTCCAGCTGACTGATGGCGTCGTTGTTCTGACCGGCAAACGCGGCACAGAATTTTTCGACCAATTCCAAGTCATGGACTCCCTGGCAGGCGCGTTCTCGCAGAATTTCAATCGCTTCGGCATTTGACTTCGCACGTCGGAACGGGCGGTCGCTGGTCAACGCGCTGTAGACATCCACAATGCCCACGACTTGCGCCATTAAAGGAATTTGAGCCCCTCGTAGGCCATCGGGATAACCCGTTCCGTCGAAATGTTCTTTGTGGTGCCGGATGATCGGCAACACAGGACGCAGCGGTTTCAGCGGCGCGCAGATGTCACATCCGACACGTGGATGCTGGTGGAACAAGGCGCGCTCGCGTGGTGTCAGCGGTCCGGTCTTTTCCAGGATCGAGTCAGGAATCGCGATCTTGCCAACGTTGTGAAGAATCGCACCGTAACGCAACATCTTCAGTTCGGCTGAATCAAGTCCAAGCGACTTGCCGAACGCGACGGCAAAGTTCGCCACTTGTTCGACGTGACCGCTGCTGTATCCATCTTTACTGGCGACGGCACGGGCCAGCGAAAGTGCGACGCTTTCGGCGCCGATCATTTCCGAGTTTCCTTGATGCATTCGAGTGATCGATCGCAACCGCACCGCGAGTTCACACCGATTGATCGGCTTGCTTAAAAATTCATCAGCTCCCGCATCGACCGCTTCGCTGATTTCTTCGCTGGCACCCGTCGTGGTCATCACAATCACAGGAATCGTCCGGTACTGCATGTCGCCTTTTAGCTGGCGACAAACTTGCAGTCCATCAATGCCCTTGATGCGTGCATCGATCAAAATGGCGTGTGGCTCGGGACGCTGCATCGCAAGTTCAAGGGCTTGCTGACCGTCACCGGCCTCGACGATCTCGTAGTCTTCGCTGGCCAGTGAGTGTCGAAGCAGCTTGCGGATTGTCGCATTAGAATCGGCGACAAGGATCCGCATTTTTTGGCTGACGTCTGCCGCCGCTTGCATGAACGTATCGGCGATTCCGCTGGTAAAGGCGGGCTCTTGGTTCGTGTTTTCCATCGTGCGTGCTCTGAGTATTCGGCCGCTTCATGACCGTTGGGTAAGTTAGATGCCTAACAAGTCGCCTTCGGGGATCTCGATACGCTGACTGATTGGTTTGGTTTGCGCCGCGGCCACTGTCTCTTCTTCTTCAACAGCTTCCGTCTCGACAGGCAGAACGACGGTAAACATGCTTCCCGTATCAACGACGCTTTCGACGTCAATGGTGCCGCCGTGCAGTTCGGTTAAGTGTTTGATGATTGCAAGCCCAAGTCCGGTGCCGATGCCTTGGTCCGCGATGGCCGCTTGGTAGTAGGGCTCGAACAAATGTTTCAGGTGCTCAGGTGCAATTCCGCGTCCGGTGTCGCGGACGCTGATGCGGAATTGGCCAGCGACGTCGCTGCGGATGCGAACGATGACGCTGCCGCCCTCGTTGTTGTATTTGATCGCGTTGGACAGCAGGTTCAGCATGATTTGTCGCAAACGCAGTGGGTCCGCGATCACTTCGTTCAGTTCGGCGTCGACTTGGGCCGTGACCGTGACGCCCGCCTCCTGCGCACGCGGGCCAACCATTGAAACGCACTGGTCGACTAATTCGGCCAACGCGACCGGTTGGGGCGAAAGTCGAATCATGCCAGCTTCGGCTTTGGCGTAATCCAAAATGTCGTTAACCAGTGCAAGTAAATGCTGGGCCGCTTCGTCGATGTCTTGCACGAAATCGCGCTGGTCGTCGTTCAGTTCGCCCGTGCTGCCATCCAACAGGGTCTCGCTGATTGCGGTGATGGTCGACAGCGGCGTGCGAACTTCGTGCGACGTCTGACGCAGTGCTTCGGCTCGCATGGCCACCAATTGTTCTTCAATCTTGCATTTCAGTTCGCGACGTTTTTCGTCTCGCTGCATCTGATAGCTGGCGATCAGCACTCTGACGGTGAGATACAACAATGCGCCGAGCCCGAGCATGTCCCGAGCGGCATCGAATACGGGATGCCATGTATCAGGCTTGGCGGCGTAATAAAGCTGTGCGAACATTGTCGCCGCAACAATCGCCACAATTGCCGAGGCAAGTCCAATCGCGTGCCGCTTGACGAGCGCATAAGCGGAACCGACGGCCGCCAAATAATACAGAATAAGAACTAACCGGTCTTCAAAGGCGAAAGAGTGCATCAGTGCGAGGAAGAACACCGCTAATCCGAAAATGGCAAACTCTCCGCGAAAGATTTGCGACCACTTTGATTGTTTCGATTCCATCAGATCACACTCATTGAGTCGGGTTAGGCAAAGTCCGAGGGCTAGAACTTCACCTTCGAAAGGTACATCGCCGTTTGCGCACCGTATGCAATTTAAGATGCCGCTAGCTGATGCCGTCTAGCGAGGGGATACGACGGCAACGATTGGAACGCAAATAACAATGGCAACGGTTCGTCGCGAATCGTCATGAAACGATCGATCCTCCCAGACCGATCCGAATTCGCGTTTTGTATCGATCAGAAGGCGCGCGTTCGCCACGCGTGTCGTGTACACACGTCGATCTTATCAAGGGCTACGTTCGGAATATTCGCAACGATCGGCGGGCGGGCCACGCGAGTCCCATTGCGGATTGGGCTCCACGATTGCCTCTGATCGCGACGTGCAGGCGTGAATCAGCCCGCTTAATCAGACGCGCAATCCGTCAACCGCGATTTGACGTTGGCTTTCCAGCGATGAAAGCGCTACTCCGATGTCAAAGGACATCGGTCGAGTCACCTCGGACTTACCTTGTACCGATCGTGATACAGGCAACCGATCCAGACGGTCTCAAGATGCGTCGTCCTCAAGATGCATCGTCTGGTTTGGCACCGCCGGGCGATTTTACTTTTCGCAGCGGAGGAAGAATGGACTCGCCGGGAGGCGTCGTTTTTTTCGACTCGATCTCTTCTGCTAAACGTTTCGCCTCTTTGGGGTCCGCTAAATCCGCTGGATTTGGGATCGGAATCAAGACAAGTCGGACAGGGGTTCCGCGTTCGGGGACCTTGTCGGTGGCAGGTTCGTACATCAAATGATCGGATTCGGCACTGCTGGCGATACTGATGTCCATCATCGCGGTTGAGAAATTCGAAACACAGATCATGTCGCCGCCATCGGCTTGATAGTAGTCACGTCCGTCGGACGGGTCTTTCCAGAAACCGCTGCCGGCAAATATCCATTCCGCTTTCATCGCTTGTTTGTCGCCCATTTTCTGTACCCAAGTTCGCGCGTCGACCGAGTGAAATTGATCGTCGGCATCTCGCCAGCACACCCAAACACGGATCACTTGCCCCGTTGCGGGAATAAATTTGGGCACGAACTGCACTGGCGTTCCGGGTTCAGCTCCGACGGCCAGCAGCGCTGCATGGACTTCCTTTGACTGGGCTAAAGTTGCCACGACCGATTCGTGTTCTTTGGTGCCCATGGGACACGCGAACATTTCTAACACGCCACGACGCATGGCAACGTAACCGTCGGCGATCACCATGCTGTTTTTGCGATTGATCCACAAATGATTATCACGCCCGAGTGGCTGTGCGAGCGGTGGCGGTACCATCGTATCGCGTACCTTCTGGTCCGGACCGACAAAGGCGTCCAAGATTTCCTCCGTCTCGTTTTCGCCGTCCCCCGGTGCGGTCAACAGACGGTTCTTGGGAATTGGCTGGATATCGATTTCGTTCGACGGTTCACTTGGGGTGTTGATTTCAGATTCGGAATCCTTATCGCCCGGTCGTCGCGATTCGGACCGCGGCGTCGGCGAATCGCTGGTTTCCGCGGTTGCAGTTACCGCACTTTCATCGTCGCGACGGTCTTCTCGCTCGGACGCAAGCGATGCACCGTCGGCTGCGATGGTTTCGTCGCTGCCAATCACGTCGTCGCTGCTAACAACTTCGTCATTGCTAACAACGGAGCTGATTGCGGTGGGCGACTGGTTGCTGCCCAACAGCGGGTCGACGATCGAGTCAGGCGATCGTGTTTCTTGGCTCACCTCGCCCGACGGCAACGAATCGCCTGTTTGGACGGAGACTTTCGGTTGCACCGATGCGGCTGACTGGCTGGAGACTCCAGAATCGCTGCAACCACAGATTGACCAAGTGCCACAACAAACGATCGCGAGCAACCAATCCGGTTTGCCGATTACGAGAGGTCCTTGATGAGGGAGCATTCAGAAATCCGAGTTGGTGGTAGAATCGGTCGAGCCAACCGTTAAGTTATCAGCTTCACCCAGTCTCTGAAAACAGTTCCAGGTCACCTACAGTCCCTTTTCGCGTCAGATACGCTACCTATGTCGCTAGATACTCAGCCAGAAACATCCCCTGAGCCAAGTCGGTCCGAGCCCGGTTTTGCGAACTCAGCGAACGATTCTAAAGAAAAGCCCACATCTCAAGAGAAACTCGGCACATCGACTGGTTTGTCAGAGATCACCGATCAGCAGTGGCGTCGGCTGCGAAAAAAGATGGACGACCGTCTTGTGAAGGATTCCGCGGCCGCGATGTTCGGTGAGGCAGCCGTCCAACGAGGATCGATTTATCGCTGGGGAGTGGCATGCGCTCGCGACGGCGAAATCGATGACCTGACCCATTGGCTAAGCTATCTCGCATCCGATTTGAAGCCGCCGAAAAAGTTGTCCGCACGGATCGATTTAGATCGATCCGCTCGTGACATTATCGAATCGGTGCAATCGCTTTCGTACACACCCAGCAGCGCTGCATCGGCTGTGATCTGGGCCGCCGCGATGCCCGCCTTGGCAACGAAACTTGATTCACTCACCTGGTGGGACCTGCTTTCGACGCTGCAGCAGTTGCGTGAATCGATCATTCAGCGAAACCAGTTCGACACGCCGGTGCAGCTGTTGGTTGCGGGCGAATTGGGCCTTACCCTTGCTTGGCGACTGGCCGATTTGCCGTCCTGCAAACGGCTGCGTGCGTCATCGGCCCAAGCCGTGGAAAGATGGTGCAGCACGATCGATGATTCGATCGCCATGTCGGTTTCGGGCAGTTCCGATGCGAGACTTGTCCTGGCGTCGCTGCTGCGTTGTCGCCGGTTGACCAGCAAGTCCAAAAAGAAACGGTCGTCAAAGAACCGTATCGATGCGGTCAGCGAAGAACTTGCGACTTGGACAATTGCCTTGACGACGCACACGGGATCGACCGCGTTTAGCAAGGCAAGCCGCAAAGATGTCGTTGACGACTTGGCCGACGGCGGATTGCTTGACCAAGCTGTCTCACTCGACCGCGAATCGCTTCAGCCGGCTTTGAAAGCTGCACTGGGCAAGACACAGTCGGGCGGGCGTCTGGCATGGCAAATCTGCCTGCCGGAGTCGATGCATCTAAGCGAAGACGCGAAAATCGCAGTGATGATGCCCGACTGGGACGTTCGACGAGGACGCACTCACGTCGATTATCGCCACGATGATATACGTTTAGAAGTCTTTGGTGGACGCCAACTGATGTTGTCAGGACGCTGGAACACCATCATCGAATTGGACCAAGATGAACAGCAGCCGCGCGGTCAATGGGAACTAACGTGCGAGTATTCCGATGATGATGTTCATTATTTGGAACTTGAACAGCACTGGTCGGGCGGGATTCTGCTGCAGAGACAATTTCTGATGGTTCGTGATGACCGCTGTTTGATGCTGGCCGACAGCGTCACACGCGATGACATGGCGGACGACCCCATGCAGGGTCATGCGGAGCTCGTTTCCGCCTCGGGACCGACCGGCAATCTGCGTTACATCAGCCGGTTCCCCATCGCGGCGGATGTGCACACGCATGACGAAGAGGCGACCCGTGAAATTTATCTTGAACAAGGACGTAACCGAGCAATGGTCATGCCTTTGGCGGCATGCGAGTGGCGAAACGGACTTTCGCGTACCACATTGGAAGCCACGCCCGACCATCATCTCGCGCTCACCACGCGTGGGCGTGACCGTTTGTTTGCACCGTTGTGGATCGATTTTCAACAGCGACGGTTCAACCGCAAGCGTACCTGGCGGCAACTGACCATTGCGGACGAGCGGCGGATTGTCGATGAGAGCACCGCGGCAGGCTTTCGCGTGCAGGTCGGATCCGAACAGTGGATGCTCTATCGCTCGCTCGCCGGCAATCGTTGCCGAACCGTCTTGGGCAAACACTTGCTCGCGGACTTTTTCTGCGGCCGCTTTGATACCGGCGACGGAAGCATCGAGGAATTGATCACCGTTGATGACCGGGCATCCAGCGACGAATAGTATTGATGATGTTGAACCGCCAACGCTGCGACGAACTTTCCCGAAACTGGCACCAAGTCGTCACGGAAGTCGCTGAGTACTGCCAGCAATTTGGGCGCGGCGACGATGATGTTCGTGTCATCGGCGTCACCAAGTATGTGGATGTCCACACGACCCAAGCTCTCATCCAAGCTGGTTGCCGGGACGTCGGGGAAAGCCGTCCCCAACTCTTGTGGGATAAGGCAGACCAAATCGGCGATGCGACGTCGCTGACTTGGCACTTGATTGGCCACTTGCAACGAAACAAGGTACGTCGTGTGCTGAGATTTCCCGTTTGGATTCACAGCATCGATAGCCCACGCATCCTTGACGCCGTCGCCGACGAAGCCGTTGGGCAGCAAAAATCGATTCCGGTGCTGTTGGAAGCCAACATCAGCGGTGATTCGTCTAAGACAGGAATGACGCCCGACGAGCTGCGGCAACTGGTCGATCAACTTCCCGGCAATGGAGTGCAGATCAAAGGCTTGATGGCGATGGCCGGTTTAGGATCTGATGCGAAAACCGCACGTGAACAATTTGCCCAGACGCGTGAGTTGCGCGACGAGCTGAGCCAACGCTGCGGACTTGAGTTGCCCGAGCTATCGATGGGTATGAGCGGCGACTTTCCAGATGCCATCGCCGAGGGCGCCACCATGGTTCGAATCGGTACCCGATTATTTAAGTCGACCTAGCCCGTTCTGCTGTCTTTCGGAAACACGGCCCCACAGCAACGAGAAACACAGCCGGCCACAGATGTTGAAACAAGTCCCCGGTGGATATCGTCTGTCCGTCCACGCCACCGCAGCCGCACGCCGCGATCATGTGGGCGGATGCCACGACCAGGCGCTGCGAGTTTCGGTCACGGCCGCACCCGACAAGGGGAAGGCCAATCGTGCGATCAGAAAGGCTTTGGCTCGCGCGTTGGGAATCAAGCAGAGTCAGATGCAGCTTGTCGCGGGTGAGACGCATCGTCGAAAGCAATTCATGATCACCGATGCACCCGCCGAACTACTCTCGCGCGTAGCCGAACTCGGATCGATCGACTAGGCTTAGCTTGTTGTCGGCGCGGCCTAGCCTGCGGCCGGCGCGGCCTAGCCTGCTGTCGGCGCGGCCTAGCCTGCTGTCGGCGCGGCCTAGCCTGCGGTCGGCGCGGACCGTGAAATCAATCGTTGAAAGTCAATCGATCCTGTAACCCTCAAGTCATTGACGAGATGCCCGATGGAAAACAATAAGATTCGTTTTGTCCTGATCGGAGGCTTTTTGGGCGCCGGCAAGACAACGTTGATCGGTGAATTAGCACGGCGCTATGTCGCCGCCGGCAAAAAGGTCGGGATCATTACCAACGATCAAGCAGCGGACCTCGTCGATACTCGCAATCTGCGCTCACAAGGCTTCAACGTTGGCGAGGTCGCAGGGGCATGTTTTTGCTGCAGCTTTGACGATTTGGTATCGACGGCGGACTCATTGGCAAGTGACCAGACGCCCGATGTTCTGTTAGCCGAACCGGTTGGCAGTTGCACCGACTTGGTTGCCACGATCGTTTTACCGCTGCAGCAGATGTGGGGCGATCGATTCGAGTTGGCTCCGTTCGGTGTTCTGCTTAAACCATCTCACGGCCGTCGCATTCTAGCGACCGGCGATGATCAACCGCGAAGCGGATTCTCGCCACAAGCCGAATACATTTTTAGAAAACAATTAGAAGAAGCCGACTACCTGATGATCGGACGCTCGGATGAACAAACCGACGAACAGATCGCTCAGTTAACCAACGCCCTGGAAGCGGTTGCCGACGGTGTGCCGGTCATCGCTGTGAGCCCGAAGAACGGTGACGGAGTCGATGAAGTTTTGGGCTATATCGAATCACCGATGACAGCCGGACGACGTTTGCTGGATATCGACTATGACACCTACGCCGATGGCGAAGCCGAGTTGGGCTGGGTGAACATGACCGCGAACATCACAAGTGAATCATCGGTGGAACTTGATGCCCTTGCGGTGAAGCTCGTTGGGTTGATCGCGGAAAGAATCAAGCAGCGTCAGGCGGAACCGTTTACCGGTCAAATTGCCCACCTGAAGGCGTCGGTGTTGGCGGGCGATACCCAGTCGGTCGCAAACGTCGTCAGCAATGATTCACAGGTCGACATCGGATTGGCGTCGGGACGCCGCGTGAAGGGAAATATTCAAGTGATCGTCAACGCCCGTGTGGCGATGGATCCGGATGCACTTGAAAGCGATTGTCGCGAACAGATCGATCAGATCGCAAAGGAAATCGGCTTGACCGTCGTGGACGTCAATGCCCATTCGCTTCGTCCAGGTCGGCCGACGCCGACGCACCGAGTATCGGCCAGCTAAGACCTCAGACCTAAGACGCAAGAACCTAAGACAGGGGCGCAACGCGGCGGGCTGTAATTTGGCTGGCTGTGATTTGTTGGGCCGTCTGCGGTCCGAAGCGAACACCGTTACTTCCCGCCGTACCAAACGCCCCGGTGCCAATTGTGTCGCCGCAATTGCTGCAACATCGCGCCGGGTAAATCTCGCAGCTGGCTGGTGCGTGTGTTCTTTCGAACTTGGTCGGCGTTTCGCATACCGGCGATGACCGTGCTGACCTCTGGACGTGATAGCGCGAATTTCAGTGCGACGTCCGCCAGTGAGTAATCCTCTTCAAGTCCGAACGTCACCAAGTCGGCTCGGATTTGTTCGACCCGTTCGGCGGTGCGTTTCATGCGATCACCGGCAAAATACTGGTGCCGAAAATCGTCGTCGGGGAACACATGGTCGGCGGCATATTTCCCAGTCAATGCGCCTTCGTCCAAAGCGACTCGGACGATGACTCCGGTTCCCGTTTCGGCTGCGACGGGCAATATCTGAGCAGCGGGTTCTTGGTGAAAGAGGTTGAAAATGATTTGCACGACATCGACCAGTCCGTCTCGCATCAGCTGAACCACGCAGGATTGATCCTGTTCCGGTGTGCTGACGCCGATCAAGTTGATCTTGCCTTCTTCACGCAGCTGTCTCAGCACCAGCAAGGGCTGAGGATCGTCATTCCAGGCCCGTGTCCATGTATGCAACTGCAGCAGATCGATCCGCTCGGTGCCGAGATTCTGCAGGCGTTCTTCCACATTCGATCGCAGGTAAGCCGCGGAATAGCGGTCTTGCCAGCGACAGTAAGGACTCGGCGGCCACGGACCGGTATCCGGGGGCGTCTTTGTCGCGACGAACACATTTTCGCTGCGATCCTTTAGCACTTTCGCAATGACACGTTCGCTGCGTCCGTCGCCATAACCCTGTGCAGTATCGACAAAATTAATACCTCGATCGATCGCGGTGTTCAGCGCGGCCAAGGAATCAGATTCGCTCTGGTTGCCCCATTGGCCCCCAATTGCCCAGGCACCGAAGCCGATTTCTGAGACGTCTGGACCTTGGTTTGATAGCGGACGGGTTCGCATGGAGGTTAATTTAGGCAAGTTGGAAATCGCGAAATTGTTAAACTGTGACGTTTACAGAATGAATCGGACGCGGTCGGCAGCAAACTTCGCGCGTTTCGATGCAACCAAACGCGATCGATTCAACTCGGTCGTGAGGTTATTCCGAATGCAAAGACAAACGAACTCTTTGTCGTTGCTGTTACGCAAGCTGCGCCTCAAGCGGAGGCATGCTCGCAAAAGACAGCCTTGGCGTTTCATTCAGGGATGATCTTGGTGCCCAAGTTTCCTTCGATTCCACAGTTGTCGATCATCGTCCCGGTCGGGAACGATCCTTCGGCATTCGAAGACACACTTCTTAGCGTGTTAGAGAACCGACCGGATCGGTGCGAGGTCATTGTGCCGCACGACGGACGTTATGACGACCCGTTTGACCTGAGCGACGAAGTTCGTTTGGTCGTTGCCGAGGGTGGTAATTTCGTCGACACCGTGTTGGCCGGCGCACGCGCCGCTCGTGGCGAATTCGTGCATGTTCTCGCTGCCGGGTTGCAGGCGACCGCCGGTTGGGCCGACGTGGCACTAGAACGATTCCGTCATCGCGAAGTCGCTGCCGTCGCCCCCGTGGTGCGGTGTGCCGAGAATCGACGCGTCGTATCGGCGGGATGGACCGACACATCCGCCATGTTATTCCAGCCTGTCGCCGCTGGACGGTCCGATGTGGATGCGAATCGAATCCCGGAAGAAGTCGGCGCCTACTTGGCCGCGTCGTTTTGGCGACGCAGTGTATTTCTGTCACTCGGCGACGCGTTTCTGTACAACGGCGGTCACGACGCCGAATCGGTCAGCGAAACATCGTATGTGTTCTATCAGTTGCTTCGCGGCGCTGGCTGGCAGGCGTCACTGGCGTCTGATTGCGATGTGATTTCGGCGGAAAGCGAGATGGCCGGCGAGCGAGCGAGTGTTGAAAGAGGCCGCAGGATTGGTGCGGCGAAGCGTCACTTTGAACCGGCAACGGCATCGCTGTCTTTGGTCGGCATGATTCAAGCCGCCATTGGCACGATTGTCCGCAGCGGAGAGTGTGGGCAATGGTTCGGCCGCGCCACTTCCGGCAAACGTGTCGAGAAACTTTGCAAGCGATTGCGTCCGGAGATCGTGCAATGCTTGACATCCGATGTGCAAGAAGCGCTGCCCCTTGATGGGTTGCATCAAACGCACCGGCGTGCCGCTTGATCGGTTCCCTCGCAGGAACCTAGGCCCAGGCTAATGCAGCGCCGCGACAAAACCGTGCGCGACAAAACCGTGCAGCGGCAGTACGGATTGACGCTAGACGTAGCGGATGTCGTCGACGGGCATCACCATCACCTGTGGATTGGCACTGTTGGTCCGATAGTAATCGGGCGACCAACGATTCAATTCCACAAACATGGCGATGACGGCAATGAGCATGAACAACATGCTAAGCAACAACATCACAGCGTAAACGCTAGGGGGTTGTTTACGGCTTGGTTCAGTCGAGGGAAGTGTCGACACGATCGCCCTCCAGGATGATGCCTTCGCTATAGTCACGCATGATTTCGGCGACCGCTTTGTCGGGTTCTGTGTTGCGTACGCGAACCTTGCCGACATAGCGACCGCTTCGCGTGACTTCTAAGAGATGTCCGGGACGCAGACCGTCGTCGTGACCGATGGATACTTCCACCAAATCGCGTGGTCGGTTAATCACCAAGACCGTACCGTTTCGTTCTGGCGGTGATCCATCCAGCGGATCATTGATGTCGATTCCGTGAGCCGAAACGACTTCTTCAAAACGTGTGACTTGAGCCATCAACTGATCGTTGCGTTCTTTCTGAAGCTGCAACGTTCCGCGAAGCTTGTTCATGGTGTCGGTCAAGACCAGTGTCTCGGCGAACAGCTTGTCACGGTCGGACTGTTCGGTCCGAATCTGTTGTCGCAGTTCATTTGCTTCCGTTGTCAGTTTTTCCAACGCCTCGGCGCGGAATTTATCGACTTGTGCCAGCTGAGCGTTCTTGGACGCGTATTCCTGCAGCGAGGCTTCACTGTCTTGCAGGTCCGTTTCCAGACGAGTCAGCTGAGTCTGCAGCGCCGCAAGGGCCGTGCGACGAGCAGCCTGCTCGCGGTCAAGTGCCGCTTGTGTTCGCAACTGCGAGTCTCGCAGCTGGCTATTTGTGCGCTCGGTCGTTTCAATCTTCTCCTTCAAACCGCCTTGTCCCATCACAACGTCGCGCCAGTTGCGGTGCGAAGCATTGACAGCAAGCGCGAGAACCATGAACGTCAGGCTCAGGACGAAGATGACAACTGAGAAGGACTTCCCAAGGAGTGTCATTGGCGGATTCTTCCGAGTTCTTTCAGGCCAACAAGAATTGAATTCAATCAACCACGACCATTCCGGTCGGGCATCGTGGCGGCAAGCAATGCGACAGAGTCACGACGAGAACTTTGCCTAAACCGCCACGCTTACGAAGTATAGTTGCCGCGAAATTCGTATGTCAACGAATTCGCTACGAAATGCCCCAAACCCGTAGCCCGCACCGACCGAGTTCGGATCGTACGGGATTGGGGAATTAGTCCGTCAAACGGGGTTGAAAACACTCGCATTCTCCCGTCTGGTCCACGTCGTTGCCTCGTGTGGATGGCTGAATCGCTAACCATCCCACCGCTCTAAAGGAGGGGGCGTTGCCGGCAGGCCGGTGGTGCCAACAATCTCGCATCGTGGAAAAGCAGACAGCCCCCATCGCGGAGAATCAAGACAGACCGCACTGCAGAGAAGCTCGGGTATTCCATGCGTCAGAGAAGCTCGGGGGCCCCATACGTCAGAGAGGCCGATCAGGCCCGTTCTGCACCCGATACCAAGGCTAACGCGATACTCTCTCAGCTAACAAAAGCTGATTCGACCGACCGGATCGCGGTCAGGAACTGCTCGATCGTCTTGGTGCGTTCGTCGACCTTGGGCTGTAATGCCGACATGATGGCCTTGGCCAATCGCGGGTCCAGGTTCGGAACGACGTCCAAAATCGGCTTCGGCGCAGCAGTATCGTGCTGCAGTGCGGCCCGGCCAGAAACGATTTCTCCCTGCCAGGGATGTTGGAAACAGCACAGGCAATAGCACGTCACGCCGAAAGAAAAGATGTCGACGCGTTTGTCGGTCGCCCGTCGCCGAACGATCTCGGGCGACATGTACAGCGGTGTTCCGGTGCGATTTCCCGGTGCCATGAACGGTGGCGTTGCTGGCACGGTCAAGCCGAAATCGATCAGCTTGAGCCCTTCGCAGTCCGGCAAGCAGATGAAATTACGTGGGCAGATGTCGCGGTGGATGTACCCTTGGGAATGCACGTAAGCCAGTGCTTCGGCCATATCGCGAATCAGCTTCACGCGTTTGCCGGCAACGTGTTCTTCCTGTTTCTTGACCACGATGTTCTGCATACTGGGGCCGGCCACGTATTCCATAATCAGGACGGGCTGGCCTTTTTCGGATATGCCGTGTTCATACGTCTCGACGACTTTGGGATGATGCATTTGCATCGCGATTTCGCCTTCGCTGGGCTTGCCGAGCCCTTTGAAGCGTCCCTCGAACAGCTTGACCTTTTCGGGATCCAGGATTTTGACGCCGACCGTGCGATTGTCGTGCAGCAGATCCGATGCGACAAAGAAATGCGCCATCGTTCCCGTCGCGGCTGTCCGCTGACGGATAAATCGCGAACTGATGTCGATCCGCCCGCCGCCGGACGACTTGAAGGCCGACTTGATTGAATCGAATAGTCCCAACGTTATTTTCCGCAGTAATCGATCGCGCGAGCCAGTTCTGACTTTAAGTTTTTGCGGTGAACAATGCGGTCGACATAACCGTGTTCAAGTAAAAACTCGCTGGTCTGAAAGCCTTCGGGCAGCTCGATCCCAATGGTTGCCTTGATGGTACGTGGGCCCGCAAATCCGATAAGTGCTTTCGGTTCGGCAAACACCAGATCGCCCAGCGAAGCGAAACTTGCGGCCACGCCGCCCATCGTTGGATTCGTCAACACGCTGATGAAGAGTCCACCTTTTTCATCATACTTTGCCAACGCTGCGGAAACCTTTGCCATTTGCATCAGGCTAAGGATTCCCTCGTGCATGCGGGCGCCTCCGCCGCTGGCGCTAATGATGATCAGGGGTAAGTCTTGTTCGGTTGCCGATTCAATCAGTCGGGTTAAACGTTCGCCCACGACGGACCCCATGCTGCCCATGATGAACGCACTGTCGGTCACGGCGAACGCGACGCGTCTGGCTCGCACCATCCCCGTGCCGGTCACAACCGCGTCACTGAGACCCGTTCGCTTTTGTTCACCTGTCAAGCGATCGGAGTATCGACGTCGATCGGAGAATTCCAGCGGGTCGGCCGAACGCAGATGTTCGTTGATTGGGTGAAACGTGCCTTCGTCCAAGACTTGAGCAATCCGCTCGGTCGCCGAGACATAAAAGTGATGGTCACACTTGGGGCAAACGTTTAGCCGCTGCTGGACTTCCTTCTTATAGATCGACGCGCCGCAGCCATCGCATCGCAGCCACAACCCCTCGGGGACACCGCGTTTTTTGCGAGGCCCAGAGCCTTCGTTCTCTCGAGCAGATGATGAAGCGTTCAATGAAGACTTGGCCTCGGAATCAGTGGCCACGGTATCGGATATCGACACGGATGATGGCGAAACAGAATCGGATACGAGTTCGTTTGGATTGGAATCAATGGTGGACATATCAACCGAAACTCGGGTGAGATGGGATCAGAGGAGAGCGACTGCCGCCGGCAACGGGGGCGGCAAACGAGACGGTGCGTCGCCAAGACGACGCAGACATTTGAATGAGCTGCCTACACTTTAGCTAGTTTCCGATTTTCTCGCTGCCTCAATTAGGCAGGGTTCGACGACTCACACGCCCAGAATGGCTCCGCGAAGGCGTTCTTAACGACATTTTAAGGCGTTCTAAAGCACCTTCGCGTGGTTCTCGGGGTGGCAAACTTGCTCCGAGATACCAGACACGGCATGCGGCGACGATCGAATGTCCCAAAAAGATCGGGCTTACGCAAAAAAGACACGGTCCGCCGTATCACGCAACATCCACGTTTTGTCGGCTTCGGACAGAAAATCCAAACGATCGCGGACCAGCGAGATGGATGCCTCGTAACTGTGCTCGCCTTGGACCTGATACGGACAGTCCGTCGCCCACATTAAACGCTGTGGGCTAAACGCGTCGACGGTTCGACGGATCATCACAGAAAGGTCATCATAGGGCGGCGATTTCTTTCCTAAAGCATAGAACGCCGAAGTTTTGACGAAGGTGTTTTTCCACCGCGCCAACCCGCAGAGGGCATCCAAGTCGCTTTCCTCGATCGTCCCGCTCACGCCAATGCGAGCGAAATGGTCGATGACGACCCTGGTATCTGGAAAACGTTCGCACAGCAAATCGACATACGGGATTTCTGCCGGATTGATCAGCGGACAAACCGCCAACCCATCGTCGGCGGCTTTACGCCACAGGGCATGCATATTGGGATGGTTGACCCAGTCCTTGGCGTCACCACGAGAATGCAACCGGAATCCCCGCATTCCCTTCTCTTTCAATGCATCAGCCTGCATCACGACATCATCGGCACGATGGTCGATCAGCGCGACGCCCGAAAAAACACCGGGATGCCTGTCCATCACTTCGCACATGTAAGTGTGGTCGTACTCGTAAAAGCTCATTTGTATCAGCACGATACGGCTGACACCCGCAGGCTTGCTGTGGCTGAACAACTCCTCAGCGGTAAAGCTCGGCGGCCGCATATCGGCGCGATCAAAGTTTGTGCTGATCGGATACTTGGTCGTATCGGGATGCCACACATGCACATGTGCATCGATCCAACCAGGACTCTCTGCGGCGTCAGATTCTTCTGCCAAAACTAGTGCCTCACGCGTAAGTGCGGTCGCAATCGCGCCAGCACCGACCATGCCGCTAACGACCACGCGTCCGAAATCTCTTCGAGATGTTTTTGATCGTCGCTGATGTCTCATAGGAACTTCTCCGGATTATGGATTCGGAACAACGGTCCCGATGGCGGAGAGTCTAGCCGAGTTTAAGTGGCAATACAAAATCGGTCTGCGCCCCAAATATTCGTTGGTCATCCATCAGCGTTGCTTGGATGATCACGCATCGACGCGAGGCATTCGTTGCGCCACTCACCCACGCCGATCGCACGTCGCCGTGAAGTGGCACGAAGCGCTCGCTTTGGCGTGGCGCGACGTGCACGACCGATCTGATATGACTAGAATGCCGTCTATGATCGTGCCACGTCCGACTGAGCGAGCGCCGGTTTTGACCGACGAATTATTGCGGTGCCGAAAGCCATCCTCGCGATCGGCCCATCCTTTCGTCACCGCCCGCTTGGCTGCATTCGGCTTGTCTGCCAGTCGCGGTGCAATGTCGCTAGGGCGCGTGCAATCGGTCGGCTTTGCTTCTTTAATTCTGATCGCATCCTGGTTTGTCGCGGCGACGTCCACGCTCGCTCAATCGGTCGACTTGGAAGTGGATTCGGCGACGGCGGACCGTGACGGAATCGCATTCTTCGAGCAGCATGTGCGACCGATTCTGGTCGACCACTGTTACGAATGTCACTCGGGCGAGGAACGCGACGGCGGTCTGCTGCTGGACTCTCGCCAAGGCGGTCGGCAAGGTGGCGACACGGGCCCGGCGATCGTGGCAGGCCATCCCGAACAGAGTTTGCTGATCGAGGCCATTGGATACGCAAACCATGATCTGCAAATGCCTCCGTCGGGCAAGTTGCCGCAGTCACAGATCGCCAAGCTTGAAAAATGGATCCGGATTGGTGCGCCCGATCCCCGCAAAGCAACTTTGACACCCCAAGTCGCCGCTGGCATCAGTATCGAGGAAGGCCGTAAGTTTTGGTCATTCCAACCGGTCTCGCATCCCGACGTTCCCAAGGTCCAGCGGACCGATTGGGTACAAACGCCGATCGACGCTTTCGTCCTGGCGCGTCTGGAAGACAAGGGAATTCAGCCGGCGCCGGCCGCGGACCCTCGGACGTTGATTCGCCGGATCACGTTCGATTTGATCGGGATGCCGCCAACACAGGACGAAATCGATGCGTTCTTGTTGGATGATTCGGCCGACGCGACGAAAAATCTGGTCGAACGCCTGCTCGCTTCGCCGCAGTACGGAGTCCGCTGGGGGCGGCATTGGCTGGACGTTGCGAGATATGCCGACAGCAACGGACTGGATGAAAACCTTGCTTTCGGAAATGCATGGCGTTATCGAGACTATGTCGTCCAGGCTTTCAACGATGACAAACCGTTCGACCGTTTCCTGATCGAACAGATCGCCGGTGACCTGGTTCCGCATGCGACCCAAGAAACGAAAACAGCAACAGGCTTTTTAGTACTCGGCGCAAAGGTGCTTGCCGAACCCGATCGTGAAAAGCTGACGATGGATACGATTGACGAGCAGATCGATGTGACCGGCAAAGCCTTCATGGGTATGACGCTTGGATGTGTGCGTTGTCACGACCACAAATTCGACCCGATCAAGCAATCTGACTACTACTCGCTGGCCGCGATCTTTCGCAGCACGAAAACGTTCGGCGACACGAACACCGGCGCCATAAAGCACTGGAATGAAACGGTATTTGCAACCGAAGATGAACAAACGCGAATCGCAGAGGTCGATGCCGAAATCGCAAAGCGGCGAAACACGGCAACTCTGTTCAAGAACCAGGCGTTGGCGGAAATACGCGAGCTTGCTCGCAAGCGAGCGGCGGACTATTTGATCGCTGCGACACGCATCGACCCAGACATGCCACTGACGGAAGTGTCGGAAATCGCAGGTCCGCTGCGATTGCATCCGCGCATCTTGTATCACTGTCGCCGCCACTTGGAATTTAATGCCGATGTGCCGTTCTTTCGTCCATGGCATCAGTTCAAGGGCAATGACCACGGGAAACAGGTCGGTCAACACTACCGACCTCTGATCAAGAGAGTCGCAGCAGCTGTCGAAAAATTAACAAACGCCAAAAACCAGAAACTTGACGATCCGAAACTTCAATCGGCAAGGCAAGCCATCGAAGACCCTGCGGGATTCTTGGCCGTCCCTGCAAAACCTGAATACGCTTTCGACCAACCGACGCTGAATCAGTTCAACACCTTGATGGAAGAGGCGCGAGTGTTCGAAAGCCTCGCCCCGGACCTGACATCGGCGATGAGCGTTAGTGATGATGCGGTTCACGAGCAACTCGCGATTCACATCCGCGGCAGTCACCTAAGTCTGGGTGCACCGGTGCCTCGCGAATTTCCCGAAGTCATGCGGACGGCCACGACGCGCCCTGTTTTTCCGGTTCACCAGAGCGGACGACTGGAATTAGCAAGATGGATGGCAAGTTCGAATCACCCGCTGACCGCTCGCGTGTACGTCAATCGTATTTGGCGTTGGCATTTCGGCGCGGGGATCGTCGGCACGACCGAAAATTTCGGATTGTTGGGCGACAAGCCGACGCACCCGCAACTGCTCGACTGGCTTGCACGATACTTCATGCAACACGGGTGGTCGACAAAGCAGCTGCATCGTTTGATTATCGCTTCGAGCTGCTACCAAATGAGTTCGCGGCATCCCGATGAAAGTTATGCGACCGAGTCCGATCCCGAGAATCAATTGCATTGGAGGTTTCATGTCAATCGCTTGAGCGCCGAACAAATCCGCGATTCCATTTTGGCAACCTCGGACCAGTTAGATCGATCCATCGGCGGCAAGACGGTTCCGCTGCGTAATCGACAGTTTGTGTTCAACCATACATCGGTCGATCACACCAAATACGACAGCGTTCGACGAGCGATATACCTGCCCGTCATCCGCAATAATTTGTATCCACTCTTTCAGCAATTTGACTTTCCCGACCCGACGATGCCGACCGGTCATCGACACTCGACCGTGGTTGCTCCGCAGGCATTGTGGATGATGAATTCTGACGTGGTCATGGATGCGGCGGATCGTGTTGCCGCCTCGCTGCTGGATGTCGCGCAGAGCGATCGCAGTCGTATCGAATCGGCCTATCATAAAATTCTTGGCCGAAAACCAACGAGTGTTGAAGTTGATCGAGCCGCGATTTTCATTTCGGATCTGACTGATACTGGTTCGGATTCGTTGAACCGTTCAGCTTTGGGGACAAGCCTGCCAAGCACAGACCAACCGATGATCAGACAGGCCTGGAGTCTACTTTGTCATGGTTTGTATGCCAGCAACGAATTCATCTACGTGAGATAACCGATGTTGGAAACCACCATTCAAAACCGACGCAAACTGCTTCGTACCTCGGCCCTTGGGTTCGGCAACCTCGCATTTGCCGCGATGGTTCATCAAGCCGAAAGTGGGACGCAAAACGTCTGCGCTGGCGAGATCAATCAAAATCCGCTGGCCGCCAAAACGCCCCATCTGCATCCCCGCGCGAAGCGAGTTGTCTTTTTGTTTATGAAGGGAGGCCCTTCGCATGTTGATACTTTCGATCCGAAACCGCAGTTGACCCAGGATGATGGTAAGCCGCTGCCATTCGACTTGCCGCGCGTGACGTTTGCCAAACAGGGCAACCTGTTGAAGTCGCCTTGGCGGTTTAGAAATCACGGTGAAAGCGGCTTGCCTGTTAGCGAATTGTTTCCACATGTGGCCAAACACGTGGATGATTTGTGTGTGCTGCGCAGCGTTCACGGCACCAACCCGGCGCACGGCGGGGCGCTGTTGAAGCTTCATACGGGAACTGACCAGTTTGTTCGCCCCAGTTTAGGTTCCTGGGTAACGTACGGACTTGGCACCGAGAATGAGAATTTGCCGGCGTTCGTGACAATCTGTCCAACGCTGGCGCACGGCGGCGTCAACAATTGGGGATCTGCGTTCTTACCGGCTTATTGCCAGGGAACACCCATCGGCAATGCGTCGTTGCCCGCCAAAGCGGCGATGATCAAGCACATCGGCAATGCCCGCATCGATCGACGATCGCAACGTCGGCAATTGGATTGGGTTGCCGCAATGAACCGCGACCACCTGGAATCGGTGAACCACAATGAAATGTTGGCCGGGCGCCTGAACTCTTTCGAGCTTGCCTATCGAATGCAGGCGAATATGCCCGAGATTCAAGACTTGTCTCGCGAGACGTCGGCAACGCTGCGTCGCTATGGCGTCGATAACCCGGTCACCGAAGATTTCGGACGACAATGCTTGATGGCACGCCGGTTTCTCGAACGCGGTGTGCGGTTCGTTCAAGTCACGCATAGCGACAGCGTGGTGCAGTGGGACCAACACAGCAACTTGTACCAAGGCCACACCAAGAACGCCTCCGAAGTGGACAAGCCCATCGCGGGATTCCTAGCCGATCTCAAAGCCCGCGGTCTGCTGCGAGACACGCTGGTCATTTGGGGCGGTGAGTTTGGACGAACGCCGACAGCCCAAGGAAAAAATGGACGAGACCACAATCCACACGGATTCACGATGTGGATGGCGGGGGGCGGCGTGAAAGGCGGATATGCCTACGGGGCAACGGACGATTACGGATATTACGCGGTTGAAAACAAAATGCACGTCCATGATTTGCACGCAACGATCTTGCATCTGCTGGGGCTCGATCACGAATCGCTGACGTATCGTTACGCCGGACGCGACTTTCGCCTGACGGATGTGGCAGGAAAAGTCGCCACTGAAATCATGGCGTAGAGACGCGCGTAGCGGTCGTCACCGTTTCACGCGTCCGCACGCTGATCGTTGGCACGCTGGGCGTTGGCACGCTGGGCGTTGGCACGCCGAAACCCTGGACTGGCCCATAATGCAGCCCGCCCGTGGTGCTTACGGCAACAAGTGGTGCTTACGGCAACAAGCGGTGCTTAGGCCAACAACTCGTTCACGATCCGACCGTGGACATCGGTCAAGCGGAAATCGCGTCCTTGATATTTGAACGTGAATCGTTCGTGATCAATACCCAGTAAGTGCAACACCGTTGCGTGCAAATCGTGAACGCTGACTCCGTCTTCTGCAACATTGACGCTGTAGTCATCGGTCGTGCCATAGTTGGTTCCGCCTTTGATTCCACCACCGGCCATCCACATGGTAAAACAGCTCGGATGATGGTCTCGGCCGTAAACCTTTTCGGTCAATTTGCCTTGTGAGTAGATAGTACGACCGAACTCGCCGCCCCAGATGATCAACGTGTCGTCCAGCATGCCACTTTGCTTTAGGTCGTTGATCAATGCTGCGGTCGGTTGATCGGTATCGCTGCATTGTTTGCGGATTTGCGCAGGCAGATTGGCGTGTTGATCCCAACCCTGGTGAAACAATTGGATGAATCGCACTCCGCGTTCGGCCAAGCGTCTCGCCAGCAAGCAGTTGAACGCGTAGCGGCCCTGGGTGTTGACGTCTTTTCCGTAAGCATCGAGCACGTGCTGTGGTTCGTCCGAAAAGTCCAGTAACTCGGGAACCGACATTTGCATTCGATAGGCAAGTTCGTACTGAGCAATTCGCGAGGTGATTTCGGGGTCACCGACGGCGCTGTGTTTGATCTGGTTGATCTCGGCAAGGGAGTCCAGCATGAGCCGCCGCATATCTCGCGAGACGCCGCCAGGATCGGAGATGTCGAGGACCGGATCGCCTTGGTTTCGAAACTTGACGCCCTGGTAACGCGAGGGCAAAAAACCGCTGCCCCACAAGCGATCGTACAACGGTTGGCCGGCTTTGCCAGAACCGCGTGAACTCATCGCCACAAAGGCCGGCAAGTCCTTGTTGTCGGTGCCCAGACCATAACCCAGCCAAGATCCGAAACTGGGACGTCCGGGGATTTGTGAACCCGTCAACTGAAACGTGATCGCGGGGTCGTGATTGATCGCATCGGTGTGCAGCGAACGAACGATACACAAGTCATCGGCAAGCTTGGCCGTATGTGGCAACAGTTCGCTGATCCAAGATCCCGCTTCACCGTGCTGATTGAACTTGAAAATGCTGGGCGCGACCGGAAAGGAAGCTTGTGCCGAACTCATCGTCGTCTTTCGGTCATCGGGATAGACCGATTTTGGCACATCTTCACCGAAACGGTTTTTCAGTTCCGGCTTGTAATCGAACAAGTCCATCTGTGCCGGACCGCCGGACTGGAACAGATAGATCACCCGCTTTACCTTCGGCGGAAAGTGCGGCAGCTGGCTCAGCCCGCCGCTAGCCAATGAGCCTTCGCTGGTCGCTCGCGGGGCCGCCTGGGATTCGCCTTGCAGCAACGAGGCAAGTCCCAACGAACCAAGCAGCAGGGACCGCCGCGAGCATTGTGGATTCGAGTCATGATTGATTGTCATGGGGACTACTCTTTGTTCAAAGTTTCATCGAGATTCAGAATCAGTGACGCGACCATCGTCATCGCTGCATGGTGCGCCGCGGCGATCGAATCGTCGCGTGGCGTTTCACCGATCGCGAGCAATTGATTGGCGCCCTTTGAGTCTTTGCGGAACTTCGTGACGAACCCGCGAAATGCTTTTCGCAAGACTTGTTGTTCTTGTGCGGTGGGCTGCCGTGCGGTCACCAAGCGGAACCCATAGTCGATTCGTCCTGCGACATCGGATGGGCCTTCCTTGATCATGCGCTGGGCCAGGAACCTTGCCGATTCGACGAACACGGTGTTGTTCATCAACGTCAACGCCTGCAGTGGCGTGTTGGTTGGCTCTGTCTTGACGATACACACCTCTCGCGCGGCCGCGTTGAAGTTCATCATCGTCGGGGGCGGGATGGTACGTCGCCAGTATGTATACAGACTGCGGCGGAACAGGTTCTCGCCATGGTCTTGCTCATAGGTATTGTTGGAAATCGAACGCCAGATTTTCGGCGGCATGTATGGCTTGGTCGACGGGCCGCCAATTTTTTCGACCAGCAATCCGCTGGCCGCGAGCGCTTGGTCACGCAGCGTGAATGCCGGTAAACGAAAGCGAGGACCGCGTGCAAGCAGGCGGTTCTTGGGATCGCGTTCTTGCAATTCGGGCGTGATGACCGACGACTGACGATACGTGGAACTCATCAAGATTCTCTTTTGCAGCGCGCGAACATCCCAGCCATCTCTGATGAAACGGACCGCCAACCAATCCAGCAGTTCGGGGTGGCTGGGCGGGGAACCTTGCGACCCAAAGTTGTCACTGGATTCGACCAATCCGCTGCCAAAAAACTGCTGCCAAAGACGATTCACCGCGACGCGCGCGGTCAACGGGTTTTTGGGATCGACAACCCAGCGGGCCAGTTCTAGTCGGTCACCCGGCGCGGTCGAGGTGTGTTGCAGTGCTGATGGAACATCGGGAAAAACTCGCTGTGATTTGTCCGGCGCGTTGTACTGGCCTCGCGAGAGAACAAATGTCGGGCGCGGTTCGTCGAGTTCGTGCATCACCATGACGGTCGACGGTTCACCCGCCTGCGGGCGCTTCAGGCCGTTTCCCGCCTGGGCTCGTGCCGAGCGCAATTTGACCGGTTCCGGCACTTTGTATCTTGATTCTGCTTCATCGAGATTTGGCCAGCTTTTCGGGACTTCGATAAACGGCGGGCTGTTGCCGTTGTTGGGCCCGACACCCCATTCGGCGATGTTGTTAAAATATGCGAAAAGCTGGTAATACTCTTTCTGCGAAATTGGATCGTACTTGTGATCGTGGCAGCGCGCACATCCGATCGTGAGTCCCAGAAACACCGTTCCGAACGTATCGACGCGATCGACAACGTTTTCGGTTCGCCATTCTTCCGGGATCGAACCGCCTTCACTGTTGATCCGGTGATTTCGTCCAAAGCCGGATGCAACCTGTTCATAGAAGGTCGCGTCGGGCAACATGTCGCCGGCAAGTTGCTCGATGACGAACTGGTCGTAGGGCATGTTGTCGTTATAGGCCTGGATCACCCAGTCACGCCAAACATGTTGGTACCGATATCGATCATTCTGGTAACCGTCGGTGTCCGCGTAACGCGCCGCCTCTAACCAAGGCAGTGCCATGTGTTCGCCATATCGCGGTGATTGCATCAATCGATCGATCAACGCTTCGTATGCTTCATCGCCCGATGGATCGGCGGACATGGCTTCGACAAAATCCTGAACTTCGGTTGGCGTGGCAGGCAGGCCAGTGAGGTCAAGTGTGACGCGGCGAATCAACGTGACCGGATCGGCGGCGGGCGAGGGATCGAGCGACTCAGCACGCAGTTTCTGCAACACAAATGCATCGATCGGCCCACGCGACCAGGAATCGTCGGGCAAGTTGACAACGGTAACTTCGGCCGGCGGATTGAAGGCCCAATGGTTCTCGTATTCTGCGCCGGCGTTGATCCAGTCGACCAATTTCTTGCGTTGCTCGTCGGTCGGTTGACGGTTCGAACTTGGCGGCGGCATCCGCTCGCCCGGATCGTCCGACAGAATACGGCGGACCAGTTCACTCGAATCGGCGTCGCCAGGCTCGATGACCGACATTGCCGATTCGAACTGATCCAGCCGAAGTTGCGCCTCTCGAGTCGCGGAATCGGGCCCATGACAATCGAAGCAAGTTTCTGACAAGATCGGTCGAACGACACGTTGAAAATCGATTCGCTGAGGCTCGGTCTGTGTCAACGCGGACGAGTCGTTGGCGATGATTCCACGCGAAAAACCAACCGAAAGCAGGCCTAGAAAAACTCGCAACCAGCAGTTGGCTGGAAGCCCGAAACATTCGAGACGGCTTCGTCGAAAGCGATTCATGGCAGGTTATTAAGGCGGGGTGGATGGAGGGAAGACTCATTCTAGCCAAGATTGCAGCCATTGTTGACAATAACAATCCTGAAATGCGCCTCTGTGACGGATAACCGAGTGAGATGAACATCCCAGACGCTACCAACGCACCCGATTCAGACGATGTCCACGCCGGATATACGCCCGAGGGCGGTGTGCTTGCGCGATTGCGAGAATGGACCGATGTATTCGGTTGGTTGCGACTGGTGCACGTATTGCGGATTGCGGGTTCCGTGACCGCGCTGGGAACCGTCGCAATCACGCTAGCGATTTGGGTGTTGGGTGTCCAATGGATTGGCAATCCCAAAGAGCCCGATGAATTTGCACGATTCGGAACCGCAGTCCAAGTGAGCGGGTTGCAGTCGGTGGTTGGTCGTTATGCGGTTGCGACCCCATCATCGTTGCTTGATCGAAGAGATTTTCCGAGCAGCCTCAGGCGAAGTCTATTATTCGTGGTTTGGTCAACATTCACTTGGGCTCCGGCAATGCTGTACTTGATGCGTCAGGGTGCGTTGCTGACGGCCGGTCGAAGCTTGGCGGATGCAAAGGAGGCCGCCGGCTTGGCAATACGCCGTACGCCGCTGGCATGGTTGATCGCGACGATTCCGTTGGTCTGTGGTCTCGCCGTTGGTATCTCGGTGATGTTGTTGGGTTTGATCTCTCGCGTTTCGATGGGCGTGCAGTGGATTGAGTTTTTCTTCGCGGTGGGAATCGCGATTGTTTCTATCGTTGGCGGCGTGCTCTTGTTCGGTGCCAATTTCTCCGTGCTCCTTGGCTGGACATCGTTGATCAATGAAGAGCAGCCCGATGCTCTCGATTCGCTTAGCCGTGGTTACGAATACTTGTATCGCCGCCCCCTGCATCTAGCGATGTATTTGGCGATCGCACTCATTCCGCTTTGGGTTGTAGTGCGGCTAAGTGCCGGCATCACGCAATCAGCGGCTCATCTGTGCCAACGGATGTTGTCAGCATCGGGCGCATCGGACAATGTGCGCGACATGGCATCCCAGTTGATGTTCCAGTTTCCAACGGTTGTGGCGATCACGCTCGCAGGCGGTCTGCTGGGCGGCATTTACTTGTTGATCCGTTGTGACGCGGGGGGGCAAGAGGTCGAAGACGTCTGGATCGCGTCTGCCGCGTCTCGGCCATCACTGCCGGCATTACCGAACAGCGCGTCAGAGTAGCCTCATGCTCATTGGCGCCGCGTTTGCGAAGTCTCAGATTCCACGCACTTATAATGAGATCAACAATGACCGAAGAAGCCGAATCACTGAACAACCAAAAGCTAGTCACGGTTGCACAACGTCCCACCGAACAACTTGCCGCGATCTTGGTATCGGTGCTTGCCGACGCGGGGATTCGGTCCGTTGCGACGGGCGGATTTACGGCGGGCTTTGTCGCCGAGGCACCCGGCTGGGTCAGCGTTCAGACATTCGAATCGGATGCTGAACGTGCCAAGCAGGTCATTGCAGAGTTGCGCGAGCAGGGATGACCGAGGCACCCAATGGCGCGACTCCATCGCCCGTGGTGGAATCGGAAACACATGGTTTCGATACAGAATCGACGAGCTGACAAGGTTGCCGTAAGCGACTGAAATTCGTCACTTTTAACCCGACCTGTTGGCTCGCTTACTTGTTGGCTTCGCGCATTGCTTTTTCGTACTCAGCCTGCGCGTCGGCCCGCATTTGGTACTCCGGTGCAACGCCGATAATAACACGGTTCTCGTCGCTGCCGCCGCAACCGACCATCGACGGAAGAATCATGATCGTTGCCAACAGGCACAGCAAAAGGGAGGGTTTACGGTACATAGTTGTTGCCGAAGCGTTAAGTCAGAGAGGGGAGCAAAATAAAATCTAGATCATTTGCTGATCGATTACGAAGAGCGGCAAGCCACGAACGGTAGGGTTGTGTGCTTGCCGCTGTGCAGAGTTCAAGCAGGTATCTTAGAGTTGTTCCTCGATGATTTCCTTGCTTGAACGCGTACCAAGAGCTCCCCACAATCCGTAAGGGCTGCGTGATCCCGGAGCGGCCGTTCCCGTTTGATTGTTTTCGACCATGTGGGCATTTTGGTTTCCGGCTTCGATTGAATCGGTGATGAATTTCACCGCACCGTCACCCATCAGCACGTGGCATCCACCTTGATGCCGGCTGCTGGGCGGCAACACGCCTTCTTGGCCAGGCCATTCGCCTTGGTAGCACACCGTGCCGTTCGGCGGAATGATTGTGTGCATGCCGGTGTAAAGATGCTCGCCGGTCATCCACTGATAACCTCGTCCGTAGATGGCGCCCCACGAGTACTCCGTCGCGAATGTAGGCGTTGCGGGATTCCAAAAACGTGGACGCAGCGGATCGGCGAGTCCATTGTTGACGCAGGCCGACGGCATCGCTTTGACGCCGGTCGCTGGATCATTCAAGCGAATTGCACCCATGGTTGTGATATCGTTGTCGCCCAGGTCCGTATTGATTTCGCCAGCGATGATGGTGTTAGAAAGCCCATCCAGGATGTCACGGAACCGCATCTTGGTATGGCAAACGAACGCGCCTCGCTGGCCGGCACGGCTCCACTGGGCGTCACCTGACGTTTCGACCAGCTGCCCATTGACCGGTCCGGTTTCCGCTTTAGAAAACGAATCACCGAGACAACATGCGTAGTTCGTTCGTCCCATCGCCGGCAGACCGAAGCCGGGGTCGGATGGACATCGGAAAGTTTGAATTTCCGTCATTGTCGGCGGATAGGCCACATTGGTTCCCGCTTTGGGGCCGAACGCGTTCCAAGGTGGTGTGCGAACGACACGCGCACCTGATGTCGGATCTAATTCGTATCCCAGCGGATTGGAAACTTCTTCCCACATCGCCTGCTGTTCGATGAACGGCAGGATGGGGACAAGCCAGCTGAGTTGTCCCTGGTTCGTCCGATCGCTTCCTTCCCACCAGGCCATGGTGTTCGGGTCCAGTCCGGTGCCTGTCTTTTGCTTTGGCAATTGGGTGTACGCGGAATGGTAGTTGTGGACGGCCAAACCAATTTGTTTGAAGTTGTTACTGCAGCTCATTCGCCGCGCGGCTTCGCGAGCCGCTTGTACTGCCGGCAATAACAGACCGACCAAGACGCCAATGATCGCGATCACGACCAATAGCTCGACGAGCGTAAAAGCGGCTCTCGGGTTTTTCTGTCGACGCATTGTGGTTGTTCCTAAGAAAAGAAGAGGAAGCGATAATGTCTAATGATGGTTTTGAAGCGGGGAATGTCCCGCGAGAAGATCTCGCCAGACGGATGCACGGCTAACTGAGTTTGACGACGGACTCGCGAACTTTCAGTTCGGCAACCAGCGCGGGCAATTCGATGGGTTCGCCTTTGATCACACTTAAAATCGCCTTCGCCGCCGCGGAACCCATTTCGGCGGCGGGCTGACGAACGCTCGTTAGCGGTGGGACCATGAACGACGATTCGGCTTGGTCGTCAAAGCCGATCAAGGAGACGTCTTCGGGGACTCGGATTCCCTTGCGATACAGCGCCAACCGGGCTCCGAATGCAACCATATCGTTGGCCGCAAAGACGGCGGTGAAGTGCTTGCCACGCGAGAGCAACGAGTTGATTGCCAGTACGCCTGACGATCCGCTGAAACTGCCTTCGCAAACCAATTCCGGGTCCAGTTCGATCCCGTGATCCGAGAGGGCTTTGGAATAGCCGTTGAATCGGTCAATCGCATCGGGATGCGATTGAATGCCGCGAATAATCGCGATGTCGCGATGACCAAAATCGATCAAGAATTTTGTGGCTTCGTATGCCGCATCGAAGTTGCCGATGTAGACACACTGATTGCCCCAGCCTTCAATGTCACGACCGACAACGACGGTTGGAATTTGATCGCGTAATGCACCAAGTTCTTTCACCGGGACGTCACCGCCGACCAAGATCAAGCCGTCGACCTTGCGTCCCAGCAGCGTTTGGATTACCTCGGTTTCCTTGTTCCTTGTCCATTCACCGTCGACGATGATGGGCGAGTATCCGGTTCCCTCGAGTCCTTGAATGATGCCCTGGGTGATCGTGTCGTAGAACGGGCTGCCGATATTTTGCGTCAGCACGCCGATCGTCATCGATTGTCCGCTGGCGAGACCGCGAGCAAATACATTGGGCTTGAAGCCGAGCAGCTGCATCGCGTCGAGGACGGCTTGCCGCTTGTCCTCGTTCACGGCCGAGCTGTTGTTGAGAACCCGTGACACGGTTGCCTTCGAGACGTTCGCACGGTCGGCGATGTCTTGAATCGTCGTTCGAGTGTTTAAAATCAAATCGAGAGCCCTCCGGTCAGGTTTAGTGCGTGAGAATCTGCTGTTGAGCCCCCGGCACCACTTCAACCATAGTGTGAAACCGGTTTCATGGCAAGTGCCTAGGTGTCACTAATTTGGTGCGGATTGCCGAATTTCTTTGAAACCGGTTCCATTTGAGCGTGGGCGGGCACGGTTTGGGGGCCTGGGAAAACCCGCCGGCTCGCAATTCGCCCGTCTCGGACGCCAATTTACAGGACAAAGAGGGGCCGTGCGGTGAGATCGCAGGAGAAGGCGAGATCGCAGCAGAGGATACGCCGCAAGCTCGCAGGGGGAAGTTGTGCGGTGAGCTCGCAGGGGAACGTGCGGTGAAGTCGCAGGAAAGCGGTGTATCGCTGGACAGCTAAGCGGCAGCGCGTTGCCGGCCCGCCGTGCCGACGAGCGCCGCGATCGTCGTTTCGGTGGCACCCCGATTGGCGGCCACGACCGATCGTGCGTTGCGGCCCAGCGCATCGGCCGCAGGAATATCGTCAAGGCACTTCGCGACAAAGGTCTCCAGTTCGTTCACGTCGGCGACACGCACCGCACCGCCGACGCGCAGCAAGTTGTCTGCGATTTGCGCAAAGTTGCGTGTGTTGGGGCCAAAGCTTGTCGCGCACCCATAACCCGCCGGTTCCAGCATGTTTTGTCCACCGCGGTCACCAAAGGATCCACCGACCGTCGCGATATGACTGACGCCCCACCAGTGTTTCAGCTCGCCGATCGAATCGACCAGAATCACCGTGTCGTTTTCCCAGGCGGAATGTTCAAGCGAATGACCGGTCGACCGGCGATGTACCGACAAACCTGCGGACTCGATCAATAGCGAAACGGCATCAAATCGCTCGGGGTGTCGCGGCACCAAGATCAATCGCAGTTCATGATGACTTGATCGCAAGCGTTGGTAGACGTCAATTGCCAGTTGTTCTTCGCCCGCCTGAGTGCTGCCGAACAGCCAAACGCGATGCCAAGGATCTCGGCCGGCCCATTGAACCCGCTCTTGTATCTCCAGCGTGTCGCGACTGTCCGGTGCTCCATCGAACTTTAACGAACCCGTGACGTGGACACGGTCGGCAAGTGTGCCGCAATCGATAAAGCGTTTCGCGGTGGTCGCGTCCTGGCAACCCACCCAGTTCAACCGCGCAAATGTGCTGCGCGTCAGTGCGGCGAATTTCGCATAGCCTTTCGCCGACTTTTCGCTAAGTCGCGCATTGAAGACGAACGTGGGGCACCCGCGCTCGGCGGACAAACGAATCAGGTTGGGCCACAGTTCCAGCTCGGCAAGGATCAATTTGTTCGGTCGCAAGTTCTCTAACGTGCGGCGGACGGCCCACGTAAAATCGAGTGGGCAAAAGAAGACGCGATGACTTCCAAATTTCTTGATTGCCAAGTCATAGCCGGTGTCGGTTGACGTGCTGATCGCGATTGCGGTTTCCGGTGCGGACGCTTGCAATCCTTCGACGATCCCGCTCAGCAGGTTCACTTCACCGACACTGACGGCGTGCAGCCAAACACAGCCGTGTTTACCGCACAGTTCGTCGGCACGCTGCTTGGAAAGTCCGAACAGTTTTTCGCTGATGCCGCGTCGATACCGACCGAAGCGTACGGCGCGGTACAGGACGACGGGCGAAGCCGCGAACAACGCAAGGATGTAGATCAGGTTGGCGAGCATCGGAATCCTTTCCGAACGAGGGCGTGTGCTAGCCCTGTTTCCGCATATGGCAGGCTTTATACTTTTTACCGCTGCCGCACGGGCAGGGGTCGTTTCGGCCAACGCGAGGACCGTCGTTTCGAATCGGGTCGGGACGTGAATCCGTCGCGACGTTGCTCTGTTCGGCGGCTTGCTGGGATGGCGAGTCCGCTTCGCGGGCCATTTCTTTGGTCGTGTTTGTGTCGCTCTTGCCGGCTTGGCCGTCGACCCAAGTGCTGCGAATGAAGTCTTCGTTGAATGCCTCCATTCGGAAGATCAAATCCGTGACGCGTTCGCCAATCGATTCCCACATGGAATCGAACAATCGCATGCCTTCACGTTTGTATTCGACTTTTGGGTCCATTTGAGCGTAGCCCTTCAGGCCAACACTGCTGCGTAAATGGTCCATCGTCAAAAGGTGATTCTTCCAGGCTTCGTCGACGATGCTGAGCAGGATTTGTCGTTCCATGCGTCGCATTTCCGGGTGAAAGCGATCGTCGACGGCGCCGTCAAGCGTCAGGGCCAGTTCGGCCCGGTTCATTCGCGAGAGGTCTTCCTTTTGCGCGTTGTGATTCAGCTCGGTTTCCAGCCACGTGGTCAGTGCGTCCAGTGACCCGTTGCTGCCGCTTGCCAGTGCCGCGGTCGTGTCTTCGTCGACCGATCCAAAGACTTCGTCTAGTTTTGCATTGGCGATCTTGTATTTCTCTTCGGCCGCGCCGCCGGTCTTGCGGCTGTACTGAACCAGTTGTTCCTTGAGTTCGTCGCGGTTCATCCGCACGTCTTCGGGATCGAGTTGGACATTGAACCGTCGACCGATCCATTCCACCAAGCCTTCGCGATCAAGTGTGACTTGTGCGCCCTGTTTTGCGGTGAACCTCGAGATGCCGGCCAGTACCGGGTATTCGGCTTCCTTGGCGTTGTACGCCTCCTCGGCTCGCAAGATCAACGTATCAGCGACCTGACGTCGGTCTTCGACGTCACGGAATTCATCCGGAGTGGTTTCGATACCAAACTTGTGACGCATCCAACCGCACAGCGTGCGTAGGCCAAAGTCCGCATCGAGGAATGGCTCACCCTCGCTTAGGTCGACCTTTGCGATCCGTTGGTGGGCCTTTTCGGTCAGTTCGGCTTCCAACTCGTCGCGCTGCATGCGCTTCAGTTGGTGTTCTTGATAGTTGCATCCTTGTTTCGAGTTGGCCCAATTCGCCAGGGCTTTCCAGTTCCATTCATCTTCCATGCCTTCGGGAAGATTTTCTTCGATCGCTTCGGCCACGACGACTTCGGCGGCACGTTCGGCCTGATCGCGAGCGTATGACTCGGCCATCTTGATGTCCATGTTTTGGAAATCACGAGGGTCGAGTTCACATTGCAACTGGCCGCCCGCGTAGGTCGCGAACGATTCCACGCCATAGTTGGGGTCCAAGAATGTATCGACGAACTTCTCGATTTGGCCTCGGATCAATTCCAAGATCATTTTGCGCGAGCTGTGTCCGTCCAGCAGGTTTTGGCGATAGCGATAAACTCGCTTGCGCTGTTCGTCCATCACCTCGTCATAGTCCAGCAAGCTTTTGCGGATCTCAAAGTTGCGTTCTTCGACCTTCTTTTGCGCCGCGGCGATTCGGCGGGTGACGAGCGACGATTCGATCGCTTCGCCTTCTCGCATACCCAGGCGTTCCATCATGCTTTTGACGAAATCACCGGCAAAAATCCGCATCAGGTCGTCTTCCAGCGACAAGAAGAATCGGCTGCCGCCGGGATCCCCTTGCCGACCACAACGACCACGCAATTGCAAGTCAATTCGTCGCGATTCGTGTCGTTCGGTACCCAGTACATACAGGCCGCCAAGTTCACGAACGGTCTCGCCCTCGATGCTCATCTTTTCACGATCGTCGATCTCTTTGACGAGCGCATTCCACTCGTCGTCGGGAACCTCCAATCGCGTGGGGTATTTGTGCTGCAGCTGCGCCCACGCCATCGTCTCGGGGTTACCACCCAAGATAATGTCGGTACCCCGACCGGCCATGTTGGTGGCGATCGTGACCGCGCCGATGCGTCCGGCTTGGGACACAATGTCGGCCTCGCGGCCGTGCTGTTTCGCGTTCAAAACCGAGTGTGGGATGCCGCGACGTTCCAGCAATTCGCCCAGGCGTTCGCTCTTTTCGATGCTGACCGTCCCGACCAAGACCGGACGCCCGGATCGTTCGATCGAGGTCACTTTCGACTTGGGAACCTGTTCGGGGACCTTGGTTTCTTTTAGTACGATCGAAACTTGTTCGTCGTCCTCGGATTGGATCTTGCCCCACAATTCGCTGCCGTCTTTCAGCGTCAGAACGTCCCACTTATGAGCACGTTCGACTTCATCGGCGAGCGCTTTGAACTTGTCCTTTTCGGTCAAGTAGATCAGGTCCGGATGTTCGATCCGCTGCATCTCACGATTGGTGGGGATGGCGACGACGTCCAGTTTGTAAATTTTCCAGAACTCGTTCGCCTCGGTCATCGCGGTTCCGGTCATTCCGGACAGCTTTTTGTACATCTTGAAGATGTTCTGCAGCGACGCGGTGGCGAACGTTTGCGTTTCTTGCTTGATCGGAACGCCTTCTTTCGCCTCGACCGCTTGGTGCAAACCGTCACTCCATTGTCGGCCTTCCATCAACCGTCCGGTGAACTCGTCGACGATGATGATTTGGCGATCTTTGATGACGTAGTTGACGTCTTTTTTGTAGAGGAAGTGCGCTTTGAGTGCGTTGTCGATCAAGTGCGGCCATTCCATGTTTCCGGCCGTGTAAAAACTTTCCACGCCGGCAAGTTTTTCTGCCTCGCGAACGCCTTCGTCGGTCAGCGTGACATTGTGTTGTTTTTCGTCGACGGTGAAATGCAATTCCTTCTTCAGTTGCCGAGCCACGCGATCCGCTTCGGCGTATCGACCCAAGTCCAGATCGGCCGGGCCGCTGATGATCAATGGCGTCCGCGCCTCATCGATCAAAATGTTGTCGACCTCATCGATGATCGCGTAGTTCAGCGGGCCCTGACACTGCTGCACGTCGCTGGGGAACCGGTCGTCGCCCTTGGCGGCGGGGCGCATGTTGTCGCGTAAGTAGTCGAAACCGAACTCATTGTTCGTTCCGTAGGTGATGTCACACTGATAGGCGGCCTGTTTGGCGGCGGTGGACATGCCGGACTGGATCGCGTTGACCGTCAGGCCAAGATTCATGTACAGCGGCGCCATCCATTCCATGTCTCGACGGGCCAGATAATCGTTGACCGTGACGACGTGCACGCCCTTGCCTTCGAGCGCGTTCAAATAGGCTGGCAGGGTCGCAACGAGTGTCTTGCCTTCCCCGGTGACCATTTCGGCGATCGCACCACTGTGCAGCACCATGCCACCGACCAGTTGGACGTCGTAGTGGCGCATCCCCAGGAATCGTTTTCCGCCCTCGCGGCAAACGGCAAAGGCGTCTTCCAGGATGTCGTCCAGCGTTTCGCCGTCACGCAGGCGCTGCCGCAGCACGTTGGTCTGGTCGCGAAGCTCTTGATCGCTCATCGCGGCGTACTTTGGTTCCAGTTCGCCGATGGTCGCCGCGCGCGTTTGCAGCTTGGAGACCTGCCGAGCGTTGGCAGAACCAAAAATGGATGTAATGGTGCGCTCGACCGATCCAAATAGACCGCCGAACACGACGCCGAGGATATCCCAAATTCTTTCGAAGAATGACATTCTGTTTCTTTAGAGATTAGCGGTCGACCGAACGGATGCCGCGCCTAAGTTCAATTCTGAGCGTTTTACGCGATAATCGCTAGGTTCAACGCCAACCCCGATGTCGTGCCGCTGCGCGTAAATACTTCTGCAGATTCAAGTTACGGGCTTTAGCGGGATGGGTCAACGGTGATTGATTTTTACGTTTATGCCGGCACCGACGGATAAAACCGCAGGATTGGCCATCGACGTGACCTTTTACCGGTCGGCAACGAGGGCTTTCGGCGCCTGGCGACTCGGCTACCTACCGGCGGAGCAGTTCGACGCCATGCCATTCGCAACCTACGATAAAAGTGAAAATCTTCTCTTTGCAAAAGTGGCTGCCCTATGCGTCGCATGAAACACATCGTTTCCAATAGGTTTACTTCGTATCGCACATTCATCCCTTGGCGGTCGACATGTGTTTTATCAGTACTGGTGTGGATCGCCGGGGGTTCGCACGCCGTCGTGCATGGCCAGGGCGGCGGGCTGGGCGGTGGATTGGGCGGATTTGAACCAAAAGTCAGCTATCCGTCGAACGAATACTACGCAGGACTGGAAATCTATCGCAGCGGCGATTTGGAAAATGCCGTTGAGATGTTCGAGTCGGCCCTCCGCCGCACGCGTAAGGATATCAACGGCCGTTGGATCGACGCGATTCCCGTCTACGCGATGTTGGCCGAATGCTATTGGCAGTTTGGGGATCTGGAAGAGGCCCGCCGAAATGCCGAGGAAGCCCTCTCTCTGGCGATCCGTTATCGCGGATGGCTAGCCAATGTCGATTGGGAAAGCACGCTGCGTCAAGGCGCCATCACGACGCCTCCATCATGGTTGTGGCCGGACGCAAGGGCCGTCAGACGATTAGCGACGTCGACGCGAGTGCAATTTCGATCAGGACAGCGATTGACCGAAAGCCTGATTGCCCAGGGCGGAACGATCGAAGAACTCAACATCAAGGTCATGGACGTCATCGAGATCATGCGCGGTCTGGCCATCGCGTCCTATCGGCGACGCGCCATCCTTGGCCCGTTGGTGGAACATGATCCGTTGGCGGCGAACGTGGTCGATGCCACCAAGTTTCCGGCAGAGCTGCAGTATCCGTTCGGAAAATCTCTGATCGCGGCGATGCGAACCGTCGAGCATTTCGGCGAACGGAACGAAAAAAGAACCCTCGGCGATGCGGCAAACGCCAGTGTCTTTGACGGTGCCGCACATCCGCTATCGGCTTTATCACTGCTGGCACTCGCGTCGGCCGCTGCGGGAACCGATCAACCCGGCGGTGTCCTTCCCGTGGCAACGAATGTCGCGAACGTGGCCGCGGCACTCGAGCAACCCGAGTGGATCGGCGAAGCGATGCAGATTGCCGCCGGGTGTGCGACCAAGTCGGAGGCAGAGAGGGTCCGGATGATGTCCGAAGCGATGGCGACGACCATGATGCGACGGTCACGACTGGCAACGCTGCACTGCTTGGTCGCGGCCGCTGACGCTTCTGTCACCGCGGGGCAGTTGGACGCCGCACAAAGTCTGTTAGAGCAGGCAATGACCTGGTCTAGACGCCGTGACGTCTTGCAGCCGCGACTGAATGCCTATGGCGCGTATGTCGCCGCGCGGTTGGCCGCCGCCCGTGGTGATTCGGTTGCGTTGACCGGTTCGACCGATCTGGACAAGGCGCTTTCGGATGTTCGCAATTTTGCACTCAACCGCGAATTCAAGAAACGTCCGCTGATTTCGATTCCGCGTCTGTACCAGATGTCTCGCGTCCGCCAAGCAATGGGTGCTTCGTTGGGCGGACGATCCAGCGAGCAATTGCTGCGGCTTTACGAACAGAGTCCTACCCTTGATGTTTGGCGCCGCGATCCCGTCAACGCGTTGGCCCACTTCATGGCCGATCGATCGTTTATCTATGAGGCCCAGCTGGGACTGGCGATCAGCGAATCCGATGGTATGAGCATGCTCGTGCCCGCCGACGCGCTGCTGCGTAATCGATTCCTTCGCCGGCTGCCGCTCAGTGGTCGTATCGCACAAGTGCGCGCAATTTCTCGGCTCGACGACTCGTTGCTGGATCCCGAGGTCAAGAATTTTCGTAACGGTGCCCCGGCATCCATCGCGAAGCTAAGGCAAATGGTATTGGCGGCGGCCCCGATCGAGACCGAGCCGTTGATCGCACATACGGCTCAGTTGGAATCGGCCGCTTGTGCGATCGCATTGGACCGTGTCTTGATTCCTGAAGTCATCCCTCCGCGATTAGGACAACGCTTGGCTAACAAGCCAATGCCGCCCGGTGCGGCGATGTTGACGTTTGTCGCGGTGGGCAACAAGGTGATCGGTCTGATGGCCAAAGGAAGCGTCGTCGAGACATGGCAGATCGCCGGCGCCGCGCGGCTGCCCGCAGAAATCGGAAAAGTCCTCAAGGGAATTGGTGTCGGAAAGGTTCGCGGCGACCGCTTGCCCAAAGACGACGCGTGGCGAAAGGATGCGGTCACACTGCGCCGCCGATTGTTGCCCGAGGACGTCGCCGCACTGTTGCAAGACGTCAATGAATTGGTGGTGATTCCCGATGGGGCGCTGTGGTACTTGCCGTTGGAACTGTTGCCCTCGGGCGACGAGGGTTCCTTGCTGCTGGGCGATCAGCTGCATGTTCGCTACGCCGCCACGCCGGGGTTGGCCCTGCAGCCGACAGCCTTGCCGTCGACTCAGCAACGTGTTGGCGTTGTCTCGGAAAAGCTGTTCGCACCACGCGATCCCAACGCGAACAATGAATTGACACAATCGCTGATGGATGTTCTCGACAATCCGCTGCTGCTTGATGGCGACACCAAGCGGCCGTCGGGATTGTTGGCTGACACGGTCAGTCATCTGTTGGTTGCCTCGCCGCGTACCGTGAACCCGTCGTCCCCCTTGTTGACCGGTCTTGCAGGTTACGACGATGCGACTCCGATGGGATCGCTGGCGGCGTGGATGCGGTATCCGGCCGAAGTGCCACGCTCGATCATGTTGCCCGGATTTCGGACGGCTATCGATGGAGGCCGGGTCGGGACCGGCGAAGAGTTGTTTCTGTTGACCTGTGGCTTGCAGGTTGCCGGCGTGCGAGACGCGCTGGTCAGCCGCTGGGCGGTGGGAGGCGAAGCGACGCAGATCGCGATGAAGGAGTTGTCACAGGAGTTGCCCTACGAGGGCATGATCGCGTCATGGAAGCGCGCCAAGGCGATGCTGCGCAAAAGCGAACTCGATCCCGCGGCGCAGCCGCTGCTGACCAAAGCGGATCAGGAACGCGAAGGTCTGACCGGCGAAGAGCCATTGTTTTGGGCCGGCTATCTGGTGATCAGTCCGCTGGCCACCGATCCGCCACAGCCGAACCGTTAAACGCACTTAGTACCGCGGGACTTCCGGATCAATCTGTTGGCTCCATTGGTCGATCCCGCCGGCCATGTTTTGTGCTTTTTCAAAGCCCTGTGCGCGCAGGACCTGAACGACCTGCATGCTGCGTCCGCCGTGATGGCAATGCACGACGATTCGTTTCTCGCGGTGTGCGTCTAGTTCTTCGAATCGATCACGCAGTTCGCTCATTGGGATCAACGTGCTGCCATCGATTTTGGCGGTCGCGTGCTCGACGGTCTCGCGCACGTCCAACAACAAGAACTCATCGTTTTGTTGCAGCATCATGTTGACGGTCGTGACGTCGACTTCGATCGGTGATTCGCTCATGGTTGGGTCGGTTTTTCGATTGAGTTGTCGTTGCGCGGCATCACTTCAAAGCACAGAGGCGATCGATCGCCCGCCGCAGTCATGTCGCCGCAGTTCGTTCAAAGACGGCAGTTAGAAATGGTTAATTCAAAGATCGCTGTGGCGCCAAGTCGTTCCAGATGTTCCATCGAATCAATGACGTCGACACGTTTGACCATCACTCGCACGCTGCACATTTCGGGATCCTCCAATGCACTGATCGTTGGTGAATTGAATCCGGGCGTGATCGATTCCGCTTCCGGCAGTTTCGCCCGGGGCACGTTGTATTCCAACAGCGAATAGTCACGCGCGATCACGACGCCTTCGAGTCGGCGAACGACACGGTCGGCGGTCGCGGTATCACGGCACCGATCGTTTTGGATCAAAACGGTCTCGTACGATCCGATCTCTTCCAGGATTCGCAGCCGGTTTGCCGCCAACGTGCTTCCCGTTTCGACAAGATCGACGATCGCGTCGGCGACACCCAGTTGGATCATCACTTCGACGCTGCCCGAGAGTGATACCAGATGTGCTTTCGCGTTGTGCTGGGAAAGGTGCTTTTTGGTAACGAAGGGAAAGCTCGTGGCGATCCGTTTGCCGTCCAGGTCGGCCGCCGAGGATACTTTCGAATCTTCCGGAACACAGATGGCCAGTCGGCATCGGCCGACGCCGAGTTTCATTCGAGTTGCGACATCACAGCCGGCTTCTTCGACCAGATCGCTGCCGGTGAACCCCATGTCGATCGCGCCTTCGGCACACAGCGTGGGGATATCATCGGTACGCAAGAAGATCAGATCGATCGGCAGCCCGCTGACCTTTGCGAATAGCCCCCGACTTTGTCGGCGATATTGTAGGCCGGCTTGTGAAAGAAGCGACGCGGCGAGTTCGCTTAACCGGCCCTTGCTGGGCAGACCGATTCGAAGGTTGTCTTTCGATGACAAGGTTTCAGCTCGTTGGTTGGTAAGAAGACTATTGTTTTCGGCTTGCTTTTTCGGTCAGCCCCGAGACGCCTTCGCGGCGTGCCAGTTCGGCGGCGACTTCGCTGATGTCGACGCCACGCCACGCCATCATGACCATTGCGTGATAGATCAGGTCGCCGCATTCATAGACAAAATGTTCGCGCCCTGAGTCGCCTGGTTCTGCGGCCGCTTCGATCATTTCCTCGGCTTCCTCGCGGACCTTTGCCCCTATTTTTTCGACGCCTCCGTCCATCAGCTTGGTCGTGTACGAACCTTTTGGCCGCGACTTCGCTCGTTCTTTCAGGGTCTGCATCAATCGAGTGAACGATTCTAGTTCGTCCGTCGGGTCGGATTGGTCCATCGGGTCGGATTGGTCCATCGGGTCGAGTTCGTCCATCGGGGTGTGATCGGTTGCAAAGGGGGGCATCGAAAAGCCGGGAAACCTAAACCGTTCGATTTGGTGCTTCCGATGTTAGACCGTCAATCGATCATTGCCAACGCGGTCCCCACCGGCGTGATGGCTTCCAGTTTGTCTGGATTTGGTTAACCTAGCCGCATGATTACTATCGTCGATTATCAAATGGGCAACCTTCGCAGCGTGCAAAAGGGCATCGAGCGTGCCGGGGGTTCCGCGCGGATTAGTTCGGACCCTCAAGAAATCGCCTCGGCCGAAAAGCTGATTTTGCCGGGCGTCGGGGCGTTTGGCGACGCGATGGCCGAGATCAATCGGCGAGATTTGGCCGCGCCGATTCGTGATTTTATCGGATCGGGACGCCCGTTTTTGGGCATTTGCTTGGGACTGCAATTGTTGTTCGAACGAGGGTTCGAGCACGGTCAGCACCAAGGCCTAGGCGTGTTGGCGGGCGACGTGGTCAAGTTTGATCGGCCGCAACAGGACGGCTATCCCCTCAAAGTCCCGCACATGGGTTGGAATACCGTTTCGCGACGAACGGACCCACCGATGACCAGCGACATTCCACTGTTGGCCGGGATTCCCGATGGCAGCCATTTTTACTTTGTGCACTCGTATTTTGTGCAACCTGCTGATCGGTCGGTGATCGCGTTGGAATGCGATTACGGCCAACCGTTTTGCGCGATGGTTTGGCGAGACAACGTTTTCGCCACACAATTTCACCCGGAAAAGAGTCAAGCGAACGGAATCAAGGTCCTGGGGGCCTTTGTCGGGCTGCCCAGTCCTAACGCGTCGGCTATCGGATGAGTAAAGCTTCCGAACCCTCCGTAGCAATGGTCGCGTTGTCGACCATCGGTGGCCAGATGACGGTTCAGTTCATCTGGAAAGACGATCGATACGTTCATCGTCTGGTGATCAATGACGATGCAGAGGCCAGAACTGAAAGCGTGGCCGGCACGGAAAGTGTAGCCGGCGCGGAAAGTGTGGCCGGCGCGGCTTCTAGTGTCGACGGCGGCACGACGGAGGATTGGCCAGCCTCGCCACCGCTGCAACAGTTGTCCGAAGAATCAATCGACGGCCAATCCGTGGTGCTTGGCGTTGGCGCGGCCGGGCGAAGTCACTGGAGCGTGAGCGTCGTTCCTGTGGATTCGGGCACCGGCCAGGGATTCCGGTTTGAATGGGCTTGTCGCCACAAGCTGGAATCGACGTTTCTCGGTACCACGTACCAAACCGACGACCGCTTGGACTTCTGCGTCGATGCCGATTCCACGCTGCTGCAGCGGACCGGAAATCATGTCGTGATCGAGCCGGCTCATCGATCGACCAGCGGAACAGACTGCTGGTCCTACACCGTGACCGTGAAAGCGAAGTCGAATTAGATTTCGCGGGCGTATACCGGATTGAATTGAATTCGCCAGCCAGCGTTCTTTGCTTCAAGAGTTGGCTTTGGCAACTCGTCCAAGTCTTCCGGGCTGGGCGGAATCAATTCCAGGTCTTCGTCCTCTGCGTCATTCGTATCGTTATCGCGAGGTGCCTCTGGCGGTTCTTCCATCTCGCCAACTTCATACTTATGCAATCGCGTTTCGGGTGAATCATCGAACGATTCAGGCGCGCTTAGCACTGAAGGCCCAGACGACTCGGGCTGCGCTACGATTTTCGAACTGGTCACCGGCGGTGAACCGATCGGAGCGGAATAGCTGGGCGAGACTGAATAGCTTGACGAAGATGTGATCGAGGGAGCCGAGAACGACGAATACCCATTGACGATTGCCGGGCTGAACGGATCGTAGTAGGACAGCGGATATCGTTGCACGACTTGCTTAGGCACCATCACCGTTTCGGTGTAGGGAACGTACCGTTGCCGCGTGACCGGGCGGCGTACCGTTTGTACGACGGCTTCCTGTTCATAGTATTGAACTTGCACGGGTTCTTTACGAGTTTCGTATACCATGCGAGTTGACTGGACGGGCACCTTACGAACTTGTTCTTCCGTGACCCACCGCTGCTGAGTCACAGGCACCTTACGCGTTAACGTTTCCGTAACGGGTCGCTGAACCACATAGGGCACCTTGCGAACTTCGGTCGTTGGAACCATTCGCGTGGTTTGAACGGGAACGTTCTGGGTGACCGTCTCGGTTTGCATACGCTGAACCTGCACCGGAACATTTTGAGTGATGGTCTCGGTTTGCATGCGTTGCACTTGAACGGGGACCTGAACCTGCTGTACTTCCGGCATATAGCTGGTTTGTGCGACCTGTTGGGTGATGTAGTTTGGCCGATATGCCATCTGCGTCTGCACCGTCGGCGGCGTGATTTGAGGCGTCAGTACCGGTGCCCCACGAACGCGAGCGAACAGTCCCAGCGGTCCGGGAGTCGCGTAGGCGCCACGCTGCCACGCCAAGCCGTACTGTAACTGCCCGGGCGTCACCACTTGCTGCGCGACATAACCGCCGGCATCGACAGTTTGATTCTGAACCGTCGTGACAGGCCGATAGCTTGTGTACTGTTGAGTTTGCATCTGTGTCTCAACGACCGGCCGCTGAACGGCGTATTGCTGTTGGTAGTACTTCGTTTCGACAACCGGCTTTTGGACGGCATACTGTTGCTGGTAATACTTCGTTTCGACGACGGGACGGTACGTCGTGTATTGCTCTTCGCGCTCGGCCGTCTCAGTGACGTACCGCGTCTGAGTCACCGTTTCATCTCGATAGGACGTTTCGGTTACCGGTTTCCAAACGGTGAATCGTTCTTCGCGATAGTTGGTTTCGACGACCGGTTTAGCGACCTTGTACTCGCGTTCTTCCGTTCGCGTCTTCAGGACCGGGCGATACGTTGTGATCTGCTCTTCTTGATATTCCGTCTCATTGACAACGCGATACCGCTGGACGGTTTGCGGCTGCATGACGGTTTCGCACTGCAATCGATAGGTCGGCTCAAAACAGCAAGCATCCTGTGCGGTTGCTCTCGGCGATGCTGTCAACGCAATCGCTCCGCCGGCCGCCAGCGAAACGGCAGCAAACAGAACGTGAGTTGAGCTGGAAATCATGTGACGATTCATAGGGCAGCAAATCTATCAAAGTGCAAAGTCAAAGGGTCAGTCCCAGTAGGATTCCACCACACACGCCGAAAGACAATTCGCGCAGCGGATCCCGGGACCGGGCTACTTCAAGATTACGCAAGGCTTTAGAAAAATGTAGTGGAAACCCGACAAAAACAACGCTTTTGGCTAAAGTCGAGCCCTCAGGGTTCACCAGATTCCCAAGGTTGTTTGCTTGCCGCTACAACTGATGCTTTTTTACAACACTGGACAGTTTGCCTAACCGGCATAATCGGACAATGGCGTCCGCCGGCAAGCATGCGCGAACTTGCCGCCGCAACCATTGTCATGGCAGCAAATCATTGCGTTGTGACACGCTTGGCACCGTACCGCGATGATGTGTCGCGATGCGCTAGCGACTCCGTCTATTAAGCTGGCCAATTGCGACGTCAAAGCAATGACGAGGCAGTGCCTGGCACGGCGATCGCCTTGAGCCCGTAACTTGACCACGGGTCAATCGTCAGCGATCGGGTCCAAGTGGGGATCAAGGCCAAGCAGGCGCATCGATTCCGCCATGCGCGATTCAACTTGGGTGAGTTGTTCTCGCTGTTGGCGATAAAGTCGCGCGAGATGTTGTTGAGCTCGAACGAATTGTCGAATCAACCAACGCTTGTTTCGTCTGGCGTCGAACTTGATCTTGATTTGGTTGGCGATGTCTTTGCCCCATGCCAGTGCGAGCAATTCGTCTTCTGCACTGACGAATAGACGCGTCGATCCGGGGTCGCCTTGTCGGCCGCATCGTCCCATCAGTTGTTGATCGATTCGGTGCGCGGCATGCATTTCACTGACAATCACATGCAGCCCGCCTCGTGCGCGGACATCGTCGGTGATCGGGATGTCCGTGCCGCGGCCGGCCATATTGGTTGCGATCGTCACGCATCCGGATCGGCCTGCCTGCGCGATGATAACGGCTTCTTGCTCAGGATTCTTCGCATTCAAAAGTTGATGCTCAATGCCGTGTTCCTGTAAGACCTCACCGAGAGATTCCGACTGCTCGATTGTCCGTGTCCCGACCAAGACGGGACGGCCAGCGACAGCCAACTCCGCGATCTCCGTCGAAATCTGGTTCCATTTCTCGGCGCGACTTGCGCACACGACTGTCGGCAGCGATGCGCGCTGCACGGGGCGAAACGTGGGGATCCGCTTGACACGCAAACGATAGACGGCCGCCAGTTCGTGCCGATCTTCGTGGGCGGTTGCGGTCAGTCCGCAAACGTGATCGAACTTGGCGACAAAGTCTTGCACGGTGATTCTGGCAATCGATTTCGTCACCGGGCTCAGCGGAAGTCCTTCTTTGGCCTCAACTGCCTGATGAACGCCACCGGACATGGTCCGCTGAGTCGAGGCACGCCCGGTGTACTCGTCGACAACATCGACCTGCTGATTGCGGACCAAGTATTGATGGTCCCGATGATATTCGTGTTGTACCAACACCGCCCGTTCGACGGCGTGAAGAATCTCGGTTGTGCTGAATCGATTCATCGCCGGCGGCATCGGTCGGTCAAGTGCGCGACGTCTGCCCGCAGAAGTCAGGGCGTATGCGTTTTGCGAATCAAGCGGTAAACAATCGGGACCCGGGGTCAGAATACGGGCGACATCGGCGGCCCAGCGAAACAGTGCTTGTTCACCGTCGCACAGGCCATCGCCCGCGGCCGTGATGATCATCGGCGTGCGAGCTTCGTCGATCAGCACACTGTCGGCTTCATCGACGATCAAGACGTCCAGAGGTTTGCTAAGGCGGTCGCGTGCTTCCAGCGCTTGTGTCACGCCGGCTTGCTGTCGGCGCCGAATGCTATCTCGTAAGAAATCAAAGCCAAACTGTCGAATCGTGCCGTAGGTGATGTTGGCTTGGTAGGACACCTGATTGCCCGTGGCTTTTTGAGCCGATTGTTGAGCCGCTTCTCGGGTGCAAGTACCGGTACAGGCCGAGCCCACCGTGACGTCCAAGTCCTCGAACACCGGCCGCATCCATGCGGCGTCTCGATTCGCAAGGTACGCGTTCGCCGTCGCGACAAAGACATGTCGTCCGGCCCGCGCATGTGCGGCGGCAGCAAACGCGGTGGTCAGCGTCTTTCCTTCGCCGGTTTGCATTTCAGCGATCCGCCGATGCAGCAAATGCTTGGCCGCAGCGGCTTGCACGTCCCTGAACGATAACCCCAGCCGGACTTGTGCGGCACGGGTGAAGGCCGCACGCAGGTCCTGTATCACGTCGGACGAGTGGTTCGGAGGGATGACAAGACCCGCTGCGAGAGCTTGTGGAGAAACGGTGCTTGGATCGATGCGTTGCGAAATTTTATGGCGGTCGGTTCAGAGCAACAAGAATGTAAATCCGGCAATCGCAGCTGCCTCGGAAATCCAGCCGCACGCACCCGGCTGCAATGGGTCGCAGTCATTGCCGGTCGATTGGCAGGTCCGGCAATCACCTTGGTTGGGCACCGGGCAATCCGGCCGCTCGGTCGCAAGGCGATAGGGCAACACCATTGTATTCACAAGGAACGTGAATCCCGAGACCGTATTTTGCCAACAGCCCGCGTCGTGATCGCCGCAGCGGTACGTCCGGCCACAGCGTTCCAGGTCGGGTTGTTGGAAGTACAACGGGCGATGGCACAAGGGGACGACATAGCGATCGTACGGTTGCCAATGTCCGCCGCTGGCGGTGACAAGCTGCGGAGCGTCGACGGCGAGTACTTCTGCGGCGCGATCTTGGGGTCGATGTTCGGTGTCGACCTGCGACTGCATGGAAATACGAATCTCTGAAATCGGTTTGCGAAGCTTCATCAAATGCGAAAGCGTGACTTCGCGGCGTTGAAGTTGATCGGCCTGCTGGGATCGTTCGTCGGCGTCAGATGCTTCGTCGGATTCACGTTCGACGGCAGTCTCGGGGCCGTCGTTGTTGAGTTTGATGTTATCAATCTCGCTGGGTTGTCGTGGCAAGTCATCGGGCGACGCATCTTGACCGGTTTCTTCAACAGGTGCCAGTCGCAAGGTGTCTTGCCCGAGCCGGCTGGAATTCGGCGGTGGTGTGAGCTGGCTGAGCAGACTTTCAAAGCTCGGGTGACCGTCCGATTCGCTGTCCGGTTGGCGGTCCAATTGACCGGACAGGTGATCGCGAAGACGGTCCTGGGCGCACAACGGCGATGGCTGGCAGAGGCACAACAATCCGGTGCCGATGAAAAGCAACAGTTGTTCGCGACCAGGGATGTGGCCACACTTGATCATGCGATTGTTCATGCGATTGCATCCATGCGATTGGCGACTTGAGACCAGCACACCAAGTGCGACTTCCGCGACCAAGACGTTTCGATTGAATCGACATCATGTCTTCGCCACCACAGCTTCATTGATCTCGGCGGTACATCGACGCTGCTTGTTCAAGTTGCTGTATTTTGCCAAGTCTGCGTCGGTCTCGGCAAAGTTTCCCTATGCTGTTGCCATGCCGGCTATTTTTGCTGATGAAAGCTCGGCTGAATCAATGCTTGCAAAATTTTCGGCGCGATGAATCGGCAGAACAACGGAGTGATCAACAGGATGCCCAGCGGGATTTCGATCCACCAATTCTCTGGTAATTCGGCGAATATGCGAATTTGGCGGACCAGGTCGATGCCGATGATGGACGCCGTAAGCGGAGCCACCACCATGATCCAAATCTTGCAAAACACGGGGGCCTCGTCACGCATCCGGCGTCGGAACGAGCTGATCGATTCGCCGCTGTCGCGCCAACGGAACCGACTGACAATGTCGCGAGTGTCACACCCGCTGCACGTGGTTCGTGCGACATATTGAAAAGGGTCGCACAGCGCCACCATTTCTTTGCCGCTGATGCGAGTCATTTGTCCGCAAGTGTCGTGCACATAGACGCGACCCTCGATCGCGGTCTCGGTCGCCGTCAACGGTGTGTCGTCGCGTTTGCTTTTGATATCCACTGTCATTGCATGCAACTTTAGCTGGCCGATGCCCGAACGGCAAAGCACTCTCCTGCGGTGGGGTTGGCAGGCGAGGTCAGTGTGAGCCAGCCAAGCGGGCCGCCTTGGCCCGTTCGATTTGAGACGCCAGTGGTTTGACGGGCAGTTCGATCACGACGAAATGCCGCATTTCGCTGGCCACTTCGTCCGCATCGACCACGCGAACGTCGATGCCGATCATCACCGGAATGCCCGTGGGTTGCCGAGCCAGGATGGTTTGAATACGGCGGCTCCGCTGTTTCATGTACTGACGCAGGTTCTCGATGACATCGCCGTCACTTTCGTACGCATCCGCATGCTGGAATAACTCATCGAAATGCTTGCCGATGGTGGCAAGATTCTGCCCGAGCCAATCTTCTAGTTGAAAATCGAATTCGAGCGTTCGATTGTCCGTCGCATCTGCCACCGGGACCAGCGGCATCGGTTTTCCGGTCGTGATCATCGGTAACGCCGTGGGTGAACACTGAAATGGCGGCGTGCCGCCGGAGATCTCGTAGCTCACTCGCGTTTGACGTTTCAGCGGCAGCGAGACGGGCGCGGTGGCGACGTCGACGTGTGGCCCTCGCGGATAAGATTCGTTCTTGAGATCGCTGATATCCACATCGATCAGCGTGCCACGGTGAAGCACAAAAACGCTGTTGTCGATCACTTCCATGCGCGTGTCGACTTGCCCGTGATACAGTCGTTCACGAAGCAGTTGGTACTGTTTGATCAAGCGTCCGTCGACCAAGTCGCGTGCTTCTAACGTTAGTTGAACTTGCGGCGGCACAACGTGGGCAGCACGCTGCGTCGAGGCCTCGAGGACCGACGACGGTTCAATTTCTGATTGCACGACCGAGAGTTGAATCGGAAGCACCTGGCATCGGACGGGTGGGCAAAGCAGCGTGCCCGTTTCACGCGTACGTCGGGCCTGAATCGCACGGACCGGCGAATCGGCGTACGCTTGATTCCAGAAATCGAAGATCTGGGATTCGATCGGTGTAGAAACAAAGTCGTCCGCTCGATAGATGATGCCGACACGCCCGATCTGACCGTGATCCTGTTGTCGGAAAGCGCCATCGACGATCCAGCCGTTCTGGACGCGACGGTCCATCAAATTGACAGCCGGTTCCGAAACCAAATCGGCTCGCGCGAGTTGCATGTGAGCGAGTTTTGCGGGGTCGTTTGTTACTGATTCGCGGACCGATGGTTCGTTCGTGAGACGGTACCGGCGTGCTTCGTCGACCAGAATGTGATTGGCATCGAGGGTTTCCAATCGACGGCAACGAAAATTCAATTCGCTGATGGGCGAAAGCTGGTCCATTGTCAGTTGTGTCGGAATCGAATCAATGTCAACGACATAGACGTGCTGATTGGTGGCCGCGACGGAAACCAGTTTTCTCGCGAATGTCCTGGTCGAAATCACCTTGGACGTTTTTCGGTCATAAACGGTGAGTGTTTGCAGGATCGCTTCGTCTGGGGCACCGGCCAGGGTAACGACTTTCGATTGATCTGGTGAGAGTGAAAATTGCTCGATGTCGACCGGTTCGTCATAGTGCTTGGCAACGACCAACGCATCGACGTTGACGTGCGGTAAGCCCATCATTGACAAGGGGACCACCGCCATGTGATCGCCGATGATGACAAGCACACGATCGCGAACCATGTCGGGCAGAATGGTCGCGACGATTGGCGCATAAGGCAGCCCGATTTGGTCGATCGCATCGTTGTGCGGTAAACCGTTCAGCATTTGGATCGGCAGCGTTGCAGTGCCGATAGTCGTCGCCGTCCGCAGCGACGCGATTCGGACACTCAGGTTGGCGATGCCGGCGACCCAGGGCGCTCGGTCGAACACGGCGCCGGGTTGAAACGCGAGCGTACCGCGTTCTTTTTTTCCATCAGCCGACAAAACGTTGCGGCCGATCACCAACCCTGTCTTGCGCGCACCGGGCAGGATCGTCGATTGCCGAATGTCATCTTGATCGGCGTGGTCGGCCAATTGGATTTCACGCGAATTCGACGAAAGTCGAAGGTAGTCTTCGCCGGGTTTGCCCAGCGTTCCGATGGACATTGGAAAATAAAGTGCATGGTCGTCGTCGACTAATGCGACGGCGGCGGTTTCATTGTCAACGATCGAGAACATCGATGCCGTTGCGACGCGTCTCGATCCGCGAACATCAATCTTACGCGGCGGATCACTGTTGACGTCGATCGCGACCAAGGATATCGGCACCGACGGATCGTTCAGGCCTGCCGATTGTGTGGTGTAAACGAGTTTCGACCGCGGACCGACTCGCAACACGCCTTGGTTGGCCGGTGAGACGTCACCGAGCTGAATCGAACTGGATTCGTGTAGCGAAGCCACGTCGATGCAAAACAGTGTTCCTTGCGCCGTGCGCACGACGAATTTCGACCCTCCGCTGGCGTGACAAGCGACGACGTCGTGCGTTTGACCGATGATGGAAATGGGGATTCCTGTGATCGGTTCATCTGACTGAATTGCCTTCGCACGTATGACCATCAAGTCGGGCGATTGTTCTTGGACAACCAGCAGGCAGCCCGATACGGGATCTAGCACCGCTTGCTTGACTCGCCATGGCAACCGCTTGACGATGATCGGTTGGTTGGATGTGTGATCAATCGGCGGTCGTAGCACATGATGACGCTTTGCCTCGATCGTCGGACCGGTCTGATTCTGTTCTTCAGCAATCACACTGGGGTCAATGCGTTCAAACGTCGTTTCGTTTGTCTCTACATCACTTGTCTTTGCATCATTCGAGGAAGTCTCGACAACGGGCACATCCGCGGACAGCACCCGCTGCGCGATAACCGCGTGTGGCCAACCGAACAACAGAGCGGTGACAAAGATGCGTATCACGGATTAGCCCCGTGATTGGCAAGTGCTGGTGACTCGATTGGGGAAAGGGGGGTGATCTCGGTCTGCGACGCAGTCACGGCGGACGCGTATTGCGCGGCCGATTTTTCAAGCGGGATGACCACGACGCGATTGCCCACGGCAGGGATGGTGACCAACAGGTTCAATTGCGGGATATGGATGATACGCTGTTCCCATGGCAAAAAGCCGCGATACTCACGTCGCTCTGTCAGTGGCGGTTCTAAGTCCTGGCGGGGAATCGTGACCAGCTTTCGTCGCTCGGATGGCTTGTGGAACTCGTCGTCATCGTATCGAAAAACGTCCGTCGTCGGATGCCGCGATAGCGGTCCTTCTTGCATTTGAACGGCCACGTAACCGAAACGATCGAGTGAAGGGACGGCCAAGTGCTTGGCTCGGCCAGCCCCGATGCCCATGACGACCTGTTTGGTGACAATCGTTTGCACCGGATCATCGACAAAGACAATGCCCTCGCGTGACTGTCCCGTCGCCGAGTTAAATGGGGTCGGCGTGTGATAGGTGACCGTTGTGCCGTCAAACATTCCCCCTCGCAATTCACTTGGCGATTCATAGTCGTATGCCCCGACAAAGGATTTGCCATCGGGCTGCATCGTGAATCGCCAGCGTGATGCCAGCAAGCTGGTCGACTCGGGGTCACTGGAAACCAGGCCGATTCGCTGCAGCGTGTTCGGATCGATAAAGAAACCTTCGTTGTGGTCACAGTACAACAGTGGGCCGTTTTGTTCACATCCCATCGACATCCGCACGTGATGCACGGGCGATGTGCTAATTTCACCGTGACGCATCAACATCCGAGCTACCGATTCAGGCTGACCCGACCGTGTCATGGTGCCGGTCAAACTGTCGGGAACAAGGATCGGGTCGGTCGATTGTTTTCGTGATGGAAAAGGAGCCTTGGCGGAGGAACGGAGTTGCATCAAGTCGAACCGCTCTAGCGACGATTTCGCTAAGTCGCAGACGACAATGCTGGATTTCGATGCCGCAAAAACGCAGGTCGGTTCAATGGGCAGGTAACGCACCGAATCGGGTTCCAGCAAATCGATGATCGCCAATGAATCGACTTCCACCAAACGCGCGATCAGGAATCGGCCCTCGCCTGCCATCGTTGGCTGGCGGACAATGCCGGGCAGGTCAATGCGGTGAATCGCGGACGCATCCGTTGATCGCTGGCCGGATGCCACATCGATCGAGGGCGGCATATCGCGGGTTCGCGACGGTTGATGCAGTGGGGTCGCTCCGTCGGATCGAAGCGAAAGGGGCGAGATGAGCGGACCGCCGACGGTCACGTGAAACGACTGTGTTGCTGCGGCCTGACTACCCGTTGCGCCATCTCGTACGCTCAACACCACCGGATGCACAAAGCCCTCGCGTTGGTCGCAGTCCCATGCAATGGTTCCTTCGGGATCGATTTGCATTCCCGGTGGTGCGAGGTTCAAGCGATACAAAGGTTGCTGAAAACCTGTGACTTGGACTGGGTACTGAAACAATTCGCCGCGTGTTACTCGTGGTGGCGGCAGCGAGGTGACACGCGGGACCGAAATTCCCTTGCGGCCGGCGACTTCGTCGAAGTCGAAATCATGGACAACGGTCTCGTCGCTTTCCGGTTCGATCGTGACGATGCACTTTTGTGAAGGAATTAGGATCAGGCGTTTGTCGTTGGTTAACGTTTGAGCCGCGAAAGCATTGCGGGCGACTGCCAGCGGACTGGCGATCGCTTGTGGGATTTCGGCAATCGGCTCGTCGTGGTCGGCAACATAAAGCCACAACTTGTTCAGTTCGCTCTGCGTCCGCGCCGAGGGGCCAACGAAAAAAGGGCCCGTTGCTGCGGCCAAGCATGAGCGATGCTTTAGGTCGAACATGGCCAGGCTAGATGCGTACACGCCTTGAGGCGTGAAAATTCGCTTTCCGTCAAAGGACAGTGTGGGCGCGACATGATCACTGGCGAATACCGTGCTCTGGCCTTCGCCGCGAAAACGACCCAGGCTGTAGTGGACGATGTTCAGATGGCTGCCTTGGCCACAGAACACCGTTCCATCGGCCGACGCATTGCACAGCGAACGCTTGTCAAACAGCAAACGGGCGTCACTGATGTCCTCGCCCAGCGAGATTCGCGCGAGTGTCGAAAGTTCGCGAATCTCTAACTGCGATTGTGAGTTGATGACATACAAGGGGCCGTACGAGGCGTGTCCCATCGCCAGCGAAATCGGCGCCGCATCCGGCGGGACCAGTCGACGCTGGATGCGCTGCAGCGACGGTAAACGAAACGCCTCGAGGGACGCACTGCCCCAATCCCCCACGACCAGGGTGTCCATGCCCGCGGCGATCGAAACCTGTGGACCTTCGATCGCGATCGTGCCGATCGTTTCTCGCTGTTGCAAATCTTGAACCCGCACGTATCCGCCGCTGCTGCGGTGCCGGATCGGCGCGTGGTGGGTCACGAGGTACCGGCCGTTCCCGCCCAGGCAAACGGCACGAATCAACATCTTTTGCTCGTCGAGCTCCGGTGCGAGTTGCTGATCGGAATCGTCCGCGTTCTCAGCCAGGCCGAGCGGGTCGATGGTGGAGGTGCCGTCGTGGTTGGCACGCTGCACGGCCATTCGTTTGACGTTCGCGAGGTACTCTTTGGGGATCGAATCCACCGCATAGCGGAGGCCCAAATAAATCAACAGCGGCATCAACAGAATCGTGACCGAGATCGGAATCGAATATCGTCGACCGACCGGCCGCGGGTGGTTCTCAAACAAGAAGTCGACGGATTCAATGTCGCCGCGATCGAAATCGCGAGGCCGCGCTGTCCAGTGTGTTTCGCCGTTTTCATGCTCCTGGTCATCGTTGCGGTCCCAGCGACGTTGCTCGCGAGAACTCGTCCCGCGTCCGTGGCCGCGAGACTTCGAGCCGGGCATTTTTAACTCCGGCACATCGGCCGGAATTAATTCGCCACGGATCGGCTGGGTCATCCGCGAAGCACGAGCATCGGAATCTGAAAGAACGCCGGATTCGGGTCTCGATCCCTGGCGATCACGGGACTCCGGCGAGACGTTCGGTTCGGCGCCGGTGGGGACCAGGATCGTGTCACCACATTTTTTGCAGCGAATGCGTTTTCCGGCAAGCGATGACTCGACTTGCAATGGATGGCCATTGACGCACTGTACAAAAATCGGCATCAGTCCGTGACAGTTGAGTGGGACGGCTAGATAGGTAATCGCTCGGTTGGTTAGATGCCCGACATCCATGTGGGGGACCTGCCCTAGTATTGATCGAAAGTTTACCGCGCGTCCATCGATCTACCCAGCGTTTCCCGAAAATTAATCAGTTGGGCCGGGTTTGGGCATCATTTACCGCCACGACGCGACCTCGATGGGCCACGATAGGTGGCATCCGGATCCGGTTTGATGGATGCTGATAGGGGTAACGCCGCCGATCAGCGGTCCAGATTCGCCGGCAATTCTTTGATCGCCGGCCTCTGGCGGGGCATTGGCATGATTTTACAGCATGATTTCGTGAGCGACACAGAATCGCAGACAGGCGGATCCCTTGATGGGAGCTAAAGATAAGCAGCATCGCGACTGGACCTTGAGGCGCCGGGAACAACTCGAAGGACCCTTCACCTATGAGGGCCCTTTCACGGAATACGAGTTGAAACAGCGCTTATTCGGATCCGATCTGAACCTGTTGGAAGTCAAGCAGGGTCAAAGTTTGTGGTTTCCCGCCAAGGTGGTGTGGGCGAAATTCAAAGAGCTGGCTCGCGCGGGAATTCGCTTGAAATTCGGTAATCAGATCCAGGGACCCTTCACCGCCGCGCGTGCTCTCGAGATACTGCGTGGGACCGACGCCCGTGGTGTGCAGGCTCAAGTTGGCCCAAGCGGATATTGGATCGACGGGCAAAATATGCTCGAGCATTTGGAACGATTATCTCGAGTCGCCGCCAACGCCTCGGAGTCTCAAACGGGATCGAAGCCACGTCCAACGCCCGATGCGGAAACGCGCACATCGTCGAATGCCCCTCAAATTTCGAATGCCCCTCAAATTTCGAATGCGCATCAAATTTCGAATGCCCGTCGGACGGTCGACCATCGAGGTTCCACCCAATCACGGGGGCGTCTGAGCTGCCCCAATTGCAAAGTCGCGTTCGAGCAGCCACCGCCCACCGATGACACGGACGTGGCATGCCCATCGTGCGGGCTATCGATGCAGATTGCGATTCCCCAACCGAAACGCAAACCAAATTTGCAGCAAGCCTTGCCACCGGCGTCGCGCGAATCCGTCCAGTCTAAACCGGTGCCCCCGGTCGCTGCCGGCAAAGCGGTCCACGTTCATGATGCAACGTCATTGCCCCGCCCAAGGGACCCACACGGTGACGACCGGCACGGTGAGGAGCTGCACGGTGAGGGCCTGCACGGTGACGACCGGCACGGTGAGGATCTGCACGGTGAGGATCTGCACGGTGAGGATCTGCACTCGCTTGCACGCGTCGATCCGCAAGTGGACGATCAAACGCGTTCGGTTTCGGGATCACCCAACGCAATCGGTGTCGACGACTCGTTGCTGGAATATCCGCGGCTTCCCAATCAGCAGAACCCGGCAATGTACATCGTTCCCGGTGTTTTTATCGCGATCTGGGGATCGGTAATGCTGTGCTGCACACTTGTCGGCATCTTTTCTGACGGGATGGGGTTCATCGGAATCGTGTCGTCCAAGATGGCTCCCGAGCGGTTGATGGCGGGCGCGACCGAAATCGTGTTCAGCATCATGCTGGCCACCTTGGAACTCGTGATGACATTAGGTGCGGTCACGATGGTTTTGCGGAAGAATCTGACGCTCTCTCGCGCCGCCGCTGTGCTGGCAACGATCCCTTGCGTTGGCTGCTTTGTCACCCCGTTTGGCATTTGGGCGTGTGTGGCACTGTTCACGCGTCGGGCCGAGCGAGACTTTTGCTGATCAAACAGCGATGTGACGCGGGTGCCGGCCAGCGGCTCGGATTGACTGGTTTGAGGTGTCTGAGCCGAAATAACCCGAACTTCGCGGGAACCAACCGTGGATTGCGCGACATCAAAGTAGGATAGGGGCTGCTTTTTTCTATGATTCAGATGCGTGCAAACTGACGTCATGCCCCAGGTCGTTCCCAAATCGATTTTCCGCAAAACGCGCCGTCCGCTGGGCGCGTTGCTGGATCGGTTGCGTCGCAGCGCCCACTCGACACCGTCGCGTGACGAACCAGCGGTACCGGCTCGAATGCGGCGACAGTTCTTGCCGTCGCTGCGAACGCTGGAACCACGATTCGTTTTGAACGCTTCGGCGGAATTGAACACGCTCGGGCAGCTGTTGGTAACAGGCACCGATCTGGCCGAGACCGTTCATGTGGAAGTCGACGATGTTGGCGATGTTTTACTGACTGACGAACGAAGCCAAGTGATCCCGATCACCGGACATCCGTCCGACCCGTCGACACCGCTAAACGTTTCCGACATCACGTCGGGGCAAATCGTGTTTGATCTTGCCGGTGGTGATGACCAATTGCATTTACAGATTCCTAGCGGCATCGATGTGACAGTCATCGACGCGGACGGCGACGACATGACGCTGATCAGTCCGGCGGATTCGACCGGCGATGATAGGATCAGCAACATTCAGATTGAATCGGAAACGATTACTTTCGATCCGACGGTTTCGGAGTTCACCACAACGAATTTTGGCTTGACCAATGATGTGCTGCATTTGCAGGGTGACGTCGTTATTGGTAACGCGTCCGCGACGACTTTGTTGGATCTAGGGGCCTCCGATCTTTCGATCGACGGAGACGTCGCGATCAATGGTGACACTGAATTACGATCCGGCGTGTTTTCGATCGGCGGAACGATCGACGTTGCAGACAATCGATACTTTCAAGTCGACTCACCGATCACCGATGTGGTTTCCGGAACGTCACAGGTCATCAAGACCGGCAACGGCACACTTGTCTTGACCAATGACAACACGTTCAGCGGAATGGTTCAAGTTCGACAGGGCAGTTTGCTTGTCGACGGAACCATCCAGAATCCAGTCGATATCTCTGTCTTTTCAGGCGCGCACTTCGGTGGCGACGGCATAGTCAACGGGAACGTGTTTGTGGACTCCGGTGCAAGCGTTGCGCCCGGCAGTTTCGTGGCGAATCCTTCCGGACCGGTTGAAATTGATTCGTTTCGCGTCGGTGGATTGTTTGCAATGTCGTCCAGCGTTCTATCGTTGGATGTCAACGGTCCGCTGTCAGACCGTGTGGAAGTCCAGTCGGCGGCCGACGGTCGCGTCGTGATCGATGATGCGATACTGGATTTGACCGTGACCGGCAGTCTTGATCCAGCAACGGAACTGGTGTTGATCGATAACGATGGAACCGATTCGATCCAAGGCAGACTGCGAGTATTCTTTGATGTTGACGGATCACCGCTGCCACAAGGTCGAACGTTGGCCGACGGGGCAACCGTCTTGAATTCATTTGGCGGTGCCGGTCAAGCAGGACGGATCACCTACTTTGGTGGCGACGGAAACGATGTCACGATCGTGACAGCCGGTGGATTCGATATCGCTAGCGCCGGCGTCACATTGGTTTCGCGTAACGGTGTCAATTTGGAATTCCGTACCGGGGCTGACCTGGCGGCCGCCTCCGCTGCGGTGCCCGTGATCCGACCGGTGCTCGGTCCCGACAACGACACGATCCGAATTGTAGGTACCGCGGCAAACGATTCGTTATTGATTGACGTCGATCAGTTTTTCGATGCATCGCTTGGCGGCGTCAACTTCAGCGGCAGTATCGTATTCGACGGTGGCGATTTTGACGCAGGTGTCGATTTGATTCGACTGATCGATTCATCAGGACTCTCCGGTCTGGTCGATAGCAGTGTCGAATATGAATTCATTGACCGTCTGGACGGAACGATTGAAATTGATTCCGGATTGGGTGTGGATCTGCTGCGAGTTCGATTTGACGGGACCGAATTCATTGAACAATCGACTCGCTCAGGCATGGTCGCTGTTCGATTCGCCGATTCGAGTGACCGCGTGCAGTTGTCCAACGATGGTTCAAACCCAATCCAAACTCGCATCGATACGTTATCCGATGGTGCTCCCGCGACCACGCTGGCGTTTGCCAATCCGATCGAAGGTTTGTCGATCGATGCTTCTGCGGGTGACGACGAGGTGACTGTTGATGGACTTGGCGACGGGTTTTCTGCAGGTTTGCGCATCGTCGGTGGGCAGGACAACGACATTGTCAGGTCGCACGCTGACTTGAGATTGGGTCAGGATGCGATCAAAGGGGATCTAACGATCGAAGCGGAAACGATCTTGCTGGATGGCAACGTCACGACCACCGGCGGCATGGTCAGCGGAGATGTGTTGTTAAGAGCGACGGAAGAAGTGATCGTTAGCGGCATCGTCAGTGCTGGCGAAGGCGCGGTTACGATTGATGGTGGCGGAGGAACGATTGACACATCGTTGGGAACCCTTGCCGCCGATGCCGAGAATGACCCGATTCGTTTGGTCAATGCATCCGATGTCACCATCGGTCACGTCATCGGGCCACAGGGGGCGCTTGTGATCGGGGAAAACGAAAATGTTACCGGGCCGGTCACGCAGGCCGCTGGTACATCCGTCAACATTGATCGACTGTCGGCCAGCACGACCGGTTCTATCGACCTGAGCAGTGACGCGAATGAAATCGCCGTTGTGCAATCCGTTTTGGCCGCCGGCGATGTCCGCATCAATGATTCCCTTGGCGACTTGATCGTGCGTTCGCTCGCGACACAGTCGGGTTCGGTGGATGTCACGAACTTGATTGGCACTGTCGAGTTGCATCGAGTTACCGTTGCTGACGGATCGATCCGTGTCACAACGATTGGAACCGCCGGTGACGTTTTGGTGGGGACTTTGCTGGCCGGCAACGATGGCGATGTCTTTTTAATCGCGGGTGACGACGTGCTGGTTCATCCGGGGCTGGCCGAATCGATCGTCGATGCGGATGACTTGTCTGTTGTGGCCATGAATCAGACAGCAGACCAGAACGAAGCAATTCAATTGGTAACGCGTGTGGGCGACTTGACGGCTCGGGTGACGGGAGACGCACGCGGCGACATCTCGATTCAAGAAAGCGACAGCATCCGGCTGGCATCGTCTGATCGGGGTGATGATGCCGAGCGTCTTGAAACATCCAACGGTGAAATCCGAATCCAAGCAAACGATTCGATTACGGTCAAGGATTTCGATCCATCGAATGACACGAACGATTTGGCATCCGATCGGGAAATCATCGCTGGGGGGACAAACGGCCGGATCAGGTTGTCTGCAGGATCGACGCTTGAGCTGGAAAATGCCGCACAGATCCGTGCATCGCAGTCGACGGTCGCGGCCGTCACGCTGGAGGCATCGGCAATCGATTTCGGAACGAGTGTTGAAATCAATACCGGAGACGACATCGGAGTTGCCAGGGTATTCGCACCGCGACCGGTTGATCGCGATCCGATCGACCCGGACGATCCCAACCGCCTCGCACCAATGAACCCAACCACCGAGCCTTCGCCGAGTGCTTTTTTTGATCCCAACTCGGTGACAACGAACACGCTGACGCAAGCGAATATCAACGATGCGACAGGTATCTTGACGGTCGATGTGGGGCAGCCTGGTGAGCGCGGGCTGACGGTGAATATTGACTGGGGAACCGTCACCGATCGCTTTCAACAGATCGACAACGTCAGCGCCGATGATCCCTTGATCGTCAATCTTGGCAGCGACAATCCAGAACTCGGTACCGGTGATTCGGTTTTACGTGTCGAGCACTTTTATTCGGAAGAAGAAATCGTCGACTCACGATTGAACGGTCGCGAATCGGAGACCGCGCCAATCAATGTGCTGTTTTCGGTTCGCCATCATCAGTCAATCTTGGTCCTAGGACAGACCGTCACCCAGGGTGGCAGCGAGACCGAAGTCGTGCCCGATGGCATTGTGTCCTCGACCGACAACGACAATCCGGTGACCAATTTGCCGCTATCGGAGTTGTCGTTGCGGAACGGGAGAGCCGCGTTCGTCATTCCGCCGCTATCGATTCCGGTCGCCTTCTTTCCCGTTCGTGATGTGATCCCCGAAATCGAAGAACCTGAGATTTTTTTCCGCACCGAAACAACCGTCTTTGTGTCCGAAAGCAGTTTGCAGACCACGGAGGCTTCGGCGTCAGCAACAACGACCCGCGATGAGTATCTGCAGATTCGAATGCTGTTGGCTGAACCGGGCGGCGACGATTTGGCGCCGCCGCAGCGGTTGCCCGACGATATCTTGGATGGCGACAAACTGCGTCAGCTATTTTCTGAGTTGCCCGATGGCCGGTACGAAATTGAATACGTTCTCGGTGACGGAAACGAGAGGTTGATTTTGCGAGTGGACCTTCGTAACGGATCGGCAGTGATTCCCGGCGATGATACCGATGGGGGTACGCTGCGGCTGATTCCTTTGGATGGATCGGATGAATCGAATGAATCGCAGCGAGGCGAAAACGAATCCGAAGCTGATGCAATCCGTTCACCGGACGATCGCGCCATGCACGCCGACGATGACGATGCAGACGGAACGCATTTGCCAGAGAATGCGCAAGAGCCTGCCGACAACGACGAAGATGACCGGTCGGAATCACGGCTGGATGTTCCTGCAACAATCGATTCGTTGTCTCAGCAAGAACGCGATGGTTCCATCGGAGTTTCGCACGGCGGTGCCTTGGTGTTAGCATCGCCTTTAATGCGCCGCCGCCGGACTCACAAGACACAACGCTGCGGACGCTTTTCGGTTGCCCGGCGAATGGTCACGCGTAACACGCCGCCGCAAGGCGACACGACCTGACCGAAACGTTGCTACTAGTAAATCTTTTATGGCGAAAGACAAAGAACCATTCGGTTTCAATCCGTCATCCGGCGAAGGTGACGACGATGACGATGCGCAATCGGGCGGCGAACGCTCTGAGAATCCGAAGAATGACGAAACGGCTGAGATTGAGGAAACCACGGAGATCTTGTCCGGCGACGATGAGCAAACGATGGACGGTCTCGACCAGACCACGACCGTCGGATCGGACATCACACTCGACAACGTGTCGAGCGACAGTGTGTTCGACAACGCATCCCTAGAAACGTTGCAGCTTGATTCGGCGCGCGATATCGAAAAGACGGTTGGTGATTCCAGTGCAGCGACCATTGCAATGGATTCGGCGCTCTCGGACATCGATATCTCACAAACGATCAACCCGCGCGACCTTTCCGGCCCGGATCGATCGGCATGGGACGAAATGACGGTCGGCTCGGTCGCGGACAAAACCATCGAATCCTCTTCCCAACGCGCATCCAGCGGACAGGAATCGGATTCCCTGCGATCGTTTACCGAAACAAAGTTGCAGATCCGTGACCGAGAGGTTTCTGCGCCCAAGGATGATCCGAACACGCCATCGGATTATCGATTGGTGCGCATGCTTGGCAAAGGCGGCATGGGGAATGTGTATGTCGCCAAGCAAGGTTCGCTCGATCGCATGATCGCAGTGAAGGTGATCAAGCCGCTAGAAGGTAAAAAGCGAGATCAGTTGCAACAATCCGGTCGACTGGAACAGGTCGAACGGGATCGGCGGCATCAATTCTTGTCGGAAGCCGTCGTCACCGGCGATCTGGATCATCCCAATATCGTCCCGATTCATGACATCGCAGTCACGTCGGACAACACTCTTTTTTACGCGATGAAACGCGTTGTCGGCACGCCCTGGTCGAAAGTCATCCATGACAAAACGCGTGAGGAAAATCTTGACATCCTACTGAAGGTTTGTGACGCGATCGGATTCGCACACACACGCGGGGTCGTGCACCGCGACATCAAACCCGAAAACATCATGTTGGGTGACTTCGGTGTCGTGATGGTGATGGACTGGGGACTAGCGCTCGCGCAACCTGAGTTCGAAAAAATTGAATCGATTGCGCACACCGCCGGACTGGGCGGAACACCCGCGTTCATGGCTCCAGAAATGGCCACCGGACCGCTAGAGAAGATTGGTCCGGCGGCGGATATCTATCTGCTAGGCGCGAACCTGTTCTGTATCGTGACGGGCAAACCACCGCATCATGCTGCGAACATCAGTCTGTGCTTAAAAGCGGTGACCAGCAATGAAATCCGCGAGGTCCAACCGCAACATCGCGGCGAGCTGTTGGATATCGCCTTGAAAGCGATGGCAACCGATCCGAAAGATCGGTATGCCGATGTGCGCGAATTCCAGCAAGCGATTCGCCAATATCGTTCGCATGCCGAGAGTGTCTTGTTGACCGCAGGTGCCGAAAAGGATTTGCGTCTGGCTCGCAAGAACAAAGAATATTCCGACTTCTCACGCGCGCGTTTCGGATTCGAACAAGCTGTCTCGCTTTGGGACGGCAACGAACTGGCAAAGCTGGGCTTGGCGGAAACAACCATCAGCCACGCCACGGCCGCCTACGAGAACGAAGACTTTGACCTGGGGCTCTCGCTGCTTGACGCGGACGACACTTCGCATCAACCGCTGATCGAACAGTTGCTCGCCGGTCGAAAACTTCGGCAACAGCGAGTTTCGCGGTTGCGTCTGTTCAAGGCGATCGCCGCAGCAATGCTCGCGTTTATCTTGGTCGGCGGCGGTATTGCGGTTTACATGATTGATGCCAAGCGAAGATTCGCTGAACAAGAAACCGAACGCGCAAACCAATTCGGCAAATTGGCGATGGAACAAAAGTCGGAGGCCCAGAAGCAAGCCGCCATTGCCGAGACACGGCGTCAGGAAGCCGAACGACAAACCGAATTAGCAGAAGAGCAAACGCGGATCGCGAAAGAGGAAAAGCAACGCGCCGACCATGAAAAGCAATTCGCTGAAACTCAGAAGGCATTGGCAGAAACGGCAAGAGACGAAACCGCGCTTGCGTTAAAACGAGAGGAAGATGCCAACCGAAAAACGAAAGAAGCGCTGGCACAGGTGACCAAAGCCGAAGCCGAGGCACAATCGCAAAAGTTGGAAGCGATCCGGTCGCGAGACCAAGAACGTCAACAGCGGCGCATCGCGGATGCCGCAACGGTTCGTGCCGAATACGAAACTTACCTGTCGCAAATTGGGCTCGCGAAGGCGCGCATCGAAAGCAACGAGTTCGACGACGCGCGGCGAATTCTAGAAAATGTACGTGCGCTTCGGGAATCGCAGCACGGCGGGCTCGCATGGGAATGGCGATGGTTGTGGCGTCAAGCGAATCAGTCCATCGCGTCGCGGCGATCACCGGCCGCGTTGATCGATTTCGTGCTATCTGGCAGCAGCAAACGGAGCGAACACTCTTCTCTCTCGGCCGGTCGCCCGCGAGGGGTCGCGGTGCTCGCAAACGGACAACTGCAGCCCTTCACGCTTGCTTCCGATGGCAGTATCGATTTGCAACCTGTGATGCGGCTTCCCGGCGCCGCCGAAGCTTCGGCCGTCGCCGTGTCACCGCATGGCGATCAAATGGCGATTGCAACGACGCGCGGTGACATCCAGATATGGGATCGAGACATCACCGAGCACTTCCTTACGCTGGTCGGTCACGAATCACGTGTCACCCGGTTGCAGTTTGTGGATGAAGAATTGTTGATATCCGGTTCCACTGACAAGACGGCGCGAGTCTGGGATACGCGTCGACCCGATCCGCTAGAGACCTGTTGGCACATCGCAGCCGTTCGCGATCTGGCCGCAGTGCGCAAGAACGAAAATGTGTTGATTGCCGCGGCGGTGTCCGATGCCAATACCGGACGAGCCGTGCTTTGGTCCCTGCGCGAGAGCGGCCAGAACGAAATGTCTGCCAAGCAGCTGGGGGAATTCGCTGAACATGACGCGCCAATTTCTTCAATTGCACTTTCCCCCGATGGTGCGGCGGTGGTGACCGGTGATGTTGATGGAAACGTCTTGATGTGGCAGCCTGGCGATTCATCGATGATTGACTATTCGCAGGCAATCACTTCGGCAGTGAAAGGGCTGAGTGAAAGCACGGGCATCGGTGATGGCTCGGTGGATTCGCGAGGGGATTCACGAGCGGATTCACGAGGGGAGACGCGCGCAAATAGCCGGAAAGCACCACCATCGGGCGCTGAGGCTTCCTTCGTCCGGCTAACGGACCCTGATGTCGCAGTTGGCGACGCGAGATTAGCCGCATCGGGCGATGACGACGTATTTGTCCGCCAAACGCTTGAAGATTCTGCAGATGACGGTCGAGCGCATGCGGATGTTGTCGAGTCGGTTTGTTTCAGCCGGGACGGCCGATCATTGTTGACGACGTCGGACGATTACACTTTGAAACTGTGGGATCGGTCCTCGCTTGAACGTCGGCAGCCCGGTTTGGCGAAAGTGCTGCGTGGTCATGGCGGTTGGGTCACCGACGCCACGTTTATCGGTGATTCACGTGACGCAATCGTCTCCGCATCCAACGACCTGACCGTGCGTCGATGGGATGCGAAAAACTATGTCGGCGAAGCGATCAAAACAACCAATGCACTCGCTGCCTCGGATGTCGCGAAAGATGCACCGGCGCGGTCACAGGCACATGGGGATGAAATCTGGTCGGCACGTTTCGATACCTCGGGGACACGAGTTGTTTCGGCCAGTCGCGACCACACCGCTCGTGTGCTTCAGATCGATCCGGCAACGATGACGTTTTCCGAGATCGCGACGATGCAGTCCGAGCGGGACGATCGACTTCGTGAAGGGACGGCATTCATGGCAATGTCCTTTGAAGTTGATCGCGAACACGGGCGTCTGTTCGTCGGCAGTGCGGATGCTGCCGTGCGAATTTGGGACCTCGAAAAGGGCAATGAGATCGGATTCGCATCGGGGACCGGTCTGAACAGTTCGTTTGCGCTCAGCCGAGACGGTACTTTGTTGTTGACCGGTTCTAGTTCACCCGATGACAAAGCAATTTTGTGGCGAGTGGATCCTGCCAGCAATCGTGCCCCAAAAGTTCTGTGGCGAATCCGCAAACATGTTCAGGCGGTCACGGCGTTTGCGATTTCTGACGATGGCAAGATGTTCTTTACCGGTGATCGAAACGGACTTGGCTATCTATGGAACGTCAATGATGGAACGCAGATCGGCAAGAGCGTCGAAGACGTACGCGGATATCGCATCAACGCCGCTTGCTTCTCTCGCGACAACCGGCAATTACTTTTGGCAGCCGACGACCAGCAGGTGACACGCCTCGACGTTAACTCGCGCCGACGCGTTGGGCGACTTGAGCATGAAGGATTTGTCACGCGGTTATCTTTGTCGGCCGACGGGACGCAGATCGTCACCGTGTCGGAAATAGCCACGCCGGATCGCATTGAATCCTCTGCGACGCTCTGGGACTTGACCACGGAAACGCCTCACCGGCTTTATCGGAACGCCCACAAGCCTGACGCCAAGAGCAATGGTACTCGCGTCGTTGATGCGAATTTTGGTGACCAAGATCGTTGGGTTGTTGTCGCCGCTACATCGTCCGGCAGCCAGTTGGCGAGGGTGATGCGGTTCGATACACGCGATGAAAATTTGTCGGACACAAAACCAAAGACGTTGCAACTGCCATCGCAACTGAATTCGTTGCAGGCGGCCATGCCGATCGGGAATCGGCGTCTGGTCACACTCAATGGCGACGCCGCTTTTCTTTGGGACTTGGACTCGATGAACCACATCAAGAGTTACCGTGATCATGGCGCTGTGACGCAAGCAGTGTTCTCGCATGACGGGCGATTTGTGGCGACAGCAAGTCGATCGATCAAAATCTGGGACGCACAAACGGGACAGTCACTCGGCAAGCTGGAATCACCCCATGAGGGAATCGTTCGCTCGATCGACTTTTCGCCGAAAACGATGCAGTTGGCAACGGTCGGCGACGACGGCATCGCAAAACTTTGGAAATGGAATCCCACGACAAGTGATTTCGTGGCGGTCACGCAATTCAACCTGGCTGACATCAGCGGCTCGCCGGATGCGAGACTTAGTTGTGTGCGGTTTTCTCCTGACGCAGAACAATTGCTGGTTGCCGGCGCGTCCGGGACGGCCAGGATACTGGCAATCAAGGATAATGAACTGCTTCCGTTTGCTGATCTTGATATTCCCGAGGCGGGAGAATTTACAAGCGCGGCGTTTTCACGTGACGGCCAATGGATCGCGCTGGGGTCGGACGACAAGATCGCTCGAGTGCAACGAATCGTTGCCGACGAACCGCAAAAGACAAAACTGATTCAGTTGGTCGGGCATGCGGATCGGATCGAAGACGTCGCGATCGTTCAGGACAAGTCTGGCGAGATGCGTGTGTTGACGGCAAGCCGAGATAAATCCGCACGTGTCTGGGATCCCCGTATCGACAGCGACGATCGGCTGGGCCGCGAGGTCATCTCGCTGCGCCGTCATACCCAAGGCGTGACTGCGGTGGACGCAACCTCGGACGGACGCGTCGCCATGACCGCGGGCCGCGACGGAGCGGTCATGCTGTGGCCTGCCGGGCCGGCAGAGTCGCCTAAATCCAATCCGTAGGCTTCCTCGCCAGTCTTCGTTGCGTCAACGTTTGGCGTTCTCGGGATTTTGCTGCATTATCGCCGGCGCCCGTTGTCGACGCTTGATCCTGGTATCATGCGGAATCAACTTCCTCATGACGATGGGCGGATGATCATGAAAATGAACCGGCGTGTTGCCATGCAAGCGTCTGCATCGGCTGCCGCGATGATCAGCGGCTGGGCATCCGCTAAGCCACCCGGTGCTAATCCATCAAGCGGAAAGCTGCCTCGCACAAGGTCGGCCGAGGGTCGGGGCCAATCGCCGATTACTACTTTGGGGCTGTGTCAGTACTGCGCTAAATTCGCCAGGCAAAAACGTCGTGCGACAGACCCTGCCTTCGATCTCTATCGGCCCGAGCATTTCTTTGATCACGCAAAGCGGTTGGGGGCCGGTGGATACCAGGTCGAACTCGGCGTGCTGCAAACAAAACGAGCCGGCGAGCTGCGACGGCAGGCCGAATCGGCAGGCATGTACATCGAAGGCATTGTCAAAGCACCCCAGAATCGCGGCGACCTGGAACGTTTCGATGCTGAAATGAAATCGGCCGCGTCCGTGGGTGCGAACGCGGTGCGATCGACAATCTTTACGGGCCGCCGCTACGAATACTTTGAATCGCTGCAGCAATATCGAGAGCATGACGTCCAGGCTCGACGGTCATTGGAACTTGCCGCACCAATCGCAGAAAAGTATCGGGTCGGATTCGCGCCCGAAAACCATAAAGACCATCGTGTCGACGAACGAGTCGATGTGCTGCGAAAAATCAGCAGCCAGTATGTCGGCGTCTGTGTCGATACGGGTAACAATTTTTCGTTGCTGGAGGACCCCGTCGAAACGGTCACAAAGCTTGCTCCGTGGGCATTGGCCGTTCATATCAAAGATCAAGCCGTCCAGCCGGTGCCCGATGGATTCCTGTTTGGCGATATTCCACTGGGCGAAGGATTTATCGATCTTCAACGCGTCGTCGCAATTTTGAAAGCGACCAAGCCGAATATCAATTTCACGCTTGAATTGCTCACTCGCGACCCGCTGCTTGTACCTTGTTTGCAGCCGGACTATTGGCGCACTTTCCCAGACATGCCCGCCATCGACTTAGCGACGACCCTTCGTGCGGTGCATGAGCACAAGGCAGAGCACTTGCAATATCCGTCGCGGCTAAGTCTAGATCAGCAAGTCCTGTTGGAACAGAAAAATGTGGTCGCGAGTCTTCAGTACGCGCGTGATCACTTGGGACTGACAAACGCAGAGGGTTCGCGATGAAGAATGCGAATGTCAGGATGGACCGGCGTGCCGTCATGAAATCAGCGGCCATCAAAGTCGCGGCAGCGGCACCCTACTTCGTTTCGTCACGCGTCTTTGCCGGACCAGGTCGAGTCGCGCCTAGCGATCGTATCGAAATCGCCGTCATTGGGATCGGAGTCCGTGGCAAGTATTTGATCAGCAGCCTTCCTGAAAATGTGCAGGTCACCGCTTTATGCGATTGCTCAACGGAACAAATTGAATCGGCACGCAAGCCCGAAGGAGTGTTTCGCGAGCTACTAACGTCATTCTTGTCGTCGGGCGGTGATCGGTGTGCTGTATACCAAGACTATCGAGAATTGTTTTCGCAGCACTCTTGCGATGCCGCGATCATCGCCACCAGTGATCACCATCATGCACTCGCGTCAATTTTGGCGATGAAGGCCGGGTGCGATGTCTACGTCGAAAAACCGCTGGCCGTCACGATCGCGGAAGGTCGGGCGATTGTCGACGCCGCAAAACGGTACGATCGCATCGTCCAGGTTGGCAGCCAACAACGATCAATGAAAGTCAATCAAACGGCCTGTGAATTCGTGCGCGATGGCGGGCTCGGTCGAGTGCATTTGGTCGAAGAACGAAACTTTCCGGGACCAATGCCTTACGAGCCCGAGATGTTCTCGGAGGAATTCGTTCCTGCATCGATGAATTGGGATTGCTTTTGTGGGCCAACGCCGACTCTGCCATACCATCGGCGTCTGTGGATGAAGGATGCATTCAAGTACGGATATCTGACGTGGCGAGGTTGGGACTTGTTCGAAGCGTTTTCGGGTCACCTGATGACCAACTGGGGCGCGCACAGTCTGGATATGATTCAATACGCTCTTGGGATGGACGACGGCGGGCCGACAGACGTGACCCCGCACTTCGATCAGGTCGATGCAACGACCGATGATCAATGGCACCAAAAGACGCCGCCGCTGGGGGAAGTCAAGAATCACCAACGCGACCGGCGACGTTTCACGCCGGTGTCGATGCGTTACGACAACGGTGTCGTGTTGCAACTAAAACCACAGGTCAGCCAAACCGTTTTTCATGGCCAACATGGGCGACTCTATCTAAGCCGCAATCACTACCGCACCGAACCTGATGGGTTGTTGCCGCCCGTCGATGCAGCAGAGGTCGCGCGGTGGAGCGGCAGTGGCGGAGGCAGCGTCGCGGGACCTCACCTGCAAGACTGGTTGGACGCGGTTCGTCATCGCGGAAGCGTTCACGCGCCGCCGGAAATCGGACATCGCAGTGCGTCGGTATGCCATCTCGCGAATATTGCAAGAGTGTTGGGCCGTCCCGTCCGCTGGAATCCTCGAACGGAAAAATTCATCGATGATCCTCAGGCCGACCAGCATCTCAGTCGACTACGGCGTGACGGATTTCAGCTGCCCGCCTGATAACCACCGGCCAGATCACCCGTCAACGGATTGTCGATCACGCTTTCTTTTTCTCTGCCAACAAGTCTCGCTCGGGCATGGATTTATAGAACGGATCCAGTGGGTAGCATCCGCTGACGATCCCATTGCGTGGCGCGGTGGTACAGTCACTGAACGTGCGACAAATCTTTTTTCGCGCCATCGTTTTGCCGGCCAACACGTCGGCGGGCAGATCCGGATAGGAAAGTACCATCCGGCCAAGTCCGACGGAATCAACTTTGCCGTCACGGACCGCTGCCTGCGCGACGCCGGGCAGCCATTCTTGCAAGTACGTGTAACCCGATCCCACAAAAGTTAGCTTTGGGTGTCGCTGTTTTAGATCGGCGGTCGCCGCAATCTGTCTCGCTACGCCGACCAAAGGATCTTCGGGCGGTTGGTAACCGTCGCTAGGCGGAAAATAGGCCGGTCGCTGGATATGTGGATTGTAGTACGGACTTCCAGCGGTCGTGCAAACCAGTTGGATGTCCAGTTCTTCCAGCAGACTCATCAGCCGCGATGGTTCATCCAAGTCAATGCCGTGTCCGCTGCCGTCGCCGCCGAACGCCAATCTCGGATCGGCATCGGGTTCTGGTACTCCGATGCGGTCGTCACCCGGGCAATACGGCAGGAAATCGAAAATACTGACGCGGACACCCAATGCAATTTTCGTTGACGTCGCACGGATTCCGGCGACGATATCGCGCAAGAATCGCGTGCGGTTTTCAAAGCTGCCGCCGAACTTGCCATGGCGATCAAAGCCACTTAATAATTCGTGACCGAGGTAGCCGTGACAATGCTTGATGTCCACGAAATCAAACCCGGCCTTTTCGGCCCGCGTCGTCGCCAGGATAAAGTCGTCGACGAGTTGCGAGAGGTCATCGTCCGTCATCATCGCGGTGTCGTCGGCAATAGAAAAACGGTGGTCCAAACCCGGATTTCGCTGTACCGTCCGTGGTTCGGGTTGGGCTTTGACGTTGGGGCGGGCGAAACGACCCGAGTGAGTCAGTTGCAAGCCGATCACCAAGTCGTCATCGGTGCCGAAACGCTCTTGATGGGTGCTTGCTAGATCGATTCGCAGTGATTCGATACCCGACAAATTTTCATCGGTCATCAATAGCTGATTCGGGTTCGCCCGTCCGTCATGCCGAACGGCAACGGCTTCGCCACCCCATATCAGTTTTGCGCCGCTGATGGCGAATTGTTGCCATCGTCGGCGAGTCAACTCGGTGGGCTGGCCATCGGCCGTGCCGTCCCAACCTTCCATGGGCAAGATGCAGAAACGATTTCCGATCGTCATCCGACCAAGGTCGATTGGCTGCGCCAGTGTGGCATCGTCGCCGCTTTGAACTGTTTCGTCGCACGGCAGGTCGATGTCGAGTTCACGCAGGCGTTCGCGGAAATCGTCGATGGTTTTTAGGCTGGCGATTCTTGGGTATGCCATCGTTGCTATTTTGCTTTTAGTTCGGCGGCTTCGGCTTCCAGCTTTGCGATTTCGTCTTCCAATGATTTGACCTCACCCGGGTCATCGTCTTGTGATTTCGCACCCGCCAGTCGCGGTCGCAACGTTTGCAATTTTTTGTTGATGACGTCCAAGCGTTTCTTCGCTTTCTTGTCCATGAAGGGGTCTCTGAGGATGGGGCTAAAATTCAAGTAAGGCAATAGCGAAGTGAACGACTAAGACGAATAGCGTCGTCCAAAGCACGGTTGCCGTGATCGAATGACTGACATCGCTTGCCGAATTCTTCGGCGCGATCCCATGATAGTAACCGATCGTCGCGGTCCCGACACCGCACAGAATGTTCTTTAGCAAGACCCAAGACCAGCCGACGTACAGCAACGAACGCTCCGGATCAAGGTTGCGATAGAAGTGCTGTCCCCAAAAAAACGGGTCGACCGTCGGGTGCGTCGACACGAATGTCAACAGGCTGATCGACTTGGCCGCTGTAAATGCCAGCCATTCTAGTAATGGCGTTGCGATCACAAACGCGAGAACGATCGGTACCAGTAAGTAAACTTTGGGTCGGACACCCAGCGTCGCGATCGCGTCAACTTGGCCGCCGTATTGTTTGACACCGACATCGGCGGCAACGGCAGCACCGCACCTCGCGGCGATCAGAACCGTCGCAAGCACCGGAACCAGGATGCGGTACAACGCGAAACCGATCGATGCCAGCAACTCATCAATCAGCAACGGTTGTGTGTAGACGCGAAATGGCATGAACCGAAATGTGAAATACGTCGTCGTGAAGCCAACAATCAGGCCCGACAGAATTAAGTAAAACCATGCCGACGGACCGCCCACCAATCGCAAGAAGTGCAGCAAGAAACGAAACGCCCATCGCGGTCGCGGGAATGCCGGCAACAAATCGATGGGCAGTCTCGCCGTGGTCCAGATTGCCTTCCCCGTTGCGGTGACAAACTGGTCCGCTTGCCGCCCGAACCGTGTCTTCCAGTCGGCCGCGGTTTCGTGATTGACGGGCTGATCGGTGACAGCGACCGGTTGCATGCGATCGGGTATCCGCGGCCAGTCCTCCTTTGCCACGACAACCATGCGTTTTTCCGATGAATCGAGCAGCAGTACTTCATCTGCAATCGGAATCAACGTCTCGTAATCATGAGTGACGACGATACTGGTCCGGCGATGAGCCGTTTGAGTTTCTCGGATCAGTTGAGCGACTTTGCGACCGCTGGCCGCGTCGAGCCCCGATGTTGGTTCGTCATACAGAATGATCTCTGGATCCGCCGCCAGCGTGCGAGCGATCGCTAGTCTTTGTTTTTGGCCGCCACTGAGACTCGATACCGGCGTGTTGGTGGGAACGGCCAGTTCATCCAGCCATTGTTTGGCCGATTGCAGCGGCGGCGACTTTGGGTTGCTGCGATGATCGATCGCAAACTGAACGTTGGCTGTCGCAGATAATTCATCAAACAGAGCGAATTGTTGGAAGACGATTCCGACACGTTTTCGACGTGAGACGACTCCGCCTTGGTGGTCGTCGCCCAGATCGATGTCGCCGGTCCATCGAATCGCCGGTCCATCGGCTGGCAACAATCCGGCCAAGACTCGCAGCAGTACCGACTTTCCCGCACCGCTGCCGCCAACGATGACGGTAATCTTGCCACCCGGGATTGTGACCGATGTATCTTCCAACAGCGGGCGGTCGCCTGCCGAAATGTTGACGCCGCTCAACCGCAGCGGATGCAGTTCGATACCTTCGTCGCTCACCGGGCATCCTCGATCGATTCCGCCGTATGAATGATCGGATAGACCGCCGACTGGTTGGATAATTGAATGGTCATGCCACTGGCGAGCGCCTTGTCGGCGGCGACGCTGGCGACGATCCAGCGACGGTCTTTGCCTAGGATTTGATTTCGCAGCACGCGAGCAAAGTTTGGATCGATACCGGTCTCTTTGGTCCCGAACAAATCGTCGCCAATTTGACGCACGATTGGTTCTAATCGATCACCGGCCAAGTCGAAAGCGCTGCGCGCCTGATCGCTTTGCCAGACGCCGGCCCAGACTTCACGCAGTCGTTCGTTTTCGATAAGTGTTTCTCGCATGATCGTGCGAACGAATTGCTGCACATCAGGGTCGGTCGCAATCTTTTCGGCGACTTCGCCCAGTTCATGGCGTATGACTTCATTGGCGGCGATGTCGCGCACAATGCCTTCCACCGCGACCACGATTTCATCCATGTGTGCTTCGAACACTGGCACCGCTTCCTCTTCGACAAAGCGATCCCATTCTTCTTTCACCAGATCGCGACGTGGCAGCGGCGTGTTGTCATAGACGGCGCGCCATCCGAATCGAAACAGGGACGCCCGGTTCCACAACTCTTGTCCGATTTGCTCGGCCGGTGGTTGCCCGTGGTGACGCACGATCGGGATGATTTCTTGTCGGGCCAGCGGCAGCAGTTTTTCGTTGATGATTTCTTCGTTCCACCGCTGAGCGAACGAGTCCAATTCGTTGCGATGAGCCGCCACGCTTTTGCGAAGCTCATCTTCGATCACCGGCAGCGACTGTCGCAACGTTTCCTGAACCAGGGGGACGAAAGCGGCGGAAAGTTCCTCGCCATGTGCTGACATGACGGTGGCTAAGCGTTGTTGAATGCGTCGGCGTTTTTCTGGCGGCAGCATCGTTGCCACGACGTCTTCTAACTTGCCGCTGTTATGGAACTGAGTCAAACGACACTCGTCGGGAGCATAGGAATCCAGATACCAGGCGAGCGTAACGCTGCTGTGATCGTGTTGCAACGCAACTTTGGTGACGTAACCGATTTGCCGCCACTGATTTGCTTGGTCGCGATAAAAGACGGGATCGTTGACACGGATTTGCTTGGTTGGATCCTTCGCCGTGATCTTGGCCGGCGGCTTTAGCAAATAACGAGCGAGCGTGACGTCACCGGTGGTACCGGTCGGCTGCCAACTCGATCGCATGAAATATGCGGTGGCCAAAATCACAGCCGCCCAGAAGGCAATGCCAAGCGATCGGAAAACAGGTCTGCTCATGACTGACGTCGTTGAATCAGTCGAAAGAACCATTCCGGCGAACCGTGACGCAATTGGTCAACGATGACGGCGACGATGATGATGCAGCCAATGATAATATGGGTGTACGTATTCGGGATCGAAAGCTGAGAACAACCGCTGCGGATCACCGTGATAATCAATGCACCGACCATGGTCCCCAGGATCGATCCACGTCCACCGCTAAGACTGCCGCCGCCCAAGACCACGGCGGCGATGATTTCAAGTTCTTTGCCAGTCCCGTCACTTGGGTTGCCGTTCTTGACATCGGCATAGTACAGCAAGCCTCCGATGGCGACAAAAAATCCGGCCAAGGTATAAACCGCAACGATTGTCGTCGGAACATTGATTCCGCAAAGTCTCGCGGTCGATTCGCTGGATCCCAACGCGAAAACATTACGCCCAAATACCGTGTATCGCATCAGCAAGCCGACCAAAACGGCCAGCGTGACAGCGATGATCACGCTGGTGGGAATCGGCACTCCGGCGATCAGGTAGTTGTCGCCGTTGGAACCGGTATAGCAAAGGTATTTCAGCCAGCTCGGTATGTTCTCGTTTGGCGCGTACACGGTCGACTCGCCGGCCAGGATTTGCCCCACGCCAAGGAATATGGTCATCGTCCCCAGTGTCACGATGAACGGAACGACTCGAGTGGCGCTGATCAAAAGACCGTTGATGAACCCGCACAGGCATCCCGTCATGATGGTCATCGCAATAGCGACCAGCATGGTCGATTCGAATCCCGGCTCGGTTGCTGCGACCGCCGAGTGTTTTAATTGCAGTGCGAGCACCGTTCCGCAAAGCGTTAATGCGGTTCCCGCGGACAGGTCGATACCGGCCGCAATGATGATGATCGTCATGCCGAGCGCAGGTACGGCGATCAAGGACGCCGAGCTCATGATCACCCGCATGTTGCGAACGGATAAGAAATATCCTTCGCTGAACATCCGATCGGCGACGGCAAACAGTAACACAATGAAGAACAACGCAAACACAGGCCCAAGCTGTGAGCGAAAGAGCTTACGAATCGTGTTTGGTATCGGTCCAGGCATATCAATCGTGTCTAGTCTAATGCAATCGCAGACGCCATGACGTCTTCTTCGGTCCAGTCTTTCGTTTCACGCACCTCTCGCAGTTCACCGCGTGCCATGACGCCGATGCGATCACAGACCGCTAAAAGTTCAGGAAGATACGAGCTGACGAAAACGACGGTTTTACCCTCAGCCGCCAACTCGCCCATCGTGCGATAGATTTCGGCTTTGGTGCCAACATCGATTCCTTTGGTCGGTTCGTCCAGCATCAAGATTTCCGCTTGCTGGTGCAAAATTCTAGCGATGGCAACCTTTTGTTGGTTTCCACCGGACAGTTCGGACACGGCTTGAGTTCCGCTGTGTGCTTTGACGGAAACCTGTTGCATTAGCGCCGTGGCGGCTTGGTCACGCTTGCGAAGATTTATCACGCCACATTTCGAATAGGAGTGCAGGCTGCCAATCGTGGTGTTTTCAATGATGGATAGGTCTTGAGCGAGCCCTTCGTTTTTACGATCCTCTGATAACAGGCCGAAACCGGCTTTCATACGGGCGCGAACATTGTTTGCAATTTCGTTTCCCGAAACCGTCACGAGGCCGGCGTCGATCGAGTCCAAGCCGAATAAGGATCGAAGTAATTCGGTGCGTCCGGCGCCGACCAATCCGGCGACGCCAAAGATTTCGCCGCGGCGCAGGGCAACATTGACGTTACGCGGATAAGGCGATCCGCTGAGTTGTTTCACGTCGACCCAGGTATCGCCGGGCTGATGCGGTACCGACGGAAACAGATCGTCGACGTCACGGCCAACCATCAGCGATACGATTTGGTCGTCGGAGATGTCATCGATACGGCCTTCACCAACATTTCGGCCATCGCGAAGGACCGCGTACGAATCGGCAACCTCTCGTACTTCTTCAAGGAAGTGGCTGATGTAGACGATCCCGAGTCCGCGTGATTTTAGGCGGTGAACGATCTCGAATAGCCGCCTCACGTCCTTTTGTGGCAGCGAACTGGTCGGTTCGTCAAACAAGATGATTCGAGCGTCGGACGCCAGTGCCCGAGCGATCTCGATCAGTTGCTGCGTGGCGACGGACTGCTCGGCCACAATCGCACGCGGGTCCAGTTCGGTGAGGCCAACATCGTCGAGCGCTTGTCGCACGCGGAGACGTTGCTTGCCGCGAAACAATGAACCGCCGCCTGTTCCCGGATGTCCTAGCAACACGTTGTCTTCGATCGAGAGATCGGGCGCCAGGTTTAGCTCTTGGTAAATCATCGCAACCCCCGACTCACGAGCGTCGTGAGGTCCGCGCGGTCGATACAGAGCGTCTTCGATAGACATCGTGCCGCTGTCGGCGCGGTGTGCACCGCTCAGTGTTTTCAGCAACGTGCTTTTGCCGGCTCCGTTTTCACCAATCAGCGCAAGCACATCGCCGGCGCGAACGGTCAACGACACGTCTTGAAGCGCGCGCGTGGGACCAAACCGTTTGTTGATCCCCGACATATGAAGCAGCGGTTTTTCCATGAAGCCGTGAATTACTCCAGAATCTCAGGCTTCAGCAGTGCTTGGATTTCCGGGTCGTTCATGTTTTCCGGCGTCGCGACCACTTCGCCGGTCGATTGGAATGGTTCTGCGGACTGACCGCCGATCGCGCTTACTAACGTCATCACACTTTGGTAACCCATCTTCACCGGATTCTGCAGAACGATTCCGCTGCACGACCCATCGCCGAGAGCTTCGATCAATGCGTCGCTAGGGTCAAACGCGATCAGCTTTACTTTCTTGTTCACGCCGGCATTGCGAAGTGCTTCCAGGGTTCCGTTCGCGTTCGGTTCACAGACGGCAAAAATTCCGGCTAAATCATCACCATGAACTTGCAGCAATTGATCGATCTTTTCTTTCGACTGCGTCGTGTTGTCGCCGCCACGCTGGTCAGACGAGACGACGGTGATGCCTGGATAGCTCGCAATGCCTTTCAAGAAACCCTCTTCGCGCTGCTCGGTGCTTTCACTGCCGGCAAGATACCGAAGCAAAATCACATTTCCTTTTTCGCCAATCGCTTTGGCCATTTGATCGGCGGCCAATTGGCCACCCTTGAAGTTGTCCGTTGCGACGTAGCTGACGATTTCTGGGCCTTCGTCCAGTCCACTGTCAAAAATCACCACCGGAATACCTTCGGAGACCGATTCTTCGACAGCATCGACCAATCCGCCTTTTTGGTTCGGTGCCAGAACGATGCCGTCGACATGCATGGTGATCATATTCTTGACGACTTCGATTTGGCTGCCCGTGTCGCTTTCGACGACGGGACCGCGCCAAATGACTTCGACGTTGCCGAGCTCATCTGCGGCTTTTTGTGCGCCGAAGTGGACCGATTTCCAAAACTCGTGGCTCGTTCCTTTGGGAATGACGGCGACGCGGAGCATTTTCTCGCCGCTGGCGGCCGAATCGCCTGACTTTGAACATCCCGACCATGTCAGCATTGCTGCTGCAAAGACGCAAACGAAGGATAAGTAAGAACGGTTCACGATGGGTTTCTCCGACAATCCAGTGCCAGGTTGAAAGTTGAATGAAGGAGACCATTCTAACAGCAAACGCATCGCGGCGCGCCGAGCGGGAACTCACCGATTCGGTTGATCGGAGGTTTCATCGTTCGATCAGCGTTCGGGCTTACCGGTGACAAGTTCGTCGAAAGCACGCGCAAGCTGAGCATAGACGGGGCCCTGCGGAAAGATGCGGTCGCCGATGCGGTTGCCGAACCAGATGCCCGTGTCGGTGCCCATCAAAATCACTTCGTCGGCCGCCAACATTTCCTGCGGATCGATCGGACGTTTGAACCAATCGATGAATTGTTGCTGCGCGAGGGATTCGACGACTTGTTGTGTGATGCCGCCAAGCACACGATCCGGAGGCGGTGAAATGATCTTGTCGTCTTTGACGATCGCAAGGTTGGCGATGCTCGTTTCGGTCACGCTGCCATCTTCGTCGATCAGCACACCGGTGGCGTCCGCATCGACCGACTGTGCCGCTCGATCGGCAAGGTAGTAGTGCAGTCGACAGCGAGCTTTGATTTCGCGTGGCCAAGACTTTGGCGACGGCTGGACCACGTCGGTGATCACGACGGGCTGTCCGAATTGGCGACGATGATCGACTTGGTCGTGATTGATCGCGTTAAGATGTATCGCAAACGTCAGCGGACGATCACGGGTGCCGGGAGTCGCGAACCATGTTAACCCGACATCGCCTTGCTGCTGGATGAACGACTCGTTCCGATCGAATAAGCCGGCAACCAATTCGCCGATATGGTCGTCGGATGCAGGTGCATCGATCCCCATCACCGCCAGCGTCCGTCGCCAACGCGCCAGGTGAGCCGGCAGTTGGAAGACTTTTCCGTTGTAGGTGCGCAGCCGTTCGACGGCGGTCGCGGCGAATCGAAATCCGTCGTCGGCGATTGAGATTGCCATTTGGCTCTTGGGCAACCAGTCACCGTTAAGGAAACCAATGCAATCCTCAGCGGGCATGCCGTTCTCAGTGGGCGATGGCCGGTTCGATGTTGGACGAATGGGGGCGGGTGCCATGGATCAGTCGCGCCATTTCACTGCTCGCTCGGCAGTCTTTTTGGTAGTAGTCCAGTTCGTCGTGGTTGTGACCGATGACTTGGGCAAAGTCACGGGCAATGACTGGCAGCCGGCTGCCGTCGTATCGTGGTCCAAACACGCGAGGACCACTGTAACCGAGTGCCACGCTGCTGCGCACTCGATCAAGCAACCAATATCGTTTCAGCACCGAGTCGCGGTGGTTGTACATCAGAACCAACTTTTCCAAGTTCTGGGTAGCCTTTCCATGATAACCGCAGGGTTGCAACCAGCTTTGTTCAATGGCGGGCGCAACGAGTCCGGCGCGAATCGGTGTGCCAAGCACCTTGGCGCCCGGCAACGTTCGGCCGCCCAGTTTTCCACCCGCTAAAGCATGCAGTGATCCCGTGACGACGCGTCCGCCAAAGCTATAGCCGATCATTGTCGGTGCGTCGTCGACATCGAAGTTGTCACGCACGAACATGGCCAGGTACATGCCGTGAGCATCGGTTCGCTTCGCTTTTTCTCTTGCGTCGTGTATCAAGATCCCATGCTGTTCACTCGGCCAGCTCCAAATCACCCAGTCGATGGGTTCACCGCAGCGATACCTGGCAATAAAGCGATAGATCGTCAGCCCTCGTTCGATGGCCACCGACGCCGGCGTACGGTTGCCATGCACGTAGATGACCGTTTGACGCCCCTGTGTCTTGGCGAATTGATATTCCGCGAGCGAGGATTGTAATCGGCGACCGCACGCATCAAGTTCGGAAACAGCCAAGTTTGGGTTGACCAAGTTAGCACGGCAGACTTCGTTGCTCAGGTGACGAGTGCTGACTAACCAGATGCGGTCACCGCACGTACCTTCCAGAGGTGCGTAAGTCTCGTCTTGATAGTTGTATTCCGAGCCGTTCGTCTGCAAAACGATTTCGTGGCCCGCGGCGGTGGCCTTCGTTGCCATCGATACCATCATCATGATTGTCATGATCGAAAGAACGGTGCGTACAAAGGAAGGATGCGATGCCGTCATCTTGCGGGTGCCATTGGGTAAGAGCAGGGTTGTTGCGTCTTGACAACGAATTGTTGCAGAAAAAAAGCGATGTTGCGTTTGCACATCATCGATAGTGTCCTAATTTTGTTTGGTCACCTATACGAGTTGACCGAATAGACACACTTTGCATGTCAAGGAAACTTCGATGAACATTCGCTTGATCACAGTTGTAGCAGCTGTAACATTGGTCACGACAACTTCTGGCTGTTGTGGTCTAAAGAACTTCATGTTCGGCCGCGGCGCTCGATGCGGATTGTGCCAGCGTCTTGGTTCACCCTTGGCAACACAAACGCCAGCACCCGCATATGCGCCGCAGACGCCTTGTCAGTCAGCGCCTTGTCAGTCAGCGCCGTACCAAGCGGCGCCTTACCAAGCGGCACCGTACGCTCCCGCCGCGCCGGCTGTTCCCTATGCACCGGCCGCACCCACGTGTTCGCCGCCGATGGTTTCGATGCCGCAGGCCAGTTGCGGATGCAACGGCTATGTCGATGGCGGTTCGGCGACCTACGGTTCGGCCTACGGTGGCGATTGTCAGTGTCAATCATACGGTGGAGTTGTCTCGGATCCGTATTTGTCGTCGGGTACGGTTGTCCCGTACGGCGAACAAATCATCGGTGAACAAATCTTGGGTGAACAGATTGTCGGCGATCAGGTGATCGGCGGCACGTCCTACCCAAACGGATCGGCTCCGATTCAGTCGGAGTGGCAAGCTCGCAAATTTGACACCGATGGAAACAAAATTCTGTGGGAAGAACCATTGCCACCCGGTGCCACGCCTCAGCAATAAACGTTCTGCGCCGCGACCTGCTAATGAAAACAATCGAGACAGGTCATCGACCAATCCAGACTGGCAAGACGAGAAGATCGACAGCGATGGGGGTTCCGATCATTGGAATCGGGGGGGCACCGGGGCTACGCTGTTGTCTTCGCCAGTTCAATTCACTCGTCGGATTCACTCGTTGAATGCATTCATCGATTTTTCCGAGTCGACCGGATCGGCCGAGTCAACGCGGAGGTGGCTGCAACTATGATGGAACTGGCCCCTGCGTATTGCTCTGTTTCCGCCGGTTCGATTCTGCTGGGTCAAACTCAAGACTCGAGTCTCACTCTCTCGTATCCCTGAAAGTTGGTCTCTTGTATTCGTCAATCCTTTTCAACCGTCGCCGGGCTTTGGCAGGAATCGGCTCCGCCTGTGCCTGTATGTCGATGGCAATCGGCGATGACACGAATTCGAGCGGACTGGACGATGCCGAGGTCCAAGCCCCGACACGTCTGCAGTTCGATTCGCCTCAGGTTCAACGTTATCGCATCGGGCTGATCCTTGAGACGCCCGTGACTTGCGTCAATGCGCTGGCGACCTTTCCCGTTCCGATCAGTTGGCCTGAACAAGAGGTCCGTGTGATTGGTCAAGAAATCGATCCGCTGGTTACCAAATGGGGACCACGCGATTTGGTTCCGCGCGCAAAGCAACTTGTGGTCGAGATGAACCGCGTTCCGGCGGGCGCGAAGGTGGAGGTCACATTTGAGGTTGAGGTCAAGCGATCGCGTATCTTGCCGCCCGAGCAAACCGACGACTTGGTCATTCCCAAACGGTTACCCCGGGAAATCAGCAAACTGTACATGGGCAATAGCCCCTTCATCGATGCATCCAGCAGTATCGTTCGCAAGGCGTCTCGCGAAGTGGCAAAGCAGGACGCCGAAGACGCTTGGCATCGAGTCGAACAGATCTATGACTACGTGCGCGACAACGTCGAATACGTCGAAGGCAATCTGAAAAACGCGTCCGATGCGTTGAAGGACGGCAAAGGCGACTGCGAAGAGATGACCAGTCTGTTCGTCGCGATGTGCCGCAATAATCGCATCCCCGCTCGTGTCGTCTGGATCCCCGATCACTGTTATCCAGAGTTCTATCTCGAGGATGCCGAGGGGAACGGGTTCTGGTTTCCCTGCCAAGCCGCTGGAACTCGGCAATTCGGTCGGATGGATGAATACCGTCCGGTTTTGCAGAAGGGCGACCGCTTTAAACTGCCCGAAAAACCAAGGCAGGTTCGATATGTCAGTGAATTCTTCAGTTGCTTACCACAGGGCAAGGGCACTCCGCGACCTCAGTTCATTCGTGACCGCATCGACTTATAGTGGTTGTGTCGATCATTAGGGTGGTCGGGTTCGAAACGGCCCGGTTGTGGCGATGACTTTCCGGGAACTTGCCCGTGAGTCAATGACGGATGTCACCGCGCATCGTTTCTTGAGCTAACGTTTCGAAGCATTGCGGCTTGATGCCGTGGCATTTCTTTCGGGCGAAGAGTAATGAGCCAAGCTGCCGTTAGCGACTACATTCCGGTTAGTGTTTCGACACTGTTGCCCGCTGAAGAAGCAGGGATCGCGTTTTATCAGCGAGACGACAGTGGCGAGAACTACGTGCTGTACTGCGCCGACGATCTTCCTTTACTGGAAGAGAATCTGAATCGCTTGCGCGCTCGTGGGGTCAAACAGCTATTCATCGAAGGTCACGCGCGGGATTCGTATCAAGAATACTTGCGCGGCATGATCGAGTCCGGGCCGAGCGATGAAGTTAGCGGTGAAGCCCGAGCCGGCGCACTCAATCACGTCATGTTGGATGTGCTGGAGTCATCATTTCGTGGTGGAGACACCAACGAGACGGTTTCGGCGGCCATGCAGCTTGGCAGTATGACGGCCGACATTGTTTGCTGCGACCAATTCGCCGCCGGCGACCTGTTCAAAGTCTTGCACCACGATTACGCCACGTTCACCCATTCGGCAAACGTCGCCTTGTACGCGGGGATGCTGGCCAAAGAGATGGGGCTGAGCGAAAAGGAGGTCCAGCAGATCACGACCGGTGGATTGCTGCACGACCTTGGGAAACTTGAAATCGACGACAAAATACTTTCCAAGCCTGGCAAGCTAGACGAAAGCGAGTTCCGCGCGATCAAGATGCATCCCACGCGTGGGCTCAATCAAGTTTCATTTCGTAAAGACTTGAACGAAGGCCAATTGATGATGGTCTATCAGCACCACGAACGGCTGGATGGGCGGGGATACCCGGTCGGCGTGGCGGAAGATGAGATCCACTTGTGGGCGAAAATCTGTGCCGTAGTCGATGTGTTCGAAGCACTGACCAGTCATCGATCTTATCGATCACCGATGGCCAAGCCGCGAGTGCTGGAACTGATGAACAATGACAGCGGCAAAGCCTTTGACCCGGAGATATTGGCATGTTGGGTGAAGATTACCCACGCCTTCTGGGCAGTCTGATTCAGACGTTGCCGCAGCGGATTGAATTGCCGCCGGGGCAGGAAGGTTTTTTTCAAGAGAGTGGACCTTGTCCCTCTTATGATAACGAACCGCGATGCGGGGTTCGTAATCGAGTTCGCACGCGCGGCCTTTTGACACTGGAATCTTGGTACCCGGCGCTTGATCGTCATCCCGAGTTGATGACGATCTACACCGCCGATTTTTCGAAAACGGGCTTCGGTTTCGTGGCCCCCGAGCAGTTTTTTCCAGGTGAGGTTGTCAGAGTATTCCTGGCAACGTTCTGGATGCGGCTGACCGTCCGTCGTTGTCGCCGATTGGGACCCAACTGTTACAACTGCGGCGGAACGCTAGTGGATCGGCATGATCCCAACGAGGAAGCCCTGCGATGTTTGGCCGCGGAATGTCACGCCTAGTAATGTCACGCCTAGTGTCGTGATCGACTGACCGTCGCCGGACGCAGAGACGTGAGAGGTGTTCCGAATCGGCGCCGAAATGTTTGGGCGCCAAAATGCTTGGGCGCCGGAATGCTTGGGCGCGCGGCAACGTGGTTGCTCACGCGACGGTTTGATCAAGCCGGGTCGGATGATTCCTCTGATGGTTCGTCTTCGGCTTCCTTTTCCGATGCGTCTGCTTCATCTTCTGATGCTTCTGTATCTTTTTTCGATGCGTCGGTTTCGTCGTCGGATGCTTGCGATTCCGGTTTCCCCAGCGTCGGGTCCTCGCGGGTTGCCAGGGTAACTTTCAATTCAATTTCTTGGCCGTCTCGCAGGACTTTGATGTCTTGTGACGAACCGACCGGTTGCCGTTCGATGGCCTCACGAAGACTGCCTGGGTCTCGGACTCGTTCGCCGGCAAATTCGATGATCACGTCGATCGGTTCGATTCCCGCGCGCTCAGCCGCCGAGCCTTCGATCACTTCATAAGCCAGCACACCGATACCCGGTTGAAGCTTAAACATGGCCGCGATTTTCGGTTTCAGCTCAGCCATGGTCAGTCCGATCGCGGCCCGCCGTACAAGACCATGTTTTGACAGTTCATCAGCGATCCATTTTGCTTGGTTGATCGGGATGGCAAATCCAATGCCTTGATACGTGCCGTTGCGTGTGGCGATTGCCGTATTGATGGCGATGACGTTGCCGTCCAAATCGATCAGCGGTCCGCCAGAGTTGCCCGGATTGATGGCCGCGTCGGTTTGGATCAGTCGTCCACGATTGATCCGCTCTAAGGTGCGGTTCTTTGCGCTGATGATTCCGGCGCTCACCGTGGCTTCGAGGCGAAACGGGCTGCCGATCGCCAAGACCCAGTCCCCGATTTCGAGAGCATCAGAGTCGCCGATTTCGGCATAGGGAAACGGTTCCTCTCGCTCGATCTGCAGCGTCGCAACGTCGCTGTCGGGATCGCCGTGAACGTTGGTCGCGACGATTTCGGTATCATCCGAAAACTGAACTTTGACTTTCCGGGCGTCGGCGATGACATGATTGTTGGTGATGACCAGTCCCTCGGGCGAAACGATCACGCCGCTGCCGATCCCCGTAATCGGCAACCCGTCGGAGTCGTCACCAAGTCTCTGTGGCGGCGTGGGGCCGGTTTGGGCGCCCGTTTCCGATGTCGCTTGGCCGTCGGGCAGATTCTGTCCGTACGAATAAACGGTCACGACGGCCGGCGTCGCCTTACGCGCCGCAGCCCGAAAGGCACGCGATAATTCTCGGGGGCCGGCCAACGATTGGCCCGATGCCGTCGTTTCCACATCGACTTTTCCTCGCTCGTCAGCCTGCGCCGATGGCGCGACCAGGAACAAGTTAAGGGTCAATGCGAAGGCGGCAATGGCGGGCACGGCAATGGCTGGCAAAGCCGCTGCGGCGACGAGGGCCGCTGCGTCGTGGGAGTCAAAGTTGCGGATCGGTCTTGAGTTGCGAGAATTCATCTCGGTCGTTTCCAAATGGTTGCGGATCAGATACCCCGTCAGACCGAAGTATCCTTGCTTTCGTTTCAGCAGATCAGATTATCGATATATTGTCACCACCGGCAATCGACTTTGTTGCCACGCTTTGACTAATCGCAACATGTCACGGCACCGCTGCCGTTTGGCTCTGATCTAAGGTTCTTGCATGCTCGCCGCACCGCTAATTGTCAAAAAACGTGAAGGTTTCGAGCTGAACGAGGACGAGATTCGGTTCTTGATCAATGGCTTTTGTGACGGATCGGTCGCCGATTACCAGATGTCAGCGCTGGCGATGGCGATTTGTTTGAAAGGGATGAACCAAACCGAAACGGCGATTTTGACCTCGGCGATGCTGGAAAGTGGTTCACGCTTGCCTCGCCGCGAGGCCGAGCGTCGGCAAAACGGTTCGGACCGTCCGCGTGTCGATAAACACAGCACCGGTGGATTGGGTGACAAGGTTTCACTGATCTTGGCGCCCCTGCTGGCGGTCTGTGACGTGGATGTTCCGATGATCAGCGGTCGAGGACTTGGACTGACCGGCGGAACCCTGGATAAGCTGGAAGCGATTCCCGGTTTTCGAACGGATTTAAGTACCGAACAGTCGAGTGCGCAGTTGGAACGGATTGGCGCATTCATTGTCAGCGCCAGCGAGCACATCGCCCCGGCCGACCGTAAGCTCTACGCTCTGCGTGACGTGACCGGTACCGTTGAATCGGTGGCGCTCATCACCGCCAGCATCCTGAGTAAAAAACTTGCCGCTAGCCTGGACGCCTTGGTGATGGACGTGAAGGTCGGCGCCGCGGCATTCATGAAAACGCTTGACAACGCAAGGGAACTGGCGCACTCGATCGTGCAAGTCGCCGATCGTTCAGGGTTGCCGACCACAGCGATCCTTTCGGATATGGACCAACCGCTGGGACAGTCAAATGGGAATGCCAACGAAGTCAACGAATCAATCGCAGTCTTGCAAGGGCAAGGGCCCCAGGAAGTTCGCGAGTTGACCGTCGAACTGTGTGCCGACCTGTTGATACAAGCGGGAGTCGCCAAGCAAGACAGCGCGCGAGAGATGTTAAACAGCAAGCTGGATAACGGCGAGGCGTATGAGCGTTTCGAGCAAATGGTCGCGGCACAAGACGGTCGCATGACTCATCCGTTGCCCGTCGCGACACCGCGCTGCATCGAATCAAAAACCGACGGATTCGTTTCCAGCGTGAATTGTTTGGCGATCGGCGAAGCGGTCGTTGCGATGGGTGGAGGGCGACGAAAAATGGGGGATAAAATCGATCCCGCTGTCGGTGTGGACGTTCACGTTCGTATCGGTCAGGAAGTCGTGAAGGGCCAGAAACTCTTCACTATTTTTTGCGACCGCTACGATTCGTATTCCGAATTGCGGCAACCCGATCAATGGATCGAAACGACACCAACTGCATGCGGGCCAAGACCGCTGATAATTGAGCGTATCACGGATTGATGATTTGAAATGCATCCTGTGTTCGTGATAACCTAGGGGGCAGCAGTGACTGCTCAATCGTTCGAGAAGGGTTTGGATCTCGGAAAACTTATTTGTCCCTCTGTTGGAACACGAATACTGTATGTCAGCGGTGAAACCTCAAGATGTCAATCGACTCGTGCGTGCAGCAACCGAAGCGCGAGATCAAGCATACGCGCCTCATAGTCACTTTTACGTGGGAGCCGCGCTGCTGACGCACGACGGCGAAGTGATTGTTGGATGTAATGTCGAAAACGCCAGTTACTCAATGACACTTTGTGCCGAGCGCGTCGCGGCCGCGTCGGCGGTTGCCCGGGGATATCGAAGCTGGCGTGCGATCGCGATCGCCAGCGTCGGAGGTGTGATGCCGTGTGGCGCATGCCGGCAATTCTTGGCCGAATTCGGGCTTGATATTCCCGTCTATGTGGTCGACGTTATCGATGGCGAACGTCAAACGCGACGGCTTTCTCAGTTGCTGCCCGATGCCTTTGATGCGACCAGTTTGCCGGCGACATCTGCCACGTCGATTGTGGATGTCTAACGGGGCGATGTCTGACAGGCCTGATTTCTAGCAGGGCGATGTTTCGCCGTTGCCACGTCGATTTCGTTTTGGTTATCTCGTTGACGGTTTCAGTGCTTCATAGACGCGAGCAAGCAACGCGCGGTCGTCTGCAATCGTCATCGAACCAAGTTGTCCCGCCGACACCATGGCACTGGTCAGCGGGTCGAGTGGTGTGACGCTTTGCAACTGTGGCTCCACCAGCTGCACGGGGCGGTCCGGATGATCGGACGGTTCGACAGCGAGCGGGCCTCCGACCAACGCGGACATCGCGGGATGCGGCAAGTCGACTCGGGCGCGTGGGCGGAGCGGTACCGGGACCGTTTTGATCTTCATGCCTCCGCGTAAACGAACGGTTGCCTTGCGATGGCTTTCCGCTGCCAATCGATACGCTTTGACGTCGCGTTCACCGACGGCCGTTAGCAATTCTTTTTCCGTGGGGTCAGCGACGCGAATCAACTCTTCGCCTTGCCGGACGTACCGACCGATCAAACGCTGCAGGTTCGATGTGGTTACCAGTCCGTCACGCTCGGCAAGGATGCTCAACCGGTCAACCTGTTTGTTGTGCTCATCGATGCGTCGTTGAATGCTTTCGGCCTCTTGCGTTTTCGCATCCGCCAGTGCAATGTTTCCTTGACGGCGACTCTGATTGGAACGTTGTCGTGCCAATTCAAGCTCGTCGAGCATTGCTTGGTGTTCAAGGATCAACTCGGGTTGGTTCAGTTCGATCAGTAGTTGACCTTTTTCAACACGTTGACCGTGTCGAACATGGACCGCGTCGACGAAGGCGTCGGTAGCTGCACGGGCGATTTGCTCGTCGTGAAAACGAACAACGACCGGGACGCGCCGGTCCAATGGCGACGACGTGCTAGTGAAATACTGCATGGCCAACAGTAAAAAGCTGGCGATGGAAATCAGCCGTTTCCGTTTGTCGTTAAGCCCAAATCTCTCTGGCGGGTCGAGTATCCAAATTTTGTAGGCCCAGCGTGACAGTGGCAGAATGCCCCACAGCAACACTGCCGCCGCGCCGAGCAAGATCCCCAAGCCTTGTGCCCACATCGAGACGGCCAAGATGAGCCCCGCCATCCAAAAAAATTGGAACACCACGCTTCCGGTGGCGTGAGCCGTTGCGGCACCACGTCGCCAACCGCTCAGTAAGCTTTGTGGCGGTTTGATGCCGATCAACCATCGTTCCAGATGCCCGCCGAGTTGCTTGCGTCCGTGCATTCGCAGATTCGGTATCTCGAGCAAATCGGACAACACATAGTAACCGTCCAAACGCAGCAACGGATTCGCATTGACCAATAGGGTTGCGGGCCCGGCGACCAGAAACACTTGTGCCGAAAGATGCCGAAGCAACCCACTGGGCAGCAACCACCAAGCCCAAGCGGCGACCGACGCGATTGCTAATTCAAGGTAGACACCCGCGAGCGCGATTTGTACGCGTCGCATACGACTGCGCAGTTTCCATGCGTCGGTGACGTCGACGTACGCTAGCGGTGCAAACAAAAAGAACATGATGCCCATCGGTCCGACGCGCACGCCGAGGCGATGCGCTGCGACGGCATGTCCAATTTCGTGGACGACCTTGGCGACCAACCAGATGCCAATCAGGATGGGCCAAATGCCTGGATCAAACATTTTCCGAACTTCGGAATGGAACGCGTCGCGGTGGCCGTAGACGACCAACATTGCGCTGGTCACCAGTACGAACCAGACTGCCATCCCCGGCGCGGAAAAGAACCGACCGAAACTCGATTCAAACTTTGCCGCGATACGCTGTCCATTGAGCAGCGGAATCCGCTGGCTGATCAACATCGATAACGCGGCAGTGAAGCTCTGGAGCAACGCTTTCGAATCCGACTGACTTGTCGCCGCGGCGTCCCGGTTCGCCGCAGAGGATTCCGGTGATTCGGGCAAGGGGCCCGCACCGGTCGCGGGTTCGCCAGTCACGTTTGCGCTGGCCGGGTCCGCGCCAGGTGCCCGTGGGACAAGGATTTTATGTTGTGATAACTTTCCAATGAACTCAACGAGTTCCTCGGGCGACCAACCGATCCCATCGGTAAGTAACTGAGAGTGGATTTCGGAAACATCACGCGTGCCGTCGATCAGCGCAGCAACGTGGTACTCTTCGGCCCCGAAACGAAAATATTTTCCTAGATCGGCGTGGTGCGCAACATACGATGTTCGGTCGCCCGTCACGCGGGTCGAAAAGTCGACTCGCGGGGACAGCATGAGGACTGGCGGTGGTGACGGTTTGTCATCATTCATCGATCAATACCCAAGCCACCAGAGGACTCGTTCCCATCCGCCGCGCAACCACGACCAAGCGAAGGGACGAAACGGACCATAGGTTGTCGCCTCGCCACGCATCCCGGGTCGCAGGCTTAAGTCGGCATTTTCGACCAACACTCGTCCGACAAAGACGTTACGATCCTCACGGACTTCCGCCGCCGGGTACAGTTCGGCCAACGGTTGACGAATCGATCGACCGCCCAATGCCCCAATGCGTACGCGTGTCATTGCGTCTGGCTGGACAAAGCCGATTTCATGATCAGGGATTTCGATTTCAATGGCCATCTGTTCCAGCGGTGCGACTTCGATGATGGTTTGACCTAATTCCAGCGATGCACCGACCATGCGCTGCAAGTCGCCACTGACAACCACACCATCGATGGGGCTGAGAATCGTAAGTCGTTGCAGCCGGTCGTTGATCAAGTCGACTCGGCGCTGTAATCCTTGACGCTTCAGTGCCAATTGCTGAGCATCCGCGACACGGCCGGTTGCCAGCGCCACGTTGTGCTCTTTGGATGTCTGATGCAATTCGGATTCGACGGATTCCAGTTCAAGGCGCAGCGGCCGCCCATCCAATACGGCCAGCGCGTCGCCGCGATGCACCGGGTCACCGGGGCGAACATTCGCTTGCAGCAAAGTGGCTTCAAAGGGGGCCGATACAAGACGCTGATGCAGCGGTTCTACCTTGGCCGTACAGGCGATCGGATAATGGATCGGCCAGACCGCGATCAACGCCACCATTGCCAATGCGATCGCGGTGTACGTTTTTGCTTTTGCCCCTAACGAAGACAAAACGGATGGGACCGCGAACTTGGGGCGTCGCCAAAACACATTTAACAGGACCGGCAAGATCTGTTCCATTTCGTCGACGCGAGAAGATTCCGCGTTTTCACCCTCAATCCAAACCACGCATCGTCCGTCGCCGTCAGGTTCGGGCAAACAGATGACGACGCCCGATTGGTCCGATTCAGGGTCTCCCGGATCCTCCGACGATTCACGGCTGAGCATTTCCCATCGCGATTCCGCCTCGACGCGCAAGCTGCTCTGCGGGCCTAACCACCCGAGTCTCAGGTCGTAGAGTCGGCGCAAACGATTCATGCCCATGGCGCAGCGAATCGATGAGTTCGGAAAGATTCTGGCCAAGTTGCCGACCAAACACTCAACGGCCCGAAGACGATTGGCTGTGCAGGCGACGTCGTTGATCAAGTCCAAGAATGCGATTTCATCGCGGCGCGCGTTCGCCGCGCCAACATTCAACGGATGTCCGGCCGGCAAGGTCGGTTCGTGGTAGGGTGACTCGGCGAACGCGGCGCGCGGGTCGATCGGTTTCGCGTCGGCTAGCGACACGTGAATCGATGATGGCGAGGCGGGTGGCATGTTCTGGTTGCTCATTCTTGGCGGCCTCCCAGCAGGCTGCGGCTGGGTTCACTTCGCGATGCCTGTCGTGGTGTCGCTGCTCTGTCGTCGGCCATTAGCTGCATCGTGCAACGGTCGCCGGACTTCAGTATTCGTTCGCGATTGTCCAGTGTCACGCGGACCTGGACGGTCCCGCTTTCGCCGTCGATATGGGGTGAAACGGTCGTCAATTGAGCGCGTACGTTTTGCGATGTGCTTCGCAGTGATACCAAGACAGGTTGACCGACGCGCAGATTACCGGCATCTTCGGCCGGCACGTTGAACACGGCGATCAGTTCATCGATCACCAGCAATTGCACGACGGCGGGATCGCCTGGTGTCAGATACTCACCGGGGTAATGAAAAATTTGTGAAATCACGCCCGCCATTGGTGCCAGCACTCGCCGCCGCCGCAATTGCAATTCATATCGTTCCAGTTCCAGTTTGCGTAAGTGCTGTTGTTCCGCCGCAGCGGCGGCTCGCGCCAACGCGATTTCGAGGTCGGTTTCGGCGCGCACCAGTTCATCCGGACGAGCCATCCGCTTTGAGGCTAATTCGCGGATGCTGGCGGTACGATTGCGATGCATCGCCGCTTCCGCCCTGGCGGCATCCAGTTCGCCGTGCATTTCTGCTTGGGTGAGGGCGATCTTGACGGATGATTGTTGCAACGAGTCTTCCAGTTGTGCGATGGTTTGTCCCGCTGTAACGACGTCACCGATCTCGACATGAATGGCCTCCAGCTGGCCAATCTCGGTTGCCGCGACCATGATTTGATATTTCGGTTCCGTAAAGCCTTCGTACATGACGGACGAACCCGGACTCTGCCCCAACCCGTCAGGCGCCCACGAGCAAGAAACGAGCAAGGCAAGAATGACCGATGTGATGGTCCGAAGGTTGCCCGCAGCGAAGTCGGATGATGGATTCGTGTTCACGGTTGGTTCACCTTTTCGGTCAATGGTTCTGCATTGAGTTCAGGTTGCGAAGTCGCAATGCCGCTCGCATCAATCGACTGTTCTCGCAAAAATTCGATCTCGGCGGCCGATCCGCAGTGGGACGTTTGCATCGGCGTGATGCCTTCATGCATCAGCAGGGTGCCCATCGCACGCTGCAGGTCCACGAACGCAATCAGATATTCACTTTGTGCCGTTACCCATTCGCGTTCGGCATCGGTTCGTCGCTGTTGGGCGTCGAGTAAAGTTTCCAGCACGGTGCCGACGTTTCCGCCGTCGCCGGCCATCATTTCCCACCGACGCGTCAAGATTTCCTCTTCTTCGATGGCGGTTAACAATAATTGTCGCTTTGTGGATTGCTGCGCAACGGTACGATTGAAAACGATCAGCGCCGTTTCGATTTGAAGCCGAGTTCTGCGGACGGTTTCGCGCAGTTCTTCGCTACGTTGCTGATACCGATGATGGGCTTCGCGGTGTCGAGAGAGAGCGGCACGGCGACCACGAGGCATTTCATACTGGAGACCCGCCGAGATTCCGGGGCCACCGTCACTCAATTGGTCAACCAGTGAAGCGCCGACTCGGTGGCTGCCGTTGAGTCCGGCGACGTAGGTGTCGACGACGGCACTGATATTGGGCAGCAGTTCGTTTCGGGTGACATGGATGGACAGCGCTGCGGATTCAAGGTCAGCCGCAGCGGTGCGGACCTCTGGGCGGTTTTCGATTCCTTGCAGAACCGCGTCGCGCAGGTTCAGATGCAGTTCGGGAAATTGAGGTGACTCAAGCGGGATGAATTCCAGTTGGCTTGATTCATCCAATAAATGTTCGGACCCGACCAACGCTGCCAAGCGAGCTTGTTCGATTGCAAGTTCGGCGGTTAGTAACAGACGCTGGTCTGTGCGCCTCGCCGTCCGCTGGCGTGCCTTGGCAATTTCGATGCGACTAGCATCGAACTCGTCTCGGCCTTCGAGCAGTTCTTGAATTTTCAGCCCGCGCTCGATCAAGCGATCCTGCTGCATCACATGACATCGCCGCTGATACAACTGCCAATAGGCGTTGATAACTTCAAAGATACGCTGCTCGACATCGGCTCGCATTTCGCTCCAAGAAATGTTTCCATCGATGCGTGCTTGTGTCAAAAGTCGCTCGTTATAAAGACGTCCGCTGCCGGCGCGCAGCGGTTTGACCAGGCTGAGGCTGAGCCTTGCGTTGCCTTGATTGACGGGGTCAAAAAATTGACTGTTGCTGCTTTGGATGCCAATCTCTTGCGCCAAATCAATCACGGTTCCTGTACGGGTTGTCCGCCTGACGCCGGCGCTGGCGGTTAACGATTCCTCGATCAATCGTGGTGGTCCACCGGTCGTCAGGGTGTTGCCCACCGGATCATTGGTACGACCGATATTCGTTTCCAATAGCAGCGTCGGATCGAAGACGGCGTCTTGTTGCACGATCTTTTCCATCGCGACGCTGGTGCGATGGGATACGCTTTGAATCTGAGGACTGTGCGCGAGCGTATCGAGCAAAATCGTGTCGAGGTCAAATGAAACCCACTGCGGTGATTCCAAGACGGGCTGCGTTACGGCACTGCTCCACCAGTCCAGCGGCAAATCGACTCGAACTTCCGGCTGCAAAGCGACGCTTGGAGTGCTCGGGGATTCGACTCCGGGGGATTCGACTTGGGGGCCAGAGGTGATCGGTGGTAGCCGCGTGGGTTGGCGATCAGCCGGCGTTTGGCCGAAAGCGGTAACGCCGATCAGCGCAACGGTAGCCCAGACCAGAATCACACACGTGATCTGGACTCGGCTGACGCAGCAACGGAACGGGTTCGCTCGCATGTCTTTCGTTGATTTCGTTGTGGTTGAGACCCCTACGGCAGTGCGCAGCCCCAAGCGCGTATGGATCCACTAGGAATATCGGCACGGTCGGAATGACCGGTTGCTCGGGTCGTTCAGATTTGTCCACTGAAATAGCGATACGGTCGGATCAACCGTTGTGCCATGAAGTATCGTCACAATCGTTAAAGTCACACGGATCGTTAACGATGTACTAGAGGCAAGTGATTCGTATCGGGCTGGGCAGTTTGCGGGCGATCGTGACGACTAGGTGTTTTCGACGGCCAAAATGAAAGCTTTACAGCGCCATCAACTTGTTAGCTCAGGCCGTCTGTTCGTTGCGCATTGCGTCGCGACGAAATGCCGATATCGCGTCGGCCGGAGTGCGATCTTGCCTTCGGTTCGGGCCGCCAATGACCGGTACAAACGTTACGTTCGGACGTTTTTAAACGCATGTTTACCGGACGACACCAGACGTGTGATTTCGAGCGCCCTGAGCGGCCAGGATGAGCAAGACTTTTCAGCAATCCGTCTAATGTTTGGGCGAATTTGCGGCTGTTTTGATTGTTACGTCGAGTGAGCCGGGTGGGAAAAACCATCATCGCATCGTTTCGGCTGGCTGTTGCGCTGGTGTGCGTGGGAGCGAGTCTGATCCTAGGAGCCCATTGGTTCGGGATGATTCCCGATACCAAGCCGCTCGCTGCGCGCTCCAAAAGTCAGCTCAGCGAAACCATCGCGGTCCACGCCGCCGCCCACGTACGCAAGCAACAGTGGGTCGATCTGAAATCGATCTTGCAGACCCACGTTGATCGGAATCCCGATTTGGTGTCGATTGGACTTCGCAGCGAATTTGGCAATCTGCGAATCCAAACGGCGCATCACGAGCAGATCGCCGAAGCATGTGACAACCCAGACATCCGATCATCGGACGCGGAGGTCCCGTTCGCTCAATTGGTCAAGGTGCCGATCACGCTGAACCGTCGCAATTGGGGAAACGTCGAGCTTTGCTTTCGCCAAGCCGCCCCAGGGATCGAAGCGACGGTGATGGAAAATCCCATCATTCCTCTGTTGGTGTTCTTTGTCGGTACCGGCCTATTTGCCTACACGTTTTTCGTGACGCGTATCCTCGGCATTTTTCGTGCCACACAGGTGGTCCCCGACCGTGTCCGTCAAGCGCTGGATACGCTTGCCGAAGGATTGTTAGTGCTGGACGAAGACGCAAAGATCATCTTGGCGAACCGAGCGTTTTCGGAAACGACAGGCATCGCCTCCGAAGATCTTGCCATGCAGCAAGCTGACAGCCTCGGGTGGCTGGTGGGCGATGAGGGTGCGGACGTGCCACTGCCCTGGCTGCGCGCGATTCAAGAGTCGATGGTCCAAACCGAGCAGATGCTGCGGTATCAATTGGCCGATGGCAGTCAGCGGATCTTCTCAGTCAACGCCGCTCCTCTGGGAACCGATGGTTCTGGACGCGGCGCCTTGGCAACGTTTCGTGATGTCACGCATGTGGAAGAGCATCGTGCCGAGCTGGAAAATATGCTCAGCTTGCTTCGCAATAGCCGCGACGAAATCAAACGAAAGAATGGCGAGCTTGAGATTCTCGCGACCCAAGACGCGTTGACCGGTTGTCTGAATCGACGTGCCTTTTTTGAAAAGTTCGAGCGTCTCTGGAACGACGCCGCGCAAAACGACAGCCATTTGTCGGCCGTCATGGTCGACGTTGACCACTTTAAGAACGTCAATGATACGTACGGTCACCAAGTCGGCGACGACGTGTTGCGCGCCGTTTCGTCCGCAATACGAGAACGGTTCGATCATCGCGGCCTGGTGTGCCGATACGGTGGCGAAGAATTCTGCATCGCATTGGCGGACTGTTCGTTGTCCGACGCCATGTCGCTCGCCGAACAGCTGCGGCAAGATATCGCGGCAATCGTTTTCGAGGATCCTGCGGAACTGCGACTGACCGCAAGTCTGGGAGTCAGTGAGAGACGATTCCAAGCGGAAACCGTTCAGGACATGATCGCGCAGGCCGATATCAGTCTGTACAAAGCAAAAGGAAGCGGACGGAACTGCGTGGTGCCTTACTCGCATGCCCTCGAACTCGAGGTTGAACACGAAGATGGAAACGCGGCCAATTCGAATACCGTCAATATTCCGTTCCAAGCCGTAACGGCACTCGTGTCGACCCTGTCCTATCGCGACGCATTCACCGCCGAGCACAGCCGGCGCGTCGCAGATTTGTGCGTGCGTGCGGCTGAGAATCTACTCGATATGCAGCAAACCTATATCCTTGAAATTGCCGCATTGCTGCATGACATCGGTAAGGTGGGTGTCCCCGACGATATTCTGTTGAAACCCGGGCCATTGACCAAGGAAGAATGGGAACTGATGGGCCGCCACGATCGTATGGGAGTCGAGATCGTTGCCGGCGCTTTCAATTGTCCACAACTGACCGACGTGATCTCGATGCATCATGCCTTCTATGGTGGAAAGGCACGTGATCCCGCTTTGCCAACCGGTGACGAGATCGTGATCGGGGCTCGTTTGTTGACTATCTGCGATAGCTACGATGCGATGGTCTCGGACCGCGTTTACCGCAAAGGACGTTCGCATGAAGAAGCGATCGCCGAATTACGCCGCTGTGCCGGAACGCAGTTCGATCCGCAGCTTGTCGAGCATTTTGCGAATGTCATTCGAGCCAGTGAGCGTGAAGCGACGCAGGGAGTCTTTGCACTGCGCAATCAAACCGCCATTCAAATCGGGCATCAGGTGGAACGGCTCGCCGAAGCGATCGGTCGACATGACGCACGGGAACTACACGAACTGGCCGTGCGGCTGGGCAAGTACGCCAGAAACAGTTCGATCAAGTCAGTCGAAGATGCGGCCATGGTGATCGAAAAACATGCCGGTGGTGAAGAGATCGAGTGGATGAATCTGATCCGCGAGACTCGAGAGCTGCTGGACGCTTGCCGCGCAGCTCAGACCGAGTACCTGCGCGACTCGTTGGAAGCGGACGCCATCCTCTCGGCATCGCGTTAGCGTCAATCGACTGCAGCCGGGAGCCGTCGCCGACGGTAAGCCGCCGCCAGGCCGAGGAATTCTCGAGCGTTGCAGCGATCCAGGCTTTCGGAGTTGCGGGCTTTCGGAGTTGCGGCTTTCAGATTGAGGGACCCGGCTTAATCCCAGATTGCAGCGCCGTTGCATTTCGATCGTAATCGCGTACCCTTTGCGGCAAATGCAAATGGGAATCCTGCTCGCCGTCTACTGTGTCTTTATCGTGTGTGCTTCCGTGTCGGGCGGATGGCTGCCAACGGTCGTGCGCATGACGCACCTGCGGACACAGGTCATGATGAGCTTTGTGGCTGGCTTGATGTTGGGAATCGCCATGTTGCACATGCTGCCCCACGCCGCCGAGCTGCTCGGATCCGCCTACTGGGCCGACGTCGCGGGGTTGGGTGGCGTGATCGCGATGTTTTTGCTGTTGCGAGCGTTCCACACACACCAGCACAGCGAAATCGCTTGCCCGGTCGAACCGGAATCCTCCCCACCGCAGACCCTTGATCGGCATGCGGTCGCGGAGGTGTCAAACAACGCTGGCGATGACCATGGGCATGATGGCCACGGGCACGACGATCATGGGCATGATGACCATGGGCACCCTGGTCATGGACGCGAACATCACACACATGATCACGTGCACACACATTCCTGCGACCACGACAGCCCCAGTCGCGGGCTGGGTTGGCTGGGAATGCTGTTCGGATTGGGGCTGCACACGATGATGGACGGCGTGGCCTTGGCGGCTAGTGTGTTTGCCGACTGGCATCCCAATACTTTTTTGGGACTGGCGGGGCTGGGGACGTTTCTTGCCGTCGCACTTCACAAACCGCTTGACGCCTTTGCGATCACATCGGTCATGCAGCGAAGCGGTTGGCCGATCGGACAGCGCAACTTTGTCAATTTGCTCTTTTCACTCGCCTGCCCGCTGGGTGCATTCTTGTTTTACTTTGGTGCCAAGCAGCTATCCGGCGGCGACACCGTGTTGGGATGGGGCTTGGCGGTCTCGGCCGGGTTCTTTATCTGTATTGCGTTGTCGGATTTATTGCCGGAAGTTTCTTTTCACGACCACGATCGCGGAAAGTTGACCGCCGCGTTATTCGCGGGCGTGTTGTTGGCTGTCGCGATCGAGAGCTTGCCAGGGCACGCGCATGATCACGGTGATCATGGGCAACCCGACGTTGTTGGCAACGTCGTCGATCAATAACAGAATCGCCGACAATCTTGATCGCGTGTCGATCGACGCACATCGCACGAAGGACTCTACCGCGTGCTGCGCGAATGAAGAGCTTGGCAAGCTGCCGATTGCAATCCGCAAGCGTGCTGAGTGATAGAAGCTGCTGCGATCAGTGATGCTGGGCGATCAGTGATGCTGAGCGATCAGTGATGCTGAGCGATCAGGGGCGTGGACGTCGTCAGGTGAGTCGCGACGCTGGCGACGACTTCTTTGGGATCGATGGGTTTGATGAACCAGCGATTGACACCGTCGTCACCTGTCGGCACATCGATCGCTTGAGGCGGAAGCCCCGTTAACGCGAAGATCGGGATCTTGCGATGCTTCGGATCGGCTCGAACCGTTCGAACAAATGTCGGTCCGTCGATCCGTGGCATCATCATGTCCAGCAGGACAACGTCAGGCAACGCATGCATCGAAAGGAATTCTAGCGCCTGTTGACCGTCTTCGGCCGTCGTTACCGTAAAACCACAAAGATCCAGATACGATTCCAGCAGCCGACGCTCGTTTGCGCAATCGTCTACCAGCAAGGCTTGCGGTGAATCATTGACCTGGACTCCCGATTCGATCAGCACATCGTTGGCTTCGTTTTCCAGCTCCCGCAATTCGCGGAAAAGCTCTTCAATCAGCGTCTGCGACATTTGCTCGGTGCATGCCGGATCGGAGTGTTGCATCTCATTCAAGCTGGATGCAGCGGTGTCGAGTCGATGGTGAATTGCACGAATCAAGCAACTCAGACGGTCGTCACCGATCGCTTGATCGGACGCTCGCTTGATATCGTCGATACTCGCAATCTCATGACGCAGGATCGGTATGTCTTTCGGCGCCTCAATACCCAGTTGGGTCTTGTTGCCTTGCACACGTAACACCTCCACCGAGATTCCAAGACTTGGAAACAGAACTTTGTCTGCCTCCCGTCGAGAAAGAACCAGCATTCGTACACTCCTATTGTGAACGTTCCGTGGCCAGGCAAGCTAAAATATGCCATTGCGCTACTACGCGGGTTCCCGCCGGATGTCCCGCACACTTTGTCTCTTGTTTCGTTGTTTGTCGCATTCCATGGATCTCTTTGCCGATGACCGCAACGCACCTGCTGTTATCGATGACTCGAGCGACGAAAACTCTCATCGCGTTCACCCAGTCCCGATCAAGTGGGTTCGCCCAACCGGGCTCCGGTGCGGTGACCCAACAAGATTTGCCGTGCAATCGCGTCCGAAGTATGTCGGGTGGCTTGGCTATTACCAACGCCAATAAAGGCCTGATGTGAGAAACTGCGGATCTCCGCAATGTTTCGGCAATTGCCGCGGCTCAGGTCGTCGATTGCATGTCTGACCGAATCAATTACGTAGTTTGGGCGGTTTCGATCGGCGTGCCTGCGAGTTCTCACGCATCCTCGCTGCGCGACGTCGGGCGCCGGGCGGTACTGAGACTGGTTCTCGACTCGCCCTGGTGACCCATTCCTGAGTCAAATCAGTTTGACGCCTGCAATGTCTCTGGCGTCCGACTCAAAGGATGCGATTGATCGCGGCGAGCCGCTTGGATGATTTAGGTCCGAGCTTGTCGAATTGGTTCAGGTAAGCCCGTTCGTCCTGTAAACGCAGCGCAAGCGTGGGCTCGAATCGCTTCAGCAAGAGTGGGCCAAAGATCAGCGCGGCTTCTTGATCGAGTCCCTTGTAGGCGGGGTCCGTCGTCGATGTGGCGCGTCGGAACTGCAGGATTTGGTGTGACCAGTTTTGGTCTGCTATGCATTCATCGATCAAGTGGTAACCACTTCGCAGGCCCCAAGACCGTACCAGGTCAACGTCTCGATTGGGTTGCAGCACCAATGCTTGCGGCACTCGATCCGGCAGGTCGGACAGAATACGAACGATGCTTCGGCCGCCCATCCCGCAGATGCTCAGGCTGTCCGCTTCACCATCAAAAAGACCGTGCAGTCCATCGGCCAGTCGCACGTCCACATCGTATCCGGCCAACACTGATTGCGAGTGCTGAAACGGTTGCTGCTTGTTTTCGATCGCGATACCCCGCCTGATTTGTCGCCGCGACAAAAGCCAGCGCAGCAAGTACCCGTGATCGGAACCGACATCCGCATGTGTCGATGCTCGAATCCGGTTGGCAACCGCCTGCAGTCGTTTGTCGAGTTTGGTCAAAGTATCGTCGTCATCGATGATTGCGAATCGATCTGTCTGTGGCAACGCAAGATCGGTCTGGTAATGCAAGATCGGCCGAGATGTTTCGGTCCGGAAATAAAGCTGGCACACGTGTCCGGTCGATCGGTGGCAAAGTCCGATTCTTGGGCACTGCGCTGGATTCGATGCCGTTGTTGAACACGCCTTCTTCTATTTTTGCTGGAGGCTTTTCCAGTATGATTCGAGCAACCTGCAGTGCTGGGCGGCGCAATAAGGACGACGGTATTTTCACCGTGTATGTCTTTCGATCGAGGACCGCATGCGTGTTCGCTTGAATCGGATCACCGTTTTCCATCACGACGATGCCGCAGTCAAGGCAATCGAAACATTTTCGCACGCCGATCGCACATCGCGGTCGTGTGACCGACCGTCACTTGTGTTCCAAGGAGCGCCCGGATACCAGAGCCAACGGTGTCTTGTCGCAGGCTGCGCAGCCCATCGATTGTTCGTTCTCATCCACGGCCTGTCCGCATCCACCGCCGCCTCCTGTGTATCGCCGCATCTTGTGTATCGCCGCATCTTGTGTCTCGCTGCAGTTCGTTGGCCGCGACCAATCGCGGTGACTAAGTGAACGGATAGGTGCCACCAGCGTGTGCCGTCTGACGGGGGCTTGCCGAACGCAGCTGTTCAGTTGTCGACGAATCATGCGATACGTCGACCGATTGTCAAGGATTCACGTTCCGAGCCGGCCTCTGGATCGATAGGATGCCGTGCTGGGGTTTTCATCGTGGACAGGCTCAGTGCCGGGCTAAGAATGGACTACAATAGTCGCCCTGCGTTCAGCCCAGTCATCGGACCGAGTCCGTGGTTCGAATGTGCTGTTGAAATTCTGTGTTTGAACGTACTGTTCGAATCGGAGTTTGCGGCTTGACTTCGCTGCTCGATTTCATTGTTCCTTCCCCACTGTTGACCTTAAGAGTCTTTCGATGATCAACGATACCCACCTCTCTCGCCGTCGATTCCTGGCTTCGTCCTCTGCCGCACTTGCGGTCGCATCCTTGCCTCGCGTGGCGTTCGCCGACAAAAGTTCCAGCCGTGATGGTGGTGACTTTCAACTTGGCATTCAGATGTTTTCGCTGCGAAAATTCAGCCTCGATGACGCGCTTCAGCACGCCAGCGATTTAGGTTTCTCGCAAGTCGAATTTTATCGCGGGATGTTGGCGACCGATGCATCTGCGGAAGAAATCCAAGCGACCAAGAAGAAGGTGGCAGACTTGGGAATGAGCATCTCGTCTCACGGCGTGAACAAGTTGACTGCCGATGCCGAGGCGAATCGAAAGGTATTCGAATTTGCAAAGGCGTTAGGGATTCCTACCATCACCGCCGACCCCGATCCCGACTCGTTCGGCAATTTGAACGACTTGGTCAAGGAGTTTGATATCCGTGTCGCAATTCATAATCACGGTCCCGCCCATCGATACAACAAGGTTGTCGATGTCTTGAAAGCCATCGAGGGACATGACCCGCGGATCGGTGCGTGCGCCGATTTGGGCCACTACATCCGTAGCGGCGAAAACGCAACGGAAGTCATCCGGTTGCTGAAAGGGCGACTGTACGGAATCCACCTGAAAGACTTCGCAGAAATGCAAGAGAAGACCGAGGGTGTGATTTTGGGCAAAGGGCACTTGGATGTCGAAGGCGTATTCTATGCACTCAAAGCCGTCGGCTTTCCTGCCAACGGTGCGATCTCGCTCGAGTACGAAGAGAACCCCACCGATCCGATTGATGATATCCGCCAGTGCGTTGCTGTTGCCAAGGCGGCGATGAAAAAAGTTGCGGCAAGCTAGACGCGGCGGCCGTGCGCTTTGTCGATCCGGCAATTAGCACGTGCAGGTTGATTTGGCTCGCTGCACTTGGGAATCCCTGCAAGCTTGAGGTTCTGCGCTCGCGATTGCGGGCGTGCGCAATCCCGCGCGGCCGAGACTCACGCAAAAAAAAGACGGCCCGAACGCAACGCGTTCGAGCCGCCGGGGGAGCTAGATTGATTTCCCAAAGCGTTGGTCAATAGCGAACGATCAGGTCAAGCTGAACGCGGTCTTCAATCACATCCTTGAATCCCGTCAGTGGGAACTCGTATGCGATCCCTGCCTCGACGTTGCTGCGTGGTTTGAACTTAAGACCGACGTTTTGAGTGACCAAATCGTTTCCGTCCACGTTGGTCGACGATAGGTTGAACAGGTCTTGTCCGGCAACACCGAGGGCCGCTCCCGTGTCGGCACTGTCGGTCCAATGCCACCAAGCCGCTTCGGTGAATATGTAGGTGCGTTCGTTCAAGCGAACGTCAAAGTGATTGGACCAGTGGATCGCGGTTGTCTGGACATCGTCGTCGACAGGCAGCCGATAGCCGACGCTGCTCAAGACGTGTGCATTGCCATCGAACAATCGCTGTCCGCCGGTTGCAAAGAAATGAAACTCGCCGTCGCCGATACTTTGCAGCGCGTCCTCATTGCCCATGGGGATCTCGTACGTGAAGCCCACCGATCCGAGTGTGCCACGACAAGTGTCACGCAAAAAATTGTATTTCAAGCCTGCCGAAACATCCGCCCAGCCATCGTCAAGCAACGTGTCGAGCGCGCCGTTGGTGTTGTCAAAGATGTAGCCGTCTTTGACCGCAATCAAGCTTAGTCGATCCGTCAGGGCAACGCGAAATTGCATCGCGAGCAGTTGGACCGAACCTCCCGCCGCGACACCGCTGCCGATGGTATCGGGGACCGAGTGTGTCACGAAGATCGGTCGCAACTCGGTGACGTTTCTTGGGTCTTCAAAGAAAACAAAGTTCAGCATCGGGCTGATGAAATCGTCAAAGCAACGATCGCTAGGCTGAACGAGGCTGCACGAATCAAGTCGGTCGGCGATTGCGTCAAAGAAACCGCCACCGAGACAACTGCCGCCGAGGCAACCCAGTCCATCACAGGACCCACATCCGGCGTCGCAGCACATCGCGTCACACTGCGACCCGTCACAACCGCTCGGGCTGCAACTGTCACACTGGCCGCTTGCATTCACTGCGGCGACAAGCTGAAACGCAACGGCGACGGTTGCGATTCGAATCCAAGTTCGTGAGAAACCCATGATCATCCTCCCTGAGCATCTGAAACGGGCTAGCGACGTCACGAGCGTTAACGTCCGAGGTGGTTTTCCGCCGCTGCATTGATGGCAATCGGGAACCCTCGCAAGGAATCACAACCGCTTCTTGGCCGGACGCAGAATCTTTTCAGCCGTCAACGTTGAACACGAAACATGATCTGGAATGCGAAAAGTGTGTCGCTATGTTCCCTCGACGATCATGGACTGTGCCACCAAGACACACATCCGATGATTTGATACCGAACACGCATGACGTCGTGCATGATGTTTTGTTCAAGACGGGGGCAACTGTGGCGGTTTAATCGTTACCGGCGGCTTATCTTACTTTTTTTAGCCAGCTTTGCGATGAAATCGAATGGCTGGTCGGACTTGGGCATCACAAATGCAACTCAGGATCAAGCAGAGCAAGAGGCGTCTACCTCTTGGGTTTCGCCGTCGCGTCGGACGAACCGCGATTCCATGGATCCAATCAGCAGGAGAATACTGATGCTACTCGAGCGAGGCGATGTTGTTTTGATTTCCCACCGTCGTATGTTTCCGCATGACGAAGCCCGGTTTTTCGTGGGACGAACGCTTGCCTGTGAAAACGAATTGGTGAAAGTCGAAGGATTCTCATTTGTCCGTGACTTGACCAGCGGACACATCATTCGCAAGGACGAAAAACGCGTGAAGTTGGTTTCGCTGGCGTCGCCAGGCTACATCTTTTATCAGCTCTCGGGCGTCATCGACGTTTCCAACGTGAATGTGCGAGATGAGGCAGGCGAGGTCGCGCTCGTCGAAGGATCGCGTGAACTCATGAATCTAGCCGAGCGTTCGCATTGCGGACACTTCTAAAGTCTGTCTTGTTTAGCAGCGCCGAAACGGAAGACGCAACTTTCCGTTCGAAACATCGTGAATTGTTGCATGAACGTAGCCGCCTTCGCCCGAAGGTGGATTTCCCGTGACGACGACGCTCTGGCATGCGTTGCTAAGCCAAGGTGGCGCTGTCCCGCTACGCTGTGAAATTGAACCGAAATGCATATCACCGAAAGCATCGACGAAATTTTGCGTTCCGAGCATTCGCTAGGTGCCCGGTTCTATGAACGCTTTTTCAAAGAATGTCCGCACCTGCAGACGTACTTTCGAGGAGTTGATATGGATCGGCAGGCGATCCTGTTGACCTCCGCGATTGTACTAGTCGAAACCATTCAGAGTCGAAAGGCGTCCGGCCTCGGTCCATACTTGCAAATGCTCGGCCGACAACATCAGGCCCGCGGTATTTCACGAGAAGACTTTACCGATTGGACCGAATCGATGTTGTTGACACTGGCGGAATTTCACGGTGACCGGTGGAGCAAATCGCTGGAATGCGAGTGGCACCAAGCGATTTCAAACGTCGCGCAGAAAATGCTGGAAGCCTACGAGACTTGAGCATGGTCATTGATGCATGCTGACCACACTCACGCGGCACGGCACGGTTGGGAATTCGCTTTGTTGATCATCGCACTCGCCACGCCATGCAATCTTGCATGGCGTGTTGTTTCTAGCGAGTTCAACCGATGGTGCGGCGTTCTAGGGAGCTGCGTCGGCGAATTCGGCCAAGATATCCATCGTCGAGATGATTCCGATCAAATGGTCCGATGCATCGACGACGGGTAGATGGTGAACGCGATTGCGAAGCATTTCGCGAGTCGCTTTCGCGATCGTTGTTTCGGCGTCGACGGTGGTGACCGTCTCGCTCATGTACGACTGCACCGTTTCACTGCCCATGCTATGAGCCAGCTTATCCAAGAGGAATCGTCGGCTTGTCGGATCGACAAAGTCCAGATGATAGATGTCATCGTCAACATCGCGTGTCATGTCGACCAAATCGGATGTGGAAAGGATTCCCACGCAATGGTTATGGTGATCGACAACTGGCAATGCCGAGACTCGGTTCTCACCCATCAGCCCCAAAGCCTCGTGAATCGTATCTGCCGCGTCGAGTGATACGACGTCGCGGCTCATGATGTCTTTGATGCGGCGCTGGTAGATGTTCTTGGCTACGGTTTGGCCCATGGTCTGGATTCCTTATATGCTGGGACGATGAGGTCGCTTTACAATCGTGTAAAGCAGACGCCTCTACCCAAAAGCACTTGGCATGCCGAAACCTGTGTTCGATGACAAGCCGGAACGGGTTTGCCGTATCACAGACAAAATTGACGCAAACACGGCGGGTTGCTGCATCACTGTTGCCACTCGCTCATTGCAAGTCCGCTCGTTGTGCGTGTACGCACGCGTCCCTGTGTTGTTTGTCTCAGCGGACCGTGACAGTGCGGCGCAGCCACCCGAAGTGACCACCTGCAGCGACCGTGGCGTGAAACATTTTGCGTACTGAATCAATCCAAGATGCGTTCGATGGATTCACGCATTCCTTTGGGCGGACGCCGATAGGCCGTGATCAGCGCGGCCGGATCGATCAATCGCCAGGACGGAATACTCGATGCCATTGCCGTCACAAACGCACCACCGCGTAGCGCCCACAAGACATAGCCAACCGAGAACAGACCCGACGCGACCTTCGCCGAACCGACAACATAGCGAGAGCGGGTTTCTTCAAGCGTCTCGTTGGTTTCATCCCACATTTGCCACACGACGGCCTGTTCGATGTCCAGTTGCAACAGTCTCTCAAGCATTTCGGCGTGTGGTGAGAACCGTGTCTCGATCGAAGCCATATCACGCGAGCTGAATTGGCTGTTGCGCATGGCGATCCGGATCGACTTTTCTTGCTCGGTCTCTTGTTCCGGGCCGACGTCCGACGATTGGTTGGCAACGGCTCCAATCGCTGCAACGGCCGAAATTTCACCTTCTTCGCTGTTCGCATCCGACGGAGCCGCCAGCGCGGTTGCGGCTGGCGCGTCGGGATTCGATGCGGGATTGCTCTCTGTCTCTGGATCGGTCGACGTTTCGGGCTCGGTTTCAGGCTCCGGATCGACTGTGGGATCCGGTTGCGGGTCGGGTTCCGGTTCTGGCTCCGGCTCGGGTTCCGGATCGGGCGTGCCGCCACCACCGGCGACGACGGTAATCTTCGCTTCGGCAAGATTGCTTTGCAACGAACCATCGCTGACTTGATAGAAGAACGAATCGACCCCAAAGAATCCCGAATCAGGCGTGTAGGTCACCGCACCATTGGGACCCAGTGTCAATGTGCCATTGCTTGGCGGAGTGACCAGGATCGTCGTCAGGGAGTCTCCGTCAGGATCGGTGTCGTTGAAAATGACTCCCGGATCAGGCTCACTTAGCACGGTTCCAGCGGTGATCGAATAATTGTCATCCACGGCCACCGGTGCCTCGTTGACATCGGTGATGTTAACGACAAACACTTGCGTTGTGCTCGAACCGTCTGTGCTGGATGCACGAACGGTAAGGCTATGGGTGGCGTTCGATTCAAAGTCAAGAGCGCCGCTGACCGTGACTTCACCGGTGACCGCGTCAATCGTAAAGCGGCCGGACGCGGAATCATCAAGGCTGTACGAGATCGTATCCGTCGCGTCAGGATCGGTTGCAAAGGCGGTCAGGCCGACCGTTGTTCCCACCGTGGCGTCTTCTGCGACTTCGTTGGTGGTGCCATCGACGTCGGTGATCGGACCGGCGCTATTTTCATTGATGTCATTGATCGTGATGACAAAAACCTGAGTTTCGACCGAACCGTCGGCACTTTGGGCGGCGACGGTGATGGTTCGCGTCGGCCCGTGGATTTCTCGGTCGATGATCGCTGCTGTTTGCACGATGCCCGTGTTGGCATCGATTTGGAACAGACCATCGGGATTGTCTGACAGGCTGTACGTGACGGCGTTGTTGGTTGCATCCGCGTCCGATGCCAGCGCCGTGATGCCGACGTCGGTTCCGGCCGCGACATTTTCGTCGACAGCATTGGCGGTTGGGTCACTATCAATCGGAACCGTGACATCAAATTCGTTGACATCGTTAATGTCAATTGCGAATACGGTATCGGCGGTGGACCCATCCGCCGAAGTCGCGCGAACGGTGATGGACCGCGTGGGTCCCAGGCTTTCACGATCCAGTGACGCGGTCGTCGTTACAATGCCGGTCACAGCATCGATCGTAAACCTGCCGCCATCGCTGTCGACCAGAGAGTAAGCGACGGCATTCGTTGTGCCATCGGCATCCGATGCTGAGGCTGTGATGCCAACGGCTGTACCGCTGGCGGCATTTTCGTCGATCGAGTTGGAGGTCGCATCGCTGTCGACCGGAGCGGTCACATCGAATTCATCGACATCGGTGACGTCGACGGTGAACACTTCGTCATAGGATGCACCGCTTTGATCAGTGATCCTCACGGTGATGCTGTGGCTGGTCGACGTTTCGTAGTCCAATAGCGTTTCATCGGCGACACTGATTTCGCCGGTGACGCCGTCGATCGTGAACCGCCCACCGGCGTTGTCGGTCAACGAGTAAGTCGCGGTATCGGCGGAATCGACATCGCTGGCGGAAACCGATCCAACACTGGTCGTGTTGGTTGCATCCTCGGCGACGGTCAGAACCGTCGCCGTCAAATCATGCGGTGCATCATTCGCGCCTTGGATCGTGATCGTCACTTCGGCCGTGCTCGAGACGCCATTGGAGTCTTGCATGGTGTACGTGAAAACGTCCTCAAGCGTGTCGGCCGTCGTTCGGAGGGCTTGCACCGTAGTGTTGTTTTCGTCCACCACGAATGTGTAGCTTCCGTCTGCGTTCAGGGTCAGCGAACCGAAAGCACCATCAACGACGGCTCCCACCGAGCCTGACGCACTGGCTTGCGATCCGGCGGCCACGCCGATCACGTCATGTGTATCGGATGTATCCACGTCGATGTCGTTGGACAAGACATTGCCCGTTGCGTTGCTGCCCACGGTAGCGTTGCCGACGCCACCCGATTCCACTGCCGTTGCGGTGTCGAGCGTTGCCATCGGTGCGTCGTTGGTTCCGGTAACGGTGATCGTGACCGTTGCATCATCACTCAATGTTCCCGGTCCGTCGTCGGTGGCTCGATAAACGAACGTTACGTCGCGAGTTTCACCAACCGCCAAGTCTTGAAAGTCTGTCCCGGGATCAAACGTGTACGATCCGTTGGGATTGACCACTGCGGTCCCTTCGGACGTATTGCTGACCAAACTGAACGTCAGTGTGTCCCCCGTGTCGGCGTCGGTTGCTATCAGGGTGCCGCCAACAATCGCACCATCTTCGGTGGCCGTATTGGTGCCATCATTGGCAACCGGCGCGTCGTTGACCGAAGCAACCGAGACCGTCAACGTGACGTCCGTGAATTCACCTCGGGGATCCGTCGCGCGTACAACGATTTCTGCGTCACCACTTGTGTCGTCAACAAAGTCGAGTGTCAGCGTATCGGCAATGTTGTCCAGATCAACCGATACGAATAGGCTCGCGTTGTTGTTGCTTTGAATGGAATAGGTCAGTTGGCCGTCGGAGTGTTGCAAATCAGAAAACGCGGCGGCCAGGTCGATGACTTCATCGGGCGCGTCTTCGTTGACATTGACATCAGCCAAAGTGCCAGTCGGCGCGGTATTCAAGAACACGCCTGCTTCCCCAGCCACGTCGTCGTATTCGGTGTAGACCGTGAAACCGACGGCATCGCCGGTCAAGGTGATTCCCGTCCATGATCCGGTGCGATTGGTGTACGTCACCAAGTCGGTGTAGTCTCCGCCGGTTGTATTGCCCGTCACGTCAATGACCAGAGAGCCCGCGGTCAGCGTTAAGTCACCACCGACAGCCAATTGCTGATACGAGCCTGTCGATGCGGCGCTAAGCCGAACGACCGTGCCGTTTTGGATGATGACATTGTCCGTCACGCTTCCGCCGCCGATCACCGTTCCGCCGTTGGCCAACAATCCATCGACGGTGTCGACATTGAACCCAGCCAGGTCAAGCGTGCCCGAGTTCAGACGCAACAACTGAATCGTCTGGCCGTCGCCAAAGTCATCGGAAAGCGAAGCGGTCCCCGAAGCCTTATCGATAATCACGGTGCCGTCGGTCAGGTCCGCGCCCGAGATGGTTTGATTGCCGGTTCCGTTCAGCACGATGCCGAAATCACCGGTGACGTCGGCGTCGGTGCTGTGCACATTCCCCGCGACGTACAAGTCTCCTCCGCTGCTGTTGCCCGTCATGCCAGCGATTAAAAGGTTGCCATCGATATCGATGTCGCTGCTGAGCGCGAATTCAGCATCGTTGGCAAACTGAACATCGCCAAAGGTGACGCCCGCGGTATCAAGCTGAAGTCCCGCGCCGTCAAAACTGGTCGCAACGCTGGCGATGTCGACGGTTCCTGCCGTGTGAGTGAACGAACCTTGGAACGTGATGTCATCATCGAACGTCAACGTGCCGCTGGCTTTGTTGATGTCAACGTTGCGCAGCATGTCAGCGGCACTGTCCGTTGTCACCGTTTGGTCGCCAGTGCCGTCGATGACGAAGATGGCATCGCCGGTCCAATCGGTATCCGCGGCATGAATGTCACCGCTGACCAACAGACGACCATCGTTGTAGACTCCGTCTGTGAACGACATCAGACGTGTCAGGGTTAAATCGCCGTCGATATCGAAATCGCCAACGATCGAGATCGAGCCGCCGGTATTGACCACGACCGAAGCGAACGTGATTCCCTCGGCGTCGATCGTGCGAGAGGCGTTTCCGGTCATTTGCAATGTTTGACCGTTGAAATCCACCGTGCCGCTGGTGTAGGTGACTTTTTGATAGACGTTCAGCGTGTCGGCAATCGTCACCGTGCCGCTGGAAGCGAAATCGATCGAACCGACCAGCGATGAAATGTCGACCAACTGATTGCCGGTGCCGTCGAGCACCCAGTCCGAACCACCGACGTTGGAACTGGCAGCGTCCACATCGACGTTGCCGCCGAAATTCAATGTGGAGTTGACGACTTCCAAATTGATCGTGGACACAACGTTTCCGTCAACGTCCAGCGTGAAGCCCGCCGTATTGAGCGTGCCGGTACCCGAAAGCGTCGCGTCAGTCGCGACGTTGAAGGATCGCTCGAATGTCAGGTCGCCCGAATAGTCTGCGGTCACGATGATTTCATGGACTGCCCCGGCGAACGCCGCGTCAAGCGTAGCATCCTTTGCACTGGTGACGTTAAAGACAACGATGTCGTCGGCCCCGGGGACCAAGTCATGGTTCCAGTTGTCGGCGTCGGACCAATCATTGGTCGCTCCGCCGCCGTCCCAGACGAACGTCGTCTGGCCGGGGCTGACCGTGATCGCAACCGTTGTCGAATCCGTCAGACTGCCATCGTCAACCAAGACTGCTAACGTCGCGCCGCCGTTGTAGCCCGCTTGCGAGTCATACGCGAGACCATAAAGTGCTGCGTCGATATCGGCCACACTGCCGCTGAACTGCAACGTCCCGTCGCTGCCATCGTTGTCGATTAAAGTCAATCCGGTGGTTTGCGCCAGTGCGATCGATGCATGATCGGCGGTCAAAGTCACGGTCAGGATGTCACCGTCGACGTCGTTGGTGTCGATAACACCGGCGCCACCGATGTCAAACGTCAGCGAACCGCCTTCGGCGACGGTCGCGGTAGCCGGTCCGGTAACTTCCGGCGCATCGTTGACATCGGTAACGGTCAGATACATCGTTTCCGGTGTGGTGCCGAATGCGGTCGAGCCACCACCGACGCCCGTGTTGACTTTCGTGCCAGCGGTTCCCGTTGTTTGATCCCAAGCGCGAACGCTCAGGTGTGCCGTCGTGCCGGTTTCGCCGTTGGGTTGAAAGCGAAGCATGTCCGTATCGCGAAGCAGCAGTGCCGAAGAGTTCGAGACCGTACCGACGTCCAGCCAGTTCGTTCCGCCGTCAAGCGAGTATTGCCACGTGCCGTTACCCGACAGCACCGAGCGAATCGCGATGCCTTCGACGGCTCCGTTGTCGACATCGGTAATCCGGTTTCCACCTGCACTGGCGATCAGATCAGCGACCGTTTCACCTGCGTTGTTCAGATCATCTTCGGTGATCGTGGTGAATTCTGTATCGCCGGCGGTGTTATAGACGGGCGCATCATTGACATCGGTGACCGTGATCTGTGCCGAAGCGGTTTCGGATGAGTACGCCGTTACACCGCCGTTGGTTGTCGTGTCGCCATGGCTGGTCGAGCCGTTCGCCGAAGCCGTTCCGCTGGTTTGATCCCATGCACGGTAGGTAAACGTCGCCGTTTCGCCATTTTCGGCATCGGGTGCGAATCGAATTTGAGTGCTTGAGCTGATCAGCAAGGCGTTGGACGCCGACACGGTGCCGAACGATGTCCATGTCGACCCATCAGTCGAATACTGCCATGTTCCGTTGCCGGTCAACGATGTGATCGCAAGCCCACTTTGGGACGAGAAGTCAACATCGTTCAAAGAGCTTGAAGTCAAAATATCAGCAGCGGTACTGCTGGACGAATTGGTGTCTTCGTCCGTCCCCGTGAAGTTGAACACCGATCCATTGTTAATCGTCGGTGCATCGTTGACACTGGTCACAACGATCGATGCGGTTTCGGTATCGGTGCTGAACGCCGTGGTGCCACCGTTGGTCGATGCATCGACTTTGCTGCCGGCGGTTCCGCTGGTGCCGTCCCAAGCACGGAACGTAAAGTCCTTCGTGGTGCCGTTTTCGCCATTGGGCTCGAAGCGAACCAAATCCGTTGAGCGCAATAGCAGTGCTGATGAATCGGATACCGTGCCGACATTCGACCAGTTGGTGCCGCCATCGATCGAGTACTGCCAGATTCCTGGGCCATTGTTGCGTGTCGTGATCGCGATCCCATCAACCGATCCAGAATCCACATCCGAGATCGGTGTGCCTCCATCGCTTGCCAGAATCTGAGCCACGGTTTGGCCACCGTTATTGACTTCGTCCTCGGTGATCGTCGGCAGGGTCAAATCGCCAGAGTTGTCCAGAACTGGCGCATCATTGACCGCAGTGACGGTACCCGTCACGACACCGTGAGAAATCGCACCGGTGGAAGTCACTGCGGCCAGGTCACCGCCAGCTTGACCATTGCTGTCTTGAACTCGCCATGTTGAAACCGTCGTTGCGTTGCCTGTGGTCTTGCTAACCACAGAAAGATTTCCGTTGCTATCGGTTCCATAAAGGTTGCCATCGGTTCCGAAAGCCATGCCCGTTTTCACATCGCGAAAGTCGCCATAGTTAGTCGGGTTGTTCGATGGCGTCACGAAGTCATGAGCGTAAGTCGTGCTGGCGATTTCGTTGTACGTGTCGGTGTTCAAGTCGTACGAGAAAAGCACCGAAGTCCGTAGGCTATTGTCCGTGTCATTGAAATCGCCGCGACCGTACAGGATGCCGGTCGCTTGATCGATGGCAATGTCATCGTTGTTATTCCACTCGAACACATCGCCCGTCAGGTCAGCCACCTTCACCACGTCGCTGATCGTCGTGGGGTCCGAGAAGTCGACACGATACAGCGCATCGTCCACCGCGCTGCCAGCGGGTCTTGCCGTTGGAACCAAGTACAGCGAACCGTTATAGAAGGCAGCCGTTTGGTGGGTGTAGGCCGACGGAACCGGTGCCGTCCAACCGTCGCCGGTGCTTTCAATATTGCCGATCAAGGTAAGCGAACTGGTCGGTTCACCTCGGTCCCAAGCATAGATTCCTCCATCGTTGGTAATGAAGTACGCCATGTCGGACGCCGCATCGTAAGCCATCGCCGTGGAATTGATCGCGAGGTCGCCAATCAGTGTTTTCTCGCCGGAATCCAAATCGACCGAGAACAATTGGCTGCCGAAATCGGCCGATGATTCGATTGACAGGGACTGACCGGCCGATCCGCTGGCGGTAGGCCGGTCGCTGACGCTGTATTCAAAGGAAATTGGTCCGTTGTAATCCGCGTCGGCCGTAAACGTCAGCGTGCCGTCGGCTTCCAAAGTAACCGAACCATTGGAAACCGAAACGCTATTGCCAACCGAGATCGCTTGCCCATCAACGTGCGTGATCGTCAGCGTATCGCCCTCGCTGTCTGTGTCGTTCCCCAAGACGTCGAAGTTAACCGACCCATCTTCGGCCACGGTGAAGGCGCTGGAATCATCGACGGCAACGACCGCATCGTTGACCGCGGTGACCGTTAGGTTGAAGGTTCCCGTATCGGATAGCGAACCGTCACTGACCGTGAAGTTGAATGAGTCACTGGTCGTGTCGCTGCCGTCGTGGAAATAGATCACCTGACCGGCGTCAAGCTGAGCCTGGGTGAAGGTGGTGATTGGTGTCGATGGCGCGGAATCCAATGCGACAAACCCGTTGGCCAAACCGCTGTCGATTGTGTAGATCAGTGTTGAGTCATCGTTGTCAGTATCCGATGACGACAAGTTGTCCGAGGACAAAACAATTCCACCGCCTTCGGAGACCGTCTGGCCAGTCGAGACGTCAACGGTCGGCGCGTCGTTGTCGGCCGTGATGTTAACGACCGTGTATCCGGTTGCGAATTGCTCACCGCCGGTACCCTGCTGGGTCCCGAAGTTGTCGTCCGCGAACGTCCAGTCCAACTGAACGCTACTGGCCGGAGCTGCACTGGTATTTTCATACGCGATCGACCGCAATACTTCGTTCAGGATCGCCTGATTCACTGAACTGTTAAATCGCAGCGTCAGCGTACCCGCGGAATTCACGTCGACGGTTCCAACGGTTTGCGAACTCAGTACCAGGGCTCCGCTTTCGGTCAACGGATCAAGGTTGCCTGTCGCCGAGAACACGTCGTTGCCGCTTGCTCCGCCGTTTCTCACAATCGTCAATGTGGTGTTGTCGTAGTTGTCCAGACCGCCTTCAACTTCGGCGTCAAACAACGTGACGTCGGTATCCAACACAACCGCCGATCCGCCTTCGGTGAAGCCGGCGGTGCCTAGATGTCCGTCGATTTGCTTGACCGACACGTTGTCGATCTTTCCGTCAACCGAGGTGGTGCCGTCGGATACGCCCGCCGTGTCCGAGGTGTCGGTAAACGTCAGTGTCGATGCCGATGAGTCTGCAGTAAACGTGTATTCGTAGCGAACAAAGGTGCTGCCATCGATGTCGGTGACAATCTGAGACGTGGTCAACAAGTTGCTGCTGCCATCAACCGTCACCTGCAATGATTGGTTCTTCGTCGTCGAGCCATCGCGGTAGTCGAATGTCAAACGATAGGTCTGTCCGGCCTCGGTCGCGATTATTTGCGACGCGGTATGCGGACCCGCGACATCGCCACCACCGAAGTTCAGTTCGCCCGGACCAAGATTGATGACCGAACCCGTCGTCGTCCATCCCGACAGATCGCTGTCGAAAGTTCCGTTGGTGATCAATTCCGGCCCAACGAACTCCGGCGCATCGTTAACGCCGGACATCGTGACGATCGACGTTGTCCCGTCCGACGTGGTCTGATTCGTTGCGGCGTCTTCGGTGATGGATTGGAACGTGACCGTCCGCGTGGTTCCACTTGGTGCATCACTTTGGTTGTCATACGCGATCGCATTGATCAGTGTCTGAGCATCGCTGCTGCTAAATCCGCCGGATTTGCTGATCGTCACCGTAGCCGTCGTGCCTGAGACGCTCACGGCAACGTCGTAACCTCGCGAATCGCTGGTCCCTGTGACCAGATCCGTCAGTTCAAACGACTCGCCGTCGAGAATCAACCGTTCGTCGCTTCCATCGGCGAGTCCGTCGACGGTGAACACAACCGAAGCAACATTGTCGGCCGCTTCCAACAAATCGACACTTGCACCGCTGAATAGACCCACGGGACCGCTTTCAGTCCAAGTTGGCGAGTCACCTGTGACCGATACCACCGGGGCATCATTGACCGCCGTGACGTTGATGTCTCGTGTGCTGACGTTGGAATCTTCGTCGCCATCGTTGACGGTGAAGCTGACCGTTCGAGTCAACGTGGACGGATCATCGCTGGTGTTGGTGTAAGTGATGCTGCGAAGGGCGACCTCGTAATTGGCCAGTGAGTCGGTTCCGGTCAACGTCAGTGTTCCGGTCGCCGAATCCCAAACGCCGGTGATGTTGGCAGTGTCCACAAACGTAAGCACATCTTCGCCGTTGGCGTAGTTGCCAGAGATCGTGATTGCTGCGGATTCCAAATTGCTGTCGTCAACGTCGGCAAAGTTGAAGCCGTTATTGATTTGAACCGCACCGTCATTCTCGGTGTAGTCGATCGCCGTCAGTGGAGTACTGTCCGGGCGGACTTCGACGTTATCGAGATAACCTCGGACACCCGAGTGATCGGCGGATGTGTCGGTAAAGCTGAGCGTCGTCGAAGTGGAATCGGCAACGAAGCTATATGTGTAAAGCTGTAACGCATTTTCAGCAACGCCGCTGGTGATTGCTTCGGCAAGCAACGATGCGGAACCGTTTACATCGACTTGTACCGATTGGGACTTCGTCGCACTGCGGTCGCCGTACTCAAACGTCAGGAAGTACTCTTTGCCGATTTCCGTGGTGAAGGTTTGTGACAGAGCGCCCGACCCACTGCCGAGTTGACCGAATCTCACTTCGGAACTTTGCCAATCGACATCCCCGGTCGTGGACCAGTCACTCAGGTCGGTCGTGAACTGAGCGTTCGTGATTGCGTTTTGACCCAGGATATGAGGCGCGTCGTTGATCGCGAACTGCTGCGAAAACTCCGACGTTTCCTTCGTCGTCAGGTCGGTCGCGGTCGCAGTCACCTGCATGCCCGTGGGGATCGTCGCCGCCATGGACGTCGCGAACGTCGCATTGCCGCTGCCGTCGGTCGTTACATTGATCGATCCCAGGTACGTTTCGCCCTGTCCGTGACCGTTGGCGTATTCATCGGACAGAAAGAACTCAAGCCGATACGTCCGACTGGCCAAACTGTTGAACGAACCGGATACCGCCAACTGACTTCCGTCGCTGCTGGCAAAGTCGATGACCGGGAAGTTCTGCAGCGAATTGCCACCCGTGTCGACGTCGTCGGCATCGTTAGGCGTGTAGTAAGGCGCCGTGCCAAAGGAAGTATTGTCACCGGTGGTCTGCAGGTCGAGTCCGACCAGCCCGCTGGCCGCAGCACCTTGCCGCGAAAGCACCGTGCCGTTGCCGTAAATCGAATTCTCGGTGATCTCGATCGCGTAGGCGCCGTCATTTACTGTGACTCCCGCGCCGTAGTTATTGGCGATGATGTTGTGCTGCACGGTGACGTTATAGGTTCCGCTTCGAAATGCGATCGCATCCGACTGCGAGTGGCCACCGGATGCAGGACCGACACCACTGTTGATTACCGTGTTGTTCGTAATCGTGATGTTGTTGGAGCCGCCACCGGCAAAGATCGCTTGAGTCGACATGCCGCTGAAGTAATTGCCATCGATTAACGCACCATCCGAATCGGCAAAACCGAAACCGTCGCCATTGCTGTAGTTCAAACCACCGTCGACGATCTGGTTGCCCGTCAATGTCCAGCCGTCCGACGCATTGGTCGCATGGAAGGACGCGGCTTGCGAGTAGGCAAAGAAGTTGTCGGTGAGAAAACCATTGTCCGCACCGAGCGCCCGCACGTGAACGAAGTTGTTCAGCGCAACTCCAGGATCCGATAGACCACCTGCCGAAGTGCCGAATGCGTTTCCGCTGACGATCGCACCAGTAAAGCCATCGCTCAACTCGATCGCTTCACCGCTCGAGTTGCTAAATCCGTACATGGCAAATCCGGTGATCGTGACGTTGTCGGCACTCACTATCAAACCGCCTGTCAGCGTTGAATCGCCGATGATCGTTATCTCAGGGCGTTCAATGGCCGCAAGCACCGTGTCGTTCACACCGACCTCAGTCGCGGCGCTGAACGTTCCTGGATTCACGTTGCCACCGAAAGAAGTTTGACTCGTTCCGTCCAGAATCAACGACTCGGTGATCACCGGCAGCACATCGGCCAGCGTGATTTGCCAATGCGCGTCGACTCCCGCGGTACCGGTGTAGCCCGCATCTACGTTCAGGATCGCGAAGTTAATCGTGTCTTGTCCGGCAGTGTTGTTGGCCGCGATGATCGCTTCACGCAAACTGACGTGCCCGTCGGCTCCACCGCCAACGGCATACAATTGAGTGATGTTATAACTCGTGCCCAAACCGGTATCGTCAACGTCGGACGTGGTCGTCACCGTCAGCGACGTCTCGTTGGAAACGTCCTGAACGTTGACCGTAATCGTCTGGGAATCCGTGTGCGTGCCATCGCTGACCTGAACGATTACCGTGTAAACGTTGTCGGTGTTGCTATCGGCGGGGCTCTCGTAATCAGGCGGTGTGACAAACGTCAGGTTCCCGCTGCTGTCGATAGCAAAGTCACTCTGGTCGGTACCGCCTATGATGGAATAGGTGACGGTGTCGCCGGGCAAATCGCCATCGCTGTACGTGACCTGCGTGACGTTGGACAGTGATTCGTTGTGACTGATGTTTGCGGTCGCTCCGCCGCCGTCGCTGGTGATCGAGATCGGTTGATCGTTGACCGGAGTTACCGCAATGTTGAACGTTCCGGTGCTTGCCGCGCCCACACCGTCATCGACACTAAAGTCGAAGCTGAAAGTGAAGTTCTCGGTCCCGTCATGATCATAAGTGATCAAGTTCGCATCGATGTCCGCCTGGGTGAACGAGTCGCTTAATCCCAAAGCCACCGAATTGCGATAGAGCGTTCCGTTTCCGTTGATCGCCGAAACCGTATAGGTCAGCGCAATGTCGGCGTGATCCGCGTCCGTCGTTTCCAGCATCGCCGTCGTGATGATGTTGTCGGTTGAGTTTTCATTGAACGTTGCACCGGTGTTGGTTGCTAGGACTTGTTCGTCATTGATATCGGTAACGTTGATCGTGACGGTATCGTCGACGGAGCTGAATGCGGTCGTACCGCCACGCGTCGTGACGTCGGCACCCGGGCCAGTTGTGCCGCTGGTTTGATCCCAAGCGTAGTAGTCCAGCGTCATCGTTCCGCCAGAAATCCCATCGGGCGTGTAACGAAATAAATCCGTCGCGCGAAGCAGCGTCGCGTTGGTTGCCGAAAGTGAATTGAAGGTATACCAATTGGTTCCTCCATCAGTACTGTATTCGAGCGTCCCAACCGAACCGGTCGCGTTGTAGACGGCAACGCCTTCGACAGCACCTGAATCGACGTCCGAGATACTAGAGCCCAACAGGGCGGAAACCGATGCGCTAAACGAGCCTGCGTTTTCGGTGGTGTTGTAGGTCGGCCCATAGGGCGCCATCACCGGAGCATCGTTGACGTTTGTCACGCTGACGGTTGCCGCTTCAACTCCGCTGCTGAATGCCGTGTTACCGCCATCGGTCGTTGTGTCGACTTTCGTTCCGAACGAACCACTGGTTTGGTCCCACGCCTTGAACAGAATCAGCGGTGTTTCCCCATTGGTTCCGTCCGGCAGGTATCGAAGACTGTCAGTCGTCCTCAATAGCAACGCACTCGAATCGGAGACCGTTCCGACATCGGTCCAACCTGAGCCGGTGTTGTATTGCCACTTTCCGTAGCTCCCTGAAGCGGAAGTCAACGCAATGCCTTCGACCGCCCCCGTGTCGTCGTCCGAGATCGGATTACCACCATCGCTTGCAAGTATCTCTGCAACCGTATTCCCTGTCGGTGCGGTGTCATCTTCCGAGATCGTGTCCAGACCTAAGAAACCGCTGTTGTCCATCACCGGAGCATCGTTGTCGCCGCTGACCGTTACAAAAGCCGTCGCGGTTGAGAAGTTTCCGTTTCCATCTCCGACTTGATAAGTGAATGAGTCACTCGCCGTTTGACCGGACGTTAAATGATTAAATGCATTGTTGGGATCGTAATCAAAGGATCCGGTGGAAGTCACTCTGACCGTCGCACCCGAGGCAAGCGTGACCGTCGAACCGACGCCCGCACCGCTGCCTTCGACTTGAGTCACCGTCAACGTGTCGCCGTCGCCGTCGATATCGTTGGTGAGAACGCCGCTGCCGGCCGCAACGCTCAGGGGACTGTCCTGGTCAGTTGAGTAATTGGTCCACTGAGGACCGGCGGCACCCGAACCGCCGTCGACCAACGTGCCATCGTTGCTTCCGCCGGAATCAGCCGCGATCGTTCCGCTGGTTTCACTGAACTGCCAATTCCCTAGCAGACCTGCTTGTGGTGATAGGTCTTGGTTTAGGTTTGTAAGGATTTCGGATTGGGTCCTTGCGACATCCCAGATGCGAACATCGTCAATCTGGCCGTTGAAGTATTGACCGGTCGGATTGTTCTCACGTCCTCCGATGATAAAGTTGTCCATCGGCGCGTTCGCGTCGGTGATCGCACCGGATCCTTCATACACATCGACCAGCGTTCCATTGACATACGTGCTAACAACACCGTTGTCATAGCTGACTGCCAAATGCGACCATTGGTTTAGCGGGACGACGTAGCCTGTGTCGTGCCATGCCCATCCAGGATCGGAATTCGCGACAGCCCATCGCAACGTGCCGGTATCGCTAATGCCAATCTCGTACTCACCTTCACGGTTCATTACGATCGATCCGGCCACGTTGTAGGCTGCCGGATTGACCCACGCTTCCATCGTCAACGTCGAACCGGTAATTTCCAGCGCCGCATTGTTTCCAATGTTGACGTAGTCATCGACGCCGTCGAACGTCAGGGCGGACCGATCATTAACAGCGATCGGCGCATCGGTGGCTGCCGCGATATTTAGCGTCTTCTGCACCGTCGCGCTGGTGTCACCGTCACCGTCGGTCAATACAAAATCCAGCGTGCGGGTGGTGGTCGATGGGCTATCCGATGTGTTGTAGTATGCGATTTGACGGCCGACTTCCTGAGCGATTGCCGGTGTGCTATCCGCATCAAACGTGATCACCAGATCCTGGCCGCTGACACCGCCGGTGAACGTTGCGACTTGTGTGCCACTAACGCTGATCGCATTGCCCAGGACCGTCACATTGCCGCCGGGAATCACCGTCAGTCGATCACCTGTCGTGCCACCCGCTGAGAAAGATACCGTGAGCGTTCCCGTATCCAAGTCGGCTGAATCGGGATCCGCAGCGGTAAGCGATGTCGCGATCAAAGTTGGCAAATCATTTTCGGTGTACGAAACCGGCGTCGCAGATGTCGTGATGACCGGCGAGTCGTCGACATCATCAACGGCAACGGCCATCGCTTCGCTATACGAATTGCCCGACGCATCGGTGACCTGAACGGTGATGTTGTGCGACGTCGCGACTTCGTAATCGAGTTGCGATCCATCGGCGACGGTGATTTCGCCGGTGGATGCATCTATCGCGAATCGGCCGCTCGCGTCATCGGTTAGGTTGAAAGTGAAATTGGAAAGTACCTCGCTGGCGTCCCACTGAATGATGTAGGTATTAGTCCCTGCGGCCCCGGCGTCATTCCAACCGCCGGTGTTTTTTGTCAACTCGGCAAAGTCTTCACCGCTAAAATCGTTGGGCTCGCCTGATTCCCAATTGGTAAAGTGTCCCGGTTGAGCCGACCCGGCACCGTTGCCAATCCAAAACGTTTCGCCCGCGTTCCCGCCGTCGTACCATTTCCACGTGCCTTCGGTGTCTTGGTCCGAGGCGCCCAACCACACATTGTCACTTAGCCCCTGAGACAAAGTGGCAATGAAATCATTTTCGTATTGAGACTCGATGGTCAGCAATTCGCCTTGGATTCCGTTCAAGGCTGAACCCGTTGCGACGCTCTGTGCGGCCGACCATGAGACTTGAGAGTCGACGGCTTTGTAGAACTTTCCAGTCCCAGCATCGTAGGTCAACGATGGGTCGTTGCTCAAAATCGCTGTGATAGCTGGCGGGACTTCAAGCACTTGGACATCCGCGATCACTCCGGCATAGGCCCCCGTTTCCAAGGAAGAGAAACGTACAACGGTATTCGTTGAATCTGCTGTGAATGTTAGCGTGTATCGGCTTGACAATGGGTTGGACAATGACCAACCGCTTGGCTCGGCGATGACAATGTCTTGGCTTGTTCCACCTAAGCTAGCACGGAAAGACACGTGGTCTTGTCCGCCGCTAAAATTGCCGCCTGCTTCAAACGTCAGTTGATATTGCTGGCCAACAATGGTCGTGATTGATTGCGCGATTGCCCCGGTCGTGTCACCATTGAGTTCAACTGATCGCCCACCGAGAGGTGAAGCCGGGATAATGGTGCCCAAAAGATCGACGTTACCACTTTCGACCGTCCAACCGCCAAACGTCTGGGCGGTGCTATACCGTGTGTATGTTCCTGGGTCGGGGGCGTCCAGGAACAGGCTATCGGTGACGACATTGGTGACCAAGTCAGGGGCACTGGCGGCGACGTAACCAACTGTTGTCCCATTGGCACTGTTTTCGGTAACGTGCAGGTTCTCGACCGGCGTGCTGGCGGCGAAACCGACGCCACTTGCATGCCCAATGACTAGGTTGTTTCCGCTGACCACATCGACGACTTCACTGGATCCATTGAATCCATCCATTTGCCAATTGGCGACCAGGCCGCTGGGCAGACTTCCGCTGTCGAACTTGTTCTGATAATGGAGGGAAATTTCTGCTTCGCTGCGGACCTCATTCCAAACTCGAACGTCATATAATGTTCCGCCGAACACTTCATCCGAATAGAAGTCAGCCGCATCGTCCGGATTCTGCCCCAGGACTAATTGAGCAAGGCTTGCGTTGTGTAGTGTGTGCCCCGTGCCCACTCCGTCAAGCGACTCGACGTATTCACCGTCGATGAAGAATTGCACGTCACCATGCGTGTTGTCCCAGGCGACTGCAACATGATGCTGTTCGCCGTCAAGCAGCTGCGTGTAGGTTCCCGCCGTTGAAAAAGATACGTCAGCGACGGTGATCTTCAGCGACCCATCGGGATTGATCGCAACTCCAAATTCAGTAGGAATTCCGCCCTCCTGGTAGTCGATAATCGGGATCGATCCGGTGGGCACCGAATCAATTTGGAACGATGCTTCCAATGTCAATTCGGTCAATCCGCCAAGGACAGGTCGACCATCAGCGATGTACAGATAACTGTCGTTGCCACCGTCGGTATTCAGTTCGATGCCGCCGGATAGATCGGTCGGCGCATTGCTGGACTCGACCAGATCATTCAATGAAACAGTGAAGACTTCGTCATAAGTATTCGAGTCAATGTCTGTCACACGAACCGTCAACGAGTGCGTCGAATTCGTTTCGTAGTCCAGCAGCGAACCATCGGCAACCGTGATCGCGCCTGTGCTGGAATCGATCGCGAACGCGCCGGCGACGGTTTGCGATTGGATCGCATAGGTCAGCGCATCGTTTGCATCCAAAACATCATCGGCGTTCCACTCGATGACATAGGCTTGGTTCAATGTGGAGTTCGTGTCCAGCCAATACCCATCGGTATGTCGAATGCGTCCGTAGTCCTCATCGGCTTGTCCCGCACTCGGTTCGCCGCTGATCCAGTTCACGTAATGATCACCTATTCGAGAACCGCTTGAGTCTCCCGACCAAAACGAGTCTGTCGGACTGCCGTCGTCGTACCAACGCCAATCGCCTTCGACCAATTCATCCGAAGCTCCGATCCAGACATCGGCCGCACCACCGGCTGCGATGGTCCAAACCACTTCGTTTTCGGCTGCCGATTCGATGTGAACCAAATCGCCCGTCACGCCACTGAGTGTCGCGGCATTGGCGGCGGACAGTGCTGCATTCCAACTGACGCTGGAATTGACCAACTTGTAGAAACTGCCCGTCTCGGCGCTGAAAGTCAGATCAGCGTCGGCCGCAAGCAGCGCAGCGATTCTTGCATCACGCTCGGGATCCACGCCGTGCAAACTGCCAACGATGGTGCCAGTGAGTGCGTTTTCATCAACTGCTAGAGTCAATTCAGGGTCGCTGGTGGTGAACCCTGTGTCACTGGCGTGCCTGAGCGTTAGGTTGTTACCGCTGACCGATTCGGTAATGACGCCATTGGGGGACAAATTGTTGAACTGCCAGTTGGCGATCATGCCGCCTTCGTCGTATGGCAGATCGCTGCGGTAGCTTGCTGAGATTTCATTTTCGCTGCGGACGTCGTTGAAGAGACGAACTTCATAGAGCGTTCCTTGGAATGCTTGAGCCGGCGAAAAATCGCCACCGACCGAATCTTGATCGTTCCCGAGTACCAGGACGCCGCCTGCACCAATCGTGCTGCCGGTTTGGTAGCCAGTGAATGATTCCACGAGTTCGCCATCGACGTAAAACTCGACCGCACCGCTCGCCGTCCCGTCCCAGCTGACGGCAACATGATGACGTTGACCGTTGAACAGACTCGCGTACGTCGACGCGGAGGTTTGCGCCGTTCCCGTTGAATCCGCCGTGAAGATCAGTTGTCCGGACGCGGAAATGAACAGCCCGAGCGCCTCGTCATTGACGCCTTCGGCGTACGACAACAGACCAATGGACCCAGATGGTGGCGAACTGATGGCAAAGGATGCCTCAACGGTTACTTTCTGCAACCCGCCAACGATCGCGCCGCCGTCGTCGGCTTGCAAGTACACATCGTTGCCGCCGTCATGGTTGAGGCTTAATCCGCCACCGCTTGTTCCGGTGATTTGAAGATCACTCGGCGCGGCATCGACGAACTCATACGCGCCGATGTCGGTCGATCCATCGCGAGCGACGTTGCGTTGGTCGGTTGCCGGTGCACCCGTGTTACTACCCGCGTCGATTGCCGTGCTGTTCGTCAACAGGGCGTGAGTCCACGTCGGACCACCATTGTCAGCCAACACGCCGAGCATAGGATCAAGTGGACTGCCGCTGGTTCCGACTTGGTTTCCGTTGACGCCATCGACCAGGGTGGTTTGACCGCTTCCATCGCCGATCAGGTTATTGCCCAGATCATTGACCGTGCCTCCGGCAGAAAGATCGGCGTACCCGCCGCCGCTATTGCCAGCGATGATGGTGTTGCGGATGTCGAGTGTTCCAGTGCTTGTCACGCGAACCGCGCCCAGGTCTCCATGGGTGTTGCCCGTCACCGTGACGTTCTGCAGCGTCGTCGTTCCGTTGGTGATAAGAATTGCTGAGCCATGGTGAGTGGCGCCGGCGCTGTTACCACTAAAAGTCGTGTTGGTGATGGTCAGGTCTCCAGCAACGTAAATTGCGCCTCCTGAATTAATATCGCTTGAGTTACCGACGAAGAGAGAATCGGTAATTGCGCCCGTCCCAGTTCCGGACTGATAGATGGCACCGCCAAAATGATTGTTGCTCCAATTGTTCGTGAACGTCGTGCGCTCGATCGTCAAATCTCCCGAACTGCTGATGGCACCGCCTTGGGCACCGGTTGCGTAGTTGGAATCAAATTCTGAATCGAGGATCGTCAGCGTGCCGGAGTTGAAAACAGCGCCGCCTTGGGCATTATTGGCTTCGTTGTTGAACATGCGAACGGTATCAAGTGTGACATCCGCTCCGACATTGACATCGATCCCAGAACCAACGTCGTTTCCTTGGCCACCTTGAATGGTCATGTCTTGAAAGGTGACGGTTCCCGAGAAGACTTCGAAGACACGTTCGTTTTGATTCGCATCAATGATCGTGCTGCCAATGCCGTCGCCGACGATGGTCATGCTGTTGCGAATGTCAAAATCGCCGGCGGTATCGTTTGCCCCCGCCGCGAAGGTGTAGGTGCCCGCGCCCACTTCAATAGTCCAGTCCGTCGCGGAGTCGTTGTTGACCGCAAGGATGGCTTCTCGCAGCGAAATAAAACCATCCGAACCTCGGTTGGCCAACAACGTGGCCACGTCGGTGGTGGTTCCGTCGACCGTATCGCTAAAGGTGTCGACCGTGATTGTCGTGACCGGAGGAGGTGTCGCCAACAGGGTCACATCCGAATCGCTCAGTTGCCTTGAATACAACCGAACATCATCCAGCAAACCTTCAAAGTCGTTCGTCGAATCACCACCGGCCCCGATTACTAGTGCCGCCGTCGTACTGACGTCCAGTGTCGATGCCGAGTTGCTGCCGACGACCGCACCATCGAGATAGGTCTTGACCGCCCCACCGCTGCGAGTGAACGTGACGTGGTGCCAGCTTCCGTCATTGATCGTACCGATCGTTGAGGTGCCGCTGGAACCGCCGCTGGAAAGATTGACCTTCATCACGCCGCCGGCTTCCACATAGATGCGGAATCCATCGCCGCCATTCTGTTTGTCAATGACCGTGGCTTCGCTAGCGAATGCATCCGACGTATTGACCCAAAATGACACCGTGAAATCGCCGGTGCCAAAATCGATTGACGGATCATTGGCAATCGTGATGTGCTGATTCGCTCCCGGTGCATCACCGGTAAAGTCACCCGCCAGTGTTCCGACGGTGCCCGTCGTGGTGTTATCTGAATTCTGGTATGCCCCGTGATTGCCCGACCCGGAAGCATCATTGGCAATGCTGAGCGCATCGTTATCGAACTCATAATGCGCCACCAAGTTGGATGTTGTATCCAACGAGTGTTGCCACGACGCTTGCGCCAGATAGCCAAAGGCCACGCCGGTCTGCACATCGCCGACTGCGTATTCAAGTATCCAGTCCGCACCGAGCGATTCATGTCCCGTCGCATCATCACTGGCGGCAACGTCACAGTCACAGAGTGCAGCAATCGAGTCGATCAATTCGCGACCGCCATCAGTGCTGGCCAGATCGCAACCGTAAATCAGCAAGTCGGCACCGCTGTCCAAGGCGCTGCCCCAAGATGCGATCGAACCCGCGTAGGCTTCTGCCGTTGTCGTATCTAGTCTCGTGTTGCCGAGTTGAATTCCGTCGCCGTCGCCATGGCTGAGCAGATGGATTGCATCGACGCCGGTAAGTCCCGCTAACGCCCGGCTGATTTGGTCGATTCCGTCGTCATCCGCGGAAAGTTGGACAACGAGCCATTGAGTTTCGCCTTCGTTATCACCACGCAATCCTTCGATCAGAATGTCCGCGTCTTCGACTCCCGCATCGACAAAGACGACTTGCAGTGGCAGGGCAGGATCAAAGGCTGGTATGTCGGCGTAGTCATTAACCGCCAAATGGTCTTCGGCGTTGGGGATCAATCCCGCTGGCGCAGCAGCGAGCGCACGATCCTCGGTGACTTGACCGGCAGCCGACAATTCTTCGAGCAGCGTCGTCGACAGATCGGCATCGACCTGGGCTTCGGTATCGGCACCCTCGATCCCTTCGCCGCTAAGCAGGACGCGGTCCTCAAGCAGATAAAAATCAAACACGCGTGGTGATGTTTGCTTGCCCATGGTGGGTCAAATTCCGTAGGAGTTTCCATTGCATCAGATTCCGTAGGCGCGCAATGCACCTGACTGATCTTCAATGAAAAGGTAGCTCACTGTGGGCGACCGCGACCAAATTCAGTCCAGGTCGCAGCGGATGTACCGGTTATCCGCGGCATTCTCGTCAGGGCGGCGATAACGGATTTGCGTTGCGCATCCTGGTCGGATTGTGCCGGTAAGATGTGGGCTGCGATTCCCCTGATGAAAGGATCAATATGATGCAGCCGACCGAGTTTTCACGCCGTGAAGTCGTCAAGGCCAGTGTCGCCGCCATGCTTGCCGGTCAGACCGGTTTACGCGATGCCGCGGTCGCCGATGAGCCGACGTCGAATCCAAAGACCTCGCTCCGTGTCGGATTCGTCGGGATCGGAAACAAGGGGTCACAGCACGTGCGAAATCTGTTGCACATCGATGGCGTCGAAATGCTTGCTGTCTGCGATATCTTGACCGAACCATGCGTGCGCACGCAGCGTCTGTGCAAGCAATTGGGGATGCGCGAACCGGTCGCCTACACCGGCGGCGAATACGAATTCCGGCGGATGTGTGACGAACAAGATCTGGACTTGGTTTACACCGCGACACCGTGGCGATGGCATGCCCCTGTCTGCTTGGCGGCACTGAACAGTGGCAAGCATGCCGCGACGGAAATTCCGGCGGCGATTTCCTTGGATGACTGTTGGCAACTGGTCGAGACGCATGAAAAGACCGGCAAGCACGTCTCGATGATGGAAAACGTCAACTATTGCCGGACAGAGATGTCGGTGTTGAGGATGGTACGCGAAGGAGTCTTAGGAGAGTTGGTGCATGCCGAAGCCGGTTACATGCACGATACCAGGTACCTGAAAATTCGCGACTTCGGCGACGGGCTCTGGCTCGGCGCGCATCACGCCCAGCGGAATGGCAACCTTTACCCCACGCACGGACTTGGCCCGCTTGCTTGGTATACGAATCTGGGGCGAGGCAATCGGATGGAATACTTGGTTTCAATGAGCAGCAAGGCGCGCGGCATGAATCTGTTCGCCAAAGAACATCTGCCGAAAGATCATCCGTACCGCAAACGCGACTACATCAACGGCGACGTCAACAGCAGCCTGATCAAAACGGCCAACGGTGAAACACTGATCATCAAGCACGACACGGATCTGCCCAGACCGTACAGCCGTATCAATCTCGTTCAAGGAACACGCGGCATCGTTCGTGGCTTTCCCGAGTTCTTGGTCTCGCTGGAAAATCGCGATCAGAATCGGCACAAACACTTGCCCTATCAGTCGCGTCCAATGTCGGAACACTACGAGCAATTCGATCACCCGCTGTGGACCGAGATACTTTCAATCGCCGAACAGACGCCCGAGGCGGCAGACGGTTTCAAACTCGCCGACGAAATTCGCAGCGGTGACTATCTGGAAGACATGCGATTGGTGCAGGCCCACCTGCGAGGTGTCGCACCCGATTATGACGTCTATGACGCGGCGGCCTGGAGTGTTGTTTCGGCGCTGAGCGAAAAATCCGTCGCCAACCGCAGTCAAGCCGTTGATTTTCCCGACTTCACTCGCGGAAAATGGAAGTCGCGAGCGCCATTGAAAATCATGGGCGTCTAAAGTCGAAGAATCCTAAGCAAGCGTTGCTTATCTGGTCGTCGAGGGTTGCGCACCTGCCTTCGTTCCGTCTCACACCATCCAAACCAGGAAACCACAAAACGATGTTTCGATCCCACCTCGTGGTTGTCATTCTATGGCTGACGATCGGTTTGTCGTCACCGGCAATTTCACAAGACGCGGTTGTCACCGACAACCAACCCGGCACCGACCCCTCTGGTATCAACGCTAGGTTTCTTGATCCAACGCTGGATGTCGATGAATGGCTCGGTCGGTTCGAAATCGAGAGCCGCGAAGTTTATGCCGAACGCGAACGGGTGCTTGCCGCGTGTGCGATCAAGACCGGCATGTCCGTTGCCGATATCGGCGCGGGAACCGGATTCTATTCGCGATTGTTTTCTCGCACGGTCGGTGATGAAGGGCATGTTTTTGCCGTTGATATCTCCTCCGTTTTCCTCAATCACATCAATCAGAAGGCAGAACAGGAAGGCATCGACAACATCACGCCCGTGCTCTGTTCCGAAAGATCGACAAGACTTCCGCCCAACTCGGTCGATGTCGCCTTTATCTGTGACACGTATCATCACTTCGAACATCACGAGTCGACTCTTGCGTCGATCCATCGAGCACTGAAGCCGGGCGGCACGCTGGTGGTCATCGATTTCGAACGCATCCCGGGCGTCTCGCGTGAATTTATTCTCGGACACGTCCGTGCAGGCAAGGACGTGTTTCGATCCGAGATCATTGACGCCGGATTTCACTTCGTGGAAGAGGTCGAAGTGCCTGCGTTTGTAGAAAACTATCTATTGCGTTTTCGCAAACAATCGTCTTGATCGCAACTGCGACTGCAACTGCGATCGCGACTGCGACTGGGAGCGTGTCAGTCGAGCCGCATTTAGCGGTTGACTTTGTCGGGCAGTCCTGACTTGATGCCTTGGTCGATAGGCATTTCGTCGGGTTTGCCGTCTCCATGAGCGGCGATCAAACGGTCGAGTTCGATGCGCAAATCAGCGACGGTATCTGCGTAAGCGGGATCGTTGATCAAATTTTTGTTCTCACCCGGATCAGCCTTTAAATCATAAAGTTCGGCCATGTGACGATCCGGCGAACCGTCGCCGTGTGGATAGCGGATGTATTTGTACTGGTCTGTTCGCAACGCTCGCACGTTGGGCGTGTACGGGAACTGATGCTCGTAGTTGTATTCGTAATAGAAACTGTTTCGCCAATGAGATGCGTCGCCCTGTGCCAGTTGTTTCCAACTGCTGCCATGGACATTCGTTAGCGGTTCGACACCGCAGATGTCCAGAATCGATGGAGCGAAATCGATTGTCACTGAGATTTCGTCGATCACGCGAGGGTTTTTCGGCAACGTGAGTCCCGGGTATCGGACAACCAAGGGGACGCGGATCGACGGTTCGTGACCGGTCCGCTTGTCGACCATTCCATGTTCGCCCTCCAACAGTCCGTTGTCCGACGTAAAGATAATCAGGGTGTTGTCCAGTTCACCGCTTGCTTTCAACGTTTCGTAAAGCCATCCGACGCTGTCGTCGACCGAAAGCAACGTCCCCCAGTATGCGCGAACCATGCGTGCGAAGTCTTCGACCGCTTCGGGACTGTCATCGGGAAACTTTTTGCGAAAATCGAATAGCGGTCCGTAGATGCCGTGCCAGGTATCAAGTCGCTTTTTAAACCACGCAGGTTTGTCATCAAGGTTGAATGCGCTCGCCGGATAGCCGATGTCAACATCGTCAAAGGCATGTTCGTATTTCTCCTCGGCAATATAGAAACTGTGTGGTGCTTTATGGCCAACCATCAGCATCCACGGTTGATCGCCATCTCTTTGGCCAATCCAGTCTTTCGCCATGTCGGTCACAACGGTCGTGTAATAACCGTTGACGACCCGGCGACCTTCGCCGTTGAAATTGAATTCAGTGTCGAAGTATTTGCCTTGACCCTTATGCGTGACGAAGTAGTCAAAACCGGGCCGCGGTTCATCATTGCCTTCGCCCATGTGCCATTTGCCGATGTACGCGGTCTCGTACCCGGTGTCTCGCAGCTTCATCGGAAAACTGACCAGATCGCTCGGGTATTCCGTAAAGTTGTTTTTCACCCCGTGGGCATGGGCATACAAACCGCTAAGAATCGATGCGCGACTGGGGGAACACAGACTGGTCGTGCAAAAGTGATTTTTGAACAACAAGCCTTCATCGGCTAAGCGGTCGATATGAGGCGTCTCTAGGTGCGGATGTCCCATACAGCCGAGCGCGTCATAACGCTGGTCGTCGGTAAGAATAAACAGCACGTTTGGGCGCGCCGATTCGGCCGTTGCGGCGATGGGATTGCCGCAGAAACACGCGAGGAGAACGAACAGGCTGAAGTCACGATGGGGGATACGTTTCATGTTCGGTGATATTTCGGATTTGTGAACGGTTGTGAGGACTCGTCAACGTCCTTAGCAGGTAAGCAATATAGACGGTGACGTATGTGATATGATGGGGGCGATCGAGAAATTGCCGTCTCGATTTTCCCTCCTTCAACTTCCCGCCTCAAAACATTTTCCCCACCTATGAATGTTCGGATCCTGCTGTTCGTTGGGCTGTTCGTTGGTTTGCCTTGGTTGATTCCCGGATCACTGCTTGGTGCGGCCGAGCAAAATTCCGATGAACGCATGAACGTGCTGTTCATTATCTCGGATGATCTGACGGCGACCGCACTTTCTTGTTACGGAAACACCGTTTGCCAGACACCCCATATCGACGCGCTCGCCGCTCAGGGAACGCGGTTCACGCGAGCCTATTGCCAAGGCACATACTGTGGACCCTCGCGAGCCTCGTTCATGTCCGGGTATTACCCGCACGCGACGGAGGTTTTCGGGTACGTGAATCCGCGACCGAAAATCGGCGATCGTCCGACGTGGTCAGAACATTTCAAAAACAACGGCTACTACGCGGCTCGCGTCAGCAAAATATTCCACATGGGAGTGCCCGGCGGCGTCGAGTACGGCCAGGATCCGGTGAAGTATGACTTTGGAAACGGAGCCGATGATGAGCGGTCGTGGACCGAGCGGTTCAATAGCCTGGGGCCCGAGTGGATGGCCGCCGGTGACGGTGAGACGCTCGAGAGCAACCCTGATGGCAAACGTCCCGTTGTCGGCGGCAACACGTTTGTCGTCGTCGAAGCCGATGGCGACGATAGCGTGCACTCCGATGGCAGAACCTCGGCCAAAGCGGTCGAGTTGCTAGAAAAGCATCGTGACGAACCGTTCTGGTTGGGCGTCGGGTTCGTCCGTCCTCACGTGCCCTTTGTCGCACCGAGATCGTATTACCCACCCTACAAGCCGTATGACAAAATGGTCTTGCCAGAAAAGGTCCAAGGCGATTGGGATGACATTCCCAAAGCGGGCATCAATTATAAGACCAGCGAGAACATGAAAATGGATATCCGCCGGCAAAAGAAAGCCATGGGCGGCTACTTTGCATCGGTCGCTTTCATGGACGCCCAGGTCGGAAAAGTGCTGGATGCGCTAAAAGCAAACGGGCTGCAAGACAAGACGATCGTGATCTTCACCAGCGATCACGGCTATCACTTGGGCGAACACGATTTCTGGGCGAAAGTGTCGCTGCGAGACGAGTCCGCGGGTGTGCCGTTGATCATCAGCGTTCCAGGCAAAAAGCCTGCCGTCTGTGACAGTTTTGTCGAACTGCTTGATCTGTACCCGACCGTGGCAAGTTTATGTCAGTTGCCCGTTCCCGATCATTTGCAGGGAAAAGACATATCCAAGTTGCTGGACGATCCAACCGCAAAGGTTCGTGACGCGGCATTTAGTATCGCCCCAATGCGAAAAGGTTTTCTGTTGCGAGACAAGAATTGGGCGTACATCCAATACCGAGAAGATGCCTCCAATGGCATCGAGCTCTTCGATGTGCAAAACGATCCCAAGCAATACGATAACCTTGCCACCTCAGCCCAGCATCAAAGCGTCGTGGCTGCCTTTCGCGAAAAGTTAAAGCAAAAGCTTGTCGAAGTGCGCGACAATGATCTGTAATGGGTTGCCCCCATTCAATGCTCCACGCCATCGCGGCTGTGGCAAGCTTTGCATTCCCTTTTGATGTAATTGATTCGATTTCGAAGTGAGTTTTCTATGCAATTCCGTATGCTTCCGCTGATCTTTGTCGCCATCAGTTTTGTCGGTGCTGGTGCCGACGAACCCATGGTTTCGCTTTACAACGGAAACGATCTAAGAGGCTGGACAACCACCGGAAATTGGATTCCTCAGGACGACGGCTCGCTGATGTTGCGACCGCGCGAGGGCGAAGAGGGATGGAAACGCTATGACGCCTATCTTTGGGCGGATCAACCGTATGGTGATTTTGTCTTTGACTTTGAGTACAAGCACGAATCCGAAGGCAACAGCGGTTTTTATTTCCATGTGAAAGACAAAGACGATCCGGTCGAAACAGGAATCGAAATTCAGATCAAGGATTCCTATGGCGACACGGGTAAGTTGGGGCCGCATCACTGCGGTGGCGTCGTTCGTACGCAGGCACCGGCAAAGAACATGTCACGGCCGCCGGGGCAGTGGAATCACATGGTGGTCAGATGTGAGTCCGGCCATCTGCAAGTCGAACTCAATGGCGAAGCGATCATCGACATGCAATTAGATAAATCGGCGGTTAGCGATCGACCCGATCAAGGTTGGCTGGGTATCCAAGATCACGGACAAAAATTTTGGGTGCGAAACGTACAAGCAAAAAGGCTATAGATGACAGGTTTGACTCGATTCGTTTGTGTGCTTTGTCTTCTGTTCTCTGTCACAGCGAACGGCATTCCATTCGCCGCGGCAAATCAATCTGTCGCGCCCAACCTGGTGATCATCTTTGCCGACGACATGGGCTACGGTGACGTCGGTGTGTACGGCGCGACCGAGTTCGCAACGCCGAATTTAGATCAGCTTGCCGCCGAAGGTATTCAGTTCACCGATTTTCATGTTGCGGAATCCGTTTGCACTGCATCTCGCGTCGGCTTGATGACTGGCAGCTATCCGGCACGTGTCGGACTGGGCGGTGCAATCGGTCCCGCCAACCCGAAAGGGATTCATCCGGACGAGTATTTATTGCCCGAGTTGTTGCGGGACGCCGGATACGCGACCGCGTGCATCGGCAAATGGCATCTGGGTGACCAACACAAATTTCTGCCGTTGCAAAATGGTTTCGATGAATTTTATGGCCTGCCCTATTCTAACGACATGTGGCCTTACCACCCCAAACACGCAAGATTTCCGCCGTTGCCGTTGATGGAAAATAACGCGGTGGTCAACGCAAATTTATTGGCGAGTGACCAGGATGTGCTGACCAAGTCCTATACGGAAAAGGCGGTCAACTTTATTCAGCGGCATCACGACCAGCGTTTCTTTTTGTATCTCGCGCACAATATGCCACATGTTCCGTTGGGCGTATCGCCTAAGTTTCGCGGCCAATCGAATTCTGGCATGTACGCTGATGTCATCCAAGAAATTGACTGGTCGGTCGGTTCAGTGCTCGCCGCACTCGACGAGTATGGGATCGCAGAAAATACGTGGGTGATCTTCACATCGGACAACGGGCCGTGGCTGGTGTATGGCGATCATGCCGGGTCGGCCGGTCCATTTCGATCAGGAAAACACACGATTTTTGAGGGTGGCTTCCGAGTGCCCTGTCTGATGCGATGGCCGAGTGTGATCCCCGCCGGAACATCAAGCGATGTCATGATCTCGACGATGGACATTCTGCCAACGGTCGCCGCGGTGGTTGGGCAACCGCTGCCGAGTGATCGAGTGATCGATGGGCACAATGTCTTACCGGTCATGACGCATGATGCGTCTGCCGAGTCACCGTGGGATGCTTACTATTATTTCAAGAACGACTTGCATGCGGTGCGCTCTGGTCGCTGGAAACTCACGTTGCCTCATGACAGCTATCACGTCTCGCAAGTTGGCCAGGGCGGCCAACCCGGCATCAACGACAAGGTCAAGGTCTCATTGGCACTCTATGATTTGCACAAAGACCCGAGCGAAGCCGAGGATGTTGCGGAAGCCCATCCACAAATTGTGAAGCGGCTAAGCAGTCTGGTTGACGATTTTCAAAGCGACTTGAAACAAAATTCACGTCCGGTTGGTACCGTTGATAAGCCTGTGCATTTGACGATCCCACACTCTGCGAATCAAAGCATTGTGTTGTCGCATTCGCTCGATGAGGTACCGCCGTCGCCTTGGCGGACTCCTTACGGGGTATGGGCCGCCGAGGACAAATATTTGCGAGGCAAGGAGACTCCCAGCGAGCACCATGGCGCATCGGCAAAGGGGTACGCCGAATTTACAGACGGTGTGTTCGAATATCAGGTGCGGTTCCATGGCGGCCATCGTCACACGCTGGGGATCAATGCGACCAAGGGGCACTTGTTTCACATCGATTTCAAGCCGGATGAAATACGGATCGTGAAAAATGACTTGGACAAGGATGGTCCAGATCGATCCAAAGTGTTGGCGACCTCGCCGGCCGAGACTCGACCAGGACAATGGGTCCCGGTGCGGGTCGCCATCCACGGCGATCGTGTGAGCGTTTCGATCGCGGAATCGACCGTGACCGCGCGGCACGATTATATCGCTCGTCGCAAAGGCAGCTTTAATTTGTATGTCGGCGGCGATGCCATCGACTTTCGCGCGTTTCGACTGATCAGTCACGATTGATTACGATATCTGACCTCGGCCATCATACGCTGCTCTTCGAAATTTTCTTGCACCATCAATTTCGCACCGATTCATTTGACCCGCGATAAAAAAATGTATTTGCCCTCAATCGATCTGTTCTCGGTCGCGCCGCGGCCGAGGCTAACGCTTGCCACGCTCTTGTTCGTAATTGCAGTGCCCATCTTGGGACGGCATGCGGCGGCGCAGCAGGCTGGCGTTACTCGTATCGCCGAGGTCACGAAGCGAAAATCGCCCAAGAAGGTTGCCACCCCCAAAGTATTCGACGCCAAGAACGTCGAAACCGGAAAGCCGGAACCGCAGGAAGATCCCGAACTGGCAAAGTACGGGATTTACGAGAGTACAGCGTTGCGGGCCGATGAGGCATCTCCGGTCGTGACCAAACTGCCGCTGAAACTGGAACGAGGCGACCGCATCGCCTTGATCGGTAATACGTTGCTGGAACGATCACAGTTGTTCGGCAACTTCGAAGCAATGGTGCAGAAGGAATTCCCCGAACACAAATTAGTGGTTCGCCATCTCGCGTGGTCCGCCGACGAAGTTGACCAGCAACCCAGGCCAGCAAATTTTGCCGATACCGAGCAACATTTGACCCATGAGAAAGCCGATGTGATTTTCGCCGCATTCGGATTTAACGAATCGTTCGATGGCGAAGCGGGGGCGACGGCATTTCGTCAGCAACTAAGCGATTACGTCGCGCGTATCAAGTCGAAGGCTTACAACGGTGCATCGGCGCCTCGCGTCATTTTGGTTTCTCCGATCGCGAACGAAAACGTCCAGGCCGTGTCCGCAGCGGATCGTAATAACGAGGCCATCAAACAGTACGCCGCGATCATCCAGGAAGTCGCGCGAGAACAACAGGTTGGATACGCGAACGTTTTCGATGCGACCGAGGCGATGATGCAGAGCCCCGGCGACGACATGACAATCAATGGTATTCATTTGAATGAAAAAGGTGATCGCGGATTTTCGGAATCCTTGTTCAAGCAAGTGTTCCAGCGAGATGCACCAGAGGTTTCTGCTTCCTTGCGCGATGCGGTCGTTGAAAAGAACCGTCAGTACCAACGACGTTTTCGGCCGGTCAACACGTTTTACTACGTCGGCGGACGCAATAAGACGTACGGCTATCTCGATTTCCTGCCAGCGATGCGAAACTTTGATGTCATGGTCGAAAATCGCGATCAACGTATCTGGGATTTGGCCAGCGGAAAAAGCGTGACGCCCGAGATTGACGATGCGAACGTACCGCCGCTACCGGTCACCAAAGAAAGCCGGGGAGCGAACCGATGGATGTCCGCCGAGGATGAGAAAAAAGCGTTCCACGTTGATCCGCGATTTGAGCTAAATTTGTTTGCCGGGGAAGAAGAATTCCCCGACATCGCCAACCCGATTCAGATGCGATGGGATTCTCGCGGTCGATTGTGGGTAAGTTGTTCGACCACGTACCCACATGTTTATCCGGGCAACGAACCGAATGACAAAATGGTCATCCTGGAAGACACCAACGGCGACGGTCGCGCCGACAAGTCGACCGTTTTTGCCGATGATTTACACATCCCGCTTTCCTTTGAATTTGGTGATGGCGGTGTTTATGTGTCCGAGCAACCTCATCTTGCTTTCTTGAAAGACACCGACGGGGACGATCGGGCGGATGTGCATGAAATCGTGATGAGCGGGTTCGGCACCGAGGATTCTCACCATTCACTGCATGACTTTACGTGGACGCCGGACGGTGATTTGATCTTTCGCGAATCGATTTTTCATCACTCACAAGTTGAAACGCCCTACGGTCCGGTCCGGCAACAAAATAGTGGCTGGTTTCGCTACGAACCGCGGACCCATCGGTTGATTAGCTTTGGAACCTATCACAGCACCAATCCGTGGGGAGTTTCGTTTGATGACTGGGGCCAGCACATGGCTAGTCATCCGGTGTACGCCGAAGCGTTTCATTCTCTCGACCCGCCATACCCACAGCAGCATGCTTCGCCGAAAAGTCTGCAAGCCTACTCGGGCGTTTGCGGTCACCAGATGGTCGACTTTGGAACGTTTCCCGACGAGCTGCAAGGTCACTTTATCAAGGTGCGTTACAAGCCAACCAATCGCGTTGAGATATTGAACTGGATCGAGGGCGAGCATGGGTACAAGGAAGAATATGTTAGCGACCTGATTTTCTCGACGAATCTGAGCTTCATCCCGGTCGATTTGCAGTGGGGTCCGCGCGGCGCGCTATACGTATGTGATTGGTACAACCCGGTCAAAGGCCATGCCCAATATTCACTGCGTGATGAACGCCGCGACCGCCATTCCGGACGAATTTGGCGCATCACGGCAAAGGATCGACCGCTGCAGCAACCGCCAACGATTGACGGCGCGTCGATCGCGGAATTATTGGAACTCTTAAAACGGCCGGAATACCGTGTTCGCGATTGGGCCAAGCAAGAGCTGCGCCAGCGACCGGAATCGGACGTGCGAGCGGCACTGGACAAGTGGCTTGGATCACTTGATCCAAACGATCCAAGATATCGCCACCATCAAATGGAGGCGATTTGGACGTATCGCGGCATCGGGTTTGTTGGCATGCAAGACAATCCCGTCGATGCTGCGCAGAAACAAGAGCATGAGTTCGCGGCGCAGGTGCTTCGTGACTTGCTGCAATGCGACGAACAGCATGCACGCGCCGCTGCGACCAAGCAGCTTCGGTATTGGCACCCGTATCTGGACGACGCGACCGAGCTGCTGCGCCAGTCCGCAAACGATTCCAACGGGATCGTTCGAATGCAAGCGGCTATCACTGCCAGTTACATCGGCTCGCGGGATGCATTCGAAGCCATTTTGGACGTCTTTGACCATCCTCGTGAAGAACACGTCGCTTATGCGATTACGTGCGCCCTTGGATCGAAAACATTACGCCCATACTGGGAAAACGATGACCAACACGGGATCGCACAACTGCTGCGTAAAGCCGCCCGGGCAAACATTATCAAGGAACCGGCACCGAACGGCTTGCAAATTGACTTTGACCGACAAGACGACCTTAAGCAGGTCAAGATCGCGTGTGTGCCCGAGCGAATGTTGTTCTCTGTTAAGAGTTTTACAGTATCACCTGGGCAACCGGTGAAAATTGTTTTCACCAACCCCGACGCGACCGACCATAATCTGGTCATCGTCAAACCGGGGGCGCTAGCGGAAGTCGGGATGGCGGCCAATGAAATGGCCAAGGATCCGACAAATGCGAAGTCAGATTTTATCCCTCGCGAAAAACGCGGGCTGATTCTGCATGCGTCTAAAATGATCGGGCCGACGCGTGCATCACTCGTGCAAGTATTGCGTTTCGAGGCTCCCACCGAGCCCGGCGTTTACCCCTACGTCTGCACGTTCCCGGGACACTGGGTCGTCATGAATGGCGTAATGGTTGTCGCCGAAGACGCCAGCAGCGCCGACGCGATGTTGGCCGAAAGCACGCCGAAAACGATCAAGCAATACACCATGGACGACTTCAGCGACTTTCAGCAAGTCGCACGAGATCCCGATGCCGCGACCGTCACTCGCGGGATGACCGCTTTTGTAAAAGCTCGCTGCAATCAATGCCATATCGTTGCCGGACATGGGGTCAATTTGGGGCCAGACCTTGCCGAGTCGGTAAAAAAACTAAAAGGCATGGACTTGTTGCAGCAAATCATTGAGCCGTCGAGTCAAATTCACAAAGACTTTCAGAACTATCGATTCTTGCTGGATGACGGTCGGGTGCTGACGGGAGTAATCGTCAAAGAAGACAAGAAAACCTACAGCGTGGCAACGAACCTGCTGACACCCAATTCGCTAACAGAAATTCGTAAAAGAGATATCGAGGAAAAGCTCGCGTCGAAGGTGTCACCGATGCCCGACGGTATGTTGGATGTGCTGACCCGGGACGAAATTCTGGATCTGCACGCGTTTGTCGAATCGGGCGGATACAACTTGCCTGAGCACTTAAAGCAGCATAACAAGATGAAGTGATCGCATGGATCGATGTCGGATTGTCGGCAGGATGAGGCTGTGGGCTTGGTGAGTGCGGTCGCGCATCTTGTGCCTCGAACGCACTTGCCTCTGGTGGGCTCGGATCGCTGACAAAAAAGGAAGTAGCAATTGTCGATCGCTCAAACGGCATCGTCCGAGTCCGAACTGGACGCATCACTTGATGTGCTTTCTCGTGGTGCTTCTGTCTTATCGCACATGTCGCTGGATCAGCGGATCGAGTTGTTGCGTGGATGCATCGAAGGGGTCGGCGCGGTCAGCCGCGATTGGGTCAATGCGGCCTGTGAAGCCAAACGCATCCCACGAGACAGTCCGGCGCGAACCGAAGAAGTCACGGCGGGACCGTTGGCCACTTTGCGTTTTCTGCAATTGACCTTGCAGACGTATCAAGATATCCGTGTGCATGGTTCGCCCAGGTTGCCAGCGCCGGTCGAGCATGTGTCGGGCCAATGCCGGGTGCCCGTGTTTCCGACCAGGCAACTTTACGATGGGTTGTTGTTCCGGCCGATGACGGCGGAAACTTGGTTGCATTCATCGATCAATCCTGATGCGGTTTCCGCTCGCGGCACTGAACGAGTTCTTGGTCGGGATGTGGATCCTGAGGTCGTTGCGGTACTTGGCGCAGGAAACGTATCGTCGATCCCAGCCACAGATGCGTTGACGATGATTTTCCTCGAGCGGAACGTCGTTGCTCTCAAGATGAATCCGGTCAATGACTACCTGGGGCCGTACTTGCAAACAGGATTTCGGCCGCTAATCGATGCTGGATTATTGCAGATTGCCTATGGCGGAATTGAATCGGGAAAATACTTCATCGACGATCATCGGACCGATCGTGTGCACATCACAGGTTCGATTCAATCCCACAACAACATCGTGTGGGGAACTGGCCAGCAAGGTGAACAGCGAAGATTGGAAAACCGTCCCGTGCTGGAAAAGGCAATCACCAGCGAGCTGGGAAATGTCAGTCCGTGGGCCGTTGTTCCTGGTCGATACTCCGAATCAGAACTGCGATCGCAGGTCGAACTCATCGCGACGTCGATCGTCAACAACGTTTCATTTAATTGCATCGCGACAAAAATAATTCTGACAAGTCGTGATTGGCCGCAGCGGCAGCGGTTTTATGAATTGCTGAATGAATTGCTGCGTTCGATTCCGTTACGGTACGCTTACTATCCAGGTGCATCGGAACGATTCGAGAAATTTTCCGGCCGCCCGGCAGAAAACCCCCGCCGACTGCCCTGGACGCTGTTGCATGATATCGATCCGGCTGAAGCCCCGCATTTGTTACGTGAAGAATCGTTCACGCCGGTCTGTGCCGAATTGGTGGTCGACGCTGAATCGGATGTCGACTTTCTATACCGGTGCGTCGACATGATGAACGAGCAAATTTGGGGAACCCTTGCCACGAACTTAACCGTGACAAATGATTTTCAAGTTCGGCATGCCGCTGATCTTGATGACGCATTGCGAAAACTTCGTTATGGCACGATTGCGATCAACCAGTGGGCCGCACTCTCCTTTGCGTTGATCTCACCGCCGTGGGGCGGTTATCCCGAATCAAGTCTGGCCGACGCGCAAAGCGGGATTGGTTTCGTTCACAACACGTTTCTGTTGGATCGCCCCGAAAAAACGGTCTTGCGTGGTCCGCTGCGCACCAAGCCGAAACCGATCTGGGATTCCACGCATCGTCATCCCGAGCGAGTGGCATGGGACTTGCTGGATCTGTATCGTTCACCATCGATGCTTCGTTTGCCAAAACTCTGCATCAGTTCATTCACGGGATAGCGATGCGAGTTACCAACAACGATCCGATTCTTACCGAGCAACAGCGGAAATCTTCGCCGGAATTACAGTGGGTCGATGGAGTCTCTCGCCTGTTGGATACAAAGTTTCGTATCCCCGGTACGGACGTTCGGTTCGGTGCCGACTTTTTGATGGGGCTCGTTCCCGGTGCCGGTGACATGCTGAGCCTGGGGATATCAGGTTTGCTGATCGCCACGATGGCGAAGAATGGTGCAAGTGCGAAGCTCGTCTTGCGTATGCTGCTGAACGTCGGCTTGGATGCACTGGTCGGCAGCGTGCCGATTCTCGGCAACGTCTTTGATCTGTTTTACAAGGCGAATTATCGCAATGCCCAGTTGATGCGCGAGTACTACAATGAGGGAAAGCATGCCGGTCCGATTTGGCCGATCCTACTCGTCGTGTTAGCGGTCATCTTTTCCATTTTTGTACTGATCATTTGGTGTTTCATCCAGTTGATTCAGTGGGCATTCCAAGCTTAGCCGCACGCCGCCGACTCTTGATGCCTCGACCGTTCTATCGCTTTGCGTCGCGCGTCATCTTTCGCAGCCGAGCCGATAATTCGTCGCTAATGTCACTCGGTGTCGCTCGCCATCGCCAGTTGCCGTCCGGTTCACCCGGCAAATTCATTCGAGCTTCGTTGCCCAGACCCAGAATGTCTTGAAAGGGGACGATGGCCGAGTTCGCATCGGACTCATAAACTGCTTTGATCAGTTGCAGATGTATCTCGTCCTTGCCATCGATCAGTTCATCAAGCAGATGATTATCGACTGCTTGTCGGATTCGATTCGAGTACCAACCCATCAGGGTGTCGTTGTCATGAGTTCCGGTGTAAGCAAAAGAATGTCGCGGATAATGCGCGGGATGGTGAAACGTGTCGTCTTCCGAATCGAACCCGAATTGCATCACCCGCATACCGGGAAAACCAAGTTCGTCGCGCAGTTGATGGACCGCGTCGGTGATCATTCCCAGGTCTTCGGCAATGATCGGTAATTCGCCCAGTTTTTTAGCCGCAGCATCAAACGGCTTTGCGCCAGGCCCTTTCTGCCAGCGACCTTCGATCGCCGATTTCGCGGACGCTGGGATTTCCCAATAAGATTCGAACCCGCGGAAGTGGTCCACTCGCAGCAAGTCAAACTGTTCGAGTGCATATCCGAACCGGGCGGTCCACCATGTGAATTCCGATGATTCCAGTTTGTCCCAACGATACAAAGGGTTGCCCCAGAATTGTCCGGTTTCGGAAAAATAGTCCGGTGGGACGCCCGCGACGACAGTAGGGTGACCCTTGTCATCGAGCCAAAAAAGTTCTTGATTGGCCCACACATCGGCACTCTCGTGCGCGACAAAGATGGGCATGTCGCCGAACAGTTGGATTTGCCGCTCGTTCGCGTATTGTTTCAGTCGTCTGAATTGTTGATCAAAGACGAATTGAACGAACTTTGAAAACAGACGTTCTTCGTAAAGCTGTTCGTCCCATCGACGGATTTCCGATGTGTCACGGCGGACCAGTTCGGTCGGCCAACGCGTCCAGTTGGACTCGCCAAAGTGTTGCATCAACGATTCGAAACGAGCGAAGTCGTCGAGCCACCACTGTTGGTCGTGACAGAAGATATGAAACTCGTCTTCCGATTCAATTCGTTGACGCGAACGCGCGAACGCTTGTCGCAGCAACGGGCGTTTGTAGCGATCGACGGCTGCGAAATCGACCTGTGATTGAGAAAGTGCTGGCGCATCCGCGGCATCCAGTTCACCATGATCGAGCCATCCATCGACCGCCATTTGCGTCAGGCTGATCAGCAACGGGTTTCCGGCAAACGCGGAATAACAGCTGTAGGGTGAATTTCCCAGGGCCGGTGGTCCGAGCGGAAGGACTTGCCAGATTCGCTGCCCTGCGCTTTCGAGAAAATCGACAAAGCGTGTGGCAGAAACGCCCAAGTCGCCAATCCCCGCGGGGCCGGGAAGGCTAGACACGTGTAACAAGATTCCCGCAGAACGATCAAAACGCATGTTCGTAGAGGTGCCGGTGGGCTAGAAGAAATCGGATGTTCGCAAACCAAATCGGCCCGCCAAGCCTCGCTGCGGAACACGTTCTAGAGTGAATGAAGGTATTCGACAAGACGCACCGCGTTCGCTAAACGCTCTGCGGCGCGAGATTCGTCCATCGGAAGGCTTTGGGTCGGTTGATTTCCCGTGTTACCCCATTCCGGATCGACATTGACGGATTTGAGAACCAGCGAAGTAACGAATTCGGGATCAACGTTTTTCAGCAAATTGGCGGTGCTCTGATGAAAGACCACGACGCGATCGGTCGGTTTTAGGAATGTTCGCCAGCGATCACGAAAACTGGGGACCGGCACCGCGTCGTCGCACATGCCGGCGGAGAGTCGGATGCGATTGCGGAACTCTGCATCGCCGAGCGATTCGGATTGGATCGCGCATCGAAACGTCTCGCCGGAAACCAGTCGTTGGGCGGTCCAGTAAACCGGTAACGCCCTGGCGTGACGCCCGCGGCCGCGCTCCTCTTTGCGGCCTCGTTCGCGTTCACCATAAGCCACGACGATGTTGTCGAGGTTGCCGGCCAGCATGCGAGGCCTGTTCGTCTTGGTTTGCTGGCGGCGCGCATTGCGCCGCCAATTCGTCGACTTGTGTTTGAGCTGGTCACCGATCATTCGGTCAAACACATCAGTCAATCGATCGAGTCCGGGGGTCTCCGGTTCAATCGCTCGTAGTGCTGCGACGGTCGCCTCGAGCGTCGACAACGATTGATCGTTTGGCTCGCGCCGGATGCGATAGCGACCGGGCGATGAAGGTGCCAGGCAATACCGCGGCAGCGATTGCAGTCGTGGAATGTCACGCAGCAGCGTTTTTGCTTGGTGCCACGTGCCATCGATGACGATTAACTGATCCGGTAAAGCGTCAGCGGGCAGTTCGGTCAAGACTTCCGCTTCATTGCCGGGATACAGCAGTCCGACCTGGTTGCGCAGTTGCATCGCTGAAAATTGCGATGCCAAGTCAACGTTGTGTGCAACCAACAACTGGCTGCGCTCAAGCGCGTGCTGAACGATGCGAGCGGTGTTGAACGGATGAAAGCGTTCGCGACGATGCTGCAGGATCACGACGTCGGTCTGGTTATTGACCCTGGGGATCGCCGCGCAGTAACACAGCTTTCGTGGGCGGAAGCACTGAAAACATCGTTGCGCCGGTTCTTCGGTCTGTGGTGTAGCAATGGCGGTGATGCGTCAGTTCCCTACGTGAGTTCGACTCAATTACGATTGTTTGCGCCACAGTCGGACGTCGTTCGGGCCACAAAATTGCATCATGACCGATCCGTTAGCAGCGTAACGATTGAACACGGCTTCGTGAAAGTCGTCTTCGCCGGGCCAAGGGTAAGCATAAATGATGGCGAAGTCATCAAGGTCGAGACCGATTGACTGGTATCCACATTCAACGTGATGCCCGAGGCTAGGTAGCGTTGGGTCTTCCGATAGCGACTCGGACCCGGGCGGCAGGAAATTGCCCAAGACCAAATCGATATTCACATCCCAGCGAGCCAAGATCGTGCCTGCTTGTCGCAGCAAATCCGGTTCTGCTTCGATCCCGATGACATCAAAATCCAATGTCGACGCGAATGCGCTGATGGCCGCGAAGCCGCATCCCCATTCCAAAAAGCGATTGCCGATCAAGGGCACGTTTTCTCTCGCCCAGCAAAGCGACTGATAGACCAATTGATAATCCGCCGCGACGAATTGCTCGATCAGCGGTCGGTCCCAGCGATCCTGAAACGCTTCGATTTCTTGCTGAGCTTCCCGAATCCAGGCTTGGATTTGAGGCGGGACATCGATCCGATCGACCGACGACGGAATTTCGACTCGCGTGAGCAACGTTTAAACAATCTCCTCATCCGAGCTCATGTCGAGCGCCGGATTCACCGCGTGTGTCCAACCCAGCACTTCGATGTCGGCTTGCGTCGCCCATCGGCTTTGAGGCCCCCAAAGCGGCAGGGCGCAGATCGGACATGCCGCATCTTCAGCACTGGGATAAACGTGGTCGGTCGACGTGTCGGGTTCTAGCCAAATCGCTTCGCACTCATCACAGACGATTAATCCGTGTGGCGGAACCGCCGTATCGACAGCGGGTGTCGCGCGTGTCGGATGTTGAACTGTTTGGCTTTGAGAATCGGGCACTGGTAAGCCGCAAATACGGATGCCACACAGTCCGCCACCACAGATGGGGCAATAGTCGATCGAGTGTTTTGGGCTCACAGCTAGCGAACTCCCAGGGGTGAGGCAAAGTTGAAAATGGCGGTGTCAAATCAAGAAGTGGTTCCGGCAACGCGATTGCAATAACGTAATCGGGATCGTTGCAGTATGCCGCATGGTTACATCGGATACGCGGTAATGACTCGGGTTCCTTCCAGGATCAGTCGTACGCGCCGAGCCATCGGGTTTCGTTTTCTTCCGCCGTCGCGACCGCCAACGAATCCAACGCGGCTTCCCATGTCGACGGTGTAAATCGTTCGTCCATCGTCGACCGATTTGGTTGTGCGCTGACCTTTCTTGGCTCGCTGGTAAGCCTTGTCAATTGTTTTCAGCGCGCCGGCCATGTCGCCGTCGAACACGCCATGGTTGCCCGGTCGCGACGGTTGATCTTTGGTGTGTCGACGCAGGTGTTCCAGGCGGTGACCTTCGGCACTGCCGGGTGTGTACAACAGTCCGGCCGGCGAGACATAGCGTTTGGAACCGATCTCCTTTAATAGCCCGTACAGTAAATCGCCGTCATCGACTTGGCTTGAATCGTTGCCGGCCGATTTCGTTTTCGTTTGCGAATCGACCGACGGACGCATCCGGTCGGCCAACGGGCCTTTTCCGATCGTCGCCGTTGCTTTTGGCGAAGTTCCCGGTTGGGAATCGCTCGACCGACTGGGCTTCGATTGGGTCGCCGCGGATGCAAAGCCTGGATCGTTCGAACGCTCAGCGGCTTGTCGAGCGGCTTGTGGCGCGGTTTGTTTTTCGAACTTGGATGACGATGAACCCTTGTCATCGACGACGGTAACGCGGCCATCGGAACCTTGCCGCAATTCCGGCAGGTTCCAACCCATGCGTTCATTGACGATCGGCTGTGCGACGGCATAAAGACCGACCAGCGCCAAGACCGCAATGCCGCCGATGGATTTGCCCGCCAGCGAGCGATTGCTGCCTCGCGGACGTCGGCCCGAACGGCTGGATCGACCCTGACTTTCAGATCGACCGTGATTTTCAGATGGAACGGAGTGTTCGGATTCGCGGCCGTGCTGATTCGGCGTGCTCATTCGATGACCTTTCGTGCACGAGCGGTGGGAAGCGATGACTCCTCGATGAGTCATCCTTTACCCAATTCGTGATCTAGTACAAAATCGTATCCAGATTGAACCTTGGCGAACGTATGATTCGATTCATACTGTTTTGTTAGACGCGATGCTGTTTGACGCGACATACTTCGATTTTCGGAGCGACGTGTCGTTGGTCCGAACACGCGATCGTATCCCGTTTTCCGACATCATAGCAGCCCGGATGGTCCAGTTTGTCCGGGTTTGCCGAATATGATGTCGCTAGGAATGCCAACCTTGTATCAGCTACGTCAGGAATTGATGCCCAAGATGACTACACTTTCGTTTCCTTCGATCAACGCAACGACCATGTATGCAACTCGCCTGTGCCTAAGTTCCGCGGGGCGTCTGAGTTCTGGCGGCCTCTGTGCAGCGTTGGCACTGATTTGCCTTGGCGTACTGGATGCAAAGCAAGCGCCGGCCCAACAACCAGGATTTTCGCCCGTCATTATCGCAACGGGACAGTATCGACAGCAGATTAAATCGATGCCAATCGAGCAGCGTCCGTACCGTCCGTTTCACTTTTACGGAAACGCAGTACGACGATCTTACTACCGCAGCGCGCCCACGCCCCTTGGTGCCTTTTCTGGTCGAACATATCCCAACCAGTTCACGCCGTCATCGCAACCAACCGTTGTTCCATCGCCACAATCGATTGTCGTGCCGCAAACCTATTCGGTCGGTCGCCCGCCAATGAACTACGTTGCCCCACCAGTCTATTCGTCTGGCTACGCTTGGTAAAACGGTTGCGGCAGGCGCACTTTGCGCGGTCGGTCTTGATTATGGTGTCCAGAATCTTATCGTATTGGCATTGAACCTTCTTTGTCCGTGCCACTTTTTGAACTGGAATGCCATGAGCAACTATCTGGAAAACGTCAAGAAGTATGTTGCGTCACCGAACGAAGACGCGGTGGAATCACTGGTCGGTCATTTAGGGATTGCACTCAAGAATCGTGACGGCGCCGCGGTTGCCGTAAGCGATCCCAGCGAAATCGCCACGATCCGCGACGGTTACTGTTCAAAGACGCTCGATTTGTCGGACGAAGAAGCGAACAAGGCGATTGCCGAAGTGATTGAAAAGATGAAAGGTGACTCGTTGAAGTGTCGAGTGACGTTTTATTACTTGTTGGCCGAAGTCAGTGGCAAAATGAACCGGCTCGCATAGGCCGACGTTAACTCTTAACGAAATCGCTGCAATGACGCGTCTGTTCGCTGGCACACCGTTCGACATCCCGCCAACCTGTGACGATTGCGGCAACGAGGAATCGCAGTGTGTCTGCGATCCTGCGGAAAAAGCGGAACGCGAGCGACAGCAGTTGCGTGCATCGCAACTTGTCTCGCCCTCGCAGCAGACCGCACGAGTTCTTGTCGAAAAGAGAAAGGGAAATCGCCGCGTCACTGTCGTCAGCGGGCTGACGTCACAGGCGAACGATTTGCCAAACTTGCTGAGTCAATTGCAATCCGCTTGCGGCACGGGTGGGACCGTCAAAGCTAAAGATGACACGATCGAACTGCAGGGCGATCACAGTGCCGACGTCAGAGGCGTGTTGGCCGAAATTGGTTATCGATTAAAGTGACGCGGTGAATCAAGATCGCCGCGAACCGGTGATGGGCCGTCGCGGCGAGCTTTGGAATTACATAATCTAATTCTCAATTCTGACACCCTATCCGCCCCTGCGCGGACACGCCGAGACAACCGAGTGTCGCAAGTGGACGGCCCGAGTGTTTGGGCGGCAGAACCGCTGGATGCACGGGCGATCAGTGTATAGGTCGCCAACGATTCCTGCAGAATCGCCGAGCCTGGTATTCTCGCAGTCACCGTGGCGTTGCCATTGAGCCGTGAATCCGATGTGTCGTTGATTCGGACAGGCAAAAAAAGAAGCGAGCAATCGGATCGATTGCTCGCTTATCAGCTTCGTTCGACAGGTAAACCTGCCGACAAAAATTTGGCTTCTCAGACTTGGCTTGTTAAGCGAGGGACGGTACTAAAACCGAATCAAGTCAGTGAGACATTGACTCTGTGCGACTACTCTCCAACCAGCTGCACATTTTCGGCGCGTGGGCCCTTCGGGCCTTGTCCGACATCGTACGATACGCGTTGTCCTTCGCGCAGTTCTTCAAAGCGAACGCCTTCAAGCGCGCTGCTGTGAAAGAACATGTCTTTGTCGTTGCCGTTTTCGATAAACCCGAATCCCTTGTCTGTGATTCGTTTAATCGTACCTTCCATCTCTACTCTCCAAAACTCTAAAAAATAGGTGTGCGGACCGACGCTAATGAAACGTTCACGAGCGCTCGACCTCACATGTGTTTGTGGTGGCTGACTGTTTCAAGTGTTTGACGCATTTGGGTGATGGCATCGAATGCTTGAATCAACCGCCGTTTGATCCACGGAGGGGATCATATCAAATTGACGGGTCTTCCGCATCAATTTCGGTCGCTTCCGACTCAGTTTCTTCTTCGGAGGCTGCGTTTACCGGCGGATTTTCTTTTCGATGAAGGCGCCGTGCACGCTTTTCCTCGGCTTTCAGCCGCTTTTCCATCTCTCGTTGACGTTTTGCAAACGTATTTTGATTTTTTGCGATGGTTTTGCTCCTAAGTGTGGGTGGATCGGCTTCGGCGAGCTTGCTTTGCCGAAAACACCCGACTTTTGGGGAGCGATCTGCGTGGGAAAACCCGGCTATAGAAGCCGATTCGGCATCAACGGATAGAAATCCTGTCTTGAGATATGCCGTATTGCAGCTCGCAGCCTAACGCACCCCAGAGATTTGTGCCAACCCGAAGTCACGTTTTGCGCCGAGCTTTCTGAAGTCCGGCACCATCGAAATTGCCGGACCACCGCCGTGCAGAAGTTCTTGCTCCGATTCGATTTCCTGCTCTTGGCTGGTATCGGCGTCCTGCTGGCATCGGCAGTTTGAATGTCGGCCAGGATTAGGAATTCGCGTTCATTTGCAAAAATCGCGACGTTCGAATCGAGTCACGCAACCCGTCATCCAAACCGACCTATGTCAGTGTGCCAAAGGTTAATTTTCATCGGTCTTTTGATGATGGTGAAGTTCATAATGCTGTCTCAGCAGGTCTTTGCCATAGTCGTTGCCGTTTGGCGTGCGAACGACCGCATGGATGTGATCACGTGTCGGTTCGGACGATCGAAACGGCGCGACACGTCGCTCATGATCAAACTCGATCAGGATCACGGGGCTGTGAATGCGATAGTAAAAGACGCTATCTGCTTTTGTTTCACCCACCCAGGCAAAGAACGTGCGGTCGATGTGTTCACGTACCTCGTCCATTTTAACGGCTGCGTGCCCCGGGTTCATATTGCCGACGTAGGCTTCCACCACGCCCAGCAACTGATCCTTTTGCGGGTCACTCAATTGCGATCCCGGAATTCCGGCATAGTCGAGGTCGACGTTGTCGCGATACGCCTGCGTTAGCGCGTTGTTACCGTCTTTGACCGATGCAACGATTGCCTGTTCTCGTTGCTCGGGGCTAAAGGTTTGGATCAGGGCGAGTCCCTTGTCTTGTTCATTTTGCATCACAATGGTGCCTTTGAACTTGCCGCTAGTCGCGTGCACCGGTTCGCTGCCGACAAAGACCGGCGACATGACGACCTGATCGCCGAGCACAAAGTAGTTGATGATCAGATGGTGTCCGTCGATTTGCCATCCCCACGGTTCGGTCGCCGATGGTTCGCCCATGACGGTGATCCAGTAAAGCCATTGGCCATACTCATCAAAGTTATTGGCAAGTTCGGCTAGCGTGTGGTTCAGTTTCATGATGTCTTTGGACAGCTTTAGCCCCTTGGCGCTCAAGCTGGCCTGCATCAAACCGAATGCGAGTTCCCGCTGTCGCTCGTCCATCTCGTCAAAGCCGACGCCTTGCCGCTTGTAGAAGTGGCGGTTGTCCCACTTTCGCCATTCCGAGTCGTCCACCGGAAACGTCGTGCGATTTCGTTGCTGATCGGTTAGTCCGTCCAAAAACGCCTGGGCCGCGTCCACGACCGGTTGGGTGCTGACACCGGTTGACTCAATTTTGAACAAGCCTTTTTCGATTTCACCGCCGGCGACGATTCCGCGATAGGGCTGTGCCAGCGATGAATCATCACCACCGCGAGGTCCACCGCGTCGCTGCGCGTAAGCGGTCACCGTGGCCGCGATCACGGCGAGACCCAGTAAGGCTTTGCTGCGATGATTCAAACGCATTTTTTTCTCTGTGTTGATGTGTGTGGTGATGATGCGGCCAGGACACTTGGTCGGCGATGCATCCGGCGACGAAGTCTTGAAAGTCAGCGCCACTCAGACGCGCCACTCAGACGCGCCGGTCAATGTGGCGAAATCAAAATCGATTCAGGAAACGCAAGGTGATCAGCAAATGCAAAACTCAAATGCAAAACTAATGTGTGATACAGAAAAGGTGCCGCTCGCCACGGATGAAAAGTTCATTGTCGACGGGCGCTGGAGTCGCGTCGACGGTTTCGCCGACCGAGTTTGTTGCGACGACGTCAAAGTTATCGCTGTCGCGGATCACGACGGTGTTGCCGCTTCGTCCGGTCAGATAAACGTATCCGCCAGCAGCGATCGGTGACGCATAGGTACTGTCGATACCAGGGACGCGTACGGCGGCGTAGTGAACCTTTCCGGTGGCGGCGTCCACACAGGTCAGTTGGCCGGCCTTGCCTTTGTGAAAATAGACACGTCCGCCCGACAGCAGCGGCGATGCGATGTCCGGCGTGTCGCGATCAAGCGTCCATGCAACAGCATCGGTTCCCTCGATGTCGCCGCGTCCACTCATGCGAAACGCGCCCATGAACGAGCCTCGAAATCCGCTGCCCACGATGACCAAGTCATCTTGCGCGACGGCCGATGCGACGGGGCGATCGGTTTGGCCTCCGCAACGCCACAGTTCTTTTCCGGTTTCCAGGTCGTATCCGCGTGCACACGTCTGGCCGTTCATGACAACTTGTTTCGCGCCGTTGTGTTCGACCACCAGCGGCGTTGACCAGCAAGTCGGTTCGTCATTGCGTTCGGTTCGCCAAACTGTCTCGCCAGTCAATTTGTTCAGTGCGTAAAGAGCCGAGGGCCCTTCATGATCCCAAGGCACCAGGATCAGATTGCCCGCGATCGTGGGTGAGCTGCCTTCGCCAAAATCATTGCGAGTGTTCATCGCGCCGAAGTCGTCACGCTTCCATTTCAGCTGGCCATCGAGCGTATAGCAGTAGAGACCGCGGGAACCGAAATGCGCATAAACGTGTTCGCCGTCGGTGCATGGCGAGGCGGATGCAAAACCATTGGTCGCATGCGTGGCTTGATGAGGAGTCGCGATGGTTGACGTTTGTTGCCAAAGCAGGCTACCGGTGTCGCGGTCAAAGCAGAGGACCTTGAATGCGAGTTCCGAGATTCCACCGCCCGCTCCGCGTCGTCGTTGCCTCGGGCCGGCCGGATTCGCGGCCGATTGTCCGTTCGCAGTCGTGGGGACTGCGGTGACGACAAAAACGCGATCGTTCCAAACCACTGGCGAGCCCGAGCCCTTGCCGGGAATCTCGACTTTCCATTTCACGTTTTCAGTCGCGCTCCACATCGTCGGCGGCTGGCCTTCGGTCGCGACGCCGTTTCCGGTCGGGCCGCGCCAGTGCGCCCAGTTATCGGCAAAGCATGCCGACGAGGTGATGGCCGTGGATATCAGTAGAAGAATCGTGAATTTCATAAATCGATACCTGCGCGTGATCGTTTCTCGGATGCAAAGCATTTTAGTGAATGTCGCGGCCGCTGCTCACCTGCCGCCCGGGCGTGGCGAGGCACCATTTTCACCGGGCGGGCGAGTCGGGCCGCCAAATCGACCGGCGCCTCCGCCAGGGCCTCTCCTGTCCGCAGCGCCGCCACCGGGTGGGCCGCCACGCGCAGGGCCGCCACGTGCAGGGCCACGCCGCGCGATCATGTCTTCGGCAAACTTCCGCAATTCGTGTTCATCTAACTGGCCATCCTGGTCGAGATCGAACGTCATCGCGCGGGCGACGATGTCGCTTGCGGTGAGTTGTGGTCCGCCCCGCCCAGGTCCATTGCCGCCAGCGCCAGGTCGATTGCCGCCAGCGCCAGCTCGATTGCCGCCGGGGCCATCGCCGCGAGAATTCGGATTCCCAGCGGCGTCCGTTCTGGACCTGTCTGCCGTCGATCGCCCCGGGACGGCTCGACTGGACGATGGACCCTCTGGCCGGCCACCGCCGACGGTTTCTGTTGGATTCGATCCCGCCGCACTTCCCTGCATGCGGTCGCGGCTAAAGTGACTCGCCAAGTGTTCAATTTCTTTGTCCGTCAATTGCCCGTCTTTGTTCGCATCGCTGTCGGCAAAGTGCTGGGCGATGTGCTCGGGCAATTCCTTGATGCTCAGCCCGCCGTCTTCATTGACATCCAGCGTGATCAGTCGTCGCGCGAATGCTTCGTCCGCTCGACCTCTGCCTCCCGCACCGCCCGGTCGCCCACCGGGTGGCTGGCTGTATCCGGTTGAAATCAAACAAGCAAAGCAGGCAAAAGGAAGCAGCAAACGTGCCGTCACGACAGACTCTCCGAATTGAAAAGCAGATTTTTCCTGAGGTTATCCCAAGGTGTTTAACGCCAGTATTGCCGAGAATCTACCGCCGGAAGTCACGGATTCGCGAAAAAACGCTCAGATCCGTTTTCTGCGAGCAACTTTGGCCCGGCTGCGGTGATACAAGGACAGTGGATTCGTGCGACGTGACGCCGTTCCTTTTCACCTGCACGTAATTTTGTTTGTAATCGTCCCCCACCGCTTTGCTGCAAATCAAACGATGACCCAAAACCGAGTTCGCCTGATTGCTGTGTTTGTTGCCCTGTGGATGACTGTCTGTTGGTGCGGCGACGCCTCGGCCCAGCTGCGTCTGATTCATAACGGGCACCTGCAATCAGATCGCGACAATACTCCCAGTGGTTTCGTCGTCTTGGGCGATGTGACGTATGGCGATCTCAGCGATCCGCGAGTCGAACTATCGGGACGTGGTTTCCGGTTGCACGGATCGACTGACACCAGCGGTGATGCGCGAAACGAAGGCATCGTGATGACGACCATCGATGATGTCGACCCCGATCAAGGTCGCTGGTTCCGCTTTGATGTTCGCGGCATGGCAGAAGATAATTTCGACGTCGCGGGTGACGGCTTATACCTCAAGGTCGAGTTCTTCAAAGACGGCGGTCGCAACTCGTTGGACATGATCAAGCAATCGATTTTCGGACAAATCCAGCGAGAGCGAACTGACTTAAAAGACGATGGCACGAACAAGCATTTGGGCTTGGCGGTTTGGCGGAATTATTCGCTCGATTTCCGCACTCCGTTCCCAGAAGTTGACACGATGCGAGTGTCGGTCGGGTTCACCGGACGCAAGGGAGACGAAAAGCGAACCGATTTCCTGATCCGGCAAATGCAAGTCACTCGCATCCCGCCACCGGACGATTACGTTCCGCAGACAGAGGGTTCGGCGACACTCGATCCGGCTCGTTTGGCTTCGCTGATCCCGCTGGGTGGGCGATGGTATTACGATCCCTACGGCGACGAAACGTCGCCACCGGAAGTCTTCAACGAAGCCAATTCACATCGGTTGATTTACCGCAGTGAACGTTTGGAAACGCCATTCGCCGACAATATGACGTCCTGGCTACGCCAGGGGTATTTGGATTTTGATGGGAACGAGGTCACCGAAGACAAGTACGTCAGCAATAGTTTGACGATCAATGTGACGGACAAGCACCTGGTGATGCGTTCGAAGAATTTGCCGAATCATCCGACGGCAAAGTTTCCGGATGCTTGGCGTTTCCTGGACGGCAACCCGGCGTACATCAAAGAACAACGCGCGACGTGGTACATCCCGCTGGAACCCAAAGTTGATGAGGACCACGTCGCGATGGATCGTCAGAACCAGAACCAAGCACTGCCGATGGGAGCGATCGGCGTTGCGAATAACGGTGTGATTTTCTTCAACCCCTTCGATCATATCTTCGAAGCGGATGCGACATGGCGACTGGATCGATGTTGTGGGCACCCCAGTCCGAATTACCAATATCACTACCACAAATATCCGGTGTGTGTGAAATCGCCTTGGAGCGATGATGGGCAATCCCACTCGCCCGTCATCGGATTTGCGTTCGACGGTTTTCCCGTCTACGGACCCTACGAATCCGAAGGCCTGTTGGCCAAGGACAGCACTGACAATCCGCTGAACGATTTCAACGTTCACAAGGACGCGAAACGTGGTTGGCATTACCACGTCACTCCGGGCCAGTTTCCGCACCTGATTGGCGGCTATTGGGGCGAGCTTGAGATGATGAATCGGCGCCGCGGTCGTCGTTAGTTCTCTGTCGTTCATTTTCACGACACAAGTTTCGCTGACGTGAAGTGCTGTTGGGCGTTGGCGGGCCCGTGCGTACTGGCCCGTGCGTACTGGCCCGTGCGTGCTGGCCTGCGTGTGCTGGCCATGCCTCGGCGTGGCCGATGGCTCTGGCTTGTTCGCTCTTAGATCTTGCGGACCAGGTTCATGCCTTCGCGACCTCGATAGGTAAGCAACAGCGAACCGTCCGCGGCGCAGGCGTTAAACACGGCTTCAAAGAACGTGTGTTCGCCGGGCCAGGGGAATGCAAAGAACAAGTCGAACTCATCCATTCCCAAGCCGATTTCATCATAGACGTCATCTTCGTCGACGGTGACGTTCTTCATTTCCGAGCCCAGTTCAAGTACACCGGCGCCGCGCGGCACAAAGCTGCCGCGAAAAAAATTAGCTGCGACGCCGAGGTCGTCCGCCAATGATTGGGACTGTTCGACCAGCACCGATTCGATCTCGATGCCAACGGATTCCATTTGCAGTTGGGCCGCCAGCATCGTCACGACGCCGAAACCACTGCCCAGTTCGCAGAATCGGTTTCCGGCGAGCAAGTGATTCTCGGTGATCCAGTGCAGTGATTGCGCGACAAGATGGAAATCACACGTCACGAAGTTTTCGATCACTTCTTGGTCGGCAAGCATGAATGCTTCGATTCGATCGTTCGCGTCATCGATCAAGTCCGCTTCGGTCTGCGGCAGCAAGATTTCATGGATGGTTTCGGGAACAGCGATAGATTGCAGCGGCACAGTCTTGATTCGTCGGTGGCGAAGTTAAGCGATCGGTTGATTGGGATGTCAGCGGTTGGAATGTCAGCAGGCACAAGACCATTCGTGCCGCGATACTTTTGCGAGAATCACGTCACTGCGGGGGCATCACAGCGCGCGAATGCGAAGTCCGTCCTCGCTCAGATCGAATCGTTTTTCTTCGCTGTTGGCAATCACGTCTCGCACCAATGGGTCGGTAATCGATTTGCCACTTGCATTGGCGTTCTTGATCAAATCTTCGATCACGATCCAGCCTTCATTGTCTGGTTGCATTCCAATCGATTCCGGGTGATGTTTTAGGACGAAGCTTAGGTACTTGCTGATTTTGGTAAGTCGTTTGTTCATGTCGGCAGTCTATCGAAAAAAGCTGTCGGCGGCATGTGACCTCCGTTTTCGATAGAATTTCTTGACACGGCGCGAAGATTCGGCACAAAGATTTGGCACGAAGATTCACTGTGATCCGCCGAACAAAGTCTTGTTCCATCACCTATCAATCAATATGCATCGACATCGAAACCGACGCCGCCATCAAACGCCCGCTGATTGTCGTCACAGGTTTACGGAAGGTTGCCGAATCACCAAACGCCAACGGCTCACGGACGAATCGATGGGGAGGTCCGCGGTTTGAGTGTCGTTCTTGATATCACCGGCGTGTGCAAGCAGTACGGCGATATTCACGCGTTGAAGGATGTCGATTTGCGCGTCGGGACGGGCGTGACGGGCGTCCTGGGACCCAACGGATCCGGCAAGAGTACGCTGATCAAAGCGTTGCTGGGACTGGTGCATGTTCAACACGGTGGCGGAATGGTACTCGGCCACCATTGGCCCGACGGCGTTCGCGCCATCCGAGACCAAGTCGGATACTTGCCCGAGGACGATTGCTATATCGCGGGTTTGGTTGGGATTGAATCGGTTGCCTTCATGGCCAGGCTCTCGGGATTGCCTGGCACCGAAGGGCTCCGCCGAGCTCACGAGATCATGGATTTTTGCGATATCGGTGAAGAACGCTATCGCGAAGTCGAAACGTACTCCACGGGCATGCGTCAGAAATTGAAATTTGCTCAGGCGCTGGTGCACGATCCGCCGTTGTTGATCTTGGATGAACCCACCACCGGTTTGGACCCCGATCAACGGAAATCGATGCTAAGCCGGATCAAAACACTCGCTAGCGACCATGGAAAAACCGTGATGCTCTCGACTCATATTCTGCCGGATGTCCGCAGCGTTTGCGATGAAGTCGTGATGCTGGTTCGTGGAACCGTTCGGCTCAAGGATTCGCTTGAAAACCTCAGTCGTCCGGTCGAGCCGACAATTCACGTGGCGGTCTACGGTGACAGCAGCAAGCTGGTCCAGCACGCTCGCGGTCTTGGTCATGACGTGACCATCGATGATGACGGTTCACTGATGATTGGCGGCGTCGATGAAAGCCAGGTGTCCCAGGTTTGGAAGTGGGCGGCGGAAACCGAAACCGCCATACGAAAATTGGAGCCGGCGTTGAACTCGTTGGACAAAATATTCTTCGATGCGGCCGGTCAATCCAGTGGCGTACCGCAATCCAGTGCATCGGCGCAAACCAGTGAATCGGCAGGCGGCGCGTCCGCGATCAGTGAAACTGGAAAGGGCAACGATGCCCGTTCATGATCTTGGCTATCGCAGTTGGACGGGCAAGCGTGTCCCGCGATTGCTTCGTCCCTGGGTGGTCGCGCGCAGCGGCATCGCGTTGGTTTGGCGTCGCAAGTGGCTGCGGATGATGATCCTGTTGGCTTGGTTGCCGATTGTTTTTCCGGTACTGGGGATCTTTGCGTTCGAATTTTCATCGACCGCCCCGGATTTACAGCGTTTGATTGCGATGGTGATGCGCAGCCCGATCATCGATCAAGCGGAGCTGGCTGATTTGATTATCACCGACCCGGATTCGGCCCGGCACCGCGTCTGGGCCACGCTGATCTTGTCGTTTTTCCGGTACCCGCAAGCCGTGGCGATGGTGCTGGTGGTCGGCCTGATTGCGCCGATGATGATCTCGTATGACCTGCGCAGCAAAGCCTATCTGTTGTATTTCTCGCGGCCCTTGTTGCCGAGTGAATATATCGTCGGCAAGACCGGCGTCGTGTGGTTCTTTTTGATGATGATCTCGACGATTCCCGCCTTGGCGTTGTACGTCTTGGGCGTGATGCTTTCGCCGGACCTGTCGGTCATTGGCGAGACGTGGGATATCCCGATGAAGATCATGGCGGCGACGGCCGTCTTGGTGATTCCAACGACGGCGCTCGCGCTTTGTTATTCCGCGTTCACTTCCGAAAGTCGGTATGCCACGTTTGCCTGGTTCGCGACTTGGGCGATGGGCGGCGTCGCTTACAGGATTTTGACCTTCGCCGGCCAACCACCTCGATTCGATCGCCCACCCGACGGATTTCGCCGCGGCGGTGGACCGCCATGGCAACGACGACGCAGCGTCAGCGAAGATTGGCAACAGTGGTCCGAGAATATCGACTATGACAAGTGGCGACTGCTTTCGCCCTATGACACGCTGGGCAAAGTCGAAAGTTGGGTGTTCGGATTGGACACGACGCCGGCCAGTGTCATCCCGGCGATTCTGTTGTTAGTCGCGATCACCGTGGTTTGTGTGTGGGTCGTCCGTAACCGTATCGTCGCGAGGCTAAGCGTTTAGCGATGATTCAACTTAGCGGAATATCGAAACTGTACGGCAACGTGATCGGGGTGAACGATATCACCGTCGATCTTCCCGCGGGCGCTTACGGGCTCGTCGGGCCTAATGGATCCGGCAAAACGACATTTATCAATTTGTTGATCGGCCAGCTTCGTCCAACACTGGGTAAGGTACGTGTTTTTGGTGACAACCCCTGGCGACGACGACGGGTGCTAAGGCGGATGGGACTATGTCCGGCGACCGATGTCTTGTACCCCAACGTATCGGCCTTGGATTGGGTCCGCTATCAAGTTCGCCTGCATGGTTTTTCACGTGTTGAAAGTGATCGACTTGCGCGGGAAGCCTTGGCCAGCGTTAGCATGACCGATGAAATGCATCGCCAAATGGGAACCTATTCACTGGGGATGCGGCAACGCACCAAGATTGCACAAGCAATCGCGCATCAGCCTCAACTGTTAATTCTTGACGAGCCGTACAACGGTTTGGATCCGGTTGGCCGTTATCAGATGACCGAATTGTTGCGAACTTGGGCGGTCGATGGGCGAAGCTTACTATTTGCCAGCCACGTGCTGCACGAGATCGAGGCGATCACGTCATCGTTCTTGCTTATCCACGGCGGCCGACTGCTGGCCAGCGGTACGGCGTCGGAAATCGAAGGCATCCTGGCTGACACGCCGCAAGAAGTCACGTTGGTAGGCAAAGATGTCGGGCGTCTGGTCAGCCGTTTGTCCGATTCGCCGTGGGTCGATGCCATGCATCTGACAAGCAACCGAAACGAGTTGCGTCTGGCGCTGAACGATCCGACACAGTTGTACCAACGTCTGTCGGCATGGATCGACCAAGACGAACTGCAAATCGATCAATTGCAGTCGGCCAATGGCGAGTTGACGTCGTTGTTCGAATCGCTGCTGCGTCATCACCGAGGAGAAACCCGATGAACCCGGTGCTGGTGTTGGATGTGATGCGATTTGAGCTGGCGCGATCGATGACGATCGGACGCATCGCGATCTGGTTCGCGCTCGTCACGTTTCCGGTGACGCTGATTTCCATATTGCGAATGAAAGTGCCCATCGATCCGATTGAGCCTATCGGTTTCGCCGTTTATTTTTTGGTTCCCGAAGTCGTCTGCTTGTTGGGACTTTTGCTGTGGGCGACGCCGGCGATTGCCACCGAGATCGAAGGTCAAACTTGGATCTATCTGGCGATGCGCCAGAGCGGTCGCGTGACGGTGCTCATGGGAAAATATTTAACGGCCGTCGCATGGTCGCTTTCGGCGGCGCTGGTCGCGGCAACGCTTTGCGTGGTGATCGTGAACGCCCCCGAGTCGTTGCGTATGTGGTGGGTGATGTGTGCACTGGCTACGCTATCGTGCTTTGCCCACGCCGCAATTTTCTTGCTGATCGGAGTGATCTTTCATCGTCGCACGATGGTGATGGCTGTCGTCTATACGCTAGGAATCGAGTACGGGCTTTCGTTCGTGCCCGCGGTCGCCAACAAGATCACCGTCAACTATCACTTGCGCGGTTTGCTGGCTGATTGGATGAAGTGGGACGAAATCCGGACTCAAGCCGAAACACTGTATGGGATCGAATTGGCATCGACGCATTTGGCCGCGTTGGGACTTTATACGGTGACGCTACTTTGCGTATCGATCATTCGATTAACGACCGCAGAGTTCCCGACTCAGCAAGACGGCTAAGCAATCGCTAGGTCAATTGTGCAATCGTTCCAGGCGGATGTACCGTTCAAGCCGGCGCATGAACCGTGGGAGTCATTGTTCGATCGCGTCGTAGACCAATGGCTTGACCAAGTTTTCCAGCTGGAATGTGAAGGGGATCTTTTGTGTAAGGACCACGACCGCCAAGTCGTCTTGCGGCGAAATCCAGTAGTGTGTGCTCGCCGCGCCGCCCCAGCCATATTCTCCCAGATGACAGTGCTGGGTCCAGTCGGTCTTCTCAATCACCACGGAAAACCCAAGGCCGAATCCGACTCCTTCGCGGGCTCCGTTTAGCGTGAGCGGGTATGCGCTTTCGGGCAATTGGTTTGTTGTCATTTCCCGGACCGTTGACGCCTTCAAGATTCGCACTTCGCCCAGTTTTCCATCGTTCAACAACATTTGACAGAATCGCATATAGTCGCGAGCCGTCGACACCAGCCCTCCGCCGCCGGAAAGCAACGCCAGTGGTCTGCCGAACTTACTGTCGTCGGCATGGTCGACCACCTTGATGCCCTCGGTGTTCTGACGCAGCCCATAAGTGTTTGCAAATCGATCGAGTTTTTCCGGTGCGACATGGAAGGCCGTGTCATGCATGTCGAGCGGTTGAAAGACTCGTTGCTGAAAAAACTCATCCAGGTCTTGTCCCGATACAACCTCGATCAGGTGACCGAGCACATCGGTCGATACGCTGTAGTTGAATCGTGTACCCGGTTGATAACGTAGCGGCAAATCCGAAAGCTTTTCGATCATTCGTTTCAGCGGTTGGGAATCATCTAGCACATTGACACGCACGTACGCTTGGTCAACCGGCGAATCAGCAAAGAATCCATACGTCAATCCCGAGGTGTGTCGCAGCAAGTCGCGAATCGTCATTTCACGTTTCGCTTCAACTTGTTTCAGTTCGCCATCGACTTGTTGGGTGAATACGCCAAGTCCCGCGAATTCCGGGATGTGCCTGGAAACCGGGTCGTCCAGGGTGATCTTTCCTTCTTCGACCAGCGTCATCGTGCAGACACTCGTGATGGCTTTGGTCATCGAATAGAAGCGGAGAATCGAGTCGGTCCGCATCGGTTTCTTTTCTTCGACATCTCGCCAGCCGACCGCTTCATGCAAGACGACTTTGCCATGGCGGGCAACCATCACAATCGCACCGGGGATCTCTTCCTCGTCGACGAGCTGCTGAAGTGACGGGATAACTTTCGCAAGCTTGACCTCTGACATCCCGACTTCGTCAGCCGAAGCCGACGGCAACTCCTGCGCAGTGACCGACGTCGACTGCGCTTGTAACCGGCGGTCAGATACGAAAGACATCGCGGAAATAAGAATGATCGAAACCACGTATTGAGCTTGCTTTGATTTCATGATGCAACCCGCTAGCGAATGAAATTGAGTCTTGCAGTGAGATAAGTGGTCGTAGTGTTCGGAAATTCAGTGCAGGAAACTCGTGGGACTTCGACGATTGTATTTTTGACGCCCACGCGTCACCCGGCAATGAGGTATGCCGTCATGTGGCTTCTATTGCTTCACGCAAATGGGTAGTCTTATTTGAATTCCGTAGGTTACCTGCCAAGGTGGTGTGTCCTGCGGCGAATGCGTTGAAACAGACGCGCAGAACCAACCGGGGTTTTCCTTTTGGGAATTCAATCATGTCGATGACCGAAACCGATGAACAACTTGGCAGTGCTGAAATCGAAAATGCCGTTCGTCCCAGCCCCGTGCCGCTCCGCTGGTGGCCCGCCGCAGCTTTTCTGGTCGCGATGCTGGCATGTCGGTTGTTATTGAAATTTGTCGAGTCACCAAGCTTTTTGCTGATGATGGTCGCGTACATGGGGCCGGCCTTTTTTGGGTTGCTTGTGTTGTTTTGGTGGTGTTTTGCCAGTCGCGCAACCGGGAAAGAAAAAGTTATTGGATTGTTCAGCGTCGTCGCGATTGCGGCGGTGGCTATTGGGCTGATTCACTATTCGATGATTGGATTCGGACTGGCAATCATGGTTTTCCCCACCGGGATCGCTGCGTTCACGTTGGGGTTGATTTTGTTCTCGCGGAGTCCGGGACGACGCGTGCCCGTTGCGTTGGTGTTGGCAGCACTCGGGTTCGGGGTTTGGGATTTGCTGCAAAGTGAGGGATTGACCGGCGACTTCAAGCCGCAGTTGTTGTGGCGGTGGCAGCCAACGGCCGAGGATACCTATTTGGCTAGTCTCGCGTCGCGACAACTCAGCGATACCGATGCCCAAGCTGCGCTAGACCCGGATGCCACAAAGATCGGCCTGCATAACGCATCGTGGCCAAGCTTTCGAGGTTCCGATCGCAGCGGTGTCGTGACCGGCATCACGCTATCAGAGGATTGGGTCAAATCACCGCCCAACGAAATTTGGCGGACGCGCATCGGACCCGGTTGGTCATCCTTCAGTGTTGCGGCAGACCGGTTGTTCACCCAGGAACAACGTGGCGAGCAAGAGGTCGTGTTGTGCTTGAACGCCGACGATGGAAAGGTCGTTTGGGAATACGCATACCCAAGTCGGTTTTACGAAGCGATTGGCGGGCCGGGACCGCGTGCGACGCCAACGATCGCTGACGAAGGTTTATATGCGCTCGGGGCTGACGGCGTGCTGGTGTGTCTGGACGCGACGCGGGGAACCGAAATCTGGCGGCGAGATCTAAAAGTCGATGCGGATCGTAAGCCACCGATTTGGGGTTTTTCGGCATCGCCATTGGTAATCGACTCGATGGTCATCGTTCACGCGGGCGGCCCTGATGACAAAGGCGTCTTGGCGTACGCCGCCGATAGCGGCGAAATCGTTTGGTCGGTGCCTTCGGGTGACCATAGTTACAGTTCGCCGCAGTTGGCTGAGTTTGATTCGGTCCCAGGAATCCTGATGGTTTCGAACGATGGCGTGCAGTTTTTGAATAAGTCGAACGGCGAAACCATTTGGAATTACGATCAGCCCGGCGATGCGTTTCGCGTGCTGCAACCGCTCGTGCTGGGATCGTCGGTGTTGATGTCGACCAGTTCAAACCAGGGTACGCAAAAGTTCACCGTTTCGTCCGCGGGTGACCAAGCGTGGAATGTGTCCGAAGACTGGACCAGTATGGATATGAAGTCAGAGTTCAGTGACTATGTCGCCTACGAAGATCACTTGTACGGATTTGACGGTTCTATCTTTGCCTGCATCGACCTCGAGACCGGCACACGCCAATGGAAACGCGGCCGATACGGGACGGGCCAATTGATATTGTTGTCGGATTCTGGGCAACTGCTGATTGCATCAGAGAAAGGCGACCTCGTTCTCGTGAATGCGACGCCCGAGAAATTGAACGAAGTTGCAAAGATATCCGTGGTCGACGGCAAGACTTGGAACCATCCGGTCTTGGTTGGCGATCGCTTATACATGCGAAACGCTTCCGAAGCGGTTTGCTACGAACTGCCGTTGTCGGATTGAGCTGCCGCGATTCCGTCGTGCTGTTTCATCACGTTACAGCCTCGCCGGTTGTTGTCACCGCGGTGTTGATTCCTATCTCGTCGAATTCGCGCCGCTCAGTCGGCCGGAATCGTTTGTACGACTCTAGCATCGGATTCTTGATCGCGATGGGCAACGACCACGACATCGTGTCCGGGCGGGATGTCGACGAGTCCTTGGACTGGAACTCTGCCATCGTTCAGGCTTGTGGTTCCTCGAATCGGGCGGCCATCGACGTCGAGAATCTGGATTTCGGCATTGGGGATTGTTCTGAATTCGGGCAAACGAGATGACGGTTTGCGCCCGGTCATCGCTGCAGTCGTTTCAAGCGATCCTCCGCCCCTGGGCGAGTCTTGGGGGCCGTCGACCAGATTGCGGATGCGCATTCCGATCGATGGATCGACCGGTTGCGGATCGAATTCCATTTCTAAGAAATTCCAATAGAACGGTTCGCCCCGGCCATGTTCGGCCAAGCTTGGATCGGCGTACTGCTTGTGATACAGCGCGTGAACGTGAATCGATCGTCCGTCAACGTCTTCCATTTCGGGTCCGAATCCAGGAATTACCCCGCGTCCGCCGCTGCGTCCGATCGGACCAAAGCTGCATTCAATCACGCGGTGCTGATCATTGGTCATGATCGCACCGTTATGAACGTCGCCGTACACCGTCACGATACCGTCGCGCGAGCCGAGCAGTTCCAAGACACGATCGGCGCCGGCTTTGACCCAGCCGGCGTAGTCGGCTGTGACGCGGTCGCGCTGATTGAACTTCATCGGGTGCTTGCCGCTTTCGAAATCTCCGGCACCGCCGGTCCAGATCGTGTGAAGCCCGTTGATACCTGTTAAACAAATCAAACGAGAGGAATCGGTCGCCAGCAATTCTTGCAGCCAACCGAATTGTTCTTCCCCCAGCAAACTGCGTGTCGGGTCGGTGCGGTCGTACAGACCCTTAAATTTCTGCCACCCGAACTCGGTCCAAATGTCAACGTTTTGGCTGCTCCGCCAAAGTCGCGAGTCGAGCACAACCAATGTGAAGTCGCGATTTGGCATTTTCCAGGCCCGCCACTTTTTCGGATTCGCAAGCGGGTCGACTTCCTCGGCGCCGGTAATCAGGTGGTGAACGATCTGGAAATTGCGTCGCATGTACGACGCATCTTGGCCGAGTCCGTCATGTCGGCGAATCACAATTTGTTCAGGCCCTTTGACGTCGTCCATTCCATAGTCGTGGTCACCGGGATTGATCACGTTCCAGTGACGCATCAATTGCCACCGGCTGGTCGGTCCACAGATCGATTGAGTGATGATTTTGTATGCGTCGTCGGTGCTGGGCGGATACAGCACAAGTTCCATGTACCAAACGTCGTCTTCCCAAACCATCACTTGAAAATCGTATTCATCCAGGTGGGCATAGGCGCCTGCAGTGGGTTGGTCGCGAAATTGCCAAGCGTCGCGCGCGCCCGTGATGACATATCCATCGTCCGTTTTCTGCTGCAGACCGCTAGTGATGGCGTGGCACGAAAGACCGCACAGCTTGTAGGGTGCAGCAAGCTTGGGCAGTCGCCCCACATAGCTGCCGCTTGAGGGAACGTCGCCGACCATGCCCGTGCCAGGCCCCACCGCACGCGTACCGATACGCGGGTCGGACGTAACGTCGACACCGTCCTTCCACACGGTGTAATAAAGCTCGGTATGTCCAGGATTATGCGGCAGCACCGCGTCGATTACGGCCGTATTGCGGCGGAAATCGTTGCTGATAATGTTCGCTTGGCCCGCCACCGGTACCGATTCCCAGCCACCGGCGGGATGTTCGGACTTTGCGATCCGAATTTCTGCTAGCGTCCCGTCGTTCTCAAAAATTCCGATGAATCGAACCGTCCAGTTGCCCGAGTCGGACTGCCGCAGCGTGTCGCCGAGCGGGTAGCACGCCAAGCATGGACTCGTTCGGACCGTTAGCGGACGCGCCGCCTCGGCGTCGATCTCCAGCGAGTTGACGCTGAAATCGGTCAGCCCGCGTCCGAGAACTCCAACGTAGCCCTCTGTTTGTTTGGTGGGTAAGTTTTTTTTCCACGTCGTCGTGTCATCACCGCGCCGCATTGTGATGACGACATCGGCCATCGATTCCGTGCCGTGGCCAGCCGTACCTTGACCGAAATTGGGGGCGACATCGATCTGCATGTCGACAAGATCGCCTGGCGATAAGGCAAAGGCTGGATGATGCGTCGTCTCTTGCCGTCGCCGCGAGTCCTTGCTTCCCTGGGGGCGAGTGGCGCGTGCCACGCACTGCAGTTGTCCGTTGTCGGCCCAAGCAATCTGTGTTGCGTTGATAACGCTGTTGTAACTTTCCAGCAGATTCTTTGAACCGATCGCCAGACCCATCAGGCCATAGCCGCGCTGGTACATCTTCCAAGACGCATCATCGTTTGGTTCCGGGCCGGTCGCGTCGGCGTTGTAGGTGAATTGAACGCGGATCGAATACTTTCCCGTCAAATATTGATCGCGGCGATACAGAATGCCGGCAGGCAGGGACGGATCGTATTCCGTTTGCATCACGTTGCCTTTGGATTCGTGATGAAACGGAAATCCAGTTTTCCGGGCACGATCGCCGATGTTCGATAGGCGACGACGAAGTTTGCCGTCGGTGATTTTCCAGTAACCGGGATTGAGCGATTCCCATTGTGGCGGATGGACCAACGAGTCGACCGGCGGGAAATCGATCCGCGTCACGCCAGCGGCCGATTCCGCAGCCGCTTGTCCACCCGTTGAACGGATGACGGCCGAACTAGCCACGCCGGCCGACGCGAGGATCGCGGTTTGTTTGACAAACTGACGCCGGTCGATGCCGGATTCCGCGGGCGTATTCTTTCGGTTCATGATGGCGGCAATGCTGTAGGGGAAGGGGCGCTTTCAGCTCGCATTGTAGCAGTCGACATGCCGCCTCGACGGTTCGACATCCCCCTTGCATCGTCGACACACGGCATGTTCATCGGCGACCGTGCGATCAGTGCCGACACCGCGGGGCCGATCGAGGTCGGACTTGCTTGGCAGTTGACGTGTGGTGGGTATCATGAGTGATCCAGCGATGAAAATTGTGTCGCTTAAAATCACTCGAGAAAGCCTGATGTCAAAGAAACCTCGCATTCCACATAAGTTTCATCCCTGGATCGATGCCCGCCGAAAGTTTCGATTGACCGATGCTCAGATTCAAATGGCTCGAGAGTTGGGGCTGAGCCCAAAGCGATTCGCGAAGTACGCCGACCGAAAGGGACAGCCATGGAAGCTGCCTTTGGCCGAGTTCATCGAGTCGCTGTATATCAAACAGTTCGGCAAGAGCGAGCCGGATGAAGTGAAGTCAATGGAACAGATCGCCGCGGACCACGTGGCCAAACGCGCAGCCCGAAAAGCCGAGCGCGCGATGCAAGCTGAACTCACGACGCAAGGCGACGAAGCGGTGGCCACCGAGTCCATTCCGAATCAAGGGTGATGATCATGATGTCGACGCTCGAAGTAGCAGGAAATGGTTAACAGATAACGCAAAGCGCATCGTCTCCGGCGAGGTGCCGACTGAAGGTGCCGACTGAAGGTGCCGACTGAAGGTGCCGACTGAAGGTGCCGACTGAAGGTGTTGATTTTGCCAGCGTGGTGTTGCCCGTACTGCGGCGATCGGCTGCGTTAGGTCTTGTTGATTAGTTTCAAAATGTCACCAATCTTTCGGTGAGCTTCGATTGGGTGACGCAACGATTTATTCGCGAGCACTCGGTATTGGTTTTGCCGGCCGACCTTTTTTCGGCTGATAAATCCGCCATCCTCTAGTTCTTGGATGATCCGCTGCACGGCACGTTCGGTGATCCCAACCTGCATTGCGACTTGTCGAACCACAATCGTCGGATCCGAGTGCAGCACCGCCAGGACGTGCGTGTGATTGGTCAGAAATGTCCAGCGGTGCGAGTCGTTGGTCGTGTCTGTCGAATGGGCTGCGGATCCAGGTTTCTTGGTCGGGCGAGTCTTTGCTTTCGACATCGATCTAAATCCGTCTGTTTGATGGCTCAAGAATGCAATTCGTAGCACAGCGATTCGGTTGGTCGCCATGTGATAAGTCGGAACATTCAGCTGTGGCGCTGTTGGGTGGCGGCACCGGAAAAGCCGATCGAAGCTAGCATCCACAGGTTGGTGTACAACTGTCTCGGTTCGCGGCTTGGCGACGGTTGTGCTGTTGCAATGCAGCCACGTTCGGCGCCGGCATGTCCTTAAGGTGGTCGTGCTTTCCGCTGGGGCGGCTTCCCTTTGATCAGCCAGGATTGCGCTCGCACGGACCATCATCGTGCAGATAAAATTACCGCAAGATCATTGCCAAAGCGAAGAAATACTGAACAAACGAAGTCTTTTTCACGAAACTAAATTGTGGAAATCGTTTTCGTGTATTATTGTTCCATCAATTGGGCGTGTCTATCGTTTTTGGCCTGCCCTGCGAACAGCCATTTGCCTAAAATTTGCTTTCCTATGGGAACCAGCTGCAAATGACTTCGACAATGTTTTTCCAGTCGCCGGACCGTCCGACCCGTTTCGGGGTGTTGCGGTGTGCGCTGCTCGTGCTGGCATTGTCATGTTCTGGTTCGGCGGCTCCTGTTTGCCAGTCGGTACAGTCAGCCGACAGCGAATCGGAGACTCTGGTCGAAGACGCCAGCGAAATCTTCGCCGGCACACGCGACCGACGACTGAAGCAATGTCGGCGGTTTGAGTTGGTCGAAGCGATCCGATTTGCTCATGGTGACGGACACTTCGATTCGCCCCATCCTTTTACCGGCCATCGCTTTGGTCGAAATCGGCTTCGAAATGGCGCGCTTGCACCGTTGCTCTGTTAAGCGAATGATTCGGCAGGTTCTCTGCGCCGCGCTTTGTTAGTTTGCGTCGTGATCCGCTCTTGCATCTTTTCGATTTCTTGGTCCTTGAACCAGTTTTCAGACGGAAGGATGCTTGCCCGGTTCGTTTCGAAAAGTGCAATGGGGTTGACCCATCTTGGCTCGATTGCCCCGGTCAAGCGTGGCGCTCGCATTGATGACGTTCTGCCCGTCTGCGTGAGTTTTCAATCTCGAGGATGCCTGCGGTGATGCTCGAGTACTTATTTTGCGATACCGATCCGTCTTAGCCTCACACCAATCAGAGTCCATCGACGTCATGTCTGCAGCAACCGAAACTTCGACACCAAGTCCAACAGGCCCTACCTCTGTGACGTTGACTCGGGATATCACCGCAAGTGTGGTGGTTTTCTTGGTCGCCCTTCCGTTATGTCTCGGCATCGCGCTTGCTTCGGGGGCGCCACTTTTTTCGGGTCTGCTGGCCGGCATCGTCGGCGGCATCGTGGTTGGATCGCTAAGTGGATCACACACCAGCGTCAGTGGGCCCGCCGCGGGACTGACCGCGATCGTCGCGTCACAGATTGCGGCCCTCGGATCCTATGACGCATTTCTGTTGGCAGTCGTGTTTGCCGGCCTGTTGCAGATCGGTTTGGGCGTCGCGAGGGCAGGTGCCTTGTCGGCGTTCTTTCCGTCCAGCGTCATCAAGGGACTCTTGGCCGCGATCGGTGTGATTCTGATTTTGAAACAGATACCACACCTGTTCGGACATGACAACGATCCCGAAGGCGACATGTCGTTCTCACAACCGGACAACGAAAACACATTCAGCGAGTTTCTGAACGTCGTCCTCGGCGATATCCATTACGGAGCGGCCGTCGTTGGGTTGGCGTCGATCGCGATTCTCTTCTTTTGGGACCGCATCAAACCACTCAAAAATTCAGTCGTGCCGGCGCCGCTGATCGTTGTACTGATCGGGGTCGGACTTCAATTCTTATTCTCAACCGCCGGGAAGGGATGGGCCATCGGTGAGTCGCACCTGGTACAAATTCCCGTGGCCGATAGCGTCAGTGGTGTGCTCGCGTTTTTGACGTTCCCTGATTTTTCTCAGTGGGCCAATCCGACGGTTTATGTGGCAGCGGTCACGATTGCGATCGTTGCATCCTTGGAAACGCTATTGAACTTGGAAGCGGTCGACAAGCTGGACCCCGAACGCCGCGATTCACCGCCCAGTCGAGAGTTGATGGCACAGGGTGTCGGAAACACCGTGTCCGGGTTGATCGGTGGATTGCCGTTAACATCGGTGATCGTTCGCAGTAGTGTGAACGTGGGGATGGGGGCGAAAACCAAATTGTCGGCAATCTTGCACGGTTTTCTGCTCGTCATTTCGGTCGTGCTCTTGCCGACCTATCTCAACATGATCCCGCTGGCGTCACTGGCGGCAATCTTGATCGTGACAGGATTCAAATTGGCCAGTCCCAAGCTGTTTCGGCAAATGTGGCAGGAAGGGCGGTACCAGTTTGCACCGTTTCTGATCACTCTGTTGGCGATCGTGTTCACCGACTTGCTGGTCGGAATCGTGATCGGATTGTGCGTGAGTGTGTTGTTTATCCTTAACAGCAACCTGCGCCGTCCCATCCGCCGAGTGGTCGAAACGCATATCGGCGGTGACGTCCTGCATATCGAACTTGCCAATCAAGTCAGTTTTCTTAATCGCGCTGCACTCGATAAACTGTTTTCGGAATGTAAATCGGGAAGCAGTCTGCTGATCGATGCGAGCGGTACTGACTACATCGACCCAGACGTCTTGAGTCTGATTCGTGACTTTAAAAACAACCGTGGTCCGGCGCGCGATGTGACCGTGAGTTTGCGAGGATTCAGACAGAAATACCAACTGCAGGATGACATTCAGTTTGCCGACTATTCGACGCGTGAGTTGCAAGACCGTGTGACTCCGCAGCAGGTGCTCGAAATCTTGCGGGAAGGCAACCGGCGGTTCCAAACCGGCAATCGCTTGTCTCGCGACTTTGGACGCCAAGTCGACGCGACATCCGACGGTCAAACGCCGCTGGCTGCGATTCTGAGTTGCATTGATTCTCGCGTGCCGGCCGAGTTGGTTTTCGATCTGGGGATCGGTGATATCTTCAGCGTTAGGGTTGCAGGCAATATTATCGGCAGCAAGTCGTTGGGCAGCATTGAGTACGCCGTGGGCGTCGCCGGCGTGAAGTTGGTGCTCGTGCTGGGGCACACACGCTGCGGAGCGGTCACGTCGTCGGTCAAACTGTTGAGCGAGAATAAGAACATCGAACAGGCCACCGGTTGCGAACACCTGCAGTCGATCGTGGACGAAATCGCGCCGAGCCTCCGCAGTGATGATTTCCGCCGATTCAAGGAATTGCCCGAAGCCGAACAGGAGTCCTTTGTCGATGAAATTGCCAAACGGAACGTGCTGCGAACCGTTCAAGAGATTCAGGAACGCAGCGGTACGATTCGCCGCGCCGCCGGTGAAGAAAAGGTGTTGGTGGTCGGAGCACTCTACGACGTCAAGAGCGGGAATATCGAGTTCCTCAACGACGTCGCAACATTGCAACCGGCCTAAACCGCCAGAGATGACTGTCTTTGCCGTGGCCGGCCTCGCTCTCGAGGCCGGCCCGGCAGCCAGAGTCGATGTTTGCAGGGGAACGCAATCGGGAACGTGGATCTACTCAACGCGAGCGAGCTTCATGATGCGTCCGGAGATGTTCCAGTCTTGGACGTAAAGGTTTCCATCAGCGTCCCAGTACGAACCGTGCGTGCCACTGAAGATGCCTTCCACCCATTCTTCTTGAGGGATTCGATAGTTTTTGCCTTTGGCGATGTCAGGATTGTGGCCGAGCACAGCCATGATCGTATTGGTCTTGTCCAAGATGACCAGTCGACCATGCAAATCGGGCACAGAAACATAGTCGCCTTGGATGGATGCGGATGTGGGCATCCCCAGCCCGGTGATCACTTCTTCAATGAACTCACCGTCCAACGTGTAATGAAGCAGGCGGCCTTTGGGTTCGTGATTGCGATCGCAAATGAGGAGACGGTTCGGTTCGTATCGTGTGTCCAGCGTCATGCCGTGCGCGGTATTGAACTGCTTTAGCTCGTTGCCTTTTTCACCAAAGTGCGTCAAGTATTTTCCACTCTTGTCGAAAATGAAGATGTGGTTACTGGCGTAGCCGTCGGAAAGGTAGATGTTTCCGTTTTGGGCAACGGTGATGGCGGTGGGGTTAAACTTTTTTAAGTCGAGGCCGGATTCCTGCGGGAACGGCAATTTCAGCACGATCTCGCCAGTGTGTGCGTTGAACTTCATGCCTTCCGCGTTCTTGTTTCTTGCGGCATAGATGTAATCGACGCCATCTTCGTTGCGGATTTCCATGTCATGGCAGTTGGCGTATTCCTCGCCTTCATAGCTCTTGATCAGCGATCCTTCGGGTGTGAAGACAAAGATCCCGGCCTGTGCACTGGTGTAAATGTTGCCGTCGGTGTCGATCACCACCGCGCCATGCGTCGGTCCGATCGCCGAACTGCCGTCAGGACGCAGCCCCCAGCCGGGAACGGTATCGAACGTCATGATGCCGCAGCCCATTCGGACAGGTTGGACCGTGCCGGACGCATCTTCCGCGTTGGTCGACAAGCAAAGAGTGATCGTAGCGGACAGCGCAAGCAAAAAAGTGCGAATCGGCATCAGGGCAGGCTCCGAAGAAAGGGGGGGCAAATTATCGATCCCGCCAGTTTAACGTAAAGGAACCGTTCATACGTCAGCGGCCGGGGATGATGCGGCAAGAGTTGCGCGAGGGCGCCCGGTGCCGTACGGCCCGCGGGGATTTGAATGTGAGCCGCGACGCGTCAGCGGCCAAGCCTGAGTTGCGGTATGCATAGCACGCGGAGGGCCCGGTGCCTCACGGCCCGCGGCTCAGAGGATTGTGATGTGAGCCGCGACGCGTGAGCGGCCGGGCACTGTCACGTTAGGTTTTGCGCGCAGGTGCCCGGTGCCTCACGGCCCGCGGCTCAGGGGATTGTGATGTGAGCCGCGACGCGTGAGCGGCCGGGCATAGTCACGTTATGTATCGCGCGCAGGTGCCCGGTGCCTTACGGCCCGCGGCTCGCGGGACTTTGGATGTGAGCCGTGACGCGTCAGCGGCCGGGCATGAGTTGCATCACGCTCGATCGTCCCGGTGCGTTCCCTTAAACTGACCCCACTGCTGCTGGATCATCTTCGACACGATCGCAACACCGGGGGCTTTTTGCGATGAATACCACTCCAATCGGTTTGTTTCTCACCTGGACAGTGTACGGAACGTTTCTCTCTGGAGACATGCGAGGTTGGAGGCACGCGAGTGTTGGCATCCAGCCTCCGCGACCCAACTTGGAGGTCTGGCATCGGGATCGTCTGATGCACGATGTGATCGTGCTAGATCACTCAATGCAGCGAACGACCGACGCTGCCGTCCGAGAAATCTGTGGAGTGCGGTCGTGGACGTTGTGGGCCGTTTCCGTTCGAACCAACCACGTGCATTTGGTTGTAACGGCACCGGAGTACGACCCTAGGTTGGTCCGAGATCAATTAAAAGCCAAAGCAACAAAAGAGCTTCGCCTGGCATTTGACATTTGGAAAGATCGCCCGGTTTGGACCGCGAAAGGTGACATCGAATTCTTGGACACCGAATCCGATATTGAGCAATGCGTGTTGTACGTGAACGAAGCCCAGGATCGCAAAGATCGAGATGTCATGTAACCAAGAGCCGTGACGCGTGAGCGGCCGGACATGAGTTGCGGACATGGGATGCGCGTGAAGAGTTGCCCGGTGCCTTACGGCCCGCGGCTCAGGGATTGTGACGTGAGCCGCGACGCGTGAGCGGCCGGGGATGGTCAGGTTATGTATCGCGCGCAGTTGCCCGGTGCCTTACGGCCCGCGGCTCAGAGGATTGTGACGTGAGCCGTGACGCGTGAGCGGCCGGGCATGGTCACGTTATGTATCGCGTGCAAGTGCCCGGTGCCTTACGGCCCGCGGCTCAGGGATTGTGACGTGAGCCGTGACGCGTGAGCGGCCGGGGATGAGTTGCGGACATGGGATGCGCGTGAAGAGTTGCCCGGTGCCTTACGGCCCGCGGCTCAGCGATTGTGATGTGAGCCGCGACGCGTGAGCGGCCGGGCATGGTCAGGTTGTGTATCGCGTGCAAGGGCCCGGTGCCTTACGGCCCGCGGCTCAGAGGATTGTGACGAATCCGCGGCAACGTGATCGCTATGCGGGCGGCGTCTGACGCACGTCGGAACCTGCGGCCATTGGCACTGGTCCGGCCGCAACGGGCATCTGACCCAACACGGTCGTGTCGGAGGCGCGGCGTCCGTGTCCAGTCAGATAATCTGACCAGCGACGACGACCGTGCCCTTCGGTTGGTCCCGGCGCGACCAGGAACACGACGCCAAGTCCAAATATCAAACCGGCCATCGTTGAACCTGCGACCAGAACGCTGCCACCGGGACCGACTGGATTGTCGGTCACTTGTGGTGGTCCAAGTTCCGCGACAAGGTTGGTCGAAAGTGCAGCGGACCGGCTGGCCTGTGCTTCACTCAGATGACGTTCCGCTTGCCCCAACGCTTCGGTGCGATGCCGCACTTCGGCGTCGATTTTTGCATAGTTGCTGCGACCTTCGGCGAGTTCTTCTAGGCGCTTGGCCAAGCGATCCTTCTTTTCATGTAGCCGATTGACACGTTCACGCTGTAGGCGAATTGTGGGCTCTGTTGCCCGGATCACGGCAGCTGTTTCTTGCTGCATGCGGCTCTTGATTTCCTTTTCGGTGGCCAGAGCGGCACGTCGTTTCGGATTGGCGTCGGTAAAGACGCCCGACAATTGACTGGTCGCAAGTTGAGCGTCGATCAATCCGTCTTTCAGTCGTTGCAGTGAGGGTTGGCTGCTTAACAAGTCACCGCCGCTGATCAGCAAGTGTTGTGGGTCTTGTGCGCCGGCGACAAGAACTTTGTTCAGTTCCTCCATCTTTTCCAGCTCAAGTTCGGCCGCCTGTAATTCCACCGTTGTTTCTTCGAGCGCCCGACGGTTTGTCCCGTCGCCCGAGATCGCGTCGCTAAGATTTCGAAGCTCACCCAGGTCGGCACCGAATTGGATTTCGATTTCCCGCATGCGGGCGGATGCTTCATCCAAATTCTGGATGGCCAAGTTTCGGGCGTGCGTCAGCTCACTGATAATGCTGTCGGCTCGAACCCGGCGAACTTTACGCAGGTGTTCGGTCAGGTTGTCAAACATCGCTCGGCAAAAGTCGACCGTTCGTTGCTGCGAACTGCCTTTGACCTGCAAGTAGACCACCTCGGTATTGCCAAATTCCGTACCCTTGGGAGCAACCAGATTGACGCACGCCTTGATCGTGTCATCGACGACGCGCGTGCTGGGCCAGTCTTCGTCTTTGCGTCGATCCGGCGGGCCGATTTGTTCCAGTGCCGCACTGACAACTTCGGGGTTTTGAGTCATTTCCAGCAGCGTTTCTTGTGCCGCTTTCAGGTCGGTTTGGCTGGCGAATCGCCCCAGGCGTTCCACCGCCGTGGTGGCTTCGTCGCGAACGACGATGGGCAGTCGAGCCGCCCAAACGTCTTTGCGGAACAGCGCATAACCAACGCCGGCAACTCCGAATAAGCAGGTTGCTCCCACCCACACCGGGGCAAAGAGAACGAGGACGTTACGGATGTGTTTCCAAGGGATCGGCGCAGCGGACATGTCGACATTTCTACCGAGTAAAGGGATAGACCGGTGAAACGTAGGTCGCCGTTAGTGTGGCGGGCAAGCTTGCCGTGACGCAAAAGCAAGAAGCGTAGTTGGAATAATCCGATTGTCGCGATTTATCGGATACTTTGGGCCTGCCGCAACACTGCGTTGCTTGCTGGAACCTGATGTTGCCGCGTTCGGTCTGCGAAAAACCTTCGCAAGATTCCTTGTGCCAGCCGGTCTGCGATTGCCTTGACGCTCGGTGACCGAACCTAGAATTTCACCAACAACAGCAATGAGTAAAACAGATCGTTCGGTTTAGCGCCTTGCGGCGTGCTGTCGTAACGGTCGGTGGCGGCGAGTTTCAGGCTCAAGTTTTCATCGTCATCCAGCAAAATTTCCCAAGACAAATCCGTGACCAACCGGTAATCGTCGAAATTATCCCAGGCAGGAAAGTAGTCGAACTTGCCTTTGATCTTGTGGTATTTGTTGATCCGGTGTTCGCTGTCGAGTCCAAGTACGGCTTCCGGCGTCCAGTCATCATCGGGGGCGCCGATTTCTTTCGATGCACCGGCACCAAAACGACTGACGAAGCTCGACCGATCGTTGCGAATCCAGTGGTATCCCATACCGCTGTTTACATTCAGGCGTAAATCAAACGCCTTGAACGTATCCCACTCCATTCCAAATTTGCCAAAGTAAGACCACGACGTTTGTCCGACTAAATGATCGTAGTCCAGGTTCAATCGACCGTTATCTTCGGTCGTGACGTCTTGGCTGGTGACGAATCGGTAGTCGAAATCTAACGCAAACGTATCTCTTTCTGTTTTGCGTTTTAGTTCCAGTCCGGTTTGAATCGCCAGCGTATCGGAATTGCCGCTGCTGCCGTCGAGGCCAAATTCGGCATGATTCGTCCATCCGCTACTCATCCAACGCCAAGGGTACTGGTACCAGCGAACCGCTTCTTCGTGCAGAGGCGGCTGGACAATTGCCACGCCGGCTTCGATGTGATCGGTAATACTAGCACCCGCCGCTAACGGATCCGCGATTGACGTCGGCTCAATCGCTGCGGCGTCAGGTGTAACGGTCGCGACGGTCGGCTGAACTGCCGACGTTGTCATCGTTGGCGACGGTGCAGCGATTGCCGCGGGACTCGTCGGGCTCAAAGAAGCCGCAGCGGTCAACTCGTCTGGATAGCGCAAAGGCGCGGAAAGGTTCTCGGTCGCCATCGCGCCAAAGTCCGCAGCAGCGGTGGCATTCAGATCGAGGGCGGTTGCCATCGGCGCGGCGCTCTCGCGTGCTCGCAGAGCGTTGTTGTTTGAAACCAGTGGGTTGACCTGAATGCCTGGCAATTGCATCGCGGCACCGTTGGCGCCATCGCCGGTATCACCGATCCGCGTCGATGATGCCGGATCGGTTGGAACCGTGTAGGGCCTCGGCGGAGTACCGGCCATGTCATCTGAGAAAGACTCTGGCAGCAAGAGATAACCGTTTCCGGTCCAGGTCGAAATGCCCCGCCGCCACAACGGGACAGATTTCGACTCACTGGAACCAGAATTTTGTTCGTTGATTGCTGCTAATGCTTCATCACCGCTGACGACTGAACCGAACCCAACTCTCGTCCGCGTCAAACTGCATGTCCAGACGAGCGCAAACGTTAGCAGTTTTATCGCGATGAGCTTCTTCATGACCGTTTTGCTAGCGAACCACAATGAACCGGCTTCCCAAATTGGGAAGCGTTGATCCATGGGTATTTAGCAAAACTTGATCGAAGTTGTCACCTGGAAACTGACATGAGGGCGCTGGCCGAAACCGGTCAGGTCAGCACGGATTCGGATTCCGCTTGCTTGAGGGCTTCGGACTCGGCTGCCAATCTCGCTTTCTCTTCGGCCACGGCGGCGGAGGATCGGCGACGACGGCGACGCGGTTTCGCGCTGCCCCATTCCTTGGTCATCATTTCGAAGACTTCAGGAGTTTCGTAGCGAACAATATTTTTGCCTTCAGGCATCGGGCCGATCAAGCCTCGAAAAACAGGCATGCCGCGCAGCGCCAAATCAGTGCTGCAGTCGTCAGTGCCGACTTGAAGGTGAGATTTCAGTAATGGCTCGCACGTCGGGTAGTCGGTGATCAACAGAGATCCATCGCTACCGCGTGCAACGACACGGAACGTATCTTTTTTGGCCATGGTGCCTCCGGGAGGGGTTGGCGCATGGGAACGGGTGGGAGAGAGCCGAGAGTGCGCCGCCGCTGCGTGGAGCTTGGTCGCGTCGAAACCACCACGAGTCGTCACGCCGATCGCAGCATGGGAGAGCGCTGAGTCGGTCGCAAACGGAATCGTGATCGTGTCGCGGCAACCCTGGGATTGTCGGTGTTCGTTCGACAAAGTGATGCGCCGACGTATCCCAAAGATGCGCTGCGGAGGGAGTGCCGCTGCGGTTTCTTTTTTCAGGACTGGGGTACGTCGGCGCCATCAACTTTATCGAACCTGACCAACGGGGAGGGTAGGGTTGGCTGCTCGCAGAGATTGGTGCCATCTCGGTCTAGTAACGTTATCGTCGTCATGGCGTCAGGGGAGTAAGAAACCGTCATGGGTCGGCGCACAGGGAATGACACGCTCAATGGATACATACTGCATGTTCCGTCCTGAGTAGTCTTGAGTGATGCAAAGGGGAAATCGCAACAACAGTCGATAGCCGGACACACGGAATAACCGCACAACGTATCATCGGTTCCATCAAGAAGTATGCAGGTTTGCACCGCACACCGCTAAGTATGTGCTTGTTGCGTACGTTGTGCGCTGATCGATAAAGTCCGCGATCAACCGACTGGATGCCTTTCACGTGAATCACGTGAGACGGATTGCGACGATTCATGTACCGTGAAGAAGCGCATAAGAAGCTTGCCAAAACTGTCTGCGGTATGGACGCCGAGCCTGGTGTTCGCGGTACCGTGCCGACGCAAGCGATGAAGGCATGTCTTCGCCCGGTAAGGTCGTCGCTTCAGGCAATACAGCATGGCGACGTCAGCGAATGCGGCAGTCGGCTAAGGGATAACCGTGACGATTTCCGGATTCGGATTGATCATGGGGTCCGGATTATTCTGGCTAACAATTTCCACGTTCAATGGGAACGTTTGTGCCTGATTACTTACCAAAACCAGTTCGTAATTGACTTCTTCACCCGGACGCATCGTGCGGATATCGGCCAAGTACGCCATGCCGTTCTTCATCGTGAACTCACCCGCTTGTGGACTTTCACGCTGAACTGCTCGAGAAATGCTGACACCGTCGGGCAACACGAATCGGATGCCGACCCAGCCATCGGGTCGATCGGAATCGTTCACAACACGCAAGCGATATCGAATCGGTTCGCCGACGCGAACCGGATTGTCCATCACATCCAATCGATATTGAATCTTGCCGCTGCGTGTGGGAGTGGTCGCAAGTGGCGGCGCGACCGGAGCGGTGCCGCCCAATTCGGGCGCCGCCGGGATCGGTGCCGGGCCACTTGGGATCGAAGGCGGCGGTAATGCCGGTGGTAACGATGGAGCCGCGTCTCGATCACTCGGTGAGAGTGGGCTTGGAGGGGCACCTTGCACGATCTCAAACGTAAAGGTCTCGTCGGCGGTAGCACCTTCGGCTGCACGTGACGTCAGGACAATCGTGCTGCGCGGATTTGTTCGCAGGACGCTGAATTGGGCCTCCAGCATCTCGGACGAACCCGGTGGCAGGCTGGGGATCAACCATTCGACCAAGTATTGTCCCGAACGTGCGTCGCGCAGCCCGCGTTCGGTCGCACCCGTCAGATCAAGCTGAGGGTCGTATGACATTGTGACGCGAACGTCTCGCAGCGGCACTTCGCCGGTGTTGGCGATGCGTGATCGGAACAGTGCGGTATCACCGGTGGCATAGCGTTGCCGGCCTTCCAGAGTTGCAGTTAACGCAGGGGTTGGTGGGACCGGGTTGATCACCGTGACACAACTTTGCGACGTTGCTTGTTGTCCGCCATCGGCGGTTGCTCGTACGTCGATACAGCGACGTCCCGATTCTGTCGGTACAAAAGTTACGGCCACCAGCCATGTATCGCCTGGTTGCAGAGGACCGTCCTCTTTCGGTTTGTCGACTTCTTCGGTGCCGCGAACTTCGTGAACCATTTTGCCGTCGCCCCGCGCGAATAGGTGCAGGTTCTGTAACGGTTGTGATCCCGTATTTTTGACGTCGATGTTAAATGTGGCCGGTTGTCCGGCTTCGTATCGATCCTTTTCGGGAACAACACTCAGGGAGATCGACGGCTGAAAAACATCGATTCGGACATTGTCGTTGGCCAACAGCCCTTCACCGCGAGCTTCAAACCCTAGGTTTACGGATTGTTGCAGCGTCACATCCATGAACACATCCAGTTCGGTGCGAGGTGGAATCGTCCCGATTTCCCAAACGATCGCGTTGGGCAAGACTTGCGCGAATGCATCGCTGCTGGTTGCCTTGGCGCCGGCGGGGATGTTGACGGTGACGCGAACGTTCTCTGCGGGTTGGTCGCCCGGGTTGGAAACGTTGGCCACGACTTGAACAGGAACATTGAAACTGGCAACTGCAGGTGCGCCGGCGCGGATCGCCAGCTGCGGCGAGCTCCAAGTGACAAAGGTTTGTCCACGTCCGATCGTCATCGTAGGAATGTCATCGGACACTCCGCCCGGGCGAATGACTTGGATGCCAATCGGCGTGATACCGCTGGTGCCGGGAACGGGCAGCAGTTCGGCCTGCGCATTGCCGCCATCATCGACGTTGACTTCGACGACCGATGAACCATTCGTTCCGGCAAAACTTGCCAGGCTTGGATCCATGATTTCGTAGCGAACTTTCCAGCCAATGGCCGGTAACGATCCTTCGGCACGCGTCACTCGCGTGTTCAGACTGACAGGGGTGCCCGCGGGCACGATTTGCGACGACGGGAATTGCCATCGTGCATCAATCCAGTAAATCGTCGCGGTTGCTTTGCGGTTGTCCCAACAATCACTCTCGGGTGCCAGGACGGTCACACGACTGGTCCCCTCGCTGGGACTGCTAAGTGTGATCCAGGTCTGACCCTTTTCGAGACTGACATCGTCGCGCGGGTCGAGATTTCCACGCGTGATCAGCGATTTCTTGGTGCTGGTCACGCCGAGGGCGTATGACGGATCGTGCTTTTTTGCTTTTTTTATTTTTGCCAGCCGATGCATCACGCCGGGATCGTCGTCACCGACTTGGATGAACGTTCCAACGCTGTCGGGCGTTAACATCCATTCCAAAGGTTGGCCGACTTGCAGATAGCCGTCTGTTCCGCATATTCCGGATAACAGCACCACTTCACCGCCGACCGGTGCAACGATTTTTTGTGGTGACAACAGGATGCAACCACGCTCGCCACGTTTGGGCAGCTTGTGATGATTCGTACTCAAGCATTCGTCGTCATACAGTACCGCCGGCGGACCGTTCTGGCATGCGCCGTTGCAAGATTGGCTGGGGACGCACGGTTCATTGATCGCACCCGAGCTTGCACCTGAACCGATCGGCGCGGGCGTCGGGCAGGCCGGTGGGGTGGCGGGTTCAGGGAACGCGGGTTGTGGCATGCGAAAGCCGGGGCTGCCCGACTTGATGTTTTGTAAACAACGCCCAATGCCGCTGAAGCATCCGAAACACCCGCAACGTTCGCCCGCCGAACCCGGCAGAGCAAGAGTCGTGGTCGTGGGAAGTGGCGCAAAGATTCTTGAACCGGTTGGGTCGATCGCAGGAAGCCGCAAATTGCTGCACCCACTGATGACCGCAGCGCACAACGCCAGCGCAATCAACAGCAACCGCCCAATGGGCAGGTTCAGCGAGCGTGGTGTTGCGGAAGCAGTGCGGTTCATCGATACGATCGTGGCTGACCGACCTCAGCCGGACGGTCCGGCAAGGACGGGAAGGGTTTCGGTTTGGACAGAGTTTGTCCGAGGAACCCTACCACGCAGGTCACGACGATGATGCATTTTCGCATCATAGATTGTTGAGGAAACGCAACACGCCAGGTGTGACCTTGAGGGTTATGAGAGGTGTAAGGGAAAAGGTGACAGGAAACAGGTGAGCCGCAACGCGTGAGCGGCCGGGCATGGTAATCCGGGCGTGGGATGCGCGCGAAGAGTCGCCCGGTGCCTTACGGCCCGCGGCTCAGGGATTGGTACGTGAGCCGTGACGCGTGAGCGGCCGGGCATGGTATTCCGGACGTGAAATGCGCTGGAGAAGTTGCCCGGTGCCTCACGGCCCGCGGCGCAGGATGTTCTCGCCAACGTACGCCAGTCCACGACACGCTCTTCCGGGATTCGATTTCACTCGCGAATCCGTGCTTTCAGGCTCTCGAGCACTACCGCCGTTGAAAGGCGTACTTTACTTCGACAATGACATCGGTTCTCAATCATAGAACGTTTGCCGGTGCGCGAGCGCCAGCGAGTGTGTCTCAGGATTTCGCACCAGCGACTTCTCTGGAAGTCCAACGCGTTACCCAAACGTGTTACTGCTGATGTCGGTATGGGTTGAACAGCAAATAGTTCAAGTGCCGATACAGATCGCTGCTAGCCAATAATTCCGCGTGTCGACCTTCGCCGACCAAACGGTCACCGTTAAACAGGACGACACGGTCGGACGTGCGTAGTGTTTGCAGTCGCTTGGGCAGGATGACGACCAATGTCCCCGCCTCGACCAAGTGCCGCAGGGCTTTTAAACAAGGGTCTTCGGCAATGTGTTCCGCCGGCGGTGGCGGTTCCTTGGCCAGCACGATGGGTGGCTTGTGCAGCAAAGCTCGGGCAATCCCGATTGCGTAGGTCGTTTCGACCCCAAGCGATGTGTCGCCAGCGGAAACAAAGGTATTGAGACCTTCAGGCAGTCGTTGAAGACGTTCGTAGGTATCAACGGCTTCGAGCGCCTCGACGATATCAGAGTTGTTGAACGTCTCGACACCGCCGCGCAAGTTTTCGAGGATCGTGCCATCCCATATCGGGCCGGCGGGATCGATCCACATCACGTTTCGCGCCAACGCCTGCGGATGAATCTCCTTTAAGTCGATTCCGTCGATCAGAACTTCGCCTTCGCCGGCGCGGCCAAAACCCATCAACAGTTCTGTCAGTGAACGCGTCGAAACCGATTCGGTGCCCAGCAGTGACACGAACGATCCACGTCCAAGTTTCAAACTGAGATGGCTTAACATCGGCTTGCCATCGGCGCCGCCCAGCGTCAGGTCGCGTATTTCGACGCCCTCGCGCAGTCCCGCGAATCCGACGCGTTGCTCGCTGGGTACGGATTCTTCCCCGCGCCGCAAGTAACTGTAAACGGCGTCATTGGAATCACTGGATGCATTCAATTGTGTTCGCAACATGGACAACCGTGACGCAGCGGCCACCGCACCGACCAGTGACAACCCCAAGGTCAGTGCTGACGGCAGGCTGAGTCCGTTATCGGTGTCGAACAAGTTGACGCCCAGACCCAGCAGTAAGACTGCGATGGCGACCGATGAGGCCAAGAAGAGCGTTGGCCATGTGCGTCCCTGGCGGCGTTCTTCGGCATCAAGGCGCCGATAGAGCGCCTCCAGTTCGCTGCCGAAAGCTTGATCGGCCAATCCTTGTGCTTGCAGCCGTGCAAGCAGCGGCGCTTGTCCGACCAGTTCGGCCATCCGCTTTCGTGTGCGTGGAACCTCCCATCGCGACAATTCGGTTTGTTCAGAATCGTGCAGTTTCTGATAGAGTTGCCAAACCAACACGCCGCTGACGACGGCCAGCAGTGCAAGCCAAACGTTGACCAGCAAGGCAACAACGACGCAACCGACAAAGATCAACACGCTGCGGGGGATCGACCGATACCAGAGCGAGAGCGCGGATTGGATTCGCGGCAAGTGAATGCCGATCAGCGCCTCGGCGTGAACGTGTTGTGCCGCGGCGCCCTCGATTTCAGCGCGTCGCATACTTTGATCGAGCAGTCGTCCGTGTAAGGCTTTGACGAGGCGCCCGGCGCGCGCATCAGCGCTGCGGCGGTGTCGCCAGACGGCGAAGCAGAACAGCAGGGCGATTGCAAATGTGATCGCCACCAACTCAGAAAGCTGGACCAATGCGTCTTGGCCGACAAAGCTCTGCGGCAGCGGCAGGTACAAATGGGTACCCAGCCGAATCGATGTTTCCTGCAGCCCGCCTCGATCCAGCACCGCGGCCAGCAAACCAGCCAGGACGATCAGGATCGGCAATAGCAGACCCGAAAGAAGGGCCCACAAATAGGCAAGCGGGTCACCCGACGATTCAGGTTCGCCCCGTGGTTCCGATAACGTGGTCAGTAGTTTCAAGCTGCTTGGCCCAGCGTTTCAGTGACGGACGGGGACGATTTCTTATGCGAGATCCCGATCCTCGAAAAGCAGCATCGCGAGCATCCAAACCGCAATGACGAAACAACCAAGATAGTTGAAAGCGCCAGCCAAGTAGATCATGGGGATCGGATTTCCCGAGTCGACGGCAGATTGAACGTTAAAGACGTTCAAATTCGGCACAATGACGGCGATCAATTTTCCCACGAACCCGACTAATTCGTTATTGTCCCGAGCCGATGCGACTAGCGGCGATGTCAGGTTGCCGACCACGTAAATGGTGAAACATGTGATGAAATTTGCCAGCAGTGGTAATCGTGTCGCCAACGCCACGGCGACTCCGGCGATTGCCATGGTTTGCATGAAGTACAGCCCGAGGATCGGAACCGTCGACATGATTTCATCGAATCCGGTTTGCCAAGTCGGCGCCCCACGGCTGTTCTCGCGGGCCTCGTAGATCGGTTTATAGCTGATCACGACGAACAAGACCGCTGCGATGATGACGAACAAAACAAGCACTGCCAAGATGATTCCGGCGTACTTGCCCAGGATGAACGAGCGGCGGCTAACCGGCTTGCTCAGGACGGTCAGCGCCGTACGGCCTTCGATTTCTTCACTGACCGATGTTCCCGCGCTCCAGACCGCTTGCAGCATTCCCAGCACCATGATCAGTGTCACGCCGCTGTCTTTCAACATGCGGATGTCGTCACCCATCGTATTGAACGGATAAATTCCGAACAGCAAGACACCGAACAAGCCGATCGCGAGCAACAACAAATACAACGGCTGCGCCATTTCATTCTTGGCTGTCGACAGTGCCAGCGCCCAAACACGCGGCGCCGCTTGTCGGAATGCGACCAGTCCAGCCATCACAAAAAAGAAACACGCACCGATTCCCACCGCCGTGGTGACTTGCGGGATCGGCGGCAGGTACTTGAACGTAAAGACGACGTTGGCCGCATCCAGTTCTCGGTTTTGAATGTGAAGCCGTTCCGGGTTGCCAGGGATCGGCGGCGTTTCGCGGTCTTCGTAACGGTACACCATTTTTTCGCCCGCGTTGATGCGGGTCGGGCTGCGACTGAAACCGGCCGGGTCTGCGGCATCACCAAACTGAACGGTGCGGTCGCTTTGGATCGTCAGCTCGGACAAGTTACGGAGGTTGTAATCCAGTCCGGCGGGATGGAATGGCGCTTGGTCGGCTTCCACATCCGGCGAACCAGCCACTGGTACCGCGACCGTCACCGTGCCATCGCCAACCAGATTGACGGCCTTGATCGAGTCGATGAATTCCATCGGGCCTTCGACCCAGTACGTCCCGACGAGTCCGATCAGCGCGAAACCGCCGATCGTCGAAAGGATGTAAGGGACAACACCTTCGCTGAGCAATTGAGGCCACTCGGATCGGGTCCGGTGCCACATGCCATAGATCACACCGAAGCCTAGGATCACACCGATCACGATCAGCGGCGCGACCAGCGACTGGGCGTATTCACCCGTGCCGGGGATGTATTGCCAACACAACAGTGCCGCAAACAGTCCGCCCAGAATCAACGATGCAACCACACCGCGACGCGGCGAATCGGGCAGTGTGCCTAATCCCGGGATGAACGACAGCACGCCCAGGACGCCAAAGACAACGGCGGTGGCAATCGTGCCCAGCAGCAGTCCCAGCGAGATCAGCCAGATCGGGGTCAACCACGTCGGCAGCCATCGTCCGGCTTGAGCCACAATGAGTCCCGGTTCCAACATGAAAGCCGCGACCGGCTCTGCAGTGAACGCGGCGACATCCAGAAACGAAGCGGAATCCAGAAACATAGTGCGGTACGGTCCGAGGAACACGGATGGAATGATTACAAATGATAGGAATACGCTTGGCTACGCAGCCAGCGGGTATCTGGTTCAAGGCACCATCGCTGTCGATTCAAGGGCCCTGTCGCTGTCGATTCAGGGGCTCATTGGCGGCCCATTGCACTTGATTGCTCATCCTCATGGGCCACAAGGAGCCCGCCAATCCGGACTTGCTTGGCGAACGCGACGTTTGCCGTTCGACGCGACCGCTAGGATAAACGCCGCAGCGAGACTGATTAAGCACCCATGACCGATGCCTCCCGTGCCGCGAAGGTTTAGGATTCTGGCGGCGAAACGTGCGGCGCCAACAGGGCTCGAATCGAGTCAGGAATTTGGGACTTTTCCAGATGGGTTGCTCCGGTGGCCGGGTCTTTGGCCAATTGGCAACAGACCGTCGTCATGGTGCCGTTGGCGATCGCCTGTTCATCACGGACGATTTCGAAACCGTACTGCAGGCTGCTGTTTCCAATCTTGATGACCCGCACATGGATCTGGAGGACGTCTTCGAATCGAGCCGCAGAGATGTAATCGCACGCGACCGAAACGCGGGGCCATGTCAGTGCGGGAGCGGAACCGGTGGCGACCGGCAAAATGGGAATTCCGACTGACCGCAATAATTCGTGTTCGGCCGATTCCATCATCGGAAAGAATGCCGAGAAGTGAACAATTCCGGCCGCGTCGGTGTCTCGAAATTCGACGCGTCGCGTGACAGAAAAAGTCATGGGGAAAGTCCTCGGTCGGGAACCGCGTCGTTCAAACTGTTTTCCCGCCAAAAACTGACTTGATGAAGTTCGGATTCCACCGATGTTGATAATCGAGGCCCGCAACAAGTTGGCTACGCAAGGCAACAACTTGACCAAGCAAGGCGGTCGGGACCCCGGCAGAGGGAGAACGTCTCAGGGCGGGCGACGCGTGACGCCAGCGACCAAGGCGCCAGCGATCAATCTGAGATTTCAGCGGGGCGAAATCTCAGATTCTGTGGCCAGAACGTTCGGCGCCTCGATGCGAAGACCCACACGGCGGTCTGCTTCGCTCGGCAGTGTTCGTCGCGCCACGCGGTTATGTCTGCGCGGCGGCCGTGGTCGCGAGGCGGCTCGTCTCGCCGGGTGATTATTCGCCGACGTAAGGCAGCAGGGCCATGAACCGAGCGCGTTTGACGGCGGCGGTGACGGCGTGTTGGCTGGCTGCGGTGCAACCGCTCTTGCGGCGACCGACGATTCGGCCCTGGCGATTGACCATTTTCTTTAACAGTTCAATATCCTTGTAATCGACGTACATCGGCCGTGGACGCTGGCCATCGACGAAAATCGGATCCTTTTTCTTGGTGCGTGATCGGACCCGCGAACGTTTGCGGGCTCGACTGCGTGTACTCATCGGACGTGGAGGCATCTAAATCTCAAAACTGGCAATGGCGAACGGACTAAACGGTCGGCGGCACCGGCAGCGTGGCAGTCAAATGCTGCCTTCTGCCTCCCGTCGACTCGCCCATAAAATCGAAGCGACAAAGTATGCCGACGGTTGCCGCCGCTGGCAAGGGTAAATCGGGCCTCTGCGATCGACCGATAACGGAAAAATCGACTCGACGAGATACGATTGGACTAAGATTTGCCCTTCCGCTTACGTCAAACCTTTGCCATATTTCCCAACTATTCCTTAGGTAAATATGCCGGGATTTTTTCAGGGGAAGGGTCCAGCGGTTGCTCTAGCCGTGATTGCACGAGCAATGGCTGAACTGTTCCCTGCCGGGAATTTTCCGGAGATTTCCACTGCGTACGTGTCGATTTCCCCAGGCATTTCCTTCCGTCACGAGCTGTTCGTGCCTCCTGGTGAACCACCAATGCACTTCGTGCGCCTGTTCAAGTCAAAGTAAAAAGTAGCTGTTATGAATCTGGAGAAACTGAGAAACATCGGGATTAGCGCCCACATCGACTCGGGGAAAACCACCCTGAGCGAGCGAATCCTGTTCTACACCGGTCGAATCCATAAGATCGAAGAGGTCAAGGGTGACGGCGATGGCGCGACCATGGACCATATGGAACTGGAACGCGAGCGTGGAATCACCATCACCAGTGCGGCTACCAGCGTTGAATACAAAGGTCATCCGATCAACCTGATCGACACGCCCGGTCACGTCGACTTTACCGTCGAAGTGGAGCGGTCGCTGCGCGTGTTGGACGGGGCCGTCTTGGTGCTGTGCAGTGTCGGTGGTGTGCAAAGCCAATCGATCACCGTCGACCGTCAAATGAAGCGGTACAACATTCCCCGTGTCGCTTTCATCAACAAGATGGACCGAACCGGTGCGAATCCGTTTCGTGGCGTCGAACAGCTTCGTGACAAGCTGGGTGCCGACGCGATCATGATGCAATATCCGATCGGTGCCGAAGACAACTTCAAAGGCGTCGTCGACCTGATCGAAATGGTCTCGCAGACGCACGCTGGTGCCGAAGGCGAAGAAGTCGTGATCGGTCCAATCCCCGATGATCTGAAAGACGAATGCGAAGCCGCGCGAGCGAAAATGCTCGAAGGCCTGTCGATGTATGACGATGGGTTGATGGAACTGTTGCTTAGCGAAGAAGAAGTGCCGAAAGAGTTGATCTATCAGGTCACCAAATCGGCGCTTATGGCGGGTGCGACACCTGTCTATATGGGCACGGCATTCAAGAACAAAGGTGTTCAGCCTTTGCTCGACGCGATCATTCGTTACTTGCCAAGTCCATTAGAGCGTGACATCAGTGGTCGCGACCCTAAGGATGAGGAAAAGCGAATTCCGCTCAAGGCCGATCCCGCAGCGCAGTTCGTCGGCATGGCATTCAAGATCGTCGACGACGAGTTTGGGCAACTGACGTTCATGCGAATCTATCAGGGCACAGCGAAGAAAGGCGAAACCTACATCAACCAACGTACCGGTCGTAAAGAACGGTTCAGCCGCATCGTGCGGATGCACAGTGATAAACGCGAAGAGATCGACGCGGCCGAGGCCGGCGACATCGTTGCGATCATGGGCATCGACGCGGCAAGTGGTGATACGTACGGAAACGAACGTGACCAGTGCACACTGGAGTCGATGTTTGTGGCCGAACCGGTCATCAAAATCGCGGTCTCGCCAACCAACCGCAGCGACGGCGACAAAATGGGCAAAGCCCTGCAGCGTTTCCGTAAGGAAGACCCAACGTTCCGAGTCGAAACCGACGAGGAAACCAAGGAAATCCTGATCAGCGGCATGGGTGAATTGCATCTTGAGGTTTACATCGAACGGATTCGACGCGAGTACGGCGTCGATATCACCGTCGGTGCACCGAAGGTTAGCTACCGTGAGAGCCCGACTAAAGTTGTCGAGTTCAACTACAAGCACAAGAAGCAAAGTGGTGGTAGCGGTCAGTTTGCTCACATCGTTGGTAAGCTGAGTCCGATCGAATCCGACAGCGAAGACAGCTTCGAATTCGAAGATCACGTCGTCGGTGGTCGTATTCCCAAGCAGTACATTCCTGCGATCGAAAAAGGTTTCCGCGACATCCTGGGGAAAGGCCCGGTCGCTGAGTATCCCGTTGTGGGAACACGGATCGATCTGGATGACGGCAGCTTCCACGAAGTTGACTCGTCGGAAAAGGCGTTTTACACCGCCGCACAAGGTTGTTTCCGTGAGTACTTCAAGCAAGCCGCGCCGAAACTGCTTGAACCGATCATGAATGTCGAGATCGAAGTGCCTGAGGATTTCCAAGGGACCGTCGTCGGTGACGTCATCAAGCGTCGTGGAATCATGAACAGCAACGATGTTGTCGAAGGCAATTGCATCATCAAAGCAGAAATCCCGTTGGCCGAAACGTTCGGCTATGCAACGGACCTGCGAAGCATGACGCAAGGCCAAGGGACGTTCACCATGGAACTGGAAACCTATCGCCAAGTTCCATCGAACATCCAAGAAGAGATCATCGAAGAACGCAAACGCGAACAATTGGTCGGAGCGAAATAACGACGCTCAACGGTGACCGGTCAAAGGTCGCATTGATGCCAGAAACGAAAACGGGCTCGCAACTTTGGTTGCGAGCCCGTTTTTTTTCTTCGACAATAAGTCTGGACAGAATGCCAGAAAAGAGAGTCAGGACAGAATGTCAGGGCTGATCGTCCAGGCGATCGCGGCCGGCTAGCAGCTTTTCATCGCACTCGGAACTGGTCGCTTAGGCAGCGTCTTTCTTTTTCTTGCCTTGGCCTTTCTTGCCGCGGTTCATGGTTCTGCTCAGTTGCTCGGGCAGTTTGGTTTTTTGCTCGGCGGTTAGTAACGCGACCACGTCCTTTTGGAACTTGCCGCGAACCTCATTGGCCTTCTTGAGCGATGCGATTTGGGCTTCGCTCAGACCGGCGGCTTCGTGGATCGCTGCCATGCGGTCTTTTCCCTTCTTCTCGGAATCTTTCATCGAACGCTGAGTCTCGGCCAGCTTCTTGGAAAGGTCCGCTGTGAATCCGGCTTCTTCGCGGATGGCCTTGATCTCGGCTCCCGCTTTCTTGCCCATCTCAGTGATCTTGGTTTTTTGTTCGTCGGTCAGCCCCACCTCGGCCAACTGTTTCATCAACGCCGCGGCCACGTTTTGGCGACCGGCTTGGCGATTGCCCTTCTTGCCTTTCTTAGCTTCGTCTGCCGCAAACGTCGGGCAGACCATCATTGCGGCGATCGCAAACAAACTGAGCATTCGTAATTTCATCGTAGTTTTTTCCTGCGAGAGGGAGAGAGAGAAGTTGAAGATGTAACGAATACAACTCAGATGCGCAGGGACGCCTGTTTATTGCAGGGCGGCCAAGAAGATTCCTGAGAATCGGTTCAGGGTTTATCGATCAGCGGCTGCGGGGCGTTGGGCGCGAACATGACGTCGCGGATCGATGATTCCGAAAGTGTCTTTTCCATCGTCTCCAGTGCCGCGTCCAGCCTCGCGTGCATCGGGCACAGCTGTTCGCAGTGGGACGCCAGTGATAGTGGACATCCGGTGATGCGTTGCATCGGATCGACTGCGTTGACGACATCGAGCACGGACAGATCGTCGGGCGATCGTCGCAATTGGAACCCGCCGCCAACTCCTCGCCGAGAAACCAAGATTTCGGCTTCTGCCAGGTCGTGCAGCACCTTGGATAGATAGCTGGTCGGAACCTGAGTGGCCTCGGCGATCGTCCGATTGCCGACGGCGCCTTGTTCGTGGTGTTGTGCGAGATACACGACGGCACGCAACGCGTACTCGACCGTTTGCGAAAACATTGCCTGCTCGGGTTCGTGAAGTCTTGATTCTGCCGCGAAGTCCGGATCAGCCGCGAAGTCCGGTTCAACCGTGAAGCCTTGGTTCAGCCGCGGTGCCCTTCGAATTTAACCGCATCACGGCCATTTCGAAGCCCATCTGAGGCCAATCGAGCCAAAATGCGACAAAAATATCGGATTTGGTCTTGCTGCGGGATTTAAATGCGACAAGATTGTCTTTAATTGGAATTTGTTCGAACAATCAGGCGGAGATTTCGAAGATGAAGGCGGAGCAGAGCAAGCGTTTTTTGATTGGTTCTTTCACGGTTTCGCATCTGGTGCTGTCGTGCTTGGCGGTGACCCTGTGGCTGTCGCAACCTGGGTTGTCCCATGCGAAAGGCGAAGACACGGTCGCCAAAGACGAAGACACTGGCGGCAAAGACAAAGCGGGTACAAAGGCCAAGCCGGGCAGTCAGGAACATGCCCGCAAAGGGCCTGTCGAGCGAACGCGGCGGATGGTCCGCATGCTCGATGACATCTACAAAGGCGGGATCGTTGCAATCACCGACAATTATGTGAACGACACGGATGCCATCCCCGCGGGCACCGCGTTCAAACAAGTCTTCCAAACCGCCGAACAGAAAGGGTGGCACCGCGTTCGGTTGGTCGATGGTCTAGGCGAGCCGATCAACGAAGAGAATTCGCCCGAGGACGCTTTCGAAAAGAAAGCCCTGAAGGCTTTGGTGGCAGGGGAATCGACGTGGGTTGAGAAAATCGAACGCGACGGCGACAAGCGAATGCTCCGGGTCGCCACGCCAGTTCCCGTGGTATTTGAAAAGTGCATCATGTGTCACGACAACTACGAGGGCGTGCCGGCTGGACAAGCGATCGGCGCGCTGACGTATTCAATTGAGATTCAATAGACGACTGATTGCGAGTTGCTTTGGGCTTTCATCATGAGTTGTTCTCCTGTTCGACCGTTTTCGGTTCTCGTAGCGCTGTTCTGCCTTTGCAGTTCATCCACGGTAAACGCTCAGACGGATTACGACGGGCCGCCGATCAATTACCAATCGGCGCCCGTCGACGACGCGGTTGCTCGACTGAAGGACGCGCTCGACCGTGGTGAGCGAACGCTGCAGTGGAACGACAAGAATGGGTGGCTCTCGTCTATCCTGGATGCCCTGAACGTGCCGGCCGAATCGCAAACACTGGTCTTTTCGAAGACCAGTTTGCAGATCTCTCGCATCTCGCCGAGGCGGCCGCGAGCGTTGTATTTCAACGATGACGTTTATGTGGGCTGGGTCCAGAGCGGCGACGTGGTCGAGCTATCCGCGGTCGATCCACAGCAAGGTGCCATCTTTTATACGATCCGCCAGCAACCGGATTCTGAGAGTGCGGGACGTCCGACCATCACACGTGACCCTGGGCACTGCAACGTTTGCCATGCCTCGTCTCGCACGCAGAATGTGCCAGGATTTTTGGTGCGCAGCACGTTTCCCGGTCGCGACGGCACGCCGCATTACTCATTGGGAACGAAAACCACGGACCACACGACACCGATTTCCGATCGGTTCGGCGGATGGTATGTCACCGGCACGCATGGCACGATGCGGCATAACGGCAACGCGATTGCCGATGAAGACGCGACGCCGGCGATTGATCGCGATCAGGGTGCAAATCGTACAAGTCTTGATGAGTTCATCGATGTGGATCGATACGCGGCACCGGGCAGCGACATCGTGGCGTTGATGGTGCTAGAACATCAGTCGCAACTGCACAACGCGATCACCAAAGCGAACTACGAGGCTCGCCGGGCCGCCCACCAAGATGCGGTGATGAACAAGCTGCTCGGCCGCGATGCCGATTATGTCAGTGAGTCACACGTCCGGCGGATCGCATCGGTCGGCGATAATCTGCTTGACTATTTACTGTTCGCCGACGAATTCGTCTTAACCGACCCGGTGATCGGTGACGTGAAATTTCAGGACAAGTTCCTTTCTCGCGGTAAGACCGATCGACAAGGTCGATCGCTGCGAGAGTTTGATCTGCGGACAAGGATTTTCAAGTATCCGTGCAGCTATCTGATTCACAGCGATTCGTACCAGGGGCTGCCCACGCGGGTTCGCGACTATGTCGAGCAACGCTTGGCAATGATCCTCAATGGCCAGGATGAATCGGGCGATTTCGATCACCTGGACGCAGCGACTCGGCAAGCGATCGGTCAGATCCTGGCGGACACCTTAGACGGTTTCGCGGACAAGTTGGCGGAAACGGTGGGAACTTCTCGCTGAGAGCGATCAAGATAGCCGGTGCGATATCGCCCGCTTTCAATCAATCGCTTTCGATCAACCAGCGACGCCCAGCGACTGCAGCGAACGTTCACCGCGATCAAGTGCCGCGAATCGCTACAGTGATCGCCGCGTTGCCTTTTCGACCGGTTCGCCAGCCCCGTTCGGGACATTGTTCGGGGAATTGTCCGGGACATCGTTCGGGACATCGGCTTGCGTTGAATCCGCATTGGGGTCCGGTTCCGGCAGCGGCGTGGGAATTTCGGACTCGGAAGGGTCGACTGGTTCAAGGATCGATTCGGTCGCGGGTTCACCGCCGGACGAGGCGTCCGCAGCTTGTTCGTTGCCGTCTTGCGGCATCGCTGATGTTGCCGCCCCTGCGTCGAAACCATTTTGACGATCAAGCCAGAGACGCAGCAAGCTTCTCACCCGGGAAAAGCCGGCAGCCGTCGATACTGAGCCTAGCTGCGGGTTCCCAGCGACACCGTCGTAATTGCCAGCCAACGCACTCAAGTCAACATCGCTGCGGGCCACATCGGAATCGTTCAACGCATCGATGATCGCATCGGGATTCAAGTAGTCCAGCCACACGTCGGCATCGTCGGGCCGCGATGCAAGGCTTTGCCGCAGACGTTCCGCTGCGATTCGCAAGTCATCCGCGAGACGAACCGGATCGACATCGTCGACCGGCACGCGGCCCATCGAATACACTTCGCCGGGCTGCTGAGGCGTGATCACGTTCCCGCGATAAGCGTAAGGGTCGGGACGATCGTAGGGTGATGTACGAATGTCTGGTCCTACGTAATCAGGTCCGATCTCAAGGTGAAAGCTGCTGATGCCCGGCGAATAGTAATAGCCATACGGGCGATAAGAGGATCCGTACCGGTAAGAACTGCTGGGGTATCGATAGTGGTAAGAGCGATAGCTCGGCACGGGCGGCAACGGCGGGACGACGAGGCTAGGCCCATAGGTGCCAAATCCGTAAACGCTGGACCCGTAGAGGCCGATCCCGGGGCCGCGGGGGCCATGGTGATGCGGGCCGCGATAGCCGTAATAGCGGCTTGACGAGGGTACGTTCAGCGAAAAGAACGGCGATTGAATCGAGACTCCGCCGCCAGGACCGAAGCGATAGTACTGGGCATCGGCACGGTCGCAGGCCAGGCACGCTGCCGTCATCAACCCGATCATCAAACCAAAACGAGACATCTTACTCACCAGAATCAACGAGACTTGTTGTTAGCGGACACGGAGTGATGTCCCCAAGTCGACCGTGCAGCCTCATCATGCCACCGTCGACCGCATTCGTTCACTATTTTACCAGCCCCGGCAAGATCAGAGCGTCGGCAAACCATTCGTTTTAACTCTTTTCCGGCAGCCGGTTTGGACATACACCAACGAGACACTTGCGTGTTAGAATGGCGATCCCACCCTTTGCCACAGACGCTCCCTCATAGGTGAAAGCATGCCAGTTCCTAAAAGCAATCAAACCAATCGTCGTCAATTCCTGCAAACGACTTCGGCAATCGGCGGTTCGATGTTGTTAACCGGGACGCGTGCCTCGGGTGCCATCAAGGGTGCCAACGACCGAGTGCGAATCGCGGTGGCGGGACTCAACGGCCGCGGCCAAAGCCACCTGAAAGGTTGGGCAGAGGCGGAAAACGTCGAAGTCGCCTACGTGATCGATCCCGACCAAAACGTTTTGTCGCGAGCGATGAATCGTTTGGAAAAAGACGCCAACGCCAAGGGCGGCGGCAAGCTGACCACGCAAGGCGTCAGCGATATTCGAAAAGTGCTGGAAGACAAAACCGTCGACGCCATCTCGATTGCTGCACCCAACCATTGGCACTCGCTGATGACGATCTGGGGTGCTCAGGCCGGCAAGCATGTCTACGTCGAAAAACCCATGAGCCATGACATCGCGGAAGGACGCATCGCGGTCGAGGCCTGGAAGAAGTACGGAGTCGTGGTTCAGCATGGAACACAACGCCGAAGTGACGCGGGAATCGCTGGTCTGCACGAGGCTCTGAAGAGCGGCAAGCTGCCGCGTTTAAAGATCGCGTACGGATACTGCTGCAAACCACGCAATGGTATCGGCCACAAACCCGTCGAAGCACCGCCAAGCAACCTGAACTGGGATCTGTGGAAAGGCCCCGCCGTGATTGACCAATATCACGGCAACTACGTGCATTATAACTGGCACTGGTTCTGGGAAACCGGTAACGGTGACATGAACAATCAAGGCACGCACCAATTAGATGTCGCTCGCTGGGCGATTGATGACGACCAGACGCATCCGGTCCGAGCGATGGGGATGGGCGGACGCTTTAAGTGGGACGATCAGGGCGAGACACCGAACACGATGTTCGCAATGGCCGAATACCCCAACGGACAAATGGTGTTCTTTAACGTTCGCAACGTGAACTATGACAAGTACGAACGTCAGGTCTTCAACGAGTACTACTTAGAAGACGGCAGCGTGATCACCGGCGAAAGCACTTACAAGATTCGTCGACCTGGCAGTGATAAATCCGAGCCGCTGGAACTGGAACCCGGCAAGGTCACGCCAGGTGGTAACTGGAACGCCTTTATCGCTGCGGTCCGCGCCGGCGACCCGATGATGGCAAACGGCAATGCCAACGACGCTCACTACGGCAGCGTGATGGGGCACTTGATGAACAACTCGTACCGCTTGGGTGAAGAGGTGCCGTTTAACAAGAAGGCTGGCCGCTTTGGTGACAACAAAGACGCCGCCGAACACTTTGGCAAATTGCACGAAGTCATGCGGGACGGTGTGGGGATTCCCGAAGATGGTGACAAGTACATCGTCGGCCCAACTTTGACGTTCGATGCCGAAACAGAGACTCACACCGGCGAATTTGCGGACGAAGCGAACAAGTTGTTGAAGGATCCGGACAACAAAGGCTTCGAGGTCCCTTCGATCGACAACGTCTAACCGTTTAACGTCGAGAGTCTTTCAATCCCGGGCGCGGCCACCAGCCTCGGACGCCGTTGATCGCCGTTGATCGCCGTTGATCGCCGTTGGTTTCGGAGTCGCTTTCGGGCTGTGGGGCACGCGTGGCGAACCCAGCGTGCAATCAAACCCAGCGTGCAATCAAACCCAGCATGCAATCGAAGCCCGCGTCGTTTTCGGAAATGCTCTTGCCGTTTCTAGCAATTGTTTTTTCGCGGATTCTGTCCCGCGCAAAATCGCAGACCGGAACTCGCTGTGCGCGGTTCCGGTTTTGGCGCTTTCATTGACCTCCGGATGCCAAAGGCTCGCACAGTTGTCTCTGGCCAATACATAAATACATGCAACAAAAACTTTCTCAACTCGCTCGGCTATTGGTAGATCAACAGAACGCACGCGTCATCGTTGCGCCTCAACAGGCGTCATCGGGTTTTTGGTTTGGCGGCGGAAATATGGTGCAGGATGCCGCGGGCGACCTGTGGGTCGTCGGCCGGTTTCGCAATCATGGTGACTCACGCACCGGGCTAGGTGCGGGCGAACGCGGACTTGAAATGGCGATTTATCGGTCTACCGATCGAGGCCAGACGTTCGAAAAATCGCTCAGCTTTTCCAAAGCCGATCTGTCCACCGAATCGCTGGGCGTGCTTTCGATCGAAGGCACGGCGTTGCGATTGACCGAGACTGGCGTTCAGTTGTTCGTGTCGACCGAAAAGTCGGGCATCGACTACCCGGCCGAAGTGAAGTCATTCCTCAAACCGGGCACAGGTGTTTGGACAATCGATCGGCTCATCGCTGATGAAATCGAATCACTGAAAGACGCGGACGTTCAGCCGCATCTTGCGACCAATGATCCGGCGTTTATTCACGTCAAGGATCCTTTTTTGGGTTCGCACCAAGGCGACGATTGCTTGCTGTTTTGTTCGCACCCGTTTTGTTGGTCCAGTTCGAACACCGGATACGTTCGGATTGCCGCCGACGGGTCCGCCGTTGGTCAACCGTGTTTCGATTTTTTTCCTCGAGGGTTTGCTTGGGATGTCGCGATTACGCGTGGCACGTCGCTGATGCCAGTGCCACAAATTGGCGATTTCGCGGGCCAAGATATCAGCCTGTTCTTTTATGATGGCGGCGAGTGCGTCAGAAACCTTGACGAACATGCGTCCGCCGTCAAACGACCTCGAGGCTACTCGTGCGAGGAACTCGGGGGAGTGGCCTTTGTCAAAAACAACGATCTAAACTCCGTCCAGCGTTTGTCGATGAACGAACCGATGTTCATCAGCCCGCATGGCACCGGTTGCAGTCGGTACGTCGATGTCCTTGTTACCGACGACGGGTACTATGCGACGTGGCAGCAAGCCCAGTCCGATGGTTCGCAGCCACTGGTAATGAATTTCGTATCAAAGGATGCCGTTAACTCGCTATTGACGTCTTAAAGTGTCGTCGTTGTAAATTCCGCCGGCTAGTTTTCAGGCCGGTTTTATTGTCTGACTAGCTTCATTGCTCGTGAGCCCCAACAAGTTTCCACCTCGACTGATAACCCAAGCCATGTTTCGTTATTTCGTTCTGTCATTCTTGCTGTTTCTGATTGCCACCGATTCGCTCGCCCAGCAGAAGCGGCAACCGCGGCCGCCCCGACCGACAACGGTGGGCCCCGAAGTGGGCGAGAATAAGGCGACACCCGTTGATCGGATCACTGTCGCTGACGGCTTCCAAGTGGAGTTGCTCTACTCGGTGCCCGGTCAAGAACAAGGATCGTGGGTCAACATCGGACTTGATAATCGAAATCGTATCTTGGTCAGCGATCAGTTCGGTGGTCTGTATCGAATTTCGCCACCGCCCGCCGGTCAAACGCTGAGCCAAAGCGATGTCCAGAAAGTTCCCGCCGACATTCGCGCGGTCAACGGAATGCTGTGGGCATTCGACTCGCTTTATGTTGCCGTTAACGATTACGAGAACAAAGTTCCGTGTGGTCTTTATCGGTTAACCGACAGCGACGGTGATGACCAGCTGGATCATGTCGAGCTGTTGCGTGAATTAGAGGCCCGGCGTGACCATGGCGTTCACGCGATCGTGCCGACACCCGATGGAAAGTCACTGTTTCTGGTTTGCGGCAATAACACCAAACGAACTGATATCGAGGATTCGTCACCGGTTCCGCAAATTTGGGGCGAGGATCACCTGTTGCCGCGATTGCCCGATGGACGTGGCTTTATGCGAGATACGATGGGGCCGGGAGGAATCATCTATCGCGTGTCGCCAGACGGAAAAGAGTTCGAAGTCTATGCCACAGGCTTTCGGAATGTCTTTGACGCGGCGCTGAACCGCGACGGTGAATTGTTCACCTATGACGCCGATATGGAATACGATTTCAATACGTCGTGGTATCGGCCGACACGAATCAACCACGTTGTCAGCGGCGCAGAGTTTGGTTGGCGAAATGGTGCGGGCAAGCGTCCCGCCTTTTATCCGGATAACTTACCGGCCGTCATCGACATCGGTCCCGGATCACCGACCGGTGTCACGTTCGGCTATGGCGCTAAGTTTCCGGCGAAGTACCAAGACGCGCTGTACGCGTTGGATTGGAGCTGGGGAAAACTCTATGCGATTCACATGAAGCCCGACGGTGCGTCTTATTCGGCGACCAAAGAAGAGTTCGTGACCGGCGCGCCGTTGCCAATTACCGATGCGATCATTCATCCCGATGACGGGGCGATGTATTTCACCATCGGTGGACGGCTGGTTCAATCGGGTCTGTATCGCGTGACATACGTGGGTGATCAGCCGACCCAACCTGTGACGGTTACGGAATCGACGAATCCGGCGCGGCAGACGCGTCACCAACTCGAAGCGTTCCATGGGCGTCAAGATCCCCAAGCGGTCAAAGTTGCTTGGCCGTTCTTGGCCGACGACGATCGATTCATCCGCTGGGCGGCAAGAACCGCAATTGAACACCAGCCTGTCGATCAGTGGGAAATGCGGGCGTTGCAAGAATCGGATTCGACAACGCAAGTCGAATCGTTGATGGCGCTTGCTCGTGTCACAGGCGTTTGTCCCCAGCATCGCGACGAATCCACGCCGCCGGTCGATACGGCGATGCGAGACAAAATTCTATCGGCTTTGCTTGGGATCGATCCGTCCCGATTGGATGACTCGGGTCGTCTCACTTTGCTGCGAACGTTTCAAATCACGTTGAATCGTTTTGGACGGCCTGATGACGAGACCGTTGCGAGGTGTATCGAACGGCTTGATCCGTTATTCCCCGCCGATTCGCAAGAGATGAATTGGCTGCTTTGCGAAACGCTGGCGTGGTTGCAATCGCCGTCGGTGGCGAGGAAGGCGTTGGAACTGATCGAATCGGCGCCGACTCAGGAAGAGCAAATCGAATATGCCCGATCGATTCGTATGCTGACGGCTGGCTGGACGCCCGAGCTGAGACAGAGATATTTCGAGTGGTTCCTGAAGGCTGGTAACTATCGAGGCGGGGCGAGTTTCGAACGTTTTATCGAGTACATTCGCAACGACGCGGTCGCATCGCTGCCTGACTCGGCAAAAGAGTCGATGTCGGAATTGCTCGCGCGAAAACCAGTCAAGAAGTCGGCACTCGAGAATTTGGGTGAATACTTTTCCGGCCGCGAAGCGAAGTCGTGGCAGCTTGACGATCTTTCCGCGGCCACGAAAAAAGGGCTTGTTGATCGCAACTTTCGAAACGGCCGTCGCATGTTTGCCGCTGCGGGCTGCTACGCGTGTCACCGGTTCAACAATCAAGGCGGCATGACGGGGCCAGATCTGACTTCCTCGGGACGACGATATTCGCCGCATGATTTGCTGGATCAAATCATCAACCCCAGCAAAGTCATCAACGAACAATTCTCGTCGGTGGTCGTGTTGACCGATGAAGGCAAAATTCATAGCGGCGTGGTTGTGAATCTGAGTGGTGATACAGTGACATTGAACACAGACCTGTCCGATCCGAATCAACGTGTCACCGTCGATCGTAAGACTGTCGAAGAAATGACAGTTTCCAAGACGTCCGCCATGCCGACGGAATTGCTCAGCCGGATGACCAAGGAAGAAATTCTCGATATGGTGGCGTACATTCTCAGCGGCGGGAACAAATCACACGAGATGTTTCAATGAACCAATCGATCGTACGAAACCGTCTTTGGCCGATCTCACGCCAGGCTGGGGTGTGGTTGGCGATGGCATTCGGTTTTCATCTTTCGATGGCGGACGCCCAGTCCGTTTCGACGGAGCCGAACAACCCCACGCCGAATAACAAGAAGGAATCTGTTGTGAATTCTGTGCTGCTGCGACCTTGGCAGGGACCCTATGGCGGCGTCCCACCTTGGAATGAAGTGCGTGCCGACGAGTTCGTTCCGGCATTCGACACCGCGATCGAATCGGCACGCCAGCAGATCGAAGCGATTGCGAATGATCCTGCCGAGCCGACGTTCGAGAACACGATCATCCCTCTGGAAGATGCGGGTCGCATGCTGGACCGCGTTGAAACCGTGTTTGATGTTCACGCATCGAATCTGAACCTGGGACCGATTCCGGATATCGAACGGGCTGTAGCGCCAAAGCTTTCCGAACACCAAGACAGTATCTATCAAAACGGCAAGCTTTTCGCGCGCATCGAAGCGGTGTTCGAAAGTGATGCGATGAAAACGTTCGACACGGAAAAGAAACGGCTGGTCGACGATCTCTACAAAACCTTTGTCCGTCGCGGAGCGAAACTTAGCGAAGGAGACAAGGCAAAGCTGTCGCAAATCAACACACGCCTGGCGCGACGATTCACTGATTTCAGTCAGAATATTTTAGAAGACGAAAAAATCATCACTTGGGTCACCGATGCATCCAAACTTGCCGGACTGTCCGACGGTCAGGTTGCTGCGATGGCCAGCGCCGCGGCAGATCGCGGAAAACCAGGCCAGTGGGCGATCACGAACACCCGTTCGTCGATGGACCCGGTGCTGACGTACGCCGACGATCGTCAACTGCGCGAAGAGGTCTGGCGGACGTATTACAACCGTGGCGACAACGGTGACGAGCACGACAACAATGGCATCATCACCGAAATACTGAGCCTGCGGGCGGCACGGGCGAAACTGTTGGGCTATGAAACGCACGCGCATTGGCGATTGCAGCCCACCATGGCAAAAACGCCCGAGGCGACGATGGACCTGATGATGAAGGTCTGGCCTAAAGCCGTCGCGCGTGTGCGCGAAGAAGTCGCCGACATGCAAGCGATCGCGGACAAAGAAGGTGCCAAGATCACGATCGAACCTTGGGACTATCGGTACTACGCCGAAAAGGTCCGTAAAGCGAAATACGATCTGGACCTCAACGAAGTCAAACCGTACTTGCAACTGGAAAAGCTGCGGGAAGGAATGATGTGGGTCGCCGATGAATTATTCGGATTGCAGTTCAAGCCGATTTCGGACGTTCCCGTTTTCCATCCCGACGTTCGAGTGTGGGAAGTTACCGACCGAGCCGGACAACATGTGGGCCTTTGGTATTTCGATCCCTACGCTCGCGAGGGAAAACGAAGTGGCGCATGGATGAATGCGTACCGGGTGCAAGAGAATATGACCGAGACGATCACGCCGATCGTTTCCAATAATTCCAACTTTGTCAAAGGCCCCGAGCGTGACATCGTGCTGATTTCGTGGGACGACGCGGTCACGCTGTTTCATGAGTTTGGACATGCACTGCACGGGTTGTGCAGCAACGTGCACTATCCGTCACAGGCGGGCACGTCGGTGGCGCGAGACTACGTCGAGTTTCCGTCACAAATCCTAGAGCACTGGTTGGACACGCCCGAGATACTGAGCCGATACTGTGTTCACTACCAAACCGGCCAGCCTCTGCCCGAGTCTCTGATTGCAAAGATCAAGAATGCCGCGACATTCAATCAAGGCTTTGCGACGGTCGAGTATCTCGCCAGTGCACTTGTTGACATGAAGATTCACACGACCGACCAGTCGCCCGTCGATCCTGATAAATTTGAACGCGAAACGTTGGCAGAGATCGGGATGCCGAAAGAGATTCCGATGCGACACCGGACGCCTCAGTTTTCACACATCTTTAGCAGCGATTCGTATTCGGCCGGCTATTACAGCTATTTGTGGTCCGATGCATTGACGGCGGACGCGGCGGAAGTCTTTGACGATGCGGGGACTTACTATGACAAGGAAATCGCCAAACGTCTGTATGATCATGTCATGAGCGTCGGTGACACAATCGACCCAGCCGATGGCTTTCGCGCCTTTCGCGGTCGCGATGTGGATACGGGTGCACTGCTGCGAAAACGCGGTTTTCCGCTCGATTGAATCGTGTCGCGCTGCGGCGCAGGCGTCGCTAATTGTTCGCGATGCACACCAATGTTTCGTGCCGCTGGTCGCCCAGGCCGGTACCGATGCGAAGGAAGATTTGTCCGTCGGAAACCGCCGGGCTGGCGTAACAGTCGCTGCCAAGTTGATTGGTGCTGATCGAGTGATATCCATCGGCAGCAGCTTTGAATACGAAGGTTTCGCCGCTTAGGTTTGACGCATAGATTCGGTCGCTCGCCAGGATCGGTGACGCACTAAAGTTTCCGCCCAGTCGCTTTCGCCATAAGGCTTCGCCGCTGGATGCATCGAAGCAAACGGCAATCCCATCGTCGGTGATTGCAAAGACATGGTCTGCATCGACAATGATCGATGGTTCGTAGACTTTCGTGTTATTGGACCACCTCTTTTCACCGTCGGCCGACAAGCACACTGTCTCTTTATCGGGATAGCCTCCGCTGGCGAAAATCGATTCGCCATCGGTCACCGCGGTGCCGCACGTGGCTTCCGCGATGCACTCGGTTCGCCAAAGTTGCTGACCATTTGCCGGATCATAGCTGGTGACGGCACCGCAACCGCTGATGATCAACTGATCGCGGCCACCAATGTTGGCAATCATGGGACTCGAATAGGTGCTGATTTCACCACGAGCGACTCGCCAGGCGATTTCGCCCGTCTTGGCGTCCAGCGCGGCGAGATATCCACCGCCCCAGTTGTCGGCCGCGATGATCACAAAGGATTGATAAAGAATCGGTGATGGCGCGTAACCGAATTTCGATCCGAACGAACCGACTTCGCGTTGCCACACTTGTTGTCCGGTCATGTCCAGCGCGGTCGCGATGATCTTGCCAGAGTTAAAAAAGGCGGCGAACAACAACTCACCATCGCTAGCCAGTGTGCTGTTCGCGTTCGAGCCTTTCTTGTGAACTTCGTTTGCCGATGGGAATCCGCCGCTGTGCACGATCTCGTCCCACTGAACTTCGCCTGTCGCCTTGGAATAGCATAGAACGCGCTGCTGTGATTTCGATTCAATCGCGGTGGCAAGAAAGACAGCATCGCCGACAATGATCGGTGACCCGTGACCGCGACCGGGGACATCGGCTTTCCAGCGAATGTTGGTGGTTTCGTCCCACTGCGTCGGCAAATCTTGGCCTGATGCGATCCCCAGTTGCGACGATCCGCGCCAAGCCGGCCAGTCGTCTTTGCTCAAGGCATGGGAAACGTCTGACAATCGCACACCGCTGTCGGCCACTGCGACCTCTGCGACCGGCGATTTGTCGGCGCTCGGTGGTCTCCGGCCACATCCCGACGTCGACGAGACCAGGAGGATCACTGAGAGGATCACGATGGAAGATGCAATTCGGTTCATCATTGATTAGGCTTTACGATTCCGGAAATCAGAGTGTGGTGAATCCGACTGGAGGGCCATTGGCAGCACCGAAAGTTGACCACGGTGCTCGAATTCCAGCAACCAACGATCGCTGGCACGATAGGGGCTCAAACCTTTTGTTCGTCGAAAACACGCGTCCCCCATGTCATGGATACGGTGACGCAGGTGTAAAATCCACGGTGCCGGCGCAGAAGGTCGTGCCCCACTCGAGGCACGGCGAATCACAGCGTTTTGTTGCGATTCGCGTCGGTCCGCCTCCGATTTCGCGGAAACAATATTCAACATTCCTTTTGAGGTTCTTCGATGCAAATCCGATTTTCGCAAACTTGGTTGCCGCTGATTGCCGCGACCCTTTTCGTTCATTCCGCCGATCGACAACGTCTCGATGCAGACGAATACCTCAGCGGCATCGAGTGGGAAGAGCCCGCCGTGGTTGATCCCGGCGAAACCAATGCGGATCCTCCGTCCGATGCGATCGTTTTGTTTGATGGAACCGATCTGTCGAACTGGCAGAACGCCGAGAACTGGACCGTAAAAGACGGAGTTGCCATCACGGGCAAGGGCAAGATTACTTCCAAGCAAGAGTTCGGTGATTGCCAACTGCACGTCGAATGGTCGTCGCCGCTGCCCGCCGAGGGAACCGGTCAAGGACGCGGGAACAGCGGCGTGTTTTTGATGGACCGATACGAAGTGCAGGTTTTGGATTCATACCAGAACGAAACATACTTCGATGGGCAGGCCGGAGCGATCTACAAGCAGTCGCCGCCAGCGGTCAACGCAAACCGTCCACCCGGCCAATGGAACGTCTACGATATCTTCTGGACCGCGCCGCGCTTTGATGACGCTGGCCAGCTGCAGTCGCCAGCCTATGTGACGGTCGTGCACAACGGTGTGCTGATCCAGAACCATTTTGAACTCAAAGGCGACACACCGTTCAACCGTCCGCCTGAGTACACGGCGCACGGTCCGACCGGGCCGATTTCGTTGCAAGATCACAAGAATCCGGTTCGGTTCCGCAACATCTGGGTCCGTGAATTCAAGCCGTCGTCTGGCCAGCAAGTTCGCCCGGCCGAGATGCGAAAAAATCCGAAGAAGAAAAAAGCTGCTGCGGAATGATCCATTAGGCAGCGATCGCCGAACTGGCGCTCAACCAGTTCGGCGTCCCGGCCGATAATTCTTTTTGAACGCTGCGCCGATTAGGGAAGGTCGGCACGTTGCTGTCGCTCGATCGAATCATTTGATAGCAACGGATTCATATATTCTTGGCATCGCGGATTTGTCTAGGATCGCATCCACTTGTTAGGACGCGTCGATTCCGGCGGCCACGCACTTGTTTGACACTGAACCAACGGATGGTCCGTCATGCGTAATCTATTGCTTTTGGGCATCATCGTTGCCGCCGCATTCATGGCGGGCTGGTTCACGATCAGTCGAGACGATGAACACACCACGATCAAATTCAATCGTGATGAAATTCGCAGCGACACAAGGGTGGTGATCGATCGCGGACGCGAATTGCTTCACAAGAACGATCCAGCGAGAAGCGACGCCGACGGAACTCAGTTCACGTCGCGGCAAGACCCATACGCCCAGCCGGATCAATACGCGCAGCCAGCTCAGTATGGGCAGCCAGCTTCGTACGGGCAGCCAAATCAGTACGGGCAGCCGGCTTCATACGGGCAGCCAGCTTCAAACGGGCAGCACGTGCAATACGGTCCGACATACTCGCCGCAATACGCACCCAATCAACCCGCCACGCCCGCATACCAGCAACCGTCGGCCTATCCGCAAGATCGCACGGCATCGAACCCGCCGACCGATTGGGACCGCCAGCGGGCGTCGTATCCGCCCAATGCGTATCCACCGGCCAACGCACAGCCTGGCAATACCGGGCCGACCCAGTGGCAGCAGCCACCGCAAGTTCCCGCGGACCGGTATCCTGAGAATGCGTATCCGAGCCAAACGTATCCATCACAGACTCGCGGCCCAGAAACCCCACGTCAGTTTTAGACACGTTCTCGTCATTGCCTTGATGTCGCATTTCAACGTGGTGTGTGGCACGGGGGCAAAGGAGCACGGGGGCCAAGGAGCAGTGGGGCAAAGGAGCACTGGGCGGCGCGGCGTGCTTCAATGCTCATTCACGCGTTTGGGGTGGCATCGCCAACGTTCCGACTCGCCAGCGCCCCGACTCGTCAACGCTGCTCGCTAGCGCTGCTCGCTCGGGCCGGTGTCTTGGCTTCCCTGCCCTTGACCCGTCGAGCCAACGGGTAAAATACATCTCACCCCTGCCAATTCGGGTCATGCACTGCGGCTCGGCTGGCATTCACGGCGAATTCTCTTGTTTGCCGGTCACTCCCACAACCATTAAGGATGTATTGCATGTTCTATCGAAGCATTTTGTCCCTCGCATTGTTGACGCTCGGCACACTGATCGGTGGCAGCCTGACCGCTGATACCGCGACAGCCGCCGATCCGGCCGAGGCCAAAGTTTCGCACCAGGTGTACTTCGACATGGCCGTCAACGGCGATCCCGCAGGCAGGATCGTGATCGGTCTGTTCGGCGAGGACGTGCCCAAGACAAGCGAAAACTTTCGTGCCTTATGCACGGGCGAAAAGGGCAAAACGAGCGGCGGTATTCCTCTTTCCTACGAAGGCTGTGTTTTTCATCGGATCATTCCTGGATTCATGCTGCAGGGCGGTGACTTTACCAACAGCAACGGTACCGGCGGTGTCAGTATCTACGGCGAAAAGTTTGCCGACGAGAACTTCAAATATTTCCACAATGCGCCGGGCTTGCTGAGCATGGCCAACGCGGGACCAAACACCAATGGTTCGCAATTCTTTATCACGACCGTTCCGACGCCACACTTGAATGGCAAGCATGTTGTGTTCGGCCGCGTGATCGAAGGGATGGATGTGGTCAAGAAACTGGAAGCCCTCGGGTCCGCACCGTATGGGAAAACACGCGGCGTGATCACCATCGCCAAGTGCGGTGAAGTGAAATCCGAAGGCAGCGGCAAACAGTAAGGCTTCGTTCGCTCTTATTACGCGGCACTGATGCAGTCGTTCCCAGTGATCGTTCCCAGTGATCGTTCCCAGTGATCGTTC